>Ga0183097_10053_pt1 | contig 456477 bp, 347 predicted proteins | sample BioMet8_FD_128883 | JGI IMG/M metagenome (GOLD analysis project Ga0183097, IMG submission 128883) | Microbial communities from bioreactor (seeded with sewage sludge) at Lawrence Berkeley National Lab, California, USA - Biofuel... | ecosystem: Engineered > Bioreactor > Anaerobic > Unclassified ...
GCGATGGATTGGGTGAAGAAGTCCTACGAGGCAGCGGTCATCGCCGGCTACGATATGATACACGTAGACCCCACAGTTGACATCAACGTTCCTAATGGACAGATAATCAGCATAGATATAGTTGCAGCGCGCACCATCGAGCTCATCTCGCACATCGAGAAGTTCCGCAAGGCTCAAGGCATCGCCCGCATTGCCTACGAAGTCGGCACCGAGGAAGTCCACGGAGGCCTGGCAAACGAAGCCGTATTCGAGAGGTTCCTCACCCTGCTGAAGGCTGGACTAGAGAAGGAAGGCTGCGCCGACGCCTGGCCCAGGTTCATCGTCGGCAAGGTCGGCACCGACCTACACACCACCTTCTTCGACCCGAAAGTCGCTCGCGACCTGACGGAAAAGGTCAAGCCTTATGGCAGCGTCATCAAGGGACACTACACCGACGACGTGTCAAATCCCGAAGATTATCCTCTGGCAGGAATGGGCGCCGCAAACGTCGGCCCGGAATTCACGGTATCGGAATACGTCGCTCTCGAAGGACTCGAGCAGCGCGAGAAGGAACTTTACGCTGAAAAGCAGGTAGCAATGCTTTCGGACATGACCGCCATACTCGAAAAGCTGGTCGTCGCTTCCGGCCGCTGGAAAAAGTGGGTCATTGCAGGCGAATCCACCGAAGACTTCATGAGCATCAGTCCTGAGCGCAGGCGCTGGCTCATCCGGACTGGAGCACGCTACATCTGGCAGAAGCCGGAGGCTGTTGCTGCCCGCTGGACATTATACAAGAATCTGGAACGGAACGGAATCGATGCTGAAGACATCGTTTCGTCCACGATAGAGAAGGCGATGGACAAGTACTACCGCGCATTCAACCTGATAGACTTAAACGATCATCTCAATTAGGATATGGAAAAGAAATTTGACATAGTGGCTCTCGGAGAGCTTAATATAGACCTGATCCTGAATAGGATAGCAGGGTTTCCCGAGGTCGGCAAGGAAATCCTCGCCGACGACTGCACGATGACTCTGGGGAGCTCCACCGCGATTTTCGCCGCCAATGCTGCTTCTTTGGGAAGCAAGGTGGCATTCCTCGGAATGGTGGGCTGCGACGACTTCGGGGACTTCATCGAGAAGTCGCTGAAAAAGCGCGGAGTGGACACATCGATGATCGTTCGTTCAGAAGAACACAAGTCCGGAATCACAGTCGTGATGAACTATGAGCAGGACAGGGCGAACGTAACGTACCCTGGAGCCATGAGTTTCATGGGAATCAAGGAGATTGAAAAGGCAAAGCTGGGCGAGGCCAGGCACGTGCACATTTCGTCCCTCTTCCTCCAGGAAAGGCTGAAGCGTGACATTGAAAGAGTCATAGAGCTGATCAAGGGAGAAGGAGCTACGGTATCGCTGGACACACAGTGGGATCCTGAAGAGAAATGGGACGTGAATTTCAGGCACATACTGCCTTTGATAGACGTATTCATGCCGAATGAGCAGGAACTCGTGGCATTGACGCATTCGGTTTCCCTGGAAGAGGCGGTCGCTGCAGTGGCAGGGCTGGTGAACGTGATGGTAGTCAAGTGCGGCTCCAACGGGTCTCTGCTGGTCACCAAAAGCGGCTTGAGAAGGCGGATTCCTGCATTGCTGAACGAGAATCCGGTGGACTGCATCGGAGCCGGAGACAGCTTCGACTCAGGATTCATTTCGGGATTCGTGCATGGACTTGAGCTTGAAGAGTGCCAGGACCTGGGCAACCTCACGGGAGCCATCAGCACGACGGCTGCAGGCGGAACGGAAGCTTTCACATCGAAAGAATCCATCGAGGCCAATGCGGCCCTTTTCGGAAAGCAAATAATAGTATTTTAGGTATATGAATGGTTATAATAGGACACTGCAACGGATGGCAGGAAGCGCATTTACTCTTTTGGCGTGCTTCCTGCTCGCTGCATGCGGCGGCCAGAAGAAGCAGGAAAAGATCGTCATGACCTGCGACAAGAGCGATACGCTGACCATCGTGGCGGACGGCTCGCAGCCTGACTTCTGGATGTTCGTGGGCTCCTCATCGGAGGCCCGTCAGGACTGGATAAGGCCGCTCGACCGCGACACATTGATAGAAAACTATATGGGAATGAACGATACTGACTACGGCGGAGGCGTGCCTTGCGTAGTAGTCTGGAACAGAAGCGAGTGCATAGCATTGGGCTCGCTGTCGGAAGTTCCCCTGAACATAAGGATCCCGATAGAGAAAAAAGGCGACACCGTAAGGATCTGGATAATTCCGGACACTACAGGGAAGTTGCCTGCAGAGTTCGTTTACCAAGGCTTCGGGGATTGTTTCGACGCACTAAGGGAGTACTCGGACAAACTCGCTGAAAGAGGCGTAGCCGGAACCGAGACCGATTCCGCAGCTCTCGAATCGGCTTGGTGCGCCTGGGGTTACGGGAGGACATTCACGACCAAGGAAATCATAGGCACCCTGCCGAAAGTAAAGGAGCTGGGCATCAAATGGGCCACTCTGGACGACGGATTCCAGATCGCCGAAGGCGACTGGAGGCCGAATCCGAAGACATTCCCAGGCGGAGACGCAGAGGTGGAGGCGATGGTGGATTCCATCCACGCAGCCGGAATGAAGGCGATGATATGGTGGGCGCCGCTGGCGGCGGACCCGGGGTGCAAGTTCCTGAAGGAGCATCCTGATGCAGTGGCGACAGACAAGGACGGAAAGCCTTACGATATTTCATACTGGAACAGCTGGTACCTCAGCCCTACCGACACGAACGTGATCGCCGAGACGAAGCGCCTCGTAAAGAAGTTCGTGGGCGAATACGGATTCGACGGCTTCAAGCTGGACGGGCAGCACCTCAACTGCGTGCATCCGGACTACAGCAGCGCGCACCATCCGGACGATCCGGAATACGACTGCAGGCATCTCCCTGATTTCTATAAGCTCATTTACGAAACGGCACGTGAGATAAAGCCGGACTTCGTCGTCCAGCTATGCCCGTGCGGAGACTGCTTCTCGGTCTATAACCTGCCTTACGTGAACCTCACCGTCGCTTCCGACCCAAGAAGCAGCTGGCAGATAAGGACCAAGGGATACGTGCTAAAGGCATTGGCTCCAGCCACAGCTTATTATGGCGACCACGTGGAGCTCTCAGACGGAGCTGACGACTTCGCCAGCCAGCTGGGCGTCGGCGCAGTACCCGGAACCAAATTCACTTGGCCGGCAGACAATCCAAGACTTGGAGAGAAGAACCTGCTTACCCCCGAGCGCGAAGAGCTTTGGAAGAAGGCATTCGGCATCTACAACGCCGAACGTCAGTCCGAAGGCGAGCTCCAGGGAGGACTTTACGATGTCGGTTACGACCGTCCTGAAACTTATGTCATCAAGAAGAAGGACGGCACATTATACTACTCTTTCTATGCTTCGGAATTCAACGGCACAGTGCATTTCAGAGGACTCGAAAAAGGTGCAAGGTACAGCGTCTCGGATCTCTGGGACGGCTCGGACCTGGGCACTGCAGACAGCTCGAAGGATTCGCTGAGCATCGGATTCAAACAATTCAAAATGTTAAGATTGAACAAATCAACTAAATAAAACCACGCCAATGAAAAAGTATTTGATTATCCTTATGCTCTTTCTGTCCTGCACGGCTTTCGCGCAGACGACAGTCAAAGGAACGGTCACTTCGAAAGCCGACAACGGCCCTGTCCCTGGAGCAAGCATCGTAGTCAAAGGAACTACAACCGGAGCGACGGCCGGAGCCGATGGCACTTATGCCCTCAGGATCGCCGACCCGAAAGCCGCCGTACTTGAATTCTCGTGCATCGGCTACAAGACCGTCGATGTCTCAGTCAACGACAGGGCGGTGATCGACGTCGCCCTCGAGGAAGAGACCCAAAGAATTGAAGACGTAGTCGTAATGGGCTACAGCAACAAGACGAAGAATGAAATCACAAGCGCCGTGTCGGTACTCTCATCCGACAAGCTCGTCGATGTCACATCAAATGGCGTCGAAAGCATGCTCCAGGGCAAGGTCGCAGGCGTTTCAGTCGTCAAATCCAGCGGCAGGCCGGGTGACGAGGCGACAGTCCGCATCCGCGGCATTTCATCAATGAACGCCCCCCAGGGACCTCTGTACGTAGTCGACGGCATCATCGGCGGCTCATACGACCCTAACGACATCGAGACCCTCACCGTCCTGAAGGACGCAGGCTCCACTGGAATGTACGGTGCGCAGGCCAACGGCGGCGTCATCGTCATCACCACAAAGAGTGCGAAGAGCAATAAGATGACTTTCAACTTCAAGGCCAACGTGGGCTTCACCCGCGCCGATTTCGACCGTCAGAGAAAGATGAACTCAGCAGAGCTCTACAACTACTATCGCGAATATTTCCGCGATCCTGAAACCTATCTGGTAGACGACGTCGCTTTCAACGCAGCTCTTCCAAAGAGCGTGCTGAACACCGACACCGACTGGAGGGGCCTAGCATTCCAGACCGGATCCATCCAGCAGTATTACTTATCCCTTATGGGCAAGGATGCAAAGCATTCATACTACGACGCCATTTCATACTACGACAATGCAGGTACGATGAAGACTACAGGCTACAAGCAGGTCAACATCCGTTCGAACAACACATTCCACCTCACGGACTGGCTTGACATCACCAGTAACCTCGACCTCCACGGAAGCATCCAGAACTATCAGGACGACAACCTTCTCTATTATCTTGACGAAGCCCTGCCTTGGGATAGCCCCTACGAGTCTGACGGCACAACCTTGAAGCACTTCTCCACAACCAGCGACAAGATCTGGATGCGCGATAAGGTCAACGCCCTCCTCGCCTTCGAGCCGAACCAGCTCGTCAGGACATCGAAGAGCTTCGGCGGCGAATGGGATTTCGTAGCCAATGTAAAGATCACCGACTGGTTGACCTTCACCTCACAGAACAGGGTCGGCGCAAGCACTGACAAATATCACTATCACAGGACATCCAACGTCGAAAGCATGGATTCCGGCGATTACATCGAAGAGACACAGTCATTCGGCCTGAGCGGAATCTCCACAAACATGCTGAACGCCCGCTACGCCTGGGGCAGGAGCGCCATAAGCGGCCTTGTCGGCTATGAAGCACAGAGAGACTACTATGAATCACTCTCAGCTTCAGGAAAGGGCCTTCCTTATGGCCTTTACGTGCTCGACGTAACCAGCAACACTCCTATCGTCGGCGGCACGAACGCTACGACCGGAATTCAGTCCCTGATCTCCCAGGCGAACTACGATTATGCAAACAGGTACTTCTTCACTGCATCCTTCCGCGCCGACCAGTCCTCGACGTTCGACAAGGCAAACCGCACCGCCTTCTTCCCTTCTGTCTCCGGTAGCTGGATCATCAGCAACGAGCCTTTCATGGCTAACGTTTCCTTCATAAAGGACTGGAAGGTCCGCGCAAGCTGGGGAAAGACCGGCATGAAGGACATCGGAGCATCAAAGTATCTTGAAAAATTCGCATACAACACACAGTACGACAACCTGACGTCCGCCGTTCCTACCCAGATGTCGAATCCTAATCTGAAATGGGAGCAGACCACTCAGATGAACATCGGAACAAGCTTCACGCTTGCCGACAGAGTGGACGTCGACGTCAACCTGTACCGCAACGTCACCAACGACCTTCTCGTCTACCGCGACCTGCCGCCTTCAGGCGGCTTCGACAAGCAGTGGCAGAACTTCGGTTCAGTGCTGAACACCGGATTTGAGCTCCAGCTCGGAGTAGAACTCGTAAAGAGCAGGATGTTCAACTGGGATGCCAACTTCACATTGGCTTACAATAAGAACAAGCTGTTCGGCTTCGGCGACACCGAAATCTACACCACCCACTATGGACTCCAGCAAGTGTATAAGGACGGCGTTTCTCTGTACACCTGGCACGTAAAGGACTATTCGGGCATCGATTCCCAGACCGGCCGCAAGCAGTACTACGACGAGAATGGGGCTCTGACATACGACTACTCCGCAGCACGTTACGTCGATGCAGGCTCACCTATGATCCCTTGGCAAGGCGGTATCAGCACCAACCTCAGCTACGGCAACTGGAAGCTCTCCGCCACAGGAAGCTTCGTATGGGGCAATGTCCTCTCAGGCCGCCAGCGCGCCAGCGCACTTACTCTCTTCGTTGAGAACTCCCTCGAGCCTTCAAGCCAGGACGTCATCTGGAAGAAGCCGGGTGACATCGCGACCATCGGCCTGCCTGCCTATGCTACAGCACAGCTGCAGGACACCGGCATGCTCGTAACCGGAGAGTACTTCAAGGTCCGCAACATCACCCTCTCGTATACATTCCCTAAATTCCTCAACAGCGACAACAAGCTGACTATCGGACTTTCAGCCGACAACCTCTTCACATTCACGAATGTATGGGGAGCCGACCCTGAAGTCGACATGAGCATCAACAGCGGCAGGCTTCCTGGCGAAATCAACACAGGAAGCGACAGGTACCCTAACAGCCGCCAATTCATCTTCCAAGTCAACTTAACTTTCTAAAGAGAAGAAGATCATGAAAAAGATTAATTACATATTCGCACTTCTTGCCTGCGCCAGCCTGTTCGCAGTTACAGGCTGCAATCTGGACATCGCTCCGGCAGATTCACTCACCGGTGACCAGATGAACGCTTCGCCGACTGGCCTGACGGACATCATAAATGGCTGCTATGCAGTCTTCAAGGATTTCCAAGCTGACCAGGGCGGCAACAACTGGTATCTTCGCCAGTACTACCAGATGGGCGACTTCGCATCCGATGACATCGTCTACGGACACGAGACCGAGGACAACCTCAACATGTGCTTCCGCTACCCTCAGCGAACAGCTTCCCTCGACAACTTCACTACATTCTGGGTAAATAGCTACAAGATCATCTACGCAGCCAACACCGCCTACAACGTTGCAAGCAGGGTTGAAAATCCAGACGACGACACAAAGCACATCCTGGGCGAGGCATTGTTCCTCAAGGCTTATGCAATGCACGAATTGGTAAGACTTTACGCAAAGCCATACACTCAGTCCAATCCTGCCGCCGACCTCGGAATCATCATCCGCGAATCCGGCACAGATACCGAGAACAAGGACCGCGCTACCCTGCAGGACACCTATGACTATATCATCAAGTGCCTGCTCGAGGCCGAGACCGATATGGACGGCATCACAAGCTCACGCGACGAAGCCAAGGGATTCGCATCCGTCGGAGCCGTACGCGCCGAACTTTCAAGGGTCTACCTCTATATGGGCAACTGGGGGAAGGCAAAGGAATACGCAACCAAGGTCATCGAGAGCGGCAAATACGCTCTTGAGACTCCTGCGGACATCCCCGGTTATGTAAAAGACGCAGAAGGCGCATCAGAAACCATCTGGTGCATTACAATGATCGCCAAGGACGACAAGCAGAGCGCATCGGTAGCTTCCATGATAATGACTGAAGGCGACGGCTGCTGGGGTGAGGAAGGCTATTCTCCTTCACTGCTGGCCGACATGGGCTTCGGCACTGACGTCGAAGACGTCGACGTACGCTTCAAGTTCGTTCAGGAACCTACATCGAAGAACGGCCTCACGCTCTATCCTTGCTCAAAATACAGCGGACAGAACGACAAGAAGACCTGCGCATCGCCCATCATGATCCGCCTCTCGGAAATGTACTTCAACCGTGCAGAAGCTGAAGCCAATCTTGGAGACGCTACAAGCGCCCTGAAGGACATCAACACCGTCCGCAAACAGAGAATAGACCCGACCGCAAAGGTCAGCGACTTCCTCTACAAGGCATCCGACATCAACGCCTCGACCACAGCGCTTGACCTCGTCCTCAGGGAAAAGAGAATCGAGCTCTGCTTCGAATCGCACCGTTTCTTCGACCTTATGCGCTATGGCAAGGACATCGTCCGCAACTATTGGGGATTCCACATCCTCACATACGCAGCCGGACAGTCCACCAGCAGCCTTCCTGGCCTCAACGTCGACCAGGTCGTCACTAAAGCCGCCTATCCGAAACTAATCTACCCTATACCTGAGCAGGAGACGAACAACAACCCTCTCTGCACTCAAAACGCAGGCTATTAATCCTTAAATGAACATTGGAATCATGAAACATATCCATTCAATGCTTAGCGCAGCGCTATTCAGCTGCCTGCTCTTCACAGCAACTTCCTGCATACATCAGGGAGACCTGAATCTAGACCCTGTGCCCGACATCGCTTTCCAATATACCAGCAACGGCCTCACACTTACATTCAAGCCCACCACAGACGGAGTCAGCAACGTAAGCTGGACCAGCAGCGACGGTGGAACCGGAACAGGCGATTCATACGTGCACACATTCTCAAAGCCGGCCATCTACTGGGTTTCAATGACCGGCAGCATCAACGGCAAGGAACAGTACTGCGCCACTAAAGTCGTTGTCGCAAAGGCAGCTCTGGTCAGCATGACCGACAACACCTTCGACGACTGGAAGAAAGTCACCTATCCTGACTTCCAGTTCACCGGCGAAACCGCAGGCGTCACTCCAGTCATTTCCGGCAAGGCAGACTACGACGCCAACTACGTCTATTTCTACATCGAATTCTCCAACACACTCAATCCTGGAGTCGACGCCGACAAGGCCATCTTCTCCTTCAAGTGCGACAGTGACGCAGACAAGGCGACTGGCCACGTAACTTCCAGCATCGGTGCCGATTATCTGATGGAAGGAAACATTACCGGAGCAGCGCCTTGGTATGACTTCTACACAGGAGCATCCGGAGACTGGGTGCACATCGACGACGCCAATTGGGTAAGCTCAGTCATGGTGCTCGGACATAGGGAAGTCACTGCTTCCACAACCAAGATGGAATGGGCATACAAGCTTTCCAACCTCGGCATTACCAGCAACTCCTTCAGGTTCGTACTCAGCGTCTACACTGACGGCTGGGACGATGCTGACTTCTTATTCTACGACGGCGACAAGAAAATCGTCCTTGACATGAACAAGGAATGACCGCTCCGCCGCAAGCGATATTGCGACAACGAAGCTCACTTTTGCAAAGGGCTCACCTCGGCTGACCACCGCGATGAGCCCTTTCGCTCTTTACTGCCTTCCATCCCTCATCCCTCACATCCTCTCCCCCACACACTAAAAAGCCTCGGCCGCTTCACAGCGCCGGGGCTTGCGTTCTTTCACAAGAACGCCCTAGTGTATTAAAACTTCTGCAAAGATAGCCGAAATTTGTAATTTCGCAGACATCCCTCCGCTTTGTGCACGACTTTCAAGTTTGCACACCTGACCTCAGGCTTGCAGTACAAACCGCAGCTTAGTTCAGCACAAAGGAATCGTACCAGAATCCTAATGGTTGATATTGGTCCGACACCCATCGCCTTTGTTCCTGAGAGAATCCGACTTCAGCACGCTCGACATCAGGCAGGAGACAGACGGCTCCTGGCGCATCCAGTACAAAATTTATCCTCGATAAGGGAACTTTTTTAGGATAATGAGTAAATTGCGGATTGAATTGAAATGCCGAAGCTTTCAGAAGCCACGATAGATTACGATAAATAATTATATATTAACTTATTAAAGCACATTACAAATGAGAAAAGCTTTATCCATCATGCTTGTTGCAGCAGCTACTGCAGCCGTTTCACTGCTGTCAGCATCCTGCAAGAAGACTATCCCTACCCTTACTGTCACCCCAACGGCGGTAAGCATTGATGTCGCAGGCGGAACAAAGACGCTTGCAGTATCTTCCAACGTCGCGTGGACCGCGACATCCTCACAGTCATGGCTTAAGATATCACCTGCGGCCGGCGAAGGCGAAGGCGCCATCACGGTCACAGCTGAAGCGAACACAGGCTTCGACACCAGGACTGCAGACGTAACCGTCAAGACAGAGACACTCAAAGAAACAGCAAAGATCACCCAGATAGGCCTAACGCCAACCATCTCAGCACTTCCTGAAACGGTCAGCGCAACGGCCGAAGGAGGGATGTTCACCATCGACGTGGTTTCGAACACGAACTGGACGCTTGTGGTTCCGGGCGCTACCGACTGGTGCCAGCCGGACATCGCAAAAGGCTCCGGCAGCGGGAAGGTTGTCCTGACTATAACCGCCAACAAAGTCACTTCCGCCCGCTCTGTAGAACTCACTTTCACCGAAACCACTTCCAACAAGACGGCAAAGGTCGCCGTTTCACAGGAAGCCCTCTCGCCGAATCTAGTCATCGGCCCTACAACTATAGCAGCAAAGGCTGCCACAGGAACATACAAGATCACCGTTACCTGCAACGTCGCTTGGAAAGCATCCACATCCAGCGACTTCCTTACCCTCGACAGGACTTCCGGCGACGGCAACGGGGAAGTGATCGCAACAGTAGCTGAACACAGGGAACTCCGCACGCGCTCAGCCAGCATCGTCTTCACAGAGACCGTCACGAACAAGTCCGACTCCACAGTCGTCACTCAGGCCGAAGCCACAGCTTCCAGATACACAGACTCCCTCGCCCTCGTCGAAATCTACAACGCTTCCAACGGAGCTGCATGGACCAAGGAAAACTGGGACCTCGCCACTCCAATGACTGAGTGGAAAGGCATCAGGATCAACGCCGAGAACCGCGTAGACTCCATCAGAATAAATCAGGGCGTAGTAACCGCCCAGAACTGGAACATACCGGAGCACATCGGAGACCTTTCCGAACTCAAGTGCCTCACGTTCTACAAGGATATGGTGAATGGATCCCTGCCTGAAAGCATATACGATCTGGCTAAGCTGGAAAGGCTCGACCTTTCATCAAACAACATTACAGGCGGCTTCAGCTCCAAGTTGGGACAACTGTCTAACCTGACTTACATTTCCCTGATCAACAACACCTCCTTCGGCGGCACCCTTCCTAAGGAAATCGGGGCCCTAAAGAATCTCTATTACCTCAACATGAACAACACCGGTCTCACCGGATCCATTCCCGAAGAGATCAAGGGATGCGAAGCAATGCAGATGTTCATGGTATTCGGGAACAAGATGGAAGGAGAAGTTCCTGACGTATGGGACAGCTTCGCCCATCTGTCAATAGTACAGCTGTATGGGAATGGCTTTACGGGATCCCTTCCTGCATCTTTCGGCAAAGTCAATACTGACGGAAAGACATTGAGCCTCCATCTCTACAACTGCAACTTCACGGGGAACATTCCCGAGTCATACGCAAACCTGCCTGCAGTCTGCAAGCAGCTGCGCGTCCAGGGCAACAGGCTTTCAGGTACAGTTCCAGCAGCAGTGAAGGCACATGCGAACTGGACAGTCTGGAAAGCTGCCGACTACATCTTCCCTCAGCAGGAAGGATACGGCTTGAACTAGCCCTCACCGATTCATCATTACAATGCCGGCTCCCGGTTTCGGGGACCGGCATTCGTTTTATTCAGTATATTCGCAGCCGCTATCAAAAGTCATCATTCAAAATGAACAATCGCATTTTCGCCATTCTCATGATTGCCTCGGCGACAGCCATCCTTTCCTCAACAGGTTGTCAGGAGAAGAAGGTCTCCGACCCGCTGAACATAACCTGGGGCAACAAGCCCGACAGCATATTCGCCAACGACAGCATCGTCATACCATTCACTGTCGGCAATGTAGAAAAGCAGGCCATTACCGCGACAGCAATGACTGCATCCTCCGGCTTCACAGCCAAGGCATCGAAGATCGACGAGAACGGCAACGGCACAGTTTCAGTAAAGGCTCCGGGAGTGCTGGTCGGAGCCGAGACGGTTTACCTAAGCCTGTCTGTAAATGACGCCAAGAACGAGCGTTCAGCAAGCTCCCACCTCTCCTTCTGCACGGAATCGAGCCAGATGTTCTGGTTCAAGTTCAAGACGGCATACTTCGACGACGAGTGGGACTCCTCAGTCTCTGTGACCAAGGACAACAACACGATTGAATTCGCCGTCTGCGGCCTAGGAGACGCCGTACCATCAGCAAAGACGCTGACAACGCCGGGCATATCGCACTCTAACGTCACGTTCACCAAAGGCGCCTCCGGCAAAGACCCGATAACCGGCATCGTGTTCCCCGAAGACAGCTATACAGGCTCATTTACAGTGGAATATCAGACAGCCATCAATCCGACCACAATCTATCTGGCCATAGAAGACAACTACGGCCGCTGGATGGACCAGAAGATAAAGCTTTATTTCAAGTAGCAACCCGACCGAAGTCGGACAGACTGAATCTAGAACGCAGGCCTGATGGCTGCGAAGAAATTGGCTATCGCGGGAAATGCGGAGACGATGGCAGCATAGCCTCCGGCAAACAGGAAAGCTGCAAATCCGGCCATGCTGCAGAAAAAGACCACAAGCCTCTGGCCCAATGCCACGCGGTCCTGCGTCTCCAGCCTCTCCTCCAATTTCGAGTATGTCTCCGCCAAGCTTTCCTCCGGCCTCGGCGTAGCATCCAGGCGGTTTGCCAGCCTGCTCTCAAAACCGGTTCCATCAATGCTTTGTCTGTGTGTGTCGAAGAACTCTTCGAGTTGCATGTCCTTTTTCATCTCAATGCAAATTTACAAATTCGTCAAATAGGTTTTCATAGTCTGCTTGGCCCGCCGCAGATGCGACTTGACCGTGTTCTCGTTCATTCCAGTTATCTGCGAAATCTCGCGTATCTGCTTGTCTTCCATATAGAACAGAAGTATCACATCCCTCTGGGGAGCAGTCAGTTGCTTCAGGGCACTATGCAGCTCTTCCTGCCGCTCGTTGCATTGGACCAAGTCTTCCGAGGCAATGTCACGCGCAGCGCCTAGCTCCACTTCCCTGCCCCGCTTCCGCACGGAATCGTAAAAGCAGTTGTAGGCAATCCGGAAAAGCCAAGTGGACATCTTGCAGCCGCCGCGGAATGAATTCAGGTTCAAGTATGCCCTGACGAATGCCTCCTCAGCGATTTCATCCGCGATGTACGAGTCTCCGCCACACACATTCAGCAGGAACCTTCTGAGAGGTTCCTGCTGCTGCGTCACGAAAGTGTTGAACTCCTCGCGGGACATCTTCTGCTAAAGTCCTTCAGCCTTGTCGATCTTTGCGTAATGCCTTCCCATATAGAAGGAAATGATCAATCCGATGCCGACGAATGCCGGAACGAGGCCCGAGCAGGCTATGCCTAGTGCAAAGGATCTCACCTGTTCGTTGGGAGTCCCCTTCAGCAGAAAGAAAAGAAGGAGAAATAAGGCAATTCCGCCCAATGCAAGGCAGATTCCCGAGGTGAGCAAAGCGTAAGGATGTTCCTTATGCTTTTTTGGCTCGCTCTTGTCCTCGAGCAGGGACGGGTCGATCTGGATGCCCTTGTCCATGGCCTTGCTGATGACTTCGAAACGCTCTTTCTGGTTCTTGTCCTTGAATAAGAGTACCAGAAATACAATGGCGACAGGGAGTAGGACGCAGATGAAAATAGGAACGATAGAATCAGACATATCTTATGTTATTAATGTTTTCGCAAGTTAGACTTGCCTTGTTGCAATAAAGTTGCAGCATCGCATCAAATTTACGAATTAATGTCTTGCTCGAATGTCAACTCCAAAGCTTTTTGGGGATTTGAGAATAAAAACCTATATTTGCAACCACAATTTGGTGCTATGCCCGAGTGGCTAGGGAGCGGTCTGCAAAACCGCGCACAGCAGTTCGATTCTGCTTGGCACCTCTGAAAGTCCGCCGATTTCCATCTGCGGGCTTTTTTTATGCCGTGCGGCTTGATATTTGAGAGCCTGCAAACATATATATATAATATCCCGGAATGAATTACAGACGGAACTTTCAAATCTTGGTCACAGCATCTCTGACATTGTCTGTCCTATTTCTCGACTTCGATTCACTTTCGGCACAGAGACGCGTGAAATACGCGATACTTCTGGTACAAGAGGAGAGCCTGAATCCGGGAAAGCCCATCTTCTGCAAGAATGCGAAAGTCACATTGATAAACGGAAAGGACACTCTGAGGCCGGCGAACTCTCGAAGCGAAGAAAGCATCTACGGTCTCGAGAACATCCTTTCCGGAACCTGGAAGATACACGTGGAATGCAAGGGCTACGAGGACTATGACGGAAGCTGGGACGTCGACTTCAAGGACACGTTCGCAAACAGGACTGTATCTCTCAGAAAGATCGAGCAGCTGTCAGCGGCCGGAGTGACGACCGATGCACCGCTTTTCAAGATGAAAGGCGATACGGTGGTCTTCCTGACAGACAACGTGAAGACCGAAGATGACGCCGCAGCGCTAAGGCTGCTGCAGTCCCTACCGGGAGTTGACATAACCGAACATGGCGTCAGCATACTTGGAGAAGCGCTGACCAAGACATACGTCGACGGCAAGCTCGTCTTCGGCAACGACCCTATGACGGCATTGAAGAACCTGCCGGCGTCGGAAGTGGAATCCATCAAGGCTTACCGACAATTGAACGACGAAGCGCGCAGGAAAGGGCTCGAGAACGGAGCGAGAATTGGCGTGGTCGACATCATTACCAAGCACAAGCTCGACAAGTATATGGGAGCAAGTGCGATTATCAGCGGTGGGGCCGAGTTTGGCAGCGGAGAGTTCAAATACGGAGCCGGAGCCTCCGTAAAGTTCTTCTCGGAGAAAAGCAGCATCACCGGATTTGCCGACTTCAATGACATCGACAGGGAATGTTCCTCATTCATACCATTCACGAGCTGTTCTCCTTTTATTATGTTGTACTCCATTGCGCCTGAAAGCCGTCAGACGCTTGGTGGCGCCGGATTGACTGCCGATTTGCAGAGAGGGACCGAACTTTGGCCTAGGAGCGTTTCGCTCTCATACAAATACGCTTCGTCCTCGGCATCCACGGAAGGCATAACCATTCGCGACTACACATCCGAGGACAGACACTACGACACCCGAAACCTATCCGATTCAAAATCCAGCACCCACTCTCTGTCGATGATGTACAACAACGAGAAGGCCGGGCTATCGTTCAGCGGCGACGGAGCATTCGGCACCAAGGACGCAGTGACATCCTTCTCGAACGAATACAGGATTTCAGGAGTCGAGAACATCGACAAGACTCTGGAAAACAACGCTGGCAAGAACTGGAGGGCAAACGCAAACCTCAATTATAGAATGCTGAGAGCCGAGCTTTTCGATCTGACCATAAACGGAAGCTTCAACGGCACCGGCTCGCCATCGAACGGAATCAGAAGGGACTCCACATCGGTCGGTCCATCGGAAACCGACTACGTCGTGGAAAGCACGTCAAGATCGACGAACTTTAACATGGGCGCTTCGGCTGACTGGTACGTAGGTAAGTCCAGCAAGATAGCATTGAACTATAAGTTCTTCGGCCAAAGCGAGCACTCGAGGAAGGTCAGGGACGAAAAGGGCGATGGCTATATCCAGCTGGATTCCGCATCAAGCTACGATTACCTTTATTCCTATCTAAGCCACAACGCTTCGGTCAACTACGAATACGACAGCCCCGACGGTTATCACACGTTCACCCTCACGGCTGAAGGTGACTACTCCACCATCGGGAACACGAAGTCTTTCCCTATGTCATACGAATACGGCAAGACGTTCGTCACGCCTGTTGCAGGCGTTTCATACACTTTCAAGAAAGGAAAGAATAACTTCGCATTCTCATACCGTCTTTCTTCCGGCCTCCCTTCCACTTCTCAGCTTAATCCCATCATCGATGATTCGCAGCCGCTGTTCGTAAACGCGGGCTATGATGGTCTTGTACCGTCAAGCACCAGCTCCTTTTCAATAAACGGAATGAATGTGTTTTCCCTAAAGGCGCCGATAACATTCTCTTATGGAGCCAGCGTCAATCTCACAGGCAACAGCATCGTCCCATACAAGCGTTATTTCAGCAGGCAGACCGAACTGGCAGACTACGGAGGATACGTGATGTCCACGGGCTCCATGCTGTATTCATACAGGAATGCAGACGGTCAAGTCTCTTGCGACGCGAATGTTGGGGCCCGCACCAACTTCCATAGGAACAACTACAATATAGGATTCAGGTACAGTCATCTGCACGATCCTTCATACATCGACGAAGCCATCATCTTCACCGACAGAAACTCCTTTAATGGCAAAGTCTCGTTCTTGTCGGGATGGTCTCGAAAATTCATGCAGCAGGTAATGCTGACGGCCGGCTACTCACATTCAGCCAGCTCACTTTCAGACTACACCCAGATGCGGTATGGAGCAAGCATGTTTTCATCGAACGACATCACCGACAGGCTCTTCATCAATGCCTCATTCACCGCATCCTACGTACGCACCGTAGGGGCCACCGGAATATTCGACAATTCCCTGAAAGCCAACCTTGGATACAAGCTCGGCAAGAAGAAGGATTTCTGCATAAGCCTTAACTTCTTCGATATACTCAGCCGGTCATCGCGCTACGACGTGCGCTACTTCGACGATTACATGCTGGAGACTTACGTTCCAAACTACGGCAGGTTCTTCACGATAAACTTCGCCTACAAGTTCGGCAACATCGCAAGCGGCGGCATGGTCAGCTTCGTGAGCATCAACTAGAGTCACTCCCTGTTCTTGGTATCGATTACGATGGTCACAGGGCCGTCGTTAACAAGCGTCACCTTCATGTCGGCGCCGAAAATGCCATGCTGCACAGGCTTGCCAAGATAAGCTTCAAGCAGCTTCAGAAACTTTTCGTAAAGCGGAATGGAGACCTCCGGCCTTGCAGCCGCGATGTATGACGGGCGATTGCCCTTCTTCGTGGATGCCATGAGCGTGAACTGGCTGATTGCCAGGATTCCTCCGTCAGTTTCCACGACCGGCCTGTTCATCACGCCAGCCTCGTCGTCGAATATCCTTAGCGCACAGACCTTGTGTGCGCACCAGTCCAAGTCTTCATCAGTGTCATTCTCGACGAATCCGCACAGGACCATCATCCCCTTGCCTATCTCGCCGACCGTCTTTCCGTCGACCTTTACGGAAGATTCGAGAACCCTTTGGATTACAACCTTCATAAAAAAACGCTTTTCGTGTCCCAAATATCGCTAAATTTGCAGACACTAAAACATAAATCTCATGAAACTATCGGAAAAATACGGTTACATCCCTGAACCGAAAGAAATTGACGCCTTCGTTGCAGACACCAGGTCGAACGTCTCGAAATGGGAGAACGCAACTGTCTACAAGCGCTGTCTCGGCCTTATCGACCTTACGTCGCTCCACGTCACGGACACTCCTGCCGGCATCGAGGCGATGGTGGACAAAGTCAACAACTTCAAGGCACATTTCCCCGACCTCGACCTTCCTGCATCCATCTGCGCATATCCTAATTTCGCGGGCGTCATAAACAAGGCCCGCAAGGCAAAGAGCGTCCACATCACCTGCGTCGGCGGATGCTTCCCTGCTTCTCAAAGCTTCCTTGACGTGAAAATAATGGAGTGTTCCCACGCAGTCGAAGACGGCGCCGACGAGATCGACATCGTCCTAGCTCAGAACGCATTCCTCGGCGGCGACTACGACCGTACCGCGAATGAGATCAAGGCCATCGGCAAGTCGATCCGGGCATTGAATGTAAAAGTGATCCTGAAAGTCATACTTGAAACCGGCACTTTGAATCCCGAGCAGATAGCCGAGGCTTCTTTCCTCGCAATCGAGGCTGGAGCCAACTTCATAAAGACTTCCACAGGCAAGACCGAGCGCTCTGCCACTCCAGAGGCTGCAGTCATAATGTGCAACTGCATCAAGGCATATAGCCAAGCCAATGGCAAGAAGATAGGCTTCAAGCCTGCCGGTGGCATTGCCTCAGCCGAAGACGCATCACTCTTCTACGGCATAGTGGAGAGCATCCTCGGCCCTGAATGGCTCGTTCCTGAGCTGTTCCGCTTCGGCGCAAGCAGAATGGCCAACAACCTGCTTGCCGCCATAAAGGGAGAGCCCGTCAAATATTACTAGGAAACCGTAAGACAAGACATAAAAAAGCCCGTCCGCATATAGTACATATCTTTCTTGTTGACATTCTTGCCGTCCAGAAGAGTGGCGCTGGAAAGAGACTATCTTGGGATAATATTGCCTGAACGACTCTTGAAAGAAATCTGTATCCGCCCGGGACTTCATCTTCAGCCCCTGATCTGAACATTGAATCCTTCAGCGACCAGAGGGGCGGCAATCGCCTGCATCTCTTCAACTGAAACTTTATGCAGTTCCTTGTCGGGAGTAGGCCTGTCAATGGTATACATCATCACCTCGCGCGGCTTAATCTCGCGGACAAGAGCCTGCCAGGAAGCTGCAAGTTCCGGCTTGGTGCAGTCGATCGGCCTTCTCTTCCCGGTAACCGGGTCTTCGGCCATTCCGCGGAGGAACATAGTCTGAAGGATGAAATTGCCTCCAAATGCCTTCAACTGCCCTTTAATCCGCTCGATCGAGTAATCAGGATTCACCGGCCCGTCTATCAGCCTTGCCGTCTCCAAATCGCCCGAATCGAGCTTGAGAATGGCGTTGTCCACCTTTTTCAATGCCTCGACCACCTCCGGCCTTCCCAGCTGAGTGGAGTTCGAGAGCACCGTGACCACCGCCTTTGGATACAGCTCATCTCTCAATGCAAGGGTGATGTCCACTATCTCGGCGAAATGAGGATGCAAAGTCGGCTCTCCGTTTCCCGAATAGGTAATCGAGTCAATGCCGGTTCCTGCGTCATGACACTCCCTGAGCTTTGCATTGAGCGCAGCCCTGAACTCTTCAACGGTCGGTACCTTCCGGTCGTCGCCGCCGTCCTTGTTCCAGCCGCACTCGCAGTAAATGCAGTCGAAGGTGCAGACCTTTCCAAAGTTAGGGCCCAGATTGATTCCAAGCGAGGAACCCATCCTGCGGCTGTGTATCGGTCCATAAACTATCTCATTGAAAAGCATGATGATATCGTATTAGAATATGCGCTTCGACTCGCTTTCAGAAGTCAGCTTGAAATCGTCGGTCACATTAGAGATGAAGACCGCGCCGGGCTGCTTGCCGGGAGTGAAGCTGCCGAACCTTCCGTCGACTCCGATCGCCTCTGCTCCATTAAGGCACGCCCAAGTAAAGAATTCCTCGACCGGCACTTCCGGGAAATGATCCTGCAGGCATTTGATCTCTTCCACCATCGAAAGGACGGTATTGCTGGAGAGGCTGTCAGTCCCGACGCAAAGCTTCAGCCCGTTCGCTCGCATCAGTCCGATAGGAGGCATGGCCCTATGGATGAACCAGTTCGAAAGAGGGCAAAGTACCCAGAATACGTTCTTGAGCACCGCCTTTGCGGCATCGATGCTCTCCTGGTCGGTAGCCACATTGTGTATCAACAATATATGCTCCATGAATGGAGCAGGATGTATCTTCTGAAGTATCTCCAGGAAATATTCAAGGGCAGATCTGTCTGCCACTTCAGGAGTGCTCACGCCTCGGCCATGATAGTCATCTGCAAGAGCACCGGTTCCATAGCGAAGCATGTCCTCCTCCTCCCGGCTCTCCTGCGAGTGATATGACAGATATCCGCTCTTGAGCCCCTCCGCGGACACTTTCTGAATCAGCAGTGCGCTGGAAGTATATGGAGAATGAGGCGTCGGCGCTGCGTCTATGCCGGCTTCCACCGCCTTCTTCTGCAGTTCAACCACATCCCTGACAATTCCGTCCGCATCCTGCGGCTCAGTGCCGAAGACCTCGAGGAAAGTCCTCGTGTAAAGAGGAGACTTCGCCTTCAATGCAAAGCTCTCCACACAGTTGCTTATGTCACCCATAGCCCCGACTCCCTGTTCCCAAAGGGAATTCATCTCGCGAGTCATATCCTCAAGCCTCTTCTCCGGTCCTACGACCTCCCTCAGCTCGTTGATTTGCTGAATGAAGCCGTCCATGCCGGTCGCCTGCCTGAAATAGCCTTTCAGGTGCGACAGTTCCAAATGACAGTGTGCATTTGTAAATCCCGGGCAGACTATGCCGTCAAAATAATCATATTCACTTTCGTCCTGAGAATCGGAAACTGAAACTACGCGTCCGTCGTCGTCGAAGATGACGGAGCCGTTCCTAATGGGACTTCCTTCGCAGGTAATCAGGAATTTCGAGCGTATCCTTTTCATTGTCAGAATTCATTAATTCAGTATTGGAAGATGGCGATTCCTGCACCGCGCCTTTCATTGCGGCTTCTATGTCGGCGCGGGCGTCTCGAGGCACTCGCGACGGAATGACTGGCGAAATCACAGGTCCCGCCCCCAAGCCGTCAGTCCCGTCCTGATAGAAATGATGGGGCTTGAAGGAGGCAGTGTCGGAGAGCCCCTTGGCAAGCCTCCTTCCGAATATGGATCCGGAGCCAAGGCCCATGGCCATCATATAGGCGTCGGCGGCAGGGTCTACCGTCTTTTTCCTTTCCCCCAATATGGACTTCACGTCGTTGAGGAGGGCAGTCCACTCGCCGAAATCGGAGATATAATGGTTCAAGGTGGAGTAATACCTGTCCATGGTGTAGCCGTGACTCTCGATTATCGGCTTGTAGATGAAAAGGGAATCGGTCTGCGCGCGCAACTCAGGTCGCGATTCTATGTAGCCGTCCTCCATGTAAAGGTCGGCCAGAAGAACCGCGAAATCATGGCGGGGGATGTAATCATCCTTCTTGCCGCAAGAGGCAAGAATCAGCGCCGCCAAAAGGCAGAAGGCTATTTTCCTAATCGTACGCATTGTGTTACGCAAAGGTAATAATTATTACTTTTGCGAAGATAAAAACCAAATATTATGCCTCACAACGTTCTTGTTCTCGGAAACGGCGGAAGGGAATGTGCCCTCGCCTGGAAAATCGCACATAGCCCGGAATTGGGCAAGCTGTTCATAATGAATGGGAATCCGGGAACAGCATCATTCGCAAGGAATCTTGAAGGCAATGCCAAGGACTTCGCCGCAATCAAGTCAGAAGTCTCAGAAAACAAGATAGACCTGCTGGTCGTGGGACCTGAAGACCCTCTGGTAGAAGGAATATCTGATTATTTTGCGGCTGAAATGCCAAGCCTTAAGGTCATTGGTCCAGGCAAGGCGGGAGCAAGACTCGAAGGGAGCAAGGAGTTCGCAAAGAAATTCATGACCCGCCACGGAATCCCTACGGCACAATTCAGAAGTTTCGACGACCCTTCCATGTTGCCAGAAGCATTGGATTTCCTCCGCACCATGAAGCCGCCTTATGTGTTGAAAGCGGACGGCTTGGCAGCAGGAAAGGGCGTCTTGATCGTCAATACGCTTGAAGAGGCCGAGAAAGAGCTTGGAGAGATGTTCGGAGGAAAGTTCGGAGAAGCCGGGGAGAGAATAGTGATAGAACAGTTCCTGAGCGGGATCGAAGTGTCCGTCTTCGTCCTGACCGACGGACACGACTGGATCCTCCTGCCCGAGGCGAAAGATTACAAGCGTATATGGGACGGAGACAAAGGCCTGAACACCGGCGGGATGGGCAGCGTTTCCCCTGTTCCTTTCTGCACTGCGGATTTCATGGACAAAGTACGCTCGCGCATCATAGTCCCGACCATCAGAGGCATTGAAGAAGAGGGAATCCCTTACACCGGTTTCATCTTTTTCGGACTTATCAACTGTGACGGAGACCCTTACGTAATAGAATACAACTGCAGGATGGGAGATCCCGAGACTCAGTCGGTAATGCCGAGGATTGAGAGCGACCTGCTGCATCATCTGTATGCCGCAGCAAGCGGAGCATTGAAAGATGAAAAGATCGGAATCAGCGAAAAGACTGCCGTAAGCATCGTGGCAGTTTCCGGAGGCTACCCTGAAAGCTACGGGAAAGGCTACCCTATCTCCGGAATCGGAAAAGTCGAAGGATCGACAGTCTTCCAGTCGGGCACCAGGCAATCCGGAAATTATACCGTCACTTCTGGCGGCCGCGTCCTGGCCGTCACGACTTTAGCCGGAAACATCGCCGAAGCGCGCGAGAAAGGCTACGCTGAACTGAAGAAAATAAGCTTCGAGAAGATGGGCTGCCGCAGCGACATTGGCTGCGACCTGATGAAATAGGCGTATGATTTACTCATACAAGCGCGAGAACGACATAACCTTGATGACCGTACTTACGGCCCTTCTGGCTATGGGATTCTACGTGATGTCATTCTTCGCCGCCACTCCGGAGAATTTCATGTTCTCGAAGGGCATGGTACTCAACATTCTCTTCAACCAGCCTGCTTTCAGCCATCCTGGGACCCTTTCGGCCATAATCGCAGCTGCCTTCACCACAATCAACTGCTTCTCCATCTATTACGTAGGAGAAAAGGTCCTGCCCGACAAGAGCATCATATCCTTCATTCCCCTCACCTACCTTATGCTGATGACAGCCATGCCGGAGGCGAGATTCTTCACGCCTTATCACATAGTGACCCTGATGATGATATGGGCATTCTACTGCGTCGTGAATTTCCGAATGAACGAGAGGAACATCGAAGAGCTGTTTCTCTCCATCCTGCTCGTAAGCGTCGCATCCCTCTTCTATCTTCCAATGCTGTGGTTCACCCTATTGCTCATTCTCGTGAACCTTTCCGCAGAAATGGACAAGCTCAGATACCTGCTCATCACCATCACTGCCATCATTACCCCCTACATCATCTATTTCGGGCTTATCTACCTCTTCTGGAATCTCGGCGAAGTTCAAGCCAAGTTCGCCATCTGCCTTTACTACCTGAAAGACATCGACATCATTTCATTCAGGTCCAACCATCCGGCCATTATCTTCGCCTCCATCCTGGGCCTGGCCACCATCATCTCGTCTGTCGCAGTCCTCGCCAACCTGGACAAGGCCAAGGTCATCATTGAAAGGGCCTATGTGCGCATCATCATCGTCCTGCTTGGAATGATCGGAATCGTAATCGTTTACGGAGGTTCGCTCACCGACCTGTCGGGAATGATGGTCTTCTTCCCTATTCCGTTCCTGCTTTTCGACTTCTATACCGAGAGGGCAAAAAAAGTGCCCGCAACGATCTTTTTCCTGATCATCGCGGGCGCCTTGACTTATCTTAAGACCACCCAGCTGGCCTGAAAGGCCTCATTCTATCTCAATTCCGCGCCGAACTTGTCCTGGAAAGCCTTCAGAAGACGAGACATCAGGTTCTCCAGATATGCCTCAGCAAGAGTCTGGTCCGGATCCTGAAGCGTGAAGCTGAGGGCGTACTGCTTCTTTCCCGCAGGAACTCCGCTTCCTGTGTAGACATCGAACAGATTGACCTGCTTTATGCATCTCTTGTCGGCATTCAATGCCACGCGGCGGATTTCTGCATAGCTCGTGCCCTGGTCGAAGAGCAGGGCCAAGTCGCGACGCACCTCCGGGAACTTAGGCAGCTCCTTGTATTTGACCTGATTGCGTTTAACAAGAGAGAAGAAAGTTTCCCAATTCATTTCGGCGGCATAAACAGGCTGGCGGATTCCGAACTTCTTCATCAGGCGCTGTGAAACGAGCCCGATGTATGCAAGCGGTCTCCCCTGCATGGCGTACTCTACGCCTTCGGCGAAGAGGTCGGAAGGAGCGGCGCCACATTCGAAATTATAAAGGTCGATCCCGAAGCGGCGGAGCGCCATTTCAAGGTATCCCTTCAGTTCGAAGAAAGTGCTCTTCCTGGCTTCATTGTCCCAAAGCTTCTGGCTTTCGCCCGTAATGAACATACCCAGATTCAGGTGCTCGCGGTAAGAACGCAGGCTGCCCACGCCTTCAGGATTAGCCGGGTCGAAGAAATAGACATTCCCGACCTCGTAAAGCTTCATATAGCTCTGCTGGCGGTTGATATTGTATCCTATGACCTCGAGCCCCCCGAAAAGCAGGGTCTGGCGCATCACGCTCAAGTCTGAACTGAGGGGATTTATGATTCTGGCGCAATGGTCCAGAGGATATGTCTTGCAGTCAGCATAATAACCTTCAGGAGTCAGGGAGTTGTTCATTATCTCGACGAATCCATTGTCAGACAGCAGGTTGCTGAGCTGAGTGCGGACGGTCTCAGGCTCCGGCTTCACGAAAGCGTTCACCGACGAGTGCATCTCTCCGGGGAATTCGACATTGTTGTAGCCATATATCCTGAGCAGTTCCTCTACGACGTCACATTCGCGATAGACATCCACGCGATATGTGGGGGCATTCACCTCCGCTCCCCTTTCATCGCAGGAAAGGAATTCGAAGCCCATGTCCTTCAATATGCCTACGATGGCTTGTGCGCCTATCTTCTTGCCGATGAGATTTTCCATGCGAGCGAAATCCAGCTGAATCCGCTTGTTCCCAATCTTGACAGGATAAGATTCCTGCACCTTGCCTACCACGTGAGCGCCTGCATACTTTTCAAGTAGAAGGGATGCGCGCTTGGCGGCGTAAGGGAGGATGTTCACATCTGCACCGCGTTCATAGCGGTAAGATGCGTCAGTCTTCAGGCTGTGGCGCTTTGAGGTCTTGCGTATGCTTACAGGGTTGAAGTAAGCGCTCTCAAGGAAGACCTCGGCAGTAGATTCGGTGACTCCCGATTTCTCTCCTCCGAAAACTCCCGCAAGGCACATCGGATCGCTCTCATTGGCGATTACCATATCTTCTGAGGAAAGCTTCCTTTCAACGCCGTCAAGAGTGACGAAAGGCTCTCCTTCGACAGCCCTGCGCACGACGACCTTGCGGCCCTTGATCTGGGCGGCGTCGAAGGCATGCATGGGCTGCCCTATTTCCCACATCACGAAGTTGGTGATGTCCACGACATTGTTGATAGGCCTCTGGCCTATCGCCATAAGCTTCTTTTGCATCCATTCAGGCGAAGGTCCGACCTTTACGTCCTTCAGGGTAACTCCCATATAGCGCGGAGCGCCGTCGGCATCCCTCACCTCGACAGGTATGGCTTCGCCTTCTCCTTCCTTGAATCCGCTGACGTCAGGCAACTTGAGGTCTCCCTTCAGGTCATAACGCCTAAGATAGGCATAGACGTCGCGGGCAACCCCGAAATGGGAGTCTGCGTCGCTTCTGTTTGCCGTAAGGTCTATTTCGATTATATCGTCTTCTGCAAGATGCAGGTAATCCTTTGCCGGCGTACCGGGAACGGCGCTTGGGTCGAGGACCATGATTCCCTCGTGGGAAGTTCCAATGCCAAGTTCGTTCTCAGCACAGATCATTCCGTTGCTTTCGACGCCGCGGATCTTGCTCTTCTTCATCTTCACCTCCTCGCCGCCCTTGCTTACGACAGTCCCGATGGTAGCCAGAAGTATCTTCTGCCCCGCAGCCACGTTAGGCGCACCACAAACCACCTGAAGAGGTTCTCCGGATCCGATATCGACTTTGGTCACGTGAAGGTGGTCGCTGTCCGGATGCATCCCGCACTCGAGCACTTCTCCTACCACGACTCCAGCCAATCCGCCGGGAATCTCCTCCTGACGCTCGCAACTATCCACCTCCAGGCCAATGGAGTTAAGCGCATCCTGAAACTTTTCAACGCTCAAATCCGTTGAAAGATAGTCCTTTATCCAATTATAAGAGATAACCATGATTAAATGAATTTGCTTTAAGAATGGAAAATCATTCGAAGAGGGAATCAACGAACTCCTTCTTGTCGAATACCTTGAGGTCGTCTATCTTCTCTCCGACCCCTATGAACTTGACCGGTATCCTGAACTGGTCGACTATCCCTATCACGACGCCGCCCTTGGCAGTACCGTCAAGCTTCGTGACCGCCATCGCCGTGACGTCAGTTGCCTTGACGAACTCCTTCGCCTGTTGGTATGCATTCTGCCCCGTGGAGCCGTCGAGCACAAGCAAGACTTCGTGGGGCGCATCCGGAATGACCTTGCGCATCACATTGCGGATCTTGGTGAGCTCGTTCATGAGATTAACCTTGTTATGGAGCCTTCCGGCCGTATCTATCAACACTACGTCAGCGCCTTTTGATACTGCGCTGTTGACCGAATCGAAAGCGACAGAAGCCGGGTCGGAACCCATTTCCTGCTTTACGATGTCAACGCCTGCACGCTGAGCCCAGATATCGAGCTGATCGACAGCGGCGGCGCGGAAAGTGTCCGCGGCGCCAAGGACGACCTTCTTGCCCATGCCCTTGAGCTGGGCGGCCAGCTTTCCTATGGTGGTAGTCTTCCCTACTCCGTTCACGCCTACGACCATCACGACATAAGGCTTCTTGGAAAAGTCGAAAGGCTCCGTTCTAGGGGAGCCGTCGACATCCAGCAGCTTATAGATTTCTTCCTTGAGAATCCTGTTCAGGTCTTCCGTTCCGACATATTTCTCCGTCGCTACGCGGTCCTGGAGAGAATCGATTATCTTGAGCGTGGTATCCACGCCAATGTCGCTCGCTATCAGCGCATCCTCGATATTGTCGAGGACCTCGTCGTCTATCGTGGTCTTGCCAAGGACGGCGCGCTGAAGCTTGGTGAGAATCGATTCCTTAGTCTTTCCTAATCCGAACAGTGCCATTGGTCTATCTTTAACGGGGCAAAGATAGCCAAAATTACTGCTTTTTGTATTCTTCCAGACCCTTTTCCAGGAATGCAACGAACTCGTTGACGTCGAGTCCGTACGCCCGAGGATTGGTCAGCACCTTGCCGCCCTTTCCAAGAAGTACGTAGTACGGCTGAGCGTTCACGCCGTAGCTCTTGAGAGCGTAGTATGAATTCACCTTGCCCATCGTCTTGAGCACCTTGCCCCGATCGTTGGTTACCCAGTCCTCCTGATTAAGTTCGGACTTGTCATCGCAGTAGAGTGCGCAGACCACATAGTCGTCGCGAAGATGCTTGAGCACCTTTGGGTCGCTGAAGACGCGGCTTTCCATCTCGCGGCAGTTCATGCAGCCGACGCCTGTGAAATCAAGGAACACAGGTTTGCCTATATGCTCGGAATATGCCTCGGCCTGCTTTAGGTCGAAGAATCCCTTTAAGTTATGTGAAAGTTCAAGATGGTTTGCGTATTTGATGGGATAATATGCGGACGAGTTGGGATCTGCTGCAGCAGCAGCGCCGATGGAACCGGCAGCGGCAGCGCCGGGATATGAAGCCGTCCCTTCAGGAAGGAGGTTCTTGAGCTCCGCAGTGGATGGGATGACGAAATCCTGAGTCTGTATTGGAGGCAGATAACCTGAGAGCCCCTTCAAAGGATCGCCCCACATTCCTGGAATCATATAGACTACGAACATGAAGTCGAATATGGCAAGGATCAGTCGGAAGAACGAGATATGCTCTACCGGCTCGTCATACTTGAAGCGAAGCTTGCCGAGGAGATAGAAACCGAGCATTGCAAAGATAACTATCCAGAATGCGAGATAAATCTCGCGCGGAAGTATGCCCCAGTGGTAAGTCTGGTCTGCGACCTGCAGGAACTTCATCCCCAGCGCAAGCTCGACGAAGCCCAGGACAACCTTGAATGTGTTAAGCCAACTCCCGCCCTTGATCTTTTTCAGCAGGGACGGGAAGAGGGCGAACAATGTGAACGGCAACGCAAAAGCGACCGAGAATGCCAGCATCGTGAGGATTGGAGTCCAGAACTCGCCTGAAGTACTCTTGATAAGAACTGTACCTACGATAGGACCGGTGCAGGAGAATGAAACGAGAACGGTCGTGAGAGCCATGAAGAAGACTCCGAGAAGACCTTTCTTGTTCGAGTTCTTGTCCGAACCGTTGACCAGCTTCTCAGGCATGGTGATCTCGAAGGCTCCGAAAAATGAAGCGGCGAAGATCATGAATACTATGAAGAAGATGATATTAGGTATCCAGTTGGTGGCTAACCAGTTGAAAATATCGGCAGTGACTGCGTGCCCTCCGATGAGCAGCGTCAGCAGAATGATGATCGCGATAGGCAGTGTGTAAAGCAGGATGATGAAAATGCCATACATGAAGGCGCGGAACTTTCCGGATTTCTTCTGTTCCTCTTCGCTTCCGTGAAGGAAGAAAGATACGGTCATAGGAATCATAGGGAACACGCAGGGGGTCAGCAATGCGGCGAAGCCCCATGCGATGGCCTCGAGAATCAGCTTCCAGAGCGAACCGCCTGCTGCGGCAGCATTGGCATCCTTCGGGCCGTCTGTTGCTGCAGCGGCAGCGGCTGAATCGGCGGATGAAAGGGAATCTCCCTGAGCTGCGACCGCGGTATCGGCAGAAGCCTCAGGCTGGACAGCGGCTGAAACAGCCTGGGCAGGAGTCCATGTTCCGGCCCCCGCAGCTGCAGTCACTGGAACCGTGAAATCGATATCGTCAGGCGGCACGCAGGATCCGTTGTTGCAGGCCATCCACTCGACGTTTCCGGTAACCTTGGCATTCTGTGCATGAAGTCGGATGTTCTGGGTGAACTGAGCTCTGCCCTCGAAGGAGCCTATCTCCATGTCGAATGTCTCGTCATGCTGCTTCTTTGCAGGAGTGACAATGACAGGCTTTCCAACCAGCTCATAGCCTTCGCCCTTGCTGAACTTGATGACGGTAGGATTCGGGCCTCCTTCATAAGGGCCGAAATCATACATGTGGTAGCCGTTGGCAATGGTAGCATCGAGAACTATTTGATACGTATCTCCCTGAAGATGTTTGAAGCTGGTTTTCCAGCTTACCGGATTTGACTGCGCAAATGACAATGCGCTGATAAGGACGCACGCTAAAGCGAGAAGCGATTTCCTGAACTTGAGATTCATCAATTTTTATTTTAAATGATAGCAAATATCGGTTTTTTTAACCAAAATACATTAATAATACAATTATCTGAGTCGAAACCCTAACATCGATTACGCAAATAACACATAATATAGGAAGCCTTCACAGACTTCCTATTTGACACTTTTAAAGGCACAAATCCGCCAAACAGCAATATAAATCCATCAGATGGGTCAATGCTTGAAGATTTCCTGCAGCCTCACGTCAAGGCTGTCGCCGACATTGTTCACCAGTATCTTTCCTTCCTTGTCAAGGAGGAACGTATAAGGTATGTAATGTGTTCCATACATCGCTCCAACGCGTGCAGGACGGTTCTTTATCGGAAATTCGTCCTTGACGTGTATCCAAGGCGACTTGTCCTCCTCGATGGCTTTCTTCCACTGATCCTCGTTCGAGTCGTCTGAAACGCCGATGATCTCCAAGCCATCTTTCTTGTACTTTGCATACAACTCTTTCAGGTGAGGGATAGATGCCCGGCACGGCTTGCACCAGGATGCCCAGAAATCGATGATGACATACTTGCCGCGAAGGTCGGAAAGAGATATCCTGGTTCCGTCAGGCTGGCTCAATGTAAAGTCCGGAGCGACTTGTCCGGGAGCAGTTGCCTTGGCAATGGCGATGTTGTCCCTAAGGTCCTTCGACATGGAGCACTGCTGGACGCGAGGTGTCAAGGCGTCGAATACCTTCGTCATCAAATCCGGAGAGGTCACTGAGATTCCCGCAAGATATCCGCACATCTCGACGTCAGGATAAGCGGCGATGAAGGCGAGAATCGAATCGGCTATGACTGCTTCCCTCTTGTGTTCATCCTCTTCCCGCAGATTTCTCATAGCGGCGCTCATTTCATTGAACCTGTCGGAAGCCTGGACGTTCGGGCCGCCCTTCTCTACAGTCTTGAGATATTTTCCCATACCATAGGCAGTATAGTCGATTATGCTGTCCTTGTTTGCGGTGATCGTAATCTTGGCATTCTCGAGTATAATGCTCGACTTGAGAGTATCTCCTCCTTCCGGAACAATTACAAGACCGGCATAGAAAGCTTCCGGGACTACACCCTTGAAAGTGAACTTGCCGCCTGAAATCTTTACAGTGTCCGATCTTGCAGCCGCCTGAGGCGAATTTGAATCACGGACATCAGGAACCAAGGTCATTACTGCGATGCCCTTGTCCATGTTGGCGACTGTGCCTTTGACCGTGTAGCCCTTGTCCGAGGCACAACCAGCGAGCAAGAGAAGCGAAGCGGCTGCGCCGCCTACGCACATGAGTACTGAATCGATAGTGATCTTCATAAGTATTATTGTTGGTTAACATTAGAACACGCAAGCGCCCGCCATACCCTAAACAGAAAAGAGGGAATCGGATGGCCGGTTCCCTCTTTTCTGATCTTATAGTACAAATGTCATTTCTTGTCGAAGAAATCCTTGACCTTATCGGTAGGGACTACTCTTTCGGTGAACATGTAAGCACCTGTTCGTGGAGACTTGTCCATGCGGATGCACTTTACGACGTTCTTTGCCATGCCTTCGTGCAATGTTGCGACTGCTTTCTTTGCCATAGTATTAAAACTTTAAGAGTGAACTATTTGGTCTCGCGGTGAAGAGTCATCTTGCGGAGATATGGATTATACTTCATAAGCTCCAGACGCTCGGTCGTATTCTTCTTGTTCTTGGTAGTGATGTAGCGGGACATTCCCGGAACCCCGCTCGCCTTCTGTTCGGTGCATTCCAGAATTACCTGAACTCTGTTGCCCTTTGCTTTCTTGTTTGCCATAATCGTTTCCTTTTAGATGCGTTAGACAATCTTGATGTAACCTTTCTTCTGTGACTTGGCGATGGTTTCCTTCAAGCCGTGCTTGTAAATGTTTCTCATACCCTGTACGGAAACCTTAAGCGTCACATAGCGCTTCTCTTCCTCGAGCCAGAACTTCTTCTCTTTCAGGTTCAAGTCGAAATCGCGGGCCGTGCGGTTCTTAGCATGGGAAACGTTCTTTCCTATCTGAGCGCGGCGTCCTGTAACTTGACAAATCTTTGACATATCTTAACTTGTTATTTATTCAGTTTTTGGGGCTGCAAATATCATTATTTATAAATTAATTACCAAATCTTTTCTAGAGAATCTTGAAAAACCGCCTCCAGCGGATATTGCTAGGGAAAGATTTGTTCTTGTCCACCGAAAGCCAGATGATCGCAGGCTTGCCCACGATATGGTCTTCCGGAACGAACCCCCAATATCGGGAGTCGAGAGAGTTGTGGCGGTTGTCGCCCATCATCCAGTAATAGTCCATCTTGAACGTGTAGGTCGAATCTGCCTTGCCGTTAATGAAGATGGTATCACCCTTGACTTCCAGCGTGTTATCCTCGTAGACGCGAATGACACGCTCATAAAGGGGAAGATTTGCAGCTGAAAGAGTGATGGTGGCACCCTTCTTCGGAATCCAGATCGGTCCATAATTGTCCCTTGTCCAATGCATGTCTACATAAGGGAAAAGAATAATGGGATCGTCGGGATAGTCAGGAGGATATATGTCGTCGTTCTGAGTGATTTCCTTAACGAGAGGAAGCACCTTGACCTTCGCTAGGCTCGAGCTGTCGAGATTGAGGTCGGGATAACCTGGGAGATTGGCATTGAACCAGACTTCGCCCATGTTCATTCCCATGTCTTCAAGCAGCTTCGGGTTTATCTGCGATCCGTCTGTTATGACGGTGTAGGTGGTCTGAAGGCCCATGTAATGCTTCTGCGGAATGCCGTTCACGTAAACCTGGCCGTGGCGCACCTCGAGCGAGTCGCCCGAAATGGCTACGCAGCGCTTCACGTAATGGTCTTCCTTGTCAACAGGGCGGACGACGACAGGCCCATAAGTCTTCTGAGTGTAATCGCGGCCGTTTATGCGGACATGAGTGTAATAATCTTCGCTCGGAATCTTTCTGAGGACAGTGTCGCCGTCAGGGAAGTTGAAAACTACGTAATCGTCGCGCTTGACGGTCGTCCACCCCTTCAGCCTGCGGTATTTCTTGTGAATCAGAGTGGAATATGACTCACGGTGGGAAAGCGGCAGAACATTGTGGGTGAACGGGACTGTAAGCGGCGTCTGAGGAACTTTAGGACCATATCCGTTCTTTCCTACGAAGAGGAAATCGCCTGTCATCAGGGTTCTCTCCATTGAAGATGACGGAATCTTGAATGCCTGGAAGAAAAACATGTTGATAAAAGTCACGACAATGACGGCGAAGATTAGGGCATCGAGCCAATCATTCCACGCGTCATGCTTTTGTCCGGGTTTGTAACGCTTCTTCCAGAAATTCCACCTTACCTTCTTGGTAATGAATATGTCGAAAATCACTGCGAGCCCGAAGAGCCACCAATAATTACCGAGCCATATTACCCAAAGAGCATAGAGGACAGCCCAGAAAGCGAACTTAACCCACTTGTTACCAAAGAATTCCTTCAACACTGTGGTTGGTCCGTAAAGACTACTTTACTGAATTGACAATAGCTTCAAAAGCCTGAGGATCGTTCATCGCAAGATCGGCGAGGACCTTGCGGTTCAGTCCGATGTTGTTGGCAGCGAGCTTGCCCATGAACTGGGAATAGTTCATCCCGTGCTGGCGTGCAGCAGCGTTGATACGCTGGATCCAAAGTGCGCGGAATTCCTGCTTCTTGGCCTTGCGGTCGCGGTAAGCGTAAGTCTGACCTTTTTCCCAAGTGTTCTTGGCGACGGTCCAGACGTTCTTTCTTGAAAGGAAGTAGCCGCGTGTCTGCTTCATTAACTTCTTGCGGCGTTCCCTTGATGCTACAGAATTAACTGATCTTGGCATAATTTTTTGTTTTTTGGACGTCAGCGCCTTAAATCACTTCAAGGTCTTTTCGGCTGAACGCCCGGTTAATAAATTAATTGATTAGCAAAGCAACAATGCTTTGATTCTCTTCTGATCGACCTTATCGGCGATCGCCGAGTGAGTGAGGTTTCTCTTCTGCTTCTTGGTCTTCTTCGTGAGAATGTGACTCTTGTAAGCATGATGCCTCTTGACCTGTCCATTGCCGGTGAGCGTGAAACGCTTCTTACTACCGGAGTTGGTTTTCATTTTTGACATTTTACTTTATTTTATATATAACGTTTGAGTTATTTCTTCTTTACCGGAGCTATCATCATTATCATCCTCTTCCCTTCGAGTTGAGGCATCGTTTCAGCCTTGCCAAACTCCTCGAGTTCCATGACGAAGCGGAGAAGGAGCTTCTCTCCCTGCTCTGTGAACTGGATGGAGCGACCGCGGAAAAAGACGTAAGCCTTTACCTTGTCGCCTTCCTGCAGGAAGCTCTTTGCATGGTTCAACTTGAACTGGAAGTCGTGCTCATCAGTAGTAGGGCCGAAGCGGATTTCCTTGATGACCACCTTGGAAGCATTGGATTTCATCTCCTTTGCCTTCTTCTTCTGCTGATAGACATACTTCTGGTAGTCTATTATCCTGCAAACGGGAGGGACTGCCTGGGCGGCAATCTCGACAAGATCAAGCCCGGCCTCTTCTGCCATAGCAAGAGCTTCCCTCAAAGGAAACACTCCTTGCTCAGGGACATTTTCCCCAACAACACGCACCGTCGGTGCGGTTATCTGTTCATTGACCCTTGGCCCTTCCTCCTTCTTCTGTGAAGGACGCGGCTGGTTTGGTTTTACTGTAGGACGCGGTCTTGGCGGTTGCGGCCTGTAATGCGACTTGTCGATAATTTTTTCCTCCTATACGTTTAGTTCTTTTTTACATTCGTCGTTGACCTTGGCTGCGAAATCCATTATGGACATCACTCCCTGGTCACCGGCGCCTTGGCGACGGACTGAAACGGTCTGTTCTGAAGCTTCCTTCTCTCCAACGACCAGCAGATATGGAATTCGCTGAAGTTCGTTGTTGCGGATCTTCTTCCCCATCGTATCGTTGCTGTCATCCAAAATCGCGCGAATATCGTTATTATTAAGCAATTCGCAAACTTTTTTTGCATAATCGGAGTATTTCTCACTTACCGGAATCACTACGACCTGGTCAGGAGTGAGCCACAAAGGGAATTTTCCGGCAGTATGCTCGAGCAGCACGGCGACGAATCTTTCGAGAGAACCGAACGGCGCACGGTGAATCATGACTGGACGATATTTCTTGTTGTCGGCTCCGGTATATTCGAGTTCGAAGCGTTCAGGAAGGTTATAGTCCACCTGAATGGTACCGAGCTGCCATGAGCGTCCGAGAGCGTCCTTAACCATGAAATCAAGCTTCGGACCATAGAAAGCGGCCTCGCCGAGAACGACCTTTGTCTTCAGTCCCTTCTCGTTTGCGGAATCCACGATGGCCTTTTCGGCAGCGGCCCAATTCTCATCGGTGCCGATGTACTTGGTCTTGTCGTTAGGGTCGCGAAGGGAGACCTGAGCAGTATACTTGTCGAATCCGAATACCTTAAAGACATAGAGCACGAGGTCTATTACCTTGCAGAACTCTTCCTTAAGCTGGTCAGGACGGACAAAGAGGTGAGCATCATCCTGAGTGAAGCAACGGACGCGGGTAAGGCCGTGCAGCTCGCCGCTCTGTTCGTAACGGTAAACCGTGCCGAATTCGGCAAAGCGCAGAGGCAGATCCTTATATGAACGGGGCTCGCTGCGGTAGATTTCACAGTGGTGAGGGCAGTTCATTGGCTTGAGAAGATACTCCTCTCCCTCCTGAGGAGTATGTATAGGCTGGAACGAGTCTTTGCCATAGTGATCCCAGTGGCCGGAAGTGACATAAAGCTGCTTGCTTCCGATGTGAGGGGTAATTACCTGGAGATAGCCGTATCTCTTCTGTTCCCTGCGGAGGAACTGCTCCAGGCGATCGCGAAGAGCGGCGCCGCGTGGAAGCCACAAAGGCAGTCCAGCGCCGACGCGGGTGGAGAAAGTCCAGAGCTTCATTTCCTTGCCGAGCTTGCGGTGGTCGCGCTTCTTCGCCTCTTCGAGGACGGTCAGGTACTCGTCGAGCATTGACTTCTTTGGGAAGGTTATGCCGTAGATTCTGGTCAGCTGCTTGTTATGTTCGTCGCCACGCCAGTAGGCTCCGGCGATGGATGTCAGCTTGATGGCCTTTATGGCGGATGTGTCACGAAGGTGTGGCCCGCGGCAAAGGTCTGTAAATGTGCCGTTAGTGTAATATGTGATGGTGCCGTCGGCAAGGTCGCGGATAAGTTCGCACTTGTACTGGTCGCCCTTCTCGGTGAAATGCTTCAGGGCTTCAGCCTTGCTGACGTCGGTGCGGACGAACTTCTCGTCGGAGCGTGCAAGCTCCAGCATCTTGTCTTCGACGGCTTTCAGGTCGGATTCCTGTATCTGTGCAACTCCCAGGTCTACGTCGTAATAGAAGCCCATGTCGATGGCAGGGCCGATTCCGAACTTGACGCCGGGATAGATGGCTTGAAGCGCTTCGGCCATAAGGTGGGATGATGAATGCCAAAAGGCTTTCTTCGCCTCGTCGTCGTCCCACTTGTGAAGCTTGAGCGTGCTGTCCGAATCGATGGGACGGTCGAGGTCCCAAATATGGTCGTTGACGCTTGCTACCAGTACTTCCGATGCTAGGCGGGGGCTGATGCTCTCCGCAATCTGATAGGGAGTGGCCCCCTTTTCGAATTGTTTGACGCTGCCGTCTGGAAAAGTAATATTGATCATCATTTTATAGTTTTTGCCTTTGGAAGGGCAAAGGTAAAAATTTTTATTCTTATCTTTGTCCGACTGATAAAATTATTTACGATGGACGAAGATTTTTTTGAGGAGCCGCAAATCGACGAAAACGAACTTAAGAGGCGGAAAGAGAAACGAATGACCTTCTGGGGAACGTCCTCGTCAGATGGTCTTTATCTGGCGCTGGTGTCCATAGCGATACTTGCGCTTTCCTATTTCATCACTCTTCCGGGTTGGATAGGAGTCATCTTAAGCCTTGCCAAGCTCGTAGCTTCAATTTGGCTTCTGGCCCATTTCATGAAGCAGTACTGCAGATCCATAGGCAAAGCCACATACGGCCAGGCATTCGGATTCGGATTCATGACGACCGTCTTTTCCTCCATTCTCTGTGCCGCTTTCACCTTCCTCGTAATGCAGTACCTGAAGCCAGACCTTCTGCAGCAGTCCATGGCAACCGCAATGCAGCAGTACCAGGGCCAGTCCGCTGAAATGGCTTCTGCTCTCGAGCAGTTCATGGATATGTATGGAGGACGTCTGCCTCAGCTGATGTTCGTCATTTATCTTATATGGTACATAATGATCGGGCTTGTTGCATCCCTCTGCATTGCAAGCGCAGTCAAGACTGTCAGCTCGCCTGCTGAGAATGAAGATTTCTAATAAATGGACTTATCAATAGTAATATCCCTTTATAACGAGCAGGAATCTCTGCGCGAACTTGTAAGCGAAATCCACCAGGCCATCGACCCGCTGAAACTCGATTACGAAATAATAATGGTCAACGACGGCTCCACCGATTCATCATGGGACATCGTGAAGGAACTGAAATCGTCCGACCCATGCATAAAAGGCATCCGCTTCCGCAGGAACTATGGCAAGTCCGCAGCGCTTTACGTCGGTTTCAAAGCCGCCAAGGGAGACTTGGTCGCCACTCTCGACGCCGACCTCCAGGACGATCCAGCAGAACTTCCAGAAATGATCAGGATGGTGAAAGAACAGGACTACGACCTTGTATCAGGCTGGAAGAAAAAACGTTACGATAACGTCTTCCTGAAGAACATTCCTAGCAAGATATACAATGCCACCTCCCGCCGGGTTACTGGCACCCATCTCCACGACATGAACTGCGGCATTAAGGTCTACCGCGGAGAAGTAGTCAAGCACATCGAGGTTTATGGAGAGATGCACCGATACATTCCATATCTGGCGAAGAACGCCGGATACGACAGAATCGGGGAAAAAGTCGTGCATCACCATAAACGCAAGTACGGAAAGAGCAAATTCGGAGCAAGTCGCTTCATAAACGGATTCCTTGACCTGCTTTCACTTTCATTCCTGGTAAAGTTCGGGAAAAAGCCGATGCACATTTTTGGAGTTTGGGGAACATTGATGGCTCTGGTGGGAATCATCATCGCCATCTGGCTGATAATCGCCAAGCTGGTTGCGCAGGCCCGCGGAATGGTATTCCGCCAAGTCACCGAACAGCCTCTGTTCTACATCGCGCTGCTCGCGATAGTTCTTGGGCTGCAACTGTTTCTGGCCGGATTCATCGGAGAAATGATCTCGCGCCAGAATCCGAGCAGAAACGATTACGAAATAAAAGAGACTCTCTAAAATCTAAAGAAGGCTTCCGCCTCTCGGATCGTCGTCTCCCTCTTCCTGCACCTTTTCAGGTTCAGTTTCAGGCTTTGCCGCAGCCTTCGGCTCAACGACATCGCTCTTGGACATAGCTGCAAACTCGTCCTTTGCAATCATCTTGCAGGTTCCATTGAAGGCTGCACCCTTCTCAATGCAGAGCTTCGTGACATTCAAGACTCCCTTGAATACGCAAGTGCTCTTCAGGGTTACGCAATCGCCTGCGAAGACGTTGCCCTCCATTTTCCCGGAAATCTCTGCGCCAAGGCAGATTACATCTCCATGGATTTCCGCGGAGTCTCCAATGATCAGTTTGCCCTTTGTCTCGATCTTTCCGCTGAACTTGCCATCGATCCGAACGTCTCCTTCGGACTTGAGGACAGCATCCTTCAGCTCTGTTCCGAAGGCCAGCCTGGTAATGGCAGCGCCTACGGGTTCGGTTTCCTTATAGTTGCTCATATACTCTGGTATTGAATGCTTTTCTTCCTGTTCAGGTTCCTGTTCAGGCTTGTTAAATGTGAATAGTTTCATTGTGAATGGCTTCTGCGGCTTCCATTATCGCCTCGCTCATGGTCGGATGAGGGAATACGGTCCTTGCGAGGTCTGAAGCCTTTACTTTCAACTTGCGCGCCGCCACTAATCCGCCTATCATCTCGGACGCGTTTTCTCCGATGATATGCGCTCCCAGGATTACGTCTGTCCCGGCATCGGCGACCAGTTTGACGAATCCGTCCCTGGCTCCGGCTGCAGTAGCCTTTCCCGATGCTGTATAAGGGAACTTCCCTATCTTGACTTCAATGCCAAGCTCGGCTGCCTTCCTTTCGGAGAGACCTACCGAAGCTATTTCCGGAGAGGTATATGTACATCCTGGAATATTGTCATAGTCAACCGGTTCAATGTCGAGTCCAGCTATCTTCCCGACGCAGCAGATTCCCTCTGCCGATGCCACGTGAGCCAGAGCCTGAGTAGGGATGATGTCTCCGATGGCATAAATGCCGTCCACAGAGCTCTTGTACCACTTGTCGACAATCACCTTTCCGCGGTTCATATCGACCCCGAGCTTTTCAAGTCCCAGATATTCGGTGTTCGGAACGACTCCTACTGCCGAGAGGACCGTCTCCGCCTCCACCGTTTCAGTGCCCTTCTTTGTCTCGACTGCAAGCTTGCACAGCTCACCTGTGACATCAACGCTTTTTACCTGCGCAGAAACCATGACCTTGATTCCGGCCTTGCGGAACGAGCGGCTCAACTGGGCAGAGACTTCGTCATCCTCCAGAGGGACGATACGGTCGAGGTACTCGACCAGAGTCACCTCGGTACCTATGGCGCTGTAAAAGAATGCCAGCTCGCTTCCGATAGCCCCCGACCCAATGACGGCCAATGACTTAGGCTGCTTATCGGGAATGAGCGCCTGACGGTAGCTGATGATCCTCTCGCCGTCGATCGGAGCAAAAGGAAGCGAGTTCGGCCTCGATCCTGTCGCAACGATGATATTCTTGGCTGCGACATTGAAAGCCGGACCTTCGCCGTCGATTCGGACGGTCTTGTCCTCATTGATGCTAGCCTGGCCCTGCAGGACCGTCACGTTGTTCTTTTTAAAAAGGAATTCGATTCCACGCGACATCTGAGCGGAGACTTCCCTGCTTCTGGTCACCATCCTTCCGAGATCAGGAACCACATTCTCGGCAGAGAAGCCGAAAGTGTCGCCGCAAGTGGCATAGTGATAAGCAGAAGCGCTTTTAAGCAGAGCCTTGGTAGGGATGCAGCCCCAGTTCAGGCACACGCCTCCGAGCTCGGAGCGCTCGGCTACTGCGACTTTCATCCCCAACTGTGAGGCGCGGATGGCAGCTACATAGCCTCCTGGTCCGGCGCCGATGACAAGCAAATCGTATGAATCCATATTAGTATCTGTCCTTCTGTCGTTTTCAATGCTAAACTAGACCCTTTCCATGGCAGTTCTTGTACTTCAGGCCGCTGCCGCAAGGGCAAGGATCATTGCGACCGATCTTCTTCTCGACGTGGACCGGGGCATTGCTCTTTTCCTGACCGCCATTGGCAGCCAGGTCATTGTGGCCCGTCTGCATTCGGGAGAGGTCCGTGTGCTTCTGCTGAGCCTCGCTCACCTTGCTGTTGTCGTCCTGACGCAGAGGAATGTGGGCCATGAGAAGGAACGAGATGACGCCCTTGTTGATGCTGTCCATCATCTCCTCAAAGAGATTGTAGCTCTCGAGCTTGTAGACAAGCAGAGGATCCTTCTGTTCGTAAGAGGCCGTCTGAACGGACTGCTTTAGGTCGTCCATGTCGCGAAGCTGCTGCTTCCAGAACTCGTCGATCATTATCAGCGCGATGGTCTTGGAAATGGTGCGAGGAAGTTCTTTACCTTCAGAATCATACGCCTTCTTTAGGTTGACAGATACGGTCATCATCTTCTTTCCGTCGCTGACAGGAATGGCGATGTTCTGATAAATGGCTCCCTGGGTCTCGTAAACTTTCTTGATGACCGGCCAGGTGGTCTGGACCATGGTGTCGTTGCGGCGCTTGAATACCTCCTGGACATTCTCCAAGAGCTTAGCAGCAATCTGCTGCTGCGAAGAGTCCTTGTAGAACTGCTCGTCGAATTCGGGCTCTATGCTCATGTTGCTCATTATTTCGAACTTGAAGTCTTCGAACGGCAACTTTCCGTACTTTTCCATCAGGCTCTCGCAGAAATCGCCCATCATGTTCCTGATGTCGACGTCTATGCGGTCTCCGTAAAGTGCGTTGCGGCGGCGCGAGTAGACCACGCTGCGCTGGGAGTTCATCACGTCGTCGTATTCGAGCAGGCGCTTGCGGATGCCGAAGTTGTTCTCCTCGACCTTCTTCTGGGCGCGTTCTATGCTGCTGGACAGCATGGAATTCTGGAGAGACTCCCCTTCCTTCATTCCAAGGCTGTCTACGACCCTCGCAATCCTGTCGCTTCCAAAGAGTCGCATGAGGTCGTCTTCCAAGGAGACATAGAACAGGGAACTGCCCGGGTCGCCCTGACGTCCCGCACGGCCTCTGAGCTGGCGGTCTACACGGCGGCTGTCGTGACGTTCGGTGCCGATGATGGCAAGGCCGCCGGCGTCACGGACGCTTGCTGCCAGCTTGATGTCGGTACCACGTCCTGCCATGTTGGTGGCTATGGTTACGGTCTGAGGCTCTCCGGCATGTGCGACGACATCAGCCTCGTGTGCGAACTGCTTGGCGTTCAATACCTGATGCTGGATTCCACGCATGCGCAGCATACGGCTGAGCTGCTCGGAGACCTCGACGGAGGTAGTTCCGACAAGCACCGCCCTTCCCTCCTTGGTAAGCTCCACGATCTTGTCGATCACGGCATTGAACTTTTCCTTCTTGGTCTTGTAAATCAGGTCTTCCTGGTCGTCTCGAATCACAGGCTTGTTTGTCGGGATGACGACTACGTCCAGCTTGTAGATGTCCCAGAATTCGCCGGCTTCCGTGGATGCCGTACCGGTCATGCCGGCAAGCTTGTGGTACATGCGGAAATAGTTCTGGAGAGTGATGGTGGCGAAAGTCTGCGTTGCAGCCTCGACCTTCACGTTTTCCTTGGCTTCGATGGCCTGGTGAAGACCTTCGCTGTAGCGGCGGCCTTCAAGGATACGGCCGGTCTGCTCGTCGACGATCTTGACCTTGTTGTCAATGACGACGTACTGGTCGTTCAGCTGGAACATGGTATAAGCCTTGAGGAGCTGGATGACAGTCTGGACGCGCTCGGATTTCAGGGCGTAATCGTTCAGCAATTCATCCTTCTCAGTCTGCCTGGCCTCTTCAGGCTCCTCTTTCTTTGCGATGTCGGCAAGCTTGTTGCCGATGTCGGGGATGATGAAGAAGTTAGGATCATCAAGGTTGCCTGCAAGAAGGTCGTTGCCCTTATCGGTGAGCTCGACAGAATTCTGCTGCTCGTCGATGACGAAATACAACGTGTCGGTAATCTGGTACATCAGCTCGTTGTTGTTCTGCATGTAATAATCCTCCGTCCTCTGCAGGAGCTGCTTCATGCCCGGCTCGCTGAGGAACTTGATGAGTGGATTATAGCTCGGAAGCCCCTTGTGGGCCCTGAGAAGAAGGGCAGCGCCGCTTTCGTGGTCTTCTATCTTGATGTCGTTTGCAGATATCTTTTTCTTTGCATCGTTCAGGATGCCGGTGACCATCTGTCGCTGCGCATTATATACCTTTTCGACTATGGGCTTGTACTGAACGAACTGCTCGTCGCCGGCCTTAGGCACAGGTCCAGAAATTATGAGAGGCGTCCTGGCGTCGTCTATGAGGACAGAGTCGACCTCGTCGACGATGGCGTAGTGAAGCTTCTGCTGGACGATGTCCTCGAGATTGATGGCCATGTTGTCGCGAAGGTAGTCGAAGCCGAACTCGTTGTTCGTTCCGAAAACCACGTCGCACTTGTATGCCTTCTTGCGCTCAGCGGAGTTTGGTTCATGCTTGTCGATGCAGTCTACGCTGAGACCGTGGAACATGTAAAGAGGTCCCATCCACTCGGAGTCGCGCTTGGAGAGGTAGTCGTTCACGGTGACCATGTGAACTCCCTTGCCTGCCAAGGCATTGAGGAAAACAGGGAGGGTAGCCACGAGGGTCTTTCCTTCGCCTGTCGCCATTTCGGATATCTTGCCCTGGTGAAGTACGATGCCACCCATGAGCTGCACGTCGTAATGGACCATGTCCCAGGTAATCAGGTTTCCGCCCGCCAACCATTGGTTCTTGAAGACCGCCTGGTCGCCATCGATGGATACGAAGTCGTGCGTGGCTGCGAGTGTCTTGTCGAAGTCGTTTGCCGTGACGCGGATCTCAGGATTATCCTTGAACCTGCGGGCTGTGGACTTCATGATGGCGAACGCATCGGGAAGACATTCGTTCAGCGCATCTTCGATTTCAGTGTCGATCTTCTTGACGAGCTCGTCGCTTTGGGTGGCAAGGGCCTCCTTCTCTTCGGGGTCGATGTTAGAGTCCTCGAGTTGGGACTTGATTTCAGCGAGGGATGCCTCGTCCTCTGCCTTCCTATCTGATATATATTTCTTCAGCCTGTCGGTTTCAGACCTGAGTTCGTCGTTTGAAAGCTTGTCGATCCTGTCGTAAGAGGCGAGGACCTTGGCCAAGATAGGTTTCAGGGCCTTGATGTCGCGCTGCTCCTTTGAACCGAAAAGCGCCTTGATGATATCGTTGAATCCCATTGTGAGTTATTTTTCGTGTAAAGTTCGCAAATATACTGATTTTATAAATGTCAGGTCTAAACTTCAACAAACAAAGTGCCACCGGAAAAACTGTTCAAGAACTGACAATATGGCGGAACGGACACAAAAAAAAGCCGGCTCGAAAAGCCGGCTCGAATTAATTTTCCTGTATGGGATTAGTCCTTGACAATAGCGCCATTAGGGCAAACCTCAGCACAAGTTCCGCATTCTGCGCAAACGTCCGGGTCTATCTTGTAATGTACGTCACCGGCGGAAATAGCTCCAACCGGGCATTCGTCGATGCAAGTGCCGCAAGCAACGCAGTCGTCAGTAATTCTGTAAGCCATTTTAAATAAAATTTAAGTTGTTAATAAGTCGTTTCAGTGATGCAAATATAGCATTTAACTTTAAGCATACAATTTTAATACCGCGCTAATAGCCGAAGATTTCTTCAGTCTTGACGCGCGTCAGGGTTCCGTAAGGCTCGAGCGCCTTCAAGTCCAAGTCCTTCTCGTCGCCGAGGATGCCCACGGTGTACTTGCGGCCCTTGACCCACTTTTCCTGGAAATTGACTACATCCTGCATCGTGAGTGAAGGGACAGCCTCGAATACATCCTTGTCGACGTCATGGTCGAGACCGAGACGTTCGGCACTGATGTAAGACCAGAGGACGTCCATCCTCAGAGTGCGCTGGGTGCGGATTCGAGACAGGATGGCATCCTTGGAAATGGCAAGCGACTTTTCGGACTGAGGCATGTCGTTAAGGATCTGGTCGAAGGCCGAGAGTGCATCCTTCATCTTGTCGTTCTGGGTGATGATGTGATAGTTCATGGAGATGTCCTCATCCTTTCTTGCAGGCATTGCAAAGATAGAGGATGCGTGATATGCAAGTCCGCGGGCTTCGCGGATCTCCTGGAAGACGATGGTGTTCATTCCGCCGCCGAAATATTCATTGAAGAGGACTTCGACCGGATAGAGCGAAGCGTCGAACTTCTCGCCCCTGTCGCTGAATCCGAAGAGATATATGTTGTTGGCCTTGTAAGGAGCCAGGATGACCTGGGCCTTGTCGTTGGCCATGAGCTTTATATCAGGATTGTGAGGGATGACGTCAAGGGTGTCGGAAGTGCTGTGGACCTTGTCCATGTAGGCAATGAAATCGGACTGGCTCTTAGGACCGAAATACAGGATCCTGTGGGCGGTGCTTGAGAATTTGCGTATCTCACTTATCAGCTCTGCCGAGGAAAGCGAGTTCACCTCTGCGTCAGAGAGCACGTAGTTCAAAGGGTTAACCGGTCCGTATTGGACATAGCTCCTGAGCATGTTGAAATTCTGGCGCTGGTTGAGCTTGCCGTCCGCACGATTCTTGAGGATGTCGCCCTTCATGTTGGCAAGGATCGTTTCATCAGGCTGGCAATCGTCCAGCAGCTGCTCGGTGAGTTCCACCGCCTTGTCCATGTTCTCGGCAAGCCCGGAAATGTTGATGGATATGTTCCTCTCGCTAACCCTTATGGCATAATTGCATGCGATTTCATAAAACGCCTTCTTGACCTGTTCGGCAGTCATAGTGCTTGTGCCGAGATAATCGAGGTAATCTACAGCGGTAGAGATTTTCTTGTCCTCGTTGCTTCCGAAGTCGTAGTAATATGTAAGGTCGAAGAGTCCATCGCCTGTATTCTGCTTGTAAAGGACGTCGATGCCCTTATTGGTGCGAGTGCGTACAAGATCCTTGGAATAATCCACGAAGACCGGTTCGATAGGCTTGACTTGGGAGGCCTGTATGTCGCGCAGGAACTTGCTGGAAGAGTCGCGGTTGGTCAGGACCGGAGTGATCTGCGGCTTTTCCATCTTGACGATGCTCTTGTCCGTCCCCTGCTCCTTGTCGACCTGGACATAGCTGTTCGAACCGAGTACCCTGCGGGCATAGGAGACGACGTCAGCCCTGGTTATCTTTGACATATCATCGAGCTGTGTAACAGACTTTTCCCAAGGGATATCATCGATGAAGGCAGTGACGAACATGTCTGCACGCTGGCGATTGCTTCGAAGCTGGCGCATCCTGTCCGCCTTATAATTGTTCACCGTTGCGGTCAGCATATCATTGCTGAAAGCTCCTGCCTTCAGGCTGTCGATCTGAGCAAGAAGTATGTCGCGGACCTCATCGAGAGACTGTCCAGCCTTCGGCTGGCCAAATAGGCCGAAAATGCTGTAATCGGCCAGCTGGTCAGCAAAAGCACCTGCTCCAAGGACTTTCTGCTGCTGGTTGACATTGGCGTCGATAAGGCCGACGGAGCCATTGTAAAGCATGTTGGCGGTAAGCTGCATTATGTTGGAAGTGGAATCGTTTGCTCCTGGAAGCCTCCAGGCTATATAGATCATAGGAGCCTCGTCGCCAAGCACGGTATAGACTTCCGGAGTCGTGATAGGGTCTTCCGGCTTGAATGTAAGCTTCTTGAGGTTATCGTTCGGCTTCATGCCCCCGAAGTACTTGTCGATTTCGGCGATGACGTAATCCGGGTCGAAGTCTCCCGACATGCAAATTGCCATGTTGTTCGGCACGTACCACTCCTTGTAGTAATTCTTTATATTGGTTATGGATGGGTTCTTCAACTGCTCCTGTGTCCCCAGGACGGTTTGGGTTCCGTATGGATGGTTCTTGAAAAGGCCGCTCAAAAGCTTGTCGACAGATTTCTCGTCGTCGCTGGTCAAGCTGATATTCTTCTCTTCGTAAACAGCTTCCAACTCCGTATGGAACAGACGGATGACATTGTTGCCGAAACGGTCCGCCTGGATCTTCGCCCAATTGTCGATTTCGTTTGAAGGGATGTCCTCTGTGAAGACGGTCTGGTCATAAGACGTGTAGGCATTGCTGCCGTCGGAACCGATGGCAGCCATCAGCTTGTCATACTCGTTCGGGATGGCATACTTCGAAGCCTCGTATGAAAGCGAGTCGATCAGATGGTACTGAGCCTTGCGCTCGGCAGGGTCCGTCATGATGCGATACTTCTCGAACTCCTGTTCGATGCGGTCCAGAAAAGGCTTCTCAGCCTCATAGTTGCTGGTACCGAACTGTTCCGTCCCCTTGAACATCAGATGTTCGAAATAGTGAGCGAGCCCTGTGGTTTCGTGAGGGTCGTTCTTTCCGCCCGAGCGGACAGCTATGTAAGTCTGGATCCTGGGCTGGTCCCTGTTCACCGTAAGGTAAACTTTCAGCCCGTTGTCAAGCGTGTAGATCCGTGACTTCATAGGGTCGTTTGGCACGCTCTCATAATGATACTTCGACTGGGCGCATGAAACGCACAGCAACGCCGTCGTAATCAACAGCAGCGCATTGGAAAGAGTTCTGGTCATATTTTTGCAGTTAATGATAGGCAAAAGATTCGAGGTTTTGCAAAGATAATGAACTATACTATATCTTTGCCATAAATTAAAGCTACGATGAGAAGATTTCCAAAAACCCTCCTGATTGCCGCGACAGTATTGTTTGCCGCCATGCCGACTGCAGCTCAAGGCACATTCGAATTCACAAAGACACTCCATAATTTCGGGGACATCCTAGAGAGCGACGGCAAGCAGACCTGCACCTTCCCCTACATGAACAACAGCGACCAGCCTGTCGTCATACACGAAGTCATCACATCCTGCGGCTGCACCGTGCCTAAGTGGGACAAGCGCCCCATCAAGCCGGGCGAGAACGGCGAAATAAAAGTGACTTTCTCCAACGACCAGGGCCCCTATCCTTTCGACAAGACCATTACGGTTTACCTTTCAGACAGGAAGCATCCCGTCAACCTGCGCATCAAGGGCAACGTCCACCAGAAACCGCAATCCCTGAACGACAGGTTCCCGATCCGCATTTCCGGAATCGGTTTCCGCAAGGAAGTCTATGACATAGGGAACATCCCTCAAGGCGGCTTGAAGAGCGACGACATCGAAATCGCCAACACCCGCAGCAAGCCCATGAGAGTCATCATCGGCGATTGCACTCCAGGCATCAGCGCATCCATATACCCCAACCCCATTCCCTCGAAGAAGACCGCAACCCTAAGCTACACCATCGACACAAAGGCCACCAGAGGACAGCAGTGGGGCAACACCCAGTTCCACATCAGCCTCTCTACAGAAGGCAACAAGGCAGAAGGCCTGAGGATCGGCTCCTTCATAAACGACTCCTTCGACGACATGACCAGAGCCGAGATGAACGATGCAGCCCTGCCATATTTCGACAAGAGCAGCTACGACTTCGGGACCATTACGGTCAACGACGGCATCCGCAGCACTTTCAAGATGGAGAACAAGGGCAAGCAAGACCTGGTAATCCATAAGATTGAGTTGAACGACCCTAACCTCAAGGTCGACATCACCGCCCCGCTGACAGTCAAGGCAGGCGACAGGATATCCTTTACCGCCACGGTCGACAAGCCGAAGCAGGGAATGGACGTCCTCTACATCATCTCGATAATCTCGAACTCTCCGCTCCGTCCGAACGTCAATCTGTTCCTGACCGGAGACGTGAAGAAGAAATAGAACGATGGAAGAAAGTCCCAAGAAATCCGCCCTTGAGGAGATGAAAGGCATCCCTCAGCCGCCGATGGTGAATCCTTACATGGATTCAGCGCCGCGCGAGGCATTGAAGCGCCTCAGCTGCGACGAATGCATCGAAGGCATATCAATGGGAGACCGGACTATCCTCAGCAGGGCCATCACATTGATAGAAAGTTCCCATCCCCGGGATCGGGAGAACGCTGCCAGGATCGTCGAGGCATGCAGGGAAAGAGCCGGACAATGCAAGACGATGCGCATAGGCATCACCGGAGTGCCAGGAGCGGGAAAGAGCACTTTCATCGAATCCTTAGGCAACATCGCCATCAGTGCGGGGCACAGCCTTGCAGTGCTTGCCGTCGACCCAAGTTCAGAAATCAGCCGTGGAAGCATCCTGGGAGACAAGACCAGGATGGAAACCCTTGCCAACAATCCAAAGGCTTTCATCAGGCCCAGCCCAAGCACCGGGTCGCTCGGAGGTGTGGCTCGGAAGACTCGTGAGACCATACTTCTTTGCGAGGCTGCAGGCTTCGACACCGTCTTCATAGAGACTGTCGGCGTTGGCCAGTCCGAAACGGCCGTACATTCGATGTGCGACTTCTTCCTCCTTCTGCTTCTAAGCGGAGCCGGCGACGGACTTCAAGGGATAAAGCGAGGGATAATGGAGATGTCTGACATGATTTCGGTAAACAAGGCAGACGGCGACAACATCGAAAATGCCGAAATCGCCTGCCGCCAGTACGACGAAGCGCTGAAGCTCTTCCCTCCTACCGGCTCGGGATGGACGCCTGCTGCAGTCACATCTTCGGCACTTACCGGAGCCGGCTTGAATGAGATATGGGACAAGATAATGGGGTATTTCTCCCTCGTGAAGTCCAATGGCTTCTATGACCGCCGACGTCGGGAACAGGCCCTCTACTGGATGCATGAAAGCATAAACGAAAGCCTGAAAGACAACTTCTACGAAAATGCCGCCATTTCCGCAATGTTGCCAAAGTGCGAAAAAGAAGTTCTCGAAGGCCGCAAGGGCTCTTTCGAGGCAGCCGAAGAACTTCTCGAGCTGTACCGCAAACCAGAATCCGCCAAGTAGGGCTGACCGATCATGACCTGGCCTGACTTCTGGAAAATACTTCTCGATGCGCTGAAGGAAGGCGCCGGCATCACCCTGCTCGTGATATCCATAATGAGCTGCATAGAACTGGTGAATGTCCTCTCAGGCGGACAGTGGCTCGGAAAGCATCTTAAGGGGAAAGGATTGGGACAGACCGCTTTCGGAGCGGCGCTCGGGGCTATTCCAGGATGCTTCGGCGGGTTTACAGCCGTCTCTCTGTATTCAAGAAGGCTGCTGAGCTTAGGAGCCGTTACAGCAGCGTTTTGCGCATCGTCAGGCGATGCCGCATTCGTCCTTCTGGCGCAGAAGCCGAAACAGGCATTGACTCTATTCGCCATCCTGATACCTGTCGCGATATTGGTAGGATGGATCACAGACTTGATTTTCAAGCATAATCCCCAGCATTTGACGGCGGACAAGCTTAAAATGCACCACGAGGATGAAGATGAAGGGAACCACGGCAGGAACTGGAAGCATTTCCTCAGGGAACACGTATGGGAGCACGTCATAAAGAAGCACGCACTCGGAATTTTCTGCTGGTGCTTCGGCGCCTTGCTGGCTCTCGGCATCGTGGAGCATTTCGTGGACATAGGGAGCTTCACGCGCAGCAACACTGCGCTGATGATGCTGATAGCCGTTCTGATAGGCATCATTCCTGATTCCGGCCCCCAGATCGTGATAGCCACCATGTTCTCGCAGGGGCTGATTCCTTTCAGCATACTTCTGGCAAACAGCATCGTACAGGATGGGCATACTTCCCTTCCGCTGCTGGCGGAAGAGCCTGCAAGCTTTGTCAAGGCCAAGCTTATGAATACAGTCGCCGCTCTGGCTTGCGGATTCGCCTGGCAGCTTGCCTTCGCCTAAAGGACGTAATGTATTTCCTTGAAAGAATAAGTTCTGAGGCCGCCGTCCACAAGGCGGATGACAAGTTGTCCGGGGGTATTAACTCCGAGGATGGTCCCCATTACCTTGTTATCCGAAGGAGTCTCGATAAACGTGCGCACTTCTCCAAGGCGGTAAAGGCGGTCGATGTATTCCCACTTGACCCTGTCCTCGCCGGAAACCTGTCCGTCTCCTTCAAGTTCGTCGCGGTACTTGCCGATGCTCATGAGAATCTGCTCAAGCTCGGCAGCCACATCGTAGGTCTTGCCGGTAAGCAGGGAAAGGGATATAGGGTTTGGCAGGTCCTGACTGAAGTGTCGCTGGTTGATGTTGAAGCCGATTCCGATGATCATGCCTGCCATTCTGTCATTCTCAATGAAAGTGGATATGAGTGTGCCGCAGATCTTGTAGTCGCCGACGTAGATGTCGTTTGGCCACTTGATCTTGGAGGAAATTCCCTTGGTGGAAAGGTAGTCGCAGAGGCCTAGGGCGCAAACTTCAAGATAGGAGAACTGCTTGGTGGCGTGATAGTCCTTTGGCTTGAAAATGATGCTGAAGGTGGCATTGACATCCTTGTCGCTGGACCAGCTGTTACCATGCTGGCCGCGGCCGGTGGTCTGGAACTGGGCAGCTATCACATCGTGGTCCTTGAGAGTCTTTATCTCGCGTTCAGCATAAGAGTTGGTCGAGTCGAGAGTGTCGAACCATTTGATTTTAAAAGTGCGTTCCATTATATTTGTCTGATTAGTGTCAGTAAAGCTCCGAAAAAAGGGATTGGTCGGATATTTGTTATATTTGCCTTTGCAAATTTAATAAAAATGAGGACAGATAATTATCAAATCAAAACTATTGCCGAGGCCATGCTTGACAAAAAGGCCAATAACGTAGTTTCTTTGGATTTGCGCAAGTCCGGCACAAGCATCTGTGATTATTTCGTCATCTGCGACGCCGATTCCACCACACAGGTGACCGCAATCAGCGACAACATAGAAGACAGGATGCTGGAAAGATGCGAACGCAAGATATTTCGCCAGCAGGGGCGTGAAAACGGTTTCTGGGTCATTCTTGACTATTCAAACATCGTTGTCCACATATTTCTGACGCAATACAGGGAATTCTATCGCTTGGAGCAACTCTGGGCGGATGCTAAAAAGAAGACATACGATGATGAACAATAACGACAGGAACGGTCAGAACCGCCCCGGAGGCAACGGAAAGATGCCGGAGAAGACTCCTCCATCAAGAGGACAGAGAAGCATAGTGCTCATAATTTACCTGATCCTCTTCGCAGGGATATGCTACATGTGGTGGCAGACCTCGAAGTCGTCCGATCCGGTAAAGGAGGAATGGAGCGACGTCCGCAGCCAGATTACGTCTGGAGACATCGAGAAGATCACTTACACCCGCAACCAGAACCGCGGTGAGGTTATCATAAGGAAAGACTCCCTTTCCAAATATACAGGCAAGATAGCCGAAGACGCCCCAAAAGGCAGCGCCCAGTTCTTCTTCCTCGTGTCGCAGACATTCGACGCCGAAAAGGAGCTCGTCGACGCTCAGGACCAACTTCCTGAAAACCATCGATTCAAAGTCATCATGGTCCAGAAGGAAAACTACTGGAGCCACATATTCGACTGGATCTTCATCGGCCTGATGATTCTCTTCACCTTCTTTATATTGTTCAGGCCAATGCAAGGCATCGGCGGAGCCGGAGGTGGCGGGATCTTCAATGTCGGCAAGTCGCAGGCAAAGCTGTACGAGAAGGACAACAAGGTGAATGTCACTTTCAAGGATGTGGCAGGCCTCGAAGAGGCAAAGGTGGAAGTCATGGAAATCGTGGACTTTCTCAAGAGCCCTCAGAAATACACCAAGCTCGGCGGCAAGATTCCGAAGGGAGCATTGCTCGTCGGGCCTCCGGGCACGGGAAAGACATTGCTGGCCAAAGCCGTAGCAGGCGAAGCCAATGTTCCGTTCTTCTCCCTTTCAGGATCCGATTTCGTAGAGATGTTCGTCGGAGTCGGAGCATCCAGGGTCCGCGACCTGTTCAAGCAGGCTAAGGAAAAGGCTCCATGCATCGTCTTCATAGACGAGATCGATGCTGTCGGCCGCGCCCGCAGCAAGAACGGCGGGTTCTCTTCCAACGACGAGCGCGAGAATACCCTTAACCAGCTGCTAACCGAGATGGACGGCTTCGGGTCGAATTCCGGAGTCATCATCCTTGCGGCCACCAACCGCGCGGACATCCTCGACAAAGCTCTTCTGCGTGCCGGACGATTCGACAGGCAGATAAACGTCGAGCTTCCGGAACTGAAAGAACGCTATGACATCTTCAAGGTCCACATGAAGAACCTGAAGATGTCGCCTGAAATAGACTTGAATTTCCTCGCCCGCCAGACTCCTGGCTTCTCAGGCGCCGACATTGCGAATGTCTGCAATGAAGCTGCCTTAATAGCAGCCAGGAAAAACAAGAAGCAGATCGAACGTCAGGACTTCATGGACGCCATAGACAGGATAGTCGGCGGACTTGAGCACAGAAGCAAGGTCATTACTCCTGAAGAGAAGAACACGATAGCCCATCACGAGGCAGGCCACGCCACGGTAAGCTGGATTCTCCCTTACGCCAATCCTCTTCTGAAGGTTACCATCATCCCGCGAGGACAATCCTTGGGAGCCGCATGGTATCTGCCTGACGAAAGACAGCTTACGACCAAGGAACAGATGATGGACGAGATGGCCGCCGCCATCGGAGGCAGGGTGGCAGAAGAAATGGTGACGGGAAAGATTTCGACAGGAGCCTTAAGCGACCTTGAAAAGCTGACAAAGCAGGCTTACGCCATGGTAGCATATTATGGCATGAGCGACGAAGTCGGCAACATTTCGTTCTACGACTCCACGGGCCAGTCCGAGTACCAGTTCCAGAAGCCGTACAGCGAAAGGACATCGGAGCTGATCGACGATGAGGTGAAGAAACTCATCGACAGGGCTCACATGACAGCCCAGAAAGTCCTGCGAGAACATCGTGAGGGCTTTGAAGAGCTTGCCCAATTGCTGCTGGTGAAGGAAGTCATCTACTCCGACGACCTTGAAAGGATATTCGGCAAGCGTTCTGAAGAGGCCGTCTCCCCGACCAGCGTAAAGCCGGGAGAACCGGACTCTCCGGCACCAGCCGCCATCGAAACGACCATCGCATAACATACCGACATAATGAGTGAAGACCGCCGAACCGAATTGAAAAAACTGACGCCCAAGCAGAAGAAGTCTGTGACGGTCAGAAGCATCAGCGGCTTCATCTTCATGGCTTTGATGATAGTCGGCGCTTTGTGGAAGTACGCCTTTCCCATCGTAATGCTTTGCGTCATCGTCATCCTTATGGACGAGTATCTGCAGCTTGCCATTGGCGATGGGGAATGGCTTCAAAAGAGTCTTTCCGTCATCTCTGGCGTGTCCGGATTCCTGCTAGCATATCTCCATTATGGATTCGGCCTTCCCTCAAGATACATTCTGCTCTGCATCATTCCCATCCTGGCCGAATTCATCGTTATGCTTTACTTGAACAACGAGACCGAAAAATATACCAAAGGGCTTTCGCTCTTTTCCGGCATCATCTACATAGCTCTCCCCTTGACTCTTTCGAACCTTATGGTTTTCAATGCTTCGGGGAACTACGACGGCAAGATGATCCTGACTATGATGTTCCTGGTCTGGGCCAACGACTGCGGCGCATACGTTTTCGGAATGCTATTCGGTCAGAATCCGGGTCACAAGCTCTTCCCATCCATATCCCCAAAGAAATCATGGGAAGGCGTATGGGGAGGAGCATTCTTCACCGTCCTGGCAGCCATTATCCTATGCACCATCAAGTTCGTTCCTCTGGGTTGGGGACATTTCGCCATTCTTGCCTTGATTGCAGCGGTCTTCGCCGATTATGGAGACCTCGTGGAATCACAGATAAAGCGACATTATGGAGTGAAGGACGCAGGCAACATAATGCCAGGACACGGAGGACTGCTGGACAGGTTCGACAGCCTGCTCTTCGTGCTCCCCGCAGCGGTCATCTATCTTAAAATGGCATCATTGATCTAGGCAATGAGAAAAATCCACAAAGAAGGCAAGACCACGATACTGGTCAACACCGCTATTTTTACTGCTCTGGCAATCCTATTCATCCTGCTTGTCCCGAATCAATGGATCAAATGGCCGGTCGCAGCTCTCTGCTTCGCATTGATAGTCCTGATGATACTGTTTTTCAGAGTGAGCGGACGAACGCCCGTAAAAGACGATTCCCTCGTAATCTCACCTGTCGACGGCAAGGTCGTAAGCATCACGGAGGTCGAGGATCCGGAATTCCTTCAAGGCTCCCTGATAAAGGTTTCCATTTACCTTAATCTGTTCAACGAACACGTGACTACGTTTCCGGTAGGCGGCAAATGCATCTATCACAAATATCATCCGGGCAAGTATCTCTTCGCCTGGATGCCCAAATCGTCCGACAAGAACGAGCACTCCACCACAGTCATGCTTACCCCCGGAGGCGAACAGGTAATGTTCAGACAAATAGCAGGCATCATTGCCCGCCGCATAGTCTGCTACGCCAAGGAAGGAGATGATTATTCACAAGGAGAAGAAGCAGGATTCATCAAGTTCGGATCCCGCGCAGACATATTCCTGCCCAAAGGATCTGAAGTCGTCTGCAAGGTAGGCGACAAAGTCAAAAGCCGCCTCTCGATCCTCGCAAGGATATAGAGGCAGCCTTAGGACATTTCTATCATTGCAATCCTCAGCTTTTCAACGCCTCGATTGCCGCGATTGGATCGTCAGATGTGAAGATGGCATTGCCGGCGACAAGGATGTCAGCTCCAGCATTGAACAGTTCAGAATGGTTTGCCATGCTGACGCCTCCATCGACTTCGATCAGGGCTTTCGATCCCTTTTCAGCGATGAGTTTCTTCAAGCGCGAAATCTTGTCGAGCGAACCGGGAATGAATGCCTGCGCTCCGAACCCTGGATTCACAGACATCAGAAGGACTACGTCGCAGTTGCAGACTATCTCCTCAAGGGCCGAAACAGGCGTTGAGGGATTGAAAGCCACCCCCGCCATGAGTCCACGGGAATGCATCTGCTGCATTGCACGGTTCAAATGAGTGCAGGCTTCGTAATGGATGGAAAGTATCCTGACGCCGAGATCGGCGAAATTGTCTATCCATCTTTCCGGCTCAACGATCATAAGATGCGCATCCAAAGGCTTCTTCGCATAAGAAGCAATGGATTTGACTACCGGGATTCCGAACGAGATGTTCGGGACGAACACCCCGTCCATGATGTCCAGATGGAGAAAATCACATCCGGAAGCGTTCAGCAATTCGACATCGCGCTTCATGTTGCCGAAATCGGCGGAGAGCAGAGACGGTGATATCGCTTTCATCACCACAGCCTTATGCGTGTTGGAGCATTTCGACAAGAAGGTCCCAGAACTTGTCGAGAGTGGCAAGTTCAAGCCTTTCTCCGGGGGCATGTACGCCACGGAGGGTAGGTCCGAAGGAGATCATGTCTATGCCAGGGTATTTCTCGGTAAAGAGCCCGCACTCAAGTCCGGCATGTATTGTAAGAACTTGTGGATCCGTCTTGAAAAGCTTTCTGTAAGACTCCACTGCGACTTTGAGTATCCTTGAATCAGGCTTGGGCTCCCATCCGACATATCCATCAGAGTGGACGACCTTCGCTCCCGCAAGCCTGAAACAGCATTCCACTTTCTGGGCGGTAAAGTCCATTGCGGAATTAACGCTGCTGCGCTGCATTGTGGCAACCTTGATCTTCTTATGGTCGCGGTCGGTACGCACCGAAGCGAGGTTCGTCGAAGTCTCGGTCATGCCCGGAATGCTGTGGCTCATGGCCATGATTCCGTGAGGGCAGCACTGCAGCGAGCAGATGACAGCCATTGCCGTCTTGCTGTCCACGGCGGACTTCTTCCATTCGGTCGGCTCGGCGAATCCGTTGATGCCAGGATCGGTAATCTTGTACTCGTTGCGGATGTCTGCTATTGTGGCATTGAAAGTCTTGACGATCCTGTCTTCCTTGTCCTGCGGAAATGCCAGGATGACGAATGCCTCGCGGGCTAAGGCATTATGGCGGTTGCCGCCTTCGATGAAGCATAGTTCAGCCCCCTTGTCCATGGCCTTGTAGGCGAATCTGGCGATGAGCTGCACAGGATTTGCCCGGTCCTTGTCAATGTCGTCACCGCTATGACCGCCAATGCAGCCATTGATGCCGAATTTCGCTGCCACATAGCCAGCAGGGAGTTTCTTGAACTTGAAAGTGAATTCCGCCATAGTATCAAGCCCGCCTGCACTGCCGACGAATATCTGCCCTTCATCCTCAGAATCGAGGTTCAACAGTATGCCGCCAGTAAAGAATCCAGGCTGGATGCCGCTGGCTCCACCCAGAGTGGTCTCCTCAGAAGTCGTGAACAATGCCTCGATCTTGCCATGCCTGATTTCCTTGCTGTCAAGGACAGTCAGGGCCGCAGCCACGCCGATTCCACAGTCGGCTCCCAGAGTAGTGTCCTTGGCAACCATCCAGCCGTCTTCCATGACATATTGGATAGGATCCTTGGCGAAATCGTGCTTTACGCCGGCATTCTTTTCGCAGACCATGTCCTGATGCGACTGAAGGACTATCGTAGGAGTCTTCTCCATGCCCTTGGAAGCAGGCGCAGTGATAAGGACGTTTCCAACGTCGTCGGTCTTGCATTCAAGCTTGCGGTCAGCGGCGAACTTATGCAGGAAAGCCTGCATCTTCTCTTCGTGCCCGGACTCGCGCGGCACCTTCGTGATCTCTTTAAAGAAAGAAAGAACTTTTTCAGTACTCATGATATCGATTTTTATAGAATTGTCTTACAACTCTACAAAGATACGATAATCTGAGGATATTCCCAATCTGAGGAAAATGGCCTAATCGGTGGAAAGTTTCTTTTTTAGGTCGCTGACGTACTGACGGATTCCGCGGTCGGTCTCCATAAGGTCCTTGACTGTCTTGATGGCGTGAAGGACTGTGGCGTGGTCCTTGCCCCCGATTTGCGAACCGATCGTGGAAAGCGAGGAATTTGTCATTTCACGTGAAAGGTACATCGCAAGCTGGCGCGCCTGAACGATTTCGCGCTTGCGGGAATTCGAATGCAGCTGCTCGGGTTCAAGGCTGAAATAATTGCAGACGGTGCTCTGGATGGTATTGATGGATATCTCGCGCCTGGTGTCTGAAACAAGGCTCCTTACGACAGAATCGGCAAGGTCCATGGTGATGGCCTTCTTTGCGAAGATGGAATTCAGTATCAGCGTGCGATAAGCTCCGACCAGGTCGCGGACATTCGTCTTGACCTTGGATGCGAGGAAATCTATGATCTCATCGGAAAGATCCACTCCCTCGTGAAGGCACTTTGACTTCAGGATGTCGACGCGGGTCTCGAAGGAAGGCGGGAGAAGTTCCGCTGAAAGCCCCCACTTGAACCTGGACAAAAGACGTTCCTCCAAGCCGCTGAGCTGGACCGGCGCGCAGTCTGAAGTCAGCACGAGCTGCTTGCCGGAATTCTGCAGATAATTGAATATATGGAAGAATGCCCCTTGTGTGCCGACCTTGGATGCGAAATCCTGGACGTCGTCTATAATCAGGACGTCCATTCTCTGATAAAAGAGAAGGAAATCGTTCATCTTGTTCTTGCCCATCGTGGCGTCGACGAACTGCGACTGGAAAGTGCCAGCACTTACATAAAGCACGAGCTTTTCAGGCATCCTCGCCTTGATGGCGACGCCGATGGCCTGTGCAAGATGAGTCTTTCCGAGACCGGTGCCTCCATAGATGAAAAGCGGGTTGAACGTGCTCTTTCCAGGATTATCTACGATGCTCCTGCCTGCCTGTCTTGCGAGCCTGTTGCAGTCGCCTTCGATGAATGTGTCGAAATTATAGGAAGTATCAAGCTGGGAGTTCACGTCGATTTTCCTTATGCCCGGAATGACGTAAGAGTTCTCGATAGGCATTTCGGAGTCATAACCTGTTACGATTGGCCTGTTCGTCACCTGCACCTGGGTCTCCTGCGGAAGCCTGACAGGCTTCTCGCCGGACACAACGCGGACCTGATAAAGAAGCTTGGCATCCTTGCCGATTTCACGACGAAGCACGCTGCCGAGCAGATTAATGTAATTCGTCTCGATCTCATCCCTGACGAAATCCGACCCGACCTCGATGGTAAGAGTGGATCCTTCGAGGGAAACAGGGCGTACCGGGAGGAACCAAGTGTCAAATTCCTGCTTGGACACTATGCCGGTTGCCTGAATTATGTTCAGACAATCCTGCCAGACTTGCATGTGCTTAGGTTCTTTCATCAGATAGGTTTGGTTGTTCGACTTACAGAAACAAAATTGAGTAAAAAATTTTCAAAAAGGAAATTATTGCTGTTGATTTTTTGTTGAAAATTTACAACAAGCTTAAAATCAGTATAAAAATTTTTAGCTAACGTAATTAACTAATAATCATATAAATTAAAAGAATCTGAATTCTATAGTATTGTAATCAACATTTTTAGAATTTAGAATTTTTCTATTCCACTTATCATTTTTTCACAATCTTTCCATCACTGACAAAAACGAGGAAACAGTCCTTGAATTTTTTTCTGTAGACAGCCAAATCAGCCTTCGCCGACGATAATGAATCGTATCTTCCAACACAATATTTGTAGTATCCATTTTGTTCGACAGGCTCCGCGTTCCTTACTCCCTTGAAAGTCGCATCATCTTCCTTCAATTTCTTGCGTACAGCGAAAATCTGGATCATCCATGCTCCATTATCTGACGTACTTGAAGCGAGGTCTTTGTCAACAGGGACGCCATTGTCTGAAACGGCAGCTTTTTCTGATGAGGATGGATGAACGGAATCCGAAGACGCGGACGCCTGAATGGCGGACTGGCTTTCAGAGATGTCTACATTGCTGTCGTACTGTTTCTTGAATTGGCCGAAGGCCTCATAAATCCTCTCTGCAAGCCCTTCCTTTCCCTCTTCTGAAGTCAGGACCCTCAAGTCGGAAGGGTTTGAGATGAAGCCGAGCTCGACAAGGACTGCAGGCATTGCAGTGCGCCAGAGCACAAGCAGACCGCCCTGCTTTATGCCGCGATTCACATTGACCGGGCCTTTGGCAAGGCTGCTCTGTATGTCGCCGGCAAGCTTGAGGCTCTGCTCGAAATAGGCATTCTGCATAAGGGACATATAAATATAGGACTCGGCGTTGGAAGGATTGAATCCGGAGTACTTGGTCTTGTAGTCATTTTCAAGGAGAATCACTGAGTTCTCGGCCTTGCAGACCTCCATGTTCGCGTCGCTCTTGTGCGTTCCCATCACGAAAGTCTCAGTACCGCTTGCCTGGGGCGAATTCGGAGCCGAATTCACGTGGATGGAAATGAAGAGGTCTGCGTCGTTGTCGTTGGCGAATTTGGGACGGTCGTAGAGATCCACCTGAACGTCCTTGGTTCTGGTATAAAGCACTTTCACATCGGGATAGCCGTCGCTGATGAGTTTCCCGACCCTCATCGCGACATCAAGGGTGATGTTCTTCTCCCTCACTTTCCTGTCCTTGCTCAAGCAACCTGGATCGACTCCACCATGGCCGGCATCGATTACGACCTTCCTTAGACGGACTATATTTCCGACATCAGCCTTTGAAGGCAGGGATTGAACGACCAAAAACGCTGCAAGGAGGAATCTCTTCAATGCGGATGGCATATAAATTGCGAATAATTTTATACTTTTGTCTTTTGCAAATGTATTAAAATTTGCCGCATTTAACAACTCATAATGTCGTTTAAGAGCCATTTCTGCATATTTCTCCTAGCAGCTTTTGCCTTGGCAGCAAGGACTCCGGCCTCCGCACAGAGGCCGAGGACCACTCCAGTAAACCAGACCGCCACGGCAGCTTCAAGGTCCAAGCAGGACAATGCGAAGGCCAAGGCAGCCGCAGATTCGGCTGCAAAGGCGATGGCTAAGCATAGGGCCGACTCCATTGAACTCGTGAAGGACAGCCTGCGCATCGTGGCCCAGGAAACCGGCCAGAATGCGGACAGCCTCATCAATGCCCAGGTCGACACCACCCCCCCCGGCCCTCCTAAGCCAAGGGGGTCGCTTCAGATGCCAGCCTTTTCAAATGCAAAGGATTCCGTAATAGAGGATTTTACCAACGGACAGAAGATGATCTATTATTATGGAGACGTAACCGTCAAATACGGCAACATCTCCATTACGGCCGACTACATAGCATACGACCTGGAGCATAACACCGTCTTTTGCAAAGGGACCAACGACACCATAACCCACGAGATAAAGGGCAAGCCCAAGATGACAGAAGGATCCCAGGACTACGAAATGGAGACCCTGCTTTACAATTTCAACACAAAAAAGGCCAAGATCACCAACATGTCCACCAAGGAGCAGGACGGCGTCCTTCAAGGCAAGGACCTGAAGAAGATGCCGGACAACAGCTTCAACATCAAGAATGGCAAATACACAGTATGCGATGCCAAGAACCCTCACTACTACCTGAAGATGACTACCGTGAAGGTTCTTACTCAACCTTCGCAGCAAACCGTCTTCGGCCCTGCATACGTAGTGGTGGAAGACGTCCCCTTGCCGCTGGGCGTACCTTTCGGCTTCGTGCCTCAGATGCCTCAGAGATCCAGCGGAATCCTGATTCCTACTTATGGAGAGGAAAAGTCGCGCGGGCTTTACATGAAAGGGCTAGGCTACTATTTTGTCTTCGGGAACTATCTCGACCTCTCTCTGACCGGCGACATCTACACCCTCGGGTCATGGGCAGTGAACATGACCAGCCGCTATAAAGTACGATACAAGTTCGACGGCAGCTTCTCGCTGAAGTATTCCGTCGACCAGACAGGCGAAATGGACTCTCCGGACTTCTTCCAGACCAAGAACTTCGGTGTCACTTGGTCGCACTCACAGGACTCCAAGGCCAACCCAGGAACCACCTTCAGGGCTTCAGTGAACTTCTCCAGCCCATCCAACAGCCGATACAACTCCACTAGCATCCAACAAGGACTCCAGAACCAGACATCTTCTTCCATCTCGTACTCCAAGACATTCGGCTTCGGAAACATTTCGGTCAATGCCCTTCACAGCCAGAATTCGAAGGACAGTTCCTACAGCATAACCTTTCCTAACATCACGTTCAACGTCAACAGGTTCTATCCTTTCAAGCGAAAGCAGGCCGTCGGCTCGGAGAGATTCTATGAAAAGATATCCATAAGCTACAACACCTCTCTGCAGAACAAGATCAACTTCACGGCTGCAGAGGTAGACACGATGAACGTCCTGGCCAAGCTGCAGAACGGCATGCAGCACAGCTTCGCAATCGGACTTCCCCAGTTCACCTTGCTGAACTACTTCAATTTCTCCCCTTCGGTAACTTACGGCATGAACTGGTATTTCAGGGAGTTGCAAGAGTATTACGACGAGACCACCGACAAGGTAGTACAGAAATATACCGACCAGTTCAGCAGGTTCGGAGTCTCCCAGACTTTCTCATCGGGAATATCCATGTCCACCCGAATCTACGGCCTCTTCCAATTCGGAAAGAATTCCAACCTCCAAGCCATCAGGCACATGATAACTCCATCCGTCAGCGTCAGTTACAAGCCCGAACTCGGGACGCCGCTGAACGGCTATACTTCCTTTTCATACACCGACAAGAACGGCAAAGAAAAGACCGTGGAATACAACAAATACAGCGGCAACCTCTATGCACCACCGGGAAAGGGCAAGACTGCTGCACTGAGTTTTTCTATAGGGAACAATCTTGAGGCCAAGGTCAAGGACAAGGCAGACACGACAGGGAAGGGCACAAAAAAAGTCAAGCTGCTCGACCAGCTGAACCTTGGGGGATCATATAACTTCCTTGCCGATTCCATCAAGCTTTCCACGATTTCGGTATCGGCCTCGACCACCGTATTCGGGAAAATGGCCGTCAGCGGCAACATGACCCTCGATCCTTATGCCATCGACGGTCAGGGCAGGAAAATAAACAAGCTGCAATGCCTCCAGCCGGGGAAATTCAAGATGGCCCGCCTTACTAACGCCAGCGCGACCCTCTCCTATTCCCTGAACGGGAAAGGCGCCATAAATGGGAATGACGGTCACCAGAACGGTGGTTCAGGAGGTAGCAACGGCGGAAACAGTTCAAGCAGCGAATCGTCGGCTTACGCCAGAGTCTATGAAAACCCGATTACCGGGGAATACATCCCGGGAGGATGGGTATATTATCTTGACCCTTCCATTCCATGGTCCTTGAGCTTCAATCTAAATTATTCTTATTCACGCTCATATTCTTTTGCCAATCAAGAACTTATTATTAAAGATGCAAACGTCGCGACAGTAAGCATGTCAGGTCAGCTTCACCTTACTCCCAGGATGAACCTGAATCTCAATACCGGATTAGACCTTTCCAAGATGAAGATGACATCCACCCAGCTCAGCGCCACTTATGACCTGCACTGCTTCAACATCTCGGTCTCATGGGTTCCGAGCGGCAAGTGGGCAAGCTGGAGTTTCCGCATAGCGGCCAACGCATCAGCACTTTCAGACGTGCTCCAGTTCAAGAAGGCATCCAGCTACTGGGACAAATAATGTCGAAAAAGTTGCAATACATTATTTTTTGTTATATTTGCGGCATCAATCACGCCTGATTTTTCAGGTTTATTTTCCAATTTTATCTTAATGTATAACATAGACCAACTGGGCGGCAAGACTTCGGAAGAGTTAGCCGCCATCGCAAAGGGTTTTAACATTCAACGACCGGAATCCATGGACAGGCACGCTCTCGAACTCGAGATCCTTGATGCCCAGGCAGAACAGAACGTTGATGTTCCCATAAAAAAGAACACAGTAAGAAAGACGAAGATATCGTCGCTCTCCGGAGAGCCTTCCAAGGAAGACCAGCCGAAGCAGAAACAGTCTCAACAAGGCCAGCGCCAGCAGCAGGAAGCGTCCAAAAAGCGCGGCCGTCCAGCCGGCAGCAAGAACAAGTCCAAAGAGGAGGAGACTAAGGAACGCACTCAGCAGCAGCCTAAACAGCCGCAGCAGAGCCAGCCGCAGCAACAGAATCCCCAGCAGCAGCAAAAACAGGCTCAGCAGCCTAAGGGACAACGCAATCCTCAGCAGCAGAACCAGCCTCAGCAGCCCGGCCAGCCTCAGAAAGGTCAGCCTCAACTGCAAAATCAGCCGCAGAATCAACCTCAACCCCAACTGATCCAACAGAGACAGCAGCAGGACCAGCAGCAAGGCAAGCCTCAGAATCCTGAGGATCACACAGACGACGGCATGCAGAGAAAGCAGCGCCAGCATTTCAAGAAGAACATGCAGCAGCCTTCATCCAATGCTCCACGCACATTCGACAACAGGATCCTGCAGCAGGACAATGCAAAGCGCGTTGCATTGAAAGAACTGGATGAAGAGCCGGTCGAGCCGGTACAGGCTATCGATGAACAGGAGGATGAGGAGATGGTGCAGATGGCTGTCAACACTCCAGCTGTAAGCCCTGAAGTTCCAGAGACGGCAAATCAGCCTGAGGAGGAGAAGGAGTCAAGGCGCAACAATTTAGACCAGCGCCAGTTCCGCGACCAAAACCGCCCTCAGTTCCAGAACAACAACAAGCAGAACCAGAACTTCCAGCAGAACAACGGACGCAACGGCAACCAAATGCAGCAGCAGGAACCGCGTCCTGAATTCGACGGCATCGTCGAAGCCTCAGGATGCCTTGAAATCATGCCTGACGGCTACGGATTCCTCCGCTCTTCAGACTACAATTACCTGAATTCCCCTGACGACATCTACGTTTCCGCGCAGCAGATAAAGACATACGCCCTTAAGACAGGCGACACAGTATTCGGCGTCATCCGTCCTCCACGCGAAGGAGACAAGTATTTCCCGCTCGTAAAGATCAACAAGATAAACGGCCTGGATCCGGACATGATACGCGACCGCGTCCCGTTCGACTTCCTCACCCCTCTCTTCCCTAACGATAAGTTCAATCTCTGCGGCCACGGCCACGTAAGCAACATTTCAGTCAGGGTCGTAGACCTGTTCACTCCTATCGGGAAGGGCCAGCGCGGACTTATCGTCGCCCAGCCTAAAACCGGAAAGACAGTCCTGCTGAAGGACATCGCAAATGCCATAGCGGACAATCACCCTGAAGTCTACATGATCGTCCTCCTCATAGACGAGCGTCCTGAGGAAGTCACCGACATGGAACGCAGCGTGAAGGCAGAGGTGATAGCATCCACCTTCGACGAACCTGCAGACCACCACGTCAAGGTGGCAAGCATGGTGCTTGAAAAGGCAAAGAGACTCGTTGAGTGCGGACACGACGTCGTGATTCTGCTTGACTCCATCACCCGTCTTGCAAGGGCATTCAACACCGTCCAGCCTGCATCAGGCAAGGTACTTTCAGGCGGCGTCGACGCAAATGCCCTCCAGAAGCCGAAACGCTTCTTCGGAGCTGCTCGCAACATCGAAGGAGGCGGCTCTCTGACCATAATGGCCACTGCCCTCATCGACACTGGCAGCAAGATGGACGAAGTCATCTTCGAGGAATTCAAGGGGACCGGCAATCTCGAGCTCCAGCTCGACCGCAAGCTCTCCAACAAGAGGATATTCCCTGCCGTCGACGTTACGCTTTCCAGCACTCGCCGCGACGACCTGCTCTACCCTGCGTCCATTCTGAACAGAATCTGGATTCTCCGCAACCAGCTCGCCGACATGACTTCAGAAGAGGCAATGGAATTTGTCAAGACAAGGCTAGAGCGCACGGCAAGCAACGAAGAGTTTCTCATCACGATGAACGGCGACAAGCTGAAATAATCAGCCGACGCCTTTCTTGAAATGGGAACCATCCTGCTATATCTTCTTCTTGCCATTGGAGTATCCTTCGTCTGCTCCATCATGGAAGCCGTACTCCTGTCGACTCCACTTTCATACGTGAGCATGCTAGAGGTGCAGGGATCAAGCTGCGCCAAGCTTTTCAAGAAGTACAAGCAGAACAACGCCAGGCCGATAGCAGCCATCCTGACGCTGAACACCATCGCGAACACCATCGGCGCCGCCGGCGTAGGCAAGGAAGCCACGGCCTATTTCGGAGAACAGTATTTCGGATACATATCCGTAATAGTCACCGTCCTTATCCTTATTTGCAGCGAAATAATTCCGAAAAACATAGGATCGAATTACTGGAAAGGCCTAATTCCGTTTACAGCCAAGACGCTGCGAGTCCTGATAATCATCCTCTACCCTTTCGTAATCCTCTCGGAATGGATCACAAAGCTTATCAAGCCGAAGACTCCCGGCAACATCATCAGCAGGGAGGAAGTCTCCTCGATGGCGAATCTTGGAGAGAAGGAAGGAAGCATTGAAAGGACTGAGAACAAAGTAATCCAGAACCTCATCAAGCTCGACAGCGTCAAGGCTGCCGACATCATGACCCCGCGCGTGGTAGCGGCGATAGCTTCCGAGAGGATGACTCTCAAGGAGTTCTACAAGAAGAAGTCCTTCCTGCACCACTCCAGGATTCCAGTATACTCCGATTCTCCCGAATACATCACCGGCTATGTCCTGCGCGGACAGGTCCTCGAACTTCTTGCAGACGACAAGTTCGACATCACCCTCGGGGAGATCAAGCGCGACGTAGCCTGCTTCAACGAGGACGTATCAGTGAACACGGTCTGGGAATCGATGCTCGAGCTGAAGGAACAGATCGCGCTTATCATAGACGAATACGGCTCTTTCCAGGGAATAGTTTCACTGGAAGACATCATAGAAACCATTTTCGGACTTGAGATCACGGATGAGAAGGACGAAGTTGCAGACATGCAGAAGCTTGCCAAACAGCGCTGGGAAGAGAGGCTTTCAAAGTACAAGCACATCACCCCCATCGACGATGACGACGACGAGGACGAACCGGGAGAGCCAGACGACATCATCATCACTCAGAACGCCAAGATAAAGAAGAACTTCGACAAACTCCAGCAGGAAGCCGAAGAGGAACGCCAGAGGGAAGAGGAAGAGAGTTCAAACACCCTGGACAGAGACTAGATCCTTTTCATCAGGATTTTCATCTGCTTCGCCATTTCGGCTGCAGCCTTGCCGGCCGCAGATGCGAACTTTTCATCGCGCGAAGCATAGATGATACCGCGGGAGCTGTTTACCAAAAGTCCGCAATGACTGTTAAGGCCAGCATTGGCAACTTCTTCAAGCGAACCTCCCTGAGCGCCGACTCCCGGGACCAAAAGGAAATGGTCCGGACAATATTTCCTGATTTTTTTCAGGGAGTCAGCCTTTGTCGCTCCGACTACGAACATCGTATTATCCCGAGACCCCCAGAATTTTGCCTTTTCGATGACTGTCCCGTAAAGCGACTCGTTGAAGGCGTTAGGCATGTTAGGCGCCTCTCCAAAGGTTTCGAACTCCTCCGACGACTTGTTGGAAGTCAGGGCAAGAATGATGCTCCATTTTCCATCATGATCGAGAAAAGGCCTTACCGAATCGCTTCCCATATATGGATTGAGGGTTATGGCGTCGAAATCGAAAGTGTCGAAATATGCCTTTGCATAACGTTCGGCAGTATTGCCGATGTCTCCACGCTTTGCGTCGGCTATGATCAGCTTTTCAGGGTATTTCTTACGAATATACCTGACAGTCATCAGCATCTGGTCGATTCCCACAGTTCCCTCCGCCTCATAGAAAGCGGTATTCAGCTTATATGCCACGCAGTAAGGGGCAGTGGCGTCGATGATCTCCATATTGAAAAGAAGGAGCCTGTTCGTTTCCGCGAGAAAATGGACAGGAATAAGTTCAGGATCCGTGTCGAGACCGACGCAAAGGAAGGACCCGCAGGATTTTATGTTTTCAAACAACTGATTGTAAGTCATGATCCGATTTAAATATCCGTTTACTGCAAAGATAGCGGTTTTTTTACTACTTTTGCCGTCTGCCATTTTGTCTCGGCACGAAATGCGAAAAAGAGGCGAATGCCTAACTGATTTAGAAACAATCATCAAGATATGAACATTAAAGAAACAATCGTCGACGACCTTAACCGCAAGGTGACCGTCGAAATCGAAAACGCTGATTACCAGGAACAGAAAACAAAGAAATTGAAGGAATTCCGCAGAAACGCCGAAATAAAGGGCTTCCGCAAGGGAATGGCTCCGATGAGCCTCATAGAGCACCTTCGCGGCGGCGAGGCCCTGGCTGAAAGCATCAACGAAGCAGTAAGCGGAGCATTGGACAAATATATCCAGGACAACAAGCTCAACGTGCTCGGCGAGCCTATGCCCAGCGAGGAAGAGGACAATAACGATTGGCAGAATCCTGCCAATTTCTCATTCTCGTTCGACTTGGGACTGGCTCCTGCATTGGACTTCGAAGTTTCCAAGGATGACAAGATTCCTTATTACAACATCAAGATAGACGACAATGCCGTCGCAGAGCAGAAGGAAAACATGCTCCGCCGCTTCGGCAAGTTCGAGGATGCTGAAACATCCGAACAAGACGACCACGTAATTGTGGACCTCGAGCAGGGAGAAAGGAAAGTCGAGAAGGTTTACCTGACCATCGACAGGATCCAGGACAAGGACCAGAAGGCCCTGTTCGTCGGGAAGAAGAAAGGCGAATCGTTCGAGGCGGACCTTGTGAAGGCTTTCCCCGACGAGGCCGAACTCGCTGACGTCCTTCGCGTGAAGAAGGAGGAACTTTCAGCCCTTGCTCCTGCTTGGAAGGTCACCATCGTAAACGTCAAGAAATTCGTGAAGGCTGAGCCTACTCAGGAAATCTATGACCAGATCTTTGAAAAGGACACCGTCACGGATGAAGCAGGATTCGATGCAAAGGTCCGCGAACGCATCGCCGACGAATATAAGTCTGAAGCGGACTTCCACTTCATCGCAGACATGCGCGATTATTACACAAAGAAGACTGACCTGCCTCTTCCTGAAGCTTTCCTGAAAAGATGGATCTACAATGCAAACAAGGAGAAATACTCCAAGGAAGACATCGAGAAGGAATTCGACGGTTTTGCAAAGGATTTCCGCTGGCAGATGATCAGCGGCTATCTGATGAAGAAATACGAACTTAAGGTCGACAAGGACGAGATGCTCAAGCAGGCTAAGATGTTCGCCGCATACCAGTTCGCCATGTACGGACTTTCAAACGTCCCAGACGACCAGCTCACATCCTACGCACAGAACATCCTGAATGACAAGGACCAGGTTCAGCGCATCTATGAAAGGGTCGAAGAGGAGACCATTTCCAAATACGTGATGGACAATGCGACCTTGGACAAGAAGTCGATCACCATCGACAAGTTCCGCGGACTCAAATAATTGACACACAGATATGAAAACAGATTTTGAAAAGTATGCTTCGGCCAGCCGAGGCATCGACAGTCTCACCCTCGACGGCTACAAGTCGCAGGTGAACAAAGTACTGCTGCCCAAAGCAGGCTACATCAACCCCACTATCATTGAGGAAAGACAGCTCAACGTCGCTTCGATGGACGTATTCTCGCGCCTGATGATGGACCGCATCATCTTCCTCGGTTGCGAAATCAACGACGACGTGGCAAACATCATACAGGCCCAGCTGCTTTACCTGGACAGCACCGATTCTTCGAGCGACGTGCAGATCTACATCAACAGCCCCGGAGGAATGGTTTACAGCGGCCTCGGAATATATGACACCATGCAGCTCGTCTCGACTGACGTGGCAACCATCTGCACCGGCATGGCAGCCTCCATGGCATCCATCCTGCTTGCAGCCGGAACCAAGGGAAAGCGCAGCGCCCTGCCCCACTCAAGAGTGATGATACATCAGCCTATCGGCAGTGCGGAAGGCCAGGCATCGGACATTGAAATCACGGCACGTGAAATCGTGAAGCTTAAGAACGAACTATATGAACTCCTTTCCATGCACACCGGAAACAGCGTCACCCGCATTTTCAAGGATGCAGACCGCGACTGCTGGATGACAGCCCAGGAAGCAAAGGATTACGGTATGGTGGACTCCATCCTGACCAAGAAGGTCAAGAACACTCAAGCCGACAAATAATGGCTGACAAGAGCGGAAACACAAAGTATAAAGGGAAGCGCAGGTGCTCGTTCTGCGGCCGCAGCGAAGACGAAGTCGAACTTCTTCTCGAAGGGCCCGATGGAGCCATCTGCAACGACTGCGCCGAAATAGCACATAAATATGTCCAGGACTCATTGAATCCAGGAGGATCCGACAACAAGTCGAGATCGACGGTCAAGGCCCCCGAGTTCAAGCTGAAGCCGAAAGACATCACCGATTACCTCGACCAGTACGTCATCGGGCAGGAAGAGGCGAAGAAATCACTCGCCGTAGCGGTCTACAACCACTACAAGCGCATAAGCCAGCCACTTGACGCAGACCTTGAGCTGGAGAAGTCCAACATACTCCTCGTCGGTCCTACAGGCACAGGCAAGACGCTGCTTGCAAGAACGATAGCAAAGCTTCTAAACGTCCCGTTCGCCATCTGCGACGCCACAGTGCTGACTGAAGCCGGTTATGTGGGTGAAGACGTTGAAAGCATCCTCACCCGCCTTCTTCAGGCAGCGGACTTCAACACGGCTCTGGCGGAAAAGGGAATAGTCTTCATCGACGAGATAGACAAGATCGCCCGCAAGAGCGACAATCCCAGCATTACACGAGACGTTTCCGGAGAGGGCGTGCAGCAGGCACTTCTCAAGCTGCTTGAAGGCAGCATTGTCAACGTCCCTCCTCAGGGAGGAAGAAAGCATCCCGAGCAGGAATTCATCAAGGTGGACACAAGCAACATCCTGTTCATCTGCGGCGGAGCATTCGAGGGAATAGAAAGGCACATCGGCAACCGTCTGAACACTCAGGTCGTCGGATACGGTGCCTCCGTAAAGGGAGAAAGGATAAAGAAGGAGGACCTCATCAAATACGTCTGTCCCCAGGACCTCCGCTCCTACGGGCTCATTCCCGAAATAGTAGGCAGGCTCCCGGTAATAACCCACCTGCTCCCGCTGTCACGCGAAGCATTGAAGGACATCCTTACCAAGCCAAAGAACGCGCTGCTGAAGCAGTATAGGAAACTGTTCGAAATCGACGGAATCAAGCTGATCGTGAAACCCGAGGTTCAAGACCTCATCGTCGACACGAGCCTGAAGTTCAAAGTCGGGGCGAGAGGCCTTCGAGGAATATGCGAAGCCATAATGCTAGACGCGATGTACGATGCCCCTTCATCAGGAAGCAAGAGTTTCACAATCTCTCTCGACTATGCGAAGGACAAGCTAAAGAACTACACCGGGACAGGCAATTAGAAGCTTTCTGCATTATAAGTTACGGGGGTCGGACAGCAGTTCGAACCCGTTTTTTCTATAGCTTCATCTGGCAAGCCCCTATCTGAGAAGGATAGTCAATTATTCATTAATTTATAAAATTTATTAAAGCCTTTGTTGCGATTAAGTATTTATTTATAATAATTTTTTGGTAATTGATTACGAATTGTTATTTTTGTGTTACAAAACATACATAATAATACATCATGGCTGTAGATATCACTAGCATCCTTTCTGACAATGCACTCAGTATGAGAAGATCCGTCATCCGCGACCTCCTCAGCGTAGCCCAGCGCCCCGAGATCATCTCCTTTGCGGGCGGATTCCCTAACAAGAAAGCCTTCCCTGTCGAAGACCTTCAGAGAATAATGAATGATGTAATGGATGAACAGCCTTACGTCGCCCTGCAGTATGGAGCTACGGAAGGCTTTATTCCTTTAAAGGAAGAGATCCTCAAGAGATGCCGCGCAAACGGAATGAAGGGCGAGCAGGGAAATCTCATCATCACCACGGCTTCACAGCAGGCATTGGACCTGATCTCAAAGATTTTCATCAATCCTCACGACGTCGTCCTCTGCGGACTGCCTTCATATCTTGGAGCGCTCCAGGCCTTTTGGTCATATCAGGCAGAGCCTTACGGAGTCAAGGACGGCGAGGACTGCTTCGCAATAATGGACAAGCTCATCGCCGAAGGAAGAAAGCCGAAGTTCCTTTACGCAATCCCTGATTTCCAGAACCCCAGCGGCGTCACCATGACAGTGAAGGACCGCCAGTACATCATCGACCTCGCCAACAAGTACGACCTGACGATCATCGAGGACAGCCCATACCGCGAAATCCGCTTCGAAGGCGAAGACCAGCCTACCATGTACTCCATGGATCCCGAACACGTCATTCTTCTCGGCACATTCTCGAAGACATTCGTCCCTGGCTTCCGCCTTGGCTATGTCCTCGCACGCCACGACATCATCGAGCACATCGTAGTCGCAAAGCAGTCATCCGACCTCTGCACCCCTATGTTCTGCCAGATGGTTGCGGCCAGATACATGGCCAGCGGCCTTTACGAAAAGAACCTCGTGAAGATCAAGGAACTTTATCATCACAAGAAGGACCTCATGATCGATTCATTCGCTCAATATATGCCAGACGGTGTCTCATGGACGAATCCTGAAGGAGGACTTTTCCTGTTCGTCAAGCTTCCTGAACATTATGACACCCGCGAACTGTTCGACATTGCCATCAAGAAGGATGTCGCTTTCGTAATCGGCGAAGCGTTCCATTGCGACGGTTCAGGCAAGAACACGCTGAGAATCAATTTCTCCTACGCCGAAGACGACATGATAGTGGAAGGCGTGAAGAGACTCGCAGAATCTATCCGCGAACTTTACAAAATCCATTCTTAGAAGAATCCCACCGAAGATCGCTAATCTTAAATATTTTGTTCAGAACCCCGCTCGAAACGCTTTCGGACGGGGTTTTGTCGTAAAATAGACCGTCCGCTCCCATCAGCCACATCCTGTCGCTCGACTCGACTGCAATCGAAATGTCGTGAGTCGAAAACAGGACGGCCTTTCCGCGTCGATGAGCGATATCGGAGAGCAACTCGCTTACCATCACCTTATTTGCCGCATCGAGGAAGGCCGTAGGCTCGTCGAGGACTATGACATCGCCATCCTTTACTATCGCCCCTGCGATAGCCACACGCTGATACTCGCCATCGCTTAGCGAGAACGAGTCCCGGTTCTCGAACCCTTCTAGCGAGACCTCCTTCAAAGCTTCGTGGATCAGATTCCTGTCTTCCTTTCCCACAATACCGAGAAAGCCCGTTCGGAAATAACAGTTCGTGGCCAGCATTCCCTCCACGCTCAGGTTCCTTGCTCTTGCCGGAAGAGAGGGCACGTAAGCTATTTTCTCAGCTATCCGCTTGTGGTTCAATTCGACATACTGTACTCCGCCGAGCGATATGCTACCTTCGGAGCCATCCTTCCCATCACGGCGGTAAAGTGGTTCCAGCCCGGCAATGGTTCTAAGAAGAGTGCTCTTCCCCACCCCGTTGGCTCCACACAGCGCAATCAGCTGTCCCGCACAGGCAACAGTTGATATGCCTTCGAAAAGCATGTGAGAGCCGTAACCCAGGGAAAGGCCTTCAATTTTCAATACAGGGTTCATTGCATCCTCCCTTTAATAATTATCACCAGAATGACGGGAATGCCTAGAAGCGAGGCTACGGTATTGACCGGTATTACTCCACCCGTACCTGGAAGGCCGCTTATGATGTCGGTAAGAAGCATCGCGCAAGCTCCGACGAGAGCGGACGCAGGTATCATGACCTTGTGGTCGGCATTCCTGAAAAGGACGCGCGCGACATGTGGAGCGGCTATGCCTATGAATCCCACAGGCCCGCAAAAGGCTGTCACTCCGCCGGCAAGAAGGGCAGTAATGGCCATCAGCCTGCTCCTGGTTCCCTTGAGGTTCACTCCGACAGACGATGCGTACTGTTCGCCGAGAAGCAGTGCATTCAAGTCCTTCACGCTGAACACGGAAAGAGCCACTCCCACAAATACGGCAACTGCAAGAAGCAGAAGCTGGGTGCCCCCGAGGCCGGCAAAGCTGCCCATCGACCAGAGTACATAGCTCTTCAGTGCATGGGCGCTGGAGAAGAATTGAAGCAGGTTTATCAGCGCTCCCGCAATGAACCCGACCATCACGCCGAAAATCAGCAGGCTGAGATTGTCGCGGAGCCGATTCGAAAGGGATATGATGAGAAGAGTCACAAGTGCCGCTCCAATGAATGCCGAGCCGGCGACTCCAATGCTCATGAGTGCGCTGTTCGCGCCGGCACCAACTGCCGAAGCGCCCATGATGAAAAGGGCGACGCCGAGGCCGCTGCCGCTACTGATGCCGAGAATGTAGGGATCAGCAAGAGGATTTCGGAAAAGGGTCTGCATTTCAAGGCCGCAGACTGAAAGCGCAATTCCGCTGAGAAGCGCCGTCACAGCCTTTGGAAGACGATATTCCAGCACAAGCTCACGTGCAGTGGGATCTGCAGCGCCTCCGAAAAGGGAGCCAAGGACATCTCGCAGGCCAATGGATGCGCTTCCCAGGGCCAAGTCCAGCAGGAAAAGCAGCAAGGCACAGATTCCCAAGATGGAATAGAGCGCTGAAGTACGATGTGACGCAGAGATTTGCATTGGCTATCTTTTTCTGCAAATATATCCATTCTTGAACGAATATTCTTAATTTTGCGGACATCAAAAGTTCAACCAAACAACCAATAAAATGAGAAAGAAAATCGTAGCAGGGAATTGGAAGATGAATACCAATGTCTCTGAAGCAGTCGAGCTCGCAAAGGGCATCAGGGACCGCGTTTCAGAAGTTCCATCGAGCGTCAAGCTCATCGTAGCTCCTCCTTTCACGAACATAACTTCAGTCTGCGACATCCTCAGCGGCACTCCCGTAGCCGTTTCCTCGCAAAACTGCGCGGACCACGACAAGGGCGCCTACACCGGAGAGGTCTCCGCTGCCATGGTAGCATCATGCGGATGCAAATATGTCATTCTCGGACATTCTGAACGCCGTCAGTACTATGGCGAGACTTCCGAAAAGATAGTCGAGAAGATGAAGCTGGCATTCGCCAACGGACTGGATGTCATCCTTTGCATAGGAGAGAATCTCGAAGAACGCGAGGCAGGCAAGCAGGATGAGGTAACGAAGAAGGAAGTCGAAGACGTTCTCTTCCAGTTCACAGCCGAAGACATGGCGAAGGTCGTAGTCGCTTACGAGCCTGTCTGGGCCATCGGAACAGGCAAGACAGCCACCAACGAACAGGCAGAAGAGATCCACAAGCATGTGCGCAAGGTCATTGCAGACCATTTCGGAAAGGAAGTCGCAGACAATATGACAATACTCTACGGCGGTAGCTGCAAGCCTTCCAATGCCAAGGAACTGTTCGCTTGCCCTGACATCGACGGAGGCCTCATCGGAGGCGCTTCCCTGAAGCCGGACGATTTCATCGCCATCGCAAAGTCTTACTAAAGGCAGGCGAATGGACTATATTGAGGTTTCCATAACGATCGCTCCCTTCTCGGAGGAGAATTCCGACATAATAGTCGCAGAAATATCCGACCTGGGATTCGAGAGCTTCGTGACGGATGCCCCGCTTTTGAAAGCATACATTCCGCTGGGCAAGTATTCGGAAAAGAACCTGAAGACCGTGCTCAGCGGTTTTTCTTCTGGGCCCCTCAATCTTTCATACACAGCGCAACTGATCCGGGAACAGGATTGGAACACGGCATGGGAAAGCGACTACGAGCCAGTGGTCGTCTCCCGCTGCACAGTAAAGCCTTCTACTGCCAAGAACGTTCCGCGCACCAGATACGTCATCACGATCGATCCGCAGATGTCCTTCGGAACGGCACACCATCAGACCACAAGGATGATGATCGGGTATCTTCTGGAAGACGCCGATGGGATAAGGGGGAAAAAAGTGCTCGACATGGGTTGCGGAAGCGGAATCCTTGCCATTCTGGCCGCAAAGCTCCACGCAGCCGAGCCTGTTGAAGGCGTAGACATCTCAGCCAGGGCGGTGATGGCATCCAGGGACAACGCCTCTCTCAACCGCGTAGGGACGAAAGCGAGATTCGTTCGCGGAGATGCAAGCATCTTGGGAATGGGACGCTATGAAGTCATCCTCGCAAACATCTTCAAGAACATCCTGATCGAGGACATGCGCACTTACTCCAACTCACTGAAACTTGGAGGCACTCTCTATCTGAGCGGATTCTTCATCTCGGACATTCCGGACATCCTTGAAGAATGTGGCAAGGACTGTCTCAAGATAGTCTCTCAGAAATCAGAAGACGGATGGGCTGCCCTGAAGCTTGAGAAAATAAATTTTGCTCCTCTTTAAAAGTTCAATACTTTTGTGTTACGAAGCGGGTATGGCGTAATTGGTAGCCGCGCAAGACTTAGGATCTTGTGACTTCGGTCGTGGAGGTTCGAGTCCTCTTACCCGCACTCTCTTATGGACAGGCTTTTCATTATCGACGGTCACTCGCTGATCTTCAGGATGTACTATGCATTCCTAGGCAGGCCTATGGTGAACACCAAGGGCATCGACACATCCATTCTATACGGCTTCACCAAGTATCTTCTCGAACTTATCGGAAAGGAAAAGCCAACCCACATGGCTGTCACATTCGACGCTCCGGGAAAGACTTTCCGCCACGAAATCTATCCCGAATACAAGGCCACGCGCCTTGCCGCGCCAGAGCTGGTGAAATCCGCCCTCGACCCGTGCACTGAAATAGTCAAGGCTCTTGGCATTCCCGTATTCACCATACCCGGCGTCGAAGCCGACGACGTGATGGGCACTCTTGCCAAACGCGGAGCGGCAGACGGCTACGACGTATTCATGGTAACGCCTGACAAAGACCTGGCTCAATGCGTCGGAGACCATATCTACCAATATAAGCCCGGCAAGAACGGCGCTGAGAGCGAGACTTTCGACAGCAAGGGAATCTGCGACAAATACGGGATAGAAAGCCCGATTCAGGTCATCGACATACTGACTATATGGGGCGACGCCTCCGACAATGTCAAGGGCGTTTCCGGAGTCGGTGAAGTGACAGCTTCCAAGCTGATAGCAAAATACGGAAGCGTGGAAAGCATTTACGAACATCTGGCCGAACTTTCAGAGAAACAGCAGGCCGCTTTCCGCGAAGCCGAGAGCCATATCAAGTTCAGCAAATTCCTGGTAACCGTAAAGACCGACGTGCCGCTGGACGTCGACCAGGACAGCCTGAGGCTCCACCCTACATACTGCGACAAGATTGCAAAGCTCTTCGACTACTATGAATTCCCTTCCCTGAAAAGGCTGTTGCCTGAAGCGACCGGAAGCGAGGTTCCGGAGCAGATCGCCGTCAAATCGGCCAATGCTGCGCATTGCACTCCTTCAGAGCTTGTGCAGAAAGCCAGGAAAGCCGGAAGGGTGGCATTGAATGTAAAGGAAGAGATGATTCTCAGCCTGGGAAACGAGTACGCAGAATGCTCTCCCGACGAGGCGAAAGCCATCCTTGAAGACCCCTCGGTCGAAAAGGTGGGCTACCAGATAAAGGAGCAGATAAATTCCCTCAGGCTGAAGGGGATAGCATTGAAAGGGAAACTGCTCGACATCGAGCTTCTTCATTACATACTGAATCCGGAACGGACCCACAAGCTCGACATTCTCGCAAAATACTACCTTAACGTCGACGTGGACAACGAGGCGGAGATGGAAAAGAAGGCCGTGCAAGGTGACCTGTTCAGCGATGCGGGAGCACCTGCTTTGCAAGCAGGGGATCGGGAGAAAGATTACCGGGAGAGTGCTGTCCTCACGCAGCTTTGCGACGCAGTGATGAAGGAAGTGAGGGAGCAAAAACTTGAAGACCTGTATTTCAAGATCGAGGAGCCGCTCATAGAGGTGCTCGCCGACATGGAGTTCACAGGCGTCAGGATCGACGTGAAGCAGATGGAAGCTTATGGAAAGGAGCTGGAAATCGAAAAGCGGCAGCTGGAATCCGAAGCAAGGGAGCTGGCAGGAGAGCCTGACCTTAACCTGAGTTCGCCTAAACAGCTTGGACCGGTGCTTTATGAGAAGCTGAACCTGAATTCCAAGGTGAAAGCCAACTCGAAGGGAAGCTATCCAACGGACGAGGAGACACTGGACGAGATGAGGGACAAGAGTCCTATCATTGACAAGATCTTGGAATTCAGGGCAGTAAAAAAGCTGCAATCCACTTACATCGAGCCGTTGCCGGCATTGATGGACCCGCGCGACGGGAAGATACACACTTCGTTCAACCAGGCGCTTACATCAACCGGAAGACTATCCTCCTCCCACCCAAACCTGCAGAACATTCCCGTACGTACCGAGCGCGGGAAAGAAATAAGGAAGGCTTTCATTCCATCTTCGCCGGATGGAATGATCATATCAGCCGATTACTCTCAGATAGAACTGAGAATCATGGCTCACCTCAGCGGCGACCCGCACATGACACAAGCGTTCATCGACGGAAAGGACGTCCACACGGCGACGGCGGCGAAAATCTTCGGAGTGCCTGAAGACGAGGTAACGAAGGAACAGAGAAGACGCGCCAAGACTGCCAACTTCGGAATCATCTACGGCATCTCAGCCTTCGGACTTTCGCGAAGGCTGGGCATTCCTCGTTCAGAGTCCAAGGAATTCATCGATTCATATTTCGCCAAATACCCGATGGTAAGGCAGTTCATTGATGAGCAGATAGCAAGGGCAAGGGAAAAAGGCTACGTGGAAACCATCTTTGGACGAAAGAGATACCTGCCTAACATCAACTCGCGCAACGCCACCGTACGCGGACTGGACGAGAGGAATGCCGTCAACGCCCCGATTCAGGGAAGCGCCGCCGACATCATAAAGCTCGCTATGTCGGGTGTCCATGAAAGGATTGCAGAGACCGGACTGAGAAGCAGGATGGTCCTGCAGGTCCACGATGAATTAGTCATCGACGCCTTTCCAGATGAGAAGGACAAGGTTATGGCGATATTGAAGGCCGAAATGGAAAACGTGTGCAAGCTTTCGGTCCCTCTGACCGTAGAATGTAGCTATGGCATCAACTGGCTTGAAGCTCACTGAGCTGACAAACGAGGAAATCGTGAAGCTCGCCGTAAGGGAGACAGCGGGCAGAAAATCCGACTGCAAGGCGTTCTCGGAACTTTCCAGGCGGTTCAGGCCGGCCTGCGTGACATTCATCAGCAACAAGTATGTCAAGGTATTCTCTTCCGAAGAGATGGAGGACATAGTTCAAGAATCCATGATAAAAGCGTACACAGGGCTGGCTTCATACGATTCGAGGTTTGCGTTCATGACATGGCTGATGAGAATCTGCAGGAATACGGCTACCGACCACATCCGCAAGAATAAGCTGCTTGCCACAGAAGACTACATAGAGCCCGACTCCGAGAAAGCCGCCACCGTGGCTTCGCCGGAGGAGACGATGATTGCGGCGCAGGAAGAAGATTCTTTCAACAGGATGATAGGAATGCTTTCAGACAGCTACAGGGAAGTGCTGAAGCTCCAGTTCGGAGGTATGGACTGCAGACAGATTGCCGAAAAGCTCTCCATATCCGTCGCCAACGTGAAGACAAGGCTTTACAGGGCTCGGCAGGAGCTTGCAAGGATGAAAGGACAATCTGATGGAAAATAAGGACAACATAGTATTCAAGTATTTCGACGGCCTGAGCGACGAGCAGAAGGCCCAAATCATCGGCATGGAGGCTCTTTACCGAGACTGGAACTCCAAGATCAACGTAATTTCGCGCAAGGACATAGATTTCCTCTACGAACATCACGTCCTGCATTCTCTGGCAATTGCAAAGATTGCCGATTTCGAGCCAGGAATGCACGTGATGGACCTGGGGACGGGCGGAGGTTTCCCGGGGATTCCTCTGGCGGTGCTGTTTCCGGAGACGAACTTCACATTGTGCGAATCAGTGGGGAAAAAAGCCCTCGTGGCCCGAGAAGTGGCAAAAGGACTCAGCCTGAATAATGTCACTGTCGAAAACTGCAGGGCTGAAGACTTGAAAAGGAAATTCAACTATATTGTAACAAGGTCGGTAGCGACATTCGACGACATGCTGCCTTGGGTCAAGGGCAAGTGGGAGAACGGCATCATCGCGCTTAAGGGTGGAAACGTGTTTTCTGAAATAGACCCTTGCGTGAGAAAATATCATCTTGAAGAGTGCGACATAGAGATAGTAAACATAAGCGACTGGTTCGACGAAGATTATTTCTATGAAAAAAAGATAGTTTTTATCGGCAGATAATTTGGAATTAAACGCAAAAGAATTACCTTTGCAATCCATTTTGAAACAAATAAAAGAGTCATGATATGAAACGCACATTTCAACCTTCACAGCGTAAAAGACGCAACAAGCACGGATTTCGCGAGAGAATGTCCACTCCTAACGGACGCCGCGTCCTCGCATCCCGTCGCCGCCATGGACGCAAGAAACTGACCGTCTCTTCAGAAGATCTCTTCTAGTAGAGAAGGCATCCCATTGTATTTAATAAGTCAAGGCTCTTCCGGAAGGAGGAGCTTTTTTGATTTAGATATCATTCGATATTATTTGCTACTTTTGCGTTAGTAAACACGGTCAAAGATGGATCCAAAACCTACGCCTAAATATTATCACGAAACGCCCAAAGTATGGAAGAACATCATTTGGGGACTGATCGCAATCCTTGCAATCGTTCTGGTCGCACAGGGAATTCTCAGCATAATAACCAGGCACGACAAAGAGATAACTGTGCCTTCCTTCACTGGAATGTCGATGATTCAGGCCAAAAGGGCCGCCGACAGCGCCCACGTTCGCTTGGACGTAACGGACTCTGTGTTCATGCCCAGAATAGCCCGCGGGGCTGTCTTTTCGCAGAATCCGCCTGCGGGAAGCAAGGTCAAGAAAGGCCGCAGGATTCTGATCACCCAGAATGCAGTGACGCAAAAAATGGTGTCCATGCCTCAGCTGGTGGGCTTCTCGCTTCGCCAGGCGAAGACTGAAATCGCTTCATCCGGGCTTCAGATAGGCAAGCTCATATATCAAAGCGACATGGCCACAAACAATGTTCTGGCCCAAAAATATCGTGGAGGCAACATAGCGCGCGGAAAGAAGATTCCTGCAGATTCAGAAATAGACCTGGTACTTGGCCTGAGCGAAGACGACGCCATGACATACGTTCCAAACGTGGTCGGGCTCAAGTATTCAGTTGCCAGAGACATGCTTCTTGACAATTCGCTGAACAGCGGAAGAGTGCTTTATGACAGGAAAGTCAAGACATATTCCGACTCGCTCGACGCCTTGGTCTACCGCCAGTCTCCATCGCGGGACAACGCTTCGTCGCTCAGACGAGGAACCGACATAGACCTCTATCTCACGACCGACTTATCAAAGCTGAACACGGCCAATGGCAAATAACCCGGAGGAAGAGCTCAACGAAGAAGAACTGTACGAGCATTTCAGGTTCGTAGTCGACAAGGGGCAGACCCCGATGCGAGTCGACAAGTACCTTACTGACCACATGGAACAGACTTCGCGGCATCGGGTACAGCTCGCCGTTGAAGCCGGCTACGTGCGATGCGGAGAAAAGATTCTCAAGGGCAGCTACAAGGTCAAGCCAAACGACATCCTGTCGCTGGTACTGCCCTACCGCAGGCACGAATCTGAACTCACTTCGGAAAACATTCCACTCGAAGTGGTCTATGAGGATGACGACGTGCTGGTAATAAACAAGCCTGCAGGACTTGTAGTCCACCCGGGCTTCGGCCATTTCAGCGGCACACTGCTGAATGCTCTCGCGTTCCATGCGGGAATACCTGAAGGCAGGAGCGCCGAAGGCGACGCCAGGATGCCCATGCTCTGCCACAGGATCGACAAGGACACTTCCGGACTGCTGCTCATCGCGAAGAACGAAGACGCTCAGATAGAACTTGGCTCCCAGTTCTTTTACCATACGATTGAAAGGAAATACTTAGCACTGGTCTGGGGAAATCTGGATTCGGACAGCGGCACGATCGATGGCAACATAGCGCGTGACCCGAACGACAGGCTCCGGTTCAAGGTTTTCACTGACGGAGAGACCGGAAAGCATGCAGTAACGCATTACAAGGTCATTGAGAGGTTCGGATATGTCACGCTTGTGGAATGTGTCCTGGAAACCGGACGCACGCACCAGATACGCGTCCACATGGACTACATAGGCCATCCGCTTTTCAACGACGACCGCTACGGCGGAGACAAGATCCTTAAGGGAACGATCTACACGAAATACAAACAATTTATCGACAACTGCTTCGAGATCATGCCGCGTCAGGCTCTCCACGCCAAGACTCTCGGATTCATCCATCCTGCCACAAAACGACTGATGCGCTTCGACTCCGAACTTCCCGATGATTTCACATTGCTTCTCGACAAATGGAGAAGGTACACAGCAGGAAACGAGGAAGTTCAGGCAATAAACAGAAAATAGACATGCCAAACATTCCCAAGACCAATGCAGCCCGACTGCTGGACAAGGCAGGCATAGAATATGAAACCGTACCATACATCGTGGACGAAGAAGACCTTTCCGCCACACATGTAGCCGAGCAGCTCGGAGAAGACATCGACAGCGTATTCAAGACCATCGTCCTGAAAGGCGACAGGAACGGCCATTTCGTATGCATCGTGCCTGGTGAAAGTGAAATAGACCTGAAGAAGGCAGCAAAGGTATCCGGGAACAAGAGCTGCGAACTGATTCACGTCAAGGAACTGCTGCCGCTCACAGGCTACATCAGAGGAGGCTGTTCCCCTATCGGAATGAAGAAGCGGCTCCCGGAATTCATTCATGAGAGCTGTCTCGACCGGCCTTACATATTTGTAAGCGCCGGAATCAGAGGGCTGCAACTGAAATTGAAGCCGGCGGACCTGATTTCATTCATGGAAATCAAATCCGCCGACATAATCCTTTAGAAATTAAGCTATTCACCGAATCTTGGAGGTCCTCCGAAGCCATGGCCGCCCATGCCGCCATGCATTCCACCTCTGCCGCCTGGGCCGAAGCTAGGCCTTTGGAACGTTCCGAACCTGATGGTGAAGGAAAGCATCACATAACGGCCGAGGGTGTTGTTCCAAGTATCCTGGACATAGTTGTCTGTAGTCGTCCTGTAAAGATTCTTGCTCTGGTCGAGAATGTCGTAGACCTTCAGCTGAAGAGTGCCCATTCCCTTAAACAATGTCTTGGCGACGGACGCGTTGATTACGAGAGTCGGGTCGCTGTAGGATGCTATATATCCCTGGTAGAACGTGTAGTTCGCATCTGCAACGAGAGCCCATGTGCCAGGAGTGGCATTGACGCTGGCTGTGATTCCATCGGTAAACGAAGGCTTCTTGTTGGAGTTCGTCTGGTCATACCACGCCTGGTTGTAAGAGACTCTTCCGCCGAGAGACAGCTCGATGATGTCGCTGCGGTAGACGCCGCGAAGATTACCCATCGCACCGATGCTCTGATAATGGTTGATGGTATAATTTGCCAGGTTCAGATATGAAGCCGGATCGTTGCCGTCAATGGAGTTGTTGCCGATGTAGCTCAATGACTTGCTGTAGTTTAGGAACGTGAACATCATAAGGGAGAACTTGCTCTTTGCTATAGGAGTGTTGAACATAAGTCTCGCTCCAGCTGAGAAGGTGCCCTCGTCATTGTTCAAAGGAACGGTGTATTGCACTCCCGAATTGCTGTACCAGGAGCCGTTTACGATGCTGTTGACATTGTACGTGAGGTCGAGGTTGGCATTGAAGGAGGTGAAAGACTGCATATTGGTAAAGTTGTACATCGAAGTGAGGTTATGGGAGAAAGTAGGGACCAGGTCCGGATTGCCTCGGGTTATGAATGTAGGGTTGGAGTTGTCTTCGACAGGCTGCAGCTGGGTTACAGACGGCTGGGTAGTGTTACCGCGGTAGCGGATGCGCATTCCTTCATAGTCGCTGAAATCGTAGTCGAAGCGGGCTTCAGGAGAGAAGTTCCAGCGGAGAGTGTCTATGTCTACGCTCTTGTCGCCGTATGACGTGTGGTTGATGAGACGGGAAGGACGAGCCGCCGCCCCGATAGTCAGGTTATACTTCTCTTCCTGTTTCATCAAGTTCAGGCCTATGGTCTGGTTGATGCCGGTGTTGTCGATTTCGTTTGAATAGGTGGCGTTATATGTGTCATACTTGCCGGTGGCTGCATTCCAGTCGTTTGTGACTTTCTTGGACGTATTGTAGGAATAGCCGTAGGCGTAATTCCCCTGGATGAAGAAATTATGTCCGAGAGGTTCGTTGTACGTAATCCTGGCATTTACGCTATAAGCCTTCGCATTCGAGTTGTACTGCTGATTCACTATGCTGGAATCGGAAACGTTGACGCCATCGTCATAGGAATATGTGTTGGACTGGTTCAGCCCGTCGAATATCTCGTTGTTGGAGAGGGAGTAGTTCATGCGGACGGACATTGTCCTGCCTGCCTTGCCGAGACGCTGCCTCCACAGGAGGGATCCGTCAGCGCTCTGCGACTGATTGTAGCCGGAAGACTTGCTCGAGCCGCTGTTGACATTGGACTTGGCGGAAGCGCCTGCCGCCTGGCTTTCGGTATCATAGTTCGACCTTTCGTCGAAGCTGCCCCAACCGAAGCTGAATGAAGGCTCGAAAATGAAGGACGTAGTCTTGGATGCCTCCCAGATGCCCCTTCCGCCAGCACGTAGGTTATAGCTCTCGGTGCGGCTTGTGCCTTTGGTATTGCTGTACAATGTAGAACCATCTGTAAGGAAAGTCTGCTTTGCAGTACCTTCCTCAATGTAGCGGTCATTGCCGCTGAACATAGTATTTCCCGTTATCTCAGACTCGTCCTTGAAAGACTTGCTGCCGTTGAAGCCCCCCATGTAGGATGTGGTAATGCCGTTGCCGCCGAAGCCGCCGCCGCCCATGCCACCCATGCCTCTGCCTCCACGCATGCCAGACATCATGCTGCCCGCCATATCCTCGAAGCCACGGTTATTGGTATTGTTGGCATTGCCTATGAAGCTCAGCTGCGTGTCCTGGGTGAATTTGGCGACAATGCCGGAAGCCTGGAAACGCGGCTTGTCGGCGATGGTGGTCGCATCCACGATGCTGCTCTCCTCATTGGACTCCTTATTTCTAAGGTCATATCCGCCGCCGGCCGCGATGTTGCCGAACCAGCCGTTCATCATCCCCTTCATCACGCTCAGGTCGATGACGGTCTCCTCGTTGCCGTCGTCGATGCCGGTGAATTCAGCCTCGTCGGACTTCTTTTCAAGGACCTTGACCTTCTCGACGATCTTTGCCGGAATGTTCTTGGTCGCCAGCTGAGGGTCATTCAGGAAGAAAGTCTTGCCGTCGATGGTTATCTTACTGATGGTCTTGCCATTGGCGGTCACAGTTCCATCGGAAGAGACCTCGACGCCCGGGAGCTTCTTGAGAAGGTCCTCAAGCATGTCGTTGTCTGAAGTCTTGAATGAGGACGCCTGATACTCCACGGTATCCTTCTTCACGATTATCGGGTTGCCGACATCTGTAACGGTAGCGCTCTCAAGCGTGTGGACGTCGAGCGCCATCTTGATGCTGCCCAGATCGACTGCAGCCTGCTCGTCGAATGTAACTTCAGACGAATAGGCTACGTAGCCGAGAAGTTCAGCCTTCACGGTATACGTGCCCTTTCGGATCTTCTCGATCTTGGCAGCGCCCTTGTCGTCGCTGAGGACGTACTTGGATGCGGTCGTAGCCCCCTTTGGAGTCAGTGAAACAGTGGCGAACTGCACAGGATTCCCGCTGGGGTCTTCAACGAGCTTCAGGGCTAAGGTGAAGTTGCGAGTCTGCGCTGAAAGCGAAAGGACTGCGCAGAAGAGGAACAATGCCGTCAGGCGAATTGTCTTTGAAAACATACAAAAACGTTTAAAAATGAATAATGTAAATCAAAAAATCATCGTTTGTTAGACGATGAAGTCAGACAAAAGTTAAATCCCGCATGCAAAAAATCTGCCGAGAAAAGCTACTTTTTTACGCGGTCGGCGTGTTCCTTGACGAAAGCCTCCCAGCTGCTGGAATCGGCTTTGTCCGTCAGAGGATTTGCCAACTGATAGAAATGGCACATCGCGATGCCGAGCGCATCGGTGGCATCGAGGAATTTCGGCTGGATTTCTATCCCCAGGGTCTTGCAGAGAATCAATGCAAGCTGTTCCTTCGAAGCAGCCCCTTGCCCCGTTATCGCCATCTTCACCTTACGGGGAGCATACTCGAAGACCGGGATCTGTCTCTCAAGGGCAGCTGAAATTGCAGCTCCCTGAGCCCTGCCGAGCTTAAGCATCACCTGTGGGTTCTTCCCGTAAAACGGAGCCTCGATGGCAAGGTCGTCAGGAGAATAGCGGTCCATCAGCTGCCCAACGTCTTCGAATATACGCCTCAGCTTCATGAAATGGTCCTTCTCCTTTCTCAGGTCGATGTAACCCGCATCGACATAATGTGCCTTGCGGGAATCAATCAGGATGACGCCGTACCCGAGGATGTTGGTCCCCGGGTCTACGCCCATTATAATGCGTTGTTTTTCCGAACCTTTAGAGCTGTCTGCCATTGCGGCTGTCTATGCGGTCGAAACCGGTGTAAGGACGGAGCATTTCCGGAATCATGATGCCGCCGTCGTACTGGTTGTTCTCGAGCATCGCCGCTACGATTCTTGGAAGTGCTAGCGAGCTTCCGTTCAGAGTGTGGGCGAGCTGAATCTTACCGTCGGCATCCTTATATCTGAGCTTCAAGCGGTTCGCCTGATAAGATTCAAAGTTGGAAACGGAACTGACCTCCAGCCAGCGCTTCTGTGCTGCCGACCAAACCTCAAAGTCATAGGTTATTGCGCTCGTGAAGCTCAGGTCGCCGCCGCAAAGCCTGACGATGCGGTAAGGAAGATTCAAGTCCTGGACAAGGCTTTCAACGTGAGCGACCATGCTGTCGAGCGCAGCATAAGAGTTTTCAGGAAGCGAAAGCCATACGCATTCTACCTTGTCGAACTGATGCAGGCGATTGAGGCCGCGGACATCCTTCCCGTAAGAGCCCGCCTCGCGGCGGAAGCACTGTGTGAAGGCAGTCATCTTGATGGGGAATTCGCTCATAGCCAAGATTTCATCCCTGTATATGTTCGTCACAGGAACTTCAGCGGTAGGAATCATGTAGAACTTGTCGAGGTTCATGAAGTACATCTGGTCCTCCTTGTCAGGAATCTGGCCTGTGCCGAAGCCTGAAGCCTCGTTCACCATGAAAGGAGGCTCGACTTCAATGTAGCCGTCGGCAGTGTTCCTATCCAGGAAGAACTGTACGAGCGAACGCTGAAGCTTGGCGCCTTGACCGATGTAGACCGGAAAGCCGGCTCCTGTGATCTTGACCCCGAGGTCGAAGTCGATGATATTGTATTTCTTTGCGAGCTCCCAGTGAGGAAGGGCGTTTTCAGGAAGCTTCACTTCCGGACCGCCCATCTTGACAACGAGGTTTTCGCTGGAATCCTTTCCGCAAGGAACCAGCTTGTAAGGCAGGTTCGGAAGAAGGACGATCTGGTCGTTCATTTCCTTTTCAGCCTTGTCGAAAGCAGCCTGAAGGTCGCCTGACTTGGATTTCAAATCAGCCACCTGGGCCTTAACGGCTTCGGCCCCAGCCTTTTTGCCGTCTTTCATCAATCCGCCTATCTGGGCGCTCAGACTCTTCTGCTGGGCGAGATTTGCATCGAGTCCGCCCTGCAGCGAACGGCGCTCCCTGTCGAGGTCAAGCACCCTAGCAACGATGGCGCTTGCATCGAAATTCTTGACCTTAAGACGTTCTATTACGAAATCGGGCTGTTCCCTGAGAAGTTTTAGTGTAAGCATTTTCTTGATTGTTTTAACGGGCACAAAGATAACTATTTCAGAGCAAAATCATTTACATTTGCGCAAAAGAATACAATCTGGGATGCTTAGGATAGCTGTCATAACCACTTCGCGCAACGACGGGTTCTTCGCCGCAAAATGGCTTGATCATTACGGAGAACAGTTCGGAAAGGAGAATCTGTACATGTTCCTCGACGGAAAGGACCAATCGGTTCCTGAAAACGCCGGTGCTTCTCACGTGAAAGTGCTTGACCACGTGGTTCAGGATGTCGCCGCAGGCGACAAGGCCCGAATCGCCAGAGTCAACGAGTTGGCTGAACGCCTTTTCGAGGAATACGACATCGTCATCGGCACCGACGTGGACGAATTTCTGTCAATCGACCCGATGTCAGGATTCACGCTAATGGAGTACCTAAGGCAGATGAAGCACTTGAGACTGAACGGATATTCCGTTTCAGCGCTGGGAATCGATGTCGGGCAGAAAGTCGGCATAGAGCCGGACTTGGCATTGGACAGGCCGGTTCTGGAACAGAGAAGCTACGGAGTCCTGTGCTCCAGGTACACAAAGCCGATTGTGATGCTGCAGCCGGCAAAGTGGGGATCTGGGTACCACAGGATCGAGGGACACGGGTTTCACATTGACCCGAAGCTGTTCCTATTCCACCTAGGATACTGCGACCTCGCATTGCTTAAGGCGCGAAAGAACGACCAAAGCCGAATCGAGGCAGGTTGGGAAAGACACCTCGACAAGAGGGCAAGGACAATAGATTATTGCACCCATTCGGAAGCGATGGACGGCGACCGCTGCTTCGCCGAAGCCAGGAGGCTCCAGTCTGCTTTCAGGCCCATATATGCATTGAACAAGCCCGGATCCATCGGAAGCAGGAGGGTCATCAGAATTCCAGATAGATTCAAGAGGCTGGGTATCTGAAATTCACGTAAAACGATAAAGGGGATGTGGCATTGTTGCGGCCCATTCAAATTTCCAGCAATAACGTAAGGAAAACGGCGATTGATTTCTTACTTTCTGCTTACGAATTGAAATAATGCAGGTCAAAAAGCAATCAACCGCAAAGTCCGACACATAAAAAGAAAAAGGGAAAAATTTTGCCATTCCTGGAATTAACGCTATATTCGCAATCCCGAAAGGGTCATTAAATGACCGTTAAGCTAGTGATTAAGAGATACTTAAGTGTATCCGCTTACGGTTGAAACTTAAAATTACTTAAAGTTTTATGTACGTTATCGTAGACATCGCAGGACAGCAATTCAAAGTCGAGAAGGGCAGTAAGGTTTACTGCAACAGGCTTCAGGCTGCCGAAGGCGATGAGGTCAATTTCGACAAGGTTTTGCTTGTCGACAACGACGGCGCTGTTAAAGTCGGTGCGCCTTATGTTGACGGAGCCTCTGTCAAGGCAAAGGTTCTCAGTCACTTGAAAGCCGACAAGGTTATCGTTTTCAAAAAGATTCCTCACAAGGGATTTGACAAGAAGAACGGCCATCGCCAGCTTCTCACTCAAATCGAGGTTGAAGAAATCATCTAATCAAGGGGAGAAAGAATTATGGCACACAAGAAAGGTGTAGGTAGTTCCAAGAACGGACGTGAATCCCACAGCAAAAGATTAGGCCTGAAACTCTTCGGAGGCCAGACCTGCAAGGCCGGCACTATCCTGGTTCGTCAGCGCGGCACTGTACACTATCCCGGCGAAAACGTCGGAATGGGTCGTGACCACACTCTTTATGCTCTCTGCGACGGAGTCGTTAAATTCCGCGTAAAGGGAGAGGAGAAGTCTTACGTTTCCATCATTCCTTCAGCCAAGGCCGAAGAAGCAGCCCCAAAGACAGTTTCAAAGGCAAAGGCACCTAAGGTTGAAGAACCTAAGGCCGAGACTCCTAAAGAGGACGAAGTAAAAGCTGAAGCTCCAAAGGCAGAGGCAAAGCCAAAGGCACCTAAAGCTGCAAAGCCGAAGGCTCCAAAGGCCGAATAATTTCCTTAAGGGACATAGATTCAAAAGAGGCGGCTCGTCCGAGCCGCCTCTTTTTGTGTCCTCACTAATTCCTAGCGCTTTGATTCAGGCACATCGAACTTGTATTCCAGAAGGGTGACGACGCCGTCCATGGTAGACACGAGCAATTTGTTCTCAGGAATAGGAACGATGGAGTTTATCAATGCAACAGACACCTTGTAGCGCCACAGCAGCTTTCCATTCGAAGCATCGTAGCAGAATATGTTGCCTTTGTCTGTTGGAACGAAAACGAGATAATTCGTGCATGCGATAGGCGAAGGTGCGATGTCGTAGCCGAACTGCGCCTTCTTGTCAAACCACTTGTTACGAGGGTGCCGCGCAGGAGCAGTGGTTTCAACTGCCATGAGGCCGTCATTCATCGTCTTGACATAGAATTCCTTGCCGTCAGACGAGAGTCCTATGGACTCTCTCCCGCCCTCGCCTTCGAATGCGGTCTTGCCGGTCTTGGCATCAATGGCGTAGAATTTCCTTTCAGGAGTGACGATGTAGATCTTCCCGTCGGATTTGACAGGCCAGACAGCCGCAGGAGAATACATTCTTGACCCTTCAGTCTCCCACTTCCACTGAAGGGTACCGCGGCTTGGAGAAAGACTGTAAAGCGTGTTGCCCCAAGAGCCGAATACTACCTGTTGTCTATCCACTAACGGCTTGCACTCAACAAAGCCCTTAATATCTCCGTAGCTCCATACTGACTTGCCGTCCTTCAGTCTTACTGCCCTGAAAACTCCGTCGGATGCTCCGATGAAGACGTTGCCGTCGAATATGGTAGGCGAACCCAAGACTGATTTCCCGCACATTACGCTCCATATCTGCTTGCCATTCCTCAGATTCAGGCAGTATATGCAACCGTCACAGCAACCCAATACCACCTTGTTGTCCATAATGGCCGGCGTGGAGAATATCTTGCCAGGAAGCCGGACGGACCATTCCACGCGGCCGTTGTTCATTCGAAGACAAGTAACCAGGCCTGCCTCGTCCGCATAGACCACGTGGTCGCCTTTTTCATCGGCAACGGCCCCGCAGCCTATGTCGGATCCGTCCTGAACGCGCCATTCGCTGTACACTCTCGACTCAGGATTGTGCGAGAAATCCATCCATGGAAACTTGTCCGGAAGCGAATAGAAATCGGCTTCGGCGCGGGGATGGTTGCCGTCCACTTTGTCAGGTCTGCTCTTGTTGACGAGCTTGCCGTAACGGGGCTTGTTGCTTCGGGCTACCGAGAACCACTCGGGCAATGCCGCCTTGCCTACATATTTCTCCTGCACGATTATGCTGTCGGGAGTAACAGTAAATAAGGTATAGCCCGTCTCGCGCTCGTCATTGGGATCGGTCGAGCGGCAGGTGACTCCGCGAATGCCGCCATCGTAAGTGAATTCGCTGTTCCTATGCCAGTGTCCGCTGACTATCATCTGCAGATTGGTCCTGCCGAGAGTTTCCAACACCTGAAAATAGTTCAGCACCGAGGTGTCCTGAGGGTAGTGGTTAATGAAAATGACCGGCTGGTCATTGGGAATGGCTTTTGTCAGAGAGTCGAGCCACATCAGCGTCTCGTGAGGTAGCAGTGCAGGGGCCATCCTCAGGTTCGGGCCGCTGTTGGTGCCGATGAAGCGAATTCCGTCGGAAGCGACGAAAGTGTAGTTCTCGTATCCAAACACATTCTTGAAAGTATTGCAGCCGCTTTCAGACCACTTTGCATCGTGGTTCCCCGCAGATATCCAGTAAGGCACCTGCAGACTGTCGATCAGGCTCTTTGCCAGCTCTATCTCGCTGTCCGCCCCGAATTCCGTTATGTCGCCTCCGAAGATGACGAATTCCAGGCCATGGGTGGCATTGACATCCCTGATGCAGTTCTGGAGATACCCTATCCTGTTCGAGCCTTCAGAAATGTGCGTGTCGGCAATGAATGCAAAGCGCAGGGTGTCGCTCGAGACATCCTGCGCAAAACAGCCCGCTGCAAACATGCAAAGGGCTGTCAATGAAACTATAGTTCTCTTATTCATGTCCTATCCTTTATCCTGGGCAATGTCCATCAGATATTGTCCATACTGGTTCTTGAGCATCGGCTTGGCATCCTCGATCAGTCTTTCGCGCGAGATCCAGCCGTTGTTGTAGGCTATCTCCTCAAGACAGGCGATCTTGAGGCCCTGACGGTTCTCAAGGACCTGTACGAATGTGGAGGCCTCGGCCAGGGAATCGTGGGTTCCTGTGTCCAGCCATGCAAAACCGCGCCCCAGAAGTGCCACCTTCAAGTCGTGGCGCTGGAGATAATCGTCGTTGACTGAAGTGATCTCAAGCTCCCCGCGGGCTGAAGGCGTTACATGCTTGGCGACATCAACAACGCTGTTTGGATAGAAATAAAGTCCGACTACAGCGTAATTGCTCTTAGGCTCCTTTGGCTTCTCCTCGATGGAAGTCGGGTTCTGACATTCGTCGAAAGCCACGACGCCATAGCGTTCTGGGTCGTGGACCCAATAGCCGAAAACGGTGGCAAGATCATTCTCTTCAGCATTCTTCACGGCTTCATTCAGAAGCTTTACGAAGCCCGGCCCCTGGAATATGTTATCGCCGAGGACAAGGCAGACGCTGTCGTTGCCGATGAACTCTTCCCCGATCAGGAAAGCATGTGCAAGCCCGTCGGGAGATGGCTGTTCTGCATAGGACAACCTGATTCCGAAATCGGAACCGTCGCCTAGGAGATGGCGGAACATCGGGAGGTCGATCGGAGTGGAGATTACAAGTATGTCCCTGATTCCGGCCAGCATCAGCACGGAAAGGGGATAATAGACCATAGGCTTGTCATAAATGGGCAGCATCTGCTTCGAGATTCCTTTGGTGATCGGGTAAAGCCTTGTTCCCGATCCCCCTGCCAATACTATTCCTTTCATTGTTCGTTTGGGTCTTTCACTTCCTTGAGCAGGATCTCGTGCAGCCTGACCATTCCTGCTGAAGCCTTGTCCTGAATCTGATAGAACTGTTCATAATCGAGGCGCATGGGCTGCGGATCGATCAGGTAGATCTGTGTGCCGCGCTTTACATAGCCGACAAGGCCTGCCGCAGGATAGACCTGCATGGACGTACCTATTATTAGAAGGATATCGGCAGTGGAAACCTCCTCAGAAGCCTTCCGGATCATTGGGACAGCCTCTCCGAACCATACGATGTCAGGGCGAAGCTGCTTTCCACGATTGTCGCAGTCGCCAAGGTCGCAGTCGGCATAGCCGATGTTCTTGACGTGCCTGCGCTCGTCGTCATCCACAGGACGGACTTTCGTAAGCTCGCCATGAAGATGTATGACATTCGTCGAGCCTCCGCGCTCGTGGAGGTCGTCCACGTTCTGGGTGACAACGACCACGTCGTAATACTTCTCAAGCTCTGCGATGATCTTGTGAGCCTCATTCGGCTGTGCAGTCTCGAGCTTCTTGCGAAGCATGTTGTAGAATTCAAGGACCATCTTCGGATTCCTGTACCATCCGTCTATGGTGGCTACGTCCTGAACGTTGTAGTTCTCCCAGAGACCATTGCTGTCCCTGTAGGTCTTCATTCCGCTTTCGGCACTTAGTCCGGCCCCGGATAGAACAACCAGTTTCTGCTTCATGATGCTTTATTTAAAATAATAATTATCAAGCCAATATCTAAGCAGAGGATCCATGATCCGAGCATTGTCGTCAGAGTCGAATGTCACAACCTCCTTCTTCTGGAGCGCATCCTTGATGCGGAATACGTTGGCGGAAGAATTCAGCCTGTACTTTCGGATGACATCCTCGCCGCTGAACCTCTGGACTCCGTCGAGGACCGCCTTCACCAGATTGATCTGGTTCGGAGTAAGGTCGGACATGATCGACGTGAAATGGGGACGGTATATTTCGACAAGATTCTCGACAGAGGCTTCTGCCATCCCTTCCAGTACATAACCGCGCGTTCTGTTATAGCAAAGGCCGGCAAGCTGCTTCAGATAGCCCGGATGACAGTCCGAGACATTGCAGATAAGGTCGATCTGCCAATCCTCTATTACCTTTCCTGCCTTGAGGAATGTGGAGTTGATGAACTCGGCGCATCTGTTTTTCTCAATGCGCGACAGTGGGATATTCTCGGCGAAATCGTAGAGGTATTTTTTCTGGTCGAAGATATACTTCATCTCGTTGACGGCAGAACCCGAAAGGACATAGACCGTCCCATGATGCTTGCTCCAGACGGACTGCAGCTTCGCGAAGAAAGAGTCCGCATCCTCGAAAAGAGCCACGTTCTGGAACTCCTTCATCAGGGCAATTATGGTGTAGCCTTTTGTTGAACAGACTTTCTCGGCTGAAGACATAAGGTCGGAGAAATCATCGTCAGAAAGCGTTTCTGGGTTACCGGTTATCGGCAAAAGGCCCACATTGGGAAATGCGGCTGCCACCGAGTCGTGGAACTTGATGGCAAAGTCCTTGGAAGTGCGCACATTGAAAAGGTCCACCGTGCAGAGTGCGAAATTAGGAGATTCGCGCTTGAGGCCATCGTATGCCCTACGGACGAGAGATTCCTTGCCTGAAGCAGGTATATCATTGAGAATGATGTTCTTCCTCTGGCGCACAAAGCTTTGGAACCTGCTGACGTCCCCTTCCCTTCCAATAAAGTCATCGCCGGTTGCACACCCGCAGTAGTCGAAAGCTATGTCGTTCATTTATAATCCGATTTTATGCTTTAACTACAAAGTTAAGCAATAAAATCAGATTTTAGCAATGTCTGTCTCAGGAAGCCATCCCTGACGGCCGTCGGATATCTCTATCTTCGTCCAGTCGCCGAGAGTGTCGAGAATCTTGACCTTGAGCCCCTCATGTATGACGAAAACATCGGTTCCAGTACCTCCAGGAGCACTCTTGACGCTTGACGCAGGAAGCATTACGATTGCAGTACCCTGAACCGTGGCATCCTTCTTTTCACTATAGGACATTCCGGCGGAACAGAGCACGAAGGCAAAGAATACGCAGGCAAAGACCAGCGATGCCACCCTGCCTCCCCTCGACTGTCCGTAGAAATATATCAGAAGAAGCACTGCCGCAAGAAACAGGAATGTGAGAGAAGCCCACGCCCATCCGTCGGAGCTGAGAGAATATTTTAGCGAGCGCGCCCATCTTACGATGAAGAGTTCAGGGACACTGTCTATCTTGTCGAGAATCCTTGCCGTGCATACGGCAAGGTTGTTCTCCGCATCGCCATACGACGGATCGAGCTTCAACGCCCTTTCGTAATACAGTATTGCCCGGGAATTCTGCGAAAGCTTGAAATAGCAGTTTGCGATGTTATAGTACAGTTCAGGGGAGACAAGCCCGTTCTGTCCCTCAATCGCCTTGTAGCGAGAAAGTGCAGAATCAAACTGCCCTGCCGAGTAAGCTGCATTCCCCTGTTTCCAGAGTGTGTCGACCACCGGAGAGGCGCTTGCAGTGAACACTGAAGATGTCAATGCCACCAGCAGCAGTATTGCAACCGCAGCATCCTTTGCAGCCCTGTTGGCCTGCTTGGGAGCCCTTATCTTGGATTCAATTTCTGAGATGGCCTTCACGGCCTGATCATACTGATTTTGCATTTCTTGCAGATGTGACTGGTCCTCTGGAGCATAACGGGCGTACTCGCAAGCGTCGAGGACATCGTTGAAAGTCTTGATGGTATCTTCAGGGACGCTGCGCACAGCCAGGCCTCCAGAGATGTTTTCTCGAGACAGGTCGGCGAGAGGCATTGTCAGCTTATCGGATATGTAGCCCAGAAGAGCCTTGTGAAGTTCCTCGTAAAAGGCGGAATACAGGTCCTGCTTCAGGAAAACGGAAGCGGTGTTCAGGCGCTTCCGAGCCATCTTGCTGGCCTTGCGGTTCTTTGTCCCCGCGACATCGGCGCGGCGCACCGCCATAGTCTTCAGCAGGAAATATGCTGCAAAGAACAATGCGACAAGCAGTGCTGCAAGGCCCCAGAAAAGCGGAGTTCCAATGAAGAAGGATCCTGCCTTGCGAAGATGGGGACTGCCGTGGGCGATGAAGCGTATGTCGTTTGAAAGTGTCTTGACATCCTGCTGGTTTACCCCAGGGACTGCGACCCCGCCGCTGGCGATGTCGCTGCCCTTCCCGACATTGACCCGTATGGAATCGGACTTCAATGTGACGTACCGGCCCTTTGCATTGTCGAAGTAAGTATATTCGATCGGAGCAATGACATACTTGCCCATACTCCTGGGAATGAACGGGATCTCGAATGTCTTGCTGCCGCTGATGCCGGAAGCCCCGCTGGTGGAATTGTCGGAACTCTTTGCATCGTAAGTCTCGAAATCGGCCGGAAGATGGACTTCAGGGGATTCAAGCAAAGAGACGTTGCCTGTTCCGGAGATCTTGACTATCAGGGAGGCGGCGTCGTTTGCCTTGATGCTGTCCTTGCTCAGGGTTACATTCATGGCATACTGCCCCACTCCGCCCTTGAAGGAGGCAGGAGCGCCTGCAGGCAGCGGACGGACCGTGACCTTTACGGACGGGGAAATTATCTTCTTGCGCACGGTCTGGTAGTTGTCGAAAAAGTCGTCGAAGATGGAGTTGCCTGTGGACTGGCCGCGCACGCGCAGCTGCAGGCCCATTTCGACAGGATCGATGGTAAGGGTACCTACCTGCTGGGCAATCAGTAGATTGCGGCGAAGAAGTCCAACGTTGTAAATGGTGCCGTTAACGCTTTCGCGGTGAAACTCTATGTTCTGCGGCGATTCGAGGTCCTGGCTCCAGAAGCCGTTGTAGTCAGGGAACTTGACATTCTCGAATCCTGCTATGTCAGTCTTTGTATATAGCTTAATGGTGGCTACCAGAGGTTCGCCCTTCACGACGCTGTTCTTGCTTAAGGAGAGCCTGACGAAGCAGTCCTGGCCTGAGACGCCCTGTACCGACTCGCTCTTTTGAGACGAACCGGATTCGGATTCATCGGAGGACGACGATCCAGCAGACGAGCCTTGAGAAGAGGATGAGGAATTGCCTTGCGACTTCACGACCTCGACCTTTGCGCTGCGGGAGGCATAGCTCTTCCCTTCGATCTTGCACGAAGCTGCAGGCAGTGTAAAGGTACCCATGTTCTTAGGCTGCAAAATGTATGTGTAAGTCTGGCTGTAGGAAGACGTCCTCTTGCCGTTGACGAATTGGATGCTTGTGGAAGTCCCCGTCTGAGGCCCCCAGACAACGTCGAAATCTGAAGATCCGGGCCAGTTGAAGTCCGAGACCTTGCCGTCCGCCGTAAACACGATCCTGAAGCTTTCGTCGACTGAAACGACGTTGGGAGCCTCTAGCGTGAAAGTATTCTGCGCGAATCCTGCCAAGCAGGAAAGCAACAGAAAAGCAGCTATATTCAAAAAGCGTTTCATACTACCAATTCTTTTCTTTCTGTCTGGACTTCATCAGCAGGGCCTTCTCCTTCTTGACCTTGTCCTGGGTATTCTTTTCCTGGGCATCAATAGCCTGAAGCATGCGCTGAGCGTCCTGGGGACTTATCTTCTGCTGTCCCTGGCCGCCCTGAGGCTGCTGGTTCTGATTGTTCTGATTCTGGTTCTGGTTGCCCTGGCTGTTCTGATTCTGGTCCTTGTTCTGGTTTTGATTGTTCTGATTCTGCTGATTGTTCTGATTCTGGTCCTTGTTCTGATCCTGATTCTTGTTCTGATCCTGCTTCTTGTTCTGATCCTGCTTCTGCTGATTGTTCTGGCCTCCGCCTCCATTCTTCTGCTGGTTTTCGAGCATCTTCAGGGCGTAGGCAAGATTGCTCTTGGTCTCCATATCTGTAGGATTGCGGCGCAGAGCGTCCTTGTAGGCATCAACTGCATGGCCCCAATCCTTTTGTTTCAGGAAGTTGTTGCCCTGGTTGTGGAAATAGGAAGCAGCCTGCTTCGGCTTGGCCGATGGAGCGGTCATGGTGTCGCGTAGCGACTCGAACAGCTTTCCGGCTTCTGCAAAATTTTCCATACGGTAATAGTTGTTGGCGAGGTTATACCTGCCGGCGACCGAGGTGGAATCCTTCAGAAGCCCTTTCTTGTAATCTATCTCGGCATTCTGCCACTGAGACTTGCGGAACTCGCGGTTTCCCTTGCGCACTTCCTTACGGTCCGTCTGGGCAAAGCAGGCGGCGGAAATTAGCAGGCAGGTGAAAATCGAAGCTGCACGAAGCATTGAATTCAGTTTCATATAGTCTGTTTCCTCCTTAGCTTGCGGTCCGAAATCAGCATCTCGACGATGAAGAAGACGACGGCCGCACCAAAAAAGTACATGTAAATCTCATTGTATTCCTCGAATACCACCGACTCGAATTTCTTCTTGGCTATGTTCTTGACGTCATCCAGGATAGGGTTCAGGCCGAACTCGGTGTTGCCGGCGCGGACGTATCCGCCCTTCCCTGCAGCCGCGATATCCTTGAGAGTGGTCTCGTCGAGCTTGGTCACGACGATATTGTCGTCCTTGTCCTTCAGCAAAGTGCCGTCGGGCAGAGGTATAGGCTTGCCTTCAGGAGTCCCGACGCCGATGGTGTAGACGCGGATGCCCTGCTCTTCGGCAGCCTTTGCAGCTGCGACAGGATCGTCTTCGTGGTTCTCTCCGTCGGTGATGAGGATTATAGCCCGGCTCTTGTCGCTTTCAGTGCTGAAACTCTTGGCGGCAGTCTCGATGGCATTGCCCATCGCAGTCCCCTGGATAGGGACGGATTCGGTATTGACGCTGTTCAGGAAAGCCTTGGCCGATACGTAATCGGAAGTAATCGGAAGCTGCACGAAAGATTCTCCGGCGAAGATCACAAGACCTATACGGTCACCCTCAAGGCGGTCCACAAGCTTGGAAATGGCCAGCTTCGCCCGATCGAGACGGTCAGGCGTGTAATCTTCTGCAAGCATGGAATTCGAGACGTCGAGGCAAATCATCACTTCGACTCCCTCGGTCTGTTTCTTTTTCAGACGGGCGCCCATCTGAGGACGAGCGAGCCCGATGAAGAAGCAGAGCAGCGCAAGGCTGAAGAATGAGAGCTTGAGCCATCCTTTAGCCTTAGAGAACGAAGGCATAAGCTGTTCTACGAGCTCCTTGTCCCCAAACTTCCCTATCCTCCCGGCACGGGCCCGAAGGTAGAGCCAGTAAAGGAGATACAGCAGCGGAACAAGCAGCAGCAAATATAGATATGCGGGTTGAGCAAAATATATCATTGCAAAGTAACTCCTTAAGGTAAACGTTTAATTATCACAAATCTGAACAGCACTTCAAGCAGGATGGCAATAAGGGCGACCAAAGCGAACTTAGGGAAAAGCTCGCTGTAGACAGGGAAGCTGTCGACGGTAGTCCGGCTCTTCTCCATCTTGTTGATCTCGCCGTAGATTTCCGAAAGCTTGGCGTTGTTGGTGGCGCGGAAATATTTGCCGCCAGTGGTTTCAGCTATGCTATTCAGAAGGTCTTCGTCGATTTCGACCTGCATCTGCTGCATCTGTATGCCCCAAGGGGTCTGCACCGGATAAGGTGCTGTGCCCATGGCGCCGACGCCGATGGTGTAGACGCGAATGCCGTAAGTCTTTGCTATTTCGGCAGCCATCTGAGGCGCAATTTCGCCGGCGTTGTTCATGCCGTCGGTAAGCAGGATCACGACGCGGCTTTTGGCGTCGCTCTCCTTAAGTCTTGAGACCGCAGTGGCCAGGCCGTTGCCGATGGCGGTCCCATCATCGATGACTCCGGTCTGAACGTCCTTCATCAAGTTGACAAGGGTGGCGCGGTCGGTGGTAAGAGGGCACTGGGTGTAGCTCTCGCCTGCAAAGACCACGATTCCGATCCTGTCGGTAGGCCTGGAGGCGATGAACTCTATCGCGATGTCCTTTGCCGCACCAATGCGGTCGGGCTTGAAGTCACGTGCGAGCATGGAGGACGAGCAGTCCATCGCAAGCTCGATGTCGATGCCTTCGCTGTTAACTTTCTGTAGCTCGGATGAGGAACGCGGACGGGCGATGCAGAAAATGATGGCCGCGATGGCTATCATCCTCATTACGAACGGAATGTGATGTGCAATCCTCGCCATCAGCCCGCCCTTTCCGCCGCTCTTCCATTGGGAAGCGTTCGAGACAGTCATGGCAGGCCGCTTTCCTTTCACTTCACGGTAAACGTAAAGCGCTATCAGCGGCAGCAGGAGCAATTCCAGATAAAGCAGTTTCGGATATTCGAAGAACATACGCTAACTCTCCTTTTTATTGGTTTCGCCGCTCTTCGGGGCAGCACTCTTCGTTTCAGGTCCTGCCTTGGCATTGGCGTCCTTCTTCTGCCTTGCAGCTTCAGCTTCCCGCTCTTCCTCAAGCTCCTGCATATAGGTGGAATTGACGAAGCGGACTGCAGTCGGAATGATTTCTTCGTTCGTTGAGGTGTCTGCCTCGTACTTGGCGAACTTGACAAAGTCGGCCGTTGTGAAGAGGTCCTTCATCGCGTCGTAAACAGGCTTGTCGACTTTCTCCTTTGCGAGGAGATCCAACATTTCCTTGGAAGTCATTTCCATTGCAGAGATACCGTATCTTGCTGTGATATAGATTCTGAGAGCATCTGTAACCTCAGTATAGAACTGTTTCTGCTTGCCGTTCTGCCAGAGCTTGCGGCCCTTGATCCTATCCAGGGAACGCAGCGCGACCACGTGAGGAGGTTCCTGAACCTTCGGCTTTCCGAAGAAATCCTCACCCTTCTTGCGGGTGCTGAGGAAATGAACCAAAGCCCAGATGGCCAATGCTACGAGAAGTGCAAGCCCAATCCATGGAATCACTTCCTTGAACGTCACAGGATAAACCATCTGCCCTTTGATGTCGAAAGGCTTGTAAGTCGTGGTGTCAATCGGTATGGTCTTGACTTCCAAGTTAGGACCCTTGAAGAAACAGGTATCTATCGTGCCGTCGCGATGTGCGAAGAGAATCGCTATCGGAGGCAGTGCGACAGTACCGCTGTCGAATGAGGTGATGGTCATCCTGCCTTGAAGATGCATTTCAGCATCGCCTTTCTTGGCTTTCAGCGTATCAACCCTGAACGGGCCAACCTTTTCGAGAAACGGCGTAAGCTTGTCTTCAGTGAAATCCTGAAAAGCGTACTTTTCCCCCTCCTTGACCGTAAAAGGCAGAGTCCACTGGATCTGGTCCCCGATCAGGATGGTGTCCTTCGAGATGGAAGAAGGCAGGCTGCGATAGTCGGCAAGATCCAACGTATCGCGCTGCGGGTCGTTCGGGTCTCCGCTCAGCATTACCGTCTGCTGCGCAAAGGCCGGAAAAGCCGCTGCAAGAAGCATTGAAAGGACAAAAGCTGTATTTCTGAACAATCTCATATCATCCCCTCCTGTTAAAGAATGTGATAAGGCCCTTTACGTAATCCTCACCGGTGGAGATGCTCACAGTGTCGATGCGATACTTGTTCAGCACCTGCTTGGTGACGGCATTGGCCTCGGCGTTCCACTTCTCATACGATTCACGGACCTTTCTGGAGGATGTGTCGACCCAGGCCTGTTCACCGTTTTCGGCATCGGCGACGTGCACAAGACCGACGTCGGGGATTTCCCTCTCGCGGGGATCGTAAATGTTTATTGCACTGATGTCATGGCGGTTGCAAGCTATTTTCAAGGCATCCTCGTAACGGGGCCGCATTTCGGAGTCAAAATCCATCATGTCGCTCAGGAGAAATGCTGTGCAGTGCCGCTTCATGGCATTTGTAAGGTATCTAAGCGCCTCGCCGATATCCGTTCCCTGCGACTGTGGCTTGAAATCAAGCAGCTCGCTGATGATGCGGAGCAGATGGCTGCGTCCCTTCTTCGGCGGGATGAACTCCTCGACCCTGTCCGAAAAGAATAGAGCTCCAACCTTGTCGTTGTTGATGGATGCCGAGAAAGCTAGGACGGCCGCGATTTCCGCAGCGAGATCCCTCTTCAGCTCGTTCGTGGTTCCGAAGTAGCGGGAACCGCTGACGTCGACCAACAGGACGACCGTGAGCTCGCGCTCCTCTTCATACACCTTGATATACGGAGAGCGCAGGCGTGCGGTGACGTTCCAGTCCATAGAGCGGACGTCGTCCCCATACTGGTACTCCCTTACTTCGCTGAAGGCCATACCCCTCCCCTTGAACGCGGAGTGGTACTCACCGGCGAAGATCTGGTGGGACAGCGCCCTGGTCTTGATCTCGATCTTGCGGACCTTTTTCAGCAAATCATTCTGATCCATAACAGACTATTAAGGAACCTGGACGGCGTTCATGACGTCGGTGATGATGTTCTCTGATGTGATGTTTTCAGCCTCAGCCTCGTAGGTAAGGCCGATGCGGTGGCGAAGCACCTCGTAGCAGACGGCGCGGACATCCTCAGGGATGACGTACCCGCGGCGATGGATGAAAGCGTATGCCTTGGAAGCCATTGCCAGAGAGATGGAAGCACGCGGCGAACCGCCGAACGCAATCATGTTCTTCAACTTAGGAAGTCCGTACTCTTCAGGGTTGCGGGTGGCGAAGACGATGTCGACGATGTACTTTTCAATCTTCTCGTCCATGTAGACTTCGCGGACGACGTTGCGGGCGCGGACGATGTCCTCCGGCTTCAGCACGCGCTGAGGCTTCGGGAACTGTCCCTCGTTGTTCATTATTATGATCTGCTTCTCTTCTTCCTTCTTTGGATATGTGACGACTACCTTCAGCATGAAACGGTCGATCTGCGCTTCCGGCAGAGGATATGTGCCTTCCTGTTCGATTGGGTTCTGGGTTGCCATGACCAGGAATGGCTCCGGAAGAGGGAATGTGTTGTCCCCGATGGTCACCTGACGTTCCTGCATGGCTTCAAGAAGCGCGCTCTGGACCTTTGCGGGAGAACGGTTGATTTCGTCGGCGAGCACGAAGTTCGCAAAGACAGGCCCTTTCTTGATTCTGAATTCCTCATCCTTCTGGCTGTATATCATCGTACCGATGACATCGGCCGGAAGAAGGTCAGGCGTAAACTGGATGCGGCTGAACTTGGCATCGATTGCCTGAGCGAGAGTGTTGATGGCCAAGGTCTTTGCAAGGCCCGGCACTCCTTCTAGCAAAATGTGTCCGTTGGCGAGCAGACCGATGAGAAGATTCTCGACCAGTGGCTTCTGGCCGACGATGACCTTCTGCATCTCCATCGTGACGATGTCCACGAAAGCGCTCTCCTGCTGGATGCGGTCATTAAGTTCTTTAATGTTTACTGGTTCCATATCAAATGTTTTAGTATTTTTGTTTTACTTTTAACCATGCAAAATTAACACATTTGGCGGTAATGCGGCTTTTCCTCCTACTATCATATTGCGGTGCGCGCTATTGCGGCTGGCAGGTCCAAAAGAACGACAATTCTGTCCAGGCTGAAGTAGAACGCGCCTTGTCCATCGTCCTCAAGGAAAAAATCACCGTTACAGGCGCCGGCAGGACCGATGCGGGAGTGAATGCGTCATTCTACGTACTCCACTTCGACACCTTCTCCGCCGAGGGGGAAAATATCCGCGCAGATATTTACAAATTAAATGCCATTCTGCCACCCGATATTGCAATTATCGACGCCTGCCAGGTAGACGAGAACGCACACGCCAGATTCGACGCGACAAGCCGCACGTACAGGTATTTCCTGCACACGGCGAAAGACCCGTTTTCCGAGCGGTCGCTTTACTGGCCATACCCTCTTGACTTCGAGCGGATGAATGTGGCAGCGGCAAAGCTTGTGGGAAAAAAGAATTTCTCCTGCTTCCAGAAATCACATTCAGGGAGCGCAACCCCGATCTGCGATGTGACATCTGCATATTGGGAGAAACTTGGCGGAGAAGGCTACTATGCCTTCGAAATTACAGCCGACAGGTTTCTCAGGAATATGGTCCGTTCCATTGTAGGCACGCTTTTGGAAGTGGGAAAGGGAAAGAGGGATGCCGGCTGGATCGACGACGTGCTTGCATCCAAGGACCGCTGCGAGGCGGGCCAATCCGTTCCGGGAGAGCCATTGTTCCTGGCAAGAATCGAATATCCGTTCCCCCTGCCTTGGCAGCAGGATGCACGCTGAGAGCAAAGCGTTGCATTGTTTAGGAAAAACTGATTATTTTTGCACGAATTTTTGAAACTGATAAAAACACCATAATCTATGCTATTCACTCTTCTTCAGGCAGACAGCCTCGGCGCCGCGGCAGCAGCTGCTGCTTCAGCAGCACAAACAGCTCCGGCGCAAACACAAATGCACATGTCCCTCCTCGATATGGCAGTCAAGGGAGGTTGGCTGATGATTGTCCTCCTTATCCTTTCAATCATAGCCATTTACATCTTCGCTGACAGATGCGCAGTCATAAACCGCGCCTCAAGAAGCGAGAAGAATTTCATGAGGGACATCGAGGATTATCTCTCAGAGAATAAGGTAAAGAGCGCCCTCCTGCTTTGCCACAAGGCCGACACTCCGGTCGCAAGAATGGTGGAAAAGGCCCTGATACGACTCGGCGGGCCTCACGACGAGATCCAGAATGCGATGCAGAACCAGGCCGACATCGAGGTTTCGAAGCTTGAAAAGGGACTGCCAATGTTGGCCACCATCTCCGGCGGCGCCACCATGATCGGATTCCTTGGGACCGTACTCGGAATGGTACAGGCGTTCTTCAACATGGCCAATGCCGGCAACAACATCGACATCAACCTGCTTTCAAGCGGCATCTACACTGCGATGATCACCACCGTCGGCGGCCTCATCGTCGGCATTCCTGCCCTCTTCGGCTACAACTACCTGACATCAAAGATTGACAGAGTGGCAAACAAGCTCCTGAACTCTTCTGCCGACTTTATGGACATAATTGAGCGCAACGACAACAAATAGTGACAGAGGCGCATCATGAAAATCAATAGAAAGACAAAGCTCGCAGCTGAAATCCCGATGTCGTCAATGACCGACATCGTATTCCTGCTGCTGCTCTTCTTCCTGGTAACCTCAACGCTCGTGAACCCGAACGCGCTGAAGCTGCTGCTCCCTAAGAGCACCGGCCAGGTTTCCGGGAAAGCCGGATGCAGCGTCTCCATCAAGCACCATCTTGAAACCAACACATTCACCTACCACATCAACGGCGACCTGAATCCGATTCCGTTTGACCAGATCGAACCGCAGGTCAAAGCTTTGCTGGCTACGCAGAAGGAGCCCGAATTCTCCATCTATGCAGACGAGAGCGTACCTATTTCAGAAGTGGTTGCGGTGATGAACATCGCCAAGCGGAACAACTACAAGGTAATTCTGGCAACGCAGCCGGAATGATTTCGCCCCGGCCCCAGCCGCGGCATTATTAACGGTTTTATGGACGAGGACTACGACAACAGAAATAATGACAGAAAGCCAATGCTGATCGGCGCCGTTGCGACGGTCGGCGTGCATATTCTGCTTGTCATTATCCTCATCTTCTGTGGTTTGCCTTACATGTACCCACCTCCAGCTGAAGCAGGGATACTGATCAAACCGGAAGATATGCCCGAACTGACGGAAGTTGTGAAGCCGGTGATAGAAGCAAAGGCCGGCGTTGAGCCGCGCAGCCCTCATCCCAACCCAGACAAGCCTATCGAGCTGGTGCAGAAGTCGGAGGCGCAGCAAAAAGGAAAGAAGCAGAACCTTGCAGACGAGGCCACCGTCGGAGACAAGGGAGACATCGAGGTCCCTGAGCCGAAACGCAAGGAAATCGACAAGCGAGCCCTTTTCAGCAGCGCCAAGAACAGCAGCAAGGACACCCTTGCAGCACAGACGGCCGACAGAATTTCAGAGGCCCTCATCGCAGGGCACCCTGAAGGCAATGCAAAGAGCGGAGCATTGACAGGAGAGCCTTCTGCCCAACTCGCAGGAAGGCAGATATTGGGCAGCCTGCCTCTTCCGAGCTATTCAGAAAACGAGTCAGGCAAGGTGGTGATAAAGATCGTGGTGGATGCGGGGGGCAATGTGACGAGTGCATCCGTCCAGCCCAGGGGCACGACGGTCAGCAGCAGCAGGATGCGCCAGGCTGCACGGGAGGCGGCGTTGAAAGCTAAGTTCTCCACGGGATCTGCAGTGGCACAGGAGGGCACCATCACTTACATCTTCTTCTTGAAATAATGTCTTTCTGTCTGCGGCAGCTATTCGCTCCGGTATCTGATGCCTGGCATAGACCCTTCAAACCTGAAACTCACCATCGAGTGCAACCATCTGGTCTCAGGCCAGCACATCGACTTCGACGCTGAAATCAGATAAATCATATCTTTGCAGTCATGTTTGAAGGAATAAGCCACATAATCTTCGATGCGGACGACACTCTCTGGGTCAACGAGGACAATTTCCAGAAGTTCGACTCGGACTTTTCCGAGCTGATGTCGGCATACATGCCAAAAGAAATGGCATCCAAAGAGCTTCTCGAAACCGAGAAGAAAAATATCCCGATCTATGGATTCGGCGGCAAGTCGATGATGCTGTCGATGATAGAGACGGCGGCAAGGATAACCGGCGGGCAAGGCGACCTGGCTTTGGCTCAAAGGATCATAGGAATGGGCAAGGCGTTGCTGCAGATGCCCGTCGTGCTTCTTGACGGCGTCGATGAGACACTCGTCGGACTGAGCGGGAAATATCAGCTGGTGCTCGCCACCAAAGGCGACATTACTGACCAGCAGCGCAAGATCGACGCTTCCGGCTTGTCAAGATACTTCAACGACATCGAAATAATGGCCGACAAGAAGGAAAAGGACTATTTGGACCTCTTCAAGAGGATAGGAACGCCTGCCGACAACTGCCTCATGGTAGGCAATTCAATGATGTCGGACATCGTTCCGGCACTAAATGTCGGGGCCAAGGCCGCCTACATCCCCTATCACGTCACTTGGCAGTACGAAAAGCACCCACAGTCAGAAAGCGGAATCGAAAGCCCAAACTATGTAAAACTTAGTTCGATTGAGGAATTGACTACTATTTTACAGTAAAAATGAACTTCCACCCAAGCATTTGTATCTTCTCAATAGCAATATTTATGACAGCGATAAGCGCAAATGACATCTCAGCAGAGGAACGCGACTCGACAAGAGTCTTCGACAAGCTTGATTCCTCGATGGTCATCAGGGAAAAGCCTTCCCCTACCCGCTCAGTCATGGCCCAGACAATCGTTTTCGATCGCAGTCTGACCTCTTCCGCCTCCTGCCAGACTCTTGAGTCCGTGCTCAAGACATCGACTTTCAAATAACCATTCACGACTATGAGACTTCGCACTTTACTTATTTTCATGACATTTGCAGCCTGTTTCGCTCTAATGTCCTGTTCAGCCCTCAAAAGGGATCCTAAAAAAGCCAATCCGATAATACCTTTGATCCTCAAGACATCAAAGAGCCATACAGGCGAATTCAAGAACCAGAAGGAATATGAAAATGACCGAAGGGTAGCATTGGACAGCCTCTCCCCTAGCCTGAACTATGGTGACACGCTGTTCTTCATCGAAACATTCAATGACTCCGGAGAGGAATACGACTGCACGGTCTACTACTCCTTCGAGCAGTTCCCGGAATATTACATCATGCAGAAGCTGAACGGGAGCCAACGGAACCTTGTGATAGGCCGCTACGCGAAGGGAGTCACAAAAACCGTCATTCCCAAAGAAGTCAAAGCAATCCGCAGAGACAAGATGGAAGAAGAGATCGCGCGGATTCCACATGAGTTCAATCCCAATACCCACATAGTCGTAATGGTCACACTTCTAGATAGCGGATACAGCCTAAAGTACTATTCGTATATGGGTGACCTGTCAGAATAGGAAGTCAGACATTCATTCGAACATAGCCTTGAATCAGTCCGGTTTGCGGGCATCCCAATTCGACGCGTCAGTGCGTCGGCCGTAATTGCAAGACTTAAAATCGCAGCCGCGAAAAACGACTTTCTTGCCATATCTTCTGCTGGCAATATTCGCGATGGCCGCCAGGACAAAGGACGGAAGTAGTCAGCGCGCTTTCCTCCGATGAAATCACGGATCATCTTGCCGGGAAAGTAGGACAGACGGATTATCGTATAAGGAAACCGCCGGAAATGTTGATGAAGCCGCCTAGGATGTCCATTCCGACAGCCTTCCAGCCCAGCCTCTTTTCTGCGGCGCTCCGGCCGCATTGAGGACAGAAGTTGCAGTCGTAGACAGTGCTGCAGTCCCTGCACTTGTGACGCATGCGACTAGCCTTTCTTTCACGTTTCAAGAATAATGAATCTTGCTAACTTTGCAATCATTTAAAACAAATCGTCATGCACGGACTACAAGGCTTATACACCGTACTTTTACTGATCGTTTCGAACTGCTTCATGACTTTCGCCTGGTACGGGCACCTGAAACTGAAGCAATATGACTGGTTCGCATCGTGGCCGCTCATACTCATCATCCTTTTCAGCTGGGGAATCGCATTCTTCGAATACTGCTTCCAGGTGCCTGCCAACAGGATAGGCTACGTGGAAAACGGGGGCCCATTCTCACTGGTCCAACTTAAAGTCATCCAGGAAGTGGTATCGCTGACAGTCTTCACGGTGTTCAGCCTGGTCTTCTTCAAGACCCAGACATTCCGATGGAACCACCTCCTAGCGTTCTTCCTGCTGTTCGTGGCAGTCTGGCTGGTCTTCAAGAAATAGTTATCTACTAGGCTTATAAGGCTTTACGATCTTCAAGACTTTTGCCTTTATGATCTTCACGTCCTTGATGGGACAGTCGTTGCCATCGGTATAGACCTGCTGTATCTTGTCTACGACTTCGAAGTCCCGGTTTACTGATTCGGGAAGTTATCGTCTAGCCATCTTATGAATTCCGCCTTCCAATGTATGGTCTCGCTGGTAGCCCACGGATCATAGGCACCGAATCCATGGCCTCCCTTCTTGTATTGGATATAAGTGTGCTTTACATTATTTGCGACAAGCGCGCTGTCCAACATTACTGAATTGTGATAATCGACCTTCTGGTCATCGACGCAGTTCATGAGGAAGACAGGCGGGCATTGTGGCTTGACATGCTTTTCCAGAGAAAGCGAATCGAGCAGGGCCGGCTTCATTCCGCTGCCCTCGCCAATCAGTCCGTATCTTGAACGCTTGTGGACATATTTTTCCTGAGTCATAGTCACCACCGGGTAGATGGGAGCGACAAAGTCGGGTCTTAGCGATACGTCCGGCTTTATACCCAGGGGCAGCAAATAATCCGTATCGCAATATTCGGCAGATGACATGCTCAAGTGGCCTCCGGCAGAGAAACCCATCACGCCGACGATCCTGCCGCTTCCCTCGCGCTCCCTGACAAGTTCGATGGCTCTTTGGACGTCCTGGAACATATCCGGAAAACGGACGCCTCGGAAGACACGCCTGTAAGGCAGCACGCAAGCCAGATAACCTGCCGTGCGATACGACAGTACATAACAGTCGATGCCATTGCTGTTCAGCCATCCAGCCACCTCCGACCCTTCGTTCTTCATTCCTAGATAGTGGTAGCTGCCTCCTGGACAGACGATGACCGAAATCCCACGGTCCTTTATAGTTGGATCGACATGGTAATAGTGCATCGTAACACGGCCGAGGCCATTGCAGACGCCATTCCAAATATGGATGGTGGTGTAAGGATGATTATTGGCGCCAGTCGCTGAAAATCCGAAGAGCGCCAAGAAAATGAACAAAAAAAACTTCATTGACAGAATGTCCCTTGTCTTCATATTATGAGGTAATTGAAAAATGACTAGCCGATGGTGTAGCTGCAAACGGCAATTGGAGATTTGCATGCAAGATTGCTAGAACCCGAACCTTTATGCAGCGCGCTGCATGGATTCGATGATGTGAACTCCGAAAGGACACCTGTCTTCGCAGAGGCCGCACTGGAGGCAGAACTCAAGTCAGGATTGGATGAATGACAGTCGAAAAAATTGATTCCAAGACTTTCAGCAAAATCGAAGTCGCTTATGACTAGCTCCGGAGTTTTTCCCATTAATCCTTCACATCCCATGGCGATTGCGCTGACGCGTAGGCCGGTGTTACCCAGATACCTATATTGCATTAGACTGATTTTAATTACACTTATGAATGCAAAGATAGCAAAAAGAACATCTGAACATAATCTATGAAAAGGACGGGCACAATCTCACTGAAGTCAACAATCTCCATCATCACTGTAGCTATGCAATGCGCATAGCCTGCATTTCGCGGCTGAAGAAATGCTTTTCATTCCACAGCCTCGTTTCAAGCGCCTCTGGTACGCCCCGATACTGCATATCGCAGGAAGGAGCCTGAGGTGGGAATGCTCCCGTACAGAACCACAGCACCCTCCTCGCGCCAGGCATTGAATGAAATCCGCATAAGGCAAACTCCTTTTGTATCTCAAATGTAGCCGAATTTCGCACAAATGAGTTATTTTTGCGAAAAGGAGAATTTACAATGTACTCGTATAAGGCAGTCTCGGGCGGAAAATATGTCCTGAGCATTGGGAATCACGAAGAAATCACCGCGGCGCTGACAGCGTTCTGCGATGAAATGTCCATCAGGTCCGGCAACATCATCGGACTCGGAGCTGTGAATGAAGCCATTCTGAGATGCTATGATCCCAAGACGAAGCAATACTCGGACAAGACATTCATCGAGCAGATGGAGCTGGCGAACCTGACTGGAAACATTTCCCGGAAAGATGGGAAAGTATACCTGCACCTCCATGCAACGTTCGGGAGGGAAAATTTTTCAGCCGTTGCGGGGCACCTGCTTTCAGCGAGGATAAGCGGTGCATGCGAGCTGGTGCTTGCGGATTCCGGCTGCGATTCCATCGGCCGCCGCTTCGACACGGAAACAGGGCTGAACCTCTACGACTTGGAATGACCATGGCATAACATTACAGCAATATGAAAGAAATGAAGAAATACTGGCCGCTGCTGATTGCGATCGGCCTTATGGTCGTATACCTTATCGTCAACGCAGGAAAAGTCTGCGAACCGTACATCTGGCGCTTCCTGATCACTCCTACCTGTCTCGTCATCGTCGCATGGTCGTGCATCAGACATAAACAGGCTTTCACGGGCGTCATAATCTGCCTTGCGTTCCTGTTCTCCATAATCGGCGACCTATGCCTGCACAATTCAGGATCAAAGCCCATGCTGTTCATCATCGGAGTGTCTTCATTTCTAGTGGCACACGTGTTCTACATTACATTCTGCACAAGGAACGGGAAAATAAACCAGCTCGTGCTCGGAATAGTTACGGCTCTTTACCTGATATATTTCTTCTCGATCCTGGTACCGAAGTTGGACGGCCTGCCTCTTGCCATCGCATGCCTCGCATACCTGCTTACCACCTGCATTTCCTTGGGAGCCGCCGCAGGACTGAAGACCGGCAAGGCAACAAAATGGCTGTTCCTCTCGGGAATCATCTGTCTGGCATTGTCCGACACGCAGATCTCAATTCACAACTTCCTTCACGCCAAGTGTCTTTACGAAGTGATGCTTCCGCTTTACTATGCCTCACAGACTCTCGTCACGGCAGCTATCATCCATCTGAACTCTGAAAAAGCCTGATTGTCTCAGGACGTTATGGAAAGCACTTTCATTTTCCGTCAGGCGAATGCTGACGACTTCGGACAGATCTGGCCGATAATACTTCAGGCGAAGGCCCAGATGGCGCGATTGCAAGTCAAGCCGCAGTGGGATGAGACTTACCCTACAAAGGCGGGAATAATGAAGGACATAAGCGACGGAGTCGCCTACGTCCTATGCAGCAATGGCGATTACCACGGTGTCGTGGATGGCGAAATTGTCGCATACGGAGCCGTGATATTCACCGGGGAGCGGACCTATGACCGCATCAACGGTGCCTGGCTGACAGCCGACGACGCCCAATACTCAGTCGTCCACAGGCTTGCGGTATCGGATAAAGTAAAGAATCGCGGCCTTGCCACGACCTATATCGAGGAATCCGAGAAGCTTACAATAGAAAAAGGCGTCCATAGCGTGCGCATAGACACCAAATACGAAAACCCTTACATGCTGAAGATTTTATATCGCCTGGGCTACAAGCATTGCGGGATAATCGACCTGGTCCGCGTCCCGGAAACAAGGGATGCGTTCGAAAAGATACTCTTTTGACATAGGCTAGAATAAGGTCAGCTCTATTGCGTCTTCATCGCCTTTTCCGGCTTCGTTCTTCGGGGCCGGCTTCATCGGTTCGGAAGGTTTTGCCGGTTCTGCAGGAATTCCGGATTCCGCACTGAGCGTTGCATTGTCCTCTTCTTCTGCCAGATCAGGTTCAATGCCACCTTCAGAGACATCTTCAGGCTCTGGACCTGATTCGGATTCAGGCTCTTCCTTCTGAAGGGGCTCTATGAATACGGCCTTCTCAACTTCATAGGAGGAGAGGCGCTTGCCTTTGGCTCCGATTCCCTTGCGGGCAATGAACTGCTCGGCATCGACGGTCTCGGCGGAACGCTCGACATTCTTGCCGCCGAAAGTCACAAGCACCTGCGGATACTGGTCTTCTGAAAGGGCGACGAGATATGATCCGGCGCCGTCGGAGATGAATGAAACCTGACTGTCGGACATCTCGAAGCCGAATCTCTTCAGATAAAAGAACTTCTGGGCGCCGTCAAAATAGATGGCCGAGAAGGTCTTGTCCTGGTCGAATTTCTGGATGAGCAGGATTTCGTTCGGGTAATGGTTGGAAAGGTCGAACGATGTGGTAAGATAGGTCCCGTCCTTGCAGACGACAAGTATCTTGTCTCCATCGAAGAACTCCCCGATAAGGACGCCGCGGCCGTCTTCGTTCAGGCGGTTGATGTCGGAGTCGAACCAGATGTTCTTGCCGCCGATGGTGGAGACTCCAGCCTTGGCAAGCTGGATGGTGCGGACAGGGTTCTTGGAGAGCACGTTGCCGCGGGAACCGCGTCCCTTTATGGCCAGGGTGGAGAAATCAAAATGGAACGAAAGCTTCTTGAGCTTCGGCTTCGGGCGAAGGTAGACGTTCACGGTCTCCGCCTCGCCATTGCCGTTTGCAGTGAACCAGATGACCGAAGATCCCTCCTTGCCCTGCGTGAGGTCATATTCCTTGTCGCGGGTCACACCGGTAACGCTGAAGCGCTTGGCGTAGCTGATGCCGCCCTTGCCGTCGCGATAAATGACATTGTAGACAGTACGCTCGTCATTGCGGTGGAAGACTGCGGCATGAATTATATCCTTGCCGACAAAGACCTTGTCAGCCACCTTGACGACCTTGTACTTGCCGTCCTTCATGAAGACTATGATGTCGTCGATGTCGCTGCATTCGAACACGTTCTCGGCGTTCTCGTCCTTGCGCATCGGAGCGCCGATGCCGATGAAGCCTTCTGCACGGTTGCAGTAGAGCCTTGCGTTGCTTGCGGCCACCTTGGTAGCCTGTATGGTGTCGAGGGAAGATATCTCTGTCCTGCGCGGATGTTCGGCTCCGTATTTTTTCTTGAGCATCTCGAAGAACCTGATGGTGTAATCGACAAGATGCTCCAGGTTGTTCTTCACTTCGTCGATGTCTGCCTCAATGCCACGGATCTTCTCATCGGCAGCCTTGATGTCGAACTTGGAAATCTTGCGCACCGGAAGCTTGACAAGTTCAAGGATGTCATCGTGAGTGACAGGCCTGCGAAGCAGCGGCTGATAAGTGCGCATCTTCGCCTCTATTTCTGCAATCTGGGCATCCCAAGTCCTTGCATCGTCCTCGAGGATGCGGTAAACCTTCTCTTCGAAGAATATCTTCTCAAGGGAGGAGGTGTGCCAATCGTCTTCGAGTTCGCCAAGCTGGATGTTCAGCTCCCTGCGGAATATGTCGACGGTATGGTCGGTATTGTGCTTCAGGATCTCGTCGACGCCCATGAAGCAAGGGTGCCTTTCGAAGATGACGCAGGCATTGGGCTTGATGGAAACTTCGCAGAGCGTAAAGGCGTAGAGTGCGTCGATGGTCCTGTCAGGGGAAACGTCGGCGGAAAGATGGATGACTATGCGGGCGTTGGCCGCGGTATTGTCGTCTATCTTCTTGACCCTGATCTTTCCTGTGTCGTTAGCCCTCACGATGGAGTCGATGAGCGTGGAAGTGGTGGTACCGAAAGGTAATTCAGTGATGGCAAGAGTGTGCTTGTCAACCTTTTCGATCCTGGCGCGAACCTTTACCTGGCCGCCCCTGAGACCATTGTTGTACTTGGAGCAATCCGCTATGCCTCCCGTCGGAAAATCAGGATACAGAGTGAATTCCTCGCCGCGAAGGTAAGCGATGGATGCATCCAGCAATTCGTTGAAATTGTGAGGCAGGAGCCTTTCCGCAAGACCGACGGCAATGCCTACGGAGCCCTGCGCAAGCAGAAGCGGGAACTTGACAGGAAGCGTGACAGGTTCCTTGTCGCCACCGTCATAAGAAGGAGCCCATTCAGTTATTTTCGGGCTGAAAGCCACATCGAGAGCGAACTTGGACAGTCTTGCTTCAATGTAACGCCCCGCCGCAGCATCGTCACCCGTCAGTATGTTTCCCCAGTTCCCCTGAGTGTCGATGAGAAGATTCTTCTGCCCCAATTCGACGAGCGCATCCTTGATGGAGGCGTCGCCGTGAGGATGGAACTTCATGGCGTAGCCGACTACATTGGCTACCTTGTGGTAGCGTCCGTCCTCCATCCTGAAAAGGGAATGAAGGATTCGGCGCTGTACAGGCTTCAGGCCGTCTTCAAGATGAGGGACAGCTCGGTCCAATATGACATACGAAGCGAAATCGAGGTACCAGTTCTTGTACATTCCTGCCAAACGGTACTTCTTCTCTCCATCTGCCAGTATCTTGTCGTATTTCCCAGTAGCTTTCGCCTCACCCTCTATGGGCTTGTCCTCCAGCGCGTCGCTGAGGTCCATATCTTCTTTAATCATCCTTCTTTCCAAGCGGTTTCGGTAAACAATGTCAATCTTCGCGGATGTAGCCGTACTTCTTCAACTCTCTTTTGTTCTCTCTCCAGTCCGGATCGACTTTGACAAATGTCTGCAAAAAAACTTTCTTTTCAAAAAAAGATTCCATCTCGATACGCGCCTCTGTCGCTGTCTTCTTCAGCGCAGAGCCGTTCCGGCCGATGATGATGCCCTTTTGGGAATCGCGCATCACGTTGATGACGGCGCTGATGTCGTACCGCTCCTCCCCTTCCTTAAAAGTCTCGATGACTACTTCGCAGCAATAAGGGATTTCCTTGGAGTAGTTCGTGAGGATTTTCTCGCGAAGGATCTCAGAGGCAAAGAAACGCATGCTCTTGTCGGTGAAAGTGTCCTTGTCGTACCAGTCAGGAGCATAAGGGAGATGTGCGACGACAGCATCAAGCACTGACTCGAGATTGAACTTCTCCTTGGCGGAAACAGGGATGACCTCGGCTTTCGGCAACAGGCCGTGCCAACGGTCGATCAGGGCCTGCACGGTCGGCTGGTCCGACACATCTATTTTATTGATTACAAGTATTATCGGACATTCAATCCGATTCAGTCTATCGATATAGTCCTGATTCTTCTCTGATGTTTCTACCACGTCCGTGACATATAGAATCTCGTCAGCGTCGTCAAGTGCGGAATCCACGAACTGCATCATGGCTTCCTGCATCTGATATTTCGGCTTCAGTATTCCGGGGGTGTCGGAGTAGACGATCTGGCAATCGTCTCCGTTCACTATCCCCATGATGCGATGGCGTGTGGTCTGGGCCTTTGCCGTCACGATGGAGAGCTTTTCTCCAACCAGCGCATTCATAAGAGTGGATTTGCCTACATTCGGATTCCCGATGATGTTGACAAATCCAGCCTTGTGCTTGCTTTCGGTCATATCCTATTGATAATTGCCGCTCTTTAGCATCGAGATTTCCTTCTCGGTGAGGGGACGCCATGCGCCGCGGCGGAGCTTGCCTTTTGTAAGGCCGGCGAAGTAAACGCGGTCAAGACGCTTCACATTATATCCGAGAGCCTCGAACATCCTGCGGACGACGCGGTTTGCGCCGCTGTGGATCTCGATTCCCAGCTTGTCCATCTTGTCGTCGACGTACGAGAGCTGGTCGGCGTTCATGACGCCGTCCTCGAGCTCGACGCCCTTGAGGATAGAATCGAAGTCATTCTTGGTGACATCCTTATCAGTCACGACCTCATATATCTTCTTCTTGTTGTAAGAAGGATGAGTGAGCTGTTCGGTGAGTTCGCCATCGTTGGTGAAGAGAAGCACGCCTGTGGTATCCTTGTCGAGACGGCCGACAGGATAGACTCTGGTCGGGCACTGCTCTGGATCGATAAGGTCCATGACAGTCTTTTCAGCATGAGGGTCGCTTGTAGTCGTCTCGTAATCCTTAGGCTTGTTCATCAGGAGGTAGACTTTCTCTTCTCCCTTGATGAGCTGTCCGTTGAAGCGGATTTCGTCGGTCGTGATATTGACCTTCGTTCCTAGGGTAGTGCAGACCGTGCCGTTCACGGTGATTACGCCTGCCTGGATGTACTGGTCAGCCTCGCGGCGCGAGCACATTCCGGAATTTGCGATGTACTTGTTAAGACGTTCCACGTTCGGATCCTTTGGCTCAAGCTGCTTTGGCTCGGGAGCCGGCTTGCGTTCCTTCTTCACAAAAGGCTTGCGCTCGTAAGGACGGTCGCCGTCGAAGCGGCGATGAGGGCGGAATCCTCCGTCGCGACGGTCGCGATCTCCGTAAGGACGACTTTCCCTGTAAGGTCTGCGATCTCCGTAGCTGCGGCTTGCATTGCCTTCGTTTCCTTCTGTAGACACGGGACGTTCTGTCTGGGGCGCTCCATCGGCATTGCCGTTGTCATACCTGCGGTATGGCCTTCTGTCGGAATTGTAACCGCGATCCGAATGATAGCCACGGTCGGAACGATACCCTCCATCGTTGGAATGGTACCTTCCGGTGTTCGAGCGATAGCCGCCGCCATTGGAATGGAAGCTCCTGTAAGGGCGGTTCTGTCCTTCATTCTGAGTTCCTTCAGCCTTATTTCCTTCTGTCTGTGATGATGCGTCTCCGCCCTGGGCATTGTTGTCATACCTGCGATAAGGACGCCTGTTGTCGGAGTTGTAGCCTCCGTTAGAGTGTGAGTGATACCCGTGATCGGAATGGTATCCGCCATTGGAGTGGTAGCCGCCGTTCGAATGATACCCGCCATTGGAGCGATAGCCTCCGTTGGAATGATAGCGCGGCCTTTCGCCGTTTTCGCTGCTGCCTGCATTGTCTGTTGCGCCAGTCCCGGCGTTGTTGCCGCTTTCGTCATAACGGCGGTAAGTCCTGCGGGGTCTGTCCCCGTAGCTTCTTCTTGGACGGTCGGATCTCTCATCCGAATGTCCTTCAAAATCTTTTTCCATTAAAAATAAATATGTTACGCTTATAATAAATAATAAGTGGCGGCAAAGGTATGTTTTTAATTTAGATTTTCATACATTTGAGAGCTAATTTTTGAATTCAGAGAGATATGAGAGGAAAGAGATTACATATCATGACACCCATGCAGCGGGAAAATTTCAATGTGGCACTCAAGTCAGTGTCCGGAAACAAGCTGCGTTCATTCCTTACCATCGCCATCATAGCCATAGGCATCATGTCGCTTGTCGGCATTCAGACAGCCGTACAAGCGCTCACCAAACAGGTTTCCGACAGTTTCAGCAGGATGGGCGCAAGCTCGTTCTCAATCTCTCAGGACTGGGAACGCGGAGGGACCCATAGGCGCGTACGCAACGCTACGGCCTTGAAATATGACGACGCACTGCGCTTCAAGGAAAACTTCGACTCGACGGCGACAGTGTCGATATCAGCAACCGCCATCAGGCTTGCCACCATCAAGTCCGGCAGCGAGCAGACGGAACCGCGTGTGAACGTGATAGCCGGAGACGAGAGCTATTTTCCGGTAAACAGATACACCATTGCGGAAGGAAGGGGCATGGACCGGGGAGATGTGGACAAGGCCTCTTTCGTCGCCGTAATTGGAGGATCTGTCTCAAAAGCGCTTTTCAAGAAACAGAATCCCGTCGGAAAGGAGATAAATGTAAACGGGCGCAAGTACACGGTCATTGGGAAAGCTTCGAGCCAGGGCGCCTCGTTCGGCGGCGGATTCGACAATGTCGTGCTTATTCCGATTTCGAACGGCAGGTCGAATTTCCTCAGCGACGGGACGTCGTTCACCATTACCATAATGCCGTACGGCAAAAGTGTCGAGACTGCGGCAGGAGAGGCTAAAATGCTATTCAGGTCTGTCAGGAGGCTCTCTCCTCAGGATCCTGACGATTTCCGCATCGACACTAGCGCAGAGATGCTGGGAGACCTGAAGAAAATGCAGCACTCACTGATGATAGCTTCGCTGATAATCGGGCTCATCACAATTCTTGGGGCGGCAGTTGGACTTATGAACATCATGCTGGTTTCGGTAAAGGAGCGTACCAGGGAAATCGGTCTCCGAAAGACTTTGGGAGCCACCTCGCAGACCATCAAGAACCAGTTCCTGCTCGAATCGGTTGTTATCGGACAGATAGGCGGACTTGCCGGAATCCTGCTCGGGGTGGCGGCAGGCGACATCGTAGCCGCAATAATCAAAGTCCCTCCGGTCATTCCTTGGCTCTGGATGCTGATCGCGGTCGTAATCTGCTTCATTGTCAGCATTCTCTCCGGATACGTTCCTGCAAGCAGGGCAGCGAAGCTCGACCCTATAGAATCTCTAAGATATGAATGATTTTTTTATCGGAATTTGCAGCATTTGCAATATTTTTGCATTGTCATGATATGAAAACAAAAAGACCGAATATGAAAAAGAACCTTATCCTTGCCTTCATGGCATCGCTTCTCCTTGTGACATCCTGCAATTTCGACGATGGGGAAGATAGCTACTATACTTTGAACACCTCTTGCTTCAACATAGGCTACTGCCGCCTGAGCAGCATTTCAGGCACATTCCTTGATTCGCTTGACGCCATTGTCGTATCCCGCATCCTAAACTCATCCGAAGCTTATTATTACAACTCCGAGAGCAGGAACCTCACTAATTTTGCAGACATGTGCGCAAAATACGCCGACACCACTTACGACAAATCCCGCACTTACACCTTGGATCAGCTGGCTCCTGCATTCATTGCGGACGAATTCGACACAGTAAAAGTCACAGCTGTAACCAATTACGATGCTTCACATCCGGCCGGCTCCGACATGGGCGACATCGTCACGATAAACACCTGCTCGGAGTATCCTTTCATTTCCAGCCACTACAAGACCACACACGACTGGAGCACCATCGACGAAAGCGACATCTGGGGACGCTGGTATTCCAAATCCATACTCATGGACAACTATCAATCGCCGGTGCTCAAGCTGTTGAAGGACATCAAGCCTCACGACCTCGCCATGATTGGCGGGAAGCTCTATTATGGAGCCAATATGCCGTTCTGCATTCTCCATTTCAATTCCAAGCCAACTGGGAGCAACACGCAGACGTTCAGCATTGAATTCAACACGGACGACAATCCTGCCATCACTTACGACTGTCAGGTGACCGGTACCTTCAAATAGACTGATGGTCATATCTCTGACCGGTTTCAAAGGCTCGGGGAAAAGTACCGTAGCAAAAGAGATGGGGTGCCTTCTGGACACCCCAGTCTTTGATTTGGACGAGCTGGTCTTCGCAAAATACGGCGACATCGAGAAGCTCATATCCGACTGCGGAGAAGGACATTTCAGAAGAATTGAAATGCAGACATTGCAGGAGCTTTTCTTCCTTCACAGGGAAGATTTCATCCTCTCACTTGGAGGAGGCACCATACTCAACGAGGAATCATTGGACATGATACGCAACGACTCCGTCTGCGTGTACCTTGAAGTCCCATACGAAATCATGCTCGAGCGCATAGGCGATTACCGCAAGTACGCCATATTCTCAGGATGCCGCAACCGCGGCGGAGTGCGCAGGCTTTACGAAAAGCGACTGCCTATTTACGAGGCAGCCGCCCATTGTGTGGTCCGTTACCGAGACCGTTCCATAAAGGAAACAGCTTCGGAAGTCATCAGGACTGTTACTTGTTTTCGAAACCAATGATGTAGACAAGGCTGACCTGAGCCTGGGTAAGTCCCCAATAGCCGCGAGTCTTTGCAGTCTTGTAGACATAGCTTCCGTCGGTCAGGGAGTAAATGTCATAATCTCCGCCGATGTAGCCTGCTGAAAGTCCGAGATCAAGGTTTAGGTGCTTTGCGATTGGGAATGCATAACCATAAGTCAAGCCTGCTGAATAGGAGAAGTCGCTCTTGTTCTCTTCATTGTGAAGCATGGCGACGTCATAACTGCCGATGAGGCCGTAAAGTCCGATGTGATGGCCACGAAGAGGAATTCCACTTTCATTGCCAAACCATCTGCGAGCTTCGAGTCCACCTGCAAGGATGTTCCATTTCTTGTTCATCTTGCTGAAATTCCAGCCGGCATACATGAACTTGCCTTCGAGGGTCCAGTTCTCAGCTGTAGGGACTTCAATAGCGATGTTAGGAACGAGTGCGAGATCGTAAAGCATGTTGGTCTTGATGCCTAACCAGCAATTGTCGCAATAATCGCACACAGGCTCAGCAGGAACGACAGCTACAGGAGCTGGTGCAGGTTCCGGTTCCGGCTCCGGTCTTGGTTCCGGCTCCGGCTTAGGTTCAGGTTTCGGCTCCGGTTTCGGCTCCTCAACTACTGTAGTCACGTCATAAACGACTTCAGCTGTAGCTGAGCGGTATTCAGCATACTGGTCAGCGCTAGGACAAGAGAAATCAGGTCCCTTTGAAACTTCGCTCGTAGCGACACCATTTACATCTGCATTCTTCTCGATGTATTTCTTGAGGGAAGAAAGACGGTTCTTGGAAAGGCGTTCGTTCAGAGTCTTAGGGCCTTCAGGAGAAGCGGAGCTGACATAGTTCAGGCCGGTGACGGTCTTGTTGGCATCACCGGCGATTTCCTTAAGGAGAGCGACGAATCTGTCCAGATTTCCCTGGTTGTTGCTGAATGAAGGTTCAAGCTTGTCCTGGCTTACAGCATAGTAAACCTTGACAGTTTCCTTCTTAGTCTCCGTAATAGTCTTCTGCGCATAAATTGGCATGGCTGCGACGACTAAAAGCAGCATTAAAGATAAAAATTTCTTCATGGTGTTGATTATTAGATAAATAAGTATTTTTTATAAGTTAGGCATATAAATATAAGTAAAAATACTATTAAAAATCTAAAAAACAAATTCTTAAGCCTCCAAGACAGTCCTAAGTAAAAAAAGGACATTGCCCAAAAGACACTACTTACATAGTAAGAGTCACGATTTTGTCCTACATACCATTCGAAGGCAAGATAATTCAAAAATAATACGGCGTCCTGATTATAGGACGCCGTATTCAAGTCATATACTGATCAAAAGCAGATCATTCTATTGTCCCAACTGAAGGATCGGCCCCTCGACAAGCGCCTCTCCTTCTGCCGGAGCCGGGTTGTCGTTGCCTTGCCAGCGTACAGTGCCTCCATTAGGTGCAGACAGAGGTCCCTTTCCACTCGCCTGCCAGTTGGCGGCGCAAGTGAAGCGCACCAGGACGTTGCCGTCAGGTATTGCCGCAGTGAACGTCATCTTCTGGTCGATGCTCAGGTTGTCGGTATTGTTGAGGGCGTGAGTATAAGTCACAGAAGCCGAATACGTGTTGTAAGTGACCGTCTCTGTCCTTGCCGTCCCAGCCGTCTTCCATTCGCCGCCGTCCTTGTACTGCATCAGCCAATATTTCATTCCCGTGCCGGATGCTCTCAATATTCCCGTAAATCTGACCACGGTTCCGGACTTGAAATGCTTTACGGGAACTGAAAATTCCCAGTAGTCCCCAGGCCAGACGCCAGTATTGTATGGCTGGCCGGTGCCTCCGATGACCCTTGCTTCCTTCTTGGCATTTGCCTGGTCAAGCGTCGTGTTGTCGGGGAGAAAATAGAATGAAAGGTAACCTGTCCCGCTCCTTGCAGGCAGGGCATTGTCAACGACGTATTTCGCCACGGAAGCGGAAACCGTGTCGTTGACGTTGAAATTCCATTTTACAGCTTCATCCAAGCCTGTCATAGGCTCCTCGGCATTGGCGAGCTTTACCACGATGTTGTCGAGGAATATGCGGTTCTTGCCTGCGCCGACTCCCGTCAATGGGAAGTCCGCTCCAGCAAGGAACCTTATCTGAGTTTCAGAAGTGGCTCCAGTCACATTGAACGTACGCCTTGAAATGGAAGGATCCCACGGATCGTAACCGGTTCCCTTGGCTCCCTTTGGATCAGGATAGTTGTCTACCGTGAACGAGCTTTGAGATACCGTGCCGGGTCCTACGACTGAAACCATCAGGACTCCATCGTCAAGGGTTCCTCCTGAAGACGAATAGCCGATAGCGTCGAATGTCACGACGATGTCCTGAGTTCCCGAAATGCCTGTAAGCTTCGGAGATATGAGGTCTCCTGCCCAGGATGTCTTGCCCAGCTTTACGAAGCCGGGGCGGGCATATACCAAAGGAGTGTCGTTCGTGCCGTCGTTTACGTATGTGGAAGTCCAACCGTGAGCCTTTTCAGCGTCTGTCCAGAGATCCATTCTCGTTTCGCCCGTAGTGGTCCAAGGAACAGCCGAGCCATAGTTCAGCCAGCTGAAATCCTCGCTGAGCAATATCGAGGCATCATTTCCGGCCTCTTCAATGCTGAGCGAAGCAAGAATGTCGGCCTCAGCTCCGGTGAAGGAGACAGATCCGGTGCGGCTAACAGCAAATGGATTTGCCCCGACCGTAACGGTATAGACGTTGCCTGCATTGGAGACTGAAATCCAGTCTGCACTTGGCTCTGCAGTCACCGTCATATTTGTAGTCACATTCACGGAAACGATGCCTCCGGCAGCAGATACCTTAGCGGAAGCAGGGTCAATGCTCAGGACAGGGTCCTCTCCCGCCTGAACCAACGAGACTGTCTTGATCTGGTCTCCTGCCTTGATGATGATGGATGCCTTGCGGTTGAGCCCGGCATTGGCATCGGCAGAAATGGTAATCTGATTGAAAGTACCTGCTGTTCCTGAAGCAGGTTCGATCTTGAGCCATCCCGCTTCGGTCTCGGCAGTCCATGGATAGTTGGACTCGACTACGAAGTTGGTGGCTCCGCCTGCCTTAGGCAGGGAGACCGGAGTGCTTACATTCAGTACGACCGGAGTGGCAGCCTGCACGATGGTCAAAGGGAACTTTGCATTGTTGCATGTGAAGTCGATGACGCCGGTCCTTGGAGTCAAGGCAACATTCGCAGGAATCGCAAGGATGGCCTTCACTTCGGCTCCGGCAGTTCCGGAAGCAGGATTCAGGGCAATCCAATCGGCATCAGCCGCAGCTGTCCAGTCAAAGTTGCCGGAAATCTTGATTTCCTTCTCGCCTACACCTTCAGCAGCAATTTTGAGAGTGTCGGAAACGTTGAATTCGACGAGAGGCTGGTCAGCTGCTATCTGCTTTACATCAAGCACCCTGACAGCATCACCACTATATCCTTTGGCTGTAATGGTGATATTGCCTTCCCGTGCTTGCTGGGCGAAGTTCTGTGCAGCGGTGACGGCCACGATGGTCTCGTCATCCCCTACTCCCTTTGCAGGGCTGATGGTCAGCCAGTCTGCGTCGCTCTCAGCGACCCAGTCGAAATTGGAGGTAACCCTCAAGCCTCTGGACTGCCCTTCGGCATACATGGAGAGATCTTCATTGTCTACGCTTATGTAAGCGACAGGCGTTGCAGCCTGCTGGACGGTGAAAGTGGTTGTGGCTATGCCTCCTGCCGTTATGGTTACAACGGCAGTACGGGCTGCGCCTTCATTCGTGGCTGCGATTACATTTACCGACATGTCCTTGGTGGCTCCGCCCGCCCCGACAGGGAAGAAAGTCAGCCATTCGGCATCAGTGGTGATGTTCCAGGAGGTATTTGAAGTTACAGCGACTGTCCCGAAGCTCTTCAGCCCTTCGACAGCGACGGAGGCAGGAGTGACAGACACCTCTGGGACAATTATGTTCTGCTCACCGCAAGAAGCGAGGCACAGAATTGCGACAAAAGCCGCTATGATATTTATAATCTTTTTCATGGCGATTATTCGTTTGGATTGTACGTAACCTCGAATTTAGGGGAGGTGTCTGATTCATAGGCTCCAGACCAGCGATGAGTGCCTCCGTTAGGAACTGAAAGAGCACCAGATCCGCCGGCCTGCCAGTTCCCAGCGCATATGAAGCGCATGAAGAAGTAGCCGTCGGTCACGGTATTCTGAAGCTCGAAGGTCTCATCTACAGTAATGTCGACAGCGTTGGACATTTCGTGGGTATACTGCACTTTCGTTCCGTTCAGCGTAGTGTCCTTCAATGCAGGGACATCCCTGAACTTATAAGTGGAATCGGCATTCATTCCGTCGGAAATCTGCATCCTCCAGAACTTCTGTCCGGTGGCAGAAGGTCGCGTCTTGCCTGTAAAGCGAATCTTGGTCCCCTTTGGAAGGTTCGGAGCAGGTATCTTGAATTCCCAGTAATCTCCCGGCCATACGCCTGTCACGTAAGGCTGACCGGTACTTCCGACTACGCGCGTGCGAGCCTTGTTGACATCCACCGACTCATCCACGAAATAGAACGAGATGTAACCCTCGCCGGAGAATGCCGGAAGAGAGTTGGCTACAGTAGCGGAAGATGCCGAACTTGAGAAAGTGGAAGAATAATCAGCCATCAGAGAAGCGCTGAAAGCCCATGAAACAGGAAGGTCAAGCAGGTTGGATCCCTGTATGATCTTGATGGACCAGACGAGATTCGAGTAATCGCCCTTTCCCACAAGTGTCAGAGTTCCCTTGCGTGGAGCCGTTGCGGGGTCTACAGCTATCGTCACGAAGGTGCTTCCGATGGAAGTTACGCGGAACCAGCTTTCAGCTGGATACTTGAAGTCGAAATCGACAGTGGACGTTACAGGTATCTTGACCGTGCCACCGTCCTTTGTGCACTTGATCTCGTCGCTTGCCGAGAGCATAGGCACGTTCGCAGGCTGGGTGACTGTAAGGAGCGTGGGCTGCTCCTCCCCATCTACAACATAGGCGAAATACGCCTTTCTTTCAGCGAAGGTAAGATTCTTGGCGACATACACCTTGAAGATCCCGTCGAGCTTGCCTTCGGCAGGGTATACCTTTATCCAATCATAAGCTGCCTGAGCCTTGACGACCCAGTCGCGATTGGAACGGACAGTGAAGACTTCAGGACTGTCCTCGTTGCCTGCAAGAGGAGCCGTAAAGCCGGCCTGCTTGTCTTTCTCTATTGTGAAGGCAGGGTCTCCGTCATACCTATGGTCGGTCGTGTCCTTGCAGGATGTCAGAACGACAGCCGAAAGGGCAACGGCCAATGCTATAATACTTATCTTTTTCATAATCAAGGACTTTAGATGTTAGTTTCCAGACTCGATGGATTGTTTGCTCCACCACACCGGAGTTCTCATGGTATTCTCGGCGTTCGCGTCTCCCATCCTTACTAGGGCGGCCTTTGCATTATCGCTGTTGGTCGACATCGTTACGTTTGGGTAAGCGAAGCGAGTAGGAAGCACGCCATCATTATAGGTAGCTCCCTTGCCGATGGTCAGTACAGGGAAACCCGTACGACGGTACTCGTGCCACTGGTCCATTCCTATCGCGAAGAGGCATAGGTACTTCTGCTCGCCGATGACCTGAAGCTTGTCTTCATAGCGGTCCCAGCTGCCGAGATCGGACTTGAGGTATGTCTTGATCTGGGCGGAAGTGATGATAGTTCCAGCAGCGCTGTAGGCAGCTCCCAAAGCCGACCATCTCTCGCATGAAGCTGTGACTCCTGCTTCGTAATAAGCCTTTGCTGCGTTCGCGCCTCCGGAAACAAGCCCTCTCTGGGCGGCTTCGGAAAGGATGAGCTCGACTTCTGCATAATCCATATAGGTCACAGGCGCATCCTTGCGGCAGAGCATCTCGTAGTTGATCCACGAAGTGCCAGGGTCGCAGGTGGTCTGTTCATCCACAGTACAGCCGGCAATGGTACCTTTCCAGATGTTCTTTGGGTTCGTCGAAGTATAAGTGCACTTCTTGCACTCGATAGGCAGGCGCGGATCGACATAATACTGTTCACCCGAAACGTCGGCAAGAACCGTCATCTTGATCCATTGCCTGGTGAGTCGGCGTTCTTCGATGCCTGCCTCTGTAGTCGTACCATAATTGCTTATATATGGGTCGATCCCCGTGAACTTGACAGTCGCGTTGTCGCTGTTGGACTCGAAGACCGGATATTGTACCGGATCCGAAACGATAGCGGTCAGCTTCTCTCCGACATTCATCGCAGTGCGGCCGCTAATTCTCATCAGGAGTCTCATATACAGCGAATTGTTGAACTTCTGCCACTTCTTCATGTCGCCTCCGTACATTCCATCCATTTCTGGCTTGAGGAAAGTCGGGTCCTGCGCATAGAGCTTGTTGGCTGTTTCAAGGTCTGTCATCATCGCCTTATATGCCTCCTCCTGAGAATCGAACGTCGGAGTGAAGGTTCCGCCGACCTTGCGGCCGGTAAAAGCCTGGGAATAAGGTATATCTCCGAACATGTCGCTCAGCTGGGACATGAACAGCACCTTCAGCGTCAGAGCGCAGCCCTGCAGGGCGACATTTCCGTCCTTGACGGCCAGCTCGTACATGTGGTCGGCATTGTTGGCATATCTTGCATAGAAATTCCACAATCCTGACCAATCCTGTTCCTCGATCTTGTAGCGGTGCTCCTCACGGGTATAGCCTGAAGTATGAGCTGTCACTTGGATCAATTCGTTGTTGTAGTAAATGTTGTCTCCAATCCAATTGTTGGCAGACCAGTAAAGCAGAGGCTCGAACATTCCTGTAGCCTGTATCGAACCTACAGTGGTCTTGTTAGGGTTGGTGTTGATCTCTTCAAAATTGGCGGTGCAGGAAACGAGGGTTCCCAAAGCCAATACTGTCAAAAGTATTCTTGTAAACTTTTTCATGTCTGTGCCGCTTTAAAATTTGACTTTAAGGTTGAAGCCGTAAGTGCGGGTCATTGGGAAGGCTCCCGACTCGATGCCTTCGAACACTTGGCCGCTCTGCATCACTCCGCCTTCAGGATCGTACTGAGGCCAATGGCTCAGGCAGAACAGATTCGTTGCGAAAACGCCGAGGGAAATGCCCTGAATGACCTTCGTCTTTGCCACAAGCTTGTCAGGCAATGCATAGTCGAGGCGGGCTTCCTTGAACTTCAGGAACGAAGTGTCATAGGTGTGCGCCTCCATATTGTAGCGATAGAGAGCATAGCTCTGATAATAAGTATATACGTTGCTCGTGATGGTGTTGTTAGTCTGGCAGATGGAATTTCCGTCCGAATCGGTCCCCACGACGTTGACTCCGTCAGGAACGAGGCCGTCATAGCGTCCTTCGAGGGAATTCTTCAGCTTGCCCTGGTAACCGAGGATGGCGTCCGTCACTGAATAGCGGTGTCCGCCCCATTGGTATGTGAACTGACAGGCGAGAGAAAGGTTCTTATAACGGAAAGAAGTGCTGAAACCACCCTTCCAGTCAGGATTGACCTTTCCGAGATATTGGTTAGGAACCAATGTAGGCAGTCCTGTAGACGCGTCGATTATCGTCTTGCCGGAGCAGTCAACCTTGTTTCCGGCTGAATCAAGACAATATGACCCTTCCGGAGCCTTCTTCGGCGCATAGCCGTAGAGTTGGTGCATCTCCTGCCCTACATAAGAGTAGACGTAGAGACGCCCTCCGATGGTGGTTCCCATATCAGTCTGGAGCGGTGTGGAGTTGTCCCAGCCGTCCTGCAGGCTGACGAGCTTGTTGATGTTGCGTGCCCAGTTGCCGTCGATGGTCCATTCGAAATTCTTCGTGCGGACCGGAACGATGTGCAGCGAGACTTCAAGTCCCTTGTTGGTAATCTCGCCGGCATTGATGGTAGTGGAAGTTGCTCCGCTTATCTGGTCGACGTCCACATCTACGATCTGGTCGGTAGTGGAAGAGTAATATGCAGCGACGTCGAAACCGAGGCGGTTGTTGAAGAATTTGTTCTCCAGCCCGACTTCCCAGCTCTCGACGTTTTCAGGACGAATGTTCGGGTTGGGGATGTTTCCCGGCAGAGTGAAGCCGCCAGAGATGGAGCTGTTGCTGTAATAGCTGTCCAGAGAATAGGCTGAAGTGTCGTTGCCGACGTTAGCCCAGCTGAGGCGAAGCTTTGAATAGCTCACCCAAGGAAGATTTTCCTGGAAGTTGAAAAGCTTGTGGAGCAGGATGCTGCCTGCAACCGATGGATAGAAGTACGACCAGTAGCCAGGAGAGAGCGTCGACGACCAGTCGTTCCTGCCTGTGATGTCAAGGAAGAAAGTGTCTTTCCATCCGAGCGATACAAGTCCGTATAGGCTGTTGACGACCTTGTTGTTGCGGTATCCGTAAGGCGTCGGATAAACTCCGCTCGCCACGTTGTTCACATTGTAGACGCCGTCGATGTTAAGCTCTTCGAGAGTGATGTCCGCACGCTTGTACTGGTATGTCATGTTGTTGCCTCCGAAGGCAGCAGAGAAAGTCAGCCTGTCGTCAAGCCACGAATTGTTGTACCTCAGCAGGAAGTCGGAGTTAAGCTCGTATGCATTAAGCGTCTGCTCTGCATAATAGCCGTTCTCGTATCCGGCTGTAAGCTTTGGAAAGCGTTTAGTACGGAACTCTAGCTTCTGGTCGAGACCCGTCTTCGCAGTCAATGTAAGGTGAGGCGTGAAGTGGACCGTGAAGCCCACCTGCCCGACCAAGTGGTCCTTGTTCGAGGAGTTGATGTTCTCGTAAAGGTTGCGGTATGGGTTATATGAGCCAGTCCCGGCAACCACGAGGGACTTTCCATCGGCGGAAATCGTGGAATTGCGGTTTTCGGCTGTCCATCTGTTGTTGAAGTATTCGTCCTTCCAGCAGCTCATTGGGTTCGTGTTGTACCCCCATACGAGGTCGTACATGACGGTAGTCTCGTGGTAACCCGCAGCAGGCATGTTGCCGCTGTCGGTCTTGTAGTAGTTGATGTTGGCGTTCAGGTCGATGTACTTGTTGACTGGAGAGGTGAAGGAGAAAGAGATGGTCTCCTTGGTGTAGCCGGTGTTGGGAAGTATCCAGTTGTTCCGAGTATCCGTAGCTGCGAAGCGAACGTTCGTGCCCTTGCCGTTGCTGCCGGACACCTCGATCTGGTTGTTGTAGGTTACGCCAGTACGGAAGATGCCGGTATACCAGTCATCGGCATAAGCCCAAGGGAGTGCGGTGTATTGGCCGGTCGTCCAGTTCTTGCTGGCATACTGATAACGGTATTTCGATGAATCGAACTTTTCGCCCCATGCATATCTTGAAAGATTGCGGGTAGGATTGTCTGCCGTTCCCGTCTGGGACTCATCGAGAGTCCAGAAGCAGTACTCGTTCAGGCCCATATCGGAGCCAGAACCATATTCAGTCTGGAAATCAGGCCAATAACCGGATTGTTCAAGGACGACCGAGGAGTTGAAGGTAACCCCAATCCCTTTTTCGGAACGTCCTTTCTTGGTAGTGATGACGATAGCTCCGTTTGCTGCGCGGGAGCCGTAAAGAGCTGTTGCCGCAGGTCCCTTCAGGACGGAAACGGATTCGATGTCGTCAGGGTTGATGTCAGTCGCCCCGTTTCCGAAGTCAACAGGAGCGGAGGAAGAAGTGTAGCTCGATCCTGAAACCGCAGTCATTCCGGAATTGATTGGAATGCCATCGACGACGAAAAGAGCCTCGTTGGATCCATAATTCAAGGACTGGTCGCCGCGAAGAGTTACGCGGAGAGAGCCTATAGGCCCTGAACTGGCCGACTGGAAAGTCAGGCCTGCCACCTTTCCGTTCATGCCGTTCAACCAGTTGCTTGAAGCTGTCTGCGTAATTGCCTTGCTGTCGACTTTCGAGACGGCATAGCCGAGTGACTTTTCCTCGCGCGTCAGACCGAGGGCGGTAACCACCACCCCTTCGAGCTGCTCCGATGACAACTTCAATGAGACATTGACCACGGTCGACTTTCCGACCACGATCTCTTGAGGCTCATAACCGAGACATTGGAACACAAGCACATCGCCGGCTTTCGCCTTGATGCTGTAAGATCCGTCAGTTTCGGTCATTACGCCCGTTGTAGTGCCCTTGATCAGGACGCCGCATCCCAGGACAGGAGTCTTGCCGTCAGTCTCAAGGACAGTTCCCTTCACAGTGATTGTCTGTGCAAATGCGGCATAGCTGAAAACCAGCATGGAAAGAACCGCAAGGAACTTGATCAGGTAATTTTTGGAACTCATAGGTTTTTTTATTTGTTAGATATTGTCGTATTTATTTCATGGCTGCAGAGAACTCCTTTGGCCGAGTCATCGTCTGGGTAAAGACGTCCCCGTTCGGCTCCGTCAGAGTGATCACCAGAGTCGTGCTTGGTGAAGAAGCCGTACACTTGAACATGTGGACATTCGTCTCGGTGACGAAACCGCTCGTCGGGCTTGTTCCAGAATTCAGTCTTGCAGCTTCATAGGAGATGATGTGAAGCGGATCCTTTCCGGAAAATCTGGTCACGGAAAGTTCCCTGCCATCCTCCGTCACTTTCAACGAAGCTCCCTTCTCAAAATTGAATACATTGATTATTACTTGATTGGCAGAACTTGCAGAGCCGTAGTCTGAAACGTAGCTCGCAAATTCAGTCTTATTGTCAGAGCTTCCGGACGGCACGTATTTGTCGGCTGTAAGCTGGATTGTGTTCCTGTCGTAAGTCCGGAACTGGTAGTCGTCGTCATAGAGCATGCTCTTGTAGCGGTAATGGGCGCTCTTCCCGTCTATGTCGAAGACTCCGTAGCCTCCCTGCGATCCGTCAAGGCAGATGTGGTTGCCGGTTATCTTGCCAGTCCACCACCATGTGGCGCAAACGCCGGCTATGTTCCGCTCGATTGTGCTGTTAGTCACCGCGGCATCGGTCGCCTTGCAGTCGAAGTAGCTGTTCGTATGCGTATGTCCGGTAAGATATTGGACGTTGGAGAACGAGTTGGTCATCGCAAGCAGTCTTGATGCATTTGAGACCCGGTATGAAGTCAGCTGCTCCCCGTTGGACAACGCCGAAGGGGTGTTGTGCATCTGGATGTGCATCGCCACGAAAATCGGCGTAGACTTGTCGGCCACCAGATCCAGGTCCTTCTGCATCCACTGCAGCTGGTCTTCCGTAACCGTGGCGGCATAATTCCTATCGCCTATAGTACCCTGGCTTCCACCAGTATTTATGTAGACGATGTCGTCGAGAACCACATAGTGGCAGTCTCCAAGGTTGAAGGAATAATAGGAAGGCCCCACATACTTGCGGAACTGGGCAGACGCCTCGAGGTCGTCGGTGCAATAAGGGTCATTGTCGTGGTTGCCCATGATATTGAAGACCGGGGCACCTACAGAACCGATGGTATTCAACCAGTCGGGCAGCCTGTAATTATTGGAATACCAATAAGCGTCCCACGTCTCGTCGCCGAGCGTCAGGATATAGGTCTTGAGTCCCGAGGCCTTGCGCGAAGAGATCTCTGCACTTACCTCGTTCAGGAAGTCTGTCTGGAACTGGCTGATGTCGTTGTTGCGGTTTGCGAGATGGATGTCCGCCATCGCGATTAGCATATATTTGGAATTGTCCGTCTGGAACAACTCGAAATCGCACTGTTCCACTACATTGGCTGCATACTGCAACTCCTTGAAGAACTGAGGGATGCTGGCTGTGACGGTCGGCTCATAGTTCTTCGGGATAGTAATGAACACATAACCGTACTTCTTTGCCGAAGGAAGGTAATAGATTCCTTTCGCATCGGTAGTCGTAACCTCGACTCCGTCAGAAACAGGCACGTTTGCGACTCCCTTTCCACCGCAGTACACCACTCCCTTGACTGTCATCCCGTCCTTGTCAGGAACGCTGACGTCGGCTGCAATCGTGACAGCTATGGTCCCCAGTGAAATTCTCTTCGTCCCCCTGCAGGCATAAAGCTTGTACGATCCCGACTTCATGTCCGTTGGAATGTCGAAAACGACTGATGTCTCGGCTGCAGATGTCAAGTTGGCCTTATACTGCAGGGTGGTATCTGCTGAAGATATGAAAAGCACGAAGTCTCCTGTCTTGAACCCTTTGGCAGTCAATGTATAGCTTGAGCCAAATGTCACCTGCAGCGTTCCTGGAAGCGAAACTCCGGTAATCTTGAAGGTGTCGGCCGGCGTAGGAGTCGGGGCAACGCTCGGGCAGCCTGTGCAGATAAAGAGCATCGCAGCGAGCATGAATGAGCCGAGGGTTGCATTGAATGTCCTATCTTGTCTTGATTGCATTTTCTTGAGCATTTTGAAGTTCATTCTTGATCATGTCTTCCTTTTCCTGCCTCCAAGTCGTAGCGCAGAATGCCGCGGCCAGAATGCAGGCGACGGCGAACATCCAGAAAGTGGCATTCCAGCCGAGCTTGGAGTCGGCTACGGCGCCCATTACTATCTTCGCCAGGATTGCATCTCCGAAAAGATATCCGAAGAGCCCTACGAAGCCGGCAGCCGTACCTGCGGCATTCTTCGGAACGAGGTTCAGCGCCTGGATCCCTATCAATGCCACCGGGCCGTATATGAAGAAACCTATTTCTATCAATGAGACGAACACCACTATGCGAGTCGCAGCAGCAGGATCTCCGCCCAGGAAGCTTACAAACCAGTTCGCTATCGGGCCTGCCTGCCAATAAGTCAGCACTCCGACCAGCACGAGAACCATGTACAGCACGTTTGCGGGAGCGCAGCGCCCCTTGAACCACTTAGTGGAGATGAGTCCGCACACAATCGTGCCTAAGACCCCTGCATAGTTATGCAGAGAAAAGGCAAGCCGGCTCTGTTCGCCGCTCATCATTCCGGTTTCCTGGAGATACGTGGGAGACCAGTCTCCTATTCCGTAGCGTACAAGATACACGAATGCGTTAGCCAATGCAATCAGCCATAGCATCTTGTTCTTGAAGACGTAATCGACGAACAGGCGCTTGAAAGGAATCTTTACCTCCTCCCCCTTCTTTCCCTTGACGCCGGTATAGTCGTGGCGATAATCCTCGATTGCAGGAAGTCCGCATGATTCCGGTGTGTCCCTCAAGGCCCACCAGCAGAAAACGGCAATCACGATGGCCACGATGCTTGGAAGGATGAAAGCTCCCCTCCACGACTGGGTGAGTCCCCAGCCTGCAAAGATCGCTATGCCCGCACTGCCCAGGATGCCCATCGTCCCGCCGCCGAAAGTGTGCGAGGTGTTCCAGAGGGACATCTTGAACGCACGTTCATCCTGCGAGAACCAGTGCGACATGACCCTTCCGCATGGAGGCCATCCCATACCTGAGAGCCATCCTACGATGGCCATCATGATGAACATCAGCACCACATTGAAGCCCACGTTGTTGGGACTGTAAGGGATCAAGCCGGTGACGATCATTACGACAGCCGAGGCCACTAGGCCGACGACAAGGAACTTGCGGCAATCGCTCCTGTCGGAGACGCTGCCCATGATGAACTTCGAGAATGCATAGGCGATGGACACTGCCGAAGCTGCTATTCCGAAGCCTTCCTTGGTAAGAAGTCCCTGAGCTATCATGTCCGGCGCAGCCACTGAAAGGTTCTTGCGCACCAGATAATAGGCGAAATACCCGAAGAAGGATCCCAGGAAAACCTTGAGACGCATCTTCTTATATGTGCTGTCTATCTTGTCGGCGGGAAGCAGCGGCTTGGCAGCCGGCGGATCGAAAAACCTTGCCATTTATATTAGTCCTTCAGGAAATAATTGTTTGAAATCGCAGTGAAGTCGGCAACTTGGGCGTCTATCCATGCCTGGTCCCTGCCCAGTTCCTTCGCCATAATTTCAGCGACCTTCGGAGCTGCCTTCTGGGCTTCCCTTGCGTCGATGAAGAGCAGACGCACGCGGCGTGCAAGGACGTCGTCGACGGTCTCGGCCATTTCTTCGCGGACGGCCCAAATTACCTCGGCGACTGTGTATCCGTACTTTTCCGAAAGCTTCTCACCCATCTCAGGATTCTTTGCTATGAGCTCCTTGATCTTATCCTCGTCGCTTCCGTAAACGTAAAGATGGTCGTTCAAATCGGGATTCTTGTGATATCCGTGCAGGTGATGGAACCTTGTCTGGCATTTCCTCTTATCGAGAAGGCCTATTTCCATAGCCTTGTCGAGCGTATCCTCGGCCATCTTGCGGTATGAAGTCCACTTGCCACCGGTTATCGTCACAAGCTTGTTTCCTGAAACGATGATCTTGTGGCTGCGGGAGAGTTCCTTGGAGCTCTTCCCTTCCTTTTTCGGCGCTGCCAGAGGACGCAAGCCGGCAAAGACCGACTGGATGTCGGCGCGCGTTGGAGCCGGATCCATGTAAAGCCCTGCCGTATGAAGGATGAACTCGATCTCCTGGTCAAGAGGCTTCGGCTCTTCCGAGCAAGGGACCCCCGGAGTGTCTGTGGTCCCGACCACTACCTTGTCGTGCCAAGGGACAGCGAAAAGGACCCGGCCGTCGCTGGTCTTTGGGACCATTATGGCATCGTCGCTCCCGCCTATGAATTTCTTGTCCAGAACGATGTGTACGCCCTGGCTTGGAACTATCATCTTCTGATGCTCCTTGGTATCCATCCGCATCACGTCGTCGCAGAAAATGCCCGCTGCGTTTATGACGCACTTGCACTTCAGGTCATAGTCAGTCCCGTTCATCTCATCGTGTACGCGGACCCCGCAGCATTTCCCGCTTGCATCGTGAGCTATTGAAGTGACTTTCATCCTGTTGATGACCGTCCCTCCGTCTTCGACGCAAGTCTGGGCAAGGGTGACTGCCATCCTGGCATCGTCGAACTGTCCGTCATGATAGACCACGCCTCCTTTCAAGCCCTTCCTGACGCTGGTAGGGATACGCTTGAGAACCGCCTTAGGGTTGATGTATTTGCTCCTGCCGTAGCCGAACCCGAGAGATAGGATGTCGTAAACGGCGAGTCCGCAGAAATAAAGGAAATTATGCCAATAAGTGTAATTCGAGATTACGAATGCCTGGTCCTTCACAAGCTGAGGGCAGTTTTCCTTCATGATGCCCCTTTCGCGAAGCGCCTCCTTGACGAGGTCGACTTCGCCTGCCTGCAGATATCGCACGCCGCCGTGGACGAGCTTCGTGCTCCGGCTTGAAGTGCATTTAGCAAAGTCATGCATTTCGAACATGGCGACGCTGTATCCGCGCACCGCAGCATCGACGGCGCATCCCAGACCGGTAGCGCCACCACCTACGACCACTACATCCCAAATCTTGTTTAAATCGTTCAGTTTTTGAAGTTCAACTTCCCTTTTCATGATAGTTTAATAAATGAATTTCAATGATTTAACTATAAAAATATCCTTTCATTCGAAATGTGACATACATTTCGAAACGAAAGCGAAGATAGCGTTTTTTCAAAAACAAAGCAAACCTTTTCCAAATATTTGTTCAATATTCACACAATCTTAACATTGGGCTAAAATGCCCTGATTTTGATATTTCATTATTTGTTTTTACTTTTGTTCAAGTTTCACAAAAATTCTCAAACGAAATGAACGAAGAGCAAAACAATTCGCGGGAACAATCCAACACACTTATTGATAGGCACGAAAAAATCATTGAAATACTGAAGCAGAACGGTTCGGTTTCGGTTTCGTCATTAACGGAGAAACTGGGAGTCTCGGAAGTTACGATTCGAAAAGACCTGTCCATGCTGGAACAGCGCAAGAAGCTTCACCGGACTCATGGGGGAGCCATTCTTGCCAGCCCTTTCATAAGCGACAGGCACGTGAGCGAAAAGGAGAAGCAGAACATCGATGAAAAGCAGGCGATAGGAGCTGCTGCCGCCACTCATATAACCAAGAACGACTCGATTCTCATAGCCTCGGGAACCACCGTCCTTTACTTTGCGCGTGAAATTGAGCCCAAGTCCCATCTCACTGTCGTGACGGCTTCAGTCAACGTAACATCAGTGCTTTCCCAGCTCAAGGACATCGACGTCATCCAGCTAGGCGGCATCGTACGTTTCAGTTCGCTTTCGGTGGTGGGGCCGTTCGCCGAACAGATGCTCGACAACTTCAACTGCAGCAAGCTCTTCATGGGCGTCGACGGCATCGACCTGAGCTTCGGGCTAACCACTACGAATGCGCTGGAGGCCAGTCTGAACAAGATGATGATCAATTGCTGCCAAAGACTTGTCGTCCTTGCCGACAGCACCAAATTCGGCCGCCGCGGCTTCAGCAAGATCTGCGACCTAGAAGCCGTCGACGAAATCATCACCGACGACAAGACTCCTGCCCGATCCATCCAGGAATTGGAAGAGCGGGGCATCAAAGTCACAGTAGTGCATCCTTAAGGAATCAGAGGATCGCCTTCCTCATCGCCTCATCGTCGGGCTCCCTGCCGGTCATTAGGCGGAAGCCTTCGACAGCCTGTTCAAGCAGCCATTCACGTCCCGAGACATATTCCCCGCATCCGACACCGGACAGGGCAGGATCCCTGTAGTTCGCCTCCAGCAGCGCCTTTCCCGAAAAATCCAGCATTATAATCTCTTTCAATGCCACAGGAAGTGCATAAACGACTATCCCAGCCCTTTCAAAAGCTGCGGCGAACTTTCCATCATTCAATGCGACGGCCTCAGCCCTTTCATCCCGAAGTCTCATGACGAACTCTTCAGCAGTTTCGAATGTCCTGTCAGCGACGGCGACACTACGACATTCGAGGTCGACGGCTGCAATGGCAGCGGCGCGTCCAGCTCCTCCGCAGCCTATCACAAGCACACCGGCATCACGAAGACGGACATCGCGTCTGCTAAGAATATTGCGGACGCCGGTAAAATCGGTATTGCAAGCCACCGTGAGTTCCCCTCTCCTTATAAGGACGTTGGAAGCTTGGGCACGGAAGCTGGCGGGATCGCATTTTGCGGCAGACTCGAAAGCGTCCCGCTTGAAAGGAGCAGTCACGTTGACTGCGTCGAATCCATCACAGAAGCTGCGCCACGCATCGCTCCAAGCCTTGCATAGGACAAGCTCATAGGAATCCCTTCCGTCTGGGTAGGCCGCACGGAACAATGTGGGACTCAGGCTGTGGCCCACAGGATTGCCGACGATGCCGAATCTCATTTTGAAAGACGTTGGCGGACAGCTTCGTAACAAAGCACGGAAGCCGAAATTGACACATTAAGGGAATCCATCTTACCCAGCATCGGAATAAGCACGTGGGCGTCGGAAGCCTCGCGCCATGCCTGGGTGAGACCGACATCCTCGCTTCCGAGGACAATGGCGCAGGCGCGCTTCATGTCAGTCTCGTAATAGTTGGTTGAATTCTGGAGCTGCGCTGTATAGATGGCTATATCATTCCTTTTAAGCCACTTGATGGCGTCAGCTGAAGAGCAGCCTACATTAGGGACGGTAAACACCGAGCCTATGCTCGCGCGGATTACATTGGGGTTGAAGATATCCGTGGGGCAGTCGCAAAGGATGACGGCGTCAGCCCCCGCTCCATCTGCCGTACGGAGCACGGCTCCGATGTTGCCTGGCTTTTCAACCTTTTCCATCACGACTATCAGAGGATTGGCCTTGGAGATTTTCAAGTCTTCGAGAGCAAGCTGCTTCTCCTTGATTTCAGCTACCACTCCCTCGGTTCCTCCACGGTAAGCGATCTTCCAATAAATTTCAGGAGTCACCACGAATACGCGGTTGTCCAGCCAATCCGTGCTGTCAAAGCGCTTTACGGCCTCTGTCTGAAGATATTCCAGGACACTTGGGTCGGATATGTCCGGGCAGATGAACATGCTGTCCACCTTGAAGCCGCAATCTATGCAATGCCTTAGCTCACGGTACCCCTCGACCACGAACAGCCCCTGCCCGCGGCGTTCCTTCTGCTTTTCCGAAAGAGCAATGAGGTTCCTGATCTTTGGATTCGAGAAGGACGTAATCCGGTTGTTGATATATATCGGCACTACTCAGGTCTCATCTGAGGGAAGAAGAGCACATCCTGGATGGATGTGTTGTCTGTCATGAGCATTGTGAGGCGGTCTATGCCGATTCCGAGTCCGGAGGTAGGCGGCATGCCGTATTCAAGCGCACGCACGAAGTCCATGTCCACATACATTGCCTCGTCGTCGCCCTTTTCCTTGTTCTTCACCTCGTCGCGGAGACGCGCGAGCTGATCTATCGGGTCGTTGAGCTCGCTGTATGCGTTGGCAAGTTCGTGGCCGTTCACAAAGAGCTCGAAGCGCTCTGTAAGGCCGGGCTTGCTGCGATGCTTCTTGGTCAGAGGAGACATCTCGACAGGATAGTCGATTATGTAGGTAGGCTGGATAAGCTTGTCTTCGACATACTCTCCGAAGATTGCATCGATCAGCTTGCCCTTGCCCATGGTGCGGTCGAAAGGCACATCTAGCTTCTTGCAGGTCTCCACAAGCTGCTCCTCATCCATTCCCTCGACATCCTCGCCTGAATACTCCTTGATGGCCTCCATCATGGGAAGGCGGCGGTAAGGCTTCTTGAACTCTATCATGTTGTCGCCGATCTTGATGCAGGTCCTTCCGTCGTTGACTGCCTTGCATACACGTTCGACCATCTCCTCGACATATTCCATCATCCAGATGTAATCCTTGTAGGCGACATATATTTCCAGAACGGTGAATTCAGGATTATGAGTGCGGTCCATGCCTTCGTTGCGGAAGTCCTTGGAGAACTCGTAGACGCCAGGATAACCTCCCACAATGAGGCGCTTAAGGTAAAGCTCGTCGGCGATGCGAAGGTAAAGCGGAATGTCGAGGGCATTGTGGTGGGTGATGAACGGACGGGCGTTGGCTCCTCCGGGAATAGGCTGAAGGATGGGCGTCTCGACTTCCAGATAGCCGGTCTCGTTGAAATAGTCGCGCATTGTGTTCACGATCTTCGTGCGCTTTACGAACGTGTCGCGCACCTGGGGATTTACGATCAGGTCGACATAGCGCATCCTGTAACGGAGTTCCGGGTCGGCGAACTGGTCGTATGTCTGACCATCCTTCTCCTTCACTATCGGAAGCACGCGAAGCGACTTGCAAAGCACCTTCAAAGTCTTGGCATGGATGGTCAGGGCGCCTGTCTGCGTGAAAAATGCGAAGCCGGTCATGCCGACGATGTCGCCTATGTCGAGAAGCTTCTTGAATACTGTGTTGTAAAGGGTCTTGTCTTCGCCTGGACAAAGCTCGTCGCGGTTGACATAGACCTGTATCTTGCCCCAGCTGTCCTGCAGCTCCATGAAGGAAGCGGCCCCCATGATGCGGCGGCCCATTATCCTTCCGGCAATGCATACGTCCTGGTAGTTATTCTTTTCAGGGTCGAAACCCTTCCTTATCTCTGCGCTGTTTGTGTTTACCGGGTAAAGCTCAGCTGGATAAGGGTTGATCCCGAGATCCAGAAGAGCCTGCAATGAAGCCCTTCTGCCGAGTTCCTGTTCGTTCAGTTCCTGATTCTCCATGATTATGATGATTTGATTGCAAAATTAACCTTTTAAAATAAAAATCGAAATATATTGGTACCTTTGCAAAGATACGATGAATAGGAAATGGATAGTCAACGAGCCTGGCAATCCCGCACAGGTCAGACAGCTTTCTTCAGAGCTGGGAATAGACCAAGTGCTCAGCAATCTCTTGGTCCAGCGCGGAATCGCCACATTCGACCAGGCAAGAGACTTCTTCAGGCCATCTCTTGCCAACCTTCATGACCCGTTCCTGATGAACGACATGGACAAGGCCGTGGAAAGGCTTTCCAAAGCTGTTTCGAACAAAGAGAAGATTCTGGTCTACGGAGACTACGACGTCGACGGCACCACAGCCGTCGCCCTGCTTTTCTCCTTCCTCAGGGACCAGACTGACGACAACCGGCTCTACTATTACATCCCTGACAGATACGACGAAGGCTACGGCATCTCCTACAAGGGAATCGACTGGGCCCACGATCAGGGATGCTCGCTAGTGGTTGCATTGGACTGCGGGATCAAGGCTGTCGAGAAAGTCAAGTACGCCAGCGGAAGAGGCATCGACATGATAATATGCGACCATCACCTGCCCGATCCCGAGCTTCCTCCGGCCATCGCAGTCCTCGACCCCAAGCGTATCGACAACACCTACCCCTTCGACGACCTTTCAGGATGCGGAGTGGGCTTCAAGCTGGTCCAGGCTTATGCCCAGACCCATAACATTCCTTTCGACAACATCCTTCCCCTCCTCGACCTTCTGGCCGTCAGCATAGCCTCCGACCTGGTTTCGGTAACCGGAGAGAACAGGGTGCTCGCCTACTACGGCCTTCAGCAGCTCAACGAAAGCCCTCGCAAAGGGCTGGAATCCATGATCAAGCTTTCGGGCCTGGAGAACCACAAGATCACCATCGACGAAGTCGTTTTCAAGATAGGTCCCAGAATCAATGCAGCAGGCAGGATGGAAAGCGGACGTACAGCCGTCGACCTCCTGATTTCCAGAAACGACGAAGACGCGCGCAAGATCGGTGGGGAGATCAACACCCATAACAACGAGCGAAAGAGCATCGACCGCGAAATCACTACAGAAGCCATTGAGATGGTCCACACGATGCCCGACTTCGCACAGCGCAAATCCACGATCGTCTTTAACCAGAACTGGCATAAAGGCGTCGTGGGAATCGTTGCCTCAAGACTTGTTGAAGCATATTACCGTCCCACCATCGTCCTGACCGAATCCGGCGGGCTCATCACGGGATCGGCAAGGTCGATACCTGGATTCGACCTTTATGAAGGCATCGAGTCCTGTTCCGACCTGCTCGAGAACTTTGGCGGCCACATGTACGCAGCTGGACTGACCATGAAGCCCGAGAACTACAAGGCTTTCTGCGACCGGTTCGAAGCTTATGTGGAATCGAAGATTTCCAACGATATGCTCACTCCTTTCGTAAACATCGACACATATCTCGAATTCAAGGACATCACGCCTAAATTTTTCAGGATACTCAAGCAGTTCCAGCCTTTCGGACCTGGCAACCAGTCGCCTGTATTCATCACGGAAAACGTCTACGACAACGGCAACGGCCGCAAGGTAGGCAGCGACAACGGCCATCTGAAGCTCGAGCTGATACAGGAAGACGCACCTTACCGCGCAATATCCGCAATTGCCTTCAACCAGTCCGAGCATTTCAGCCACATCCAGGCAGGAAACCCCGTCGACATCTGTTATTCCATTGCCGAAAACTACTACCGCGGCATCGCAAACATACAGCTCCGCATCAAGGACATCAGGGACCGCGAAGAAATCATCTAGCATATTTTCAAAAACTACATATATGGCATTGAATAGAGTCCTCCTGATCGGGAATGTAGGCAAAGAGCCTGAGGTCAGACATTTGGAAGGCGGAGCAAGCGTCGCCAACTTCACGCTTGCAACCACGGAACGGTTCAGGGACCGCAACAACGGAGAGACCAAGGAGACCACCGAGTGGCATAACATCGTAGCTTGGAGACAGTTGGCGGACCTCTCGGAAAAGTTCATCCACAAGGGAAGCCAGATCTTCGTAGAGGGATCCATCCGTACCCGTTCCTATCAGGACAACAACGGCCAGACCCGCTACGTCACTGAAATCGTTGCCAGCGGCATACAGCTCCTGGGCCGCAAGGGCGACAACCAGGCCGCTCCTGCCGAAGGAAGCCAAGCATCTCACCAGAGCTCTTCCTACTCATCCGGTCCATCTTACCAGTCTCCACGTCCTGCATCGGCCGCACCTCAGCCTTCTCCTGCTCCGGAGCCCCAGCCTGCTCCTGCACCTGCTCAGGAAGAACCGATAGACCTTAACGTAGACCAGTCGCAGGACGACCTGCCGTTCTAGTTCAATACTGACCTTTAAAAAACAGGCTGGAAAGATTCCAGCCTGTTTTTTAGTACCCATCTGAATGCTGATGTCACTTCTTGTTCGGGACATCGAGTTCCAGGTCCGGACGCTTGTCCGAAGCCTTACACAGGCAAAGGGCTATCACAACAGCTACGACGCCCAGGATGATGAACAGGTATTCCGCATTGACAGCTGAAGCGTATGCAGCCTTGGCCTCCATGGCCGGAGTCAAGTCGGCAGCGCCGGTGATGAACCTTCCGTTAGTCTTGTCTATGACCTTTCCGACAATTATCGGCACTATCAGCAGACCGATGTTCTGCACCCAATAGATGAGTGAGAATGCTGTCCCGAGATTCTTTTCCGGAATGATCTTAGGCACAGAAGGCCACATTGCTGCCGGCACGAGGGCATAGCCAATGCCGAGCATCCCTATTCCGAGATATCCGCACCAGGCCATTCCTCGCGGTGCGAAAGCCACTATCAGATGTGCCACAAGCACCATTATCGAGCCTGTGAGCATCAGTCTCGTTCCACGCCCCTTCCTGTCGACCACATAGCCGAAGATTGGAGTGAAGACCATCGTACAGAACGGTATCAACGCAACCATGATGGATGCGACGTCCTGATGTATGCCGAAACGCGGGATGATGATGGAAGTGGCGAAGCGCCTGAATGAAATGATGCAGCAGTAGAAGAAGACACAAAGCAGGGATACGAGAATGAAATACTTATTGGAGAGTATCTTGCCTATGTCCGAAAACTTGAATTCGTCCTTTTCCTTCTGCTTGCCGTCGTTCTTTGCGGCCTCTTCGGCAGCCTTTACACTGTCGAACTTGGAATCCATCGCAAGGAACACTATCCAAAGCGCCACTCCGATTGCCATAAGGACCAGCCCGACGTGAGCCGGACGGATGGTCTCGGAGAATGGCACCCTTCCGTTCGAGACCGTCACCAGATAAGGTACAGCCACCAGAGCGGTTGCCGTTCCCAGCCTGGCCAATGCAAGCTGCAGCCCCATTGCCAGGGCCATCTCCTTGCCTTTGAACCATTTTGCCAGAGACCGCGTGACCGCGACTCCGGCAATCTCGCTGCCAAGGCCGAAAATAGAGCATCCCGTAATGGCCAATGCCAAGCTCGGCTTTGCAAACGCATGTCCGAGCCACCTGCAGAAGCCGCTGTTCGCGAAGCTTCCGGAAATGGCATAAGTGACAAGCGCAGCTCCTCCTACCATAAGCCCGATAAAGAGCGAACCTGTGAACCTGACACCCCACTTGTCAAGGAGCATTCCGCAGATGATAAGTCCGCCGCACACGCATAGAATGGAATATGCCCCGCCATAGGAGCCGTACTCTGCGGCGTTCCAGCCAAGGTCCACAAACAATCCCGGATCGCTGAAGATGTGGCTTACTGACGAGAAGATGTCGTCGAAGAAATAGGAGGCGAACATCGAGACCGAAAGAAGTATCAGCACCAGCCAACGCGCCCCTTTGGAGTTTTTCATAGATCCGATGACATTGCTCATAATAAAAAGGATGGTGATTTAGTTATAAAAAGACGTCCCGAAGAGGATAAATTCGAATCTTCGGAACGCCGCTGAAAATTTTCAGAAATTACTTGGATTCTTCCGCAGACTTCGCTTCAGCCTTCGCCTCAGCTTCGGCTGCTGTCGCAATGACAGGACGAGGCAAGTCAGGATGAGCTGCAAAATATTTGTCGAGGGCATCCTTCTTGTTTGGAAGCTCGAGCCCGTAGTTGTGCTTCTTGTCTTCAGCCTTGAGCCAGAGTCCGAGGAAGAATGCAAACACTCCTAGGGATGCGAATATCAGCATCGGCACCAAATAGTTCTTCTTATTGGGATTAATGACGCCTACGTTGGTGGCGTCAAGAGCCTTGCCGATGAGGATAGGGAATCCCCAGAGGCCGATGTTCTGGATCCAGAAGATGACGGAGTAGCCGGAGCCGAGGTACCTGTTCTCTACGAGCTTCGGAACTGAAGGCCACAATGAAGCCGGAACGAGAGAGAACGAGATGCCGAGAAGGACTATGGCAGTGTATGCGACGATCTTTCCGACAACAGGTGAGCCGCCGGCGATCTGAGGCAGGAATGCAAACGTCAAGTGGCAGACTACCATCAGGATGGCGCCAAGCATCAGCATAGAAATGCCCTTGCCCTTATTGTCAAGATAGCTTCCGAGCAACGGAGTGATGGCAGCGGCGCCGAGCGGGAACACAAAGAATATATTTGATGCCTGCGTCGCAGTAAGATGCAGGTTGCATTGAAGCATGTTGATGGCGTACTTCTGGAACGGGAAGATGGCGGAGTAATAGAGCACGCAAAGGGCGCAGACGAGAAGGAATGTCTTGCTGGTGAAGAGCTTGCCAAGGTCGGAAATCTTGAAAGGATCCTCCGGGGCTTCGCCCTTCTCTCCCATCTGCTTCTCAAGCTTGCGGTCCATGAAGAAGTATCCGATGAACATGCAGAGTCCGACGCAGAGGAGTATGAGGCAGAAGGCCACAGGCTTCGAGACCTTGTAGGCGCTGGTGGCGATGGAAGCAAGGCGCGGCGAAGTGAGCATTATTACGGCTACCCCTACGCGTGCGATGGCCATCTCGATGCCCATTGCAAGAGCCATTTCCTTGCCCTCGAACCATTTGACGATTCCTTTTGACACGGTGATGCCAGCCATCTCAGAGCCGCAGCCGAATATCATGAAGCCGAGGCAGGAAAGCTTGCAGGATCCAGGCATTGAAACCCACCAGGAGTTCAGCCAAGCCTCGAGTCCGGAGCCCGCGAAGGCAGGGGTTACTGCAAAATACTTCAATGAGGCGCCGAGCACCATTACCGAACCCGAAAGGACGATGGTAAATCGAACGCCCTTCTTGTCGAGGATGATGCCTGCAAAGATCAGGAACAGTGCAAAGACGTTGAGGAAGAACTCCGAGCCGCCTTCAAGGCCGAAGTTGGCTGCAGTCCAGTTATATGGCTGAGATTCCAGCAGTTCCTGCAGAGGCGACAGGACGTCGACGAACATATAGGCGAAAAACATTCCGCCCGCAAGGAGTATGAGGGCAAGCCACCTGAATCCGGGGACGTCCCTCATTAGTTTTTGAACTTTTTCCATAAGGTATTTCAAATAATGGTTGCTAAGGTATTTATTTTAGCACAAAGGGCAAAAACAATTCTTTTATTTTTAGGTTTCGGGCGAAGTTGCTATCTTCGCAAGTCAAAATATTCAACAATGAAAGCAGACGTAGTATTGGGATTGCAGTGGGGAGATGAAGGCAAAGGCAAGATCGTCGATGTTCTCGCAGGCCGCTATCCTATCGTAGCAAGATTCCAGGGCGGCTCCAATGCCGGCCACAGCATCCATTTCGGAAATACGAGCTTCGTGCTCCATACGGTTCCAAGCGGAGTTTTCCACGAAGGGACCACCAATATCATCGGCAACGGCGTAGTCTTCGACCCAGTCATCTTCAAGAAAGAGTGCGAAGACATAGCAGCTCTTGGCGTTCCTGTAAAGGAGCGGGTAGTGCTGGCAAAGAGGGCCAACGTGATTCTCCCGACTCACAAGCTCCTCGATGCAGCTTCTGAAAGCGCCATGGGAAAGGGAAAGATAGGCTCCACTCTGAAAGGCATCGGACCTTGCTATACCGACAAGACCGCCCGCAGGGGCCTCAGGATCGGCGACATTCTCGAGCCTGACTTCATGGAAAGATTCAAGGCTCTGAAGGCAAAGCACATAGATGAACTGAACCAGTACGGCGGATTCACATACGACGCAGAGGAACACGAACAGAAATGGCTCGACGCCATCGAATATGCCCGCGGCTTCCGCGTCGTCGATGGGGAATACTTCATCAACGAAGCTCTGGAAGAAGGCAAGGGTTGCCTTTGCGAAGGCGCCCAAGGCACGTTGCTCGACGTAGACTTCGGAGAGTATCCATTCGTGACGTCTTCGTCCACCATCTGCGCCGGAGCCTGCACCGGGCTAGGACTTCCTCCGAAATCCATCGGCACCGTCTACGGCATCTTCAAGGCTTACTGCACGCGCGTAGGCAGCGGACCTTTCCCCACTGAGCTTTTCGACGACACCGGCGAGACTCTCCGCAAGAACGGGATGGAATATGGCGCCACTACAGGGCGTCCGCGCCGCACAGGTTGGCTTGACCTCATAGCGCTCAAATATGCGGTAATGGTAAACGGGGTCGACGAACTCATAATGATGAAGGCCGACGTCATGGACGCCTTCGACAAGATAAAAGCCTGCACAGGCTACATTGTGAACGGAAAGCCGTCTATCCAGGTGCCATTCAACACCGACGCGTCCATACTTCCTCAATACACCGAATTCGAAGGATGGAAGACTCCTCTGTCAGGCATAAGGAATGAAAAGGACCTTCCAGAGGCCTTCAAGGACTACGTCTCTTTCATCGAAAAATCGGTTGGAGTCCCCGTCAAGGTCATTTCCCTGGGTCCGGACCGCGACCAGACATTATTCCGCTGATATCATGAGTCTCCTCGAGCGAGTGAATTCACCGGAAGATGTCAAGAAGCTCGACAAGGACGGGCTCTTGCAGCTATGCGATGAAATTCGCAGCTATCTGATCGAGTGCTGTTCAGCCAATCCCGGTCATCTGGGAGCCAGCCTCGGAACAGTCGAGTTGTGCGTTGCATTGCATTACGTATTCAATGCTCCAAAGGACAAGATCGTATTCGACGTAGGCCACCAGGCTTACGCACACAAAATAATTACTGGCAGGCGCGAAGCCTTCAGGAAGAACAGGATGGCGGGAGGGATCAGCGGCTTTCCGAAAATGTCCGAAAGCCCGTACGACTCTTTCGGAGTCGGACATGCTTCCACTTCCATCTCGGCAGCACTGGGAATGGCCGTAGCGGCGCAATACCGCGGCATTGAAGAACAGGTCGTGGCTGTCATTGGCGACGGCGCGATGACAGGCGGACTCGCCTACGAAGGCCTGCTGAACGCAGGGAGTCTCAGGACAAATATCCTGATAGTCCTGAACGACAATCAGATGTCCATAGACAAGAGCACTACCTCGATGCACAGCTATCTGGTCAAGCTCACCACAGGAAAAAGATATAACAGGATCAAGGAGAATGTCTGGACGAAACTTGGCCATACAGTATTCAGAAGATGGATACAGACAAGGGTGAAGAACCTCAAGCGGGTCCTGTTCAATACGAACGAGACCGCCACATTGTTCGACTCTCTTGGGATCAGGTACTTCGGTCCGATCAACGGCAATGACATCGAGCAGCTCGTCTTCGCCCTCCGAAGATTGAAGGACATCACGGGGCCCAAGATCCTCCACATCGTCACAGTGAAAGGCAAGGGCTACAAGCCGGCAGAAGACTCGCAGACCGTCTGGCACGCCCCGGGCTATTTCGACCCGACCACAGGAGAACTGCATCCTCACGACCATCGCGGCCGATGCCGCTATCAGGACGTATTCGGCGAGACTCTTCTCGACCTCGCCCGTGCCAATGCAAACATCGTAGGCATAACGCCGGCCATGCTTGCAGGATGCGGAATGTCAATAATGCAGCAACAGATGCCCGAAAGGGTCTTCGATGTAGGCATCGAGGAGCTTCACGCCGTGACTTTCTCCTGCGGACTGGCCTCACAGGGACTCCTGCCCTATTGCAACATTTACTCATCTTTCATGCAGCGGGGTTTTGACGGCGTCATCCACGATGCCGCCGTTCAGAACTTGAAAGTGGTTTTCTGCCTCGACAGAGGAGGACTTGTCGGCGAAGACGGAGCCACACACCAGGGGGCTTTCGACATGGCGATGTTCCGTCCTATCCCAAATCTCGTCATAGCATCTCCTCTGAATGAACACGAATTGCGCGACATGCTTTTCAGCGCCGCAATGCCGGAATGGAAGACTCCGATAATCAGATACCCGCGCGGATACGGAGAGGGAGTCGAATGGAAGGGGACCGAATTCAATGCAATCCCGGCAGGAAAGGCAAGGAAGCTCAGCGAAGGAAGAGGAGTAGCCCTGCTAAGCATAGGACCGATAGGCAACAAGGGAGCAGAAGCAGTTTCAAGGCTCCGCACAGAAGGATTTGAAGTGATGCATTATGACATGAGATTCCTCAAGCCGATCGATGAGGAGGCTATTGCCGATGCCGTCGGCAATGCAAGTATCATTGTCACCCTGGAAGACGGCGCGCTTCTCGGTGGGCTGCACAGCTCCGTTTCAGAATATGTGGCGGAGCGGAGCATTGACTGCGAGGTCATCGGGCTCGGAATTCCGGACAAGTTCATCGAGCAGGCCACACAGGAGGAGCAGTACTCTGCATGCGGCTTCAATACCGAAGACATATATAAGGTACTGGCTTCAGCATTGAAAAAATAAAAAAAATCCAAAATGTTTGCAGATTATCAGAAAACACCTATATTTGCACTCCATTTTTAAGAATGGGCAATGAATCATTGCCGGAGTAGCTCAGTGGTAGAGCAGCTGTTTTGTAAACAGCTGGTCGGGGGTCCAACTCCCTCCTTCGGCTCTGTTTTTTGAGGATAAGTTTTTTATTGGGGAGATACCAAAGTGGCCAACTGGGGCAGACTGTAAATCTGCTGGCGTAAGCCTTCGTAAGTCCGAATCTTGCTCTCCCCACTTTTTTTCATGCGGAAGTAGCTCAGTTGGTAGAGCATCAGCCTTCCAAGCTGAGGGTCGCGAGTTCGAACCCCGTCTTCCGCTCACAAGGCCAGTGTAGCTCAGTGGTAGAGCGCTTCCTTGGTAAGGAAGAGGTCATGAGTTCAATCCTCATCACCGGCTCCAAATTTTATTGAAAATAACTCATTTAAATACAATCAATTATGGCAAAAGAAGTTTTTCAAAGAACAAAACCTCACGTCAATATCGGCACCATCGGCCATATCGACCACGGTAAAACCACTCTGACGGCAGCCATCACCAAGGTCCTGTCCGAAAAGGGTATCTCCAAAGAAGCAATGCGTTCATTCGATTCCATCGACAACGCACCGGAGGAAAAGGAACGCGGTATCACCATAAACACCGCACACGTTGAATACGAGACCGCAAACCGCCACTACGCTCACGTAGACTGCCCGGGGCATGCCGACTACATCAAGAACATGATTACCGGTGCAGCCCAGATGGACGGTGCCATTCTCGTAGTTGCAGCCACCGACGGTCCTATGCCTCAGACTCGCGAGCACGTTCTTCTTGCAAAACAGGTCAACGTTCCAAAGATGGTCGTATTCCTTAACAAGGTTGACCTTGTTGACGATCCTGAAATGATCGAGCTCGTAGAGATGGAAGTCCGCGACCTCCTCACTTTCTACGGATTTGACGGAGACAACTCTCCAGTCATCAAGGGTTCAGCTCTGGGCGCTTTGAATGGCGACCCTAAATGGGAAGCCAAGGTCATGGAACTGATGGATGCAGTGGACAGCTGGATTCCTATTCCTGTACGTGATAACGAAAAACCTTTCCTGATGCCAGTTGAAGACATCTTTTCGATTACCGGTCGTGGCACCGTCGCTACCGGACGTATCGAAACCGGTATCGTAAAGGTCGGTGACGAAGTCCAGATCATCGGTCTGGGCGAAGATCCGAAGAGTTCCGTTGTTACAGGCGTCGAAATGTTCCGTAAGATCCTTCCAGAAGGCGAAGCAGGCGACAACGTCGGCCTTCTCCTCCGTGGCGTGGACAAGGACGAGGTAAAGCGCGGCCAGGTAATCGCACATCCGGGGACCATCACTCCTCACAAGAAGTTCGAAGGCCAGATATACGTCCTTAAGAAAGAGGAAGGCGGACGTCACACTCCATTCCATAACAACTACCGCCCTCAGTTCTTCATCCGCACCCTCGACATCACCGGAGAGATCTTTCTCCCTGAAGGCGTCGAAATGGTAATGCCGGGCGACAACGTCACCATTACAGTCGAGCTCATCTACCCTGTAGCACTCACAGTAGGACAGCGCTTCGCAATCCGCGAAGGCGGCCGTACCGTCGGAGCAGGACAGATCACCAAGATCCTCGACTAGTTCTGTCTGATTGACGAAAGTAAGCTCGGAGGCCCATATTAATAGACTTCCGGGCTTTTTAGGGACATCGTATAATGGTTAGTATAGAGGTCTCCAAAACCTTTGATGAGAGTTCGATTCTTTCTGTCCCTGCAAACTCCGGTTGTTACGAACCGGTTTTATTAAAATAGCGCAAGAGGGAGCTTCCACCCGCGAACGCAAAATTTATAAAAGAATGAGCAAATTTAGTTCATACGTAAAGGAGTCGTATATCGAATTGACTCAGAAAGTTGCCTGGCCTTCCTGGTCCAATCTTCAAAGATCGGCCATCCTGGTCATGGTGACTACCTTGTTATTTACGGTTGTAATCTTCCTTATGGACCTCGCATTCAAGAACCTGATGCAGTTCATCTACACATTATAATCGCAATGGGTGATTCTACTGGACACAAGAAATACATTGTCCGTTTCCCGGCTGAGCACGAAAAGGATGTTCTCGAATACCTGAAGAAGGCTTTCAAGGACAATAAGCTCGCCATCCTCGTAAAGGATGACAAGTACCGCAAGAAGCTGGCCGAAGGAGGCGCGATGAAGGAGGTAAAGGACGCCGCAGTTTCAATGGATGTGAATCCCGGGAAGGTCTTCGGAGGAAAAAGTTCCTCAGGATCTTATTCCAATGAACTCCACGGCATGGAATTCATTTCCATCGAAGGCGACCTTACTCCCGAGCAGGAGGACATCGTAAGGACCATAGTGCGTGAAGCGCCGAAATTCACTGCTGAAGATCAGACAGCAATGGCTGAGAAGAAGTGGTACGCGGTGCGCACTGCCGGAGGCAAGGAAGAAGAAGCCAAAAAGCTTCTCGAGAAGGAAATTTCCCTCAGGCATCTGGAGGATTCCATCGAGCAGGTACTCATCCCGACTGAAAAGGTCTTCGAAATGAAGAATGGGAAGAGAGTGCAGACCGAGAAGAATTTCTACCCCGGATACATCCTTGTAAAGGCAAACATGGCCCCCGAAATCCAAGGCGTCATTCGCGAACTCCCGGATGTTGCCGGAGTCCTTTCAAACAAGGGCAAAAGCTTCACGGACCATGTTCCCATCCCACTCAGAGAATCCGAAGTCAGCCGTCTGCTTGGACAAGTCGACGGTCTCGTTGAAGACCAGGAAGTCGGAAACGAAGTTCCTTTCATCCTCAATGAGCCTGTAAAGATTACCGATGGACCGTTCAACGGCTTCAACGGCACTATCGACGCCATCCTCGAAGACAAGAAGAAAGTCAAGGTCATCGTCATCATTTTCGGTAGAAAGACCGTTCTAGAACTGAATTACGCTCAAGTAACAAAAGAATAAACATCAACAATTATGGCTAAAGAAATTGCCGCGTTGATTAAACTGCAAATTAAAGGAGGAGCAGCAAATCCTTCTCCTCCAGTAGGTCCAGCCCTCGGTTCAAAGGGCGTCAACATCATGGACTTCTGCAAGCAGTTCAACGCACGCACTCAAGACAAGGCCGGCAAGATCCTGCCTGTCATCATCACAGTTTACAGTGACAAGTCATTTACATTCATAGTCAAGGAGCCTCCTGTTGCAGTCATGATAAAGGAAGCTGCCAAGGTCCAGACCGGTTCAGCTGAACCTAACCGCAAGAAGGTTGCATCCCTCAACTGGAACCAGGTCAAGACTATTGCAGAGGCTAAAATGCCTGACTTGAATGCATTTACTTTGAAATCTGCCATGCGGATGGTAGCCGGAACGGCACGCAGCATGGGCATCACCGTTGAAGGCGAATTCCCGGCTGACATTAATTAACGACGATCGCTATGGGTAAATTGACAAAAAATCAAAAAGCTGCTGCAGCGAAGTACGATTCTTCGAAGCAGTATAAGATCGACGAAGCGACCAAAATCCTTAAGGACATCACATTTACCAAATTCGACTCTTCAGTCGAAATGGCTGTCCTGCTTGGAGTTGATCCTCGCAAAGCCAATCAGATGGTCCGTGGCGTCGTCACGTTGCCTCACGGCACCGGCAAGGTCGTCCGCGTCCTCGTACTCTGCACTTCCGACAAGGAAGCTGAAGCAAAGGAAGCCGGAGCCGACTATGTCGGACTCGACGATTACATTGAAAAGATAAAGGGTGGATGGACTGACATCGACGTCATCATCTGTACTCCTTCGGTTATGGGTAAAGTGGGCCCTATCGGCCGCATCCTCGGTCCTCGCGGACTGATGCCTAACCCGAAGACAGGCACCGTAACGATGGAAGTCGGAGCAGCCGTCAAGGATGTAAAGGCCGGCAAGATCGACTTCAAGGTCGACAAGCAGGGAATCATCCACACTGCAATCGGAAAGGCATCCTTCACTGCAGAGCAGATCGCCGAAAATGCCAACGAACTTCTCAACACAATCGTGAAGCTCAAGCCTCAATCCCTGAAAGGAACCTATATCAAGAGCGTTACGCTGAGCACCACAATGAGTGATGGCATACACATCGATGTCAAATCCTTAAATGCCGCAGTTTAATTATGAAGAAAGAAACTAAAGCACTTATTATCGAAAGCCTGAAGAAACAGGTCGAAGAGTCCCCGCACTTCTACATCGTAAGCTTGGAAGGTCTGGACTCCGAAGGCACAGTCATGGTTCGCCGTGCCTGCTTCAAGGCTGGAGTCAAGCTGGTTGTAGTAAAGAACACTCTATTCAAGAAAGTTCTTGAATCGACCGGGAACCCTGAAGTTCAAAAGCTTGTCCCTACACTCGAAGGCACCTCAGCCATTATGTTAACGCAGAACGCGAACGCACCTGCAAAGGTCATCAAGGACTTTGAAAAGAGTCTTGGAAAGCCTGAGCTCAAGGGCGCTTATGTTCAGGAATGCGCTTATGTAGGCAAAGAAAACCTCGATACTCTGGTCAACATCAAGTCCCGTGAAGAACTCATCGGCGACATCATTGCTCTGTTGCAGTCTCCTGTCAAGAACGTCGTATCTGCCCTTCAGGCATCAGCCGGCGGAAAGATCGGAGGCATCGTAAAGACCCTTTCGGAAAAAGAAGAAAACAAATAAAAACATTTAATCATTATTAACTATTATGGCAGATATTAATGCATTTGCAGATCAGTTGGTAAATCTGACTGTAAAAGAAGTTCAAGAATTGGCACAGGTCCTTAAGGAAAAGTATGGCATCGAGCCTGCTGCTGCAGCAGCAGTCGTTGCTGCTCCTGCAGCAGCAGGCGCAGCTGAGCCTGTTGAACAGACTCAGTTCGACGTCATCCTTAAGAATGCCGGACAGGCAAAGCTTCAGGTAATCAAGGTCGTAAAAGACCTCACTGGCCTGGGACTGAAGGAAGCTAAGGATCTTGTCGACAAGGCACCGGAAGCACCTATCAAGGAGAAAGTCTCCAAGGCAGACGCTGAAGACCTGAAGGCAAAACTCGAAGAAGCAGGCGCGGAAGTTGAACTTAAATAAATTAACTCCCGCTCCCGAATCTAGGGAATAATTATCGGGTTTAGAGCCTTAAGACGGCTCTAAACCTTTTTGTCGTTAATTAGTTTATTTTCAACCAAGCCCACAACAAATGTCGCAAAAAAACAATAATCAGCGAATTAACTTCGCGACTTCCAAGACCCTTCTGGATTACCCTGACCTGCTTACGGTACAGCTCGATTCCTTCAAGGAATTCTTCCAGCTTGAAACCACAGCCGAGGACAGAAAGGACGAGGGGCTTTACAAAGTGTTCCAGGAAATTTTCCCGATCGAGGACACCAGGAACAACTTTAAGCTCGAATTCCTCGATTACTTCGTCGATCCGTCGAAGTATACGATAGAGGAATGTCTTGAAAGAGGACTGACATACAGCGTTCCGCTCAAGGCGAAACTGAAGCTTACCTGCACAGACCCAGAGCATGAGGATTTCCAGACTAGGGTAGAAAACGTCTACCTCGGCAACATTCCTTACATGACTCCACAGGGAACGTTCGTCATCAACGGTGCAGAGCGAATAATCGTATCGCAGCTTCACCGCTCTCCGGGAGTCTTTTTCGGAGAGAGCGTGCATTCCAATGGCACGCCGCTGTACTCTGCCAGAATTATTCCATTCAAAGGATCATGGATCGAGTTTGCAACGGACATCAACAACGTGATGTACGCATACATCGACCGCAAAAAGAAATTGCCGGTCACCACTCTTCTCCGCGCCATCGGATACGACAGCGACAAGAAGATACTTGACCTGTTCAACCTGGCTGACGAAGTACCTGTAAATGAGGAAAGCCTCCACGGATACATCGGCAGGGAACTCGCGGCAAGAGTCTTGAAGACTTGGAACGAAGACTTCGTAGATGAAGACACCGGAGAGGTAGTCTACATCGAACGCACCGAGACAATTTTCGAAAGGGGAACCGTCATTGCCGAAGACAACATAGCTGCTCTCCTCGACTCCGGTCTCCCTACGATACTCCTTCGCAAGCAGAATGAAGACGTAAAGGATTACGAAATAATCTTCAATACGCTGCAGAAGGATACCACAAACACTGAAAAGGAAGCCATCTACTATACATATAGACAGCTACGCAATTCTGAACCGCCTGACGAACCAACTGCCCGTGACGTCATCGACAAGCTTTTCTTCTCCGACAAGCGCTACGACCTAGGAGAAGTAGGACGCTACCGCCTTAACAAGAAGCTTTTCACTGACAAGGACGAAAAGTTGTCCAAAGACGCTCCTTCTTCCGACACCAGAACTCTGACCAAAGAAGACATCAAGTCCATCATCGACTTCCTCGTCAAGGTCATCAACCAGAAGGCTGCGGTAGACGACATCGACCATCTTTCCAACAGGAGAATCCGTACTGTCGGCGAACAGCTCGCCAACCAGTTCAGCGTAGGCCTGTCAAGAATGGCTCGCACGATTCGCGAGAGGATGAATGTCCGCGACAGCGAAGTGTTCGGTCCTACCGACCTGATCAACTCCAAGACGCTTTCATCCGTGATCAACTCGTTCTTCGGGACAAGCCAACTCTCGCAGTTCATGGACCAGACCAATCCTCTGGCAGAGATATCGCACAAGCGCCGTCTTTCCTCACTCGGTCCCGGCGGTCTTTCCAGAGACCGTGCAGGCTTCGAGGTCCGCGACGTTCACTACACCCATTACGGACGTCTCTGCCCTATCGAGACTCCGGAAGGGCCTAACATCGGACTTATCTCCTCTCTCTGCATCTTTGCGAGGATCAACAGACTCGGATTCATCGAGACTCCATACCGAAAAGTCGACGCAGGCAAAGTCGACCTTTCAGAGAAGGGTATCGTCTACCTGAGCGCTGAGGAGGAAGACAACAAATATGTCGCACAGGCGAACTGCGAGGTAGACAAGGACGGAGCCATCCTCGACACCAGGATCAAGTGCCGCTATCAGGCTGATTACCCGGTAGTGAACATGACAGACCCTGAAGAAAAGGACAACGTCACCTACATCGACGTCGCCGCCAACCAGATCGCTTCCGTTGCGGCCGCGCTCATTCCATTCCTCGAACACGACGATGCCCACCGCGCGCTCATGGGATCCAACATGATGAGACAGGGAGTCCCTATCCTCCAGCCGGAAGCTCCTATCGTAGGAACAGGTCTTGAGGATGTAGTAGCCCGCGACTCCCGCACACAGATAGAAGCCAAGAAAAAAGGCGAAATCGTCTATGTTGACGCAAGGGAAATTGACGTCAGGTACGAACAGACCGACGATGAAAGATTCGTAAGCTTCGCTCCTGAAATCACAGTATACAAACTCCCTATCTATAGGCGCACCAACCAGGACATGGCCATTACCCTCAAGCCTATCGTCCGCAAGGGCGACAAGGTCGTCAAGGGACAGATCATGACCGAAGGCTATGCCACCGCAGGCGGTGAGCTTGCACTCGGCAGGAACCTGAAGGTGGCATTCATGCCATACAAGGGATACAACTATGAGGACGCCGTCGTACTGTCCGAAAGGATGGTCCGCGAAGACATCCTCACGTCCATACATGTCGATGAATACGAAGTGGAAGTACGCGACACCAAGCGCGGAATGGAAGAGCTCACAAGCGACATCCCTAACGTCGGAGAAGACGCTACGAAGGACCTTGACCAGCACGGAATCATCCGCATCGGCGCCAATGTAAAACCGGGGGACATCCTGATCGGCAAGATCACTCCAAAGGCCGAGACGGAGCAGTCTCCTGAAGAGAAGCTGCTTCGCGCAATCTTCGGAGACAAGGCCGGAGATGTAAAGGATTCATCCAAGAAGGCCGACGGAGCCCTTTTCGGTACAGTCATCGACACCATGCTGTTCTCCAGGGTGACCAAGGAAAACACCAAGAAAGGCAAGACAAACCAGAAGGAATTGGCTGCCAAAGTCGAGTCGGATTTCACAAAGAAGACGAACGAACTCAAGAACATATTCCTCGACAAGATGATGGTCCTCCTGAAAGACAAGACAAGCAGCGGCATAAGCCTGCTCGACGGTCAGGTAATCCTCGATAAGGAAGAGAAGTTCACCCGTGAAAAGCTGAATTCGATTGCCAACTACGAAGACGTGGCTCCAGGAAAATGGATTTCAGACAAGAACGACAAGCACACCAACAATCTTGTCAAAGAGCTCATCAACAATTATCTTATTGAATATAAGAAGTATGATGCCGAACTCCAGAGAGCGAAGAGCACCATCACTGTCGGAGACGAGCTTCCATCCGGGATCATGCAGCTTGCAAAGGTCTACGTCGCAAAGAAGCGCAAGATCCGCGTCGGCGACAAGGTCGCAGGACGTCACGGAAACAAGGGCATCGTAGCCAAGATCGTCCGCGATGAAGACATGCCGTTCCTCGATGACGGAACGCAGATGGACATCCTTCTGAGCCCTATGGGCGTCCCTTCGCGTATGAACCTAGGACAGATTTACGAAACCGTACTCGGATGGTCCGGACAAAAGCTCGGGCTCAAGTTCTCCACTCCCGTATTCGACGGTGCAACTCCTGAAGAGATCGACGAATACATCGAGAAGGCAGGCCTTCCTAAGGACTGCGAAATCCGCCTTCGCAACGGCGAGACCGGAGAGTATTTCGACCAGAAAGCCACTGTAGGCATCATCTATATGATCAAGCTGGGACACATGGTCGAGGACAAGATGCACGCACGCTCCATCGGACCTTATTCACTCATCACACAGCAGCCTTTGGGCGGCAAGGCACAATTCGGCGGCCAGCGCTTCGGAGAAATGGAAGTTTGGGCTCTCGAAGGATTCGGCGCGGCCCACGCACTCCAGGAAATGCTTACCATCAAGTCGGACGACGTCACCGGACGCTCCAAGGCTTATGAGGCCATCGTCAAGGGCGAGCCTATGCCTGTCCCTGGCATTCCAGAATCATTGAACGTGCTTCTCGCAGAGCTCCGCGGCCTTGCATTGAGCATCAAGCTTGAATAATCCATTTTGAATCATTTAATTGCATCAATATGCCTGATAATAAAGATATCAAAGCAAACAGCAACTTCAGCAAAATCACCATCGGACTCGCATCTCCGGAACAGATTCTTGAGATGTCCCACGGTGAAGTGACGAAGCCGGAAACTGTCAACTACCGCACCTACTCTCCTGAGAAGGACGGACTTTTCTGCGAGCGCATCTTCGGCCCTACCAAGGACTACGAATGCCACTGCGGCAAATACAAGAGAATCCGCTATCGCGGAATAATCTGCGACCGCTGCGGAGTCGAAGTGACCGAGAAGAAGGTTAGGCGCGAACGTATGGGACACATAGCACTCACCGTGCCTGTCGCCCATATCTGGTATTTTCACTCGACCCCCAATAAGATCGGGAACCTCCTCGACATTTCATCGAAGGATCTCGACAAGGTAATATACTACGAAAGATACATCGTAGTCCAGCCCGGCATCATCAATTCGCTCGGCATAAACAACCCTGCTCCACAATCCAACGGAGAATGGGAACAGAACGACATGGTAGATGAGGAGAACTACATCGCCATCACAGACAAGCTTGCAAAGGACCACAAGGACAATGCTTCGCTTCCTGACGACGACCCAAACAAAGTCATCATCGGAATGGGAGCGGAAGCCATCTACAAGCTTCTCTGCAAACTTGACCTTGACGCCCTTTCTTATGAGCTCCGCAACAAGGCTCAGAACGAGACTTCCCAGCAGCGCAAGGCGGAAGCCCTGAAGCGCTTGAACGTCATCGAAGCCTTCCGCGAGTCAAAGGACGTCAACAGGCCTGAATGGATGATTCTCAAGGTCATACCTGTCATTCCTCCCGACCTTCGCCCTCTTGTTCCTCTGGACGGCGGCAGATTCGCCACCAGCGACCTTAATGAGCTTTACCGCAGGGTCATCATCCGCAACAAGCGTCTGAAGACACTCATAGAGATCAAAGCTCCTGAAGTCATTCTCCGCAACGAAAAGCGCATGCTCCAGGAAGCCGTGGACAACCTTTTCGACAATTCGAAGAAATCGAACGCCGTCAAGTCCGAGTCCAACCACGTTCTCAAGTCCCTCTCCGACTCCCTTAAGGGAAAGCAGGGAAGGTTCCGCCAGAACCTCCTCGGAAAGCGCGTCGACTATTCCGCACGTTCAGTAATCGTAGTCGGGCCTGAATTGAAGATGCACGAGTGTGGCATGCCGGTCGACATGGCTGCCGAACTTTACAAGCCTTTCATCATCCGCAAGCTAATCGAGCGCGGCATCGTAAAGACAGTGAAGTCAGCCAAGAAGATCGTCGACCGCAAGGATCCTGTCGTGATCGACATCCTTGAGAACGTCATCAAGGGACATCCGGTTCTCCTGAACCGCGCCCCTACCCTCCACAGGCTCGGCATCCAGGCATTCCAGCCCAAGCTCATCGAAGGCAAGGCAATCCAGCTTCATCCGCTTGCCTGCACTGCATTCAATGCCGACTTCGACGGAGACCAGATGGCCATCCACCTTCCACTTGGAAACGAAGCGGTTCTCGAAGCACAGCTTCTGATGCTCGGAAGCCACAACATCCTTAACCCTGCCAACGGAGCCCCTATCACCGTTCCTTCCCAGGACATGGTGCTCGGCATCTACTACATCACCAAGATCAGCGGAGTGACCGAGACCGGCAAGCCTAAACCAGGCTCAGACATTTGGGACGACATCAACAACGGCAGCGTATCCTTCGACAAGTCATTGGTGCGCGAGGACGGGAAGGGCTTGAAGCCTGCCTACACTTTCTACGGACCGGAAGAAGCCATCATCGCTTATAATGAAGGTCGCGTCGACATGCATACGCTCGTCGACGTCAGGGTACGCAGCGTGGACGAAGAAGGCAACACTATCCACAAGATAATGCATACTTCAGTCGGACGCGTGATCTTCAACCAGATCGTTCCTGAAGAGCTTCCTTATATCAACAAGCTTATCAAGAAAAAGGACCTTCGAGACATCATCGGAGTTGTAATGAAGAGATGCGGGACACCTCGCACAGCCAATTTCCTCGACGACATGAAGGACCTCGGCTACAAGCAATGCTATCTTGCAGGAATTTCATTCAACCTCGGAGACGTAATCATCCCGGGAGAGAAGAAAGCCCTGGTAGACAGGGCATACGAACAGGTCGATGAAATCCGCAGCAACTTTGCAATGGGCGTCATCACCGACAACGAGCGCTACAACCAGGTAATCGACGTCTGGACCGACACGAACAAGGACCTCAAGAATGACGTGCAGAAACAGATACAAGCCAGCAACGGAGGCTTCAATCCAATTTGGATGATGCTTGACTCCGGCGCCCGCGGATCCGTTGAGCAGGTCAACCAGGTCTGTGGAATGCGCGGCCTTATGGCAAACCCTCACCAGGCAGGTACTGCCGACAACAGGGAAATCATCGAGAACCCTATCATCTCGAACATCAAGGAAGGACTTACCGTCCAGGAATACTTCATTTCCACCCACGGCGCCCGCAAGGGTCTGACCGATACAGCATTGAAGACAGCCGATGCAGGGTATCTGACACGCCGTCTGGTCGACGTCTCTCACGATGTCATCATCAATGAAGAGGACTGCGGCACCTTGAGAGGCATCGTAGCTACTGAAATCAAGAACGGAGACATCGTCGTCGAGACTCTCTCCGACAGAATCCTCGGCAGAGTCGCCGTACACGACATCGTAGCTCCCGCAACCGGAGAGACCATCCTTGCAGCAGGCAACGAAATTACCGAAGAAATATGCGACAGGATAAAGAAAGCCGGCATCCTCAGCGTTGAAATACGTTCCGTGCTCACTTGCGAATCCAAGAAGGGAGTCTGCGCCAAATGTTACGGCCGCAACCTTGCCACGGGCCACATGGTCCAGAAAGGCGAAGTTGTGGGAGTCATCGCCGCACAAGCCATCGGAGAACCGGGCACGCAGCTTACCCTGCGTTCGTTCCACTCCGGCGGTGCAGCTTCTTCCAAGATCGTCGAAAGGGAATTCACTTCCATGTTCGACGGCATATTGAAGCTCAACGACTTCACCTCTTACCTGACCGACGAGAACAAGTACATCAATACCAGCAACATCGCAGTTGCACAGATAATCGATGCCAAGAGCGGAGCCATCCTTTCCCAGCACGATGTGCCTAAGGGAGCAGAAATGCTCAAGAACAATGGCAACGAAGTCAAGAAAGGAGACATCATCTGCAAGTGGGACCCTTACAACAAGCCTCTGATGGCAGACGTCCAGGGTACCATCGTCTATGACAACCTCTGGAAGAACAAGTATCTTGACAAAGCCAAGGGCATCGACATCGAGCCTACATTCTTCGACGACACCGACGAAACCGGCCACAACGAGAAGGTCGTGCTCGAATCAAAGGTCAAGGGAAACCCTCCTGCCATCAGGATCGTCAACAGCGATCCATTGTCATATCAATGCTATCCTTTCTGCGGAAACCTCGGTGAAATCAAGCAAAACCACAGCATGGTCAAGGCCGGCGATGACTTGGCATCCACCAAGATACTCTCCGAATTCGAGGGAACCGTCAAGATCGGCGACCGCCATGCCAACGAAAAGAACGTAGCTGTAACCGACCTCAGCATCATTCTCGACAACCGTTATCTCGACAGCTGCTACCTGATTCCTGCCAACAGCGAAATCAAGGTCGCCGTCAACCAGCGGGTAGATACCGGAACGCCTATGACGACCGGAGAGAACCCTATCCTCTCAGAAGTTTCGGGATCCGTATACAAATGCGAGAAAGCCAAAGGCCGGCAGCGCATACTCATCCTTTTGGAATCTGGCGAGAAGGTCATCAATTCGAGCAGTTATGCTGCCGTAAAGAAGGAAGACACAAAACTCAAGATTCAAGTTAGCGTAGGCGACATAATTACTGCCGGCTCTTCACTCGCTGAAGGAGACGTTTCTGTCATATCTCCTATAGACGGCATCGTGACAGGCATCGAAAGGGTCGAAAGCAGCTCCAAGAACGACTGGAAATTCACCATATCACCTTATCAGGAATACATCGTTCCTGAACAGCGCAAGGCTCTGGTCAACAAGGGAGACTCTGTCAGCGAAGGCACAGCCCTATACAGAGGAGCCGTCATCTCCGAAGTCGAAGGAATCATTTCCCTCGGCAAGATAGACAACGGCATCCAGGATATCACTGTCACTCCTAAGAGCGGATCGGCAAAGCATTACATGATTCCTGTCCACCACTACTCGATCCTCTTCAAGGAAGGCAATGCCATACGAAAGGGAATGCCTATTACCAACGGCGCCATCTTCCCCAGCATTTCGGCTGAAGTCGATTCCATCGAAAAGGGCAAGGACGGTCTTACCGAAATCCACTTGAGGAAACGTTATTCGATCCAGGATCTCTATAGGATTCTCGCAAACGACGGAGAACACCTGAGGGCAGGAGCCGCCATCGCCGACCAGGTCGTCAAATCCGGCATCGACGGAGAAGTGATCATCAGCGAAAACGAACAGTACGGATTGCAGATCACAGTCTCAAGCGACACAATGAAGACGTCACCTGTCCCTAAGGGAGCCGTCATCATGAAGCCGAACAGCGAAGGCGAACTGAAGCAGGACGTAAAGGCTGGAGAGATCTTCGTCAAGATTCCGCGCAGGATGGTCAGGGCGAGCGACATCACCAGCGGTCTGCCGCGCGTTACCGAACTCTTCGAAGCCAGAAATCCTTCCAACCCTGCCATCGTATCCGAAATTTCCGGTGAAGTCATCTTCGGCAAGATCAAACGAGGCAACCAGGAAGTGATAGTACGTCCTTCACTCGGCAAGGACAAGGTTTATCTTGTTCCTCAGCAGCGTCTTAACGTATTGGACAACGACTATGTAAAGGCAGGCACGCCGCTTTCCGACGGAGACATCACTCCTAGCGACATCCTCGCCATACAGGGGCCTGTCACAGTACAGCAATACATCGTAAACCAGATTCAGGACGTATACCGCGCACAGGGCGTTAAGATCAACGACAAGCACTTCGAGATCATCGTAAGACAGATGATGCGGAAGGAGCAGATTCTCGATCCCGGCGACACCCGCTTCCTTCCTGAGGAACTTGTGGAAAAGACCGAATTCAACAATGTTAACGACGAAATCTTCGACAAGCAAGTAGTGAAGGAGGAAGGCGATTCCGCCTCTCTCGGAGAAGACAGGAGAATGCCTGCAGGCATGATCGTGTCCATCCGCGACCTTAGGGAGATAAACGCCATACTACTCCGAAAGGGGCTTAAGGAAGTCGTTACCCGTCCTGCCAACACAGCAACTGCCGAGCAGATCCTGCAAGGCATCACCAGGGCAGCGCTGCGCACCAACAGCTTCATGTCGGCCGCATCATTCCAGGAAACCACCAAAGTACTCAGCGAAGCCGCCATCCACGGCAAGACAGATACTCTTGAAGGCCTCAAGGAAAACGTCATCTGCGGGCATCTGATTCCTGCCGGTACCGGCCAGAGGGAATTCGACAACATTCTTGTCGCTTCCATGGACGATTACAGGAAGGCTCTCGAAGATTCTGCCGCCGATGTCGACATGGCAGAAAGCCGGCCTGCCGGGACCATCAAATAAGGATGATTAACTAATAAATATCATGAAAAAGTATCTTTACTTTGCAATTACACTCTTTGTCGCTGCAGCTTGCGGCGGCAATCATGCCGGGTATCAGATCAAGGGATCTTTCACCGGCGACCCCAAAAGCTATGAAGGCAAGAAGGTCTTCCTCCTTTCACAGAAGGATGGAGCCACCGTCACCGACACTGCCTTCATAGCTAAAAAGACATTCAAGTTCGAAGGTGCCACCAACGACCCTCAGCAGGCTTCCATCAAGATTGAAGGCGTACAGGGAACCGTTCCTATCTTCCTCGAGAATTTCAAGTACACCGTAGTCATTCCTGTCGACAGCCTTCGCGGCGCAGTCGTAACCGGCGGCGAGACTCAGAACATCTACACCCAGCTCGCTCAAGCCAAGCATGACATCAGCGCCAAATACAACATGCAGGCGCTCCTTGACGAGTACACCAAGGGAAATCCAAGCGAAGACCGCAAGAAAGAGATTCTCGACACCTATAACCAGTATAAGGACGAGCTTCAGAAGAAGAACGAAGCCATCATAAACGCAGTTCCTTACACTTTCTACAGCCTTCAGAAAGTCGCCGACATGATAGACATCACTCCCATCGACACGATTGACGCCAAGCTGGCTCCTTATCGCAACAATCCCAAATTCCAGAATACTACCGCTCTGAAGGACATCGAAGACAAGGTCGCAGCCATCAAGAGGCTGCAGCCGGGCAACGTCGCTCCTGATTTCACTCTTCCTACTCCTGACGGAAAGACAGTAACTTTCTCCGAGATCTACAAGAAGAACAAGGTGACCATGATCGATTTCTGGGCAGCCTGGTGCAACCCTTGTCGCAACGAGAACCCTACAATCGTCAAACTGTATGAGATGTATCACAAGAAAGGCTTCGAGATTCTCGGCGTATCCATGGACAACAACCACGACGCTTGGGTAAAGGCCATCAAGGACGACAAGCTGACTTGGCCTCAGGGCTCTGAAGTCAAGTTCTGGAACACATTCGTACGCGACCTGTACAAGGTCAACTACATCCCTCAGAACGTCGTTGTCGACGAGACCGGCACCATCCTGGCCAGCAAGGTCGAGATCGACTCCGTTCAGCGCATTCTTGACAACAGGCTTAAATAACCCGAAGCATGATAAACAGAAACGGCCGGAAACGATTCCGACCGTTTTTTTTGTATTGCGCAATGCAATTCTCAGAGCTTTACATTGCCTTCGAATTCATATTCCCCTTTTGGGTCAATGCCTCGCACAAGCTCCTGCATGACTCCTGTATCTGATGAGGAGTAGAACACCGCCGAGCCTCTGCGTCCTCTCGAAGAGGCATCGGATGCAGGCAAAAGGCGCTGTGCCTGGCGGGCCACAGCGGGAGCAGGATTGATGACTGCAACTCCTGGACCTGCAGCACGTTGTATTGGACCAAGAAGGAAAGGATAATGCGTGCAGCCGAGAACTATGTTGTCGGCTCCGGCTTCGACCATTGGCTTGACATACTTGGAGACCAATGCAAATGCCTCCGGAGAATCGGTGTTTCCGCTCTCGACCAATTCGACCAAGCCCGTTCCAACTTCCTCTACCACTTTCACAGACCCTGCAAAATTAGCGAGGGTATGCAGGTAAAGAGACCCTTTCAGCGTACCGGCCGTTGCAAGCACGCCCACCACTCCGCTCTTTGTGTACTGTACAGCAGGCTTTACAGCCGGCTCCATTCCTACAAAAGGAATGTCGTAGCGTGAGCGCAGCCAGGATATGGCTGCAGCCGTAGCGGTATTGCATGCGACTACAACCATCCCTGCCCCTTTAGAAATCAGGAAATCGGTAATAAGTGCCACCCTTGCGCGCACGGCTTCGGCCGGCTTCGGTCCATAAGGGCAGAAAGCGCTGTCGGAGAAATAGACATAGCCTTCCTCCGGCATCAGGGCGTGAAGCTCTTTCCATACGGAAAGTCCGCCGACTCCCGAATCGAATACTCCTATCATCAGAACGAATAGCTTAAACCAAGGCCAAAGGTACCAAAAATGGAGGAACTGCGTCCTGCAACAAGATAAAATGCATCAAGCCCAATGCCGAACAGACGGAGGCCTAGCCCCAATGAGCAGTAACCGGCATTTGAAGTGTCATAATGGTACCCGATCCTTGCAGAGGCGATGCCGGCATAGGTGTAGTCAATGCCAAGTCCTGTATAATGAATTCCTTTTACTGCCTCCGATTGAGCCATAATGAACCCCGTCTCGCAAGTCCCGGTCAAGGCGTGGTCTTCCAAGGCAAGGACATATTCAGCGCCTCCGCAGATGCGCATAGGAAGAATATAGGAGCCATGGCCGTAGGACATCCTGCTTCCCACATTTAGGACTCCCACAGTGAACGAAATGGATTCCTTGCGATAGACTGCCAGGACATCGCCTGCGAAGGCGAAGCCCTGGCAGTCTGGTGCCAAAGACGATGAAACGACCTTCCCGGCCGCATAAAGCGCCACAGCCCCGCCAAGCTGGAAGGAAGCGCCGAGACGATAAGAAGATTCAACCGGTCGGAAAGTCCCGTCAGAGAAGCCGAAATCATCAAATAGGACCATTTGCCGATGGACTGCAATGGTGCCGCCAGCCGAAAGGGAAATCCTGTCGGACAAGTTCCAATATCCTCCGAGATTCATTGCCTTCACGTCGGATGAAGAAGGAAGCCAATATATATATGAAACGCCGAGCGATGCATTGTCCTTTGAAAAAAGTGCAGCGGCAGGATTCAGGGACGAGGCAGGCGAAGCGACTGAAGCTCCTCCAAGGGAGAAGCTGCGCACATCGGCCGGGATGCTCAGGAAGGAACAGGTCTGTGCATCGGCCGAAAGCGCTACGGCCAATGCAATCAGGACTGAAATGGCAATGAATGCAATCCGTTTCATAGCTTCACGAAAGTGCTGGTTGCGCTGTCCGAGCCGTGACTGACTGTAATCCTATAGGTCCCGCCGCTGAAGCCCGACACATCGATGGAATATGGCTCAAAAGGTGAAACTGAAACAGACTGGAACTCCTTCAACACGGCTCCAGAATCTCCGGTGATGATTATGGCTACATCCGTCAAGGGCTTTCCCGACCGCACATAAAGATTGTCCAGGACAGGATTCGGATAGACGTCAAAGAGATTGTCAGGATTGCGGACAAGGACGGCGAATGAAGCGGAGGCGCTCTTTCCAAGACAGTCAGTCCCGGTCAGCGTCACAGTAGCGTGCCCATATTGTAGGGGCGTTGCAGTCAATGAACCGCATAATCCGGAAAGCTGGACAGACTGGGGGTTGTCAGTCTCGAAGGAATACGAGAGCGTCTCCCCGTCGGAATCGGAGATGTAATCTGCAAACGCAAGGCTTAGCGAGCCCTTCAGTCCATTGAACGCAACATTGTCCACATCCCTTACCTTTACGGGAGCGGAATCGGGTTCGATGTAGTAATGGATATGCAAGCTGTCGGCCATTCCATACTCATCCTCCACCTTAAGGAATGCAAAATGAGAGCCATCTATGCCATAAAGCCCCGTGATGCGGACGGATACCGTGTCACGGCTGACGGAAGAAGTGCACTCGAGAGTGTCCGGCCGCAAGGTATATTTCAAAGGGTGAGAATCGGGATCCCGCATTGCGAAGCGCAGGATTCCAGTCTGGTACGCCTTGATGTTCAGAGAATTTCCGTCAAGGGGGACAATGACTGGATTATGGTTGTCCAGCGTCCTGAAAGAGAACGACGTAGACAGCGGAGATCTATTCCCGGAGAAGTCATAGGCGTCAATCGCGAAATAATATACGGTCTGAAAATCCAGATGCCCTACGTGAACTTCAAGCGAATCGCCCGCCTTGAGGTCGCCTGTCTGGAATGAGACCCGACTGACATTATAAGGAATGTGGTCAAGGTCCAGGGAAGACAGGTCCGACTTGGAATAATAGACGTCGAATCCCGCAGCGCAGCCATCGTCCCTGTCGCTCGGCACCTTTAACTTTAGAATCACGTCGTTCGAGCTCACGGAGCCGCTCAATCCGGAAACCTGATCAGGAGCATAATAGCTCGAAGGAGCTGCCGCCGCTGTTGCGTTGACGAGTCCTACCCCAAGCTCCCCATTGTATGACCTGTTGTAAATGTCCAGGGGCGTTGCAGACTTGACTAGCCTGTCCCAAAGGTCTTTCCTTGTAAAGCCTGCTCCGCCGAGATAGGATACGACCAGGGCTGCAACGCCGGAGACGCAAGGGCACGCCATCGAAGTGCCCTGAAGAAATCCATAACCGTTCTTCGTGACGGTACTGAATATTTGGCCGTTCGTGTACAGTTTGGAACCGCCCGGTGCGCTTATGTCTACCCAATCTCCGAAGTTTGAGTAATACGCCTTGGTATAATCAGGAGCGATTGCTGAAACCGCCATGCACCCCACGTATGACGCCGGCGAACCGTAGGCGACGTTGTCATTGCCGGCGGCGAAAAGGACAAGGCCGCCGGCCATAGGGCCGGTCTGCTTACCGTCCGCATCAATGCCGGCGTACTTGTTGAAATAGTCTATTGCGTCCTTGTCGGACTGATAAGTGTAATCCCCTAAGTCATAGCCCCAACTGTTCTGGAGGATCACCGCTCCGTTGTCCGCGGCATAAGTGGCGACTGCTAGGAAGTTGACCTGGTTGTCAGACACGCTGTTGAATATCTGACAGGACATCAGTCTCACGCCATTGCCGCTGCCGTTTCCACCGGCGATGCCGCACACTCCCCTTCCGTTTCCATTGACCGCTGAAATGATGCCTGCGATATGAGTAGCGTGGTCAGTTGGAGTGATAGTCCCCGTATGGGCTTTGAAATCATATCCATATATGTCGTCGACGTAGCCATTGCCGTCATCGTCCTTCCCGGCCACCCCATTCTTCTCAAGCTGGTTCACCCACATGTTGTCGGCAAGATCCTCGTGTCCATAGTCGATGCCACCGTCGACCACAGCCACGATGACATTGCTGCTCCCTGTAGAAAAATGCTTCCAGCAGTCAAGCAAATTTATTTCTGCTCCCGCTCTAGAGTCCATAAGCTCACCGGGATTGTACAAGTGCCATTGCCTATAGGAAAACGGATCGTCAAACAGGCTCTGTACTGTCATAGGACGTGCAGGATGAATCCTTTCCACGACGTCGACGCCCGAGACGCCAGAGATGTCCGCCGATGCCTTAGTGACCGAATAGCCACTGTCAAAGACGACTTCGTACCACAAGTCGAGTCCCGAATCCTTGATCCGTTTCTCGAACCTGCCGGACGGAGGGACAGACCTCCTCACTGAAATGATGCCAGGAACGGCCTCGGCAAGTTCGCCAGGGATACTTCCGGCAAGGACTTCCGGTTCGATCTTGTCGCCAAGCTCACGCGACACCTTGAGTCTCAAGGCACCGCGCACTGCATTGACATCCATTAAAGAAGAAGCCTTGTCGTCGACGTCATTCCTGACGCAAGCGGCAAGGCAGATCAATGCAGCGAAGGCTATAATAAAGCTCAGCTTCCTGAATCTCATCCGTTAAGGTTATTCAACTCTTTTATAGGTATATAATTCAGCTGTCCCAACGGTAGTCTCCATTATCAGCGTATTGCCGTCATCAGATATCGATACGGAATAAGTATTGCCCCAAGCCGTACCGTCGGAATATTTTCCTGAAAGGACGTTGTCGGTAAGGTCCCATGTCCCGGAATATTGCTTGATGTAGCTGTCTCCGACAGTCTGGTACATTACAAATGCATTTGTAGTCTGATAGCTTGAAAAAGAGACTGATACACTGACTTTCTGGTCACCGACGGTGACGCTCTTTGTGGAATAGCCGACGAGCTCCCATTCGCCGATGATCTGCGAATAGAGGTCCTTCTTGGTGGTCTTGGTGCAGCCCGAAAGCATTAAAGTCAATGCCAACAGGGCTATGATAGATATCTTTTTCATTACAGCCATCCTCCATTTGTGCTCTTGAACGATCTAACTATGATTGATACTTCCTGCGAAATTGCCATTCCGCCGATATTGTCTTCGCCTCCAAGCTGTGTGCCGCCGCCGATGGCGTGGATGGTAAGCTTGGCAGACCCGATTTTAGTCGGATTGATGTACAGACGGCCGTATTGGATGTATGGATCCTCGGAGAGGCCGATTGCAGCCTTGGCAGCGTCAGTCATTTCTATTCCGGTGTAGGTAAGATTGACTGACGAAGTCCCGAAATAAGGGGAGATGTCGAGCCACTGCTTGCCTCCTGTCGAGGCCAGGAGACAAGGGACACCTTCTATCTTCATCATAAGAAGCCAGGTGTCGATGGACCCCGTCCCCATCTTCTTCATATAGTTCTTCAACTGAAGGGCAGGCTCGGCATTATTGTAATATTCCTTCGTCCCAACCATATGTGTGTCGAAGTCATTTGCAGAAGTCACGACAAGTTCCTTGAATTTCTTGACCGTGAATGTCTTGCCCAGCTTCTTGGCATAGGAAAGGCCAAGGGCGGTTATTCCGGACACGTGAGGGCAAGCCATTGAGGTGCCTTGCATATATCCATAATTGTCTTTGTAAAGCTCATAAGGCACTGTAGACAGTATCAAAGCCTTACGGGTAGTCCACGGAGCCAGGTAAGCCTCTCCGCCAGGAGCGACTATGTTGCAGCCGGGACCGTAGTTGGTGTAATAGGTAGGCAGGTAATCCGGACCAAATGCAGAGACACTGATGATGTCGCTCATCGCTCCAGGATATGTAGCATAAGGGTCTCCGTCGTTTCCGGCAGCGAATATCGCTATTCCACCATCTACGACGTCATTGTTCTTCGTCGCCTCGAAATAGTGGATAGCATCGATCTCCACTCCGTTCGCACTCGAGTAGCTTCCGTCAGAAAGATAAGCGCCGCCTTTGTACCCAAAGGAGCAGGATATGATGGATGCGCCCATATCGGCAGCATATTTTACGGCTTTGGCGATGGTATACGAATCGCCGCCCGAATTGCCGTCGAATACCTGGCATGACATTATCCTGACGCCATCGTTGCTGCCGCTTCCTCCGGCGACAGAACTGATTCCCACATTGTTGTTGTTGACTGCGGAAATCACTCCGGCGCAATGGGTACCGTGTCCGGAATCTCCGCTCTTGCTGAAGGTTATCGCACCGTCAGAAACGAAGTTGTAGCCGTAGATATCGTCGATATATCCATTTTCATCGTCATCTACGCCTTCCTTGCCATTGTATTCCTTGGAATTTATCCACATATTGCCCTGGAGGTCAGGATGATTATACTTAACACCCTCATCCACGACAGCGACGATAATGGAAGGGTCTCCGGTCGTGAGGGAGCCCCAGACATCCTTGATGTTGATGTCGGCGCCCTTGTAGGCAGTCGTGGCAATCGAGGCATTGCCTTGATTGTTGAAGTTCCACTGGTCGGTAAGATACGGATCGTTGAATGTCGTCGCAGTGGACTTTGTATCGGTAGACGGAAGCGGATTGCCGTCGTAAGGATATACGATGCAATCCGAGGCCTTAGTAGCCTTGTTGTCATATTCTATGGCACTGACCTCTTCCACAAGCGAAAGGCTCAACGCCAACTTGTCGACGTCATTTTCGGAAATGCCTACCTTATACCATCGGTCAAGTCCGAATTTATGCTCCAAGGCCTCCTTGCCTGCGACGGATGTGAAGACAGGGGTGACCGATCCGGCACCTGCCGCCTTCAAGGCACCCAGGGTCTCGTCATTCAACGTAGCGGTCAGCTTGACAAGGACGAAATAAGGATCGCTGGCCTCCGACTTGGTGTTGACCATCTTTGCTGAAACCCGGCTTGCAGAGTTGCTTCCTTGATTCAAGTCGGCAGTGCATCCTGCAATCAGGAGCAAGAAAATGAAGGAAATGGTAATCCTTTCGTTCATCTTAAATCAGATAATAAAAGGCCTGGCTATTTGGCCAGGCCTTTTATTGTTAAAAGATAGTACTCTCGGTCATCATATCATCCGCTTTCCCGTTAAAAGCCCTGTGGCTTAAGAAAGAAGGGGAAGAAGAGAAAGGAACAGAAGAATGTTCAATCTGGGCATTTACGCCTGAAGATACTCCCTGGGCGTTTACGGACTTTACGTCGTTCCTGAAAGTATTCTTATTTCCAAGAAGGGTTGCATCCAATACAGAGAAGAACCTGTGCTGACCCGTTACGGCATTATAGCTGACTGAAGTCGGAGCTACTCCGTTATCATCCTTTGCGGGATCGACCAACAGATACTTGCTATAATAGCTATAGTAAGTGGAAGAAGTGCAGAAAGTCGCTCCGTTGAATCCGTAAGAGCTGTACTTCGGATCGAAAATAAAGGCGAAATAGCCATCCGCTACAGGAATTCCCAAGAGGATGTATGATGCGCCGTATACTTTCCCGGCGGTGGTAACATACTTGAAGGATGTGTTTCCGTCAACTGTAGTCTTGCTGGAGAAGTACAAAGCTCCGCCGTAATAGTCAAGTTCGATCTTATCATCAAAGTTATTTTTGGAAGCGGCCGGGCCTGCAAATCCGGTAGCATATACATATTCATCATACAGACCGTCGGCATCCGGACCGGCGGTAGCGGTGTTGCTTTGAGACATAGCTACCTTTCCGAGATATTCCCTCATGCCAAGGTTGCCATTTTCATCGATTCCGTACAGATTCCATGTTCCGAAGAATCCGGACGAATGTTCCGGAGCAAAACCTGAAGCATAGTCATCTATTGAATAGTCCTGATAGATAGGAAGCGGCTTGCCGTTGGTGGTAGCAGAAGCGGTAACGACCTTGTTTTCATAACCATTGGTCGCCCAAACCAGCAAATCGTATGTAGTCCCCGGTGAAAGTTTGGTAAACAGGCTGGCAAAACCGCTGGCATTGAGTGAATCGAGATCTGCCTTCCTTATCGGATCGGAAGACTCGAGATCGGCGATGACATCGTCATATTTCGTCAGGACGTCAACATGTTTGTATAAGCCTATCTTGGCAGATACGATGTCGGCCCCGTATACATAGTATTCAAGGGAATTCTCTGATGTATAACCCTTAGGGGCGTACCTGTCGGTAACAGTCAGGCCGCATTTGACGACAACCGGCACTTCGTCTCCTGCTGCGACGTAGCAGAATTCGACAGATGCAGACTCTTTAGCCTTTTTATCCGAATCGAACGTCACGGCAATAAGAGTGTACTTGCCGGTCTGGTCCAATGTGATGTTTTGGACACCGGAAGCAGTGACCGACTTTGCGTTTGTCTCCGTACCATCAGAAATATTTGCTACTCTAGCTTCTATCTGAGCCACATTGAGAGATCCTTCATACACGGCATACTTTGCTTCTGCCACATCAGAACCAAGAGTGAATTCTACAGGCAGTTCACCTGCCACCGAAATACCTGCTTCAAGTGCCAAGGTATAATCGGTCAATACGGCACCTGGGAATACTATGGTAATAATTCCATCTGCCTGAGTCTTATCCCATCCGCCAACTCCATCAATATAGAAGTACGGAGCGAGCTGAACACCTGCAGGCAGGCCGTTGCTCTGATACTGAAGGACCTTATTATAGGCAAGGCTTGCTTCATTGCGATACTTGGTGAAAGTTGCAGGGTAATCGCTATTCACAGCTCCCTTGTAATCAGGACGATAATATCCAGAATAGAAATTGACGAAGTAGACCAGACCTTCCTGAGTAATCTTGATAGGGCTTGCAGAAGAAGAATAAAGCACGTCACCGGGGTTCAAAAGCTTGAACTGGATGTATGGGCTTGGTGCATCCTTATAATAATTAGGAATATATCCGAAAGCCGTCAAGTTCTCGGTATTGTAAGGTGCAATGAGCCTGAAGAGTGACTTGTCCTTGTCGTTCTGGATAAGTTCACACTCATAGACGGTAGTAGCATCGAATATCCAGGAATCGGTAAACTTTGCCATTCCGAGTGAATTCCACTTATCCCTCATGACGGTATAGTCGAAAGCGATAGGTTGGCTCTTGTACTTGGATGCATATTTTTCATCCGTAATGACGAAATGGCAGGTGTATGAAATGCCGACTACCGCGCTGTTGAATGTAAGCGTACAGGTTGTCTCACTTTGTCCGTCTGCGAAAGCGATATCGGAGGCCGTGATTATGTCGGTATCACCTGTAAGCGTATAAGGCACGGTGATGGCTCCGCTTGTGTTGGCACGCACGACCTTGATGGTAGCCGTAGTAGGATCAGACGGATCCAAGGTAAGGCTTTCATCCTGCGATGGAAAATATACGCCGTAGCATCCGTCCACATCGGCTTCACCAGGCTGGTGCACCACCTCTTTATTACAAGAGGTGAGGACAAAGGCCAAAGAGGCAACAGCAAATAATATAGTATATATTTTTTTCATAAGAGTTGTAATTAAAGTTAGTCGGTGACGCCATCGCGCAATTCAGGGTTCTGGTCCTGAACAGGCAGTGATCCACCGGTATTGTCAACTATTCCGAAGTTGGTATTCATCTCGCTTGTAGTGAAGCGAAGCAGCCACCATCCGTCGTCGGCAGTCATGTTGAAGCGGAAAGCTTCGGGAACTATGCTTGTCTTTGCATCCGTAAAGCGGACCATAGGCTTGCCGAGGCGTCTGATGTCATTGTTGGCGAAACCTTCGCCCCAAAGCTCTACCCTCCTCTGGAACCATATCTCATTCTCGAGAGTACGGCCCGTAAGTGAGCAATCATAGGAAGGGTCACGGTATGTCTTCACGAAATTATTGAGGATTTCCTTTGCCTTCGATGTGTTGCCGCTCTTGGCGTAACACTCGGCCTCTATGAGAATCATCTCCTCCACGCGCATGAAAGGCCAGTCTTCCACATTGGTAGTGGTACCTATCGGGTTCGTTCCGAACTTGACATTGGTATAAGTCTGGAAAGCCAGTTTTTCATCGGTGATTTCACCTGCAGCAATGGCCTGTCCTGTATAACGTCCCCAAGTAAGGTCATTAAGCAAAGGCGAATAGAGATTTTCATCAACCCACCATCCCTTTCTGACGTCTGTACTCGGAATCTTGTCATAGAGGATGTTGTTGCATCTTGAATAGCATCCGCACGCAGCCGAATAGCCGTTAGAAGAGAAGGAACGAAGCCAGCTTGAAGAAGTGGCATACGGGAATATGCTGGCAAGAGTGGTGGTCATGTCATAGCCCCAAAGCCAGTTGTGTTCGCTTATGTCCATCAGGAAAGGCTTGGATACCTCGGCAATGGAAGCAGGGGTATAACCTGCGGCAGCTTTTTCCGCATCATCGGCAGCCTTCGCCCATTCTTCCATATTCAGATATGCACGTGCGCGGAGACCATAGGCGACCTGCTGGTCAATCTTGGATTTGTCCGAACGCACATAGCCTTCAAGGTTCGTGATTGCATAATCAAGGTCGGATATAATCTGAGCATACACCTGAGCGACCGTTGCACGGGGATTGTTAGTAAAGTTGGTGGTGGTATCAGTTACCAGAGGAACGCATGGACTATCTTTGGAGGTAGCGTAGCTGAACTGATAATACGGGGCCAGGCAAAGATATGAAAATGCGCGTATGGCATGAGCCTGCGCTATCTTCGCCAGAATGTCCTTGTTTTCGGTATCGCTCGGATATGCCTTTATTACATCGTTCGCTGCCGCGATTTCATTATAGCAGCAAGCATAGCGTATGTAAGGATTCGCATAGTTCGCATTTCTCGATGTCAGTTCACCGCAGACGCTGAACCAGTTATAGTTGTTATCGGCGAGCACGATGTCACCGGATTCGACGTCATTTGAGAAAGAGGACATGATGAAGCCGTAGTCGTCTGTGCGGTTGCGTGACCCGAAGACGCTCAGAGGCTGTCCGAGTTTAGTATACATGCCTGAGTACAATGCATCGGCACGTGTAGGGTCTGCGACGGTGCTCTCCTTTACCTGAGACGACAGAAGGGTACCTCCTTGAGGAACGATATTGTCCATGTCTGTGCACGCGCCCAAAACCAAAGCGGTTAGGGCAAGTGCAGCGAATAATATTTTTTTCATTGTATGTGTCATTAGTATTATTTAGAATGTGAAGGATACACCACCTGAGATGTTACGCATATTAGTGTAGCTACCCGTATTCAGGCCGGAACCGGAAGTATAGTTGCCGATACCGAATGAATATCTGGGATCAATACCCTTTCTGGCAGTCAAGAGAAGGAGATTTTCACCGGCCACATATATCCTAAGGCCACCTATATTGATCTTGGAAGTCAGTCTCTTAGGAAAAGTATAGCCGAATTGCGCATTGTTGACACTTAGATAGTCCGAACTTATGAGGAAACGGTCGACTGCCGTCTGGCCCACAAGCGTGTTGCCGTCAAGACGTGGGATATTGGAATCCTTGTTCTCGGAAGTCCATGATTTCAGAAGATCCTTATGCATATTCTGACCCGAATTGGACTGGGTGAACATCAGAGCCTGATAGGAACCGTCATAATACTGGCCGCCAAGCTGGAAAGACAGCTGAACCGAAAAATCGAAACCGTAAGCGGCAAGGGAAGTGCCGAAGCCACCGGAAACCTTGGGTAGAATGCATCCGATCTCGAACTGGTCGGCATCGGTGAAGACCTTGGTAGTGCCTATTTCCCCCGTTGCCTTCCCGTCGGCATCCTTTATCTTGTAATAATAGAGAGCCTCACCTGTTTCGTGGTCCACGCCAGCGAATTTCCGTAGATAAGCGTCCTGGAGGGATCCGCCAACCTTGATTATGCTGGCGCTCCCCTTTATGCCGGATTCAGAAACAGATTTGTCAAGTGATAGAATGGTATTCTTGTAAGATGTAAGGTTCAGGTTCCAGTTCCACTGGAAATTCTTCGCCTTGACGATTGGTCCGTCCAGGGAGAGTTCAAGACCGGTGTTGCTGATGGAACCTACGTTTACAGGATACACTCCGGTAGGGTTCCCGGCAGACAGAGGGACATTCTTGCTGTATAGCAGGTTGGAAGTGATACGGTCGAACCCTTCGATGGTACCGTTCAGGCCGCCGTGGAAGAGCTCGAAATCGAAACCGACGTTGATGGAATGTGAAGACTCCCAAGTCAGATCTTCATTGCCCTTGTACGAAAGGGTAAGTGAATATTCGCCGGTAGCTTCATTATAGGAATGGGTATACTGGTCGGAATAAGGAAAATAACCTCCGAGGTTATCATTGCCCTGGACGCCCCAGCTGGCCTTGAATTTCAACATATCGACCCAGTCCACATTTTCCATGAAGTCCTCTTTTGAAATGAGCCATGCTGCACCAACGCTGCCGAAGTTGCCCCAGCGATGACCTACTGCAAAGCGCGAAGAAGCATCGCGGCGGTAGGATCCGCTCAGGAAATACTTTTGGGCATAATCATACTGTGCTCTGAAAAGGAAACCTTCACTCATATAATTGGTGGTGCTGGAGTTGGTTTGCTTGGGAGTGGTGGCGTCCGCATTGTTAAGTTCGCCGATGAACGGATCGAAGAGGCGTTCGTTGTAGCCGGAAAGGCTTTGTTCCTTTACCTGGTAGCGCTCGTAGCCGCCAAGGATGTCTATGTTGTTCGATTCCCCGAGGGAAGTCTTATATTCAGCTAGATATTGGGTATTGACATCAAAACTCCTGCTGTGGGAGACATAAACGGCACCTTCAGTGGAAGATCCTGAACCGAACTGGCTGTATAGGGCGTTATAACGGGTGTTGTCGTTCATGAGCCCAAGATTGGCCGTTAGGGAAAAACCTTTGAATGGAGTCAGGACGACACCCCATTTACCTGTGATGACGTCAGCATAATTCTGTCTGGTATTATACTCATTGTCACGGACCGCGTTGCCGACGAAGTTTGGACGCTTGAAATTGGTCTGGTTTGCATCATAGACGATGCGGCCGTTTTCAGTTTTGATGGTCCCATCGGCATTGCGCACATAAAGCGGATAGATAGGAGCGATATTGTTACAGATGTAGAATATGTTCCCAGAAGAACCAAACGTGCCTGCAGAATACGAAGGGGTCTGTGAGTCGGAATAGGAGTAGCTAATATTCGTCGTGAACTTCAGCCAAGGTTTTGCCTGATAATCGGCATTGATGCGGCCAGTATAACGCCTGTAGTTGGAGTTGTCGACAATACCGCCGTCATCAAGGATGCCTGCGCTCGCATAGTATGAGAGCTGATCCTTTACACCGCTGACGGAAAGGTTGTATTCCTGCCTGAAAGAGCTGTGGAATACTTCATTATACCAATTGTCGGGGGTATAATAATATTCGCCGTCCGAATAACCGAGAGTGGCCTTGGGATTGATCTTGAAGTTGGTGCCGATAAGATTCTCGCCTTCGGGTACGGTATATACGTTATATCCCAGACCTCCGTTGTTGCCGTCAAAGAGGTATTTGTTTGCGTAAGCATAAGAGTCGGCCACGCTCTTCCCGGCATAATACTGGGAATTATACATCATTCTGTAATAAGTCTCATAATATTCGGCAGGATCCGTGATGACGTCATACTGAGGAATCAGTCTGGAGTTGACACCCCATTTGGCATCGAATTTCACATTGGGAAGATTACCGCCTGTAGCTCTCTTTGTCGTGACCAGAATGACGCCGTTTGCACCGCGTGCACCGTAGATGGCACTCGCAGCCGCATCCTTAAGGACTGACATAGATTCGACGTCATTGGAGTTGATATCCGAAATCGAGCCTTGATAAGGCATGCCGTCGACTACTACCAGAGGAGCGCTGCTGGCAGACATGGAACCGATACCGCGCACGCGGATGGAAACCCCATTGCTTGCAGGGTCTCCCGAAGATGAAATGATCTGGACGCCCGGGGTGGTGCCGGCAAGAGCTGAAGTGACATTGGTAGCAATGTGAGAAGCGATCTTCTCACTGCTTACCATCGCGGCCGAGCCTGTAAAGGAGCTCTTTGTCGCAGTACCGTAAGCGACGATCAATACATCCTCAAGGTTTTCAATTTCGGGTTCAAGCGCCATGTCAATCTGCGCCCTTCCATTAACAGGGACAGTTAATGTTTTGAATCCAAGGAAGTTAACAACAAGAACACCATTTGAAGGGACGAGGATGGAATATTTACCATCGACATCGCTCATTGCGTACTTGGTATTGTCTCCCTGCAACAAAACAGATGCACCGGCAACGACCTCTCCGTTGCTTGCATTAGTAACAACACCTTTTACCTGTATGTTCTGTGCGAGCATGAACCCGGTTGACAGAACAAGCATAAGGCCTGTCATCAATAGTTTGATTTTTTTCATCTGTTAGATTTTTAAGGTTAAAAAAAATAATGGTTAGTAATTGGTTAAATTGATTTCAAATTGATTTATTACAAGTCTGCTTACACTTTTAAACAAAAATTTATAAAACTGAAAAAAACGCATTTCCGAAATAATTGGGAAAAGACCTTCAAATATAGATTATTTATTTTAAAATAACAAATAATACTCCTTCTACCACCTCCAAACAAAGCATAAGATAAAGAGAAAAAGGGGGCGTTCGCAAAGTGAAAGCCCCCCAAAAGAATCATTTCAAATTATTAGATGATGCCCTGTTCAAGCATGGCGTGAGCGACCTTCATGAAGCCGGCGATGTTGGCGCCCTTCACATAGTCTACATAGCCGTCAGGCTGAGTGCCATATTTGACGCACTGCTCGTGTATGCTCTGCATGATCTGATGCAGCTTGCCATCGACTTCCTCAGCAGTCCAGCTCATGTGCTGGGCGTTCTGGGTCATTTCGAGGCCGGAAGTGGCAACTCCACCGGCGTTCACGGCCTTTCCCGGAGCGAAGAGAATCTTAGCAGCCTGGAATTCGTGGATGGCTTCAGGTGTGCAACCCATGTTGGAGATTTCGCAAACGCACCAGCAGCCGTTCTTAAGCAGTTCCTTAGCGTCGTTGCCGTCGAGTTCATTCTGGAACGCAGAAGTGAGAGCGATGTCGCACTTTACAGCCCAGGACTTCTTGCCTGCGATGAACTTGCTTCCAGGGAACTTCTCAGCGAATGGAGCTACGATGTTCTTGTTGGATGCACGGAGGTCTAGCATATAATCGACCATTTCCTGGTTCATTCCTTCAGGGACGCTGACGACTCCGTCAGGACCTGAAATGGCGACGACCTTAGCTCCAAGCTGAATGGCCTTCTGAGCTGCGCCCCAAGCTACGTTGCCGAAGCCGGAAACTACGACTGAATGTCCCTTGATGTCCTTGCCTGCCTTCTTGAGCATGTGCTGCAGGAAATATAGAGCGCCGTAGCCGGTAGCCTCCGGACGGATCAGCGAGCCGCCCCATGTAATACCCTTTCCGGTGAGGACACCTGTGTTGTACTGTCTCTTAAGCTTCTTGTACATTCCGTACATATAGCCGATTTCACGTCCGCCTACACCTACGTCGCCTGCAGGAACGTCGGTATCAGGACCTATGTTGTTCCAGAGCTCGAGCATGAAAGCCTGGCAGAAACGCATGACTTCAGCGTCTGACTTTCCGGTCGGATCGAAGTCTGCGCCGCCCTTTGCACCACCCATAGGAAGAGTGGTCAGAGAATTCTTGAAAGTCTGTTCAAAGCCAAGGAACTTCATCATCGATGGGTTCACAGCCTTGTGGAAGCGGAGGCCTCCCTTGTAAGGGCCGATGGCGCTGTTGAACTGAACGCGATAGCCGGTGTTGGTCTGGACTTCGCCTTTGTCGTCTACCCAGGTGACACGGAAGGTGAAGATTCGGTCAGGCTCTACCATCCTTTCGACGATCTTTGCCTTTTCAAATTCCGGGTGCTGGTTGTAAGTTGATTCGATAGATTCGAGAACTTCGCGAACGGCCTGCAAATACTCCTTTTCGGTAGGATACTTGCGTTCGAGGTTCGCCATGATGACATCTGTTTTCATTACTTTTATAAAATTAGATATTGTTAAACCTTAATTGTAAGTTCATTGGATTATTTCACCTCCCAAGTCTCGCCGCTGCGAAGCAGTTCATCCATGGAGTGAATGGTGGCTTTGGCAGACACCTCCGCAAGCTGGTCGCGGACGTTGTCGTCATAGGTGGCGTCAACCACGTCGCGGATGACCCCGAGAGCGACAGGAAAATCCGGATACTTCATGTCTATGAGCATGTTATGCATCCCGACGGACTGACTGTGAGAATCGTGCACGAGAATGTCCTTCTCAGTGATTCCGTTCTCCCCTATCTTGACGACCTTGATCTTGCCGTTTTCGAGAACCAGTCCCTTGTCACGGTCCTTTCCGAAAATCATCGGCTGACCGTCATGCAAGACGATGGTCCTGTCGTCGCGAAATTCGCGGTCCGTGATGTCCTTGTGGGCGCCGTTGTTGTAGATCATGCAGTTCACCAGCATTTCTACGATGGAAGTGCCGTCGTGACGCGCGGCGGCGTCAAGAATCTCTTCATTCAGCTTCAGGTCGACGTCGATGCTGCGTGCGAAGAAAGTTCCTCTCGCACCCATGACAACTGCACCAGGGTTGAAAGGATGTTCGACAGTGCCGTATGGAGAAGTCTTTGTGATGGCTCCAAGTTTCGAAGTCGGAGAATACTGGCCTTTGGTCAAGCCGTAAATCTGGTTATTGAAGAGGATTACATTGATGTCGATGTTCCTGCGGATGGCGTGGATGAAATGGTTTCCACCGATGGCAAGTGCGTCGCCATCTCCTGTCGCCTCCCAGATGCTCAAGGTAGGATTGGCGACCTTGATGCCTGTAGCGATGGCCATGGCGCGGCCGTGAACGCTGTGGAATCCATAAGTGTTTACATAATATGGTATGCGGGAAGAGCAGCCGATGCCCGAAACGAGCACTATGCGCTCCTTGGTATAATTATGGTCTTCGCATACGTCCGGCAATGCTCTGAGAAGTGAAGCCAGTACCGAATGGTCTCCGCATCCCGGACACCATCTCACTTCCTGGTCGCTCTTGAAATCCTGTGCTGTATATTTCATTGTGATTTCCTCCTATAATAATTCTTCTACCGCGTCGCAGAGTTCCTTAACTATGAAAGGCTGTCCCTGGACCTTATTATACTGCAGATAAGAGAACTGAGGGAACTTCGTTCTCAGGTAGCCTGCGAACTGGCCCATGTTGAGCTCGCATACGATGAGTTTCTTGTAATGCGAGAAGACTTCGGACGTATTCTTTGGCAGAGGGTCGATGTAGTCGAAATGGGCTAGCGCCACCTTCTTTCCGGCAGCCTCGAACTTGCGGGTCGCAGTGTACAGATGTCCGAAAGTGCCGCCCCAACCGATGATGAGGACGTCGCCCTCTTCAGGGCCGATGACCTTGAGGTCAGGAATGTAATTGGCAACGCGAGCTACCTTTTCAGCACGCTCGTTCACCATCTTCTGATGGTTAAGAGGATCGGAGGAAAGGACGCCGTCGGTGTTCTTTTCAAGGCCTCCTACCCTATGTTCCAGCCCCGGTGTTCCAGGGAGAGCCCAGCGGCGTGCAAGTGAAACCGGATCGCGCAGGAAAGGCTTGAACTCTGTCTCGCCTTCCGGCAGCCTTGTTATTATCGGCGGATGTATCTCAGGATAATCCTTCATCGAAGGAATCTTCCAAGGCTCGCTGCCGTTGCCGATGAAGCCTTCAGAAAGAAGGACGACAGGCATCATGTGTTCCATTGCAAGCTTGGCGGCATTGAAAGCCATATCAAAGCAATTCGAAGGGCTGTGCGATGCGACAACGCAGATAGGGCATTCTCCGTTGCGACCGTAGAGAGCCTGGTCCAGGTCTCCTTGTTCAGTCTTGGTAGGTATGCCGGTGGAAGGGCCGCTGCGCTGGACGTCTACCACCACAAGCGGGAGCTCGGTAATGACAGCGAGGCCAAGCGCTTCGGATTTCAATGAGAAGCCAGGCCCGGAAGTCGTGGTTACAGCTAGATTGCCGGCATAAGCGGCCCCGATGGCGGTGCAGATTCCTGCGATTTCGTCCTCAGCCTGCAGTGTCTTCACATTGAGGCTCTTGTAAATGGCAAGTTCCTCAAGGATGGCGGTGGCGGGAGTGATGGGATAAGAGCCGCAGAAGAGCGGCAAGCCGCTCTTCTCAGAAGCAGCCATCAGTCCCCAGGCTGTAGCCTGGTTGCCGGATATATTTCTGTAGATGCCAGGTTCCTGCTTGGCAGGAGCGACATTATAGGTATTTGCGAAAGCGTGGATGTTGTTGGCGTAGTTGAAGCCGTCGAAGAGCACTTTCTTGTTCGTGTCGATCATTTCCGGCTTCTTCTTGAACTTCTTCTCGAGATACTTGTAAGTGTGGTCCAGAGGCTTGTTGAAGAGAAAGAAGCACATTCCGAGGCAGAACATGTTGCGGCACTTGGCAATGCTCTTGGGATCAAGCCCCGAATCCTTCAGGCTTTCCTTTGTCAATGCAGTGATAGGAGAAGGTATCAGAATTCTCTCGCCGATGCCGAGCTCCGCAACGGGATCGTCGGTCTTGTAGCCGGAGCGTGCGATGCTTTCGGGCGTAAACGTGTCAGTGTCGATGATGATGGTGGCAGTAGGCTTTGCCCACTTGGCGTTAGCGCGCAGGGCGGCAGGATTCATGGCGACAAGTACGTCGCAATAGTCGCCCGGAGTGTTGATTTCGCAGCTGCCGATGTGCACTTGGAATCCGGAAACGCCGGAAACAGTGTCCTTTGGCGCACGGATCTCTGCGGGATAGTCCGGGAAGGTGGAGATCTCATTGCCCTCTAGAGCGGAAGCGTCGGCGAACAAAGTTCCCGTAAGCTGCATGCCGTCTCCGGAGTCACCTGCGAATCTGATAACCACATCCTCGGTGTCGATGATTTTGTGTTCCATTAGAAAGAGTTAACTTTTGATTTATTATTTGTTTTTGCTAAATCGTTTGCAAATGTAATCAAATTAATTGATTTTAGTTATAAAAATAACGCATCTTCCTTTATTAGAAGATGCGTCATCATTTCACCCGTCATGACGGGGTGACGAATTTGCTATTATTTGGTAGCAGAAGGGGCCGCTGCTGCAGTTGCGCCGGTTTCAGGAATCTGAGTTGGAGCGACCTTCTCTGCAGGAATTCCGAGCTCCTTCTTGGCTGCAGGAAGCAGGTCGGTGGAAACGGCCGTGTCCATATAGACAAGGGCGCCCGCAGAAGTGTCGAACACGTAAGTGTATTTGCCTTCCTTGGCAATCTTCTCGATGGCGGCACGGGCCTTGGTATAGACAGGCTGCATGTAAAGCTGCTGCATCTGCTGCATCTCGCTCTGTGCATTCTGCTTGAATTCCTCGATGCGCTGCATTATGTCCTGGATTTCCTTCTCCTTGGAATCCCTGACTGCAGGAGTCCAAGTGCCCACCTTCTGCTGGTATGTGTTGTATTTGGTCTGATATTCGGTCTGCATACCCTGAAGGGTCTCCTCCAGCTCGCCTTGGTAAGCCTGAAGCTTGATCCTTGCGGAGTCAGTCTCGCTCATCAGGGAAATGAGCATATTGGAATCGATGTGGCCGAACTTGAATGTCGTCTGTGCGCTGACCATGCCTGCCGTTGCAAACAGCAGCACTGCCAGGATTGTGATAGTTTTCTTCATTGTGTGTTATTTTAGTATTTTCAAAATTGCATCGTTGAGATTCCACTTGGGATTGTAATAGACGACTCCCGTGTTAGCGGCGATGTCGATGACAAGGCCGTAGTCGCCAGAAATGGCTACTGCGTCGATGGCATTCTGCACGCGCTTCTTGATAGGGTCGATCAGTTCAGAGGTCTTCTTGGCGATCACGCCGTCTTCCCCGAAATAGAGCTTCTGCTTCTCCTTTACGTCCTGTTCAGCGGAAATAATCTGATTTTCATAATTTTCCCTCTGAGAAGCCGTATAGGATGACTTGTCCTGCTGGTATTGCTTATACATTCGGTCGACCTTACCTAAATCAACCTCCACAGCGCTCTTGTATTTGTCAGCAAGATCGCTCAACTGCTGCTGAGCCTGAACATATTCAGGAATCTGCGCAAGAATCGAGTCCGTATCCATATATCCGACCTTCTGCGCGAATGTCGCCGTCAGTGAAAAGAACAAAACGGAAATGACAAGAATCAAACGTTTCATGATATTCATATTTAAATTAAGTAATTTTCCATCAATTAAAACTGCTGCCCAATCAGGAAATGGAAGTGGCTCTTCGAATCCGTTCCGGTATTGTCGAAGCCCCAGCCCCAGTCAATGCCAAGCAATCCTACCATAGGGAGGTATACCCTGAGTCCGACTCCGGCCGAGCGCTTGATTTCGAAAGGATTGAAATTCTTTATGTCTGACCAGCAATTGCCGCCTTCCAGGAATGCCAGGCCATAAATGGTGCTCTGGCTCTGCATTATGATAGGGTATCTGAGCTCGACCGTGAACTTGTCGTAGACATTGCCTGCGTAATGGCTATTCACATAAGGAGTCAAGGCGTAGTTGTCGTAGCCGCGCAGTCCGATGACTTCACTGCCGTAAGTGTTGTAGCCAGTCATTCCGTCGCCTCCGACCAGGAAGCCTTCGAATGGGGAGTAGCCCCACTTGCGGTTGTAATAGCCGAGATATCCGAACTGAGCTCTGGTCATCAGGACGAGATCCCCGACAATCTTCGTGAAAAGAGAACCCTTGAATGTCCACTTGTGATACTCGATCCAGTTATAATGTTCCTGGTCCGTCATTGAACTCCAGTCCGTATCCTTTGACCTGAAAAGCGAATATGGAGGGGTCAGCTGGAGTGAGAACGAGAAGGATGATCCCGAACGAGGATAGAGCTGCTGGTCCGTATTGTCGCGGGTAAGGTTGAACGTATAACTGATGTTATGGGAGACTCCGGTGCTGAAGATGAAGTTGTAGTTCCAATCCTTCAGGCTGTAGCTCTGCCATCCGAGGCTGTTGTAAAGCACGAAATAGTTGTCCGGCCATTCAAGACGCTTGCCGATTCCGATGGAAGCTCCGTAGATCTCCATATATTCGTCGTCGTTCAGAACCGTATAATAATAGGAAGTATATGAGTTGGTCTGCTTGGTATAATAGAGTGAAATGTTCAGGGAGATAGGCTTAACGCCTGTGAGCCAAGGCTCAACGAAACTGGCTGTCAGGGCAGTGTAATAAGTGCCGTTAGTCTGGAAACGCAGGGATAGTGTCTGGCCGTCTCCCAGAGGAACCGGTCTCCAGGCGCCTTTGTTGAACATGTTTTGCGTGGAGAAGTTGTTGAAGTTCACTCCGACGGTACCTACGAAGGTATTTGCGCCCCAGCCGCCAGAGAGTTCGAACTGGCTGCTAGGCTTCTCAACTACGTTATAAGCGATGTCTACGGTATTGTTTGCCGGATTAGGCATGATGTTATAGCCTTCCTCGGATGCAGCCTTTTCAGGTTCGAAAACGCCCATCGAGGCGATTTCACGAATGGAGCGCTCGAAGTCTGTCTGACGGAAAAGATATCCCGGACGTGTGAAGATCGCACGCCGGACTACATTCTCGTGAGTGAGCGTGTTGCCGTTGATGATGATGTTGTTGAACGTGGCAGGCTTGCCTTCGACCATTCGCATTTCGACGTCGACGGAATCGCCTTCGATGTTCAACTCGACAGGCTGGACGTTGAAGAACAGATATCCATTGTCCCTGTAAAGCTTGGACACGGCCATCTCATTTTCCTTGCCGCCTCCGAAAAGACGCTTCTCCATCGTGACGTTGTCATAGACGTCGCCTTTCTTCACCATCAGCACGGAATTCAGCGCATCGCTGGTATAAAGGGAGTTGCCGGTCCAGGTAATGTTCCTGAAATAATACCTCTTCCCCCTGTCGATGTCGAATTTGATTCCGAGTCTGTTTGGAGATATATAATAGATGGAGTCCTTGGCTATCCTTGCGTCGCGGTATCCCTTTTCATTGAACGCCGATATCAGGGACTGCTTGTCGCTAGGATACTCCTTCTCATCGAATTTCTTGCTGCTGAACAAGTTGTAAAGAGACATATCCTTGGTCTTCTTCATGGACTTGTCCATCTTGAACTTGGAGACCTCGTTTCCGGTTCCGGTGTAAGTGATGGTCTTGATCTTTACCTTCGGGCCTTTAGTGACATTGAAGGAGACGCGAACGGCGTTCTGAATGTTGGTATCCTTCTGCACGTCCACGCCGACGTCACATTTGAGATACCCCTTCTCCCTATAATAGCTTTTTATGAGGTCAACCGAAGTCTGCTTGATGTATTCAGATATCTGCTGTCCCTTGCGGAGATTCAGCTTGTCCTTCAGGTCGTCCTTTTCTGAATTCTTCACGCCGTTGTAAATCCAGGCTGAAACCCTTTCACGCTCAGCTAGATTCAATGCGAAATAAGCGGTATCTCCCCTTCCGAGGGAGTCGATGGTCAGACCGACGGAAGAAAAGCGCTTCTGCAGCCAGATCCTCTTGACGATCTGGGAGAGTTCTTGACTTGGAACGGTAATCTTCTGACCTACCTGAATGCCGGTAAGGCCGAGTACGGAATTCTCGTCAATGTACTTGATGCCTTTGACGTGAATACCTCCTACCGTGTAAGTTACAGGGTGGTCATAGTCGACGACGATCTGCGCCGGAGAATTTTCCACCTGCGCTAGCGCTGAAATGGAAAGACAAAGAAGAATGGTGGAAATGATCCAAAAACGTCTCATCGGATAACAGAAATGAACGACTTGCAAAGTTATACTTTTATTTTATTCTTCCATACCGTCTATCGCGCTTCGCAAAGCTGTCCAAGGCGGACTGAAACTGAGTTTTGCGAAAATCGGGCCATAACACGTCTGTGAAGTAAAATTCGCTGTAGGCGCACTGCCAGAGCATGAAATTGCTGATGCGCTCCTCTCCGCCCGTCCTGATCATCAAGTCCGGATCGGGGATGCCGCCAGTTGCAAGAATGTCTGAAAAAGTATCTTCGTCCAAGTCGGGAATCTTCTTGCCATTAACTCCAGCGTCAAAACAGAGGGCTCCGTAACGACGCGCAGCCTGTGCGATATCCCACTTGCCGCTATAGCAGAAAAGCACGTTCAAGTCAAGCCTGTTGAAAGCAGCAGTGTCGCGCTCGCCCTGCTCTATGGGCCCGAGCACATCAGCAGGAATGGCGGCCTTGTTGCCGATTACCCTGAACCTGATGGAGTTCTTCTTGAATGTATCCATCTCGCCCAATACGGAGCTCGCCATAAGAGCCATCAGCTGATGCACTTCAGGTTCAGGACGGTTCCAGTTTTCAGTCGAGAATGCGAAAATGGACAAATATCTGATGCCTTTTTCCACGGCGAATTCGCAGCAGTCGCGCACCGCCTCCTTGCCTTCAAGATGGCCGAGAGACCTGTCCTCGCCTCTTTGCTTCGCCCATCGTCCGTTGCCATCCATAATGATGGCTACATGGTTGGGAATGTGTGAATTATTGTCTGTCATTTCTCTTGTCTTCTCCCCAAAAGAGTTTTTCCTGAAGCGCCCCGATGAAATTCGAGCTTTCCAGAGCAACGGAATTTACAGTAAATCCCGCCTTGGCGAAAGACAGCTTTTGCCCTGAGACGATGGAAGCGGAGCGGTTGTCCATTGTAAGCATCGCTTCATGGCCGCGGGCATTAACCGCGATTTCGATCATGGAAGTATCAGGAACTATCAATGGCCTCACATTGAGGTTGTGAGGTGCTATAGGACTTATTATCAAAACTTTAGCATCTGGACGAACGATGGGGCCGCCCAAACTCAGGCTGTAGGCCGTGGAGCCTGTGGGAGTCGCCACAAGGAGGCCGTCTGCCCAATAAGTAGGAAGCCTGCTTCCGTCAACCGTCACGTCGATGGAAAGCATCACCGGATCGCGCCTCTGAACCACTACTTCATTCACAGCATAAGGGTACAGCCCTTCAGGCATGTTGTCGCAATGCATCGAGAGCACCGTGCGTCGTTCAAGGCGGTATTTGCCGTCTACAAGCTCGGATATCCAGCCGTTGGAATCTGTATCGCTTACCGTAGATGTGGTCAGGAACCCGAGACGGCCGAAATTCACTCCAACGACAGGAATTCCACTGCCACGCACCAAAGTAAGGGCGGACAGGAAAGTGCCGTCTCCGCCAAGTGCGAAAAAGAGCTTGCAGTCGGATGAAAGGTCGGAGCAAGCGTCGAACCTCTCGCCTGACGGAATCAATTCCCGAAGCGATCCCGGCAGAACAGAGAGAAAAGAGCTGTAATAAATGATTCGTACGCCTTTTTCCCCAACGCTTCTCAACAGAGTCAGAAGCTTGTCGCTGTTTGCGGCATTGAATTCCCTTCCGAAAATAGCTACTGTCATCAAATTTCTTATTAAGATTTCAAAAGTACCAATTTATAGCAAAATGTCAAATTAATATTTAATTTTGCATGTCATGACAAGATTAAGCGTAAACATCAACAAGTTTGCGACTTTGAGGAATGCGCGAGGCGGCAACAACCCCGACGTGCTACAAGTTGCAAAGGACTGCGAAAGATTTGGAGCCCAGGGCATAACAGTCCACCCAAGGCCCGATGAAAGACATATCCGCTATTCTGACGTCATTTCTTTAAAGCCTATACTCTCCACTGAATTCAATATAGAAGGCAACCCGATCCCGTCGTTCATCGACCTAGTGCTGAAAGTGAATCCAGCACAGGTCACTCTCGTTCCCGACGCTCCGGACCAGCTTACATCCAACCACGGATGGAATCCCAAGTCAAACATGAAGTTCCTCAAGGAAACGTGCAGGCGATTCAGCGAAGCGGGCATCCGCACTTCCATCTTCATAGATCCCGACCCGGCAATGATAGACTACGCAGCTGAAACAGGTTGCGACAGGGTCGAGCTTTACACTGCAGCTTATGCCGACAGCTATGCCGAAAACCGCGACCAGGCGCTCAAGCCTTATTATGAAGCGGCTCTTGAAGCAAGGAAATGCGGCCTGGGACTGAATGCAGGACATGACCTGTCCCTAGAAAACCTGAAGTTCTTCATAAGGAATATCAACTGGACAGAAGAGGTATCCATAGGACATGCGCTTGTCTGCGACGCTCTATACCTCGGACTCGAAAAAACCATCAAATCATATCTTGACCAATTGGCATAATTTTTATTGAAGATTTGTAAATTTGCGATGTAAAAAATCTGCCTCAACCAGAAAAAAACAAAACACAATAACAATGAAAAAAGACACTCTTACCCTTATCCTCAGCATCGTCGCTGCAGCAATTTCATGCGCCCTGCTTGTTTTATTCTTTACCATGGTAATGCCTAGGCTTGGCAAGAAATCCAAAGCGGCTGAAGCTTCCGGCGAAAGCATCACGTCCAATGGACAGGTTGCATACATACAGTTGGATTCGCTTATGAATCAATATGATATGTATAACGACTTAAGCTCAGCCCTTGAAAGTAAGGCAAATAAGGTTCAGAGCGATTTTCAAAGGAGAGGCAACAAGCTGAATTCGGATATGCAGGTTTTCCAAAACTCAGTAAATAAAGGACTTATGATCCGCTCCGAGGCGGAACGCCAGCAGCAGGATCTTCTCCAGCGCAAGCAGACTCTTCAGGATGAGGCTAATACCAAACAGCAGGAACTCGCAGAAGAGAATCAGGTAATGCTGAACCAAGTCCTCGATGCCCTACACTCTTATCTCATCACCTACAACGAAGACCATAGCTACTCTCTCATCTTCGTCACCAGCGGCACGCCTGGCACCATCATCATCGGCGACCCGGCCCTCGACATCACAAATGACGTCGTCAAGGGTATGAACGAAGAATATGTCAAGACACGCAGTTCAAAGAAAAGCAGCACGGCAGAAGACAGCAATTCAGAGACCACAAAGGCAACGAAATAAAGATGGACTCACTTTCACATACCGATTTAAAGTTCCCCAAGCAGGATGCGAAATACGTAGGTAAAGTCCGCGACGTCTATTCCATCGACGACAAGTATCTTGCGATGGTCGTGACCGACCGCATCTCCGCATTCGACGTCGTCCTTCCAAAGGGAATCCCCTACAAGGGACAAGTATTGAACCAGATTGCGTCCCTGTTCCTCGACAGGACCAAGGACATCATTCCAAACTGGAAGATTGCCGACGCCGATCCCATGGTGACTGTGGGATACAAGTGCAAGAACCTTCCAGTCGAATTCATAGTCAGAGGCTATCTTGCCGGTTCGTCTTGGCGCGCATACAAATCTGGCGTCAGGGAAATCTGTGGCGTGAAGCTTCCGGATGGAATGCTTCAGGACCAAAAGTTTCCTGAACCCATCCTCACGCCTACCACCAAAGCCGAATACGGCGACCACGACGAAGACATCAGCGGAGCCGAAATCATAAGCAGGGGCATCATCGAAAAGAGCCTTTACGAGAAGCTCGCAGCTGCAGCCATCGCGTTGTTCAACAGAGGGAATGAAGTCGCTGCCGAACGCGGGCTGATTCTCGTAGACACCAAATACGAATTTGGAATCCTCAATGGAGAGCCTATGCTCATAGACGAAATCCATACTCCTGACTCTTCGCGGTATTTCTACGCCGCCGATTACGAAGAACGCTTCAAGAACGGTCTTGAGCCGCGGCAGCTTTCCAAGGAGTTCGTGCGCGAATGGCTCATGGACAACGGATTCAGCGGAAAAGCTGGAGAAAAAGTCCCTGAAATGACTCTTGAAAAGGTACAGGAAATATCCGAAAGGTACATTGAACTTTACGAAAACATCACAGGCCGCAAGTTCGTCAAGACGTCTTACGAAAACGCTGAAAAGCGCATAGAAGACAACGTCAATAACATACTGGAGCGACTTAAATGACACTTACGGCTTTCGACGGGGCAGCATGCCTTTCGCATGTCGCCCCGTCGAAGCATAAGGTTGAATTGGAATCATGAAAAGACTGCTTCTCTCCTTGATTATCTGTCTTGCTACACTCGCAGGAGCCTCGGCGCAAGATTACGTGCCGACACCGGTACAAGTCTCGACCGAAAAGGTCAACATTTCCGGCAGAATTTACTGGACGCACAAAGTGCTTGAGAAACAGACTCTTTATTCCATTGCAAAGGCTTATAGCGTGTCGGTGGACGACATCTGCGAAGTCAATCCTTCTCTTCGAGACGGGCTGAAGTCAGGCTCGCTGATCTTCATTCCATGCGACAAGGTCATACGGCAGGACCAGAACCAAGAAAAGCCGCAGAATCAGGAAAACCAGCACTCACAGACGCTGCAGCAACACGACGATACTGTCGTCATTTCCGGGCATGATGCGGGACAGCAAAAAGGCACCGAAGATGCCATTGAAGTGCCTTACGGATATACTCTTCACATTGTCAGGTGGTTCGAGAGCTTGAGGAGCATTGCTTCAAAATACGGAGTCAGCGAAGAGGCCATCATGGAAGTTAACGGCCTCACAGACAAACGGGTCTATCGCCGCCAGAAGCTTCTTGTCCCTCCTACCGATTACATTCCCAAGGCATTCAGGACAGGAAATGAAGATGACAGCCTGAAAGAGTCGGTTGCCGACACAATTGGCGGAATCGTCACTGGCAACACCCCGGAACAAGACCTGATGGACAGGCTGCACCACGGCTCCATGTTCCACAGGTTTACCAAGTTCAACCCTGCAAAGGTAGCTGTCATCCTTCCCCTCAACTCAGAATCAGCAGAGCCAAGCCAGAATTTCTACGACTTCTACTGCGGAATGCTCTTGGCATTGGAAGGACTGAAAGAAAGCGGAGTCAATGCTGAAATTACATTCTGGGACAGCGGAAAAGCCAAGATTCGCTCTCTGGAAGCCGACGGCAAGCTTAAAGGGGCGGACCTCATAATAGGCCCCGTCATGGAAAGAGACCTTTCCCAGCTTGCTTCATATTGCGATTCGCTTCACATTCCATTCGTCTCGCCTTTGGACCAGAAGGCTGCATCGCTCATTCCTTACAGCAGCTACATGTACCAGGTGCCTCCTAGCGATGCGACGCGCATCAACAATTCGGTAGAATCGCTGAATGCCTCACATTCGGACCAAGTCACATTGATATACGAAAAAGGCTGCAAGGATACCGCTTTGGTCAGGATGTACCGCGAAGCTTTTTCCTCACAAGGCATCAAATACCAGATTTACAGCTACGACATCCATCAGGGACGGTCGGTAAGGGACAAGCTTCAGTCGCTCATGAACCGGAGCTACAAGCAGAAAGTCGTAGTGGCTTCCGAAGACGAAGCATTCGTACTGGACTGCCTTCGCAACCTCAACCTTCTTATCGATTTCGGACATTACGACCTTCAGGCATGGGGACAGCCCAAATGGCGCAATTTCGAAACTTTGGACCCGGGATACTGCCACAAGGCCAATCTTCACCTTTCAATGCCATACTATGTGGATTATTCGAGCAAGAAAGTGCAGTCTTTCGTGATGCATTACCGTGACCTTTATAATGCCGAGCCTACCCCTTTTTCATTCCAAGGCTACGACATTGCATTCTATTTCATCTCCGCGATCAACGAGACCGGAGGGAATATCGAGAATTACGTCGAATTCACTCCAAAATCCATGCTTCAGTCAGAAATGAAATTCCGCCGCAGCGGACGCCACGGCGGATTCATCAACATTGCGACAAAGGATGTCGTCTTGAAACCCGATTACAGTATCGAGTGAGGGTCGAGATTATCCTTCTCTACGTCCTTGAAGTAATTTACAGTTCCGACTTTCAGTTCAACGGTGGAGGAATCGTCGCAGACGATGATTCCTTTAGGATGCATCTGCAGGGCTGAGATGGTGCACATGTGTGTCACAGGTCCTTCGACAGCTGCCTGAAGCGCATGGGCCTTGTTGTGTCCGTTGATGAGGATCAGCACCTCGTCTGCTTCCATTACTGTAGCGACGCCGACTGAAAGCGCAGACTTCGGAACGAGGTTGACGTCGTGGTCGAAGAAACGGGAATTGGCGATGATGGTGTCGGTGGTGAGGAACTGTTCGTGGGTGCGGGAAACGAGTGAAGATCCCGGCTCGTTGAATGCCAGGTGGCCGTCAGGGCCTACGCCGCCGACGAAGAGCCTGATGCCGCCATTGGCCTTGATTGCCTTTTCGTAATCTTCGCATTCCTTTACAAAATCCTTGGCGTTGCCGTTCAGGATATGCACGTTCTCCTTCTTGATGTCCACGTGGTTGAAAAGACGGTTCCACATGAAGAAATGATAGCTTTCAGGATGTTCTTCAGGGATGCCGACATATTCGTCCATGTTGAAAGTGACTACGTTCTGGAAGGAAACCTTTCCAAGATTGTAATAGTGGATGATTTCGTTGTAAGTGCCGACAGGAGTTGACCCTGTAGCGAGACCGAGGACGAAAGGCTTCTCAGGCGTCGGATGGAAGTCATTGATTTTTTTGACGATGTAAGCGGCTGCCCACTGGGACATCTTGCCGTAGGAATCTTCAATAATTAATCTCATGATATTTTAGTTAGTTGAATTGATTTCAATTCTTGTGTCCCAACAGCACCCTGGCGTTCTCCAGAGCCGCATTGCTGAGTTGGGCTCCCGAAAGCATCTTCGCTATCTCGGTGACCCTTTCCTCCCCCTCTACCTTCCTTATATCAGTGACCGCAGTTCCGCGATCCTTGTCGTAACTCTTTGTAACCACGAAATGCGCATCGCCCTTGGCAGCCATCTGCGGAAGATGCGTTATGGCTATGACCTGCATAGACTTGCCCATCTCCACGATCCTGTCCCCCATCCTGTCGGCAATGCTTCCCGAGACTCCGGTGTCTATTTCATCGAAGATCATCGTAGGCATATTCCTGTACTTGGCCAGCAGTGCCTTGATGCAAAGCATTATGCGAGAAAGCTCGCCGCCTGAAGCGCATTTTGACAGCTCCTCGACAGATGTCTTCCCGTTGGCTGAGAACATGAACTTCACTTCATCCCGTCCTTTCTCATCGAACTCTTCCTTTCCATTCACGTCGGCGCGGAACACCGCATAAGGCATGCTCAGTTCCCTTATGGAGTCCTCCAACTGCTTCGAAAGAGGCCCAGCCGCATTGATCCTGCTTTCATGCAGTCCGTCAGCCAGCTTTCCGCACTCCATTTCCAGTCCAATGCAACGCTCTGCCAACTTTTGCCTTCCGCTCTCCAAATCAGTGGCATCGGCTATGGCGGAAGAATATCTTTCCCGGGCTTGAATAAGTTCATCTTCTGTTGCCGCACCGAACCTGCGCTCCAGTGTATATAGCACCGAGAGCCTGTCTTCGACCTCCTGGAGCCTTTCCGGAGAGACCGAAATCTCCTCTGCCAGCGCATCCATATCCTGCTCCATGTCCTTCAAGTCCAGCCTGCAGGACTCGAGCCTGTCGGCTATCCCATTCAGTTTCGGCATCCATTCCGCTGTTTTCCTGCAAGTCTGCGCAGCATCCTTCAGATCCTGCACTAGAGAATATTCATCCTCCTCGCGCGAGAACTTGTCAAGCACGGACTTCATGTTGTCCAGGATCTCTTCGGCGTTTGCCAGCTTCTTCCGCTCCTCTTCCAATGCCGCCTGCTCACCTTCATGAAGCTTGGCAGCATCAAGAACGTTGAATTGCTCCTGATTGAAGCTCTTTTCCAGCTTTGCCTTGGCTGTCCTGGAATCTGCAGCCTTCAGGTCGGACTCGGCCTTTCTCCATTCGGAGAGCCTGGCGGCGAATTCGGAACAGCGCTTGGCATTGCCGGCAAAGGCATCAACTACCGAGAGTTGGAAATTGCTGTCTGCAAGCATAAGCTGCTGGTTCTGGGAGTGGATGTCTATGAGCTTGGCTGAAAGTGCCTTCATTTCTTCCGCAGGGACAGGCTCGTCGTTCACGAACGAGCGCGAACGTCCCTGAGGGTTTACGACGCGACGTATGACATACTCTTCGCCTTCGACGGCAAACTCGCCTTCGACGACGCAGTTCTTGTCCTTGTCGCTCAAGACCCTTGCGTCGGACTTGGCGCCCAATAACAAAGACAAGGCACCGAGCAAGATGGTCTTGCCGGCGCCCGTTTCTCCCGTAATGATGATAAGATGCTCAGGAAACGAGACGTCAAGCGCCTCGATCAACGCATAGTTCTGTATGGTCAGCCTCCTTAGCATCTGTCAAGAGGCTATCTGGAACGTCTTCTGCCGGAGTAATCCTCTTCTTCCTCTTCTGGGCTGCAAGCGTTGCTGTCAGCGATCCTGTAGCCGATCTTTTTATCTTCGAACTCCTTCACTGCTATCAACGAAGGCTTTGGAAGCTGTTCATAATAGCGTGAGATCTCGATCTGTTCCTTGTTCTCGAAGGTTTCCTCCAGAGGTGCGTCAGGCTCCTTGCTGAACTCTTCCAGCTTGGCATCGAGCTCCCTCTTGACGTCTGTAGCTATCTGGTTCGCGCGTTTGGCGATGATCATGGTGGATTCGTAAACGTTGCCCTGACCGTCGTGGTTAGGGTCCGCGAAATTGGTTAGCTCACGAGTTATCGTGTTTGTTGGAACTGTCTTTAAATATTCGGTATCCATAGTCGATTGATTGTTATTTTTCTTCTGTTGTCTTGGTATCGGCGGCACTCTCGGCCGTCTCCTCGGAGGATGTGCCGATGAATTTCTGCGACTTGCGGTAAAGCCCGTCAAGTTCCCTTCTATGCTTCGATTCAGGGAATTCCCCGGCGAAGTTGAAGTAAGAATCGGCGAATGTCATATAACGCTCCTTCTGCTTCTGAGGTATGCTGTTCAAGGCGAACCTGTAAGCTGACATGGTCTCGTAATACATAAGGTCTTCGCGGTATACGTTGTCAGGATCGTCCTTTATGACATTCCTGAAAGCGGTGTAAGCTGCCAGATAGTCCTCCATCCCGTAATAGAGCCTTGCGCTCTCAAGAGCCTTCTTGTCGAGACGCTCATTAAGGTCCTTCTGCATGACAAGGCAACGGTCACGATAAGGAGAGTCGGCCTCCTCGTAAAGATACTCCTGAATGGCAGTAAGCGCCCTGTAAGTGGGCTGCTGGTCCAACTGGTAGTTATATGTCTTGCGATAGAGGCAGTCGATGCGAAGGAATTTGGCCTCTGTGGAGAACGTGCTGTGAGGGAACACATTCACGTACTGCTCGAAATTGCTCTCGGCCGTGGTGTAATCCTCCGCATTGTAATTGCTGAGCGCCCAGTAAAACTGGACGGTGTCCTCCTGGGGCGTGTTCTTGGTCTCGATGGAGAGGGATTCAAAGAGCGATGCGGCCTTTTCGTATTTCTTGGATTCGAAATACTGGAATGCCGCCTTGTACTTGGCCGGAGTGTCATAGCTTTCAAGAAGCAAGTCGTATTGGGTCTTGCATGATGTGAGAGCCGCGACGGCGGTAAGGATCAACAATAGGGATTTGCGGATGCGCATAGGATTTGGATTTTGATTATGCCTCCAAAGTAGGCAAATAACAAGCCAAGAATCTGTCTGCGTCAAGAGCAGCCCTGCATCCGGAAGCGGCTGCCGTTACAGCCTGACGGTAATCAGGATCCTGTACGTCGCCTGCAGCGAACACTCCTTCAATATCGGTCTTCGATGTTTTCCCTTCAGTGATGATATATCCTTCAGGATTGGTTGCTATCTGTCCCTTGAACACGTCCGAATTCGGATGGTGTCCGATGGCAAGGAAGAAGCCGTCGATAGGAAGGTCGGATACTTCGTTGGTCTTGTTGTTCAAAAGCCTTACCCCTGTGACTCCAGTAAGGTCGCCAAGTACTTCCTGAGGATTTCGGTTCCAGAGAACTTCTATGTTCTTCGTGTCTGCGACGCGCTTCTGCATGGCATCGCTGGCACGGAACACGTCCCTGCGGACGATCAGATAAACTTTCTTGGCAAGAGTGGCCAGATAGGTGGCTTCCTCGCAGGCTGTGTCTCCGCCGCCTACGACCGCCACGGTCTTGCCCCTGAAGAAGAAGCCGTCGCAAGTGGCGCATGCGCTGACGCCCTGGCCGGCAAATTTCTTTTCAGATTCGAGTCCGAGGTATCTGGCTGTGGCTCCGGTGGCAATTATTACGGTGTGAGCCTTGACGGTCTTTTCGTCGTCTATGACAAGTTCGAAGGGATGCTTGGAGAAGTCCGCCTTCGTTACGATGCCAAAGCGGATGTCGGTACCAAGGCGGGTGGCCTGCTTGCGAAGGTCCTCCATCAAGTCGTTGCCGGTGACTCCATCCGGATAACCGGGGAAATTCTCGATCCTGGTGGTTTCAGTGAGCTGTCCGCCAGGCTGGATGCCTTCATAAAGGACAGGTTCTAGATTGGCGCGGCAAGCGTAAATCGCGGCTGTAAATCCGGCCGGGCCGCTTCCGACTATAAGTACCTTGTAAACTTTATCTTCCATGACTATTTTTTAGACTGCAAATTTATACTTTTTTCAATGAAAATACCTATTTAAAGCGCAGGCACTTTATGACAATCTTCCTCCGTATTTGTATAGCAGGCGGTAAAGCGTCCTCTCTGAAAGGTTCAGGAATGGAAGGGCGATGCGGTTGAGGAATCCTGGCATGCATGAGGACTTGCCTTCAAACATAGCTTTCAATGCCTTCTCGACAGCCTTCTGGGGCGTAATCATCACGCCCAGGCCGCGGGCAAGCTTGCGATGATTGTCTGAGAGCTTATAGAGGCTTGTATCCACAGCGCCGAAGTAAGCTGCCGTGACCGTAACTCCGGTATGCATGAGTTCAATGCGAAGCGACCTGCTGAAAGACCTGTTGAAGCATTTCGTGGCAGAGTACATAGTGATTCCAGGATAAGGCATCCAGGCCGCAAGGGATGATATGTTCAGAATCCTTCCGTGTCCCCTTTCCTTCATCAGCTTCGAATAATGCCAGCACAATGTCACCGGAGTCACATTGTGGAGGACGTGCATGGAATGTACCTGAGCCTCGCTCCAGATGTCCATTGAGCCGAACTTGAAGAAGCCGGCATTGTTGATGAGTATATCCACCTGCCTGTCGCCAACCTGCGCGATCAGTTTGTCGGCAGAATCGAACTGTCCGAGATCCATTCCAATCGGAAGTATTTCCTGCGAATTCCCTATAATGCAGTGCAATCTCACATCCTCGACTGCCTGAGGGAGCAGTCCATTGTCAAGGGCAGCCATAATGATGCTGTATCCCATTTCTGCGAGACGGCGGCAATAATCCAGTCCCATCCCGCTCGAGGCGCCGGTCACAAGAGCGTACTGCCCCGCATTGGCTTCATTTTTGTATTCCCGCATAGCGTTGCAAAATTAGAAAAAATCGGGAGAGCTTGGGGAAATGTTGCATTGATTAAAATAATTATAATTGTATATTTGCAACGAATTTTTAGTAAAATCAAATGCGAGACGACATTAAAGACATTCTAAGAAGCCATAAGTTGAAGGCGACACCACAGCGCGTTATGGTTTACGGCAAGCTCCTTGAGATTGGCCACGCTTCTGCAGACATGGTTTACAGCCAGCTCAACGCGGACAATCCGGCCATGACCGTCGCTACCACTTACAACATCCTCGAATCATTCGTTAAGGCAGGCATCGTCAAGCGTCTCTTCAGTTCCACGAACAAGATGTTCTTCGACATCAACACCGACCCGCACATGCACCTTTACTGCGAGGACGGCGAGCATTTCATCGACTACTACGACCCACAGCTTCAGTCCATGGTCGAATCCTACCTCCGCGGCAAGAAGATCCGCAACTTCGACGTTAGGGACATAAACATCGAGCTGGTCGGGACCAGAAAGAACCATAAGAATCAATAAACTGTCTATCAAATATCAATTATCATGAAATCATTAAAAGGCACAAAGACCGAAAAGAACCTGCTGATGATGTTCGCAGGCGAATCACAAGCTCGAAACCGCTACACTTTCTTCGCCAGCCAGGCAAAGAAGGACGGCTACGAGCAGATTTCCGCAGTGTTCACGGAAACAGCTGAACAGGAAAAGGAGCATGCCAAGATTCTTTTCAAGCTGCTTGAAGGCGGCGAAGTGGAAATCACAGCTTCATTCCCTGCAGGAGTGATCGGCACAACAGCCGAAAACCTGAAGGCCGCTGCCGCAGGCGAATACGAAGAATGGACAAACTCTTATCCGATGTGCGCCAAGATAGCCGATGAGGAAGGATTCCCTGAAATCGCTTCCCAGTTCAAGCTCATCGCCACTGTAGAAAAGGGCCACGAAGCACGTTACAAAGACCTGCTCGCCAAAATTGAAGGCAACAAGTCCTTCGAACGCGACGAACCTATCGAATGGCAGTGCCGCAACTGCGGATTCATCATCAAGGCCAAGAAGGCTCCGGAAGTCTGCCCTTGCTGCAAGCATCCTCAGGCTTATTTCGAACCAAGAAGACAATACTAACAGGACTCCGCAATGAAAAGATTTTCTTTAGCATTGGCATCCTGTCTTCTCGTAATGCCGCTTATTTTCAGTTGCACCCAGAAAGTTCCTGAGACCAGGATAAAGGTGGTCTGTCACCGCGGTCTCTGGGATGCTCCGAAATCTTATGAGAACTCCATAGCCAGCCTCAAGCTTGCACAGAAAGGACAATACTACGGCTCCGAGTTCGACTTGAACAGGACCAAGGATGGCGTGCTGATCGTAAACCACGACCCTACGATCCAGGGGGACACCATCGAACAGACGAACTTCAAGGGCGTCATCGACACGATGAAGCTCCCTAACGGGGAAAAGGTGCCTACTTTCGAGCAGTACCTGGCTCAAGGGAAAAAAAGCAAGAAGACCATGCTGATCTGCGAGATGAAGGCACATTCGTCAGACTCCCTTACAGTATTGGCAGTCGACGAAGCTGTAGCTTTGATAAAGAAACATGACATGGAAAGCCAGATGGTCTACATCTCATTCAGCCTTCCTGCTTGCAAGGAATTCGCAAAGCTCCAGCCAAACAACACAGTACAATACCTCGGCGGCGACATGACTCCACAGGAAGTGAAGGATGCCGGCCTCAACGGAATCGACTACCTTATTATAAAGTTCATCATCCATCCTGACTGGGTCAAGCAGGCACACGACCTTGGAATGACTGTCAACGTTTGGACGGTGAACGATATCGAGAACATTTCCAAGATGGCCACCCTCGGAGTCGACATGATTACGACAAACAAGCCAGAACTCGTCCGCGACATACTCGTTAAGGAGAAGAACTAATCTTCGCCTTCGAGATGGGCGATGGCGTTAGAGTGGGTCGACATCAGGGACTATGTCGGTCGGGTATTCAGACTCCTTGCGAACCTGCTCGCAAGCCTCGGCGACAGCCTTCTTCAACTCCGGAAGTTTTTGCGAACGGGGCAGCTTGATCCAGATTTCGGTTATGTAAAGACCTTTCAGCTTGCTTCTTTCAGCTGCCACCGGTCCTGTGAACCTCAATCCTGCTATCAATGCCAGCTTTTCAGCCAATGCCGCCCCCGTACGCATGAGCCTTCCCTCGTGCCCGTCACGGAGAATCAGCTTCATCATCCTAGTAAATGGAGGGTAGCCGAACTGCCTGCGCTCATCGAGCATTTCAGAACGGCGCATTCCCGTCCCCAAGGACTGGAATACCGGATGCGAAGGAGTATCCGTCTGAATCAGCATCCTGCCTCGGATATGTCGCCTTCCAGCCCGTCCACGAAGCTGCGAGAGAATCTCCATGGCACGTTCGTCATTGCGGAAGTCCTGATATGAGAGAAGGGAATCGCCGGAAATCACCGCAACCAACGCAAGGTTTTCGAAATCGAACCCCTTGGTTATCATCTGGGTGCCTACCAAAATATCAGTCTTTCCCTCCGAAAAATCCTTCAGGACTGCATTGGACTTCGTCTTGGACTTGAACACGTCGGCGTCAAACCTGTCGATGACAGCTTCTGGAAAGACAGCCTTCAACTCCTCTTCTATCCTTTCAGTCCCGGCGCCGCGCGGCAAAAGATCCTCTGCCCCACAATTCGGACAGTGCGCATCGAACGGCGCGACATAGTCGCAATAATGGCACGCAACCGTATTGTTATACTTGTGATAGCTCAAATTCACGTCGCAGTTCGGGCACTTGAGGATTTCGCCACATTCAGCACACTGAATGACAGGTGCATAAGACCTTCTACTGCGGAAGACCATTACCTGTTCGCGCAGACTCAGGCAGTCCCTTATCTCGTTTATAAGCCTGTTCGAGAAGGATCCGGTCATGTCGTGGAGGCGCCGGGCCTGTATCGTGTCGACGATCTCTATTTCAGGGTCATCCTCCCCATAATATTTGGTTTCCAATGCAACGCGGACGAACTTGCCGGTCTCTGCATTGTAAAGGGACTCAAGCGAAGGCGTGGCACTCCCCAGGATTATGTTCGCTCTACGCATGCGGGCAAGCATCAGGGCAGCGTCGCGGCCATTGTAGCGTGGAGCAGGCTCTTCCTGCTTGTATGATGCGTCGTGCTCCTCGTCGATAATCACAAGTCCTAGATTTTCAATTGGAAGGAACACCGCTGAACGTGTTCCCAGAATTATTCTAGTGGAGGAATTATCCTTCAGCGATTCATAAAGCCTTTTCTTCGCCGAGGAGGCCTGCAGAGAGTGGAAGACCAGCAGCTTGCCGCCGAAGACTTTTTTCAGGCGGTCGCAAAGCTGCCTCGACATCGCTATTTCGGGCACCAGATAGAGCACACTGCGGGCAGGGACTGACGGCCGAGCGGCCGAGCCAGACGAGACGGCGGTACCGGAGAGCGTTTCTGCCGCGAGCGTGATATAGACTTCCGTCTTGCCGCTGCCGGTAACGCCGTCCAGCAGGACGGCCTTGCCGGCAGCGAAAGCGGTTCGGGCCTGCGAAGCTGCCTGCAGCTGAAGTTCGGAGAGCTTGGGCAGCTCCTTGAGCATGGAACGTTGCATTGACGCCTCGGCATCCCCGGAAAGAAGCCTCTCAGCAGCGCTTTCATCGCCACGCAAGACCTTTTCCTCGGCAAGATACTCTATCTGGCGGGCAAAGGCGCCGGAATATGCCGCCTTGTAGACCTCGCCGACCGTGCACATGTAATAATCTGCAATCGTACGCCAGAAATCGATCTCTAAGCGTGAAACGCCTGCAAATGGTTCTATGGAGTCGATAGGCTTGACCTTATCCTCGTCGATCCCTTCCGGCAGCTCATAACCGATTCCTTCGACCACCCCGAGATACTTTCTGAAATGCATCGTGACCACTACGCGGCTCCCTTCCCGGATGGAATCGCGCATATCGTCGGGCACGGAATATGTCATCCCGCCGCCAATCTTCAATGGAAGCATCACGGTTGCATACATAGTGACAAAATTAAGAAAAAGCGGCTGAAAAATTTCGGATAAATAAAAAATGCCTTATATTTGCACCCACGTAAAAAAAGGAACACTAGCATAGATGGTCCATGCGACGGACTGAAAATCCGTGGAATGTGGTTCGATTCCACAGTGTTCCACTTCTAAAGGCCGGATCCCGATCGGGACCAGGCCTTTTTTATTTCTGCGTAAGGATCCAGTCCGAGGTAAGCTTCAAGACTTCCGGCGAAATAGTTTCGGTTATGCCGTAATACTCGCTCGGAGCCCCCGTCGTGCAATGTTGGAACAAATGGTTCAAGCCTTCCATGCTGCGTATTTCGAGGGTGCCGCCGGCCTGTCCCGTCGCCTTCTCTTCAGCTATCGTCCTGAACACCGGCATATTCACATCCTGAAGCACCTGAAGATCCTTAGTGCCGCTGACCAGCAGCGCAGGGCATTTGGTCGCCCTGATGTCTGGAGCGGGGTCGTGCCTAATGAAATAATAGATCCACGGCGATTTATAGTCCTCAGGAATGTCCGCCGGAATCTCCTTGGAAGCGTATATCTTGGCATTGACCTCCTCCTGCTCCCTTTCCGTCTGCCTGACGACCTCGTCAGGAGCTCCTGCCGCCTTCAGTACAGCAACTTTCTGCGATGCCAGGATCTCTCCGCCTTTCACCGAAGTTCCTGCCAGCGACACGACGAACGCCACATCCGGCCTCCGCGCCGCTATCATGAATACAATGATTCCGCCTTCCGAATGTCCCTCCAGGCCGATCCTGCCATTGTCAATCTCAGGCCGTCCCTTCAAGAAGTCGAACGCAGACTCATAATCGCAAGAAAGGTCTTCGGTGGTCGACTTGGCCGCAATTTCCCGCGTCGCCTCATCCCAGCCTCGGTCGTCGAAGCGCAGGACCGCTATCCCGTGTCTTGCATAGTAATCGGCTATAACCAGAAACGGCTTGTGGTCCATCAGCTCCTCGTCGCGGTTTTCCGTCCCGCTGCCGGTGATCAACACTACCGCAGGGAAAGGTCCTTGCCCTTCCGGTTCAGTCAATGTTCCGTGCAGCTCTATTCCAGCCTTCTCATTCCTGAACGCGACCTCCTCGCTTCTATATGGGTAAGGCGGCTGTGGAGTCTGTGGCCTGACGGCCTTTTCACGCTCGCCGCGGACTAATGTCAGAGGGAACTCCATTCCTGACTGCCTGAACTTTCCGATGATGGAATTCAATGCCATCATTCCCTGATACTCGATCCCAAACTGCAAGAACTTGACTTTCAGAGTCAGCCCATCCATCTTCACCGAATCGGCCAGCAGTCCCCTTGCACCTTGCTCGGGCACGTCCATCTTGACCACATACTCTCCCGAAGCTCCGGCCTTTTCAACGTCAAGATTGACTTTCAGCACCTGCCCCATCGCATCGAGCTTCCCTACCCAGTATCCACTGAAATCCTGGGCATAAGCACTCTGCGCGCAAAGGCATCCAAAAAGGGCGAAGGCTCCGAAGAGCGCAGCGCATAGCATTGAACCATATTTTCTCATAACATCGTCAATCAGATTGTCGCTTTTCTTTAATCACCTACAAATCTAGCATTTTCTACGACATCTCGAATATCGACAACCAGCTGAGCGGCGGCGGACAGACAGAGGCGGAGAGGGCGGGAAACAAGCGCACCGGCACTTCACAGGCCGGCGCGACAAATACAATAATCTAAAACTAACTAAACTAACTTAACGCATCAAGATGTTTGATTACGCAAACACAATCAGTGTTATAAGACAAAGTGCCATGATTACATACGAAAGGAAGCGGTAATTGTCCTTCAGCTTGACCGATTTCAGGGCCACGGTATCGTTGTCGAAGTCCGCCTTGGACCAGAGGTACGGCGCAATGGCCGAATAGTCCGGTTTCGGAGTCAGCAAGCTGACCACAACCATTATGAGCATGCTCCAGAGCAAATAGAACGGGACCGTCAGCAAGAAGTGCATGTCGCCCCAGATGGATACCCCGAAGGCCAACTTGGAGACCAGGTTTGCAATGCCAAGCGCCGCTCCGCCTATCAGGCCCCAGAACGCCCCTTGCTTCGTAGCCCTCTTCCAGAAGATGCCAAGCAGGAATACGGCGACCACTGGAGGAGCCAGCATCGTCAGCATCTCCTGGTAATACTTGAGCAGCGAGTGGAATTTGGTTCCAATCAGCGGAGCCCATAGTACAGCTATCACGAGCACTATCATCGACGTTATCCTCGCCACGCGAATGTTGTCCTTCGAGGTAGCGTCCTTATGCGCCTTCGCATAGAAATCCATCGTCACAAGCGTGGCCACCGAATTCAGAAGCCCGCTGAGCGACGAAGTCAATGCAGCAACCAGCGCTGCGAGCATGAAGCCCACCAGTCCGACCGGCATCATCTTGATCACCAGCGAAGGATAAACCAGATCCGGATTCGGAAGCGAAGGGAAGAACTTATGCGCCATCACGCCCGGAATGATTATTATGAACAATGTCAGAAGCGTCAGGAACGCTGTCAGAAGCACTCCTTTCCGGCCTTCAGTCACATTCTTTGCCGTCAGCACCCTCTGCATCAGCTGCTGGTTGTTCCCCCAGAAGAAGAAGCCGAGGATCGGTATTCCGACTATCATCCCCAGCCACGGCACCGAAGCGTCATTCAATGGACGCACCAGATGCATCATGACCCCGTTGTTCCACTGATCGACCACGTAAGCGGTACCGCCTTTCGCCACCAGAATCACAGTCAGCACGATCGACCCGACCAGCAGGAATATGCCCTGTATCACGTCGACCCGTATCGCCGCCGACAACCCGCCAGGAATCGTATACAATGCCACGACCAGAGCGAAAATCGCCGCCAGCAGCGTCAAGCTGGCCCCCGGGAACACCATCTTCATCACAAGTGCAGCGGCATAAAGAGACCCAGCGGCATCGAGGAAAATATTGATGATGATCGTCACTATCGAGAAATAGTACCTCGACTTCTCGTCGAACCTGAGTTCCAGGAACTGGGGCAGCGTGTAGATGTTCGACCTCAAGTAAAGCGGCAAGATGAACCATACCACGAATATGATGACGAATATCGAGATCAGGTCATAGTTGAACACCGCGATGCCCGTAGAATAAGCATCGCCAGCATGTCCTATCAGCGTCGAGCTGGAAATGCTCGCGGCGAACATCGAAAAGCCTATTATAGGCCACGTCATATTCTTTCCCGCGAGGAAATAATGTTCCGAGTCGCTGCTCTTCCCGTACTTGATGCCGAGATAGACGATGAATACGAAATAGATGGCTATGACGATGATGTCGTAGACCGACATTGTGCTTAAGGCATTCATATCATTCGGCTAAAATTGAATCCACAAGTTCATCCACACCGCACGTTGCGACTCCGATGCATTTGTCTGCAGCTCCGTAATATACATACAGCGTGCCGTCGACTATCACGCTTCCGGTCGGGAAGACGCAGCCATTGTAGATCCCTTTCGTCTCATAGTCGTACTCCGGCTCCAGGATCGGCTCCTTCGTCCTTCCCAGCACTATCGACGGATTGTCCGCCGACAGCAGCGCCGCGCCTACACGATAGTATCCCTTTCCGCCATTCTCCACGCCGTGGTAAAGCATCAGCCATCCTCCGTCGACTTTCATTGGCGGAGTGCTGCCTCCGACCTTCTCCTCCCAAGTGCCCTCTATTCCTTTGAGAAGCAGCTTGCTCGGTTCTTTCCAAGTCAGGATGTCATCCGAATATCTGATCCACACGCCTGGATAGTTCGTCCCGTATCTTTCCCCGACCCACTCCTTCGGCCTGTGGATCATCACGAACTTGCCGTGGACCTTTTCAGGGAAGATTATCACGTCCCTGTCGTCCAGGTCGGAATCTGTAAGCCTTCCCAGCCTTCTCCAGCTGTGGAAATCCTTCGTGATGGCCAGACCGCTGTTCGCAATATTGTTCTTGAGGAAAAGCGGCGCATTCGGACCGAAGTCCTTAGTCACGACCTCGTCGTGCCTGAATGTCCAGTACTGGCCCGGGGGACATGGCCTGAAGGCGTATGTTACGTAATAATAGTCGTCCAGCTTTATTATCCTCGGGTCTTCCACTCCTCCTGCGTCCTCACCGTTTTCCGACGGGCCGAAAACCGGCTTGTCGCCAACCCTGGTGAAACGGACGCCATCGGTACTCGTGGCCAGGCCGAAACGTATGACATGGTTCCGGTCATTGCCGGCCGCCCGGTAAAGCATATAAAATTTCCCTTTTTCGTACCATACGCCCGGATTACATACGACAAGGTTTTCCCAGTCGTTCTCAGGCTTCGGCATGAGAATCGGGTTTAATTCTGATTTTAGCAGTTTGATCATTTGTTATATTGTTCAATGTAAAACGCCACAGGCTTCATTTGACTTCCATCCTGAAAGGGCCGAGCGGCAGCCTGAATGAATTGAATACATTGGAACGCGCCGAATCGTGCCAGCAATAGCGCACGAAACGGGGCTCGGCCACGCCTTCCGCCCCAAGCAGAATTTTGTCTCCGGAGAATGAGACTTTCGCCGCAACGAAATTCTCCCCGTCCGCCGAAACGGCGAATTCGGAGCATTCCCCATCCGAACTAAGTCCCTTCCCTGCATTACGGAAGGCCATTTCCACCTTTCCTCCAGACAGCTTCGCCGACACGCACCGCGGATAGGCGCACTTGAAGCCCCGCTTGCCATAAGCCTTGTTCAATGCGACCGCAGCAAGCCTTTCACCCACGTCCTTCTTGTCCCCCGGATGGATGTTAGCCGGATTGCCGATGTCGGCGGTGACTATCATCGCCGAGTTCCCGATGGCGTCTTCAGCCACTTCCTGAGACTCGGCCAGATATGCCCACCTGCCGCTCTGTGATCCAGGATAGACAAACGGGGGCAACTGCACGAAATAAAACGGCAGGTCGGCCTTCCAGTCCTCCCGCCATGATTCCACGAGGTCTTCCATCATGCGCAGGTAGCGCCCTTCATCCCCGACGTTTGCTTCACCCTGATACCAGAGCCAGCCCTTTATTCCGTAACCGATGACGGGATTTATCATGGCGTCATACAGCGCGCTTATCATATCGAATTCCGGCTTTTCAGCCCCTGAAGCCCTCTTCTCCTCCAGCCTTGCGTTCTCCTTCGCGTAAAACCGATCCTTGGCTCTCCTTTCAGGAATCCAGCTTTGTATCGGGCTGGCGCCATAATAGTCGCAGATGAGTCCTACCGGCACGCCGAGCTGTTTCTGAAGCATCGACGCAAAATAATAACCCACAGCAGACACCCATCTTACGCTTTCGGGATCTATCTTCTTCCATCCGTTCATTCCCGTATCTTCGAGCGGCGAGAATGATTCGTTCCTCTTGACGCTGTTGTAACGCACGTATTCGTTTCCGGCGGAAGCTATTTCGGCCTCTGCGTTGTCCACGTGCAAGTGCTGGTCGGGATAGGGCTGCATTATCAGTTCCATGTTGCTCTGTCCGGAGCACATCCAGACCTCCCCTATCAGTATGTCAGAAACCGTCAGGCTTTCCGACGGCTTGCCACTTTCCAGAGCGGCCCCAGACGCGGGATCCGCGGTGGTGTAAATACGCAGACACTGCGGAGAATATCCTGCTTCGGGAGTACGGATTCCGACGCTCCAGCGCCCCGAAGCGTCACACCCGGCCTCAGCCTTACTGCCCCATGAGGCATCGACAAAAACGGTGGAATTCGAATCCGCCATACCCCAAATCCGCACCGAAGCCTTTTGCTGGAGCACCATCCCGTCTCCGAAGACGTTGGCCAGCCTTATCCCGGCAAAGCAGGAAGTACAAAACAGAAGCGTCGGAACAATCAAAAAAATCTTTTTCATCTAATCTATATTTGTAATCAGCACAAAGGACCGGGCCTCCATCCGGAGCTTCAAAGCCTTTCCGGAAGAGAAGTCGATGCTCTCGTTCTCTTTCAGAGGGAGAGCCAGTCCCCTGCTGTCGGTCCTGCCCTCGAATAAGGAGCCGGACTTTGCATTGAACCAGTATTCTTTTATTCCTGTAAGCGGGGACCCGTCCTCCATCCTGAGGCTGAAGGAACAGGTATCGGCGCTGGAATTCGCAATGGCAACGGTCATCCTGCCATCCTTGAATCCCGCAACGGCCCTGAGGCCGGAGATGACCGGGACGGGAAGTTCCACATTGTGGATTTCGCTCCCCGAAGGGAAATAACGGCAAAGGAGCGAGGCGGTGTAAAACCACGGACGGATATCCTCGTCTTCCGGCCTGCCGTACGCCTCCTTTCCGATTATGTTCCAGAAGCCCCATTTCTTGAGTTTCTTCGAGGCCATGGCGTCGGAATTGTACATTGCGTCATCGAGATCCCAATATACCACGCCACCGCATCCGGCAAGCATCGCCTGTATCGTCGCATCGGCCACGTCGACTGCGTAGAATGAATCGTAAGTCATCATCTGGGAGTCGTCCGCTGCATAACCGTCGGCGGAAATCCTTGCTGCATTCTCAATGCCGTTCGCAGAGTTGGAACCATACTTGAAGCCGAATTCGCTCAACATGATTATGCGATCCGAAGGTATGGCAGCCTTGTACGCCTTGGCAAGATTGAGGAAGTCCGTGGAATGGACAAAGACGTCCGTGGGATATGCGTGCACGTCGTAGGCCTGGACTTCATCGGGCAGATTACGCTTGGCATTGGTCACCCAACCGGTTTCACTGGTGCTCCATACAGCCACATCCGGCCCCATTATCCTGACTCCGGACAGTCCTTTGGCCGTCATCCTGGCGTAGAAGGCCTTGACGATGGTCTGCCAAAGGCTGTAGCTACCGTCCACGGTGGACCAGCTGCCGTTAGGCTCGTTCACGATAGTATAATATCTGATGCAATTGAATCCCTTGTCCTCGACGAGATATTTCAGGAAGCTGGTGGCATCGTCCACCCATTCCGCATCCACGGAACTACCGCCTATGTGTCCCCACTCCCCAAGCTGTACGGTCACTCCGTTCTTCTGGCAGTAATCCAGTATCCGGCAAAGCACCGCATCGCTTTTGGAAGGGTCGTATACGCCGTTGACGATGTAGTTCCAGCCCCGCGACACCATGATTCTCATATATTGCGGCCTCATGAACGAGACACGCTCGAAAAGCGTATTCCAGTCCTCTTCCGAAAGCGTATTCCGGCCGATCAGATAATTCAGCACATCATAGCCTCCCCACTGCGGACCATTCCCGACGAAAGATTCCGTCACTACGTCCGATGTGACGGTCATCGTATTCTTTTCCGTTACCACCACCGGTCCGGTTTTGGTACAACCGAACGCCATCACGGCATAGGCGGCAATAAGGAGGGACAAACGCACTTTCATATTAATCCATATTCGTGAGGACAACCAGCGACTCTCCAGGAAGATTGACCGGATGGCCTTTGGAAAGGTCAAACGCAAGTCCCGTTCTGTTAGGAAGCTGCGTACAGTCTCCTTCCTTTATCACCATGCCTCTGGCGTAGTCGTATTCTGAAACGTCCTTAAGTTCCGGAATACCGGTTCCTTTCAGCATAACGTTCAATTCGTCCTTGGAAGGGTTTACGATGGCGACCGTCCATTTTCCCCAGCATTCGGCTGCGGCCGCACGCAGCTGCAGCCTGCCATGATGGGCACGCCTTGCTTCGTCGGTACCTTCGACGCTGACCGGACAGATCTTGCTTCCGGCAGGGAAGTACCTGTCCATCAGGGACCATGCATAGAAAGGCTCACGCACCTTCTCTTGCTCAGCCCCGCCGAAGTACTCCTCACCCAGGATATTCCAGAAACCCCAGATTTTCAACTTGCCGCGCCCTTCGTTCAAATTAGAATGCATGGCATCGTCGAGCATCCAGGCGGAAGCGCCTGAAAAACCTGCGTTCATCGCCTGGATTACGGCGTCGGCCATGTCGACCCCGTAATAGTGGTCGAATACCGCTGTCTGGGAATCATTCCTCGAGGCGAAAGGCATGCCGTCGATGCGCTTGCGGTTGATCCTGTCTAGCGAATCGCCTGGGACAGGCTTCAGGCCGATTTCAGCCATCACTATCTTGCTCCCTTCCGGTATGCGCGCCTTATAGGACTTGATGAATGTGGAATAGTCTCCGGAATTTACCGTCGCCTTTGTCGGATAGGTATGGATATCGTAAAGCTTGACGGCCCCGTCCAGGTCCGTGGCGCACCTGTCGATCCACCAGTTCTCAGAAGTATCCCAGACGGCGGCATCAGGCCCTACAAGGCCGACCTTCGAGTCAAGGCCGCACTCCTTCATCCTCGAATTGAAATACCTGACGATGCTTGCCCAAAGTTCGTAGTCACCCTTCGTCTCCGACCAGCTGCCGTTAGGTTCGTTTATGATGTTGTAGTACTTTATGCATGTGTACCCCTTGACATTCACGAGCCAGTCCGCATACCTGACGGCGTCGTCCAGGAGCTCCCTGTCGAATGTCTTGTTCTTGAAATCGACCATCCCGTGTCCCCAATCCCCTATGAGCACGGTTATGCCGTTCTTCTGGCAATAGCCGAGCATCTTCGAGACCTGAAGGGAATCGTGGCCGAAATCGAATTTTCCATCCCTGACATATTCGCCCGTCATAAAGATCATCCTGATGAACCGGGGCCTCATATAGTCCAGGCGGGCGAAAAGCTTATCCCAATCCTGTTCCGAGATCTCGACACGGCCGAAACCGTAGTCAAGTTCATACGGGTCCCACTCCACCCCGTTGCCGATGTAATCGGTGCTTACGGCCTTGGAAGCATCTATTGATATTATGGCATCGGCCTTCTGTGCCGTCTGGCAGGCGGCGCAGAAGACAGAAGCCATAGCTAAAGCGAATATGCCTGTGATGTGCATTGGAATTATTTGCCGATGAGAATGAAATAATTGTAAGGCATGTAGATTATCTGGTCATAAGCCGTGTAGATAGGTCCCCAGCCTCCCATGACTTTCATATCGTCGAATTGGAGAGCATAGTTCGGAATGTTCAGCGTCTTGCCGTAATTCGTCACGCTCGTACCATGAAGCACGGTCGCGGTATGAGTCTCGGAACCTTGCGTAAAGGTAATGGTATTTGACGTATAATCGTGTGTCCATGTCGATTCACCCTTAGGAATGCGGCGGTAATTGTAATTCACGTCGCCCACATCGTACCCGTTAGGGATGCTCTGCCAGACGAAATCAGCGTAAAGTCCGTCTAGGCCGGCATTGTTGGTGCATGTGCCATAGGTCTGGCCGGAATCATTCACTCCGGAAAGCGTGAATACGAGAGTGTTGTCCATCTCAGCGGCAGGGCCTGTGGTGGTGTTCCACCAGGAAGCGTCAGCCGTAAGGTTGTCGAACGAACCGCCGCCCCAGACAGGACCGCTGCCGCCCCAGACTACAAGCGAATTGATCTTCCAAGTACCGTCGAAAGGCTCTGTCAGAGGGGTGACAGTAACCGTATAGGTGCGTGTCCCGCCGTCGTGTCCGGTGACCGTCAAAGTGGCGGAATTATTAGAATCGAATTTGAGGGCGTCTCCCACAGCGACCGAAGCGGTCGCACCGTAGGACACTTCAAGTTTGGTTACCTTGAGCCCCGAAGCCATATCCGGGTTCACTATGGTCACGCCGGCCGTGCCCTTGCTGATGTCGTCGGTATTGATTGAGATCGTCGCATCGCCGGCCTGGTTTTCGAAAGATATGCCGATAAGCCTCTTCTCCTTGTTCCATGACCCCTCCTCGATTGTCGCAAGAGGGTCTTTCTGGCAGGCGCTCAGCGCCATGCAGATTCCGGCTATGACAGTTATGTAATGTATGAGTTTCATGTTCTTTACGATTAAAGATTGGAATTGAGATCGATTTCACGCTGTGGTATCGGATAGAAAGCGGCTTGCGCCTCCGTGATTCCGGCAGCTGCAGCCTTAGGGTCGCTCTTGACGACGATAGCCTTGCGGCGGAGATCATATAGGCGCTGCCCTTCAAATGCAAATTCCCAAGCGCGTTCCTGAACGACGGCGTTGCGGAAATCCGCTACGGACATGGTTTCGAGAGGGGCAAGCCCCGCACGTGCGCGTACCTTGGCAAGCCATCCACCGTCGTCGTAACCCATGGCTTCGACGTACGTCAATGCTATGTCTGTGAATCTCAGAAGGTAAGGTTTCACGCTGGACTTGTCTCCCGTGCTTAACGAGACCTGAAGGGGATCCGTGTACTTCAATGTGAAGGGATATGCGGAAGCCGATGACACCGTGCCGTCCGAAGCAAGCATGTCGGTATTCATAAGGTCGGTCTTGCGCTTGTCGCCGGCGGCGAAGCTTCCGTAGAAGGCGGTATTCGTAGGGAAGACCTCGTATCCGTAATGTGAAGCCCATACCTTCCCTTCGCTCTTGACATAGAAGTTGTTGCCGTTGTTGTACGGCATGAAGAGCATTCCTATCTTGGAATAGTTGCCTTCGTTCTGTCCCGTCCTGTCCATCGACATGATGAAAACGTGCTCAGGGCCGTCGGGCTTGTTTATGTCATAGATGTCATTGAGATTGTCCGAAAGCCCGAACGGACACTCGCCGCTTGTAGAGGCGTCAAGGACCTTCTTGGCATAAAGGGCGGCTTCGGCATACATTTCATCTACGCCCTCCTTCATATCGGAGTATTTTGCCACCCCGCTCTCCTTCGATGAGGCAGCGGTCAGGTAAAGCTTGGCCAACATGCCCTCGGCGGCGGCCTTGTTGGCCCTTCCGGTCTTCTGGGTGTATGTAAGGTCGGCTTCGGCTATCTTAAAGTCGTTTATCATGAAGTCATACATCTCGTCCATATCTGCAGCCATTGCAGGCGAAGTCTGGTCCACAGTCTGCACCATCTGCCTCTGTATCGGAACCAGCCCGAACACCTTTACGAGATTGAAGTAGTTGTATCCGCGGAGGAAATATGCCTCGCCGAGGAGGCGCTGCTTGTCGGCGGTATCGATGGCCGTGCTCTTCTCTACATTGCTGATGACCGCATTCGCGCGGTTGATGGCGATATAGCAGTACTTGAAATAAAGCTGCAGCGTCTGGTTGTTGGCATTGTCGGAAATCTTCCATTCGTCCAGAGCCTGGGCTCCAGGGTTGTTGGCGTCTTCGCCGGACTTGAGGTCTACGGTCTCGGATGCGCATTCCCCGATATAAAAGATGCCGCGCGAATATTCAAGGAAAGTAAGCGCGTTATAGGCATACATAAGCGCCGCGTCCGCATCGTCGACCGTCTGGTAGAAGTTGTCATCGGAATAGAAGCCGTAAGGCTTTTCTTCGATGTCGCAGGATGCGAGCAGCATTGTGAAAGCTGCCGCCAAGATTATATTTATGATTTTATTTTTCATATTACCAAACATTTAGAAAGTTATGTTCAATCCGATGGAGAACTTACGGAATCTCGGATATCCGCCCCAGTAAATGCCGTCTACGCCAACTTCAGGATCGTAACCTTTGAACGAAGTGAACGTATAGAGATTGCTGACGTTGAGATAAAGCTTTACATTCTCGATGGCGTTGTTGAACTGCGGACCGAAGTTGTAGCCGAAGTTGACTTCCTGGATGCGGACGAACGAACCGTCGCGGACAAACCATTCGGATACCTTTGGCTGCCTGTTGTTTCTCAGGCTCGGATATTCATTGCTTGGATTGTCGACCGTCCAGCGTAAAGGCTGGGATGCGGCATCGGTCATTCCGTACTGATAAAGCACGTCGTTCCCGAAGACTCCGTTGAGGAACATCGAGGCTTCGAACTTCTTGTAGGAGAATGCAAGGTTCATGCTGGCGGTGAAGTCCGGATTAGGATTGCCTATCACGGTACGGTCTTTTTCATCGACGGTGCCGTCGTTGTTTATGTCGACGTACTTTATCTCGCCGGCCTTGGCTTCATCGCCCGAAAGCCCGGCTGCGATGCCTTCAGCATCGCTCTGGATTATGCCGTCGGTCTTATAGCCATAGAAAACGTACATCGGCTGCCCTACGGCAAGGATGTTTACCATTCCCACCGGCTGGTATGTCAGTGCCGAACCAGTGAATTCGTATTGCATCCCGGTGTTAGGGTCTGTGTTCAAGCCTGCGGCGGTCGAATTGCCCAAGCTGAGCACCTTGTTCCTGTTACGGGAGAAGATGGCGGTAATGTTCAGATTCATATCCTTCGTACGGATGACATTCGCATTCAATGTTACTTCGATGCCCTGGTTCAGGACGCTGCCGTCGTTGACCCACATCTTGTCATAGCCTGAAGAAAGGGAAAGGTAGCTTTGGCGCAGAAGATCATAGGTATTCTTGCGGTACCAGTCGAAAGTGAGGCTGTAACGGCTTTCGAACATGGACAGGTCGAACCCGAGGTCGAACTGGGAAGTGGTTTCCCACTTGAGATCCTTGTTAGGGATGCCGCCCCAGTATTTGAACCTGTAGTTGGAACCGTAATATCCGTCTATGTATCCCGGACCTATGCAGGTGTTCCAAGCGCCGTTGTCATAATACTTCTCTGTGCCGTAGCGGCTCAGGGTCTGGTAAGGGGAGATGCCCTGGTTGCCAGACAGACCGTAGCTGATGCGGATCTTGGCTTCGTTGACGCTGGTCACATCCTTCATGAACTCCTCGTTGTGAAGTTTCCAGGCAAAGGCTGCGGAAGGGAAGTTAGCCCATTTGTTGTTAGCGCCGAACTTGGATGAACCGTCGCGACGGAAGGTTCCGGTAAGCAAATACCTGTCGTCATACGAATAATTCACCTTTCCGTAAAGCGACATGAGCTTTGATTCAGAATAACCGTTCGAAATGACGTTCTTCTCAGGGTCTCCGGCTCCGATGTTCTCGTTCTCCAACGACTCGTTGACGAAATCGTAAGCGTTCAGAGAGGATGAGCGCGCCATGTCATAGTCATAGGAATAACCTCCGATGACATTTAAATGATGCTTCCCGTAGTTCTTGTCGAAAGTCAGATAGGTTTCAGGGATCATGGTCTGCCCCAGCGAGTTGCCAATATAGGCGTGCCCGTTGTTGAACGTACCGTCTTCGGTGTAAACCTTTGGATTATATGAATCGTTGGTGGAGGCGCCGTACTTGTAGTTCAGCTGGCTGGTCCAGGTCAGGGCGTCGAATATCTTCCATGTAGCCTGAAGGAAGGATATGGCATCAAAGCCTATGCTCTTGTTCAACACCTTGTCCGTCAATGCCATAGGATTGCCGTAATCCGTCTCGCTCGCCCTGTAGTAGCTGCCGTCCTCATTATAGACAGGCCAGAGAGGGTTGCGGCCCACATCCATGCCGTTGTTTACATTCCTCCAGTCGCGGTAAATGACGTTGGAAGTGCGGACGGAGAATCTGTCGTTGTACTTGTAGTCCACATCGAGCTTGACTGAGAATTTCTGGTAGTCATCCTTAATATATACGCCCTTGTCGTTGTAGTACACTCCGGAAAGGTTGTAAACGAACTTGTCGCTCGCACCGCTTATCCCGAGAGTGGTCGTGTTAGTCACCGGAGTACGCATGATGATGTCGTCCCATTTGGTGTAATACGGCCAGGTGCCGTCCTGGATTTCAGATACGGAAGGATAATATACGCCATTGTCTTTCTTCCCCACATACAGAGCGGTCTGCCCTGCGTTTACCCTTGACTCGTTGCTTAGCTGCGCCATCAGCGCTGCATTGCGCCAGATGTTCAGCTTGGAAGAGAACTGCGAAACGACTGTCTGCTGCGAGAAATTGATGTGGGAAGTACCCTTTGCGGCTCTCCTGGTGGTCACCATGATGACGCCGTTCGCTCCCCTGGATCCGTAGATGGAAGTGGAGGATGCATCCTTCAGGACAACCACGTCGACGATGTCGGCAGGATTGATCTGCTTCAGGTCAGCGCCTTCGCCCATAGGGAATCCGTCCACCACCACCAGAGGCGACTGTGTCCCGTTGATGGAACTGAATCCCCTGATTATGATGGTAGGATCGCTTGCAGGCCCTTGTCCGGCATTGATTACCTGAAGCCCTGCGATACGGCCCTGAAGGTTGCTGATAGCTGAATTGGTCGTAGGAATGGAAGCAAGTTTCTCCATCTTCACATTGGCTACGGAGCCTGTAAGGTCACCCTTCTTGACTCCGCCGTATCCAACGACGATGGTCTGCTCGAGCATCTGGACGTCGGCCTTCAAAATGAAATTCACTGTCCCGGACTCGACCTTGGAGGTCGCTTCCAGAAACCCCAGGCAACTGCAGACCAGAGTCTGTCCCAGTTTTGCATTTAAAGTGAACTGTCCGTTGGAATCGCTCTGGACTCCGGTTGCAGTACCCTTTACGAAGATGGCCGCTCCCGGTACGGGAATACCGGAATCGTCTTTAACAGTTCCGTTCACTTTGAGAGTCTGGGCCGAAAGGCCGCCCGCAAAGAGAAACAGCGTCAAAGCAATTGTTAATAGTTTCCTCATATTGGCAAATTGTTAATTTTTGATATACAAACTTAATATCATAAATCCGTTAAAAATTCAATATTTCAGTTCAATATTGATATTTTTTTGAAATTAATTTTGCATAAAAAAGTTAGATATCATATTATCAATTATTTATAGTTATATTAATATGTGAGAGTCGATAGTATTTTTATGTCTAAAACTTATCCTTTCTTGAATTAATTACTATTTTTGCGAAAATCCATCTTCAAGATTACAGTTTATGGCATCAATACAATGCGAAGTTACACCTTTATTAAATGATGACCTATTTGTATTGCTGAATAACATCCAGGCAAAATTCGACTACCCGGTCCATTTCCATTCGGACTACGAGCTGAACCTCGTGCTGAACACGAGCGGCAAGCGCATAGTCGGGGACTCCGTCGAGAACTTCGAGAACACCGACCTGGTACTATTAGGACCCGGCCTGCCCCACAAATGGAAAGCGCCCACCAATGACAATACCCAGGTCATAACCATCCAGTTCCAAGACGAGCTTTACGATTCGTTCCTAATGAACAAGCGCGTTTGCCAGCCCATCAAGGAGCTTCTCGCCCGCTCCACTCGCGGCATCGTCTTCAGCGGCAACACTTTCAACACCACCAAGGAGAAGCTTTTCGTCCTCAGCACAGCCAGGGGCTTCAATACGATGCTGGACTTCTACTCCATCCTCTATTCCCTGGCCATCTCGGCCGACCAGCGCCTCCTGACAAGCGCCACCTACGACAGCACGCTGCTAGTCACGGAGTCCCGCAGCCGCAGGATCGAAAAGATCTGCCGCTATATCGAGCAGAACTATATGCACGAAATAACCCTGGCTGACGTCGCCTCATTGGTGAACATGTCCGAATCGGCCACCAGCCACTTCTTCAAGAAGCGCACCGGCCGTCCCTTCATCACATACCTCACGGACTTCCGCATCGGCACTGTCTCAAGAATGCTCATCGAGACCACCCGCAGCATAGCCGACATCGCCTACAGCTGCGGCTTCGCGAACCTTTCGAACTTCAACCGCATCTTCAAGAAATACAAGAACCAGACGCCGGCAGAATACCGTGCATCCGCATATAACACGATGAACAAGTACTAGCTATCGTCATTCTTTTCGAAGCCGGCTCCAGAAGCTTGAATCTCTCAGGCGCAAAAGGCAAGAATCCGCAACATGGTCAAAGACATGAAAGAAACTCCCCGATATCCTTTCCTATATTTCGTTCGGACTGCGCTTGCGGACATATATAGTATTGCCGTTCATGGTGACCTTGATTTTTTCAAGGCTGTTAAGGAGCCGCAGCGTGTTAGGAAGCGAATCGCGTCGGTTGGCCATAAACCTCACGTGGAGATCGAGGGCGGAAGTATCCGTCACTATTACATTTACATTATACCACTCACCTATCTTGCGCATTACTGAGCTGAGGGTCTGGTTGTCAAAATAAAGATAGCCGTTGTGCCACATGGAATAATTGTCGGTATCGACATCTGTGACATTCCATAAGCCCTCGCCGTTCATGGAAGCATCCTTGCCAGGCGTGAGCATCACGCTCTGCCGGCTCTTTTCCGAAGTGACCGACAGCTTTCCGCTGACCAGTGTGACATGCATGTCGTCAGGACTGTAGTTCCTTATGTTGAAAGCGGTTCCGAAGACTTCGGCACGTATGCCGCCACAGTGCACGACAAACTTCTTGGAAGTGTCCCTGGCTACGACGAAGAAGGCTTCCCCAATAAGCGATACCACCCTTTCAGACCCGCTGAATTTAGTAGGATAAGTCAGCTTGCTGCTCGAATTCACCCAGACTTCGGTGCCATCGTCGAGGGTGATCTTATAATTTACGCCTTCCGGGGTAATCAGGGTATGCACGGAAGCCTCCTCATTCTCCATCTCCGAGCCTTTGTAGCTCAGTTCATTCTTTACATTATTTACTTTAAGCGAATTACGAATGACTGAATCCTGCACCGAATACGCTTTGCCCTCCTCTGTAAGGATCATCACGTCACGGGGCTTTTCTGATGCGGTGTATAAATTCACTGAAGGCCCGGGATTGAAAGCCGGTTGCTTGATTATGAAGAAAAGTATGGCGATGGCCGCCGCCGCACCGACTGCTGAAAGGACCAATGACAGAATATGGACTCGTTCCTTATCACTCCCGATGTGCTTCCGGCGAAATGTTTTCCACTCCTTCTCAGGATCGGGGGCCACTGAAGGATCTCCCTCGAGAACGGATTGGCGGTAAGCATCAATGTCCCTGAGTGTCTCCATTCCTTCCGCCCCGGACATCAGTTCGTCGATATCATTCGCATCAAGCGAATCCATACCGTCCGCCAGACCTGAAACTCCGTCGAATTCATCCACGTTGCTATCGTAACACCTATCCATTTACTCTTGCAGTTCCCTGTTATTATAATAATACGTTTTCAATCCTTCTTCGGGTACTATTCCTTTAACAAATCTTCACGAAAAGCTTTCAACGCATTAACAATATGCTTTTTTACGGCATTTATGGTTATGCCTAATTCGCTTGCGACCTCTTTATATTTCTTTTGTTCAATGAAACACTTGTAAACCACGACACGGGTCCTGTCCGGCAGGTTTCTGGCTATCGCCCCTACCCGCCTGATATTTTCTTCACGTTCCTTGTAAAGTTCCTCCCCATCGGCTTCGTCCATTTTCAACATGGCCGAAACCATTTTCCTTTCGACAATCGAATGACGGAAGTAGTCTACACATTTGTTCCTAGTGTAAGTATAGAGGTATTGGTGCAAGGTGTTGTGATCCAGCGCTTCGAAATTAGTCCAGATGTTTGCGAATGCGTCTTCCACTAAGTCTTTTGCAGTTTCCGAATTACCGGTCCGCGACAAGGCATAGTAATATATGCCGGAGTAGCTCTCCAGATAAAATTTCTTGAAAAGAGATTCCCGTGAAAGATCGGACATTGACTATGGATTATTGGAAGCAAAGTTATTTTTTTTACGATTAGTTGCAAAACGCAAGTACCCGAAAACGCCTTTATTTCGTATTTATTAATATAAATCATATATCCAACCATCGTAGTTCACTATGAAAAAAAAATATAGCAAAACGATCCTGCCGTCTGTCATGATGACTTGCTTGGCCCTGGTTTTCCTTGCGGGCTCGTCCGTCTGCGCATCAGCACAGGACAGCGGCAACGATTACGGACGGTATTCCATAGAGTTCCGTGATGAACAGCTTCCTGCAGCCCTCAAGCGACTTGAGAAAGTCACGGGGTACAATATGCTGTTCACATACGAAGACATCAGCACCTACCGCATCACTCGCAAATTCACAAGATCGTCACTGAAGGATATCCTCGACGGGATACTCAACGGCCTTGAACTCAGCTACATTTTCAATGGCAAGAACGTCACCATCATAAAGAAGGATGCGCCTCGGGAAAACGAGACCATACGCCGCCTCCCCGCCACCGGCTACGTGAAGGATGAAATCGGGGCACTGCCCGACGTCACTGTCCTCATCAAGGGCACGAACACAGGAACGCTTACGGATAAGAACGGTTACTTCTCATTGGGAAAAATACCCGTCAACACCGTCCTCCTTTTTACCATGATGGGGATGAAAGACGTGGAAGTCACTTTCACCGGCCAGGAGCAGATAATGGTGGAAATGCAGATGAACTCCGATGAGCTTGAAGCGACAGTAGTAACCGGCATCTTCACCAGGAAGAAGGACAGTTACACCGGAGCCGTACAGACTGTCACCTCGGACGAGATCAAGAGAGTCGGAAACCAGAACGTCCTGCAATCCCTGAAGAGCATCGACCCTTCCCTGCTCGTCGTCGCCAATCTCCAGGAAGGCTCCAATCCAAATTCCATAGCTTCCATGCAGCTCCGCGGCGCCTCCAGCTTCAACATGGAATCCACCACCAGCCTCAAGAGCAACTTCGTGAGCGACGTGAACCAGCCGCTTTTCATCCTCGACGGTTTCGAGACCACCGTCGAAAAGATCCAGGACATGGACATGAACCGCGTCGAGAGCATCACCATTCTCAAGGACGCCTCGGCCAAAGCCATCTACGGCTCCAAAGCGGGAAACGGCGTCATCGTAATCGAAACGAAATCCCTGAGAAACGACCAGACCGCAGTGACCTACACCGGCAGCTGCGACATTGAGATCCCCGACCTCTCCAGCTACAATCTGTGCAACGCGCTGGAGAAGCTCGAAATCGAACGCCGCGAAGGATTCTACAGCCTCAGTTCCGCCACCCCGGCCGAGCTTCAGAACATTTCAGACCTTTACAGCGAACGCTACCGCCGCGCACTTGCCGGTGAAAGCACCTACTGGCTATCCAAGCCTCTCAGACTCGGAATCGGACAAAAACACTCGCTAAGCATAGAATTAGGATCCAAGGACCTGAAGTCCATCACGGACATCTCCTACAACAATACCCAGGGCACCATGAAAGGCTCTTTCCGCAAAGTGCTCTCAGGCGACATGAACCTTTCCTACAGGCGTGGGAACTGGACGTTCAGGAACATAATGAGCATAGCGAACATGAACAATTCAGACTCGCCCTACGGGACATTCGACACATACGCCTCCCTCAATCCCTATTATAACCCCTACGACGAAGAAGGCAACCTCGTCTCCGGCTTCAACAGCGGCGACGATGCGCTTGTAATGTACAAGAGCGCTTCGGCCCACAGCCTGCAGGGCTATGTCGGCAACCCTCTCTACGATGCCACGCTGAACCTGAAACTTACTTCCGAATACCTGAATTTCACAAACAATACATACATCGAATGGCAGGTCGCCAAGCCCATAAAGATCGTCGGCCGATTCGGCATAAACACCCAGAAGACCGGGTCGGAAGAATTCTATCCTGCAGCACACTCGAGGTTCAAGACACTAAGCAGCTCCTATTACGGCAAGGACGGCACATATGAGATGTCGGACGGCTATTACAATTCCTACTCCGGCGACGTCAGCGCGCAGTTCAACCACAAATTCACCGAAGACCACAGCCTTTTCGCCACCGCACAGTATTCCATCAGCCAGACCAGTTACGGTGAAGTGACCAACTATGCCGAAGGCTTCCCCAACAGCCACATGAACAGCATCATCTTCGCCCGGGAATACGCCTCAGACCATACCCCCACCGGCGCCTACGGCCTTAACCGCAACCTCGGAATCCTTCTCACCTCCGGGTACAGCTACAAGGACAAGTACATGCTCGATGCCACGATCAAGGCGAGCGCCTCTTCGGTTTTCGGGACAAACAACCGCTGGGGTACCTTCTGGAGCGCCGGAATCGCGTGGAACGCCCACAAGGAAGATTTCCTGAAGGATATGGCCGGAAATTGGCTCGAGCAGCTCAAGTTCCGCTTCTCCCTAGGCTCCTCCGGCAACCAGAACTATACCACCAACAATTCCCTGCCCGTCTACCAGTACAGCAACTACTATTACAACGGATTCACCGGAGCGATGCTCCAGAACATGGAGAACCCTTATCTCGGCTGGGAACAGAAGATGGACTACAACCTCGGCGCAGATATAAAGACCAAACAAGTGACATTCACCGTCGACGCCTACATCTCGGACACCGACAACCTTGTCTTCAGCCGCTCCATCCTACCCTCCACCGGCTTCACTAGCGTCAGCGACAATCTCGGCAAAGTGCGGAACAAAGGCATTGAGGCTGGCGGCAGCTGGACCATCATCCAAAAAGGGACTTCCTACTTAAGCATCTTCGCCAAAGTCATATTCAATGACAACCGCATCCTCCAGATTTCTGACGCCTTGCGCAATTACAACCAGCAGCAGCAGGAACAGGCGGAATCGAGCAAATCCACCACTCCTGTCATACAATACTACGACGGAGCCCCACTGAACAGCATCTGGGCGGTCCAGTCGCTTGGCATCGACCCGAAGACCGGGAAAGAGATCTTTCTCGACAAGGATGGAAACATGACGGACACATGGAGTGCTTCGGACCTCATTCTCTGCGGTTCTTCCGACCCGCTCTACAACGGCAACTTCGGATTCAACGGCGAAATCAAGGGATTCGGGCTCAACGCGGTCTTCTCCTATTACGGCGGCGGCTACCTCTATAACTCAACCCTCGTGAACAAGGTAGAGAACGTCTACATCGGAGAGAACGTCGACCGCCGCATCTACAACGGGCGCTGGTACTACGAAGGCCAGGTGGCCCAGTACCGAAACGGCTACAGCTCCCCGACGCAGGCCACGACCCGTTTCGTCCAACATAACAACGTCCTTGACATATCGTCCCTGACGGCCTACTATGAGTTCCCCTACAAGACAATCAGCAAGGCCAACCTCTCCCGTCTCAGGCTATCAGCCTATGTAAACGACCTTTACACTTTCTCTTCCATCCAGATCGAGCGAGGCACCTCCTACCCTTATGCCCGTACTGTATCACTTTCCGTCAGTGCGACCTTCTAAACCGATACTATCATGAAAAAGAAATTCAGCATATTAATCATAACCATGTCGATGCTAAGCGCAGTGCTTTGCCTGGCTTCGTGCGAAAAATGGCTCAAGGCCACTTCTTCCGACAAGATTGCCGCCGACGATCTCTTCTCCTACCGGGACGGTTTCAAGGACGCCCTGACAGGCGTATACCTCGATATGGGAGATGAAGACCTCTATGGAGGCAATGCAACATGGTTCTGCAACGATCTCGCCGCCTTCCCCTACATTTTACAGACCACTGCGACATTCAAGTGCTGGCAGGGGCACACTTACTCGAACTCAGTAGCCAAACCCTACATAAGCTCGATGTGGCTCAAGGCTTACAATACCATCGCCAACATCAATCTCATACTCCGCTACGCCGACTCCCAGCAAGGAGTTCTACCGAACTACGAGAAAAATCTCATCAAAGGCGAACTCTACGGCCTCCGCGCATATATCCAGTTTGACATGCTCCGGATGTTCGGCCTGCCGGACTGGTCAGGGGCAAATGCCTCCAAGATGACAGTCCCTTATCTCACAGTCTACGACAAGGAACCCGTAGCACAGAAGTCATATTCCGAAACGTCCAAGCTTCTTATGAACGATGTCGACAGCGCCCTTGCCCTTCTCGGCCAGGACCCTGTCCGCGGCACTGTCCCCGACAATTTCAGTTCGACCATCAACGCCGACGGTTACTGGGACAACCGCACCAAGCATCTCAATTACTTCGCCGTCAAAGCCCTCGCAGCGCGCATCTACCAATGGGAAAACGACACCGACACAGCCGCCGAACTGGCTCAGGAAGTGATCGACGAGGCGGAAGCGAAAAAGGCAGTCAGTTGGGTCAACTACGGGACCCTGCTTTCTACCACTTCCGACGACTCCAAGGACTGGACATACTCGACTGAGCATATCTTTTCCCTCGAAGTGCCGCTCCTCTATACCAACAGCAATGGCTACCTCATTTCCTCGTCGGCAACTTCCGGCATAGAGAGTGTCAGCCTGGATGACGTCTCCGGCTGGATGTTCCCGCAGATCGATCCGGCCACGGGACAGTCTTCCGGCGCCGAAGACATCCGCGGCACAGCCTGCGCACTGAAATTCAATTCCTACGGTTACATATGCTATAAACTATACGGTTCGTCCTATTATGCCAAAGAATACAAGAACCGCATGCCCATGATCAAGCTCGCAGAGATGTACTACATAGTAGCCGAAAACAAGATAGCAAAAAAAGATTATACGGGCGCACTTGCCACGCTTGACATCGTGCGAAAGAACCGTGCAATCTCCGAATCGCTGCCTACGACCGCGGACGCCTCGTCCGAGCTAATGAAGGAATATTACCGAGAGTTCATAAATGAGGGGCAGCTTTTCTACTGGCTAAAGCACAAGCAAGTCACAAGCTCCCTTTCGAGCGGGTTCAATGTAAAGGGCAGCGACCTGATCTACCCTTATCCGGACAGCGAGGTGAACTACGGTCGCAACCAGGAACTTTAGGAGACATAAGATATGAAAACAAGACAACGCACAGCAGCCTTATGTTTCACCGCAGCAGCGATATTGGCTGCCGGCTGCAAGAACGACGAAATAAAGACCTACCAGGTAGGGAATTCCGCAGTCAACTTCACTGCGGTTTCATACCAGTTCTCCCTGAAGGGAATGACGACCCCGACAGACACGCTTAAAGTGAACATCAACCTCGTAGGTCCGGCCACCGACTACGACCGCGTCGTCTCCATAAAGGCATCTTCCGACACTTCCGACCCGACAGCGGTATCAGGCAAGGACTTCACCCTCTTGGAGACCTCCATCAAGGCCGGAATGCTTTCCGGCACCGTAATGCTCGTGGTGAACGAACTTCCGGAAGGGACCGACAAACTGGGCACGGTACTCAACATCGAACCTAACGAAAACTTCAGGGAAGGCTTTCCATCTTACCAGAGAGCCGTCGTGACATGGAGCGAAGAATACGTAAGGCCGACGCAGTATGTATGGAAATATTGGTACACATACATCTGCCACGGCTACAGCCGAAACTTCCACGAGCTTATCGTAAAGGAGTTCGGCGAGGAGATGGAGCACTACACATGCAGTTCCTCTGCCGCCAAAAACGACACCACCCTGACCTATAAAAGCCCCTACTGGTGGTATGCCGCCACGCGCGAGTTCCGCCAGATGGTCAAGGACCACGATGCCGCCGACCCGGAGCACCCATACATGCACAGCGACGATTTCCAAAGCTATTCCGACTGGCAGATAGCCTGGGGCGAGGGCACCAAACCGGGAACCACACCAACCATTCTTGAAACCCTTATAGTATTGTAAAGAGATGAGAAAGACAGCATACATTTTAATTTCAATATTATGCGCGGCTGCCATAACCTCCTGTTATCAGGATAAAAGCACCTACGCGACAAAGGACATTGCGGAAATATACATCTCGTGTCCGGATTCGACCCTGACCGTCTACTACGGCGAGACTTTGGAACTGGCACCTACCGTTACCGAAGAGGGCCGCACCGCAGAAGACTTCACCTACCAGTGGAACATGGACATAACCCCCGGCAGCACGGCGAACAGGCTTGATCTCGGGACCGAGCCATCCCTGGAATATACCGTGATGAACTCGCCATCCACCACCCCCTACTCCCTTTCGCTCACAATCACAGACAAGATCAACGCCTACACCAAGACCTTCGTCTGGACGGTCTACGTAAACAACTCGCTCGGAGAAGGCCTCATAGTGGCTCACACACGTGATAACGGCACGACATCCAATCTCGACCTCGTTTCCGACGTCCCCATAACCTACGGCTATGCCAGCGCCTCTCCGCGCTATACCCGCAACATCTACTCGCTGGCCAACGGTTTCGTCATCGATGGGCCTGTCCAGGCCCTGTCCAGCAGGATGGCTTCCGACGGCAATGTCTTCAACGAAAGCAGGATCATGATAGGCACCGACAAGCATCTGTTCGCCCTCGACCCCCTTACCTATAAGATCGCATCAAAGGACGCCAAGCTTTTCAACTTCATCGATGCCGACGTATTCAATACCACTTGCATCTTCAATTTCGCGGATTACATATGTGGGACAGTCGTGAACGGCATCCTGTACGTTACGGTAGCAAACGGCACGAACACCTACAGCAAGCTGGCCTACAACGTCAGCAGCAACAACACCGTCCTTCCTTCCAACATCGCTTACGGCAAACCCGACCAGGGCGTCATAACCCACTTCAATCCGGCAGAACACAAATTTTACTCAATCCACGGCTGGGCGTCAATGACAGGCGGACTGTCGGAGGATTTCCCGACCGCGATATCCTTCAAGCTTTCCGATGCGGAATGCGTGGCAGCCGGCGCCACCCGCAATGCCTGCCTAGCCTTCATCCTGAAGACCACCGACGGCTCCTACCATATCCTCGTACAGGATCCGAGCCTCAGCACCGACTCCTTCACCGAATTCGACCTGACAGCCCCTGAAATAGACAAGGCGGTTTCGTTCGCCTTCTGCGACAACTGCGACGTGATCTACTATGCCACTGAAAGCACGGTCTACGCCATAATAATGTCAGGGGGCAAGACCACGGTCCGCAAGCTGAACTGGGCACCGGACGACTCCGAAGAGAAGATTTCCATAATTCAGCAGTACCAGCAGGCCTGGTGGGGCACGCAGCAGCTCTCTAACGGGGGTTATAATTTTACGTTGCCTTACCACAGGCTGCAGATCATCATCGCCACCTACGACGAATCAAAAGGAGAGGGCAAGATATACCTGCGTCCTTTCAATGTCAGCACGGGTCTTTTCACCTTCAAGTCGAACGGCACATACGACGGCTTCGGAAAGATCGAATCGATTACTACATCCTTTAGATAAACAAATCACCTCAAATGAGCAGAAAACTAATTTTAATCGCCGTGACCATACTGGGCGCAGCACTTTGCATTGATTCGGCTTATGCCTCGGAACCGGGGCTGTTCAACAGGAAGAAAAAAGCAAGGACGGAACAGAAAGACACTACAAAGAAACTCTCCCCTTACGTGGAACTCTTCAAGAAAGAGCAGAAAAAGGCGCAGGGCATGATCACGCTGCACCTCAAGGAAGGAAAAGTGTATTTCGAGCTGCCTTTGGCATTGCTGGGAAGGGAAATGGTGATGGGTTCGACTATCAAATCCATCAGCGACAATGCAAACGGAGTGGTAGGAGTGAAACCGTCCGAGATGAAGGATTTTGTATTCACGAAGGCGGACAGCACGATACAGATGCGCACTGTGAACTCGTCGTACATAAGCGGCGACCCGAATATCTGCTCGGCACTGTCGAAAAGCACGATCGGGGCGGTAGAGAAAGCGTTCCCAATAAAGGCATACAGCCCAGACAGTTCCGCGGTAGTATTCGACATGACCGATATTTTCCTCAACGACGACAAGAGCATGAGCCCGTTCTCGGAATATGCGCAGAACGCCTCATACAAGCGCGAAGACAACTATAAGAAGGACCTTTCCTATATCACGGATGTCAAGGCCTTCGAAGACAATGTTTCCGTTACCTCGAGCATGACCTATACATATACGTTGACTGACGGCAATGGAAAGGAAATGGTAAAGGATGAACCTCTTACGGCCGAATTGACACGATCGGTGATAATGCTGCCGGAAAAGATATACCATCCCCGCATGGACGACTACCGCATCGGCGTGTTCTGGACCGAACGCATGAAGCTGGCCGACGGCTCTTCGTCGTCCGAGCCTGTCTATCTGGCTAACCGCTGGCGTCTGGAGCCTTCCGATACCGCGGCATATCGCCGCGGAGAACTAGTCGCCCCCAAGAAGCCGATAGTCTTCTATGTCGACAACGACTTTCCGGAATGGTGGAAGCCTTACATTTCCGAAGCCATCTCCCAATGGTCCGAGATGTTCGCAAAGATAGGATTCAAGGATGCCGTGGTCGCGCGTCCGTTCCCGACGCCGGAAGAAGATCCGGAATTCGACCCTGAAAACATCAAGTACAACTGCGTCAGGTATGCACCTATCGGTATCCAGAATGCCATGGGACCCTCATGGACCGACCCGCGAAGCGGTGAGATAATCAATGCGTCCGTATATGTCTATCACGATGTCATCAAGTTGCTGACACAATGGATGTTCGTTCAGGTAGGGGCGGCCGATTCCTCGGTACGCCACGCCACCCTGCCACGCGAAGTGCTCGGCGACGGGCTCAGATATGTCCTTTCGCACGAAGTGGGCCACTGCCTCGGCTTCATGCACAACATGAGCGGATCGTCCGTCATTCCCGTCGACTCGCTCCGCAGCCCTTCCTTCACCAAGGAAAACGGTACTACCACGTCCATAATGGACTACGCACGCTTCAACTACGTGGCGCAACCGGGCGACAAGGAGCGCGGCGTCAAGCTGACTCCTCCTCGCTTCGGAAAATACGACGAATGGCTCGTCAGATGGGCCTATACGCCGGTATTCGACGTCGATGACTTCGCCAAAGAGGCTGAAATCACATCGGGATGGATAACCGATTCCCTAAAGAAAGCCCCTTATTACCGTTACGGCAAACAACAGATGAGCTCTATGCTCTTCGACCCGCGTTGCCAGAACGAGGACCTCGGGGATGACGTCGTGAAAGCGACGGAATACGGCATAGCGAACTTGAAATACATCCTGCCGAAATACTACGGCTGGATCCCGGACGCCGATGACATGGACATGAAATTCCGTACAGACGTCTACAATACTATATTGAACCAGTACCTCACGTATGCGCAGCAGGTGGCATTGAACATAGGGGGGCTATACACGAACGAGGTGAAGGCGGGCGACACCACTTCCCGCTTCGCGAACGTGCCTAGAAAGAAGCAGAAGGAATGCCTCGACTGCCTCTTCAAGATGGAATCTGACGTGGACTGGCTCGCTCCCAAAGAGCTTGCAGGCAAGCTGCCGATAGTCGGCACGCCGGAATACAAGGTGGCGCAGACCATACAGGGACTGATTCTGATGACGCCTTTCTGGGCAAGCTATTCGGACGGCGTCACAACCAAGGAATACAGTTTCCGCGAATGCATGGACGACATTTACGCCCGTATCTGGAAGCCGACGGCTTCCGGCTCCAGGCTCGACAGATTCGGCCGCAGCTTCCAGAGGGAGTTCGTCGACCAGCTCCTCACAGCCGGCAACTTCAAACAGATGGGCACGGATGCCAGATCGATAACCGACGCAAATCCAGTTTCCGGCTACGAATGGACGCCAAGGTTCATCTTCAACCATGGCGATGTGGCGGTGTCCGACGTATACGCCTACCTTTCGAAGGCCCGCGACCTGATGAAGCTACACAGAGCCGCCGCCTCAACCGAGGATCGCGCCCACTATGACCTTCTCATAGCTAAAATAGACTACGCCTTTGACAATTAAAACCATGAAAATCGCAAAATCCCTACTTCTGTGCGCCGCACTGTTCTGTTTATCGAGTGATTTCCAGGCAAATGCCAAAAACATCCGACCATTGGCCTTCTTGCAGCGTAAAAAAGCCTCCGACACGACCAAGATCGAACCCGCGAAGACCCCTTACGAGAAGTTCATAAACAAGAAAGAGATAAAAAAGGCGGAAGGTTTCGCCACCATCTATCGCAGCGGCGAAAGCATCCTGCTCGAAATTCCCGACAGCCTGATCGGCCGCCGGGTCATATTCAGCAATGTAATAACCGACTGTACCAGTCCGGATGTAATCGTCGGCACCGACATATCGGAAAACACCGTCTATGAGATTGCGGAGACCGATTCCATGGTGCTTTTCCTCAAGCCAAAGCGCAACATGCTTGCAGCCGAGAGCGATGACGATGCGACATCCGCCGACATAGCAAAAGCCATAGACAAATCGAACGCCGGCGTCATCCTCGCAGCCTTCCCCATCAAATACCGCAACGGAGACTCGACATCCAAAGTCATAAACGCCACCAAACTCTTCAGCTACTCCGACAGGAAGTCCGCCAATATTGATGGAATGGACTTCGGCGACTACACCATCAGTTCCGCCAAGTTCAAGACCGAGACATCCATCTTCAAGACTCTCTTCGCTACGCCAAACAGCATAGGAATCGACTATGAAGCTGAATTCGAACTCAGTCTCACGACAAAAATGCTCGTTACCGAGGTGGATGACAAGCCGTCACTCGCATTGGACCTGCGTACGGCCCTCACCCTTCTCCCCGATCCGGAAGCGAAGCCCGAACGCCGCAAGGCGGATCCACGCATCGGCGTTCTCACCGTCCCTTACTCCACCTTCAGTTCCACCGGCTCAGCCAAAGAAGAGAAATGGGCGCTCCGCTGGGACACCCGCAAGCCAATAAGGATTTATGTCGACACCCTTTTCAGCCCTTCCTGGTTCAATGCAATCCGCGACGGCATAGAAGCCTGGAACCATGCATTCGCAGAGGCAGGCGTTCCCGACGCCATCGAGGTCCTGCCGTACCCTTCCGGTCCTGCCTCGTCTTTCTTCGCTTCCGTCCCTCTCAACAGTACCGTGCAGTTCGCCGGCCAGGGTACCGAAATAGGGGCTTCAGTCCTTACCGACCCTGCCAACGCCCAAATCCTGAGTTGCAGGATAACCGTCCCGAAGGACTATGTCCAGAGTGTCCGCCGCAACTCCGTCTATGCAATCAGCGACGTCGACCCGCGATACCAGGCCTATTTCCTCGATGACGGTGCGGTCTGCGAGGTACTCAAGGCTCAGATAATGAAGTATTTTTCACTCTGTCTTGGACTGAAGGCCAATGCCGCCGGCAGCTACGCCTACACTCCGGACCAGCTCAGGGACCCCAAGTTCACTTCGACATGCGGCATTACTGCTTCGGTCACGGATGACGTGCTCTTCAACTACTTCACCGTTCCTGGTGACAAGGAGCGAGGCGTAGCGACCATAGCAGACCGTCTCGGCGCTTATGATATCTTCGCGATCCGCTGTCTCTACGGGCCGGCCGCCGGAGAGACGGACGGCGTCTCCACCTGTATTTCTGACAGCCTCCTGGCCACCGCGGCAGACCATCCGGAACTCGCCTACTCGGCATACGTCACCGGCTATCCCGACCCGCGCCTTGTCTCAAAAGGCCTCGGCAACGACAACATCGCAGCCTTCGATGCAGCCCTCTCACATCTCAAGTTCGTAGCCTCCAATGCCGACAAATGGCTCTCCGACGACCGGATACCGGAATCCTACCGCGAGCTCTTCCTTGACTGGATCTGGATTGCCTATTACAAGTATACGCGCTTCCTCTCTTCCGAAATAGGCGCGCTCATCTCCAACGAAATCGAGCCAGGTTACGAAACGCCAAAATATGAGACTGTTCCCGCCGATCTCCAAAAAAATTGCTGTGCAAGGATTTTTGAAGAGTACCGCGACATGGAATGGCTGCAGAAGAACAAGACCCTCCTGCACATTGCCGGTGCAAACAAGGACGTCTCGAACCTTACGATGCTGAACCTTTTCGCAGGCAGCGGCATCGACATGCGCCTGCCTTACGTGGAAGCCTCCAACAAACTTGCCGGAGGCACCTACACTTCGTCGCAGTTCCTCGACGACCTGCGACGAGAAGCATTGAAATGCCTGATGAAAGGGGACCTCAGCCGCAAGGGCGAGGATGTCATGGTTTCGGCCTACCTGAACCTTCTCGTCCAGCATTCCCCCGTACTCAAGCGCAACTATACCGAAGCCCTCGCCAATAAAAGCCTGGCAGCCTGTGTCCTGCCTTCCGTCGAGGAAGACACCGAATTCCGCATGAACCCGTCCAGGATTCCGGCCGAATATGATGCGGACCTCGAGAACCAATGCTACGCCCAGCTCGAAAAGGCTCTTTCAGACCTCAAGACCTGCCGTACCGCCGCAAAGAGCGACTACGACCGCAGAAGGATAGATTACCTGATCAGCTTTGCCGAAGCATCCCTTGGAAAACACAAAAAGCATACTAATTAACAACCAAATACCTAAGGTACAATGAAACGTTTAACTTACTTCTTGGCGATAGCTCTGACGGCTGTCTTGGCCTTCGCCTGCACGCAGAAAATAGAGGATGCACTCACCGTGTCTTCTTCGGAAATCACGGTCTCCTCATACGGGGCGCAGCAGACTCTTTCTTTCTCATCCAATGTCGCGTGGACAGTTTCAAGCAGCGCGGACTGGATTACATTCGACAAAAGCAGCGGCGAAGCGGGAGCAGCATCGGTGGTCATGAAGATTGCAGCCAACACCGGCTACGACCAACGTACGGCTACCGTAACGATTACGGCAGGCACCAAGACGACATCGATCGACGTCACCCAGACCGAAACAGACGAATTCGCAGCCATAGTAACCTACGACATCTCTTCCGAGGCGCAGGAAGTAGTCTATGAACTGACTTCGAACATCAGCTACACTTATACCGTAGACGCCGACGCACAGTCATGGATCAGTGCGACGGCTTCCACGAAGGCCGCTCCTACCAGCGGGAAACTGACATTCTCCATCAAATCCAATACCGACGTCAATCCCCGCACGGGCAAGGTCTATATCAAGACGGACCAGTACTCATACTGCATGGTAATCAACCAGGGCGCCGACTTCACCATCCTTGACGAAAGTTCGGTAAAATATCTCGGCAACTCCATGAACATGATCGATGAGAACGGCAAATACAAAAATTATCAGGAATATTACATCAAACTTTCGAACGGGAACGAGACCGTCAACCTTGCAGTCAACACCGAAGGCATGGAAAGTCCCCTCTCCGGCCTGCCTACAGGCACTTTCGAAGTCGACGCCGCAGCCAATCACGCTCCGAACACATTCTCCATCAAGCTTACCAACGGCAAAGAGTACATGTATACCTCCATCGTCAAGAACGACCTTGAAATCGCAGTCGAAGACGGTGAGATCAAGATCGAAAAGAACGACAACGGATATGTGATCACCGCCGCCCTGATCGATCAGATAGGCAACGAGAACAAGTATTACTTCAGCGGCTCACTAGGGGAAATCGCAGACCAGCACTTCGCGGCACAGGCCACAAGTGCATCATTCGTTGGCAAATACAACACTTACTATGCAAGCGGGGTCAACCAATGGTACATTACACTGCTCTCAAACTCCACTGTTACCGGAAGCCAGCAGCTGTTCCACTACGCCACATTTTACCTGAACGGCCCTACCGGCGATATCTCCGGAGAGGAGCTGCCTACCGGCACATTCACCCTCGCAGCCCCAGAAGACAGGACCGACCTGAATTGGGCTTCCGGAATTCTCGACGCCCAATCGAATACCATGTCCGGCGTCTATCTGTACGATGTGGACACCAACTGGAACTACAACTACTTCTATTTCGACGAAGGAGCCAATATAGTCGTAGATAAGAACGATGACGGGACTTATAATTTCTCGTTCCACGGCAAGGCCGCCCTCTATGTATACGACGATAACTACAACCTCGTCAAATCAGGCTCAAGCTTCGACTATGAATACAGCTATACCCACGTGGCAGTAACAGTCAATACCCAATCCTCTCTCAAGCCTTGTCCTGACGGGGATGTGGAATTCAAGACGGTCATGTCTTCACAGTACGTCGGATTATGGTGGGGCAAGGCATATCAGGAAAAATACGGCACCGATGCCAACGTCTTCACATTCGGCTTCTCCAGCGTGAACGACACATACACAGCCTATCTGACCGTCGTCGATGACAACAACTGGACATGGACCGGCAATTTCGGCAGCACATCGCTATACTGCAACACTCCTTTTGCGGAAGGCACCTATGATTTCTCGAAGACACCTGCGAAAATGACGCTGGTCCCTTGCGCATACAGCTATGTTCAGAACGGCTATTCAGGTACGAAATGCCCTATCACAGGCGGATATATCATGCTTGACGGCTCGAAGTGCTACTACAACCTGACAGTTGCAAACCCTGACGACGCCTCAGTCACCTACAAGGTCACCGGCAGCCACGAAGCCAGCCTTTATTATTTACGCAACTACTCCGCAAAGAGCAAGACCATGATCACCATAACCGAATAACATCATTTCGCAGCAGTGCGGAAAAGCGCTGCAAGCCCATGATCCTTTGCCACACCGCCGAACCGGTGTGGCTTTTTTGTCCCCCAAAAAATCGCACCTGCCATGAAATGACCGATGACCATGCGAATACCACCAAAGCAATAAGGCAAAGCGCTATTATGATATAAGAAAGTACGCGGTACGAACGAAAACACGAACGGGCTCGTCAGGCAGTACCTGACAAAGCATACAAGCTTCGAGTCCATCACCGGCGAAATGCTCCAATCAATAGAGAACAATCTGAATGGAAGACCAAGAAAAAGATTGAAATATTATACGCCAAACGAATATCATAAATCATTGACAGACACAGGTGAAAAAGTTGCAATTTGAACTTGGATTCAGGCAATCCTGAAAATTCTCAGAAATAAGATTACCTGACATTTTGTTTTCCGATAATTTTTTATTAATTCTGCAGTATGGACGAATTGGAGCAGCTAGGTGCGGAAATTTCGGAATGCAGGAAATGTGCATTATGCGAGACAAGGCATAATCCGGTCTATGGCGAAGGAAACAGGACCCCGAAGGCAGAAGAAATAATCGATCCTGATGCGCACATTACGCAGGTACGTGGGAAATGGATTGAATGGCAGAACAGATGGGTGATGCCTGGGAGGATTTAAAGAAGGTAATAGACAAGTACCGTGAAACGGTAGATCAGGCACATTATTCAAAGTATTATTAAGCAGTGAATGGTGGGCTGTCCTGGCATTGAAAACATTCAAAAACAAATATTATGAACCAAACGACAGCTAAAATCAAAGTCTTCGATGCATCCTGCATGCCCGGTTCGGGTGAAAGGGAGAAAATCATCGATTTCTTATTGGAGAATCTTGAAGAATACGGCGATCCGAGACCTGAGATAGCCCAAGCCGTGGCTTATGCATTGGGAGAGACCAGCCGGTTGGGAGGTTATATCCTGACTGCATACGACGGTGAGAACCTACATGGAGCCGTAGTTATCAACAGGACAGGAATGGCGGATTACATCCCGGAAAACATGCTGGTGTATATCGCCACCGACAAGAGATACAGGGGAAAGGGAATAGGCGGCAACCTTCTGGGAAAGGCCATAGAGATTACCGGCGGAAGCATCGCCCTTCACGTGGAACCTCGGAATCCGGCAAGATTCCTGTACGAAAAAATGGGTTTCACCAACAAATACTTGGAAATGAGACATAAGAGGGAAGACTAATGGCAACGTTAATATTAGATACGAAGAAACTCAAATCCAACTTCGACTATCTCGACACCCAATTCAAGAAAAAGGGCATAGAATGGTCGGTAGTAACTAAGATGCTTTGCGGCAATAAGCTGTTCCTTTCGGAACTGCTAAAGTTCGACTGCAAGCAGGTATGCGACTCGCGCGTCTCCAACATCAGGGAGATAAAGTCAATCAATCCGAACATCGAGGTCATATACATACGTCCACCGGCGAAAAGCATGATACCCAGCATAGTGAAATATGCGGATATCAGCATGAATACAGAGATAGAGACCATAAAGATGCTGTCGAAAGAGGCAAAGAGGCAAGGCAAGGTCCACAAGGTCATCATAATGATCGAACTCGGAGAACTGAGAGAAGGTGTCCTCGAGGAAAATGTGATAAATTTCTATGAAAAGGCCTTCGACCTTGAGAACATACAGGTAGTTGGAATCGGCGCCAACCTGTCGTGCCTCTACGGGATATTGCCGAACCAGGACAAACTGGTACAGCTATGCCTGTTCAAGCAGCTGATAGAAGCTAAGTTCAACAAGAAAATACGCTATGTGTCCGGAGGAACCTCGGTGACCATACCTATGATGTCCAAGAACATACTGCCGAAAGGCATAAACCATTTCAGGGTCGGCGAGACATTGTTCCTCGGAACCAACGTATATGACGGCACCAAGCTGAAGAATATGCATCCAGACGTCTTCCGCCTCCTTGCCCAGATCGTGGAGCTGAAGGAAAAGCCCATGGTACCCAACGGCGAAACAGGACACAACCTCGAAGGCAAGACGTTCGAATTCGACCAGACGAACATAGGCAAGAAAACCTACAGGGCCATAGTCGATCTCGGGCTTCTTGATGTGGAGACAAGCCATATCAGGCTGATGGACGACGACATGAAAATAGTGGGCGCAAGCTCCGACCTGAGTGTCATCGACCTCGGTGAAAACAGGCGTAATTACAAGGTGGGCGACCTAATCGAATTCAGGATGGATTACATGGGCATGCTCAGGATAATGAATTCCAAATACATAGAAAAGAAAGTAGTCTGAAGGGAAGCACATAGCGGGATCGAACTGCCTTACGAGGCTTTGCAGGCGCTCCATAGACACTCTGGCATAACATCGTTCTGGGGCTTGCAAATATTGTTCATATCCGGAATTTGCAAAGAGCGTCGGCCGTTATTGATTTTTAAACCTCGATGCGGCTTCTTTCCACGCCTACGAGTTTATATGCTGTTCCGACAGCTATATTCGGGCAATTTCTGCCGCCTATCAACTGGACGAACTCCCTACTTTATCCTCTTCTTGTAGTCGCTAGGCAGTTCTCCGAACTGTTCCTTGTAGCATTTCGAGAAATATGAAGGAGAGGAAAAGCCTGTTTCATAGCATATCTCATTTATATTCAATGAAGAAGTAGAAAGGAACTGCATTGCCTTGCGCAGCCGGAGAAACCTGATGTATTCATTAGGTGAATAATTGGTCAGCATCTTTACTTTGCGGTACAGCTGGGTCCTGCTGAGAGCCATCTGCTCGCTCAAGCTGTCGATGTCAAGATTCGGATTCGACATGTTGTCGATGATGTACCGCTTCATCTTGTCGATGAACTTGCGGTCCATTTCCACCATCCCGTTGCCGGCGTCTGCCCTCTCTTCCACGACGTCGCTCTGCATCCTTGCCCTGTTCTCAAGAAGGTTGTCGATCCTCGCAGTAAGGAGTTCGGACTTGAACGGCTTTGCGATGAAAGAATCGGCGCCGAGCCTGTAGCTTTCAATCCTCTTTTCATCCATTGCCCAAGCCGTAAGCATTATTATAGGGATGTGGCAAGTCTGCAACTCACCTTTCAGCACCTTGCAGCACTCCATGCCGCTCATTCCGGGCATCATCACGTCCAAGATTATGATGTCAGGCACATACTGGATAGCCTTCCTTATCCCGTCCTCCCCATTTTCAGCCTCGAGGACAAAGAAATTGCCGGCATATAACTGGCTGATGTAATTCCTGATGTCGGCATTGTCGTCGATGACAAGTATTGATGGCTTGCTGGAATCATATTCCTGATGCTCCTCAGGCTCGTCTGCCGGAAAGACCTTCTTCTCCGAAAGCATTTTCGACTCGCCTTCAGTTTCCCTTGAGATAAATTTGGCTGGCAGGTAGACCGAGAAGGTGGTTCCTTTGTCCATCCTGCTGTCAGCCAGCACATATCCTCCGTGAAGTTCAACGAAGGCCTTCACTATGGTCAGGCCGATTCCTGAGCCCATGTTGTTAGGGTCGGACTGATAGAAGCGGTCGAATATGTGCGCGATGTTCGAGGCGTCGATGAAAGAGCCGGAATTGTGTACGACAAGGCAGGCAAACGGCTTACCGTCGCGGCTTGCCGAAGATATCGACACTTCTATCGTCCCGTTTTCAGGCGTGTACTTGAAAGCGTTCGAGAGAAGGTTGTAGTATACCTGCTCCATCTTGTTGAAATCGGCTTCTATGACATTTTCCGCATCCGGAGCGCTGTTTACCAAGAACTTGATATGCTTCTTCCCCAGCATCGGGACAAACGAGTCGTTCCAGGACTTCACGGCCGACGCCAAATCGAAAGATGAGATGTTCAACGGCAACTTGTCGTCCTCGAATTTTCTGAAGTCCAATATCTGGTTGACAAGCCTCAAGAGGATGTCCACATTGCGCTTGATGAGCAGCAGCAGGCTCTTCTGGTTCCCATCGAGCGTGCTGTCCGAAAGAAGGCGGTCCGTCGGGTCGGCTATCAGGGTCAATGGAGTGCGGAACTCGTGGGATATGTTGGTAAAGAATACAAGCTTTGCCTGGGTGGCCTCCTCCACCTGCCTTGAAAGCAGGATCAACTGGTCTCTCTGCCGTTCCAGCTGCTGCTTCTGCTCATTGATGCTGCTGTTGGTCTCGACGAGCTTCGCATTGAGCTTGTTCTTCGACCTGAGCAGGAAAGTTACCACGAGAAGGAGGGCTATGATTATCGCAAGCACTGCAAGGCTCAGGTAAAGCAGCATCCTCTGGTTGGAATAATTGATGAGATAGGTATTGATCTTGTTGTTCAACAATCCAATCCTTTGTTCCTTTTCAGAAATCGATGCAGCCTGCATCTGCATCACCTTGACGTTGCTCTTGTCCACAAGGGCGGTGCTCAGTATGGTTTCGCGGGGCACGTTAATGCCCCTGAGGATGTCATTGGCCTCCTTCATCACCTGATCCACGCCGGAAGGATATATGAACGTCGCATCCAGGATGCCATCCGAAACCAGTTCGACTCCCCCGCCCTTGCCGGTAAGGGCGTCGATGCCGACAAACCGCATCTCCTTTTCACGTCCCACGCTCTTTGCAGCCATATAGGCTCCGTAAGCCATTATGTCGTTATGGGCATAGACGTAATCTATGCGCCTGTATTTTGCAAGAACCTGCAGCATTATGGAATAAGCAGACTCGGTATCCCACTTTGCATCTTCGCTGCAAAGGATCCTGATGTCGGGGCGCTGCTTGATCATCCCGATAAAGCCCTGATGGCGCTCCATTCCGGGAGTAGAGCCCATAAGGCCCGTCAGTTCCACCACATTGCCGCCTCGGGAGAGGTTCCCGGAGATGTATTGCCCGACAGCCTGGCCTATCTTGTAATTGTCGGCACCGATGAAAGCCGTATAGGAATCGGTCATCACCTTCCTGTCGACGACAATGATAGGTATTCCGGCGGAATACGCCTCCTCGACTATGGGGGTGATGGCGACAGCTTCGTTCGGGGAGATTATCAGCAAATCTATCTTCTTCCTGATGAAATTCCTGATATCTTCTATCTGCTTATGATTGTCACCTCCGGCAGAACTGATTTCAAGATCGATATCGTCATAGAACAATGCCTCGCGCTTCATGTCTTCATTCATCTTGATGCGCCATTCGTCATTTGCGCACTGCGAGAATCCGACATGGTATTTCTTTGGTTCGGCCTTTTCGCAGCCGGAGACCAGGATTGCCAAAATGGCTATGAGCAGAAATGCGAGGTATCCTTTCTTCATCGGCAAGTCGTCAACGGTTCATTTCGGGCATTGCGCCTGCCTTCGTGCATACGTAGGCGGCAAGTTCCACTGCCTCCCTGTGGGCTGTCCTCATGTCCTTGCCTTCAAAGATCGCTGCGCAATATGCGGCAGTGAACGAGTCTCCGGCACCGACTGCATCGACCACCTGGACATTCGGCGTATCGAGATACGACTTGTCATTTTTCGCAAAGATATAGCTTCCGGTCGCGCCGCAAGTCAATATTACCGTCTCAAGACCGTAATTCGACAGCAGGAATTCGGCGCCTGTCTCATAGTTGTCAGCCGTGAAGCCCAGCATGCCACTAAGAATGCGGTATTCGTCGTCATTGACCTTGAAAATGGTACTTTTGCGCAAAGAACGCTCGATCAGTTCCTTGGAATAATAGTGCTGCCTCAGGTTCACATCGTATACGCGAATGGAATCCTTGTCCATCGTATCCAGGAAGAACTGAATGGCATCCCGCGAGACAGCCTCGCGCTGAGCCAGAGTACCGAAACAAAAGGCGTCGCATCTACGTGCGGCAGCGGCCAATTCAGGAGTGACCGGAATGAAATCCCAGGCGACGTTCCTGGTGATGTCGAACGTGGGAGAGCCCGCGGCATCCAGAGTGACCTTTACCGTACCGGTCGGCTTGTCTACGACTGCGAATTGGTGCCTTATGTTCCTTTCCAACATGCGGTCAATGACATCCCTGCCCAACGCATCATCACCTATAGCACTGACAGCCAAGCCATCATAGCCAAGCCGGGAAATATGATATATGAAATTGACCGGCGCACCGCCGATTTGCTTTCCTGCCGGCAGGAGGTCAAAAAGGACCTCGCCCATTCCTACTACAAATCCCTTTTTCATTTCTCTAAAGTCCTAATTCCTTCTGTATCTGTTCAAACGTCTTTCCCTTGGTTTCAGGTATGCGAAAGATAACAAAAAACAAGGCTATGACGCTAAAAACTCCAAATATTCCGAAAAGCCAAGCACCTCCGAGCGAGTTCAGGATCGATGGTGAGAACTGCACTACGATGAACGTGCAGACCCAGCTGACGGCTGTGGCGAAAGAGACCGCCTGAGCCCTTACGGAGTCGGGGAAGATCTCATTGTTGACCACCCACATCACAGGGGAGAAGCTTGCTCCGAAGAAAGCGATGTAGACCAGCAGCGCGACCAGGACCCCGACCGGGGACCAAGAGAAGATGAAGGACAGCATCAGGTAAAACAGGGAAACGATCATCCCTATCGCTCCGCCTATCAGCAGAGTCTTGCGCCCTTTCGTATCTATCAGACGGATTGCAACTATGGTGGACAACACGTTGACGACCCCTACGATGCAGGACTGCAGCAGAGCCGTACCTCCGCCTACTCCCGTCTGCTGAAAGATGGTCGGGGCATAATTGATGACGGCATTGATGCCGGTAATCTGCTGCAGGGCAGCAAGTGCCGTCCCTATAAGGACGACATGGCCAATGCGCCCCTTGAACAAGCCCCCGAACTTGACACGTGGTGCCGGATTTGCCGACTTTCCGGCAGCGATATTGTGCTCCCACCTTTCGCTCTCAGGCAGCAACAGCAGCACCAGGATAAAGAAAACGACTCCGAACACAGCCGGGACTGCAAGCATATAACGCCATGACTGGCTCAGGTCGAGAAGGAAATAATCGATGACATAAGCCACAAGAATGCCGATTGTAATGAGGAACTGCTGGTATGTCACCAATTTGCCTCTCCTTTCTGCCGGAGCCATCTCAGAGATGTACATCGGGCCGACTACGGAATCAGCTCCTACGGCTAACCCTGCCATGAGGCGGAAAGCCATCAGCGCCCACTGGTTTGAGGCAAGCGCACAGCCCACGGAAGAGATGACGAACAGCAGCGCTATGGCTAGGAACACCTTCTTGCGCCCATATCTGTCGGCAAAATTGCCGGTAAACATGGCTCCCAAAAGACATCCTATAGTCAGCGAGCTGACTACCAAGCCTATGCCATTATCAGTAAGGCTGAAGGCATCCTTGATGGATTCGACTCCCCCCGAGATGCCAGCCATGTTGAGTCCGAAGATGAAGCCGCCGATTACTGCAATCGCAGTGACCAGATTGATGTTTTTTTTATCCATTATCGCGAGAATTAATTCATTTGATCTCCCTTACCACAAGATTGCTTACTGAGTATCGGCCTCCGACTGCGTAGAATGACATCCTGTCAAGCCTTTCAGCCGGAAACATCGCCTCGGTGACGGCCACCTCGCCTCCATTTGCGAAGCACTCGATGGAAGCCCTGTCTATCACGATTTCCACACTTATCGGATTTGCCCCTGATAGTTTTGCCTTATTTACGAAAGCGAAGTTGCCGCTGAATCCGACATCCTGGCAATGCTCCCTTTCGACTTTCAAGGTCGAGTCGGATACATCTATGAGAATGTCGGCATAGTCGCCCTTGGTGTCGAAAAGCTTTATGCCTGCAATGTCGCACTTCAAGTCGCTGATTTCGAACTTCACATCAATGGCGCAGCCACCTCTGTAGCTTTCGCAATGATGCTCTCCATCCACATCGAACGACGAGGTCTGGCTGACAGGCCTGGCCACTTCGCCTAGTTCTGAAACCGGAATGGAACAAAGCGCAATCTCTCCTCCGACGTTTTTCAGCCTCAATTCCCTCGGGACAGTCATGCCGCCGCGCTGAATGATGTCGGGAACTCTGTCCGCATAGAAGAAATTTGACATCCAGCCAATCATGATCCGCCTGCCATCAGGGACGCCGTCCCAAGTTACAGCCGCATAGAAGTCGCGGCCGTAATCGACCAGCCGGCTGCTTTCCGGCTTGTTCTCGCAGACAAACGAATGTCCGTCGAACTTTCCAGTGAAATACTGTACCGCTGGGCCCTGGCTGCCGCCGATATTCGAGCTTGTCAGGAGAACCCAGCGCTTATCGCCCGGATTCCCATCCACCGGAAGTTCGAAAAGGTCAGGGCATTCCCAGACTCCGTTATGGTACCCATATCCCTCCCCGAAGCAGCTCTCATATTTCCAATGCTTCAAGTCGGAGGAAGAATAGAATTCTATCACATTGCCTGCAGCGAGAGACATTATCCATTTGCCGGTCTCCTTATGCCAGAACACCTTAGGATCCCTGAAGTCGGGCTTTTCCGAAGTCAGGACAGGGTTTCCGACATATTTGGCAAAGGTCTTCCCCTCGTCTGCGCTGTAAGCCAGGCATTGCACCTGCCTCTTGCCTGCACAGGTATAGACAGCCACCATCGCATCCTTTCCGAAGCCAGCGGAATTGTCCTTGTCAATCACGCAGCTGCCTGAGAAAATGGTTCCAAGCGAATCGGGAAAGATTGCATTGTCCAGCTGGGTCCAATGCACAAGGTCCTTGCTGACAGCATGCCCCCACGTCATATTTCCCCATTTGGAACCATACGGGTTGTATTGGAAGAAAAGATGCCAATTCCCGTCAAGCCATATCAGGCCGTTAGGGTCATTGTTCCAGCCATAGGAAGGAGCGAAATGGATGGATGGCTCGAAAGGGTTCGGGGCAGCCTTGAACTGATTCGAAGTCTTCAAGGCGGTCCAGCACAAGTTTTCAAATGAGCAGTTGTCCACCCGCAAGCTCGCTCCCTCGGCAGGCAGCCGATAAGGGACATAGTAATCGACGCTGTCCTCCGCCAGCCTGACCGAGAAAGGCATTGATGTTCCATCCTTGGACAAAGGAGTGACAAGCGTTTCACGTGCCTTGTCCTGGACGGGCAAGAGCAGGTACTTCGCACCCTTCACGTCTATCTTTTCAGTGATGTTATCGATATAGCTGACTTTCAATGTGTTCATGCACGAAAGACAGATTGGGGCTATGGCAGCCAAAGCAAGGCAACGCAATAACAGGCTTTTCATACTCATTCAATTTTCTTCAATGTCATACAGTCCAATCCAAGAAGGCCATCCTTCTCCCTTTCGGTTGGCATCAGTGAAAGGTCAAGCCTGATCATTCCATCGGTCACATCGGACTTTCCCAAATTGCAGGGAACGTTCGTGACCTCATCCGAATATAGGTCGACTATCCGAACCGTCTTGCCGTCAAGGTCGATGCGTACCTTTCCGTAATCGTTCGCACGTGTCAGGTACAGGACGACTTCATAAGTCCCATCCTCAACATGAACCTCGTACTTCACATAATCCCCCGGCTTTCCGACAAAAGCAGCCTGATTCCCGCAACTCCACGTTCCGCGACTGAAACCAGTCATATACTGCGTGTTGCATTGAAATGAAGTCTCAATGGGCTTCAAGTCCTCAAATTCAAGAGCGTTCTTTTCAATCTTCAGCTCCAGAGGATTTTGGGGAATTGAAGAGACATATAATTGTCCCTTAGCTTTCAAGGCTTTCTGAATCGCAGGAGCTACGATGCGCTCCATCTGCGCATACATATATAGGTCAGGATGCACGCCGTCGCCTGAAAATTGAGGCGACAAGCCCCTTTCGGCATTGGCAAACGGGGCGAAGTAATCGACATATTGCAAGCCATTGGCGGAAGCATACCCTGCCAATGCCGAGTCCAGCTCCCTTATTCCTCCAACGGCATCAGAAGAAGGGCTCCAGCCAAATCCGGCACTGGGCAGCGGCGAGCACAGGATGACCTTGATTCCGTGAACCTCGGCCAGTTCGCACATAGAGACGATGTTGCCGACGATGTTTTCGGGACATATATATCCGTTGTTCCCTGCCAAATCGTTGATGCCTCCGAGCAGTACCACGACCTTCGGATGAAGGCCGATCACATCCTGCCTGAACCTCACGAGCAATTCCGAAGTCGTCTGGCCGCCTATCCCTCTTCCCAGGAAGCCATTATCGAGGAAGAATGCACTGTCAAGACTGTACCACAGCTCGGTGATGGAATCTCCATAGAATACCACCTCCGGCGACTTGCCTATCTTCCCATTCTGCGCGGCATATCGGCTGAACCCCGCCCAGTCCCGCTCCTGGGCTGAGACCGGACAGAGTGCAGTCGACAACACTATAATAATCAATAATCCCTTGACTGTATTGTTCATCTTCATTCCACTTTTTTCAGCACTACGCAGTCGAGCCCGAACATATTGCTCCTTGATGCTGGATTCTGTCCGGCTACGGAGACCGTAAGGGAAATCCTGCCATCGACTGCCGATGCAGTCCCCAAATCGATTGCACCCGTATCCGTGACTACGGTTGCGTAGCAATCCACTTCCTTGACTCTCTTTCCATTGACACTGACTGCCATGCAGCCGTAATCGTTAGCCTTGGTGGCATATAGGGAGAGGCTGTACGTACCCGGCTCGAGGTCGCCGAACTCATACGTTATCGAATCTCCCACCCTTCCGCCGTAGCAGGTGACTTGCCTCGACCTGCTCCATTTTCCATCTGGGAACCCTGCCATATCCTGCCTGTTCGTCTGCAATGATCCAGACTTGGCTGAATGTTCAAGGTCTTCGAATTCAATGCAACCCCCGACCTCAAATCGTGACGGATCGGCCGGAGCCGGCGGCAGAGGTTTGCAAGCGGCAGCGACATCGCTTTGAGTCACCGCTGAACTTTTCAGGTCGCCATACCAGAAGACCGTCGCAGAATAGTCCGCTTTCCCGGGAATCCAGCTCATCATCTCGATGTCGAAGCGCAAGCCGGAACTGAAAGGAATCACGTCAAGCGCTCTGGTCCTGAAGAAGGTGTTATATCCGGAGGAACTGGCCATATCAGCCCTAGGAGCACCTCCATAAGGAGTATTGAACGGGACTACCGGCGCCCATGACGAATTGTAGTAATCCTCCGTCCCCGTTCCGAAATGCGACGGGAAACGCTCGCCGTCGACATATATCTTTTCGTCCCCCTCTCCATACCAAGCCTTTGTGTAATTGAACAGGGACAGCACGTCGCCGACATAAACGCCTCTCCCGCCCTTGATGGACGCGAAATTCCAATCCTTGCAGCTGTCGGCCACGTTCGTGACGCCAATCCCCGGTTGGCTGTGCCACGACGAGTGGAAATACAAAGTATTAGGTCCCCTTCGATAGTCGGCCACCCGCGCGGCCACGGATACTTTCTCTTCCTTATCTGACAGATTCGTCACAGTCACGTAAGCTTCCCTTGCATACGGCATCACCCACCTGCAGACAGCCTTTCCTTTCCCGTCCGCCGACATGTATCTGCTTTCGGCTCTCGGGGCTCCCATGCCGCCTCCGGAAAAATCAGAAAGAGGGACGTTGACGGTTTCAACGCCGTCGAAAGTTATGGAAACGATGGATTCTCTCATTGCCGCTTCATAGGAACCCGCATCTGCAGAAGCCACTTTCAATTCAAGTTCAGTAACAGCCTTGGAGCCTTTCGGAAGTTCAAGCTTCAAGCTGTCGCCTCCCTTTACGGTTCCTGAAGCTCTTTCAGCAGTGCCTTCCATCTCCGGATGCAATCGTATCCGCTCGCCCGCCTTCCTGATGGCATCCCTGTATTTTCTTGCCGTACGGACGGAAAAAGTCTCGACAGGCGTCCCTTTCGGATAACTCCTGTAATTGATCTGATAATATCGGGGAACCCCCTCCCTGTCCGACGGCTGGGCCAATGTAACCTTGCAGCTCCTTGCGTAGGGAATCGGAAGATAGAGAGTGCTTCCACCCTTGACCCCCTTCTCATAGCTTGTATGGGTCTGGAGCAATCCGCCCAGCTCCCTCAGCCCGAACTCGGTGAGGTCGAACGAAGGTATCACCCATCCCGGGACATCGCTGCCGTCGAAATAGAATCTGATGACAGCTCCGGAAGGATTCTGTGTCGTAAGCCAGAACCTTGTGATCACTCCCGGATTGTCGTCTTCGAACAACACCTTTTCCACTCTCCCTGCAATCGTGTCGGTCCGGACGAATCCGAAGCCGTCATTGTTGGCGAACCAGCCGGCATTCCCAGGTTCGACGCTCCGCCTGTCATGGCTGGTAGTCTCGCAAGCCTTGTAAGGCACCGACGGATACTCCGCCAGCGACTTCGGCGCCAGCATCTCGTCCAGCAGCACAGGTTCGGTAATGGTCCGCGCACAGCTGCCGAGCATCAATGTCAAAAGGAATAGAGGAATGTATCTCATATAATCATCTTTCAGTATTGTCTTGATCCCTGCGCAATGGTCCCGGCATCGCCATACCAGAAGATTGTGGAACTGACTTCGGCAGTGCCGCTCTCCCAAGCCTCCATTTCAAGGTTGAAGACCAGGCTGGAGTTGAAAGGTATAGCGTCCAGATTCCTTGTCCGGTAATGGACGTCGATCCCGTGGAAAGTGGACGAATCGAGGCGCGGCTCACCGCTGAATGGAGTATTGAAGCGGAAGTAGCCGCAGAAGCTGAAATAATCCTCGACTCCGGTCCCGAAATGCGAAGGGAACGACTCATCGTCTACCCAAATCTTCTCGTCGCCCTCACCCGGCCATTTGCCGGTGTTGTTGTCTATCGTGTAAACATCGCCGCAATATATGCCTTTGCCGCCTGTGATAGTGGCGAAATTCCATTCGTATCCGTCAGAATAGTCAGACCAATAGACCAGTGGTACCTGGCTTGTCTTTGTAGCCGAATGGAAGTAAAGCGAATATGAATTCCAGGTATAGTCCTTGACGGAAATGTCCACATCCAATTTGACATTGCAGCTTCCGGAATTGAGGAATTCGATGGAAGCAGAAGTCCTATAGGGCATTATCCATCTGATTGTCTGCAGTCCTTTCCCGTTGGCCAAGAATCTCCAGCTGCTTGTATAATATCCACCGATTCCCGATCCGCTCAGTTCCGTCAAAGGTACCTCAAAGGTCTGATGCCCATCGAAGGAGCCTTTGACTATGATTCCCGAGATGGCTTCCTGATACTTTGTCTTGTCGTCAGATGATACATCGACGACGATTTCGGACACTGCCTTGGCTCCTTGCGGCAAATCGACGGTCATCCTGCCCGACTGAGTCAGGGTCAGGCTGCCCGATACCGTCTTGGACTTGACAGGAGTCGGCGACAGCAGCACTGCTGAAGCCTCCGCCACTTTGCTCCTTGCACTCTCCAGCCGATCCTTGTTGAAAGTTTGAATCTTGGCATTGTCTGGATACCTTCTGTAGTTGATATGATAATACCTCGTGGTCGTAGAAACGGGATCCCTCCGTTCCTCTATTGTAATCTTGCAACTCTTGGAATAAGGAATCGGCAGATATAGCGCGCTTCCCCTGATCCAGTCCGCGCCGGGCATTGCAAGGCCCTTGCCAAGCTTAACGCTCGTCGAATCGCAGAAATGCTGCAAGTCGAAAGAATTCACCTGCCAGGATGAAGTCCTGGACCCGTCGAAGTAGAAGCGGAGGATTACGTCGGTACTTCCGAATGACGTCAGCCAGATCCTTGAGATGATTCCCGGATGCAATTCGTCGAATATGACCTTTTCAGTATGCCCGTTCACGGTTTCCAGCCTCTCATATCCTAGCCCATCGTCATTTGAGAACCAGCTTGGAGTTCCGGGAGTCTTGCTGCGCCTGTCGTAGCTGCTCGCCTGTCTCGAAGCGTATGCGACGGATGGATAGTAGGTGACGGCATCCGGCGATGACATCTCATTCAGGAAACCTATGAGAGTCAACGTCGAGGTATCTTTCCTGACAACGACCGTCGTATCAGGATCCGGGGTCGGATCGGGTCCCGGATCTATCTTTCCATCCCTGCATCCGAAAAGGAACTGGGTGCAGGCGATGACCGTTACGGCCGTAGCAAATATCGAAATGGGCATCTTCATATCTGCGCTGCTCCTACCACCCCGGATTCTGGACGAGCCTCTTGCTGTTCTTGTCTATCTCCGATTGAGGGATAGGGAAGAAATAATGCTTCGGCGACTCGAATATCCTCTCTTCGCAAACCACTCTCTGATAGAATTTGTCGTCGTTGAGAGCATCTCCTGCGTAGATGTTCATACAATGGATGCTCTTGTTCTCGAGCTGCGGAGCATCCTTCCATCGACGCTCGTCGAAGAACCTGTGATTCTCGAAGGCGAGCTCAATGCGACGCTCGTGCTTTATTCTCTCCCTCATCTCATCCTTCGTCAGATTCTTCGCGAGACACGGCAGGCCAGCCCTTGCCCTGATCGTGTCGACGGCGGCATAGACTTCCTTTACAGGGCCCGAATATTCATTCAGGGCTTCTGCATAATTCAGGTACAGTTCGCCTACCCTGAAGAAATTCCAGGTCGTGCGGGTTGCGACGAACGGATTGGAAGTGATGTTGATGTTGTTATGCTTCCTCATCAGATAGCCGGTCTTGCAGTAGTCCGAACTTCCGTATTTCTTGCCGTCGACGCCGGAATACCAGAACGCGAGAGCGTGATTGTGCTTCCAGACCTGACCTGCGAAATTGATGCTCGCATAGAAGCGGGGCTCACGGTTTACGTACATATTCCTGACTCCTGCAGGCCAATACCCTTTGGAACTGGCCGAGGAAGCGTAGCCGGCCTCCTGATAGCCCGAAGCGGAATTGATGACTGGAGTCAGACCGTCGCCTTTGTATCCGCTGATAGGAGTTGACCCATCGGCCATCTCATAGGAATCGACCATTTCCTGGGTAGGATTGAATATCGAAGGGCATCCGAAACTTATAGGGTCGGAGCACCACATATAATGCCAGTAATCCCCGAGATTCTTGGCCCAGATTATTTCATCGTTCCAGTTGTCGACGAAGATCTCTTCGTAATTGTCTCTCGGATCCTTCGTGTCGCTGTAGTGCAGCTTTAGTCCAGCTTCCTTGCAAGCCTTCAGGGCATCTTCTGCAGCATCGGCAGCTTTCTTCCACTTTTCCGCATCATATTGCTGAGGTATCAGGTTCTCTCCGGTTTCCGGATCCTTAAGGTCAGCCAATTCTGAATTTCCATTGTAAAGAGGGCTTGCGACATACAGGAGCAGCCTTGACTTCAACGCCTTGGCCGCCGCCTTGTTGGGCCTGCCGTACTCCGTTTGAGGCCTTGTCGAAGGCAGGTAGTATGCTGCACTGTCGCAGTCTCCGGCAATGGCGGCAGAGACTACATCGACATTCTCCCTGACTATGGCAGTCCAATCCTCGTCAGTTCCCACACGGCGCTGGACGACAGGAATCGGCCCGTAGGCACGAAACGCCTGGAAATGGAAGAATGCTCTCAGGAACAATGCCTCGCCCCGAAGGGAATTGTAATCATCCTGGGTGAGGTTCGGCACCTTTCCGATGTTTTCAAGGAACGTATTGACGCAGCGCAGGCCGCAATAAGTCTCCGACCATATCGGGACCCGGTAGATGTTCGTAGCATTCCAGGATCCTGAATTTATCATATGGGAAAAGGCACCTCCGAAGGCGATCTCCATTTCATCGCAGCCACCTGTGAAAGGACTGCAGAAGGCTCCTCCATCATCGGCGAAGTTGGATTCGTTGTGGACCCAACTATAGCAGTTCGAGAGCCAGGACCTCGCCCAGTCGGGATTCGTGAATACTTCGTCCTTCGTCATGTCGTCATCAGGCGTCTTGTCCAAGAAGTCGGAGCAGGAAGCGAATGCCGCCAGACAAACCGTAAAGAGAACTATCTGATATAATCTTTTCATTGCAGTGTCATCCTAAAAATTAATCTGGCAACCGATGTTTATCGTCCGTTGCTGCGGGTAATTGCCTGTGCCGTAATCCGCCTCCGGATCGACGAATTTCAAGTGGTCGAAGCAGGCGAGGTTGATTCCATTCAGGAACAGCCTGACTCCCTCGACGCCGATCCTTGAGCACAGCCTGTCGGTGAACCTGTAGCCTATCTCGGCGTTCTTCAACTTAACATAGCTGGCATCGCGCATATAGAGCGTGCTTATCTGGTAGTTGTTGGAAGAGTTGCCGTTGATCACCGCAGGATACTTTGCCTTGCTGTTGTCAGCTCCTTCAACCCATCTGTTGTCGTAATACTCCTTCGATATGTTATACCTTGGATATTCCAAAGAGTATGGCCACATATCTTCGCTCGTCAGGAAGATTGAAGTATGTGCAGCTCCAGTAAAGCCCATGGAGCAGTCCCATTCCTTATATGCGACTGAAAATCCGAATCCGAACATATATTCAGGAGTCCTCGCATATCCGATGAACACCCTGTCGTATGCATCGACCACACCATCGTTGTTGACGTCCTTGTACTTGACATCGCCCGGACGGACAGTCGTCATAAACGTCTGCTTAGGAGAATTGTCAATCTCATCCTGGTTCTGGAAAATGCCCAGGGCGACATATCCGAATGGCTGGTCTATGCTGTGCCCGCGCGTATTCTGATAATTGAACTTTGGAGTCGGGGAATCGTCCTCGATTATTACGTTGTGTGCGTACGTCATATTCCCATAGAATGAATAATAGAATCCACCGGCAGTAGTTTTCTTGTAGTCAAGCATCAGGTCGACGCCCTTGTTGTTTACTACGCCAAGATTGGCATAGGTCGCTGCCGTTATGCCAGTGACGATAGGGATGGTGCCTCTTGACAAGAGGATGTTGCGCCTGTCCTCGTTGAAATAGTCCACCTGGATGTTGAAATCCTTGAGAAGCCTCAGGTCAAAGCCCAAGTCGGTCTTGTAAGACTTCTCCCACGTGACATCTGCTCCGACCTTGCCTTCATAAATCCCTTGGAGATACTGCTGTGTAAGGCCGAAATAGGATCCGTTGTCATATTGGACAGTCGAGATGTAGAGGAATCTGTCTCCTCCTATCTGGTCATTCCCGACTATTCCATAAGAGCCTCTGAACTTCAGATAGACGGCATCGCCTATAGTATTTTTCCAAAACGGTTCCTCGGATATCGTCCAGCCGAGTGAAAACGAAGGGAAGAATCCATATCTGTGTCCCTTCTTGAAATTTTCCGACCCGTTGTAGCCTAAATCGAATTCCGCCAGGTAACGATGGGAATAGTCATAGGTAAGGCGCCCTGCAAGGCCCTCCTGACGATACGGGAGATTATAAAGGCTGCTCCCTGCTGTAAGGTTCACATAGTCGCGGCGGTTGAACAAAAGCATTCCCGTCACATTGTGACTTTCTGCGAATGTCCTGTCATAGTTCAGCGCGACATCATAATAGTATGCCCTCCCTGCGGAATTGCCAACGGAGTAAGCCATGCTTCCCTGCTCGCGTATCTGATTGTAGACGTCATTACCTTCAGAGTCCTTCCCCATATATCTCTTCATTCCGTAACTGATGTACCTGACGTTGGAATTCACGTATGTAAGGTCATAGGAGAACTTGGAAGAGAGGGACAATCCCTTTGTAAGCAGGCTCGACAAATCCCATTTCAGGTTTGCGGTGCTCTGCAGGGTAGCGGCAAAGATCTTCGAATAGCCGCTTTGAGTGGTAAGAGCCCACGGATTCATTATAATGGCCGATGCGCCGCTGCCGGGAGTCCCGTCAGGATTCCGGACAGGCATAGAGATTGGCGAATTTTCGCGCATCTGGGTAAAGATGGTGCTTGAAGAGTTGCCCGGATAGGTCTTGTCTTGGAAGATGCCGCCAAGACTGAGGCTGAAAAGGATGTCCTTCGTTATGTTGACATCGGTATTCGACCTGAAATTATATCTGTCGGAGCGTGCATTCGTCTGATACTTGTATGTCGGGTCCTGCTTATAGAGACCGGTCTGGCTCGTGTAGCCCACATTCAGGTAATAGCGCACTATCTCGGTGCCACCGGAGATGTTCAGGTTGTTGATGGTCTGGTATGCATTCTTGTTCAACACTTCATTCACCCAATCGACGTCAGGATACATATACGGATCCGAGCCATCCTTGAATTTCTGCAGTTCATCGTTCGTCCAGGCCGGCGTACCTGCACCGCCTGTCGCATGCGCTACCGCCTCATTCATCAAAGAAGCGAACTGGTATCCGTTGATATATTGGGGGAAACGCAATCCGTGAAGCTGGGCCCATTCTGTCCTGAAGGTAACCTTCGGCTTTCCCATCGCTCCAGACTTGGTATTAATAAGGATCACTCCGTTGGCTCCGCGAACGCCGTATACGGCGGTGGCAGATGCGTCTTTCAATATCGTAAAGCTTTCTATTTCCTGTGGGTTGATCAGGTTGATGTCGCGTTCGACGCCATCGACCATAATCAAAGGTGTCCTGTTCTGCCATGTCGCCATGCCGCGGATATATATCGTAGCATAGTCATTGCCCGGTTCACCCGTCGATTGCCTGCTGATGATGCCCGGGATGGAGCCTCCAAGCAGATTTGACAATGTTACGCTTGGCTTGCTCACTATCGCCTTCGGAGATATCTGTGAAAGAGCGCCTGTGACAGACACTTTTTTCTGGGTACCATAGCCTACCACCACGGCGTCATTGAGCGTCTGGGTGGCGATTCGCATTACGACATTATGCTGCTTCTGGTCCACATACTTCAGCTCCGTCTTCTGATATCCGAGGAATTCGTATGCTACAATATCGCCTGCCGTCAAGCCGGAAAGGGAATAGCTGCCGTCGTCGGCAGTGATCGTGCCGACTGACTTTGCCGCAACGGAAACCGACACTCCCACCATTGGGGAGCCGTCGATGTCAAGCACAACCCCTTTCAGCGTTGCCTTTGTTTGCCCGTTTGCAGACAAACAGGCAAACATCAAGATAAGAAGATACAGATGTCTATAGAAAGTCTTTCCCATGTTGAAAAAAGGGCAGAGGCGCAGACCTCTGCCCCGAATAGCTAATGATTAATTATTTAAGATTGAAGCGCCGGCATCGTGATGGAAGCTGGCTATGGTCTGGTTGCTTCTTACGTAGATGGTCGTCAGCTTGCTGTTGGCATCCACCCAGACTTCGTTCATCGCATCGGCGCAAGCCCTGAGGTCAAGCGTAGTCAGAAGCGAATTCCAGCAATAGATATTGACAAGCTTCGGATTGTTTCCAAGAGTAAGCTTTTCCAATGTAGGCACATCCCTGATTGCCAAGTTGGTCAGATTCGTATTCTTGGTGGCGTCGAAGCTTACGAGCCTAGTATTTACAAGGATGAGGTTATCCATATTCGGAGCTCCGGAAAGATCGAGAGAAGTCAATGCCGAATTGTTTTCGAGGTTGATGTGAACCAGGGCGGTATTGTCCTTGATCGTCAGCTTGGATATGTTGTTGCTCCAGAGTATCGCCCGTTCCAACTTTGACAGTCCGGAAAGGTCAAGTTCCGATATCGCACTTGAGTTATAGTCCATATATGTCAGGCTGGTGCATCCGCTCAGATTCAGCTTCGTAAGGGTTCCGTTCCCGAATCCCCAGGTAACGTTCAGATTGCTCAGGCCGGAAAGGTCGAGGTCCGTCAGATGGCAATTATAGACATAGAATTCCGTCAGGTCGCTGCATCCCTTCACATTGACCTTCTCAAGCAGGCTGTTTCCTGCATCAAAGACATGCAGTGTGGTGATGTTGCTGAGGTCCAGTTCCTTGATCTGAGAATTCTGGATTCCGAACCAGTACAGCTTCGGAGTGATTGAAGAGCCGACCTTGATGCTTGACAATGCGCTGTTCGCATTGACATTGATCTCAGTCACTGAAGAGCAGTCAGAGAAATCGAGAGAGCCAAAAGTATTGTTGAAGCATCTGAATATCTGAAGTGCCGAGCATCCTGTCAAATCGGCGGCAGTGAACTTGCTGTCGAACCCGTAGAGTTCTGCAAGGCTTGAACAGCCGTTTGCATTGATAGTAGCGACATCGCACTTGTTGCCGTGGATGTCGGCATATTTAAGGCTGGCCAAGCCGGCGAAGTTGAACGAAGGGATTGAAGTGAATTGGGCATGGACCTCGCTCAAGCTGCTGCATCCGCTCACATTCAAGCTGGACATAGGAGAATCGTTGCAAAGCAGCGTAACCAGGGATGTCTTGTTGCTGACATCAAGCTTGTCCATTGCAGTCATCTGGACGGCAAGAAGAGTGAGCTGGGTATTGTAAGTCAAGTCAAGAGTCGTGAGCGGGGTGTCGTTAAGCACGAGTTCGAGCAGGGAGACACAATCTCCTACATCGATCGAAGCCAGGGAAGTCTTGTAGACGTGCAGATACTTCAGTCCTGCAAGCCCCTTGACATTGATGCTGCTGAGATTTGCATTGTCAAAAGCCCAAAGCACTTCGAGGTTCTTGTTCCCGGTCAGGTCAAGCGTCGACAGATTGTTCGTCTGGCAACGCAGTTCCTTCAAGTTGGCGAAATTCTCGATGCCCTTCAGGGATGCGATTCCAAGAGAATTGCAGTCTATGTTCTCGATGGCGGCAGCTTCACTGATCTGTATCTTTCCATCGTGGTTGGTGTCGAAATTATTAATAAGGTACTGCGAAAAGGCATTGTCCTCGACTGATACGGTAGGCTCGGTAGAGGTGCTGAAAGAGACCTGCTCTCCATACGCCGTACCAAGAGCGTTCGTCGCATAGGCGCGTACATAATAGGTAATGTCAGGCTGAAGTCCCGTGATGTGGGAGATGAAAGCATTGGAGACGATGTCGTCGGTAGTCTTGTTGCCGGTGATTTCAGGATTTTCTGAAGTGCCCCAGCATACTCCGCAGGCTGTGACTGGGCTTCCGCCATCCGAAACGATGGTTCCGCCGCTGTAAGCTTCCTCATAAGTGACGCCGCTGATGGCGACAGTCTTTACTGTAGGGGCTATGGAAGTAGTCTTGAAAGTGACGGACTCGCCATAGGTAGTGCCATTGCCATTGGTAGCATAAGCTCGTACAGAGTATTCGGTCCCTGGCGTCAGGCCAGTGATCTTAGATGTGAAAGATCCGATTCCCTTCCCGTCCGTAGTCTTGGAATCCGAAACGGTCGGAGAGCTGCTCTTAGCGGACCAGCACACTCCATAGGCAGTGATGTCGCTTCCGCCATCCTTTGTTATCGTACCGCCGGATACTGCAGTGGCCTCGGTAATCTCACTTACGGCAGTCGTAGTGATGCCGACTGTCTTGTCAATGTCCTTGACGCAGGCGCCAAGCAGCATTGCCGAAACAGCGAAAGAACCAATTGCAAAAAAAGTGTTCAATAATCTTTTCATAAATATGGCTATTAATAATTGATCATTTTAATCATATCCCGCATTCCAGGTTATCCTTAATGCGAAAATATGGTTAAAAAACTACTATTGATAACACAAATCGACCAAATGATAGAACTTTTATACCCAAGTCAGCAATTGGTCAAATAATGACAGAAAAAACCCTGAAGCGCCCGTCACAGTTTCAGAACGAATATTTCTTGAAGATTCTCCCCAGATTCCTCTCGCTCAGCACGTCCATGTCCACAAGGTCGAGACTCTTGACCATCTGGAGCGTGCCCGCTTGTATTTTTGGAAATGCACCGACTGGATATGCCGCTTGTAGGCATCTTGAGAAGCATATATCTCCACAATGCGGATCTTACAGGAATCTCGCTTCTCCAGCATCGGAAATATGGCTATCACGCCAGGCTCCTTCTCGACGGAAGTCTCCGCCACCTCCTTTGCAAAGACGAGGTACTGATCCAGGTATTCCGGATAGACCTCAATCTCCGAAATGCGCACTATCATATCACCGGCAACCGCTGCGCCATTTTCCATCTGGGCAGCCTTCTTAGCGACCTATGCCATCGCCTCGCCAGTCTGCGCCCAGGCTTCAGTAAAGCTCATAATGCTTACTGTCAACATTATTATATTTCGAGCAAGACGCCTCATTGTTTTGATGCCTTGCTCCCCTTTTCAACAGAAAACTTATTGAGCAAATTGACATCAATGATGGGCAGTGGGAACTGCGACAAGCTGGTACCGGCGGTCTTTACCACCAATATGCCTCTCATCGTTCCGACGGCTACGCTCAGAAGATGAGGCATTATGTCCTTGACAGTAATACTCTCATCTTCATTGAAAGTAACAAACTGCTTGAGATTTAATACCGAAAAGACAAAGCTGTAAATACTTTCGAGAACAATGTCCTCATGAATCACGTATCTGGCTCCGAAAACGAGATTCACACGGTTGTTCTCAACATCAGGTTCAATTTGCTCATTGAAGCCGATACGCAATTCCTTCGGGTCCATATTGTCCTGAATCTTGTCAGGAGTCATGCTGAAACTTTTTTCAGTCACCGACTCAAGCTTCATCTGTATCTGCACATTATCGTTTGCCATAATTGCCTAGTTTATATAGTTAAACGAACAATGATTATTGTTCCTACTTGTATACGTCGCATTTTCTGCATCAGACGGCTTTACATATTTATAAAAAGGGACAAACACATATTCCCCTTTTACCTGTTCTCGCGTCACAGCAACTACGGGCTCGCCAAGAACAACGGAAATCTTGGCTAGCGTAGATGTCGTAAAGCCGTGAGTTCCGGTCAACCATCTTGAAATTTCAGACTCTCTCTTCCCCATACGCGTGGCGAACTCCCGCTGGGTAATGTTTTTCGCCTTGAGCAGGTCATAGATACGGTTTGCGATATCTATGTTCAAATCGACTTCCTGCTTTATTTCAGGGTCGACATTCGCAAGGCATTGTTCGAAAATAGCGTTCTTCTTCATATCTGTCAGAGTGTAATGGATTCAATAATCATTTTAATTGCACCAAAGTCATCATATCCGGTTTCAGCATCCTTCGCGTGAATCTTGATATGCTTGTCTATTTCTCTTAGATCATTCACAAATTGCAAAAGAGACGGATCATCGTCGTATTTGCCGTGTATGGAAACCCCACCATTCCCGATGATTAGTAGCCTGTCGGAAATCCTCAGGCAGAACAACCTCATCTTGCCCACTTTCTATCGATTCTGGCCTAAAGAGATTTTCCCGTGCTCCACATTCCTTCATCTTATCAATCGCAGAAACGATGGCGCCAAAAAAGGACTTCAACTGGGATTCGTACAATTACCGTTTACTATGAAGAACTTTTCAAACTCAGTCTTCTCCTCGCCATCGTAGTGCGGCGAATATATACTGATTTTGTCTGTCTCGATGACAAGCTCCAACTTCCCCATCTAAATCCATCTTTAGAGTGCAAAGATAAGTACTTTCCTCTAATTCCCAAAGAAAACTTAACTTTTTTGTTAAGTTTTTATCACAGGCCTTGCTGCTTTACAGCGCACGCCCCAGCTCATACGCCTCCTCGCCGTATCGTGTGCCGCGCACATCTCCTGCGGCGACCACAGCCTGTGCGGCGACGATTCCGCAGTCCTTCCACCCCAAATATTTGGCTATCGTCTCGTAATGCAGCTTAATCGCATCGGCGTCTTCAAGCGAATCGTCCCCATACGACACCAGGAGCGCCGTCTTCTTGGGCACGCCCTTGATGGTGTCGTTTATCCAGTAAAAGCGGTCTATCACCGTCTTGAGTTGGGAAGAGAATCCGAAATAGTACATCGGCGAGCAGAAAACCACCATATCCGCGTCAATCAGGCGCGGCTTCAGCTCCCTTGTGAAGTCGTCGTCGTAAACGCAAGCTCCCGCAGTCATGCAATGGTCGCATGCAATGCAACCATTCACCTTCTTGAACGCCGCATCGAACCTGAATATGCTGTGCCCTGCCTCCTCGGCTCCAGCTATGAACCTGTCTGCCAGATAAGAGGAGTTCCCATTCTTTCTGGGACTCCCTGTCAATACTACGATTTGCATAGAATTTCCTCCTTTAGCTTTAAATCCGGACCAAACCGCCCCGGATTCCTTTCTTTCAATGCAAAGTTAACCTTTTTCTCTCCACTTTCTTCCGACCTTGCCCCACAAGTGTCACCCAGAAGTTACAAAAATGGAGCAACCTAACTTATCAGTTGCCACAGCAGGCCTCCACCCAGGCGATGAAGTTCGCTGAAGCCGTGCCGGAGTCCTCCGCCTCGGTGTGGCCAAGGCCCCAGATCGTCTCGAAGTCTACGCTCTTGACGCCGCTGTAAGCCTGCAGCGCAAGAGCCAGATTGATTTCGGTGCCCAGATGCGTGTCGCCCTGGTCGATGCCGAAGAGCGTATTCTCGGGATTGCTCTTGCCATCGTAGTCATCGAATGCCCCGAGACCCTTCGACGCCTTCTTGCAAGTTGAAACGAATGAATAAAGCGCATCGGAAGAAGTCGTCGAATAAGTGCTCACGCTTGCGCTGTTGTATTTGTTGGAGCGCGTTACGGCATCGTTGATGATGCTCATCCCGTACTCATGATACGATCCGGACTGATAATATCCGTTCGAGGTCGAAGCCAAAGTCAGCGCGCTGCCGGTGGAAGGGTTCTTGAGCCCTATTGCATTGACATAATCAGCATATTCCGCGGCCAATCCATTGCTTATCGCCGCATCCGCCGTCCCCAATGAGCCGCGCGTCAGCCCCCGCTCCACCGCCGATCGTCACGGTCGGCATTCATGCCGTAACAAACGAATCACAAAAGATCTTAATAAATTACCATAATTGGTAATTATATATATATTTGCAATCAAAACTGAGGCTATGAAGGTTACTTTCAAATACGAGGGTCTGCAAGAGTTATATGAGTATGGAAAATCCTCGGACAAGAAATACAAGCCTGTTTCCAAAGACAAAAGCCTGCTTGAAGGATTCATTAGAGCGGTAAACATAATGAGATACGAAGACAGCACTAAGAGCTTGTACAGTTATAGCTTTCTTCATTATGAAAAGCTGAAGAATCAGGGCGCCGAGAACAGGAGCTCAGTTAGAATAAAGAATGGAGACATACGGCGCCTCATTTTCACGGAAACAAGTGATGGAATAGAAGTAGAATTAATCGAAATAGACGATAAGCATTATGGAAACAAGCATTAACGAACTAGTCCCTTTCAAGGCGACTCATCCCGGTGAGATACTGCGCGAGGAGTTGAAGGAACGCGGCATAAAGCAGAAAGACTTTGCCGCCAGCATCGGCATGCAGGCCACACACCTGAACGAATTCATAAAAGGCAGGAGAGACATCACTCCGGAACTGGCCTTGAAACTGGAAAATGAGCTTGGCATTTCCTACGACTTCTGGATGAACCTTCAGAAGGGGTATCTGCATGACACGAAAGCCATTGAAAAAAAGAATGCGGACGAAAAGATTGCAATCTCAACAGAAAGGGAGTACTCCGAGATAGTGAACCTCTCCGAACTTTACAAACGTTTTTCCATCGATTCAGTTTCAGCGAGTAGACGCCTCGAGAAGTTGAAGACACACTTCCATTTCAATATCAAATCTCTTCCGGAACGCGAAAAGCAGGTCTCCGGTTTCTACAAGCACAGCGAGAAAGTACAAATTGACGAAAAGAACTTAAGGACATGGCTTGCACTGGTCTGGGCGGAAACAGAAAAGGTTGCATTGAATAAGGATTATACCGAGGGGAATGCCAAAAAGGCCGCCAAAGACATAGCTGAAAAAGCGAACAAGCAGGCCCTGACCACAGATTTTATTGCCGAATGCCTCGAAGAGAACGGAATAGCATACGAGGTCGTACCGAAGCTGGACAAAACGCCTGTCGACGGCTATTCCTTGATGGCTCCTGGCCACCACCCAGCAGTCATCGTTACCTATCGCTACAACGATCTCGACAAGCTCGCCTTCGATGTCCTTCACGAATTGGGGCACATCGAATTGCATCTGAACGCCCAAAATGAAGGATTCATATCCATCGAAGGGTACTCGGAAAGCGAAGAAGAGCGAGAAGCTAACTCATTCGCCAATGACGCCCTCATTCCCCCAGCCGTGTGGGAATCCATTATGAACAGCCACAGTGACAGTATATTACCTCACGCCATTGCAAAAATCATCGCCAGGGAAGCCATCAGGAACGGCATCAGCCCTTCCATCGCCGTCGCCCGCTATAAGCACGAAAGCAACTGCTACGACATAAAGGCATATAGGTCGCCGAAAATTCACTAGATTCGATGGTGGAGAAGGCATCTCATTTCGCTTTCAGCTTCTGTTCTTTCCTCTTCCTCCAGCTCTCCGCCTTCCCGCACTTCGGGCACCCGTTTCCCGTCAGATGATTGTTCGGCGTCTGCTCGAACTCGCCGTGTATCGGGCATATTATCACCACTTTAGTATGCGCATTCACATACCGCACCTTCGAGTAGTCATACCTGTCCCCGTGCACCTTCCTCGCCCTCTCGATCCATTCCTTCCCCGACGGCTTGTACCCGCTCCAGCATTTACCGCAGCCGTTCCCACAAGCCACCTCATTCACAGTCTTATACCACCTGTGCGACGGATCGTTCCTGCAGATCCAGTGCACCTTGCGCGAATTGGAATATGAAACATCCCTCGGAGTCAATGGCCAGTTCCGCTCATAATCCCACTCCAGATTCGTCTCCGTCCCCGCCGCCTTCTGGGCCTTCAAGAATGCCTCCAGGCTTCTCTCGTACGTCATCCTATACAGCCCTTCATTGACCTCAGCCCTTATCTTTTCAATGCAAACCGTGACTTTAGGCAGCCCTTTGCATTGACTTCGGAGGGAATCCAGAAACTTCTGCAATGCCTCCTGGAATTCAATGCTATCTCCATTGGGATTCGGGAAACTTATCACCTCGCATTCTCCCGCCTTTCCTGCCCGTTGCTGCATCGGCCAGCTTCCATCTTCCCTGAACCTCACGACCCTGTATCCCGCTTCGGTCATCAGCTTGTTCTTTTCCAAGTCCTTCCTGCAAGATGCCTTCGTAGTGTGGTAATAGTCACCGTCGTACTCTACAGCCAGACGGATCGACGGCACGCAAACATCAATCTCGCGATTCCCGTCGAGCCTCATTCTATGGACGGCATCCGGGAACATCTCTTTTAGATAGTGATATATAATCAATTGCGGAAACGACGTATGGCTTACCAACGTCGCGCACTCGAAACACCCCTCGTTCTTTGCTATGCGCTCCTGAATCGTCGCCTTCCACATATACCCGCAGACCTTGCACTTCCACCAGAACGACCTTGCATCGTTCACCCTCACCCCCTCCGCTGAAAGCTCCCCTGTCGCTTCAAGCGTCAGGTCCTTCGCATTTGTCGCTTCGGCCAACTCATCCGCCAGATCGGGCCGTTCCGCCTCCAGGCTGTCCTTCACATACTTCCGCTTCCCGCTGCAGTATGGGCACGCTCCCGCCGCGGCCTCGTGGTCGCAGACTCTCGCCCGATACCGCCTCCCGCACTTCACGCACCGCCAATGCACCAAGCACTCCGCCGTGGCCGGCATCATCTCCGCCGCCACCCCGTAGTTCGCTTCAGTGTCCCATTCCGATGAATTCTTCATAGTGACTGCAAGTTAAGCTAATCGGAAACCTTGTATTTTTGATTAGGATGATGTGGCTTGCCGGGAAAAAGCATCTGCAACTTTTTTTCCGCAACCATTTTTTTCAAAACGCCTGTCCGTAGGTAAGAAATCGTACGACCCACTTTACGTGACAGTTCTTCAATCGTTATAAACTCAGAGCAGTTTTTAATTATTAAATCTTCAAGTTCTACTCTTGCCATCTTCTTTTTTCGCTGCTCAGGAGATTCATGCTCATCCATTCTGTTCCCCGAAAGCGTAGCAGTATTACTGACATAATATGCGCCCGATTGGTTTTCTTGCGCCAAGGTCTCAATGTTTGGCGCCAAGGTCGCATTTCTTTTCAATTGATATGTAGTACCTCTTCCCACTCCGCTCGCAATATAGGCTGGTTTTTGAGTAGCGTCAGCTCTTGGGACACGAAGCACCAACAAACATTTGTCATTGTATTTCTCAATGCTTACATCCGAGTCCTTCATCAAATTGATGCTGACTTTAGAAGTATTATTTACATTATCCCAAAATTCTTTCTTGTACTGGATAGCATCCTCAATAGGGATTCCTTCTATCTTAAAATCGCCTTTCTTCTCACTCACACCTAAAATAATGATTCCTCCGTCAGTGTTTGCAAAGGATGAATATGTTTCCCAAAGAGACCTTGGAAATCCCCCAAAAGCACTTTTAAACTCAAGTTCATCAGACTCCTTATCAGCGACCAAGGAATCCACGAATGCCATGAAGGCATCAGTTTCTTTAATTAATTCTCCACCCATACATCTCACATTATTACAGTCTTTGTAAAGTTACTCATTAAAACATGCAATCTGCACATACCCATAACAAATTATGGATAACTTCGAATGCCGCTCATATTTTTCAATGCAAAGCCCCTACCCCCTGCAGGCCGGCCTACCTACCCTCGGCACCGCCTCAGGAACGCCATAACCTCCGGATCCGTTGCATAGACGAAGCAGCCACGGCGGCCGCGCGACATCAGCACGCGATATGCGTTCCTGATATGCCGCGTGTATATCTCCGGATCGCTGCACGGCACCGCCACATTGTGCCCCGGCACGCCGACGAGGCAGTCCCCTGCCGGCTTGCCGTCCAGCCCCATCCGAGGCGGCTCGTACTTGATGTCCGGCCCGAGTATCACCCCGATGTAATCAATCTCGAATCCCTGTATCGAGAAAATGCATCCCACCTGGTTGATGCCGGCGGGCTCGGTCGCCCACGTGTCCGCCGACGACGCGTATCGCGAAGCGAACTCTCCGCGCGCCTGCACATCCTTCGTCTCCCACGGCATAGCGAAGTCGCCGACCACCACGTCCTTCCGCAGGTCTCCGTCCGGAGCCAGCTCGTCCGCCCATTTCCAGCAATACCCCGCCGCCAGCCGCGCCACCGAAGCCATCCCAGCCGTCCCAGCCGCCGTCCCGTCCATCTCTCTCGCCTTCGCATACAGCGCCTCCGGCGAGTCGAACACCTCGAAGTCGTACTCCATCGGCGAGAACCGCGTAGTCACCGCCGCGCCCGGCAGATACAGCACCTCGTCCAGCCAATCCAGATAGTTCTGCGACCCGTTGCACCTGAACTGCGACTTCAGCTCCTGCAGCTCGATTACGCGCACAGGCTCGGTGAGATGACTCTCGACATTGTGCAAGCAGCACTCCTTGCGCCGCAGCTCGCTTTGCATTGACTCTATCTCCTCGTCAAGCGCAGCAATCCTCCTCACCTCCACAACATTCTGGGCCGATGCTGCCCCTTGCACTGCCAATGCTCCCCGCTCCGCCAATGCCTTCTGCAGCTTTACCTTGACCTTCAGCAACTTGGCATAGAACTCGCTGCCCTCGTAGTTGCCGACCTCCTGCAGATAATGCTCCGCGGCGGCGCAGATATCCTCCGAGTTGCCGATTTCCTCGGTCTTGATGGCCTGCTTGTCGTCGATGAAGAACACGCACACTTTCGCGCAGTAAATCAATGACATGACCTGCGACAGATACGTCTGGTCCTCGAACTTGTCGCCCATATAGTTCGCGCCGCGCTGCACGCGGTGAGCCTCGTCCACCAGCAGCAGGTCCACCTCGCTCTCCTTAAACCACGCCGGCTTGAAGTGGAATATGTTGGCGATCAAGTCCGAAGCGTCCGTTATCTCACCGTCCCCCGTCTTCACGTTCCTCAGCTTCAGCTTCAATGTCTCCCTCAGCGCCTTCGACCGCGTCGTGAAGTACATAATGTACCGCTTCCCCTCGTTGGCCATCCGCGCCAGCACGTCGAGCGCGATGACCGTCTTGCCAGTCCCAGGCCCGCCCTTGATGACGATGACCATCTTACCGCCGCGCGCCTGCGCCTCCCGCACCTCTGCGTAAATCGTCTCCGCCGCCGCAATCTGGTCATCCAGCAGCGTAAACTCCGCCTTCCCCTTCAGCATGTTCGCCGCTGCCTCGATCAATGTCTTCGACTGCCGTATCGGACTATCGATCACCCGATTGAAGATCTCAAGCCCAGAACCCTTGCAGAGCAATGCATTGAGCTTCATAGCCAGTTCCGCCACCTCGTTCCCTGAATACAGTCTATTCTGCTGCAGAATGATGTGATAATGATTCGAATACAATGCATGCGGATCCACCGTGCTCGAGTAGTTGTAGCAATAAGCCAGCCCCTCAAGGTGCGTGTTCGGCTCCTTCAGCGCCTCGACGTAGTTCAGCAGATGCATCTGGTAATTAGCCACTTGCTGCGACGGATGGCACACCGCCTGATAATGGTGGCCGGTGTACGCGTCCACCCTGAACACGCCGTTGTCGTACATCTCCGTGACCGAGCTGTTGCTCCACTGCTTGAGCTCGATGTGGACGACATTGTCCATCCCGCTCGCCCCCTTGCCGTACAGCATGCAGTCGATCCTCCCTCCCGTCGGCACCTGGTACTCGAACGACACCACGACGTCGTCCGGCACCCTGCTCATTTCCAACAGATTCCTGATCTTGTCCGAATTGTGGTTCCACGACTCCACCTCGCTCGGCCCTCCCCCAATGTGAGCCTCCATCGCCCCCGCCTCCATCTTCGCCATGAAACGATTGTTCACCACGTCCGCGATGAATTCCCCCTTTTCTGCCTGATATGCAACGCGATTCATAATTCTCTCAGTTTAGATTTGCTCCGTCTCGAGCGAGCATCTTGCTCACAAAACGTTAGCTTACCAAAGGTACGCAGAATTTGTGGGCAATGCAACGTGCAGCGCAATACCATCATAATCTCTTAAAAGTGTAATGTTAACCATATCCCTTCTGTATTATTATGTTTATATTTGCAAAAGAGATATATCTTATTTATATGGAAAACTATCATAAATTAATCAATGAATGGAATGAATTTATCTCCGAGCATCTGAATACTTGTAGGCAACTTCTTGAAAATGAGAATAACCAAATTCACGACTTATACTCAGAATACATCAAATCCAAAAAGGATGTTCCAGACCCTGGGTTCAACGTATTCACAATTACATCTGATTTCTATTACAGAGAGACTTACCATAGTGATATCATAAAAGCTTTCCTCGATCCTTCTGAAAAACACGGGGATGGAAATCTGTTTTTATTCAAATTCATCAATCTGCTTTCATCTTCCGAATCTGCGGATGGTAGTAAGAATAGCATCGATGTCAACAATTACAAAGGCTCAAAAGTAACTAGAGAAGAGGGGAAAATCGACATCTTGATAAAAGATGATGCAAGCAAATCAGCAATTATAATTGAAAATAAGCTCAATAACGCTTCTGATACATATAGACAACTACCAAAATACTATAATGCAATTAATGGGATGGGATACAATGTCGAAGCTATCGTATATATACCTCTCGACAGATATAAAACCCCAACTGATAACGACTGGACTCCAAAAGAGAAGAAAAAAATTAAGAGTATCCTCCACATAATTCCGGGTTATTCATTAGATGATAAGATTATTAATTTAGTTAATGATTGGATTTCACCTTGCATCGATTCAAGTAATAATATTGATAATATCTCTATTCTAAGACAATACAACAAACTCTTAAAATATTTAACACTTCATACAATGGACACAACATCTTTAAAAGGGTTCTACGACCTATTACAAAACGAACACAATTATGATACTGCAATCTCAATTAGGGATATGTTGAATGATCTTCCTAAATATCTGGCAACAAGAATCTATGATAAGTATTTAATTCAATGCCGACCATACAGTAAAATATGGATTTACAAAGAAACTGATGCAGTTTTTGAAGGGTTCGCCATCGACCAAATATATACAAAGATGGACATCACATGTTCGGAAAGAGGTTATCAAGTTTCAATTTACTCTCGCGATGACGAAACAGTAGACATAAAGTCTTTATTTAAAGGGATCAAATCAGTTGAACAATTTAATTATAAGCCAGACACGAAATCAGGAATGTCTCATAATATTCCCCTTTTCGACAACGGTAAAGATGGCATTTTTGATTTCATTGACGAATTCTTGAAAGAGATATGCGAGAAGGCAAACAATACTAACAAATAATTTCCATCATTTCGACAACACAGCTCGGACTATTTGGGACACATAAGCAAAACGCATTTTGGTGGGATTCAATTATGAGACGTTCCCCTACTGCTTTCTTCTCCTTTTCGAAAATGGCAATAGACTGCGTTCTAATCAATCCGCTACTATGACAAAGAATAGCCTGAACCCAGAATTTATTGCCAATTAGTTACACCCAAGTATGCACTCATACGTTCAATACAGCGTTTTTTCTGATTAAGGTTCGGGTGAACATAAAGGTTAAGTGTTGTTGACACATTTGAATGACCAAGTATTACACTCAGAGTCTTGCAATCACATTGGCTCTCTATGCATCTTGTTGCGAACGTATGACGAAGGCCATGAAACACAATAGGAGGAATATCTAAACGTTTCAAAAGCCTTGAAAAATAATCACGGTAAGAACGTGGTTCTTTTGAATGGATTGACGTTCCAACCACAAATGGAGTCAAAGACATTCTCCGCACAATCCTCAATGATTGAAGAAGCTGCCCTGAAATAGGTATTTCACGATAAGAATTCTGCGTTTTAGGAGAGGAGATTATTATTTCTGTTGATTTTGATTCACAGTTATAAACTCGTCCAATGGTACTTTGTACTGTGATAATGTGTTGTATCATATCCACATCTTCCCATTTCAGCGCGCAAACCTCACCGATACGCATTCCCGTACAAAGTGCTAATAGTACACCTATATTTTGCGGTGTTGGTTCTTCGATAAGATAAGACATTAATACTCGCTGTTGTGCCAATGATAATGTTGGTAAACGGTGAGGTAAGGGATTAGCTGGATATTCAATTGCCCACTCCTCAAAAGGGAAAATCTTATGCCTGCATCCATAACGGGCAATTGATTTCAAAACAGCGACTATGTCTCTCACCGTTTTTTTAGCAAGACCTGAAGAGCTTTTTTCAATAACGAATTGTTGAACATCACTTTCAGTTATCACTAACTTTGATCCGAAATATGGAAGTAGATGAGTCTGAAGTGTAAGCAAATAAACACACATTGTGGAATGCTTTACTATTGAGCGCTTAGCCTCACACCAACTAATTGAGACCTCCTGGAAAGATTTTTGTGAACACATATTTTGAGAATATTATAAATTGTAAATTCACATTCTCAAAATAGAAGCCATCTTTACCGATTACCTTTCGATCGATTATGTGTTCTACACAACATCTGGCAATTATCTATTGACGTTGCGCCACCTTTACTCCAAGCAGTTACGTGGTCAGCATCCATTTCTTCAAGTTTATATATACGTGTCTTATTGGCATTATCTTCCATCGCACAAAGTGGGCAGTTCGAAGTCCCTTTCTTCATTGCATCTTCAGTTTGTCGGTAATATGCGGCCTTCTTTGTAGATTCTTCGAAAATGCGTATTTCAAGGAGCATCTTATCCTTCTCTCCACCTAGTACATATTCATAAATATTTCGATGGCATTTTATGCTATCATCTGATTGCAAGGCTTGAACACGGTCAGAAATATAATCTATGCTATATGGAATATTATGATATTGCTCATAAAGTCTTCCCCACTCCAAACCGCACATGTCACGATTCACCATTGTAAAGGTTGTCGAAACCCAATTAATAACATCATCGAAATAACAAACCAATTCGTTTATTGAAGTATCATGGCGGTGTGAACTCATATAAGCATCAATGTTCTTTTTTTTGTTTGCGCAAATCCACTTAAGAGCTTCAGCAAGGAAATCCTGACGCTTAACATCACCCCTAATGTAGTGACTCCACTTCTGGACTTCAGCATTTTGTGAATTACTAAAAACGCGCTTTGCAGCATTGACAAATTCACCAGAATAAATGGCATTAAGCAGTTCCTGATCATTAAGGGGTATACCGACAATATTGATAGTCTTAAACCATTCCTTGATTTCCTTTTCATCCCCCTCGCATTCAAAGATAAGTAACGGTGAATTTAGTATCAATTGTTGTAATTCTGTTGGCAATCCAGAAAAAAACTGGACACAATTATTAGAATCGACTATTGAGAACTTGCCTGTAACAAATCTGCCAAATGAGGTTATTCTCTGTTGCCCATCAAGTACTTCTAATCTTCCATCAATCGTTCGATTGAAATATAATAAGCCAATGGGATAACCTTTCAACAAGGATTCAATTACTGCGACATCTCGCTTTCCATCATTATAGATATAATGACGTTGATACTCTGGCTGGATTGTAAGACGCCCGTCTAATCCGAATAATCCTTTACCTTCAAGTTCATTATAGGTAAATCCCTTACAAATATCCGCGACAGTCCATTCCGTATGCAAAATAGTTTTCATTTTATATAAGTTTTAAGTTGAAATCTTAGGGATAGATAGGTATATAGCTGATAATCCCTATCCTGGCAAACGATTTACCATATATATGCATGAGGTTTATGCAAGAATGCTTATCAAACATGTTTAATAAAGATACGTTTATAAATCTTAGAATAATTTACAAGAGGTTGGGCGACATGAGATTCTGAAAACCACAGACCATTTGAGGACCCTTTACCCTCGCTCTCTGTAGTCCCTAAGATTTCAAATTGCTCCGGGCAATATTTATCTAAGAAGGAAATAGGCACGCCCATAACACCATCATAATCAGAAGGGATTGCATCTGTATATGGGACTTCTATGGCATCGTAATTATCATAATGATCATAAGCAGACTTTCCTTGTATTTCTTTATGTCGTGAAAAGCGAAGATTATCTTCCATCGTCATTAAAGGAAGCGGTTCATGACGACGACCATGATCGATGTTAGTAAACCATCTAACACCTTTTACTCTAATAAATTTTCTCCCATTCTCATCAGTTCTATACCCAGCTGCGAGGAGAGGATATTCATTTGGAACTTCAAATTCTCTATCACCGCTATGGATAGAGTAACCCATCCACATTTTATTCTCTTTAATTAATGGAAATGTCTCTTTATATGTAACAGCATTTATATTTCCTATGATAATGAATTTTTTACCCGCATTAACAATCCATGATAAAAATTCGCGAAATAGAGAGAACGGGGGATTGGTGATTATTATATCAGACTCATCCCGTAGCGATGTAACTTCTTTACTACGGAAATCACCATCACCATCGAGATATTTCCATTGAAGATCGTCAATATTAACTCGACCATCGCCAGACATATCTTTATCCAATACAAATATTTTACCATTAGCCCGCGCCTTCTGTAAATCAAAATTAGGTGCCTCAGTTTCAAAAAGAGATGGTTCGGAAAATAAAGACATCTTTTTTGCTTCGGGAGCATAACTTGTCGAAATCAATTTTTTAAGTCCTATTTCATCAAATTTTGCCGCGAAAAATCTTGTAAAATTACTCCACTCCGGGTCATCGCAAGGCAATAATAGTGTCTTCCCCCTAAAAACATTAGGATCGTATTCAAGATAAGCATTCATCTCAAGTTCGATGTCATGGAACTGAGTATAGAATTCATCGTTTTTACCAGCTTTGGCATTCTGTAAATTTGCATTTACCATATTTCTACAAAAATGAATGTATTATAAAATTCACATCATCAATAATGAATGAAGAGACAACAAAAAAAGAAAGGCCCCAGAATTAGCTACTACGCACATTTTCATATATTTTACATAATTTCCTCGACAATACTGAATATAAGTCCTAACTTCTTTATTGCATCATAGCATTACCTCTTTAACTTATGTAAATGTACAAATAATTAGTTAACAGTTGCTTTTCCGATTTACATTAATTACTAATTTAAATTTCGCAAGTAAATTTTAATAAAAAACCAGGGTTAAAAATCGCGAAATATTTAGCTATATCACTGATTTTCCGTATATTAGTATCGCCAAACACTAACAACACCCTAGCATGAACAAAGATAGACAAATAGTCTCTGAGTTGCGCAATTTTTTCACGGAAAATGGCTGCGGACTCGGTTTACAAAGGATAATGAACGTTCTGGACAGCATAAACATCACTGAAAGGCAGATGGCTTTCGAAAAGAAACCCAACTCCAAGTTCACTTGTCGTCAGGTAATCCAGATGATGATTCTTTTCCCGTTCTTTTCTGTCAAGAACGCAGCGAACTACCGCATCAGCCCTCTTCAGTCGCTCTTTGATTGTCATAAGGATATGTTCTACCGCGTTCTTTCCAACGAAAACATTGACTGGAGACGCATCTTGTATTATGTCAACAGGAAACTTGCAACCAGCATATCTGTACGCAGCGATGCCAGAAACTCCGACACTCCTATATGCATGATTGTCGATGATACCGATATGCCCAAGACGGGCCGCAGGGGCGAAATGCTTGGCCGTGTATACTCTCATGTTGGAAATCGCGGAAGCATTCTCGGCCATAAGGGATTGTTCCTGTGCAGGACCGACGGACGCACCCAGATGCTTGTCGACTTTACTCTTTTGGGAGAAGAGGGCAGAATCGCATCCAGACCTCAGGGCCTTTGCAAAAAAGACATTGACGCCCGCTACAGCAAGCCCCGCTATCCCGAATCCAAGGTTGAGAAACGCAGGTCCGAATACTTTACAGACAAGATTGCCAATGCCAAGAAGATGCTTAACAGAGCCGTCGTTGACAAGCTCTCTTTTGACTACTTGCTCGTTGACAGCTGGTTCACCTGTAAGGAAATGGTTAGATACATAAGGCGCAGAGGAAGCAAGTCGCATCTGCTGGGCATGATCAAGATGGGCAAAACCAAATATATGATCGATGGCAATGAAATGACCGCAACGGCCATTGCTTCTGCCATGACCAAGAAGAAATCCGTCAAATACTCCCGCGCTCATAAATACCATTACTTTGAAGCTGACGCCCTCCTCGCAGGCGCTCCTGTCAAACTGTTCTTTTATCGCTTCGGACGTAAGGGCGAATGGAAAGCGCTGTTGTCAACAAATACTGCCCTGACACCATACAAAGCTTATCAAATATACTCTATGCGCTGGTCTATTGAAGTGTCATTTCACGAATGCAAGTCTTTGCTGAACCTTGGCAAATGCCAGTGCAGAGACTTCGGCTCACAAATAGCCTCAATATCGCTCAATGTGTTACAATACAATTTATTATCCTATGTCAAAAGGTTCGAATCATATGAAACCATCGGAGGACTGTTCAAGGAAATAACAGCTCAAACCATCGAGCTTTCCATTACAGAAAAAATCTGGGGCCTTATCCAGGAAATCGTCTCCACTATAGCTAAACTCTTCTCCACTGACTTCGATGAACTCTTGACAAATATCATAAACGAAAACAAACAACTCAATGCAATGATGAGGGTGGTCCAAAAACTACAAACTGCAGCCTAAATCACTTGCGAAACTTAAATATTGTTATTATTAAGCCATATCTTTAAAGTATTTATCTGCAGGCCTTATTCTTCCTATTACCTGGTAGAGTTCAAGGCCATCATCTGCCGGGTTCAGGTAGATGCATTCCTGCTTGATCGGCAGATACAATGTGTTCTCCTTGGTTGGATTAATCTCTTCTTTCATGATGTGACTTGTTTATATTATGTTGTAAAGCTACTGCTAATGATTGACAATTATTGTCAAACTTCATCATTATTGTTATCTTTGAATCATCTAACGAACTAACTGCTTATGCAAGACGATTCTTTCATCATGATGAAGCCGGTGGACAAATCCGTGCTCAGAGACGGCTTCAACATCCCGATTTCGATGCAGAAGGCGTTCTATGAAACCACTGGAAACCATTTGGAACACGGCGAGTCGACGGTTATCAAGATCAACATTGACGGAGCCACATTTCAAGCTAAACTGACGAACATCAACTTCAACAGGAACCAATGGGGAAGCCATTCCGACCTCCTGCAGATCCGCTACTCGTCCGGCTCGCCGCTGGCAAAGAAGCTCAAAGAAAAATTCGCTGCAACCGCGAGTTACATTGAAAAAAATGAGGATTCTGCAAAGCCACGAATACGCATCGAAATCCCATCCGATATGGAGGAGAGGCTTGCATTGTATTACAATGCCATCCTGAATGAATATAGCATTGACTGCATGTCAGTGAAAGAGAACATTTCACATCTGGAAACCATTGTTACAGAAGATGAGTTCGAAGGGAATCCTGTTGATTGGGTTGATCCATCCGCTACCATAGAGGAGCGCGAGAAGCTTATAAAGATCAGGAAGCTTGACCGTTCGATCTGCGACAATCTGAAGAAGCTCTATGACTATCGGTGCCAAGTTACAGGAGAGAAAGTCGGTTTTGAATTTGGCGAGCCTGTCATTGAGGCCCATCACATCCACTACTTCGTCGAGTCCCATGACAACGATGCCTCAAACATCATCATCCTGTCGCCGAACTTTCACCGCATCATTCACAAGAATAAGCCGGAGTTCGACAGGAAGGCGCTGGCGTTCCGGTTTGAGAACGGCGTGGTGGAAAAGCTGAAACTGAACCAACATCTACAAGAGAGCGACCACTAAGGCTCGCCGACCGAAACTCACCGACCAGTCTCCGTCGACCAATATCAAATCTCGGGTCCAACATCTGCCCTACAGAGCGTATAACCCAACAGTTGGACCCCATATTCGAAATCGACAACGCAAAATAGTCCGCGCGGGTTACCCACGCAGGTGCGCAATCGCAGAGCGCAGTGGCAGCAGGTGCGCAGCAGCAGAATCCAGATGCCGACCTCGAAGATTGCGTCCAAATGTGGCTCTAGAGATAGTTGCAGAGGGCTTTTTGCAACTTGCACATTATGAAGGCACGTTCACAAATAGCTCAGGATAAGTATTTTCCAGAAACTTCCCACCCCCAAATGAAGATGAGCCTTTTGCATTGTTCTTATTATCAGCCAAGTCCAAGAGGGCCCCTCTCAGCCATCCAGGTTCCGGCCCTGCCACTTCGCGTCCAGTCAGGTTCCAGCGCCCTTCTTCGCGCAAGCCAGGCCCCTGCCCTGCACCTCCGCTTCCAGCCATATTCCTGCCCCACCAGGGAGGCCTATTCCCCTCTGCGGTGCAGCTCCACCACCTTCCCCAGGTGGTACACGATCAGCCAGAATGCCGCGGGGCCGTCAGAAGTAATATGGGGCTGGTCGTCGTCCCCGACAGCGAAGATCAGCTCGTGGCCGTCATCGTTCTTCTCTATCTCGGTCGTCACGCCTGTCACTTCAACCAATGCCGAGTCCCTCTCCTTGCCATATCCTGCTGCCAGGTTCAGGAACTTGTATTCGAACGGAACGAACGGAAAATTCCCGCCGTTGTACGCTGCGAAGCCACACTCGTCTAGGTTGGCATCGTCCACAGGCCCGTCGGCAAGAAACACGCTTCCATCCTCATCGAGCGCCAGGTACTTCTTGTAGGTCGTGTCCTTCAGTTCGCGATACTCCTCCTTCTTCCTTCCGGCTATGATTTCGTTGAAAAACTCCTTCTTTATCGGCAGATACAATGTGTTCTCCTTGCTCGGTCTGATTTCAGCTTTCATAATGTGTGTCTTTAATTTGTCATAAATATACACAAATCTTCCATCAACCTTCCATCTAATCACTTCATATACTTTTCAAAAAACGCAGCCACCAGATCCACCATCTCCGGTGTGAAGAACTCCGCAGACCCATGCGACGCGCCCGGAAGACTGTAGAACACGAAGTTCTTTCCAAGTTCGCTCAACCTACAGGCGTATCTGTCTGTCTGATTGCTGGGTACAATAGGATCCTTCGTCCCGTCAGCCAGCAGGATAGGCGGAATCTGCACGTCGCGTGACAGGTAGGCGATAGGACTCGCCTTCCACGCCTTATCCTGATTTGCAGACACTTCCCCACCTATCAATGCCCCCTCATTGCTGTCCGCCGAGTTATGGTCGACGACCGAAGGATAGCCCTTCATCGCGAAGATGTCTGTCGGCGGATAGAACGCCGCGATAGCGTTCACGGCATCGGAATACTCTGAATATGAATCTGTATCGAGCTCCTTATTGCCCGAAGTCGTGCCGGTCAGCAGCACAGTATGCCCGCCGCTCGAATCCCCAAGAAGGAAGACATTGTTCACATCGACCCCATATTTCGCCGCATTCTTCCTCATAAAACGCACCGCTGTCTTGCAATCCTGCACCTGCGCCGGAAAAATAGCCTGACCTGTATGCCTATATTCCACTACGGCCACGACAAAGCCGCGGTTTGCATAGTCCACATAGTGCTCAGCCATAATGAATTGCTTTCTCCAAGCAGAACCAGGCACCGCGACAATGCAAGGCGCCGCCTTCCTTCCTGCTCCCGATTCCTCATCAACCTTCAGAGCAGCTGTGTAGCTCCCCTTCGGCATTATTATCGTGAGGTACAGCTTGATACCGTCGCGGTCGACATATTCGACTCCTTCCTGAATCGTGACTCCGCTCTTGTCCGCCTTATAGCTCTTGTCCACGACAATGCTAAGCGTCTGCGCAGCAGAGCATTCCGGCTTGTACTCCGGCACCTCTCCCTGCATTCCTCCAAGCCCCTGCGGCGGCATACCGCCAGGCATACCTCCCGGTCCCATTCCGTTCCTCCTCATAGCGCTGTCGGGCATCATTCCCCGCATCATCCTGCCGCTGTCAGGCCCGGCCATTCTGACTGCGCCAAAATCCTGTGCGCCGGCAGCCATCCCGGCCAATAAGGCCAATACTGTCAATGCTAATCTTTTCATATTGCAAAGATACAGCAAATCCCAAACGTTTATATTATCTTTGCATAGAGACAGCATCAGTTCCTTCGCTGAGGCCTTCTCGCCTTAGTTTATGGAACAGGTTGAAACCCTGCATTTTAATAGCGGCATCGAATACATAGTGGCGACTCCTCTAAGTGTCTTGTCGATTGATCTCCCTCATAAAAGTTACCATTATTTGGTAAGTTTATTATCTTTGCAGTATTATGGGACAAAGAAATGAATTAGGGACTCTCTACAAGCCAACGTCACCTGGGAGCATCCTCAAAGAAGAACTTCGCGAAAGGAAGATCAGCCAAAGGACCTTCTCTAAAACCATCTGCATGCAGGAAACTCACCTCAGCGAAATCATCAACGGTAAACGTCGAATCACGCCCGACATAGCTGAGAAGCTGGAGAATGCGCTGGGAATCAGAGCGATTACATGGACAAATCTTCAAAATGGATATGACTATGATTGCAAGCAAAAGCAATCAAATAGCGAAGCTAAAATCGAGGCAAACAAGTCGCTGCTTATTAGAGAGATTCTGAATATCAAAGACAATGCAGCGCTAGAGAAGCTATCTGCATACATTAAAAGCATACGGACGTCAGAGTCCCATTGACCATCGCCCTACCTCTCATTGGATTCCGAAACCGGCCCCAGAGGACACTCTGATGCCGCCTCACACAGTATGCTGATACTCATAGGTCATTCCGCAACTTTCACATTCTCAGCATTGTAAGCCTATCAAAAATCCGCATTCGTGCGCAAAGTTTTCGCAAAGCCCTCATTATCCACAACATCCACGACACCTACCCATCCGTAGCGTACCCATCCGTAGCGTCATCTCTGCCTGGCGCTTTCCACACAGCAGCATAGGCTCAACATCCACAGCCCCTACCCCCACACAAGCTACAGTGTCACACTCTCCCCAGGACATACCCCTCCCCCGAGGCGCCGTACTTCAGCAGCAGGGATTCGATCTTCAGCAAGTCCCTATCATTTCCGTCCGTAAGAAAGTGGCCCTCAATCCATCTGAATCCCCAATAACTAACGATGTCATCCGAAATTGAGGACACTGCCTGTTTCCAGACCTCGACGGCATATTTCAACTTCAGTGAACATTCAATATCGGCATCGGAATGGAATCGGTCTTGCGGCAATGCATAAGTAGAATTTTTTAGCGCCCAAAAGCGGGCAAGAAACTGTTTAGGCGAACTCAAGGCAATCGGACAATACCCACAGTCATAAGTCCGCTTGACACCTGAGACGATGTCGATGTCTTCCTTAGAGTATATATCGTGGAGGTATCTAGGACGTTGAGCCATTTCCAATATTTTATTAGGTTTTGCAAAGCTATGGCAGGCAATTGACAATTTATGACAAAGGCTACTGGAATGCTCAGCGTCACCTACAAATTATCAACTGAAAAAAACGTTACTTTTGCTTGTCTACAAACGATTCATGGGCAAGCAGGATCCACAGGACATCGCACGGGACATCAAGAACGGCAGCCGGTCGTCCATCGAGATCTTTTTCCGACTCGAGTTCGACAACGTCACCCATTTCATCGAAAGCTACACCCACGGCCATTAGCAGGCAGAGGACCTTGCCCAGGAGACTTTCTGAGCAGTATGGGACAAACGCGCAACAATCGATCCGGCGAAGGCTGTTGAGTATCGCATAATGATATCGCTAAGGATGTTCAAGGAAAAGCTTAAAGACCACCTTCCGCTAATGCCATGGCGGCTTTTGGGGTAACCTCCGGAATCTTGTGTAATGATGGAAAGGCTAACTTGATTTATAAGGTTCAATGGATATAGAAGATATAAATAGGATTCTGGACGGCAAGTGCTCCGAAGAGGAAAGCGCTCGCTTTTTCGAGCGCGTCGCGACCGAGAAGTCAAATAGCACGGTGCGGGCAGCACGTGCAAAAGCGGGGCGGCTAGATGAGCTGCTCGCATGCCTTGTCAAAGACATGCGAGAAACATGCATCCAGGGTCTGCGGATCGATTCCGCTGCCTATCGGAAAAGGTTTTTGGTGAGTATACTTGAACGGAAAATCCATTTCCGTCAGCATCTTTGGGGCTGCATCGGCGCCGAAGGCGGCTTGAGCGCCTGAAGTCGGCATGACGGTGTCCTTCGTGAGTGTTATCGCCTTGATGCGTCCGTTGTTTGCCGCGTGGGAGAAGAACTGCTCGCGGGCCTTCTGGTTGGTCTCCTGAAGGATCATTGACTTGAAGGCATCCTCGATGTAATCATCCTTGAATGTAAAGTCGGATGTGTAGAATTCATACATCCTTCTGAATGCGTCCGAATCCATGATTTCCTTGTTCGAGCCGTTCATCTTCTCGAAAAGGCTTCCGCCGCAGAAGAAAAAGAAGCGGGTGCTGTCAAAAAGACCGGCGGGATTGGCAAGCATCAGCGTCTCTGAAAGCAGGGCGCCGATGGAATAGGCGAAGACATTGATGTCCGCCTCCTTTGAGAAGAGGGGATGGGCACCGTCCTTTATCTGCTCCAGAAGCTGCACTACATTGAAGATGGACTCTCGACCGGAGATGTAGAATCTCATTGGGCTCTGGGAGAGCCTGGATGACAATGCTGCGTTCGCAAAAGTGCAGTTCGGGGCATTGAAATCCTTCCTGCGCTGCTCAACGAAAGGCTGCATCACTTTTGGATTGACCCATGTGATAGGGGCTCTGTTCAAGTGGAATGCTATCGGGAACAGGATTACCGGCTTGCCGGTCTGCAGGCAAAGGTATTCGGCCCAAGGAAGGTACTTGTCCCACATCCTTTCGTTCAGGCCGTGCAATACCAGTATTCCGTTGCTGCAATCCTTGGCGCCCTTTGGGGCAAAGACAGTATAGCGGAAACGCTCGTTGGAGCGCAAGCGGTCATCGTCGTCGCGATAGAATTTCATTCTCGGCGCCTTTTTCTGAAAACGCACGACCTCCTTCTCGTCCATTCTTTCGTGGAATCTGTAGGGAAGGATGTCGATGCCCGTGTCCTCAAGCTCCACCTTGCGCTTGAGCGAGAAGACCTGGCTCAACTGTCTTGTCCGTTCATTAAGACTCTTCATAAGGCATTATATTTTCGAAGGCAAAAGAACGACATCACGACCGGACTTCATAAAAAAAGGGTTTTATGCGCCATGTTTGGGATTCTGGGGTGAAATTCAGGGGCGAAATTCGAAATACAGGGGTAAAATCCGGAGACATGACGGGTAAAATGTGGTAAAAATCACATGATATTGCGGAGTGAAGAAAAAAGTTACCTTTGTGGAAAATAGCTCGGCCTATGGACTGGTTCAACAACAAATTGCCGGATTATGTCTGCAAGAAGCAGAACATCGTGGGACTGATCGTCTTCACCGCGCTATTCGCATTGCTGTTCATCAATCTTTACAAGCCCTTCGACAGCCGCAACTGGTACCCTCAGATAACAGACGCCCAATACATACTTTTCTCATCCCTATTGATTCTGGTCGGCATATTCGTCGTTGCCATAAGCAGGATGATAATGTATTTCTACTCCAGAAAGCATCCCATCCACTATTGGGAATTCGCCATTTGGGTATTCGTGGAGATTCTTGCAATGAGCGCCATCTACAGCGTTTTCACCGAATGGGCTTCAAACTGGCACCGTCCATGGGGAGACGTCATCCTCGAATCACTTGAAAACACTCTCCTTGTGCTTCTGCTGCCTTACGCCGTGGCTCTGCTTTACGAATCCTGGGAAGAAAAGAACATGCAGCTCAAGGCACTTACGGCCTCAAATCACTCCGAGTTGTCCAATGCAACGGCTGCTGCTCCTCCAGTCGCTCCGATGGTGGCATTGTTCGATGAAAAGAACGAACTGAGACTCACCATCAAGAGGGAGAATCTGCTTTACATCGAATCAGCGGACAACTACGTCTATATCTGGTACCTGAACAAAGGGCAGGTCTCGAAGTTCCTGCTGCGCAACAGCTTGAAGTCGATAGAAGACCGATTCAACGGCACTCCGGTGATGCGTTGCCACAGGTCGTATATGGTCAATTTCGACAATGTTTCCATGATCCGCCGCGAAAAGGAGGGCATCTACGTCGAGTTCTCGCTTGCAGGCGTGGAGAACATTCCAGTTTCTAAGACGTATGCGGCAGCGGTAACACAGGCGTTCCTGAAGAACGTCGCTGCACAATAAAAAAGCGGCCTTCCGCCGCTTTTTTCAATTCAAGTGGAAGAGCTCGACGAGACCTTCGAGCATGTCGGGCGCTATGCCTTGAGGCTTGAAGCCGGCGGTGCAGCAATCCAGATAGATGTCGGCCGATTTGGCAAGGGTGTCGATGGCATCGAACGTCTCCAGTATGTCCTCTCCCACTGCCAGGCATCCGTGCTTTTCCCAAAGCACGACGTCGTGTCCTGCAAGCTGCTCAATGGTGGCTGCCGCAAGTTCGATGGTCCCCGGCTGACGGTAAGGAACGATTCCGATGCCGTGAGGCACGATTACGCGCGTTTCAGGAATCATCGACCATAGCAGGCGCGTCATCACGTCGGGCTTGAGCATCTCTGGATTGTGGGACAATGCAACGAGCTGTGTGGGATGCGTATGGCAGACAGCCTTTATCTGCTTCCTGCCGTTCGACTGCTCGAAATCGTGCATCTCCAGGTGGGAGACGAGCTCAGAAGTTGGCATTATCACCTCGTCGGCAATAATGTCGTAGCTTTTCCCGTCTTTGCAGACGCGGATGATGGCACCATTTCCCATAGGGTTCACAGCTACGTCTCTCATCCTGCGGTTCGTGCCCGTGACATAGTAATACTCGCCGATAATGGTCGTCAGCGGGTGTGTCAAAGGCAATGCAACGGTCTTCAGAGGGTTCCTGTCCTTGTAACTTGAGCTGATGCAGTCGGTTACGCAGACTGATATGTTGCCTCCGTTTCGTTCTGCCCAACCTCGCTGCCAAAGGAAGCCTGCTACTTCTGCGATGGCGCAGACCTGATAATAAAGCTCGCTGCACGGCATGCAGACCGATGCTCCGCTGACGAAGAATTTCTCCGGAAGGTTTCCTTCTATTGAATGAATGTCTACCATGATGGCTAGCGTTTCGAGGTCATTTCGCGCTCATAGCGTTCAATCACGGGTATGAATGTCTCGCCGACCGGCACGCCGGCGCGGAGGCAGAATTCGTCCCATACGGCACCCCAAGGCAGAGACTTTGCCTCTTCAAGCAAAGCCAGTCGCTGGAAGTTCTGCTCGTTCGACTCATACTCCCGCAACTTCTTGAGAGGTTCAAGGAGGGCCAGAAGCAGACATTTCTGCGTGGCTCGCGAGCCGATGACATAAGCTCCGATACGGTTGATGGAGGCGTCGAAATAATCGAGTCCGATGTGTACGCGTCCGATGGCGTCGCAGCGTACGATTTCCTTGCAGAGGTCAAGGATGTCGTCATTTATTATGACAACGTGGTCGGAATCCCAGCGTATAGGCCTGGATACGTGCAGCATGATTTCGGGAGTGAATAGCAGCAGGCAGGAAATCTTGTCAGCGATGCTCTCAGTCAGATGGAAATGTCCCGTATCAAGCGTGACTATCTTTTGATTCTTCACACCGTAACCCAGATAAAAGTCATAAGAGCCGACAGTGTAATACTCTGCGCCAATGCCGAACAGCTTCGCCTCGATGCAGTCCTTCATCATGTCGTACTTCTTCTCGAATATCCTGTCGAGAGAGTCCTCAAGCAGCTGTCTGTAATATAAGCGATTCACTGTCTGGTCCTTGCTGCCGTCGTGAATCCAGAGGTTCATTATGCACGGGTCGTCCTGATATTCGCCCATGGCCTGCGAAATCGCGCGGCAACGCTTGGTGTGCTCGATCCAGAAATCGCGGATACCCTTGTCCGGATTGGCAAGCGACAGCATTCCGCTCTTCGGGTGCGAGAAACTTGTAGAATTGAAGTCAAGCTTCATTCCATGCTCTTTTCCCCACTCCATCCATCCCTGGAAATGCTTAGGCTCGATCTGGTCTCTATCGACCTTCTTGCCGCCGAAGTCTCCGTAAATCGCATGCAGGTTCAAACGGTTGTGTCCCGGAATAAGGCTGGTCGCCTCCAGGATGTCCTGCTGAAGCTGCTCCACCGTATGTGCCTTGCCGGGATAGTTGCCGGTCGCCTGGATGCCTCCGGACAGCTGTCCGTCAGGATTTTCGAATCCGGAAACGTCGTCAGCCTGCCAGCAGTGCAGCGACAGCGGAATGTTCGACAACTGTCCGATCGCCTTTTCCGTGTCCACTCCGATAGCAGCGTATCTCTCGCGCGCTATCCCATAAGCCTTTTCAATGTTTTCCATATCTTGTATTATTGATTGTCAAAATATCCTTCACAACGAAGCAGCAGCCAACGCCCGCCTCTGCACCTTCAAATTCCCAACAGCAGTCGCCTCAGGCAGGCAAGGCACCACGTCGACGCCAAGCGCAGCGCGCGTATACGCGTTAAGCACAGCGTTCTTGGAACCGCCTCCTATGACATACAGTCCCTTCAGCTCGTACGGCGCAAAGCCGCGCAGCCATCCGAACACTTCACTGTATCGCGCCGCAAGGCTCTCGAACACCAGCCGAACGATACCCAACTTCGTTTCTGGCATCTTTCCTCCGTTCCCAGCGAGGAAATCAGCGATCGCACCTTCCATATCCTTCGGATTTGCAAAGCTCGGATCGTCGGGGTCGATCAATGCTCCGCACTGACTGATGCAGCCATCTGATGGCACTTCGGAACAGTTCTTCGCATTTGAGCAGGAACAGGCATTGGAGCCTGCGTCAACATTCTCCCCAAAGGAAAGCGCAGCCTGGATTTCAGACCAGGTCAGCTCTTCGCCCCGCTCCTTCCATTGCTTGCGGCATTGCTCGATTATCCACATTCCGGTAATGTTCTTCAGGAAGCGCGTGGTGCCGTCGATGCCACCCTCATTGGTGAAATTCAGCTCCTCTGAAAGCTTCGTTATGATAGGTTCAGGAGACACGATGCCCATCAGCGACCAGGTGCCGCTTGAAAGATATGCGTAGCCGGGCCTGTCATTCGGCACCGCAGCTACAGCCGAAGCAGTGTCGTGTCCCGCCACGGCAATAACCCGTATGTTTCCAAGGGAGGACGACAGATCATCGTCTCTGCCAGCGTTTTCAAGATATTTGTCCAACAATCCCTTGCGGAGAGTGCCTACGACGGTCCCGGGAGGGACGATCGGAGCGAAATTCCTGCTTGAGACTCCGCAAGGCTTCAGGAGCTCGTCGTCGATCGTCTTCGTGCGCGGGTCCATGAAGCTGCTCGTCGACAGGATGGTCTGCTCTGTGACCATCTTTCCGGTAAGAAGGTAAGTGATGTAATCCGGAATGAAAAGTATCTTGCAAGCGTTTGTAAACGGTTCGTAATTTTCCAGACGGCAGGCGTAAAGTTGATACAGAGTATTGAAGTCCAACACCTGTATTCCTGTCCGGCGATATACTTCGCCACGCGGGAAGCACTCCGAGAAATACCTCTCAGGCACTCCCTCGGTGTATGGATCCCTGTAGGCTCTTGGCAGAGCAAGCAGCTTGCCGTCCTTGTCCAGGAAAGCGACGTCCACGCCCCAGGTATCGACTCCGATGGATTCTATCCTGTCGCCGCCGCGAACGATGTCGGCGAGAGCGCTGCAGACGCTTTCGAAGATCCTGTCTATCTCCCAGAACCATTTTCCGCCTCGCTCGACCATCGGGTCGGTAAAGCGTGCAGCTTCCGTCATCGCCATTTCGGGCTTCTGAGAGTCGCAGACCATCAGCCTGCCGCTCGTCGCCCCCAGATCCACTGCCACATTCAATCGTTTCATATACCTTGTCATACTAATTATCCGACAATCGACGGGAAGAAAATCGAGAAGATCAGAATGGCCAGTCCTATCAGAAGCCAGACGGCCGTCTTTCTTCCGCTGTCCTTCCACTCTTTCAGGATGATGCCCCAGACGTTCGAGAACACGACGTTCAGCGACATCAGAATGCTCCACGAGAAGGCAATCAGCACCGAAGAGGAGGCAAGGAAGCTCTTGCCCATTTCAAGTCCGAAGAACTGCGAATACCAAAGGACTCCGGCCAGGGCGCAGAACAGCAAATTATTGAAGAAAACGTTCACAGGCACGTGGAAATATTCGCGCCCGCTCTTATGGATTATGTTCTGTTCTATGCAGTAGCAGGCATTGGTCACAAACCCTCCGAGAGTTACAAGGAGGATGACCGGCAGTCCTGCGAACAACGGACTTACGCCCGCATTCAGCGCAGCCTGCTTTATGGGAGCGCCTGCGTCAAGTCCAAGCGAAAAGCAGGCGGACATCACGCCTGCGAACAACGCCACAAGCAGTCCCTTGGTCAGCGCGAAGTCCTTGATGGCCTTCTTCCGCTCTTCATCAGGCATGTTCCTCGACCTCAGCGCACCGGCATAGCCGATCACGGCGATGCCAGCAATGGTGATGCAGACTCCGAGAAGCAGCACGAGCCCTTGGCCATGGAAAAGGTCAGTCCCCTTGACCAGAGCAGGGATCAGCGTCCCGAAAGCCGAACATGTCCCAAGTGCAATGCTCTGTCCCAAAGCGACTCCCAAATATCTCATGCTGAGTCCGAACGTCAGTCCTCCGATGCCCCACAGGGCACCGTAAAGGACAGGCATCCAGACATCCCCTTGCGCATAAAGCTGATTCAATGCAACGCCCTGAGGCCTGCCTATCAAGGCTCCGATGAATGGGAACACAAGCCAGGCAAAGATTCCCTGCACCAGCCAGAAGCTCTCCCAGCTCCATTGTTTCACCTTATTTATCGGCACATATGAACTCGACTGGCCAAAACTGCCTATGGCAATGATAAATAGACCTAAGAGTATGGAAGCGGCTGCTGACATTTCTTTCTTGTTTTACGTTTCACAAAAGTAAGCAATATTAACTTAAACAATGCATCAAAAGCAGGTTTTTTTTCATGATTTTCCTATGAAAAACCGATTTGGCAATAATATTAGGCACAATCAAGGCAATCTATTCCATTTCCCCTCAATAACATCCATTTTATCCGTTTTCAAACGTTTGTCGAAATGATCTGACATCTGAAGAGCAGTATTTGTGTATTATTTGGAATAATATTTTCAGCACTGATGCGCACAGGCGCGTGCACAGCGAAGCCTGCCACAATCGGCTGCCGCCGTCAGCGCAGCCGACAGAATTATCGGAGAATGGGTCACCGACGACGGCGACTCCAAGGTAGAGTATTTGGCAAAGGCTGACGGCAGCTACTATTGCAGGCTGATATGGATGGCGCATCCCGACTACCGCGACGGTTCCCCTAAACTCGACAGGATGAATCCGGACAAGTCCCTCAGGAACAAGCCGTGGATTGGACTCACAATTATCGACGACATTCATTACGACTCCGAAACCGGACGCTGGATTTGCGGCTATATGTACCACTGCGGCCTCGGAATGACCGCCAAGGGAAACATCGAGATGCAGGGCGACAAGATCATTGTGCGAGGACACAAGTTCGGCATCACGGGCAGACAGGTCTTCTACAGGGCGAAGTGATCAGTCGTCCACAGTTTGCCTTTTTGGCATATTACTTCACCAACGCATAAAGTTTTGCTATCTTTGATAAGAAATTTTCGAAGACATGAAAAAGCTGATCACCTTATGCATTGCGCTGCTCGGAGCATCGGCTCTCAGCGCCCAGAACGGAAAAGACACCACAGTTTCATTTTACCCGGCCCTGCCTTACGCCCAGAAGATGGGTGAAGTCATCGAACTCTGGCCTAATGGGGCTCCTGACAGCAACGGCCAGTCGGGACCGCTGATAAACATAGGCGGAGAACATCTGGAGAACATTTCAGTGGCAAGAATGATAATCTTCAAGCCGGCAAAGTCGAACGGCATCTGCATCATTATGTGCCCTGGCGGCGGCTACAAATACGAATCCACCTACAACGAAGGCGCAGGCTTCTCGCTTTGGATGAACGCCATGGGCGTCACCTATTGCCTGCTGGAATATCGCCTTCCCAACTACGGCCACTCCGAAGTGGCGCTTCACGACGCCGAGCAGGCTGTCAGATATATGCGTACGCATGCAGCCGAATACGGATTGAAGAAAGTCGGAATCATGGGCGGATCGGCCGGCGGCCATCTGGCTTCCACACTCGCCACACATTTCGATTCGGTTGAAAGCAAGCCGGATTTCCAGATTCTCCTCTACCCGGTAATCACGATGGACCCTGCGTTCACGCACAAGGGATCACGCGAATATCTTCTCGGCGAGAACCCTACACCTGAAGCTGAAAAGCTCTACAGCAACGAGCTCCAAGTCACAAAAGACACGCCGATGGCCTTCATCGCCCTCTCGGCGAACGACAAGACCGTGCCTCCTATAAACAGCCTGAATTATTACAAGGCCCTCATCGACAACGGAGTCAGCGCAGAAATGCACATCTACCCTACCGGCGGCCACGGTTGGGGCAGCAGGGACAATTTCACATACAAGCTCAACTTCCAGCAGGAGTTGGCTCGCTGGATCAAGGAGTTGGAATAGCTGCAGGAATCAATCCGGACAATCTCTGTAAAGCACACCTGAAAGGCCCGCCTGACTAACTTCAGACGGGCCTTTTCCTAACCAAATGTACTTTATATAATAACCGATGAACTAGACTATTTTGACTAATTTCCCACCGTCATTCCTCCTGCGTCGTTGTGGATTCTCTTCTCCTCGTCCGTCGCCTGATGTTCCCTGCGAGCGCCCGAAGTGGAAGATCCGAACCTCCATGTAAACCCTAGTACGATTTTCTGCTGCACAGGATATCTCTGTTCAAACCTCATGACAGGCGTAGACTTGTCGTCGGGAGAATAATATGAAAGGCAGCTGCTTGTCGTCCTGAAAATGTCGTTGAACTTCAGCGTTACCCAGCCGCGGCCGTTGAACACCAGTTTCCTCATTGAGAAGCTTGCATTCCACATCGGGTCGATGATGTATTGGGCCACGGCCATCTTGGACATGTAATTGACGTCGAGATTGGCAGTTATATCCTTTGGAAGGGTGAAATCCAGCGAACCATAGCATTGGACGGCGAGCCTCTTGTTGACGACTCCGCTCACGGCATCGGTGCCGCTCGCCGTGCTCTGCATGTCCAGGGCGCTCACCGACATGGTGAGATTCATCCACTTGGTCAGAGGCAGCTGAGTCAGGGAAACCGACGCAACGCCGATCTGGAACTTGCCGTAGTTGTCCCACGTGAAGTTCTGGAATCCAGTCGAGTCATTGATTTTCAGCACCTGCATTATGTAATTGTTCTGCAGGACATAGGCGAGGTTCAGGCTCAGGTATTGCGAATAGCCGACGCTGAGCGCGAATGTGTTAGAGATCTGCGGATCTATATCAGGATTGCCAGAAATGGCAGTATGCGAGTCGGTAAGGATCGAAGAAGGGTTAAGCTGTCCGAATGACGGGCGGTCGATCCTTCTGGAATAGACCAATGCAAAGCGCCATTTGTTTGGATTGAACGATATCACTGCGTTCGGGAAGAAGTCCCCATAGTTCTTGGATGTCTTGGTGCCGGAAGTGAGCCAGTTGCCGTCGGCAAACGTGTGCTCGTAGCGAAGTCCCGCCTGCACCATCCACTTCTGGCTTAATGCCGCTGAAGCGCTTACATAACCGGCGGCGATCTGTTCGGAGTAGATGAAGTCGTTTCGGACGCCTGTCACGTCGCTCCTGTTGTCGGTCTGGGTCTTCGCCCACTTTGCGCCGGTCTCGAACTGTATCCGCTTGAACAATACAGTGGAATAATCCGCCTTACCGGAAAAGATATTGATATACTGGTCGTTGAGTGTATAGTTTACAGTCGGGTCGACTGAAGGCACTGTCGTCGCGCTAGCCAGTCCCGGATAATAATACGTATGGTAGTCATTCCCGGAACCATAGTAGCTGTAATCGAAGTTCAATGCGAGATTCTCCCCCAGCGACTCGTTGAATGTATGGGTATAGTTGGCGTTCGACGTCAGGAACGACGTCTTTTCCGTTGCATCTATCTTCGTGAATGTCTTCATCACCGGAACCCCGTCGACATTGGTCACCGATATGTTCTCATCGGGACCGCACCAGTTGCTGCCGTCCGTGAATACGCCGCTGAAGTTCACTCCCACCACATCCTTCCTGGTAAGCTTGTAGTCGTCGCCCAACTTAACCAGTTGGGATTCATCCTTCATCTTGAGAACTGAATTATTGTCCATGGACGACTTGTTGCCTTCGCCGAAGAGCGACTTGTTCTTGATTACCATCATGTTGGTCTTGTAGCTTGGCGAATAGGTGACCGAAGCGCTGTTCCTGTCCGTCCTGTAGCTGAGCGCAAGTGTCCCGTCGAAAGACGGATACGGTTTCTTCTGGAAGATCCCCGAACCGGCATTCCCGCCGATGGTGCCGTTCAGTCCCTTCATGAAATTCCTCTTTGTCTTGATGTTGATGATTCCTCCCGTTCCTGAAGCGTCGTATTTGGCTGAAGGATGCTCGATTATCTCGAACTTGTCGATGGTGGTGGCATCAGTCGACTTCAGAAGTGTGGCAAGCGAGCTTCCATTCATGTTCGACGGCCTTCCGTCTATCCAGATGGCTACCGACTGGCCGTTCAGGGTGATGTTTCCGTCCTTGTCAACGTATATTCCGGGGGCCTTCTTAAGCATTTCCAGAGCGTCAGCTCCCTGTGCCGAAGGCAGCTGGCTGACATTCATCACCAGCTTGTCCGCCTTCACCTCCATCAGAGGAATCCTTTCTGTAATCCCCGCCGCTGCCAATGCCTCCTGCTCCGGCTGCAGGACGATGTCTCCCAGATTCAGGGTACTGCCCTTCCCTGCCTTCAGCTCGGAGCGTTGTTCCTTATATCCTATGAAACTGACAGAGAGCACATACTCCCCTGCCTGCAAATTCTCGAACTTGAAGCTTCCATCCTCGGCAGTCATGGTTCCCGCCACTACCGTGCTGTCCTGCCTGAGCAAAGCGACGGTGGCATAGGCCAGAGGCTGGACCTTTTGGGAGTCAATGCTCCCCGCAGCGCCAGAAACGGCCTGAAGTACCCTGCCAGAAAAGCCGGCAGATTCAACCTGCCTGTTCGTCTTGACGCGAGCCAGGGCCGAATTGGGATCAATGATAAGTGAAAGAGCTGATACCAGAACTATCGCAGCGATTTTGAGTGAAATGACATGTTTCATCTTTTTGAATTCAGATTTTAAATGCTCTAAATTGTATAGTGTATTAGTTTGCTATTGCACTGCAAAGATAGACTATTTTTAATCTCTGCAAAACTTATTCATCAATAAGACGCAAAAACCATAAAAAAGTTTCATAAGCGAAGAAAGATGCTCCGGATTCCCCGCCGGCCTTAACGCCGAAGACAGCTGACGAATCCTTGCCTATTGGGCAAAAGCGACACAGCCGAACGATCCGGATGCAAGCAATGCCGCGGACAAGAAAAGCGCGGTATCATCTTTCCGACTGCCATAGACCTGTCATCTGAGTTGGACTGAAACTGATTGAAGGTCCGCGTCGGCGGAAGAAGCGCCATATAACACCTCGAATCTGCCAGGACGGACGGACATCTTGCCGGCTTCGGCATCGAAAGTCTCAAACGCTGAAGGTGTAAGAGCGATGACAGCCTCAGCGGAGCCCTTGGCAGGAACATAAACTCGTGAGAACGCCCTGAGCGACTTGACAGGACCGCCCTTGTCTTCGACATTGCGCATGTAGACTTCGACTACGCAGACGCCGTCTCTATCGCTGAAATTCTTCACAGGAATCCGCAGGACGACTCCACTGCCGACAGAAGCTTGATAAACAAGCTTCTTGGTGCCTTTCGCAGGGATATAGCCACCGTCACTATCTTCAAGCTTGGCTTTTCCGATGCTGAACTTGCTGTAGCTAAGGCCGTAGCCGAACGGAAAGAGAGGCTGGCCCTTGAAATAGCGGTACGTACGGCCAAGAGAGTCAGACATGGAATAATTCTCGTAGTCATTGAGCTGGGCGTCATTGCGGTAGAACGTGACAGGAAGCTTGCCGGATGGATTGAAATCGCCGAAAAGGACGTCGGCCACAGCAGTTCCTCCCTCCTGTCCAGGGTACCACGCCTGCAGAATAGCATCGCAGGAAGACACTTCGGGAACCATCGCAATAGCCGAGCCGCTGCAGTCCACGAATATGACCTTCTTCCCGGCAGCCTTTAGCGCTTGAAGGAAAGAGCGCTGGACTTGAGGGAGTTCTATGGAAGTGCGGTCGCCGCCGCGGAAACCCTCTATCTCCACTGGCATCTCCTCGCCTTCCAGCCGGGGCGAGATGCCCCCGACGTATATCACCAGGTCGACATCCCTCAGACTGTCGAGCTGACTGCAGAAATCGTATTTGACCGTGTTCTCCCCCGGAATGTCGCCATTGCCTGAAGAGACGTTTCCGAGTCCTTTCCGGAGCTCGACCATCGCGCTCATAAGGGAATGGACGAACTGGCTCATCGGAAATCCTGCCTTGTCGAGACTGTCGATGATGTGCTTGGACCTCGAATCCATTTCGACAGTGGCATTTGCAGGCGATGTGCCGCGGTTGAAAGCGCCGCTGCTCAGATAACGCGGCATGTCGGACATGTTGAGTCCGGATTCGCGCAGGATCTTCACCTGCCGTGAAGTGGAAGGATCCTGAGCCATGGCTTCGAGAGACTGCATGACCTGTTCTGATGCTGAATTCCAGTCAATGCTTCCCGCATCCCGCATTGAAAGCGAATTCTCTTCATCAGAGAGACAGCGCACGGCGGCAGCCTTCTTGACTAGAGGACAGCCCTGGACATAAGGGACCTGGGTACCGAGCTTGTCGCGAATGCCCTGCAGGATGGTGACGGTCGAGCCGGGCGTGCCGTTATAATTGCCCCACTGCATGGTGGAGTCCGTTGCATTGGCTCCGCAGACGGCGATTCTTCCGCCGTTGCCGAAAGGATTGCCTACGGAATGTGCTTTGGAGAGAGGAAGGATGCTTCCTACATTCTGAAGCAGGACTATGGATTCCCTGGCCGCGTCCAAGGCATCGCTCAGGTGCTCAGGCGAACTGACATTGGAATATGGGATGTGCTGCCAAGACACGATGCTGTCAGGGTCCATCTCTCCGAGTTCGAAGCGAGCCCTCATAAGTTTCCTTACGCGCGCGTCTAGTTCCGACTCGTTGATTTTACCATCTTTAACCGCCTCGAACAGAGACGAGAACTCATTCATGCAGGTGATATCGGTGCCTGCCTTCAACGCCGCGGTAGAGGCGGATTCAGAATCGGGATACGACTTGTGCCCCCAGGGTGCATAAAAGTCTGAGACGGCTCCGCAATCTGAAACGACGATGCCGTCGAAATGCCAGTCGTCGCGGAGGATTTTCGTAAGCAGCCGGCTGTTGCCACAGCAGGGTTGGCCGTCAAGACCGTTATAGGAGCACATCACCTCCTTCACTCCGGCTTCTGTCACAGCTGCCTTGAAGGCAGGGAGATAAGTTTCGTAAAGGTCTCTTGACGAGAGATCTGCGATGTTGAATGTATGGCGGTTCCACTCCGGGCCCGAATGGACCGCGAAGTGCTTCGCGCATGCGTGAAGCTTGTCGTATTCGCGCAGGGTGCATGCTTCATTAGCAGAACCGGCGGCACGCTCTGCAGGAGAGCCTCCCTGAAGCCCTTCGATTACGGCGACAGCCATTCGCGATGTCAAATATGGATCCTCGCCGTAAGTCTCCTGTCCGCGTCCCCAACGCGGGTCACGGAAGATGTTGATGTCAGGCGTCCAAAAAGTAAGTCCTTGATATATGCCGCGTTCGCCATGACGACCTGCCTCTGCATGCTTGGCACGCGCCTCGTCGGATACATCGGAGAAGACGCGGCGCACAAGAAGCGTGTCGAAAGTCGCAGCCATCCCGATCGCCTGAGGATAGACTGTGGCAAGCCCTGCACGCGCGACTCCGTGCAGCGCCTCGTTCCACCAGTTGTAAGGCTTTATTCCAAACCTCTCCACAGGCTGCGATTCATTTGTCATCAGTCCGACCTTTTCCCCCAACGTCAGCCTTCCGACAAGGTCCTCAGCCCTCTCCTCTGCGCTCAATGCATTGTTCTGGAAAGGATACTCAAAGGCAGAGACATGATTTTCCTGAGCATTCGCGCACACCGCCGAGCCTAGCATTGAATACGACAGAATCACAAGAAAATTGAAAAGAGATTGAAATGGTTTCATAGTTTTAGCCATTATGAGTGACGACCTTATTCATTCCAAAGTTAGCATTTTTCACAATCCGCGCAACGCCGGAGCAGGATGCAGGAATATGATTTCGCACAAAAAGACCGGCGCAGATGAGAGGGGAATCTCTGCGCCGGCATCAAAATGAATTGACTGACCTATCTATTACCTATGAAGAAAACTAAACTATTTGATCGTCAGAGTGTAAATCACAACCGGAAGCTTGGTGTCAGTCTTTGCGGCAGAAGTCAGATCTTCCTCGACATCGCCCTTTGTAGCAGTGGACTCCTTCCAGTTCGTCCTGCCGTAGAAAGCGTCAGTCGCAGTTGCGCCCTTCTTCTTGTAGACAGCGATCGTCTTCTTGGTGGAAGCGTTGACGAACTTTACTGAATCACTGCAAGTCCACATGTAAGAGGCAACCTGAGCCGCCTTGGAGTCGTTTGCACCTTTTACAAGATAAACGCTGCAGAAAGCCACCGTCTTCTTGGTCGCAATCTTTCCGGCTGATGCAGGATAAGACTGGTATTTGGTAGGAGTCAGGGCCTTCAGGCTGTCCGTATCATAATAGAAAGTAGCCTGGATGTCGTTTGCGGTTTGATTGTCAATCTGCCAGCTGTACTGTTTCTGGACATTTGAATCGAGCTTGTTGTCTTTTGTGCAGGAAGCGAACATCATCATTCCACCCATAAGGGCAATGATGCAAAGGGGGGTAGCAAAAATCTGTTTCATAATAATTGTTTATTTAACCTATATTAATAGTAGTTTCTGACACTATAATGCAGGCCGAGCACAAATGCTGCATCGCGCTGCAAAATATTTTTTCATTTTTTCGTCATACAAAAGACATCTTTCGGCTCGGTTTTTGCAACTTTCGCGCGCCTTCGAAAAATCCCCGAAGGTGCGATATAATCCATTGGCATGTCGCCGAGTGCGAAGGCAATCGCCAACACGAATTAACGTTTGCAAACGTTTGTAAACAGATTGAAATGAAAGAGAATTCTAAAACTTACCTTACACTCACATTGAGCATCCTGACGGCTTTCGGACCGCTCGTCACAGATATGTACCTGCCTGCATTGCCGTCACTTACGAAATATTTCAGCACCTCTGTCTCCGCAGTTCAGCTGAGCCTGTCGGCCGGAATGCTTGGCATCGCGCTCGGACAGCTGCTGCTGGGAGCATTGAGCGACAAGACTGGGCGGAAAACGCCTCTGGTCGGTTCCCTGCTGCTCTTCCTGCTTTCGACTGTGGGCAGCTTGTTCGTCACCGGAATCGTGCCGTTCATCATTCTCCGCTTTATACAGGGCATCGGCGCTGCGGGCGGAATCGTCATTGCACGATCCATCTCCTCAGACCTGTTCCAAGGCCGCGACCTACTCAAATTCCTGGCTCTCATCGCTGCAGTCCAGGGAATTGCGCCGGTGCTGGCACCGGTCATCGGAGGCTCGATGCTGACCTTCACCGACTGGCGAGGAATCTTCGTGCTGCTTGCGGCAGTGGGAATCATCCTGCTGGCCCTAAGCCTCGGGCTGAACGAATCGCTTCCCGCCGAGAGCCGTGTACAGACATCTCTCGCACAATCTTTTAAAGTCTTCGGACCGGTACTTCGCAACGGCGAATTCATGCTCCACACCTGCATCCTGAGCTTTGCGATGGCCGTAATGTTCGGATACATAGGATGTTCCCCGTTCATCTTCCAAGAGCACTACGGCCTCTCCCCCTTCGCCTACGGACTTGTTTTCGGATTGAACGCAGTGGCCCTGACGGCAGGAGCCCTGCTCGCGGGACGCATCGAGAATCAATGCAGGGCACTGCGCGTCGCCACCATCGTGCTCTTCATCGGGATAGCCTTCGTGAGCGTGGCATTGTTCACCGATGCGCCTTTCCTGCCCGTCACAATCGGCCTCTTCGTCTCGATGCTTGCAGCAGGCCTCATCTTCCCCGTCAGCACGAACCTCGCACTGGCCGCAGAACAGACCTACCGCGGCACCGCCTCGGCCATCGTCGGAGCATCAAGCTTCCTTTTCGGCTGCATAGTCACGCCTCTCGTCGGCCTCGGCGACATCATGGTCACCTCAGGCATCGTGATGACGGTCTGCGCCGCCGCCTGCCTCTCCCTTACATTGCGCTCTGGAATACGTGAACCAGACCTCAGTTAGACAATGATGGCGAAATAAGGATTAGTATCATGTAAATTCCAGAAAAAACTTCCTTATCTTTGAGAAGTATTAATTTTGAAGACCATGAAACCATCCTTCTTTATCTGCGTGACGTCGTGCGCCATCTGCCTGGCGGCGGCGATGATAGCTGCAGGCTGCACCGGCTCAGGCAACAGCCTAAAGCCTCTGAAAATGTCTAAAGACCAACAAACTCTGACATCGCCGGACGGTAATCTGGTGATGACGTTCGGAATGAGCGCCGAAGGGACTCCGGTCTACAGCCTCAAGTTCAATGGACGTCCGGTCATCGACAACTCCAAGCTCGGACTGGAAATCCGCCACGAGGGCGCAATCCCAACCTACGACATCTTCGAGAACCACAAGGAAAGGCTTAAGCCGTCATCGCTCAGCAAAGACTTCACAGTGACTGCAGTAACCCGAGACAGTTCCGACACATCCTGGGAACCGGTCTGGGGCGAGGAAAAGAGCATCCGCTGCAATTACAGGGAGCTGTGCGTGACATTGAGTCAGAAAGCTCCGTACGTATCTCCTAAAGAGGCTCAGAGCCAGAATCTTGCAGACTCCGATACAAAGAAGTCAAGCACTTCGGGTAAGCACGACTCAAGTGCTGTAAGCCAGCAGATTACAGGAAGCGAGGCTAATGGAGAAGGGAATGACAATGCTACGCGCAGCATTGTCATCAGATTCAGGCTCTTCAACGACGGGCTCGGCTTCCGCTACGAGTTCCCTAAACAACAGAACCTCAGCTATTTCGTACTCGAAGGCGAGGACACGGAGTTCAGGATGTCGGAAGACCTCACGACTTGGTGGATAGCAGGAGATTACGATTCGAACGAATACAGGTACGAGACCACTCCGCTTTCGGAAATAGAAAAGGACTATGCAACCTTCGACCGTTCAGGCAATTCCTGCACCTATCCGATGCCGGTGCCGGGCGTCCAGACCCCTGTGATGATGAAAGCGCCGGACGGAGGTCTCTACGTGAACATCCACGAGGCAGCCCTGCGCGACTACTCTTCAATGCAGCTCGAAGTTCACGGAACCACCTTCAAGGCGCATCTGGTGCCCGACTTGCTTGGAAACCGCGGCTACCTGCAGACTCCGGCCGTTTCGCCTTGGAGAACCGTAATCGTTTGTAACAATGCTCCGAGCGTGCTTGAAAGCCGACTGATCCTCAACCTGAACGAGCCTTGCGCCCTTGCCACCACCGACTGGATCAAGCCTCAAAAGTTCATCGGCGTATGGTGGGAAATGTTCCTGCCTGGTTTCGGCACCTGGGCATATTCGTCAGACCCTAACGTAAAGCTCGATGCGACGGACTTCTCCTCGCTGCCTCCGACAGGACGGCACGCGGCGAATACGGCCAACGTCAAGAAATACATTGACTTCGCAGCAGCCAACGGCATCCACGGTATCCTGGTGGAAGGCTGGGACATCGGCTGGGAAGATTGGGCTAATATGTGGAAGGACAACGTCTTCGATTTCACAACCCCTTATCCTGACTTCGACTTCAACGGACTGCGCGACTACGCAAAATCCAAGGGCGTACAGCTTGTAATGCACAACGAGACATCGTCATCCACGGCAAATTACGAGCGCAGGCTCGACAGGGCTTACAAGCTTATGGAAGACAACAACTACTCCGTCGTCAAGAGTGGCTACGTGGGAGCGATCATACCTCGCGGAGAACATCACTACGGTCAGGAAATGGTGCGCCACTACCTCTATTGCGTACAGCGCGCCGCCGATTTCCACGTATGCATAGATGCCCACGAGGCGGTCCGTCCTACAGGCCTGCAGCGCACCTACCCTAACCTGCTCGCCGAAGAGTCCGGCCGCGGAACCGAATTCGAATCGTTCTCGCCTACCGGCAATCCGCCTGAACATACGACGATAATGCCTTTCACGCGCTTCATGGGAGGCCCTATGGACTATACTCCAGGAATCTTCCAGACACAGCTGAACTATTATGGTGACCATTCTTCGAAGTGCCGCGTGCACACGACGCTTGTCAAGCAACTCGCGCTTTACGTCGTACTCTACTCACCGCTGCAGATGGTCGCCGACCTGCCTGAGAATTACATGCGATTCCCTGATGCGTTCCAGTTCATCAAGGACGTCCCTACCGACTGGGACCTCACGAAAGTGCTTGAAGCTGAACCGGGCGACTACATCACCACCGCCCGCAAGCAGAAGGGAGTCGACGCCTGGTTCATCGGCGGCATCACCGACGAGAACGCCCGCGAGGCCTCCTTATCCCTTGCCGACATTGGCCTGACTCCCGGCAAGACCTACACCGCAACCATCTACGCCGACGCCGACAATGCCGACTGGGACAAGAACCCGCAGGCATACAAGATAACGACGCAGCAAGTTACCTCCTCCACCGCCCTTTCGATAAAGGAAGCTCCAGGCGGCGGCTTCGCCATCGAGATCAGGTAGCGCTGCCCCACGCCAATCCACCTCGTACCGCAGCCAACTTCAGCGCATCCAATCAGCTTTCCCCTCGTTCCGCTATGCTTGCTGCCACACGTCTCCACCAGCTTCCGCAGCGCGCAGCCAATGAAATAAGGCGTATGCTCAATATTTTTTGCTCGGGACGCAAAAAAAACTAAATTTGCAGTCCCAAAGCCCGAATGGCGGAATTGGTAGACGCGCTAGTTTCAGGTACTAGTACTGCACAGGTGTGGAGGTTCGAGTCCTCTTTCGGGCACTTGGCAAAAGACCCCTCGCAAGTTTGATGCGAGGGTTTTTTCGTGCCCGATCTCTTCTGGCGCCATCACTTTCGAAGAAAGCCGAACCCATTCCGGGATAGGAGAAAACTTCTGATGCATTCCCTTGGCTATCCTGGGGGGCCTTGTGTATCAAGATCATCAAAACGCTCACTTTCTCTGGGAGCGTGAGCCGATGGGGGACGCTGAAAATCAGCGTCCCCAGAGATAGCCAGCAGGATCACGTCCGGAGGGCATCGGCAAAAAAAGGCCTCACAGAGCGTATAACGCATTATTTGGAGATGATTTCGAATGTCGCCAGTGTGTTTGGAGAAAGCCGAAGCATCTCGGGACGGGAGAAAACTTCGGCTTTATCATCGCTCAACAAATCAGATTTAGGAACAGTCGCGGAGCAGACAGATAAAATCAAAAGATAGATTGAACGGACGATCCTGAAGTTCGACAGCAAAGTTGTGAAGGCTGGATCCTAAAACGGCCCTATAGATAGTTACAGAAGGGTTTCGTCAAACATGCTGAATATCAAGGCACGTCCATAACATACAGATAATCAAGCGCTCCCTAAACCTTCCCATCTAAAAGCTGAAGGGAGCATCTTGCATATCGCTTATAATCAAGTCCAGAGAGGCCCCATGACAGGTCTGACGAATGCGAATTTCGGTGGGGCTTGAGCTCGATTACGCAGACTGGATGAGTGTGCAGCAGGCAGGAGACGGCAGCGTTGGACACAAAAAAGCCCTCGCAATCAACGTGCGAGGGCTTTGTGAGATTACGCGTGGTTGCGCTGGCGCAGGTCCGCTGCCGAGGCGGGACTGCGAAGGCAGTGGCGCGAGTGCTATTTCGTGGTGTCAGGAACCATCGTAAGCTCTATCAGGTTGCCGGACTCGACGATGCCCTGGACGAAGCACTGGATGTCATAAGCCGTTACCGACTTGACAGTGGCCTCGTAGTTGGTGTCCTTGTCGTAGCCGTAGACGTCGTCGGTCTTGATGACGCCTGTCCAGTAGCTGTTGTTGATGCGGCTCTCGGAGATGTCCTTGAGGAGATTCTCCTTCGCCTTGCCGAGCTGCTCTTCGGTGACGCCTTCATCAGCGACCTTCTTAAGGCCGTCGCGGGTCATCGCGATGAGCTTCTCTGCCTTGGCAGGGTCGGTATCGAATGATATCTGCATGATCGCCTTCGAATTAGGGAATGCCATCAAGCTGGTAGAAGTGGAAACGCCATAGGTGCCGCCCTCTTCCTCACGGATCGTCTCAACATAGATGAGGTCCATGATATAGTCGGTGATGCTTGCAAGGATGTTGTTCTTAAGGTCGTTCTTTAGAGGAGCCTTGTAGACTGAGACGTAGGTGGTCTTTGCGGTTTCCATCTTGACCGGATAGACGTCGTTGATCTTGCCGTCGATGAAATCGTCGTGGCGGTTGATCCACTCGGGCTTAACCTTTGAGTTGCTAGGCAGAGAACCGAAATATTTCTCTACCAGAGGCTTCAGTGAGTCAAGTTGGACATTGCCGGAAATGATTACGTTCATGCCGTTGGCATTGCCGAAGATTGTATTGTAGTCCTTCTTCATGGTCTCAAGGTTGACCTTGTCGAAATCGGATGAAACGAGGATGTGCTTGCGAGGGCTGTCATTGAATAGGTCCTTGTATAGCCTTATCTGAAGAAGATAGTTCGGAGTGTTCTCCATATTTGGCAGGACCGCCTTGATCTGAGCAAGTGCCGGAGCGAATTCGTCAGCATTGAAGCGGGCTTCGGTAATCTGCAGGTAAATGAGCTGAAGCAGGGTCTCCATGTCCTTAGGAGAGCAGTTCGCTGAAACGCCGTGCTCGAAACCGTTGATATATGGAGATTCATTCACGTTCTTGCCTGTGAGAATCTTCTGGAGCTTTGTGGCCGGAAACTTGGAAAGGCCGCAGTACTTGTTCCAAAGCTGGAATACGTTCCCGTCAAAGTCGACGATGTCATCTGTAGGGACGAGAGTCATTCCGCCTGGCTGGTAGCATGAAACCAGCACCTGGTCCTTCTTGAGTTCAGAAGGGCGGACGCGTACCGTGACGCCGTTCTTGAGCTGCCATACGGTGTCGCCGTACTTGCCTTTCGACGTCTTCGCTACAGGACTGCCCTTCAGAACGGAAGCATCCATCAATGGTTCGTTCACAGACTCTTCGGCCGGGGCGGTCACCTCAGCAGCCTGAGCCGCCTTGATGGTTTCGAGAATCTGAGCTTCGGTAGGGTTTACAATGCCTTCCTTTTCTGGAGCGCTGAGAACGACTACCAGGTTCGAGTCCGGCATTGAAGCGAACACTTTTCCAAGCGTAGCGGCATCAAGCATCGACATGTATCCCTTTGCCTGTTCCAGCTCGTATGCAGGAGTCATGAAAGGCTTGTTGTTGAAGAATTCGTTCGATATGCCGCGAATGAACTGCGCGTTCTGGCGTGATTCGGCGTTCTTTGCAGCCGACTCGTAATTCTCGAGCATATTGGTCTTTGCGCGCTGGAACTCAGCGTCGGTGAAACCGTACTGCTTTGCCTTCTTGATTTCAGTAAGGAAAGCATACAGACCTTTCAATGACGCATCCGCACCGTTATTCGTGGCTATGTTGCCGAAGACGGCATCGCGGGTCTGAGTGAATTCTCCGATGCCGGCCTGTGCGCCAAGGAAAGGCGCATCGGCAGATTTGGAAAGGTCGTCGAGGCGTTCGCCGAGCATTGAGGAAATAAGCTCTTCCATTATGTCGGTCAGGAAAGAGATTCCATAAACCCTATACTCTCTTGGCATAGGGTCGGTCTTATAGAGGACAGTGAATGAAGTCTGGCTATTCTCAGGGTCGGTGACGACGCCTACGATAGGCTCCTGGTTGCCGGGTATCGGGAACATCACCTTAGGGTTCGGTTCGGAATGTGCCGGAATAGATCCGAAGATATCCTTTATCTTGGCCTCGACTTCGTCGACATTCACATCACCTACCACTACAACGGCCTGAAGGTCGGTACGGTACCACTTTGCATAGAAATCCTGAAGCTCGTGGTAAGGGAAGTGCGCGATGTTCTCATCGGTTCCACCTATGTTGCAGGTAGCATATCTTGAATCCTTATAAAGATAAGGAAGGGACTTTTCGAAAGTCCTCCACTGTGCTGTGCGGCGGGTTCGGAGCTCCTCGCGGATGACTCCGCGTTCGTCGTCGATTTCCTTAGGGTCGTTCGTCACATAGCCGGAATAGTCATGGATCATCAGCAGGCAGGTGTCTACGACGCCCGGACGGACCAGAGGGATGTTGTTGAACATGTACTGCGTCAGCTCAACGCCTGTTGAAGCGTTGATGTTGCCGCCGAAGCTTGCTCCAATGGTCTGGAGGTAGTCGATGATGCCCTTTCCGGGAAAGTTCTTCGAGCCGTTCAGGCACATGTGCTCCTGGAAGTGAGCCAAGCCGTTCTGGGCAGGAGTCTCCTGGATGGCTCCTTCCTTAGAGAGGAAGTAGAACTCCGCGCGGTTTGCCGGCTTGTCGTTGTGGCGGATGTAGTAAGTCATGCCGTTTTCAAGCACGCCTGAGCGCACTTCGGGATCCTTCTCGAGAAGGCCCTGAGGATTGACCTGTGCAAATGCGAATACAGTTGCAAATAATGCAGCTGCAAGGGTTAAGAAACGTTTCATTATAATATCGTCTTTAAATTATGTATTCTATTGTCGAGGGCTCTAGTCACTATTCAATACAAATTCTTCTCGACCCTAAATCCAATGCGAAACTCTGCGCAACGCATTGGAACTAGAATTTCAGCTTGTCGAAAGTGAGCTTCTTCCCGCTCAGGAAGAATTTGAAGACAATGCTGCCCTCGTAAAGGCCCTTGTCATTGCGGGATTCGCTGAAAGGAGAGACTTCCATGTCCTCCTTCCTCTCTGCGAACTCGCGGTGTGCGTCCTTCACGGCTTTCCAATTTGCCTTGTGGCCTGTCAGCAGATATACAATCGCGGACAGATCATCGAGGAAAATCCTTCTGCGAAGGACATTTTCCCTGATTGATGAGGGCAGGTTCTTGTAAAGCATGAAGAGATTGTTCCTGTAGTTCAAGAAAAGCTTCTTGGGCGAGTCGTTCGGCAACATTCCGCCGCCGACGTGATAGACCTTGGACTGTGGGATGCACCAGACCTCGTAGCCTAGAAGCTTCGCCCTCCAGCACATGTCTATCTCCTCCATGTGAGCCCAGAACGAAGCGTCAAGCCCACCAAGATGATGGTACAATGCCGCCCTTGTCATCAGGCAGGCTCCTGTTGCCCAAAAGCACTCCACAGGCTCATCATACTGTCCCTTATCCACTTCCAAGTTCGAGAGAATCCGGCCCCTGCAAAAGGGATAGCCAAGGCTGTCAATGTAGCCTCCGGCAGCACCGGCATATTCGAATCGGCTGTGATCGGCTTCGGATAGAATCTTTGGTTGGCAAATGCCGACATCCGGATGCTCCTCCATAAACGAAACGAGAGGCTGCAGCCATCCGGCAGGAACCTCCACGTCAGAGTTCAAGAGCACATAATAATCGGCGTCGATGACCTCGAGAGCCTTGTTGTATCCCTCAGCGAAGCCGTAGTTCCTGTCGAACTTGACAAGCTGCACTTCAGGGCATCCGGTCTCGAGCCATTCTACGGACCCGTCGTCGCTGCCGTTGTCCGCGACCACGATGAATGCGCCGGGAACGTCGGCAGTATTGGAAACAAGAATCGGCAAGTACTTCTGCATGAAGTGCTTGCCGTTCCAGTTCAGTATCACTACCGCTATGTCCATAGCGGGTTAGGCTTCAGCTTTTCCTTCGGTTTCTTCAGCTGCAACAGCTTCTCCGTCGGAAACGACTTCGAACTTGACTTTAGCCTTGATGTCCTTATAGCATTTGATGTCGGCAGTATATTCGCCTACTTCCTTGGCTGCGTCGACGCCTTCGATCTGAATGTTCTTCTTCTCGATGTCGATGCCCTGCTTTGCAAGTTCGTCAGCGACCTGGATGGTGCCGACCGATCCGAATACCTTGCCCCTGGAGCTGACTTTAGCTACAATCTTGATGACTGCCGTTTCGAGCTTGGCCTTCAGAGCTTCAGCGTCTGCACGGAACTTTTCTTCCTTATGGGCGCGCTGGCGGATGGTTTCTTCGTGCTGCTTCTTTACAGATGGCGTAGCCATGACTGCCATTCCCTGAGGAATCAGATAGTTGACTGCGTATCCGTTCTTAACCTTTACGAGATCGTCGGCATTGCCGAGATTCTTGATGTCCTGCTTTAAAATAATTTCCATGCTAGTATCTCCTTATTTCATCAGGTCGGTTACGTATGGCAGTAGAGCGATGGTGCGGGCGCGCTTTACGGCCTGAGCAACCTTTCTCTGGAACTTCAGCGATGTTCCGGTCAGACGGCGAGGAAGTATCTTACCCTGCTCGTTCAGGAACTTCTTGAGGAACTCAGCGTCCTTATAATCGACATATTTGATGCCCGCTTTCTTGAAGCGGCAATATTTCTTCTTCTTGATATCGACTTTCGGAGTGTTCAGATAGCGGATATCGTCATTGTTTCCCCTAGGGGTGTATTCTCTATTTTCTTCCATAATTATGCTTCCTCTTCTACGGGTTTGTCTTTAACTTCAGGTGCAGCAACCGGAGCTTCGTCGACAGGCTTGGAAGATTCCGATTTCTGTTCAGCGCGCTTAGCGCGGCGGTGTTCAGCGTAAGCGATGGCGTCTTTGTCCATGGCTACTGTAAGATGGCGGATTACCCTTTCCTCGTCACGGCCGAACTGGATTTCCAGGGTCTGGACGAATGAAGGATCAGCTTTGTACTGGAACAGGTTGTAATAGCCTGTCGTCTTGTTGGCGATCGGGTAAGCCAGCTTCTTCAGCCCCCAATCTTCATGTGACACGAACTCTCCACCATTCGAGGTGATGAGATCAGCGTACTTTTTAACCGTTTCCTTCATCTGGGCGTCAGACAAAACGGGAGTTACAATGAAAACGGTTTCGTACTGGTTTTGCATTTTAAATTATTGATTTAGTAATTGATAAAGCCCTCCAGGTATTTCCGGGAGGGCTGCAAAGATAATTATTTTTCTTTAATCCAGAAATATTCGGGCTAAAAAATCAAGATGTTACAGGTCGCAGACCACTTCGAAGTAAAGGGCGTTGCCGATAACGATGTCCTGGTAAAGAGCATCGTCAACCTTGTAGAAAGGCAGGCCGTTCAGGGTTATCATGTAATAGTCGTATGGCAGGCTGGCTACCAGAGCTCCAACAGGAGGCTGTACTACGTAGTAGCGGCCGCGAGAGTAGACATAGAAGACGCCGTCGTCGTAATAGTACTGTATGTCGTCGTCGGCGATTGACTGCGAGTAGTAGTCGTTGTCAAAGACGTTGTAGGACGAGTACCTGCCGTGATACCAGTTGGCGACCTGTAAGGCGTAATCGTAGCGCTCTTCAGGCGAGTAATAATAGTCGATCTGGACTGCTGTGAGGCTGAGTGACATCAGGGCAGTGGTGAAGGATATTCCGAAAGGAGGACGGCAAATGGTATAATATGAACCATGGTTGCGGTAGAATATTCCGTCGTTGTAATAGTACCAGTCGTTGCCGAAACGGGTCCTGCGATAGCCGTAAGGAAGGCTGTGGATGCTGAATCCGAAGAAGTGGTCGCCTCCGCGGTATGGAGGTCTCGGATCGCGGCGGTCAGGCATGAATGGGTTGCCCCATTCGCTGCGGGTTGGAGGCAGTCCGTTTCCGTACTGCATCGGACGTCCGCCGTCGTTGTTGCCATAGTTGTACCAATTATCGTATCCGTTGTCCTGTCTCGAACTGTAATTGTTGTAGTTCGAAGTATTGCTGCCGTTTCTTGCGCCAGGATCCTGCCTGTTCAGGCCGCGGCTCCGATCGGTGCGCGATCCCTCATTTTTGACTGAGCCGGTGCGGCTGCCGAAGCGGTCGTTCGATCCGCTGAAGCCCGGGTTGCGGTTCTGGTTATTGTTCTTCGTTGAAGGAGGAGCTACAAGCCCCCCGTTGTCGTCGTTGGTTCTGGTAGCGGAAGTGTTGGCCGCACCGCCACGTCTGTAGGAAGTGGTGCCGGTGCCGTTGTTCTGGCTGCCGGAGTAGCCGCGGGAAGCGGAAGTGGTGCTGACCTGTCTGCGGTCGCCGCCGCTCGAGGCGTTCGAATTGTTTGCGGTGCCTCTTTGAGGGCCGGAATTGTTCGAATTCGATGCGGATTTATTTCCCGAAGACCTTCTGTCCTGCTGCGATGACGAGCTGGAGGAAGAAGAGTTCGCAGAAGAATTCTGAGACCTGGTCTGCGACTGCTGGTTGGAAGTAGTGCCATTGCCGCCACCGGTACGCCTGTTCTGGGCTTCGAGGGTGCCTGCCGATACAAAGGCGATGAGTGCTGCCGCTGTCAGGATTGCGACGTCGTTGTAAATTGTTTTCATAACTCTTATGGTTTTAGCGGTTCTTTAATTATATATTGTCAAATGCCGTGCCTAACGCACTATTCATATAGATAATATTTGGACGAAGCTTCCCTGAAAGGAGCGGCGTCGCCGTGCCAATATTCCGCCACATCGCTGAATTCGTATCTCTTGGAAAAGTTCTCACGCATATACTTGGAGCCGGTCACCTTGTCGAACATAGAGAAGACGGATGATGCCTGGCCTTCGAATGCCTTGTGGCCCGGATACATCCTGGCTACCACCTGCATCACATAGAACTGGATGTCGGTCACCGGCGCAGACTCCCAGTCGGTGAAGAAAAGCTGGACTCCGCCGAGATTCTTTCCCTTGGCTCCGCCGTAGAACGGGCTGTAATAAATGGGACGGAAGCGGACTCCGGGTATCGAAAGGGCGTTGAGGGAGTCGGCGAAAGCTTCGGCGTTCGTGATCCATTCAGCTCCAAAAAGCTGGAAAGGAAGGGTGTACCCCACCCCAATGTTCAGGAATCCGCTGAATTCGCCAACGATTCCGCTTGCGGGATAGTAGAAGGCGGAATTGGCTTCGGGAACGTGCGGTGAAGGAAGCACCCACGGAAGTCCAGTGTCCGGATAAAGCATCGAGCGCTTCCAGCCTTCCATCGGGACGACAGTCAGCCTGCAATGCAGGATGCCGCCCTTGTCGTCGGTAATGAAGCCTTCATCGTTAAGATATTCGGCAAGTTCACCGCAAGTCAGTCCATATATATAAGGTATCGGGAACTGCCCGACGAACGACTCGAAGCCCGGCTGCACGAGAGCGCCCTCCACCTTCAGCCCACCGAGAGGATTCGGGCGGTCGAGGACGACCACCTCCTTGCCCTGTTCCGCGCAAGCCTCAAGAAGGAGTCCGAGAGTGGAAATGAATGTATATGAACGGCATCCGTTGTCCTGTATGTCATATACCATTACGTCTACGTCCTTCAGCATCTCCGGAGTAGCCTTGCGTGTCTTTCCGTACAATGAATAGACCGGCAGGCCGGTGCGCGTGTCCTTGCAGTCGGAAACTTCACCTCCTGCATAGACATTTCCCCTGACTCCGTGTTCAGGTCCGTACAATGCGACGAGCTTCAAATTCGGGGCAGCAGCGAGTATATCGACCGTGGAAACAAGGTCCGAATCAACTCCGGTTGGGTTCGTGACGAGCCCAACCCTCTTGCCTTCGAGCACCTTGAAGCCGCTTTCCCGGAGCACGTCAAGCCCTGTCCTTACAACAGGGGTAGTGACTGAAGCATGGCAGTTGTAGCAGGAAGGCTTGCCGTTGCTCTGCCCGGAGGATTGTCCGACAGCGGGTTGCATTGAAAATAGAAGGCAGCTCAAAGCTGCGGTTAACATTGGAAACTTATTCATTTGCCTTGTTTTTTTCTTTGTTTTCAGTGACAGGTGCGACTTTAGGCTTAGCTTTTCCGTAGCCGGGGTCGACCTTGACCAGCATCGCGACGACGATGGTGGCGATGCAGCATATCATCACCCACCAGAAGAAATTTACGTAGCCGATCTTCTCCTGGAGCGCACCCGTCCAGAAGCCTGGTATCATCATGCTGAGGGCCATGAAGCCGGTGCAGATGGCGTAATGCGACGTCTTGTGGTTTCCTTCGCAGAAGTACATCAGGAAGAGCATGTAAGCCGTGAAGCCGAAGCCGTAGCCGAACTGTTCAAGAAATACGCATGAGCTTATTACCGCAAGATTGTGAGGCTGAGCCATGCTCAAATAACAGAAAGCCAGGCACGGAAGGGACATGGACCAAGCCATTGGCCTCAGCCATTTCTTCAGTCCGCCCCTGGAGGCGACGATGCCGCCGATTATGCCTCCCAAAGTGAGACCGATTATGCCGATGGTGCCATAGACGAGTCCTATCTGCTCATTGCTCAAGCCGAGGCCGCCCTTGGCGACAGGATCGATGAGGAACGGATTGATCATCTTGATGAGCTGAGCTTCAGGAAGTCTGTAGAGCAGCATGAAAGTCAATGCAATCCCCAGTCCATTCTTCGAGAAGAAGCTCCCGAACGTGCTGAAGAATTCCTTTGCCACTGCGCCTGCTGAAGGCCTTGAAGGAGCTCCGGCGACCTGACTGTCCGCAGATTGGGTGGAGGTGTCGAGGACGGAGCGGTCAGCCAGAGGCTTCGGAAGGATGAAATTGTGGTAAATGGCTATCGCGATGAAGAATATGGCCAGAACCAGAAAAGTCGTAGCCCATACTTTCGTATAGACCGGGAACGAAGCGGCACTGGTGGAAAATGCAGGATCCTTGGCCGCAGCAGCGCCGTACTTGTTGAAAAGCAGGCCGGAAAGCGCGACGAGGCCACCCTGCCCCACGATGGTCGCCACGCGGTAGAACGTACTTCGGATGCCGACGAAAAGCGACTGGTCGGAACTGTCAAGCGCAAGCATATAGAAGCCGTCGGCCGAAATGTCGTGCGTCGCAGAAGCGAACCCGATGATCCAGAATATGGCCATCGTCCACTGGATGTAATGGTTAAGCGGCAGGGTGAAGGCGATTCCGGCGAGGCCGGCGCCTATGACGTACTGCATCAGCACTATCCACCAGCGCTTGGTCTTGATGATGTCGACAAAGGGGCTCCAGAAAGGCTTGATGACCCACGGCAGGTAAAGCCAGCTTGTGTAAAGAGCGATGTCGGTGTTGCTCATGCCAAGGTTCTTGTACATGATCACCGACAGGTTGTTGACGGCTATGTAAGGCAGTCCTTCCGCGAAGTAAAGCGTCGGAATCCAAAGCCAGGGGTTCCTTCTGGTTGAGTCTTTTCCCATGGCATCAATATATCCTAGTAAGCTTGGCTCCTGGGTAATAGTGAGCCAATATCTTGTCGTAAGTGTATCCCTTGGCGGCCATTACCGCCGCGCCGATCTGGCACATCCCCACTCCGTGACCCCAGCCGGCGCCATGGAGAATGAAGGATGAAGGGAGCGAGGTTCCATCGGCGAAGACCTTCTCCACCACGAAAGCCGAACTGTAAAGGTGCGTTTCTGAAAGGACTCGGCGGATTTCCAGTTCCTTGCCGATGGTCTTCGTCGCCTTAGTCCCGATTATCTGAAGTTTCCAAAGCCTTCCGCTGGTCCCTCTGGCGACAGGAATGAGCTCCAGGATATCGCCGAAGTCCACGCCTGTCTTCTTGCTGACAAGCTTGGACAACTCGCCTTGCGAGTACTGCACTGTCCAGCGGTAAAAGTTGATGGTGGCTTGGTCGTAATCGTTCAGGACCTGTTTCAGGATGTTTTCGTCAGAAGTGTTGCAGAAAGCAGTCGGACGCGAGAGTATCCATTTAGACGCCTGTACCTCACTCTTGAGGTTGGGAAGTTCGCCGACCAAGCCGTCGCGCCTCTTGGAAAGATATGGGTACTTCCTGTCGCCCCAGCAGTATTCGAACTCCTCCATCGCTCCTCCGCAGCACTTGGAAAAACGGGTGTCGCATATCTCTCCGTCGTAGGTGAGGACTTCGCCGCAGGTCTGGCGGACAGCCTCGCGGACATTCTCGGAATGTATCCGTGTGATTCCCTGATAGCGCTGGCAGTGGTCGTCGGCGCAAACGTTGAAATTCACGTGGTCGTCATGGTCCCACCAGACTATGTATTCGTCCGAGTCCGGATCGTTCACCGGCTTGGGTTCCATCTTTTTATACTTGTCGGTCTGCGACAATACCCAGGAGCGGGAAATCACCGAGTGCGCCTTCAGGTACTCCAGCATTGCAGAAGAGCTCATCTCACTTGAAATGACGCTGGTAAGATAGTCCTCGATGCCCACCATGTTCACTGCAGTGATCTTGTTGCCCTCGATTATTATCTTCATGCCTCCGACGAACTTCTGGTCCTCATGCTTCTGCCAATGGAAATTTTTCCCGATGGTAACGTCCTTGATGGTAAAGCTCCCTCCCGCCGTCTTCTCGTTGAAGAAGAGGAAGTCGTAGGCGCCTCCCTCGTAAAGTATCTTTCCATCAGAATACGAAGCTGTATGCTCGCCATCCTTTAGAATGAAAGTTATCTTCTGCGCCGTCTTGATCCCTACGGTAATGATCGGTCTGGTGAAATCAATCATATCATCACTTCGTTTAAAATATCTTGTATGTCTCTGGCTGTAAGCCTGTTGAAATCTTCCTCACGAGGCACGATGAAGACTCCGCCAAGGTCGACCGACCCAGGAGAGATGAGCAGCTGCGTGTCGTCGGCGGCATAATAGCGCTTGGGGCGATGCTCCTTGCGGGGGAAGACGACCGTCGTGAAATGGGGCTCCTCCCTCTTTGCGTCGTACCAGGCAAGGATGTTCAGCATCGGCTCGGTTTCATCAGGGCGCATCGGCAATTCACGGTAAATGTCCTTGAACTCAGCCTCAGCGGCGTCGATGGAATTCGACTCGATGACCACAGCCGACGGGAGGGCATCGTGAAGCGTATCAAGATGGTCTTCCACAGGCATCAACCCACGATTTCCCGCCTGAAAATGCATGTGGTCAGGGGCAGTGGCGCCACATTTGGGACCATTATAGAAAACTGTATAACCCGGCAGCTGCATCGCGAAGAAAAGCATGTCGGGGAACCTGTCGAATATCATCTGCGGTTCGTGCTCCATGGCCGGAATCGTAAGGTGGCGCCTGAAAATCGGGTAAGGATTGACCAGATAGCGGTATTCGCGGCCGGTATAGGCGGTGACTGTTACTGGTGTCTGCTCCGGAGGCGTGTTCTCCTTGCACAGAAAGCACTTGCGCACCCTGATGGTGGCGGCGTCCATCTTCGCGCCGGTGGAAATCATCCTTCCGGGGTTGAACTGCGCCCTGAAAGGGAAGCGCCCCAATGGAAACTCCCTTATTCTAACATCTTTAAGAGCTTCAAAATTTTTCCTTGCAAGAGGCCAGGTCTCCAACTGGCTTTCAATGAACCTGTCTGCGTCGAACCCTTCCATCTTACCTTCCCCTGTCCATCCTGATTCGCGCCTCGAGCTCCCAAGTGCGGATCCTGTCCTTGTACAAGTTGTTTGCATTGACCTTTTCAATGCTCAGCGCAGCGTCCGAATTCCCTTCCCAGCGCCTGCAGCAATATAGTTCCTCGAAGAGCCTGCCAATCTGGTACTCGCGCGAGAAGCGCAGGCCAAGGGCATAGTCCTCGCCGTAGCTAGTGTTCGGGAGGTTTATCTCCCTGAGCATAGGGGTATAAAAAGCTCTTGGGGCTCCGAATCCGTTGATGCGCAAGGCATTGTTCCGACCATTGTCAGGAGTCCATTCGCTGTGGGCGATGAGTCCGGGAGGCAGGGTTTCCATGGCAAAGTTGGTCATCCTGTAAGCCCCCACGAACATGGCGCAGTTCTGGGCATAGAACTGGTCAACTATCTTCTGCAGGGAATCCGGACCGCTGTAAATGTCGTCGCTGTCGAGCTGTATGGCGAACTTGCCGCACTTTTCGTGGTGGACGGCCACGTTCCAGCATCCGCCTATGCCGAGGTCCTCGCGCTCCGGGATGATGTGGATTACGCGCTTGTCCTTGGCGAACTCGTCGATGGCTTCAGTGGAACCGTCCGTGCTGTGGTTGTCGATGCAGATGACGTTGAACTTGAAGTCGGCCTTCTGCGACAGGGCGGACTTTATGGCATCGCAGACTGTGCGTACCCTATTATATAAGGGTATGATGACCGATGCCTCGCACTCGAACTCTTCGCTGCCGAAGCGTATCTTCCGAAATTCCGGCTTCAGATAGCCTCCGATGGCTTTCAGATGCTCGGTGCAGACTGCCTCGCGCTCTATCTGGACCTCGCGGTTGCGTGGGTCGACATAGTCGAAGACCTTCTGCCCGGATGTGCGTGTGTCGCTCTCTACCTCAGTGTAAAGATATTCGTCGATGTGCACAGGCTGCGACTTCTCCTGGATCTTCAGGCGAAGGTCATAAAGCGCGCTCCACTTGTAATCCACCTTCATACGCTTCACGGCTGCCTTCAGCGCCGAGCTGCGGAAGACCAGCACCGAGCCGAAGTCGAAATCGTCCCTGAGCGCCCCGAACTGGCAGTCGATGACCGGATGCTTCTTCCGCTCACCTCCGCTGACCTCGTAATGGTCGGCATAAAGCATGTCGGCGTGAGTGTCCTCGGCGATTCCGAGGGTTCTCTCGATAGCGAAAAGGCCCATGTCGAGAACGTCTGACTTGGTGTAAATCAATGCATAATCCGAGTTTGCAAGTGCCGCCACATCACGCAGGTCGTCCGACGATGCGAACGATCCGCAGCGCACGAGCTGGTTCACGGATTCGGACTTGAAAAGCGATTCTTCGGTCGCTGTGCCGCCTACTTTTTCATCGTATAGGATAAAACAGTCAATCTTTGGTTTCATAGAAATTAATTCGGCATAAAGTTAACAATAGTTTTCTACTTTTGCGCCTATGGAAAAAAAGATGAACATCGCGACGCTGTTCGGACGCCTTTTCAAGTCTGTAAGGGAATACACAAAGCCCTCGATACTTTCACCGGTGTTCGTGATGGGCGAAGTCATCATGGAAATCCTGATTCCCACGCTGATGGCGGGAATCATAGACAAAGGACTCCAGAAGGGCGACATGGGCTATACGGTCAAGATGGGGCTAGTGATGGCAGCTGCCACGATGGTTTCGCTGTTTTTCGGAGTGATGGCGGGCAGGGAGGCGGCAGTGGCAAGCTCCGGCTTCGCCAAGAACCTCCGCGCAGACGTATTCCACGACATCCAGAAATTCTCGTTCGCCAACATCGACAAGTTCTCGACTGGCAGCCTCGTGACCCGCCTGACCACCGACATCACAAACGTTCAGAACTCTTACCAAATGATAATCAGGATAATGGTTAGGGCTCCTTTCATGATGATCATGTCGCTCGTCATGGCGATAGGCATCAATGCCAAGCTCTCCATAATATATATGTGCGTCATTCCGGTACTTGGTGTGGCATTGTATTTCATGGCAAAGGCGGCCTATCCTCGCTTCGACAAGGTATTCAAGACTTATGACCGGCTGAACACGGTCGTACGCGAAAACGTGACTGCCATGAGAGTGGTCAAATCATACGTACGCGAGAATCATGAGGAGAAGAAATTCACCGACACGTCAAAGGAACTCTACACCCAGTTCAAGGCGGCGGAGATGATCCTCGCCTGGAACATGCCTGTAATGCAGGCGGCGATTGCGCTGTGCGTAGTCCTGGTTGCGTGGTTCTCGGCGAAGATGATAGTTGGCGGGACGATGACGACGGGAGAGCTCATGGCGATGATAACATACTCCATCCAGATCCTGATGAGCCTGATGATGGTCTCGATGGTATTCGTGATGATAGTCATGGCGGGAAATTCCGCGAAGCGAATAGTCGAGGTGCTGGACGAAGACAGCACCGTAGCCGATCCTGAGCATCCAGTCACGCAGGTCGCGGACGGCAGCATTGAATTCAGGAACGTCTGCTTCAGCTACTCGGGAGATATGGGCAAATTGGCTCTGGCCAATGCTACGCTCAGCATCAAGTCAGGGGAGATAATCGGGATTCTCGGAGGCACGGGAAGCGGCAAGACCACCATGGTGCAGCTGATATCAAGGCTATACGACCCTACTTCTGGAACGGTGCTGGTCGGAGGCAGGGACGTGCGGGAATACGGACTGCACGCGTTGCGGGACAAGGTCGCGGTGGTGCTTCAGAAGAACGTCCTTTTCTCGGGAACAGTGGAGGACAATCTCCGCTGGGGCAACGAGAACGCTGCAGACGAGGAAATCGTTCACGCTTGCAAGATAGCCCAGGCCGACGGATTCATACGCGAGATGGACAAAGGATACGACACCTGCATCGAGCAGGGCGGGACGAACGTGTCCGGCGGGCAGAAGCAGCGCCTGTGCATCGCCCGCGCGCTGCTCAAGAAGCCGGCGATACTGATTCTCGACGACTCCACGAATGCCGTGGACACTACCACGGACGCCATGATACGAAAGGCATTCAGGGAAGAAGTGCCTGAAATGACGACGCTGATAATCTCGCAGAGGATAGTCTCGGTGGCCGACGCCGACAGGATCGTCGTGCTGAACGACGGCCGCATCGACGGCATCGGGACTTCCGAAGATCTCCTCGCTTCGAACGAAATCTACAAGGAAATCTACGATTCGCAGACCGGAGGCGAGGATTTGGCCGCTTCCGACGAAGCCTCAGACCACAATTCCGTCATCTCACACGCTTTCGACGGGAAGCCGGAAAAAGGAGGGGTGAAGTAATGCCAGGACCTGGTGAAAAAAGGACGGGCGATACAAAGGAAAGCCTGAAGCAGCTCGGCGCATCGCGCGAAACCATCCTGCGACTGCTGAAATACCTGCGCAAATACAAGTGGCAGATGGTGCTCGTGCTTGTGATGGTGGTCATCGGAGCACTCAGCGACCTGATTATGCCGTTATTCACCAAGTATTTGGTGGACGACATAATAACTCCGCTTACAGGGCGACAGAGCCCCGACTGGAGCGGGCTTGTCCGGACGGTGCTCATTTTCGGAGGGATCTATGCGTTTTGCATTGTATGCAGCTATGTTCAGAGCAGGCTCGAGATCGTGATAACGCAGGGAGTGCAGAAGGACATCAGGGACGAAATGTTCGCGAAGATGCAGAAGCTCCCGCTGAAGTACTTCGACACGCACTCGCACGGCGACATAATGAGCGTATACACGAACGACATTGACACCTTGAGGCAACTGATAAGCCAGAGTGTGCCGCAAGCGTTCTCGGCATTGATTTCGGTGATTGCTACTCTGATAATGATGATAGTGCTGAGCTGGCCATTGACTCTGCTGGCTCTGGCTATGGTATGGGTGATGCTGTCGGTGGCACGGAGGATTGGAGGAAAGAGTGCGAAGAACTTCGTGGAGCAGCAGGCCAACCTCGGAAAGGTAAACGGCTACGTGGAGGAAATGATATCCGGAGAGAAGGTCGTGAAGGTGTTCTGCAGGGAGGAAAAGACGGGAGAGCAGTTCGACGAACTCAATGAGAAGCTCTGCGACAGCTCGATAGCGGCCAACAAGTACGCGAACATAGTAATGCCCGTGATGGGAAACATCTCAAACCTGCAGTACGTGCTGACTGCGATAGTGGGAAGCGCATTGTCCATCAGCGGGATATCGGTCATTTCGGTGGGATCGCTGATTTCTTTCCTGCAGCTGTGCAAGGGATTCACGCGGCCGATTTCCATGATCTCGCAGCAGGTGAACTCGATTGCAATGGCGATGGCAGGAGCCACCAGGATTTTCGCGCTGATCGACGAGAAGCCTGAGACGGACGAGGGACGAGTATCGCTGGTATGCACTTGTTGCGGCGAAGACGGATTTGTGCGCGAAAGTCCTTATAGAACAGCATCTTGGGCATGGAGACGAGACAACCTCGACGGTTCATGCACATACGTTCCCCTTCGCGGAGACGTAGATTTCGACAACATCTCTTTCGGCTACAAGCCGGGGAAGACCATCCTGCACGGCATTACCGTCGCCAGCGACCCAGGCCAGAAAATCGCCTTCGTCGGCTCCACCGGCGCCGGCAAGACCACGATAATGAATCTGTTGACCCGCTTCTACGACATACCGTGCAGCGGCTATGCCTCAAGCAGCGCAGCTCCAGACCGTTCGCCTGCGGACGTCACCCAGACAGCACCGGCCAGCAGCACCCCTGCGGGCGGCGGGAAGATAACTTACGACGGAATCGACATACGCGACATCCGTAAGGACGACCTGCGGCGGTCACTCGGAATGGTGCTTCAGGACACATATCTGTTTACAGGGACGATTGCGGAAAACATCCGCTACGGCAGGCTGACGGCCTCCGATGACGATGTGCGCGCGGCAGCGAGCCTTGCCCACGCCGACAGGTTCATCAACCTGCTTCCTGACGGCTACGGCACATTGCTTACCGACAACGGCAGCGAACTTTCGCAAGGCCAATGCCAGCTTCTGGCCATAGCTCGAGCAGCCATCGCCGACACGCCGGTACTGATTCTGGACGAAGCGACTTCAAGCATCGACACCCGTACCGAGAAACTTGTACAGCACGGCTTGGACAATCTCATGAAGGGCCGTACGGTATTCGTCATCGCCCATAGGCTGAGCACCATACGCGATGCGGACAAAATCCTTGTCCTTGAAAAAGGCCGCATCACCGAAAGCGGCTCGAACGCCGAACTTCTTGCCCTCCACGGCACCTACTGGCGCCTGAATACTGGAGCCCTCGAGCTCGCCTGACCCCAAGCATCATACCCGATCATCTTTTCGGTACAAATCCCCTGATTTTTCCGATCCATAGGACCTGCCGATGCCATTTGCCGGATTCTTCCTTGAAGAAAAAGGATAGGCATCACGAATATGCGGAGCAACATCAGCCATAGCAAGCGTATGTAGAGAAATCTGCTGGCAATCTTCGAGATTGCCTGGCGCGAGCCGCCGGGTGAGAGATCGGACGGGCGCTGCAGACGCGGAGCGAGGCCGCGGAACTATCACCGATCGGCGTGGGCATCGAGCCATGCCTGTGCACGGAGACGCATGTTGTCGCGAAGGTTTTCGCTGTAAAGCCAGGAATCCATGCAATGAAGGTTGCCCCACGGGAAAATGTCCTTCATGGATTCGACGTAGCTGTCTTCAGGATTCGCATCAGGACAAACAATGCATCCACCTTGCCTATATGCACCAGTGTAATGTTCCACAACCTGGAATCTGCCTTGGGAAGATCGCCACCTCCTGAACCCCCTGTGCATTGTTTTCGGCGCTAAAATACTGTCTGTCCGCCAATTCAAAGGATTGATGCAGACGAACGAACCTGCCAGCACGGACGACTGGCTCGCAGGATCCGTAACTGAATTATACATTACAATGCAACCCGTATCTGTTTCTCCCTTCGCAGGCTTAAGTCTGTCGGGGTACTCGTCCAGTTTCTTCCACCCTATGCAGTAAGCCGCTATCATCCTGCCCAGTTCTTCGCAGCTCAACTCTTTCTTGATCAATGCAACGATGTGCTGCGAACCCTGGCTGTGCCCCAAAAGGATGAACGGCCTGCCTCCGTTGAAGTGGTCCATATAATATCTGAAAGCCTTCCTTACATCATCCTCAGGCACAGTTGCCCTGTCGGTGAAATTACCCTCGCGATAGACATTCATCGTCATCTCCCTGTAAAAAGCTCTCGCTTGACGCGCATATCCAGCGTCGCCGGCGCTCTCTCAATGCTGTCGCGCGGATCGGAATAGTCAGCAAGCTCGCCTTCAGCATCATAGGGTTCTGTTCCCGTCGTCGGATAAATATATATAATGTCAGCAGCTTTGCGCAATCCGGCATTGTAACCAGGCATATACCAGAACTCCGCCGTATCTGCGTAGTCAGGTGCCTGTGGCAAATCGAGGGCAGCGGTGCGTGCCGATACGGCAATTTGGGCAGATAGCCGAGGGACTGGCTGGGCGGCAGCGCTGAAGCAGGAGAACAGAAACAGTGCGAGCACTGCGGAGAGCATTGAAAAAGTTGAGGCTTTCATGAGTACAAAATTAAAAAAATTGGCGGTGCTGCATCGCGCCAATGGCTAACAAGTTGCAATTTGAACTTGAATCCAGGTTCCAAAATCCATCTGCAGCATGCATATCGCAGAACTTTGATCGATAAACAAGCATCCCATCCACAAAGCGTTTGAAGCTGTTTTCGGGAACAATAGCAAATGTCGACGTCGGGAGTAACCGAATTATTGTTATCTTTAAGTCGACAATATGATCAATATCATTTTGGTGTCATGAAAATGAAGAACGTTCTCTTGGGATTGACGACGGCTGCTGTGCTGCTGGCTATGCAGCCGGTGGCCGGAACGTCGGAATCGCATGCGCAAGAAATGACGGGCGAAAAATCTATATTTGTAATCCTGAACGACCAACTAATGAATCATGAAAGCAAAAAACATATTTAAAGCGCTCCTCGGAGCATTGATGATCATGGCAGCAACTCCATCGCCTGCCTCGGCGCAAGAGGCAAAAGCCACGGCCGGCAGAAAACCCTGCATCCCTAAAGACCGGGCCATAGAAGCAAAAGTCGAAAAGACGCTGAGCAGAATGACGCTCGACGACAAGGTGGGTCAGATGTGCGAAATCTCGATAGACATCCTCACTGACATGCCAAAGAGCTACGGCAGCGGCAAGTTTACATTCAATGAGCAAGTACTCGACGGAGTGCTCGGCAAATACAGGGTCGGCTCCATCCTGAACGTGCCGATGAGCGTTGCCCAGACGCCCCAGAGCTGGTTCGAGATCATCTCGGAAATCCAGAAGCGGTCGCTGGCGGCGAACGGCATCCCAGGCGTATACGGCGTGGACCAGATCCACGGCGCCACCTACACGATGGGCGCCACTTTCTTCCCTCAGGAGATTAATCAGGCGGCATCCTTCGAAAAGAGCATGCCTTACAGGATATCTCAGATAAGCGCCTATGAGTCACGCGCATGCGACATCCCGTGGGTATACGCGCCGGTGATGGACCTCTCACGCAATCAGGGGTGGAGCCGCGTATGGGAGAGCTACGGCGAGGACTGCTATGAGCAGGCTCAGATGGCATCCCAAGCAGTCAAAGGATTCCAGGGAGACGATCCCAACCACATTGACGCAAATCACGTCGGTGTTTCGGCGAAGCACTATCTGTGCTACGGGGCGACTTCAAACGGCAAGGACCGCACCCCATCGCACGTCTCCGAACGGGACATGCGCGAGAAATACTTCGCTCCTTTCAAGGCTGCGGCTGAAGCAGGCGCGCTAACCTTCATGGTCTGCTCGGCAATGAACGATGGCATTCCTTTCCACGTCAATGCCAAAGTGCTCACCGGTTGGCTCAAGGATGAACTGAACTGGGACGGAATGATCGTGACCGACTGGGCAGACATCGACAATCTATATGCTCGCGACCACGTAGCCGCCGACAAGAAGGAAGCCATCAAGATGGCCATAAACGCCGGAATCGACATGTCGATGGACCCTTACGACCCGCGTTTCTGCGATATCCTCAAGGAACTGGTGAAAGAAGGCGAAGTTCCGATGTCCCGCATCGACGATGCCGTGCGACGCATACTGAGATTCAAATACCGCCTGGGACTGTTCGAAACCCCGAACACCAATCCGAAGGACTACCCCGACTTCGCCTGCACAAAGTTCGCCGCAGAGGCAATGCAAATGGCCGAAAAGACCGAAGTCCTTCTCAAGAACAATGGGATCCTGCCTCTTAAGAAGGACGCAAGGATACTTGTCACAGGGCCTAATGCGAATTCAATGCGAACCTTGAACGGGGGATGGAGCTACACCTGGCAGGGCAACCGCACAGACGAATTCGCAGCTCGGCACAACACCATCTATGAAGCGCTCCGCGAGAAATTCGGCTCTGACAATGTAACCCTCGAGCAAGGCGTGACTTACGCTCCTTCAGACAACATGGGGCACGGACTCTATTTCGAGGAGAATGCTCCCGAAATAGAGAAAGCGGTTGCAGCTGCCGCAGGCGCAGACGTAATCGTAGCGTGCATCGGAGAGAACTCGTACTGCGAGACCCCCGGCAACCTCAGCGACCTGGACCTGTCGGCAAACCAGAGAAATCTGGTCAAGTCACTTGCTGCCACCGGCAAGCCGGTCGTCCTGATCTTGAACGAAGGCCGTCCGCGTCTCATTCCCGACATCGAGCCTCTTGCCAATGCAATAGTCGACATACTCCTGCCGGGAAACTACGGCGGCGACGCGCTGGCAAACCTTCTGGCAGGAGATGCCAACTTCAGCGCGAAGCTGCCTTTCACTTACCCAAAATACTCGAATTCGCTCACGACATACGACTACAAGCCGAGCGAGAACGTAGAGACCATGGCAGGCGCCTACAATTACGACGCAAGGCTTGAGAACCAGTGGAGCTTCGGTTTCGGCCTAAGCTATACCACCTTCAAGTACAGCAATTTCAGCGCAAACAAGAGCGAGTTCAAGAACGGCGACATGTTGGAGTTCTCCATCGATGTCACGAACACCGGAAAAGTGGCAGGAGAAGAGCCGGTACTGCTTTTCACGAGCGACGTCGTTGCATCGGTCTCGCCTGACAACAAAAGGCTCCGCAACTTCGAGAGGGTTGCATTGAATCCGGGAGAGACAAAGACGGTCAAGCTGCGCATAAAGGCCTCAGACCTCGCTTTCGTCGGCATTGACAACCTGTGGACATTGGAAAAGGGTGATTTCAGGGTTCAGTGCGGAGACCAGTTGCTGAACATAAAAGCAACAGAAACATGCAAATGGAATACGCCGGATCTGGACTAAATATAGTATATTTGCTTATATATGATAAAAAACCTCGTATTCGATTTCGGCGGCGTAATCATCAGGAGTTCGGTCCAGAAAGCCATAGGGCGTTTCGAGGAAATCGGACTCAAGGATGCTTACAGCCATTTCAGCAGTTTTGTTCAACAGGGCATATTCGGCGAGCTGGAGGGCGGAATGATAAGCGGCGACGAATTCCGCATGAAGTTGGGGGAGATGTGCGGGAAGCCTATAACGATGGAGGAAGCCGAATATGCCTGGCGGGGCTACTACGTCAGCATTGACTTGGACAGGCTGGACTACATCATGAACCTGAGGGCCAAAGGATACAAGGCTTACCTGATGAGCAACACGAATCCTTTCATGATGTCCTGGGCTGACAGTACAGATTTCACAGAACGCCACCAACCTCTGAGCTATTACTTCGACAAGCTGTACCTCAGCTACCAGATTAGGCTGATGAAGCCATCTCTTGAAATCTACGATTATTTCCTGCGCGACGCCAACGCGTCGGCTCTTGAATGTTCGTTCATCGACGACGGCCTGGCAAACGTGATTTCTGCCGAACACAGAGGATTCTTCACAATCAACCCGGAAAACGGAGCTGACTGGCGTCCGCAGCTTACAGACCTGCTACAAAAGAATGGAGCCTATCCGCTCTAGCATGTAAACTTGCGCATTGTCTTATCGAAGCACTTGTCGCTCAGCCACCTGTGACCGAAGATCGAGATGTGCGAGATCGTCCCGCCCACATATCTGGTGCGGGGTTTCCTTGATGTTGCAGCCTTAAGGATCAGATTCGAGATGACGTCGGCGGAAGCTATCTTTCCCGGAGTCCTATAATAGTCGTACATCTTTCCGGCAAGCTTGTTGGCAAACGGCGCATAGGCACCCTTCCCAGAATATTTGACCATGCTGTCGGCGGCGATGGTTCCCCACGCGGTAGCCGTCATGCCCGGTTCTATGATCACGACATTTATCCCGAAATCCTGAACCTCCATCCTAAGACTGTCGGAGAGCCCTTCCACTGCGTGCTTGACTGAATAATACCACGCCCCCATCGGAGAAGCCACCTTTCCGGCAATCGATGAGATGTTTATTATCGTCCCCGAGTGTTGCTCGCGCATCTTGGGAAGGACCAGCTGCGTCATCCTCGCCAGTCCGAACAGACAGACTTCGAACTGCCTTTTCGCCTCGTCCATCGGCACATCCTCCACTGCTCCGCAGGAACCGTAGCCGGCACAGTTCACCAGCACGTCTATCCTGCCCTCTGCTGCCAGAAGGTCCGAGACGCAGCGTTGCATTGAAGGGTCGTCAACCACATCCAGCTGCAGCGCCTTGATCCCATATTGCTCCAGTTCATTCAGGAGTTCAATGCGACGCGCAGCTCCATAGACCTTGAAATCTCCCTGCTTAGCCATCTTTATCGCGGTGTCCCGCCCTATCCCGGAGCTCGCCCCGGTAATCAATGCAACCTTCATGTCCTTATTGTTTTACTGCGCAAAGATAAGCAAAACGCAGACCAATCTCGAAAATTTACTTAGGGTGAAGATGACTAAATGTGTTCTAATAATGCATCCGAAATCGCAATCTTACAATCCAACTATATGAGAAAAAGCCTAATCATGTCATTTGCGGCGCTGTTCTGCGCTGTCTTGACTTTGTGTGCCTCTCCGTTGAAAAAGACGGACCTCAAGATCCTTTACGTCGGGGGAACCTCCGACTGGGACAACATCAGCAATCCGCAGGACCCTAAAGTCTATGCGGAACAGGTAAAAGAGCGCATGGCCTCCTTCGAGGAGTATCTTAAAGAATACTTCACGAGCGTGACTGTCGTAAACGCGGCCGATTACAAGCAGGAAATGTCGTACAAGTACGACGTGACCATCATGGACGGCAAGCCGAATCCTATTGTTCCGCTCGTCACTGACAGCCAGCATGGCGAATATATGAGACCTACCTGCTTTACCGAGGATTTCGACCGGCCGATAATCACCCTCGCCGAAATGGGCGAAACCGTTGGCCGCAGGATAGGCATCAAGAACGACTGGTTCTGCCTCTGTCTCGACAACTACGCCTATGGCTGGAAGAAGAACCATCCGATTTTCCAGGGACCTTACAAGGCAGACCTGAAAGTGGAGGTAAGAAAGACTCCTGACGGCGTCTACGGCCCGAAGGAGAAGACCGTTTCCGTCGAGATGAAGGCAGCGAAAGAAGAATAATGGTACAGTCAATTCAATTAGGTAAAGAGGCCCGGCGCGATGTCGGGCCTTTTTTGATAAATTTGCACTGTCAATGCAAAGCGAATCACATATTCCAGTCCCAGAGCCGGCAATCGAGCGGCACCCGCTGGATCCCTTCCTGCCGGAAGGAGCGAAGCTGCTGATGCTCGGGAGCTTCCCTCCATCGCAGAAGCGATGGTCAATGGATTTTTTTTACCCCAATTTCGCCAATGACATGTGGCGAGTCTTCGGCCTGCTGTACTTCGGCGATCCTGCCCACTTTTATCTTCATCCTGCAGCCAATGCGAAGGGTTACGACAAGGCGGAGATCGTTAAGTTCCTGACAGAACGCGGCATCGCAATCTTCGATACAGCCTGCGCCGTGCGTAGGCTGAAAGGCACCGCATCCGACGCAGACCTTGAAATAGCCGAGCCGACCGATATCCGCTCGCTGCTGTGGCGGCTGCCCGAGTGCAAGGCCATAGCTGCAACAGGCGGCAAGGCATCCACGCAAGCCGCCACCTACTTCGGTGTCGAGGAGCCTGCAGTCGGTGCAAGGAAGACTTTGGAACTACGCTCCCAGGACGGTACAGGAGCCGCTCGGAGCACTGACTTATACAGGATGCCGTCCACATCACGCGCCTACCCTCTGCCGCTCATTAAAAAGGCAGCTGCTTATGGCGAAATGCTGCGCACCTTGCGTCTCCTTTGATTACATTTGTACAATCATGCCAATTACCATCCATGAAAAAGTTTTTCCTGATCACTCTTTTCTCTGCCTTTTGCCTTTTCCAATGCTACGCCCAGCACGACTATGCCCAGCCGCCTTTCCTGAAGGCAGGGGACAGCATAGGCGTGGTTGCAGCGTCGAACAGAGTCACTGATAAGCCTGCAGAGGCAATGAGACTCTGCGGCATGATGGAATCGCATTGGGGGGTCAAGGTGAAGTATGGAAAACATTGGCTTGACAGTGCGGAAAAGCTCTCGGACGGAACAGCCCATATCTTTGCGGCTCCGGATTCATTGCGGGCGGCAGATATCCAGGAAATGATCGACGATCCGAACATCCGCGCAATAGTATTCTACAGAGGTGGATATGGGGCTGCCAGGGCTATACCTTACCTCGACTTGGAGAGACTGCATGAGGACCCAAAGTGGCTGGTGGGCTTCAGCGACGTCACGATAATGCTTTACGCCGCCCTGAGCAGCGGAGTCCAGTGCATACACGGTGTGATGCCGCTCGATTTCGGCGAGCAGGAGTTTTCTTTCGAGACGCTGCACGATGCATTGTTCGGGAATTTGAACAGCTATTCCACGAAGCCCGATTCCCTGAATATCTTCGGTATTGCCGAAGGACCGATAGTCGGCGGAAACCTGACTTTGGCATTGTCAGCAAACGGGACCAAAACTGACTTCGACTATTCTCAGCCATACCTGCTCTTCATCGAGGACGTCGACGAAGACATCCACTCAACTGACGGAAGGATGCAGACGCTGAAGCAGTCAGGCAAATTGAAGAACTGCATGGGAATGATAGTCGGCTCTTTCAAGAGAAATACAGGCGAAAAAGATTGGGGATCCACAACTTATCAGTTGCTGCATGACTACGCCGCAGAACTTGGGATTCCGGTGATGTTCGGCTTCCCAGCCGGCCACATCCAAGTGAACTGCAGCCTCTATTTCGGCCGACCGACCAAATTATCAGTAGACAGGGAGGGTGGGCACATTACCTGGTAAGGGGTGCCTCTGAGAATGTACCGGACATCTAGAACTGAAACGCCGCGCCACGTCCTTGCGCCGAGCCCCCCGCATCCTGCAAGCTGAGCACGAGACACAAAAAAACCTTATTTCAGTCGCTCTGCAAGATTGCTGAGAAGGTCATCCCCCCTCCAATCCTCTCCGACTAGAGCACCGCTCTCGTCGACTATGATTATTCTAGGAATGGCATTGACGTGATAGATGTCGGCGACAGCCGTGTCGTTGAAGCTTGGCCACTGGAACTTTTCCTCGTCACAAGCCTTCTCCCAATCCTCTGCCTTCTTGTCGATGGATACGCTGACGATCTGCAGTCCCTTGTCCTTGTAAAGTCCGTAAGCTTTCTTCAGGTCAGGTATCGACTGTCTGCAAGGGTGGCACCAGGAAGCCCAGAAATCGAGCAGTATGAGCTTGTGCCCCTCACGGAGGGATGCGAAGCTGACAGTCTTCCCGTCCTTGCCGGTCACCTGGAATTCAGGGACTTTGTCTCCCAGTCGACCCAGAGGATAAAGCTCCTGGAAGACGAGCTTTCCATAATATGAATCCTTCACGCTCTGCGGAAAACTGTCAAACAGAGGCTGCTCCGCCTTTGTGAGATAGGATGTCAAGTCCAGCATCAGGAAAGGGCCCCACCAAGTTGTGTCGTTGTCCTTCCAGATCTTGCGTGAAACGGAATCCATAAGATTGAAGAAGGTTCCGTTGTCGAGGGAGTCGTACTGCGCTTCGACATCGCGTCTTGGCTTCACTTTGGCAAGATACTCGTCATTCACTTTGGAACCGGTCACCTGGAGATTGGAAAAATCAATGAATTCATTGCCGTTGTCGAAGGATTTTTTTTGTGCAGTGGCCTTCACTGCAACCTTTTCATTGCCCATTACGACCTTCAGGTTGCCCGGGACCCCGATTACGCGCACGCCAAGCGACATAGGCTGGTCAAGCTCTCCTTTGAAGACTGCCTTTCCCCCTATCAGTAGAGCCGTGTCGAGTGCCGGCATGTCCGCATGGACTGAAACCGGGGCAAGTTCAAGCTGGGTACTGTCTGGAAGACCTTCCAACGCTACGTTCAGCGTGAAGCCTTTTTCCTGAGTGCAGGATGCCGCCGCAAGGAATGCGACGCAAGCCAATAAGATGTAAGTTCTTTTCATTGTCTTTCGTCATTTCGATACGTTCTGTGTCAGTGTTCCATTGCCTGGATTGTCTGTAGCTCCCTGAGGGAAAGGCATCGTCCACATATAGGAATCAGGAGCCAGCGTGTAAGTGTTCGTCCCTACGGTCTTGGTCAACGTCCTCTTGTATGTGCCCTCGTCGTTCAGTCTCCTCATATCTGCAAACGGAGTGAGAGTGAGAATGAGTTCATTGCGCTTGAGAGTCATTATCTTGTCCATGGCATCGGCAAGATTTGAAGCACTCTGGTCAACATATTTGGCTGCAAGGATGCGTGTCTTGCGAATCTTGTTCACGATTGCCATCGCTCCTGGAACATCCCCGCTGCGGGCAAGGCATTCGGCCTTGATCAGATAAACCTCGACCGTGGTCATTCCACCATAGTTGAAGAGCCCCGTCAGAGTCGAATAGTGGTAAGTCTCGGTTCCTACAGTGCGGACCTTCCAACGGGCGAGGAACTTGGCGTCCCCATCCTCGAACTGTCCTGCACGCCATTCGTTGATTCCGTTTTCGCTGCTGGCATAATAAGTGGAACCGTGCCTGTAATTGTAATTCTCCACGTAGTCGTAACTCATAGGAGACGGAGTCCTCGTATAAGAGGCTGTCTTTTCTATCTGAGTCTGGTACTTGGCATAATATGCAGTCCAGTCATATAGGTTGCCGTTGATTTCAAGAGCCATGTCTGCATACTTGAGGGCATTTGTGAAATCGCTCATCTGGAGGTAGACCCTGGCGAGGAAAGCGTAAGCAGCGCCTTTCCCAGGATGAAGCATCGTGACTCCCATGTCAGGCAAATAATCCAGGGCCTCAGTGACGTTGCCGATGATGTATTCGTAGATCTTCTGGATTGTCACTTGAGTGGAAGGCGCATTGATGTCGGCGCTTTCAATAATCGGAACGCTGAGTTTCGTGGAAGCAGTCGTCTTGTCGTAGGTGTCAGCATAGAAGTTCGCCAGCATGAAATAGTTCATTGCGCGGACGACCTTTGCATAGGCGATCACCACGTTTTTCTCGGCATCAGTGGCTTCAGTCGCCTCAGGAGCATTCTCGACTATCAGATTGCAGTACGAGATGGCAGAATATGCAACGTAATAAGTGCTTTCGTCGCTCTTGTTCAGGGCTACGCGGTCGGCTGTCTGGTCCCAGAAATAGTTGGCGGCGTAAAGTGGGTAGTAGTTCAGGTAAGAAGGGGTTACATAGCGGTCATTGTCAAGGACGATAGCCTCTGTAACGTCAGTTCTCATTACGCTGTATTCATTCCTGAGGAATGATTCATAGTCCACAAGGGTAGCGGGAATCTTCTGCCCTTTGGGAAGGATGTTCAGGAAGTCCGTGCAAGACGCCGCAGTAAGCAATACAGCTGCAAATGCAACTGATGCAAGGATTGATTTTCCAATATAAGTTTTCATTATGTGTGCCTGTTATTAGAAGTTTACGGATAAGCCGAGTGAATAGATAGGCGTGCTGTAGCCTGAGAGCATATACTTTGCTTCCTTGCTCTTGGCAATGGTCATAAGGTCTTCGCCGGTGAGCTGGATCCTTGCTCCCTTCATGCTTATCCTGTTGCAGATGGTCTGAGGGATGCTGTAGCTCAAGGCGAGGTTGGTGAGCTTTATGTTTGTTGCGTCAAGGACGTTTATGTCTGACATTGAATAAATCGTAGTAAGGTCATAACTGTAAGCCTGGTCGTAAGGGAATACGATGCGAGGGATGTCGGTGGAAGCTTCGTCTCCGGTCTTCTGCCAGCGGTTCACGATTCCCGAAGATACTATCCCGCCGAATTGAGGAATGTAATCTCCCGCCGAAGAGTTCCAGGCATTGTACAGGACAGGAAGGAATGTGTTGCGGATCTTGTGACCTCCCTGATAGACGAACAGCGCGCTCAGGTTCCAGTTCCTATACCTCAGGTCAAGCTTTATGGAGCCGGTGTAGACCGGAGTGTAAGTGCCTAGATAGACTATCGACTCGATGTCGCTTGGCTGTGAAGTGACTTTCTCCCCCTCTGAATTGTATACCTGCGGCAAGCCGTCTGCAGTAAGGCCTGCCCATTTGTAGCCGTAGATCGCATTGTAAGGGTTGCCTATGCGCGGATAGGCTTCAGGGGAGTCGAGGGCAAGATAATAGACAGGAGCCTTGACGTTGACGTAGGTCACCTTGTTCCTGTTGAAGCCGAACACGCCGGAAATGTCGAATGAGAAATCCTTGGTCCTTACCACATTGGCAAAGAGATTGAGCTCAAAGCCGCGGTTGAACATCCTTCCGTTGTTTATGGTATAGGTATCATAGCCGAAGCCTTCTGTCGGCACTCCCATTGTGTTGGCAAGCAGGTCCCTGCCCTCCTTGTCGTAGTATTCGACGGAGCCGGCAAGGCGGTTGTCGAGCATTGAAAAGTCAAGCCCGATGTTGAAAGTGGCGGTTTGCTCCCAGCAGAGACTAGGGTTTGGACGGCTCGAAATGGTGCCGTCCAGTCCTCCGACATTGTAATTTGGATTATAATATGCAGTCATATATGGAGCGGAATCCTTCGCGATATTTCCGCCTATGCCGTAGCTTGTCCTGAATTTAAGCATGTCCATCCAATCCGAATCGAAGAAGCTTTCCTTGTCGATGTTCCAGGAGGCGCCAAGAGACCATGTAGGCTTGTTCTGATACTTGGAATCGGTCCCCCAGAGGTTTGAACGGTCCCATCGCAAGCTTCCTGTCAATGTATAGCGGCCGTCATAGGTATAAGCCGCATTGCCGTATATGGAGACATATCTGTTTACCAGCTGCCTTGTTTTGTCTGCATTGATGTAGCCGGATCCCCAGACTCCAGAATAATATGACCCGATGACTGAAGCTGCATCTATCTCACTATGTGTCAGCATATCCGGGTCATAATTGTAGAAATTGATCTCGGCATAGTCCAGCTTGTTGTCCCTGACTTCCCAACCGGCAAGGGCAACTACGTCGCTCTTGCCGAACGTCTTGTCGAAGTCCAGCTGCTGCCTGAAGTTATAGGCGTGAGTGGTATTGGAATAATCATAAAGCTGGTTTCCGTCAGGAAGATGGAAAACGCCGTCTGCATCGACGAACTGATTGACCAGATTCCTTACAGAATAGGAATCCTTTTCCTTGAACTGGCTGTTGCCGTAATGACTGTATTCGTACTGGAAAGCGGCGCTGTACTTGAGCCAGTCGGTAAACTTGATGTTCGCGCGGCCGTAAGTACGGTTGGAAAAGCTCTTGGTCTCTGTAAGATTGTATCCCATTTCTTCCAGAGGAGTGATATCCATATTGAGAAGTCCATAGGTCTGGATGGTACCGAGAGCCGACTCGCTGTAGCGATCCTTTGCGTAGCTGGTGTAGTTGGAACCGTCAGAGTTTACAAGCCCGTCGTAGATGTCCCATGAGTACCCTGGCGATAAAAGGCTGTAATTCTGAGTGGTGGCATTGCCATAATTGGTATACGAGCCTATCTCGAGGTCAAGCCAATTGTAGAGATGAGTCAAATTGGTGAAGCTGATGCCGAAGGAATTGTCCTTCGTGTACTTGTCCTCCATCTTGTCGTTCTTGTAGGTGACGGAGGCATTGAAGCTGTTCTTTTCAGAAGCCTTGTTGAAGCTTACATTGTACTGCTGGAGGAAGCGGTTGCGCTTTCCGTACTTCGATACGTCATTTATGTAGTTGTATCCCTTCTTTGACAAGCTGTTCAGAGTGGATTGCATCTCCGACTGAGTGATGTTCCCGGCGTAATAGTTCAGGATAGTCTTCATTCCGGAAGTGGCATATACGGCATTTGTCAGATAATTCCTTGCATAGGCGGCAGCCGTCGAAGCATCCTGAAGGCTGGGATTGCCGTCAGCCCAGGACTGCTCCAGTCCAATTATCGTGGAAGCGTCGGCGGCATTGCCTGTATAGTATCTGTATGGCTTGACGGACAAGGTGGATGAGAAACTTACGTTTGTCTCATTGTTGCGGGCCTTCTTTGTAACGATTACCACTACGCCGTTCGCTGCGCGTGCTCCATAGATCGAAGTCGCTGCCGCATCCTTCAGGACAGTGATGCTTTCGATGTCTTCAAGGTTCATCTCAGGCAAGCTTTCCGTGATTCCACCGTATGTACTGTACTGCGTGTTCTCGACAGGGAATCCATCGATTACATAAAGAGGCGTCGTGCTTCCGTTCATGGATGTAGTACCTCGGATGAGCCCGTCGTTATAACCGGCGACTTCGCCTGCGAGCAATGTATTAAGGTCGCTGAGACGCTTGGTCTCTAGCTGCCTGGTCGTGACCTTGGCAAAGGAACCCGCCGTCCTCTCCTTCGAGATGGTCTGGTATCCTGTGACTACTACGTCTTCCAGTGAAATCTTGTCGATTGCCATAGTTACATTGACCACCGACGCCTTCGCTACGGCTACAGAGGACGACATCATACCTATGGAGGTGAAATCCAGGACGTCTCCAACAGAAGCAGCGATCGAATAGTACCCGTTCAAGTCCGACGCCGCATAGGCTCCATTCGTCCTATTATGTACCGTTACGCCGATCAGCGGCTCGCCGCTTGCGTCGACTATCTTTCCTCCGACTTTCATGGCCGCAGTCTTCCTTGCCGAAGACTGCCCGTTGACTGCAATCTCTTCAGGCGCCAGGACTATCTGCTTGCCACTTATCGTGTAAGTGATGTCCTTGCCTTTGAAAAGCTGTTTCAACACGGATTCAATGTTCCCTTCGGAACTGATGCTACACGAAATCTTCTCATCCACCTGCGTCAAGGCATCGGAATAGGCGAAAGAGTAGCCGCTTTGATGTGAAAGCGCATTCAAGACCGTCTTGAGCGGAGCATTTGTGAAATTCAGCTTGATCTGCTGAGCTCCAGCTGTTTGACAGATAAGGAAAACTGAAAGGAGCAGCACGAGCAGCTTCCTTCCATGACAGACTAGTTTGGTCATATTCATAGGTATTATTGGTTCTTGTCTACGAATAACACACAGCAGGAGACAAAAACCTTAATGGAAAAACTGAAAATTATCTAGGTCTGGAGAAAAGATAAACGGTCTTGCCGTCTATCTTATAGTCGATGAGGGCGCAGTTCTTCAGGACGTACATGATCTGCGGCACCGATTCGGAGTTGAAGTCTGCTGTAATCTTGTATTTCAGGACATTCTGGTCCCTGACTACTACATCTATCCCGTGCCACCTCTCAAGCATCTTTATCACTTCCGGCATCGGCGTCGATTCAAACACCAGCCGGCCTTCCGTCCACGCCTTCGTATTGTCCAACATCGCCGGAGCCACCACCCTGACATTATCATCATCCCTAACATAAGCCTGCTGACATGGCACAACCTTTATCTCTCCCTTAGAAGTTATCAGGTCGATGGTCCCCGAATACAATGTAGCCTCCGCATAATCATCGTTATCGTAACTCTTTACATTGAATTCCGTCCCTGTCACCTTCACGGAGAAATTCTTTGTAGTATTCACTATCATCGGATGAGCAGAATCCTTAGCCACAATGAAATACCCCTCCCCTTCGAGCTTGACCTCCCTGGTCGAGCCGAGGAACTTGTCCGGAAATGTGAGCTTCGAATCCGAGTTCAGCTTCACCGTGCTTCCATCAGGCAATGCAAACGTCGCCTTTATGCCCCTCTCGGTGTACACAGTCCTCATCATAGCCTGCGGAATTTCGCTCATTGCAATCCTGATCTGGTCCTGCTTCATTTCTTCGGCAACCTCACGCCTCACCCTCTCGACATTTTTCGGATTGTTGACGGATGGCTTCAATGCAAAGAGCAGCAAAGCAATGGCTGCCGCAGCGACAGAAGACCAGGCAAAGAGCCTATACGTATGCAACTGCTTCCTCTCGGAGCTCCCTGCACTCTTTTCTGTGCCATTCCCTTTCTCTTCAGAGCTGCGCGAGGCATTGGCCAAAGATTCCCTAATCCGCTTCATTTCAAGCTCCGAGGCTTGTGAATCAGGCATCTTCCCGGCAATGTATGCAAGCTTCAGGTCTTGCAGGTACTTGGTATTGGCAGGGCTTTTTTCAGCCCAGTCCAGCACCTGTGCGGATTCCTCTTCAGTTGTCAGATTGCTGACGAATCGTATTAGCAATTCTTTTTTCATACAATAAAATCAAACCTAACTCATCAAAAACCACAACAGGAAAGGCAGATAATCCTTCAGCTTCTTGCGAAGCACCTTGAAGGCATAAGATATCCTGTACTCTACAGTACTGATGCTTATATGTTGGAAATCTGCTATTTCCTTATTCATCATATCGGTATTCCGGCTAAGGAGAAACGTGTCGCGGACAGTCTGGGGCATTTCTGCCATAGCCTCCGCAACCAGTCTTGAAACCTCCCTGCCGAACACATTGGCGGTTTCGGCATTCGAAAGGACATCGGCATTGAACCTGTCGATGCGGTACTGCACGTACTTTTCGGAATTCTTCTTGCTTCTAAGATAATTCAGGCAGCTGTTCCTGGTCATGGTAATCAGATAAGGCAGCAGGTCGCGTGAATGATCGATTTCCGCCCTCTTTTCCCAAAGCTTGAGATAGACGTCCTGAACAAGCGATTCGGCCGCTTCTCCATCGCGGACGAATGAAACGGCATAGAACACAAGCCTGTGAAGATATTGCGAATATGCCTTCTCGAATGCTTCAGTGTACTCTGAATCAAGCATAACGCAAATATACTCATTTGCGGCGTTTGTAGATTGCGGCAACCAAAAAGAATGTAAGCAGTTCGGCGGCAGGGACAGCCAGCCACGCTCCTTCCAATCCCCACGCAAGCGGCATAATGACAAAGCAAAGTATCATGAAGACGAAACCGCGCATGACGGTGACCATCGTCGCAGCCCCGGCGCGCTCGACGCTTTGAAAATAGCCTATAGCGATTATATTTACGGCGAACGGCATAAGGCCGGAAGAGAACAGAGGAAGTCCGTGCGCAGCCAGGTCGAAAGCCTTTTGCCCTGGAGCGATAAACATAGAGACCACTGCTTTCCCGAAGAACATTACAACTGCGGTCATAGCTACGCCGTAGATCAACGCCGTACGAAGAGCTATCAAAGAAGCCTTCACTACCATATCATCCTTTTGGGCTCCATAATTATAACTGATGATAGGTTGTGCAGATTCAGCTATTGAGTTGTATATCATCACGATCACTGGAAACAGATAACAAGCGATGCCGAAAGCCGCCACTCCATCGTCGCCGGCGAGCCTTTGGAATACGTTGTTGCCGCAAATCATCATGCATGCCACAGCCAGTTCGCTCAGCATTGACGGGAACCCCATCTTGCTCATATATCCTATATTCCTGAATGTCAGCCGCATCGACTTGCGGGTAAATTTGATGGGCACGAAATGGATAAGCCTGCGCTTCTGGAAGAGAAAAGCCACCAGCATCAAGCTCCCTGCAGTGAAGCCAATGCTGGAAGCCATAGCCGCTCCGAACAAGCCCCATTTGAAAACGAAAATGAAAAGATAATCCAGGATTACGTTTAGCACCGTACCGATTATGGAGCAGGCCATGGCATACTTGGGAGCTCCGCTCAGACGGATGTAGAATCCTGCACTGCAGAGAATTGCATTGATCCAAAGGAAAGGCACACAGCCCCACATGTACCGCTTGGCTCCAGGCAACAGAGTTTCAGAGCAGCCGAAAAGCCGGAGCGTGAAATCAGGAAAGATCAATGCAACGGCAGAAAGAAGCACAAGTAGCAGAGATGAGAAAATCACCGCCTGCGTCACCACTATCCTGGCAGCCTTGATCTTGCCGTGCGAAAGATGGATGGAGGCCACCACGGATGCTCCCATACCGTACATCAGTCCGATTCCAGTGGATATCAAGAACATGGGAGCCACAGTATTGATGGCTGCAAGCGCCTCGCTGCCAATGCCGCGCCCTACGAATATCCCGTCGGTAATATTAAAGAGAATGGCGAACACCATTCCAAGCAAAGTCGGATAGAACAGTTTCCTGAACAGATTCCCCACATTCTCGCTGTTGAAGTCAATGCTGTCCTTCGACTGCTTCCTATTTTCTTCCATTATGCAAAGATAGGACTTATCGCCCAGAGATGCATATTATTTTATCCATTATTCAGACTGCTTTGGCTTGCATACTCTGGGAGCCTCAACGGCGATAGACTGCGCCGGTCGTATAAGCACCTGACTGTTTCCATTTGTTCAATTATTGTGCAATTCTGAATGCACCAAGATGCACATTTCAAAGGAAAATATTGCTCAAAAGGACAAAAAAAATCAGCACCCTACTTATGTAAAGTGCTGATTTTCATCAAGTGGAGAATGTGGGAGTCGAACCCGCGACCCCCTGCTTGCAAAGCAGGTGCTCTAGCCAACTGAGCTAATCCCCCATTGCGTTTGGTTTGCAAATGTAGCACTTTTTTGTAAAGTGCCAAAAATTTTGCTGGCCAAACTTCTCGCCATCCGGCCCAAACAGCCGAAAGGCTTCGTAGTCGCGCGCAGACTTGAACTGCGGACCCCCACATTATCAGTGTGGTGCTCTAACCAACTGAGCTACGCGACTATAACGACGAAGCCTTGCTGAACCTCACACGTGAAGATCAGCAAGGCTTCGTAGAATATAAAAATGGAAGACAGGCCTGTCTCTGCCTCGTACCCGCTCGATCGCGCGTCTCAACCTGAACCTCGCTCCAAAAAGGAGGTGTTCCAGCCACACCTTCCGGTACGGCTACCTTGTTACGACTTAGCCCCAGTTACCAATTTTGCCCTAGGTCGGTCCTCTCGGTCCCGAACTTCAGGCACCCTCGGCTTCCATGGCTTGACGGGCGGTGTGTACAAGGCCCGGGAACGTATTCACCGCGCCATGGCTGATGTGCGATTACTAGCGAATCCAACTTCGTGGAGTCGGGTTGCAGACTCCAGTCCGAACTGAGATGGGTTTTCGAGATTGGCATCGCCTCGCGGCGTAGCGCCCCTCTGTACCCACCATTGTAACACGTGTGTCGCCCCGGACGTAAGGGCCGTGCTGATTTGACGTCATCCCCCCCTTCCTCTCACCTTACGGTGGCAGTCTCCACAGAGTCCCCAGCTTCGCCTGATGGTAACTGTGGACAAGGGTTGCGCTCGTTATGGCACTTAAGCCGACACCTCACGGCACGAGCTGACGACAACCATGCAGCACCTTCACATCTGTCCCGAAGGACGCCTGCGTCTCTGCAGGCTCCAGATGCAATTCAAGCCCGGGTAAGGTTCCTCGCGTATCATCGAATTAAACCACATGTTCCTCCGCTTGTGCGGGCCCCCGTCAATTCCTTTGAGTTTCAACCTTGCGGTCGTACTCCCCAGGTGGATAACTTATCGCTTTCGCTTAGCCTCCGACTGTATATCGCCGACAGCTAGTTATCATCGTTTACTGTGTGGACTACCAGGGTATCTAATCCTGTTCGATCCCCACACTTTCGTGCCTCAGCGTCAATGACGGCTTCGTGAGATGCTTTCGCAATCGGCGTTCTGAGTAATATCTATGCATTTCACCGCTACACTACTCATTCCTCCCACGGCAACCGTATCCTAGACCCCCAGTTTCAACGGCAGCTCCCGGGTTTGGCCCGGGTATTTCACCACTGACTTGAAAGTCCGCCTACGCACCCTTTAAACCCAATAAATCCGGATAACGCTCGCATCCTCCGTATTACCGCGGCTGCTGGCACGGAGTTAGCCGATGCTTATTCGTACGGTACTCTCATCGATCCACTCGTGGACCTTATTGCCCCCGTACAAAAGAAGTTGAAAATCCATAGGACCTTTACCTTCACGCGGCATGGCTGGATCAGTCTTCCGACCATTGTCCAATATTCCTCACTGCTGCCTCCCGTAGGAGTCTGGACCGTGTCTCAGTTCCAGTGTGGGGGACCTTCCTCTCAGAACCCCTAGACATCATCGCTTTGGTGGGCCGTTACCCCGCCAACCGGCTAATGTCTCGCGAACCAATCCGACACCTCCTCGCGAATTTGGCCCCCGGGCGATGCCGCCCAAAAGCGTTATGCGGTATTAGACGGCGTTTCCACCGCTTATCCCCCTGTGTCGGGCATGTTGTTCACGCGTTACGCACCCTTCTGCCGGTCGCCGCCAGTGTATTGCTACACCGCGCTGCCCCTCGACTTGCATGTGTTAGGCCTGCCGCTAGCGTTCATCCTGAGCCAGGATCAAACTCTTCATTGTATATGTTATTCCCTTAAGCTTGATTCCGGTCGCCCCAGCCTCCCGGCCAGGGTAATCTCTCTTTATATAAGAAATCGACGCTCGATCTTTGCGTTTTCTTGGTACTTATGCTTGTACAAACTTGTCTTCCAATTTTTCAATGAACTCCCCATCTTTTTCAAACGGGATTGCAAAGATAAAGGTTTTTCCCAAAACAAAAAATTTTTCGAAAATATTTTTTCAGAAAAGTTCAGGGTAGTCCTCCCCTGTGAGCTGCTGCATGATCTTTCTGATTACAGTGTCTCGGATGAATGCAGATTCATTGCGGATGCCGTATTTCTTGCAATACTGCTCGATTACGGCTCTTTCCTTTGAATTGAAAAGGACGGTCTTGCTGTAAATGCGCTTGAGCTCTTCCTTGTTTTTTTCCTGAAAATCAGGACTCACCTTGTTATGTTTCCTTTTCTTTGCCAATTTGGATGAGAATATTTCTACAAAAATAAACCATTTTTTCAAATTATATTTACATTTGCCACTGAAATGATAGGAACAAGCCGCATAGACTACTCTGAGACCAAGGTTTGGCACGTCCGACGCCAAGCCTAGGAAGGCATTTTCAAATCTACACATCATCATTTCGTTCCATTTCGCACCTTTTTTCACATCGTTTTAATCAAATAATGAATTTCAAAATTTGCGTAGCTGACGCCAGCCACGCCAAGTATGCAGAAGAAATCTGCAACCTGATGTACATTTCCGCACAGGAAAGAGGGACCGGCATAGCCAAGAGGACTCCCGAGTACATCATTTCGAAGATGGATGCAGGCAAGTCCGTAATCGCCCTCTCTGAGGACGGAGACTTCGCAGGCTACTCTTACATCGAGTCCTGGGGACATCAGCGATTCGTCGCCACCTCGGGCCTGATCGTAAACCACAAGTACAGACAAATGGGGCTTGCTACTCAAATCAAGCACGCCACATTCGCCCTTGCAAGAAAGCTTTTCCCTGAAGCAAAGATCTTCAGCATCACTACGGGACTGGCTGTAATGAGAATCAACACGGAAATGGGCTTCAAGCCCGTTCCGTTCTCTGAACTGACAGACGACCCCGAATTCTGGGCAGGATGCCAGGGATGCCGGAACTACGACATATTATTGAGAAACAATTATAAGCTTTGCCTCTGCACCGGGCTGCTATACGACCCGGCAGTCGAAGAGGCGCACGCAAGGAAAAACGCAGGCTCTCCAAAAAGTCATGCATCAAAGAACAATAAAATAATCAATTATGAGCAGTACAGCAAAAGTGGCGCTCGCATTTAGCGGCGGCCTGGACACATCATTCTGCGTCCCTTATCTTATAAATGAAAGGCATCTGGAGGTCCACACGGTGACAGTGAATACCGGTGGATTCTCAGCTGAAGAGGTGAAGTCCATCGAGCAGCGTGCCAAGATGCTTGGGGCAGCCAGCCACACGACTGTCGACGCCACCGAAACTTATTATCAAAATGGCGTCAAGTATCTGATATTCGGCAATGTGCTGAAGAACGACACTTATCCCCTCTCCGTAAGTTCAGAAAGGATATTCCAAGCAATGGAGGTACTGAAGTTCGCAAAGAAGATAGGAGCCGACTATGTGGCTCATGGAAGCACCGGCGCCGGCAACGACCAAGTGCGTTTCGACATCGTATTCGACATACTGGCACCAGAAATAAAGATAATAGCGCCTGTCCGGGAGCTTGCTTCCACAAGGCAGTGGGAAACCGACTACCTCAAGCAGCACGGGTTCGACTTCGACTGGAAAAAGACAAAATATTCGATTAACCAGGGACTTTGGGGCACAAGCGTAGGCGGCCAGGAGACTTTGGTTTCAGACGGAACGCTCCCTGAAGAAGCTTATCCTTCGCAGGCAGTGAAGACCGGAAGCGAAATAGTCAGCATAGGCTTCGAGCATGGGGAGCCTGTAGCATTGAATGGAGAAATGATGAAGCCAACGGCACTGATAAGGAAACTCGACGAAATGGCTGCTCCCTATGGAATCGGCCGCGACATCAACGTCGGGGACACTATAATAGGAATCAAAGGCAGAGTGGGCTTCGAAGCCGCCGCAGCTCTTATCATCATCAAGGCTCACCACCTTCTGGAAAAGCATGTCCTGACTCAAGGGCAGCTTTATTGGAAAGGCGAACTTGCAGGCTGGTACGGCAAGCTCATGCACGAGGCGCAATATCTGGATCCCGTGATGCGTAACATCGAGAAGTTCTTCGACGATGCCGAAAGGAACGTCACCGGCACTGTAAACGTGGAACTCAGGCCATACCATTTCTTTGCGCAGGGAATCACGAGCGACTACGACATGATGTCGAAGGGCGAATACGGCGAAAAGAGCTCCTACCTTACAGGCAACGACATCGTCGGATTCACAAAAGTGCTAGCCAACCCGATGAGAATATTCTACAAGGTGAACAAGGACGCTGCCGACGAGGCGGAAAGGCTATGATACGGGTCGCAATCGCCGGAGGAACCGGATATACTGCAGGAGAACTCCTCCGCCTGCTTTACGGAAGAGACGACGTCCAAGTAGTATCCGTCACCAGCACTAGCTGCGCAGGAAAGAAGATTGGAGAAGTACATCGGGACCTTCTAGGCGACATCGACCTCGAATTCACCGAAGAAGCAGAGACGTGCGACGTGCTCTTCCTCTGCCTCGGCCATGGACTGAGCAGGGAATATCTTGAAAATCACAATATTCCTGATGAGTGCAGGATAATAGACCTTGGCAACGACTTCAGGATCGACAATGCCTGGCGCAGCAGGAACTTCGTCTACGGGCTCACCGACCTGAACCGCGAAGAGATTTCCAAAGCCGACAGCATAGCCAATCCAGGCTGCTTCGCAACGGCCATCCAACTTGGAATCATCCCTCTGATAAAGAGCGGAGTGCTCAAGGACGAGATCCACGTCACCGCAATAACCGGCGCAACCGGTGCAGGAAAGAAACTGCAGGAGACCACTCAGTTCAACTACCGAAGCGAAAACATCTCCGTCTACAAGCCGTTCACCCATCAGCACCTGGATGAAATCCGCAAGACAATGACTGCACTGAACGGCGGAACGCTCCCACAGATTAATTTCGTCCCGATGCGAGGCGACTTTCCGCGCGGAATATTTGCCAGCATCTACACCAGAGTCCCCGAAGGATTCACCCAATCCGACGCGGACTGCGCTTTCATGAACTGCTACCTCTCCTCTCCTTTCGTGCACGTATCCGACGAGCCGATATCGATGAAGGAAGTGGTCAACACAAACAAATGCCTCATCCACACCGAACTGCATCAAGGCTACCTGCTGATTGAGAGTGCCATAGACAATCTCGTCAAGGGCGCCAGCGGACAGGCAGTCGAGAACATGAACTTAATGTTCGGACTTGACGAGACGGATGGGCTGAAGCTCAAGCCTTCAGCTTTCTAGACAAAAAAGCGGTCCATTATGGACTGCACAAACATTTATTGTAGATGGTTTTATTCAAAGTATATACGCAATGGCCGGTCGAGCCCGTCAAAGGCAAGGGCTGCCGCCTCTGGGATGCGGCCGGAACCGAGTATCTCGACTTCTACGGTGGCCATGCAGTCATTTCCATCGGCCACTGCCATCCGACATACGTGAAGATGATGGAAGAGCAGGTCGAGAAGATCGGCTTCTATTCCAATGCCGCCCTCAACTCTCTCCAGACCCGTCTCGCAGATGAGATGGGACAGATGTGCGGCTATCCGCATTATTCGCTTTTCCTCTGCAACTCAGGCGCAGAAGCCAATGAAAATGCGATGAAGCTCGCCTCATTCCACAACGGCAGAGCGAAGATTCTCGCATTCGGAAAGGCTTTCCACGGCCGCACAAGCGGAGCTGTGGAAGTCACCGACAATCCCAAGATCCGCTCGCCTTTCAATTCTACGGACAAAGTGACATTTGTTCCACTGAACGACATCGACGCAGCAAGGAAGGAGCTTGAAACCGGACTTTACGCAGCGGCTATCATTGAAGGAATCCAAGGCGTAGCTGGAATCCTGGTGCCTCAAGATTCTTTCCTGCAAGAACTTAGAAAGGCTTGCTCCGAAACTGGGACAATGCTTGTCCTGGATGAAGTGCAGTCTGGCTGCGGCCGTACCGGCCGCTATTTCGCCCACCAGGCTGCCGGAATCAATGCCGACATTATCACGATGGCCAAGGGCATCGGCAACGGGTTCCCTCTCGGAGCGCTGATAATCAGCCCTGAGATACAGGCTGTCAATGGAATGCTCGGCACTACTTTCGGAGGGAATCACCTTGCATGCACCGCAGCCCTCGCCGTCTTGAAGGTCATGCGAGATGAATGCCTCATCGAAAATGCGGCCGTCATGGGCAAGTATCTTGCCGACGGGCTTAAGGGCAACAAGGCAATAAAGGAGCTCCGAGGCCGCGGACTCATGATGGGAATCGAACTGAACGACGACTACCTCGACCTGAGGAACCGCCTGCTGTTCGAAAAGCACATATTCACCGGAGCATCTGGCAAGAACGTAATACGCCTGCTCACTCCTCTCTGCATCGGCAAAGGAGATGCGGACCAGTTTCTGGAATCATTCAACGAATTGACAAAATGAAGAATTTCATAACAGTAAAGGACGCCGGCAACCTGAAGGAAGCCTTCGAAAAGGCCGAATACGTAAAGAAGAATCCGTTTGCCGACCAGAACCTCGGCAAGAACAGGACAATAGTGCTGGTTTTCTTCAATTCCAGCTTGCGCACGCGTCTCAGCACGCAGAAGGCGGCATTGAACCTTGGCATGAACGCCATAGTCCTCGACATCAACCAGAGCGCATGGAAGCTCGAGACCGAACGCGGCGTCATTATGGACGGCGACAAGTCAGAGCACATCCTTGAAGCCATCCCTGTCATCGGTTCCTACTGCGACATCATAGGCGTGCGCTCATTCGCCCGCTTCGAGAGCCGCGAAGACGACTACGATGAGAGGATACTCAACGAATTCATTCAATACTCCGGAAAGCCGGTGATCAGCATGGAAGCCGCGACAAGGCATCCTATGCAAAGCTATGCCGACTATATCACCATCGAAGAGTACAAGACCAAGGCACGCCCGAAAGTCGTGTTGAGTTGGGCTCCGCATCCCAAATCGCTTCCACAGGCGGTTGCCAACTCATTCTGCGAATGGATGAACGCAACTGACTACGATTTCGTGGTCACCTGCCCTCGCGGATACGACCTTGCCCCTGAATTCGTCGGAAAGGCGAAGGTCGAATATGACCAGAAGAAAGCCTTCGAAGGAGCCGACTTCATCTATGCCAAGAACTGGTCCGCCTACGCGGAGCCCGATTACGGCAAGGTGATATGTAAGGACAGAAGCTGGACTGTGGACACGGAGAAGATGAGACTGACAGACAATGCCTACTTCATGCATTGCCTTCCTGTCCGCAGGAACATGATCGTCACCGACGACGTAATCGAAAGCGAACGTTCGATAGTCATCCCTGAAGCTGCCAACCGCGTCGTCTCCGCACAAGCGGCTATTAAAGGAATTCTGGAAACATTGTAACTTTGCAAGAAAGAAAATGACAATGAAAGAACTCACAGTAGTCAAGATCGGCGGAAACGTAATCGATAATCCCTCGGCTTTGGACAGCGCCCTGAAACAGTTCGCTTCCATTCCGGACCCGAAGATTCTTGTGCACGGCGGTGGGGCGATAGCCACGGAACTTTGCACTAAGCTGGGCATTCCTATTGTGATGCACGAAGGCCGCAGGATAACCGACGTGGAGACTTTGAAAGTTGCTTTGATGGTATACGCAGGCCTGACAAACAAGCAGATAGTAGCCATACTCCAGAAATACGCATGCAACGCCATCGGGCTCTCCGGAGCTGACGGCGACACCATTCCTGCGACAAGACGGAATCCGGAGCCAATCGACTACGGCTGCGTAGGCGACGTGGACCCGGCGAAGATCAACGCAGTGATGATAAGCAGTCTGCTTGGCCGGGGAATGACTCCGGTCTTCTGTGCGATAACGCATGACGGCAACGGCAACCTGCTGAACACCAACGCTGACACGATGGCGTCCTGTCTGGCTGCCGGAATGTCGAGCCTCTACTGCGTCAAGCTGGTATACTGCTTCGAAAAGGCAGGCGTGCTCGAAAATCCAGACAATGAGGACTCTGTGATCCCGATCATGACTCACGAGCGATTCGAGGAGCTCAAGAAGAGCGGCGTTGTAAGCAAAGGCATGATACCCAAGCTTTCCAACGCATTCTTCGCCGTTGACCATGGAGTGCAGGAGGTTGAGATCAAAGGCTGCGACGACATCGCAAAAGGCATGGGAACCATCATCAAATAAGTCGGCGCGACAATGGACGAATCGGAAAAATACAAGGCGCAAGCAGAGGAATTCCTGCGCAGGATGATTAGGATCAAGGCTTTCTCAACTGAAGAGCAGCTCAGGTCCGACTTCGTCTTCGAATACCTCTCCGACAATGGAGCTGCCCCCGAAAGAGTCGGACTCAATGTTACCGCCCGCACCGGTTCGTACGAAAGTGCCAAGCCCACTGTGATGCTAGACGCCCACCTCGACACCGTCATGCCATCCGACCAGTACACCTTCTCTCCTTTCGATCCTCCTTACGACAAAGACACTATCTGCGGGCTTGGAAGCAACGACGACGGCGGCAGCGTCGCTGCGATGATCCACACATTTCTTTATTTCAACGACAACAAGTCCGAACTTGACAAGCTGGACGTTAACCTGATGCTATCCCTTACAGTAGAAGAGGAAAAGGTCGGCGCAAACGGAATCATGAAGGTGCGCGAGAAGATGGACGGAGTGAAATTCGCCATCGTCGGGGAGCCCACTGGAATGAAGGCGGCAGTCGGAGAACGCGGACTGCTGGTCGTGGACGCTCTTTCTGAAGGCGTCAGCGGACACGCCGCACGCGAAGAAGGCGTGAACGCCCTCTACATCGCCATGGACGACATAGAGAAAGTCCGCAGTTTCAAGTTCGACAGGAAATCTGAGACAATGGGCTGCGTTAAGATGACCGTAACCCAGATCAACGCCGGCACGCAGCATAACGTTGTGCCAGACAAGTGCAGCTGGGTCATCGACATCCGTCCTACAGACTGCTACAAGTCTTCTGAAATCATGGAGATCCTTCGGGCGGACCTGAAAAGCAGCCTGAAGGCTCGCAACCTCGAGCACGACTCATCTGCAACTCCGCAGGGACATCCGATTTTCGAAGTCTTGAACAGGCTTGGCATTGAAACGTACGTTTCCCCCACCACTTCCGACTGGACCAGGATAGCCGTGCCGGCAGTGAAAATGGGACCGGGGGAATCATCCCGCTCGCACAAGGCGGACGAATTCCTGAAGGTATCGGAGCTCGTCTCGGCGATAGACATTTACATTGAATTATTGAAGGCAATCAAGCTATAGAAGAATATGGACACGCTCTGGAACAAGGGAATGGAAGCGGCACAGGCCGTCGAGGACTTTACCGTCGGCAACGACAGGACACTGGATTTGCAGTTGGCAGGATACGACGTCATCGGATCCAAGGCGCATGTCAGCATGCTCCTGAAAATAGGGTTGTTGAGTGCAGAAGAGGAAAGGATGCTGCAGGAAGGCCTCGACGAAATACTGAAAAGCATTGAAAGTGGGGAATTCAAGCTCGAAGACGACGTGGAGGATATCCACAGTCAAGTGGAGCTCCTGCTTTCCAGGAAATTAGGCGAGACGGGCAAGAAAATCCACGCAGGGAGGTCCAGAAACGACCAGGTGCTCGTGGACGTGAAGCTGTTTCTTCGAGACAAGGTATTGGAAGTCAGGGGACTCGTTCTAGAATTGTTCGACTGTCTGCAAGACTTGAGCGAACGGCACAAGGACGTCCTGATGCCAGGGTATACCCACGGACAGATTGCAATGCCTTCATCCTTCGGGCTATGGTTCGGAGCGTATGCTGAAACCCTTGCCGACGACATGACAATGCTGAGAGCTGCCTACACCATCACCGATGAGAACCCTCTCGGGTCTGCGGCAGGATATGGGAATTCCTTCCCTCTGGACAGGGAGATGACGACCGAACTTCTGAAGTTCGGGACATTGAACTACAATTCGATCGCAGCCCAGATGAGCAGAGGCAAGTCGGAAAAGGCAGTGGCCGTAGCATTGGCTTCAGTGGCCGCTACCCTGAACAAGCTTGCTGAAGACTGCTGCACATTCATGTGCCAGAACTACGCATTCATCTCATTTCCGGATAATCTGACAACTGGAAGCAGCATCATGCCCCACAAGAAGAATCCGGACGTGTGGGAGATGGTCAGGGGGAAATGCAACAGGATTGAAAGCGTTCCGAATGAAATCACTCTCCTCACGACGAATCTCCCGGTCGGATACCACCGGGACTTGCAGCTTCTCAAGGACATACTTTTCCCGGCATTGGCATCTTTGGAGAAGTGCCTCTCGATGTCGGTCATGATGCTTCAGCACATCATCGTCCGCAAGGACATCCTGGACGACGCCAGATACGACAACATTTTCACCGTCGAGGAAGTCAACCGGCTTGCATTGGAAGGAATGCCTTTCAGGGATGCATATAAAAAGGTTGGAGGTGAAGTCAAGGATGGCACGTTCAAGGCTCCTGCTCCGGCAGAAAGGACGGTCAGCGCACTTCACCACACACACGAAGGCAGCATAGGGAGCCTGTGCACGGAGCTGATACGAAAAAAAATGGCCGAAGCGGCAAACTTCGACCATGATTCAAAATAAGACAAAGAGTTTCTACCCTTCGATCTTTTCACCTTTAGGATTGCACCATTCGAACTGGATGATGGGAAAATCGTTCACAGATTCGACCTTGATCTTGCAATTGTATCTCTTGCACCATTTGCGGCGGATGCTGTTGAACATCCCCTTGTTCAGATAGGCTTCGATGATAGGGCTGACTTTAAGAATCAGATCTCTCTGTTTCAAGTCGTTGGTATAGTATGCAAGAGGCCTTTCGATGGTCTCGTCGATGATGACTGAAGACCCGATCTTGCCTGTGCCGTTGCAAGTGGGACAGACTTCGGTGGTATTCACCTCAGTGGCAGGACGCACCCTCTGACGGGTGATCTGCATGAGTCCGAACTTTGTAAGAGGCAGCACATTGTGCTTTGCCCGGTCGTTCTCCATAAGGTCAACCATGTGCTTGAAAAGCTGCTGCTTGTGGTTGTTGTCGTCCATGTCGATGAAGTCGATTATGACGATCCCGCCCAAGTCCCTCAGACGCATCTGGCGAGCTATTTCGTCAGCAGCGTACATATTGACATCCAGAGAATTGTGTTCCTGGTCATTTTCCTTGATCCTAGTGCCGCTGTTAACGTCGATGACGTTCAGGGCTTCCGTATGCTCGATGATGATGTAGGCTCCCTGCTTTAGAGGGACAACGCGACCGAATGCGCTCTTGATCTGGCGCTCGACCTCGAAATGGTCAAAGATCGGCTGGTCACCGTCATACATTTTCACTATCTTCTCCTGTTCGGGAGAGATGGTGGTGACATAATCCTTGATTTCCTTGAAGACCGCCTCGTCGTTCACATAGATGTTCGTGAACGAGTCGTTGAGCAGGTCCCTGAGGATGGTCGTGGTGCGGCTGGTCTCAGTAAAGAGGCGCTGCACCGTCTTTTTCTTGGCCAGATTTGGCCATGATTCCTCCCAGCGTGAAACCAGCGAGCGAAGTTCTGCGTCAAGCACAGCTGCCTTCTTGCCTTCGGCCGCAGTGCGCAGTATGACGCCGTAATTCTTCGGCAGAATGCTGTTTACAAGACGCTCCAGGCGTCTTCTTTCTTCTTTGGATTCGATTTTTTGCGAGATGCTGATCTTGTCGGAGAAAGGAAGCAGGACCAGATTGCGGCCGGCTATCGAGATTTCGGCTGTCAGACGGGCGCCTTTTGTGGAAATCGGCTCCTTGACAATCTGCACGATTATAGGCTGGCCTACAGTGAGGAACCTCTCGATGCGGCCTTCCTTTTCAAGGATGTCGTTGATCTTGATGTTCTTGTAGAGAATGCTCGCGTCTACGTTGGGATTGAGCTGTTTGGTGAAATTATCGAAGGCCTTGAAGTTGAACCCGAGGTCGAGATAGTGCACGAATGCATCCTTCTCATCCCCGATGTCCACAAACGCAGCATTGAGGGCGGGCATTATCTTCTTGACCCTGCCGAGATAGACATCCCCCACGGAAAGATTGTTTCCTCCGCATTCCTCCTTGCTGAACTCAATCAAGCGGCGGTCTTCCATAAGAGCTATGGAAATCTCGCTGGGATTGACGTTTACAATAAGATCCTTTTCGATATTGTTCATAGATAGTACTAAAAAAATCTAAAGCAGACCCTTTTCAGGATCCGCTTTAGATTATTTTTTGTTATAGGCACAAGGGCAAATCAATGCTACTTCTTCTTATGCCTATTCTTGCGCAAACGCTTTTTACGTTTGTGCGTAGACATCTTGTGTCTCTTTCTTTTCTTGCCACTTGGCATACGTCCTTTAGTTTATTAAAAGTTATTATTTGGCACTCTTCTTTACCTTGGCATTCTTTACCTTGGTCATGAAGACCTTTGCAGGCTTGAATGCAGGGATGTTATGTGCCGGAATAGTCATAGTCTGATTCTTGGAGATGTTGCGAGCCGTCTTCTTTGCGCGGCGCTTTACGATGAAGCTGCCGAAGCCGCGGAGATAGACGTTTTCACCTTTGGCAAGGGAGTCCTTGACGACTTCCATGTACTTTTCAACGACGGCCTGAACCTGGCCTCTTTCCAAACTCGTAGCCTTAGCTACTTCGTTCACGATTTCTGCTTTAGTCATAATGAGTTAAACTTATTAGTGTTATTGAATATTTTTTTCGATTGGACTGCAAAAATAGACTTAATTCTGTAATATTCAAAAATTAATGATTTTTTTTGGCATAATGATTGACCTTATTGGCATACGGAACAGATTTCCGCCTGAAAAGACGGGCTACTGACAAAATGACACTGAAATGAAACTTGAAGATTTGATCAACGGGACAAGCCCTAAGATGGACATAGTCCCAATAATGAGCATTGAAAGCCTCAACGACTTGAAAGATGCAGAAATGCCTAACTCACTGCAGATTCTGGCTTTAAGGAACGCTGTGCTCTTTCCCGCCACTGTCATTCCTGTGACTGTTGGAAGGGACAAGAGCATCAAGCTGATAAAGGACGCCGACTCAGGCAACAAGATAATTGGAGCCGTCACTCAACTGGATTCCAAGATCGAAGATCCTGGCAAGGACGACCTTAACAAGATCGGCACAATGGCCAGGGTAATAAAGGTAATCGAAATGCCTGACGGCACCATCACGGCTATCCTTCAAGGCATTCGCCGCTTCATCATGGGCTCTGTCGTCTCAAATGACCCATACATGATCGCAGGGGTCACTTACCTCAGCGAAATCCATCCGCTCAAGAGCGACGCTGACATTCAGGCCATCTCAAGCTCGATAAAGGAGAAGGCAGGCGAAATCATCAGGCTTACTCCAAATATGCCTGACGCGGCTGCGGTGGCGCTAAACAACATGGAGGGCTATGAGTTCATCATCAACTTCGTCGCATCTTCGGTAGAGCTCGACCAGCCGACAGACAAGATCGCGCTTCTGGACGAAAGTTCCATCAAGGAGCGCGGCATGAAGCTGCTGGAGCTGATGAACAAGCAGATAGAGATCCTAAAGCTGAAAGCTGACATTAATAATAAGGTAAAGACCGAGATAGACCAGCAGCAGCGAGAATACTACCTCAACAACCAGCTCAAGACCATTCAGGAAGAACTCGGAATGGGTACGTCTGACGACATGTCAGACTTAAAGGAGCGCGCAGCAAAGAAGAAATGGCCGAAAGAGGTTGCCGACGTCTTCGACAAGGAGTTGAAGAACTTGTCCAAGATCAATCCTTCCTCTCCCGATTACAACGTGCAGTATTCTTACGTGAACTTCATGCTCGACCTTCCTTGGGGCGAGATGACGCCCGACAATCTCGACCTTCAGAACGCACAGAAAGTCCTCGACGAGGACCACTACGGCTTGGACACCGTCAAGGACAGGATAATCGAATATCTCGCTGTCCTTAAGCTTAAAGGAGACATGAAGTCCCCTATCATGTGCCTTTACGGCCCTCCGGGCGTCGGCAAGACATCCCTTGGCAAGTCTGTAGCACGCTCCCTCGGACGCAAGTACGGCAGGATTTCACTCGGCGGGATGAGCGACGAGAGCGAAATCCGCGGACACAGAAAGACTTACATCGGAGCGATGCCCGGCAGGATAATGCAGACCATCAAGAAATGCGGAAGTTCGAACCCCGTCATCGTGCTCGATGAAATCGACAAGGTCAGCGACGTCAAGGGCTACAACGGAGACCCCGCTGCCGCTCTCCTCGAAGTGCTTGACCCTGAGCAGAACACCACATTCCACGACAATTATCTCGACATCGACTACGACCTTTCTCATGTGCTTTTCATCACCACGGCTAACGATATCAGCACCATACAGCCTGCCTTGAGGGACAGGATGGAGATGATCCCGATTTCCGGATACGTCGACGAGGAAAAGGTGGAGATTGCGAAACGCTTCCTCATTCCAAAGGAAATCGAAGCCAGCGGACTTAAGAAAAGTCAGTTCAAACTTAATGTGGAAGGCCTTAACACCGTCATCGACCATTATACCCGCGAATCCGGAGTGCGCGGCCTCGACAAGCAGATAGCAAGGCTCACCAGAATTACTGCGAAGAAAATAGCACTGAAAGAAATCAAGAAGTCATCTCTCGGCCCTGACGAAGTGCGCGAAGCCCTTGGGCTTCCAACCAACAACCACGACATGCAAAAGGGAAATGAAGGTCCTGGAGTGGTGACAGGGCTCGCTTGGACAGAAATGGGCGGGGAAATACTCTTCGTGGAATGTTCTCTCAGCGACGGAAAGGGAATGCTCACCACCACCGGCAATCTGGGCGACGTGATGAAGGAATCCGCCACCATAGCATTGGAATACTTGAAGGCTCATCCAGAACTTATCGGCGTGGATTCCAAAATCTTCAAGAACAAGGACATACACATCCACGTACCGGAAGGAGCAATCCCTAAGGACGGCCCTTCGGCCGGCGTCACCATGGTCAGCTCCATGGCTTCCGCTCTCTGCCGCAAGGCAGTGCGCCATGGGATAGCGATGACCGGGGAAATCACTCTCAGAGGCAAGGTGCTGCCGATCGGAGGAGTAAAGGAAAAGATACTTGCCGCAAAGAGGGCGGGAATCACCACAGTCCTCCTGCCCAGGGAAAACGAAAGAGACATTAAGGAAATCAACGAAATGTATTTAAAAGGTCTTACCTTTGTATACGTTGACACCATACCTGAATTGCTCGATTATGTTTTCTCAAAGCCGGACACCGAATGTAAAGATTGAGCCTTCTTGGAAGGCCGTACTCGAACCTGAATTCGAGAAACCCTATTTTCAAGAACTTACAGAGTACCTGCATAAGGAGAAGTCGGAAGGAAAGACCATCTATCCTCCCGGCTCTCTTATTTTCAATGCATTCGCACTCACTCCTTTCGACGAGGTGCGGGTAGTGCTTCTCGGGCAGGATCCTTACCATAATCCCGGCCAGGCGGAGGGCTTGTCGTTCTCAGTTCCAGATGGGGTGCCGCTTCCGCCATCCCTGCGCAACGTATATCAGGAAATCGAATCCGATCTGGGCATCAGCCTGAACGGGAAACAGGGATCACTGAGAGGCTGGGCAGAACAGGGCGTCTTCCTGCTGAACGCCATATTGACAGTCAGGGCGGGCGAAGCCGCCTCTCACAGCCGCATCGGATGGCAGGAATTCACCGATACCGTGATCTCTACCATTTCAGGCAGAAAGGAACACATTGTATTCCTTCTGTGGGGTAACTATGCGCGCAGCAAGAAAGCGCTGATAGACTCATCCAAGCATCTGGTGCTGGAAGCAGCCCATCCTTCTCCCTTGGCCGGAGGGGCTTTTTTCGGATGCAGGCACTTCTCCAAGACGAATGGGTACCTGGTTGCGCATGGTGGGCTGCCCATCGATTGGAGCCGCTGATTTTGGAAAAGTTCCTAAAAGCGAGTATTTTCGCACGATCAAATTCGACAATAAAATGAAAACTGCCATATTCCCCGGATCGTTCGACCCATTCACCCTTGGACATCTTGATGTCCTGAATTCAGCACTGCTTCTCTTCGACAAAGTTATTGTTGCTGTGGGTAATAATACCACAAAAGCGGGCTTTTTCCCACAACAGGCCCGCTTGGAGATGATCAAGGAGGCGACAAAGGGAATAAAAGACATCGAGGTGGTCTGCTACAACGGAATGACCATCGAACTCTGCAAGAAAATGGATGTCAGTTTCATCGTCCGCGGCCTGCGCACCACCACCGATTTCGAGCTTGAAAGCGTAATAGCCCAGGCCAACAAGCAGATGGAAGGCCACATCCTCACCGTCTTCATCCCGGCAAGCAGCGAGTTCTCATTCATTTCATCCACCGTCGTGCGCGACGTCCTGCTCAACGGCGGCGACGCCACATACTTCCTCCCAAAGAGCATCGACATTGACAAATATCTGAAAATGAGGAAATGACCAAGAATGCGACAACGGTATTCTTCTCCGTCTTGCTATTCATTTTGGCCCCGGCATTTCCTGTTGGAGCCCAAAATGTCTATAAAACGGCCGAAGACTATCTGAAAACTCTGGACGGACAGTCCGTCCAGGCAATCGAAGGAAAGGTCGACCGCCTCATCGGGGCGTCCGGCGACAGCACTTCGATGGCAAAGACCGCCGCTTTCTGCTACGAACGTTATCTCAAGTCGCAAATCATGGGCTATGAAGCAGTCTCGCTTCACATTGCCGACAAGTATTTCATCAGCCACAAGCTATCATGGCCGGTCGAAGGAGGCCTCACGATGGTCGAGCTCTTCGCCGAATTCAACCGAAACAGCATGATCGGATGCCGCGCTCCTTCGCTTTTGGCAGACGACAGCCGCAGCCAGATGCAGTCCATTCCAGGGCAACAGGCCGATTACAAGGTACTCTATTTCTACGACACAGACTGCAAGCAATGCAAAGTGCAGACTCCGCTCCTGAAGCAATTTCTCAAATCCACCGGAACTGCCCTGACCTTCTATGCCTTCAACACCCAGGCAGACAGTTCCGCATGGCTCAGTGCCGCCGCCTCATTCGACTCATGCTCGAGTCCCAAGGTCACTGTGGTCAATGTCTGGGACCCGTCCGACAGCAGCGACTACCATAGGCTTTACGGCGTCCTTTCGACTCCACAGACTTATCTCATTGACAGACGGAATACGATAGTCGGGAGGATGCTCGATGCCAAATCCCTTGAATTCCTTCTTGCCACACAGCTAGACCGAGAGAAGCAGGACGAGGATTTTTTCGCAAAGTATTTCTCCACGCTCGGAGAAATGGAGGACGAAGGAATGAAGGAGGCGGTCGACGCCTTCTATCCTCGAACCGAATCCGACTCTTCGCTCTTCTGCAGCACATATTATTCGCTTTACAGATATCTGAAGAGCCGGAAAGACTATTCCTTTCAGAAAGGGGCGGCATATCTCGCCGAGACCTACATCGTCGGGAAGCCTGAAATGTGGCCACAGGACATCGTGCAACAATGTTCCGAAGCTGTGAACCTGTTCAACCGCAATCCACTCGGAGAGCCTGCTCAGGACCTCTTTCTCCAGGACTCGAGAGGAAGAAGCGTAAACCTTCTGAAAGGCAATGCAAAGCACACCGTCATATATTTCTTCAGTCCAGACTGCCCTGTCTGCGAGGCTTCTACGGCAGACATAAAGGCCATGTCAAGCCTGCTGCACAAGAAAGGGGTGAGAGTAGTTGCCGTCTACACGGGCACAGACGGATTGCGCTTCAAGAAATATTGCAGGAAGCTGCCATTGTCATGGACCAAGCTCTGGGACGGGGGACATTATTCGCAAATGCATGACAAGTACAATCTGACAGCCGTTCCGGCAATCTATCTGCTGGATAAGGACAAGAATGTAGTTGCCAAGGAAATAAATCCAATAAACCTGAAAAAGCTGATTGAGGAACTTTGATTATGTACGACAATCTTACAGAATGGATCGATACCCTGGAAAAGGAGGGCGAGCTTCAGAGGGTGAAGGAATACGTCAACCCCGATCTCGAAATAGCCGCGCGCACCGAGCAGGAATATCGCAAGAAGGACGGGGGCAAGGCATTGCTGTTCGAAAATACGGGGAAGGACTATCCCCTTCTCTCCAACATGTTCGGTTCTCCGAAAAGGATGCATTCATCGTTGGGCATCAGATCCTTCGACGAGCTTGCAACCAAGATTTCCAACTTCGCCGACACGCTTCTGCGCGACAAGGGCGGTTTTTTCAACCGCTTGAACTTCAGGTTCTCTCTCGGAGAGGCGATGAAATGGTATCCAATAATGAAATCCGGTCACGCTCCTTGCCAGGATGTCGTGCAGTACGCCTGCAGGATTTCCGACCTGCCTATTCTCAAATTCAGGAAGAAGGACAGCACCCAGCTCATGAACATGGGCATCGTCAACACCATGGACAACGTCAGCGGCATCAGGAATGCCGTCGTGTGCCCCATGCACCCGATTTCCGAGGATTCTTTCGCAATCCACTGGGACAAGCATTGCGCCCTGGCGCGCAATCTGGACAAGTGCGAAGGATACCGCCTTCCCGTCGCAGTCTGCCTCGGAGGCGACCCGGCGCTCTACTATGCCGGATACGCTCCACTTCCGGATGAAATCGACGAATATCTGTTTGCAGGATTCCTCCGCAACCAGCCGGTTGAACTGGTTCAATGCCTTACTCAGAACATACAAGTTCCTGCAGAGTGCGACTTCGTTCTTGAAGGCTACATCCAGAAGCGCGAAGCGCCGGCTCCTGCAGCCTCCTTCGCTGACCTTTCAGGCTATTACTCGGCTCCAGCCGAATTCCCCATTTTTCACGTCACCTGCATAACGCACAAAAAGAAAGCCGTTTACACAGCCACTGTAAACTGCTCTCCCGAGGGTGAAAAACGTTTCATCACGCTCTTCGACGAAGAGCTCTTCAGTGCCGCCTTCAAGCTGCTCCTGACACCTGAACTTGAAGGGATTCACTTCCCGGACTGGGGACTGAAGAACAACATCGTCCTCGTAAAGATCAACCGCAGCTACTGCGGCCAAGCATATAAGGTCGCCAATGCCCTTTGGGGCACCAACATGATGATGCTCTGCAGGATGCTCTTCATTTTCGACAAGAGCGTCGACCTCCAGGACCTGAAGGCCATCGATGCCGCCATCGCGTCATGCTACGACCCGGAAGAAGATACCCTTTTCAGCAAGGGGCCTCTGTATATGTTCGACCACTCCGTGCCCGGATTTGCAGGATTGGACGGCAAGTTCGGAGGCAAGATCTGCATTGACGCGACCACACCGAAGGAGGGATCCAAGTTTTCAAGAGGTTTGGAATTCATCCATGAAGGAGAACATTCCGACGCAAGGATTGTAGTCACGGTGGATGCAGGAGCCGACTGTTCCGCAAAGGAAGATAGGCTGCTGGAACTCGGGATAAACTGCAATCCTTCGACATCGGTCATTTCAGGAGGGCAGCTGCTGCTCGATGCAAGAAATCGCTGCAGGGAAGAGAAGGCCTGAGATTTGCAGTGACAATCAAGTCGTTTATAAACCTTATGATGATATGAAAAGCAATCGTGCAAAGCTCTGGATACTGATTCTGCTGTTTACGGCATCGACCTCGCTGCCGTTCCTGTCCAAAGGGTTCGGATTCCTGGCACTCTTTTCTTTCGTGCCTTTGTTCTACATTGACAAGATTCTTTCCTCCAAGAAAATAGCAGGAGCTTACTGGTACACGCTTGCTGCATTCCTGGGCTTCAACATAGCCTCGACTTTCTGGATATGGAATGTATCCATAGCCGGAGCTTTGGCAGCAATCATTCTCAACGCACTGGAAATGAGTGCTATATTTGCATTGTTCAGATGGAGCAAGAAGACCTTCAAGGGCGTACTGCCTTACATTTTCTTCATTGCGCTTTGGACAGCTTGGGAGAAGGTATACTGCAACATCGAGATTTCATGGCCTTGGCTGCAGCTTGGCAATGCATTCAGCTACGACACATGGATGGTGCAGTGGTACGAATACACCGGCTTGCTCGGTGGCACGGTTTGGATTCTTTTCACATCGCTTCTCACATTCCTTTGCATTGAATCCTTCAGGAAACCGGAGGAAACCAAATACGACGTTCGCCAAAGATGGTCTATGGTAGTCAGCTGCCTGCTGGTCATTGACATTCCGCTATTATTCTCCACAATTATCAGCAACAAGAGAGTGGAAAGCGACGACCCTGTGGAAGTGACGGTGGTTCAGCCAAATATCGACCCTTGGGGAAAGGGCGGCAGCATTATCCAGGACCATTTCGACAATAGGCTGATTGCGTTGGCGGACAGTGTCATTACCCCGAAAACCAAGTTTGTGATAACTCCTGAGACATTCACTTACAATGTCAACATCGACGACATTCACACCAACCCCTCCGTACAAAGATATGATACTTTCATCCAGGCACATCCTGATGCCAGCCTGCTTTTCGGAGCATTGACATATAAGGATTACATACAGCCCCTACGGCCGAGCATAACCGCCCATAAGGCCGACAGTTTCTGGTATGACGTGATGAACTCCGCCATACTGCTCGACTCCACAGGAAAGTACACATTCTCCTACAAGTCCAAGCTGGTGCCCGGCGCCGAAATAATTCCTTATCAGAAATACATGGGATTCATCATTCCGCTGATGGAAAAATTCGGCGGATCGTCCGACAGCTATGCCCGCGCCACGACGCCTATGCTACTGACGGCGAATGACGACAGCAAGATCGCCGCCATGATCTGCTACGAATCTATCTACTCGGAATGGGTCAAGGATGCCGTTTCAAAAGGCGCCTCATGGATTGCCGTCATAACCAACGATGGCTGGTGGGGCGACACTCCAGGCTACAGACAGCATTTCCGCTATGCAACCCTCAGGGCAATCGAGACCCGGAGGGACGTGGTCCAGAGTGCCAACAACGGACGAAGCGGAATCATCGACCAGCTCGGTCGGGTTAAGCACAGCACGAAATATTGGGTGGAAGATTCATTCGTTGGCACAGTAAACAGAAACACCGTCCAGACATTCTATGTAAGGAACGGCGACCTGATCGGAAGGGCTTTCACCTTTCTGTTCTTGATTATGCTTGCCGGATGGATAGTCACGGCTATCGTCAACCGCGGCCAATCCCGTGGTAAGAAAAGCCGTAAGTCCTGACCTCTGCCGGATCGTAGATGTTGCGTCCGTCGACGATGACGTTTCCTCTCATCCTCTCGCGGACCTGATCCCATGGAATCATCCTGTATTGCTTCCACTCCGTCACAAGAGCGACGGCATCGGCCTCCTCGACAGTGTCGAGGATAGTATCGCAATACCTTATCTTACTGCCAAGCAATCTCTTGACAGAATCAATGGCTATCGGATCGGTTGCTGCGACTTCAGCTCCATTCTCGAGCAGCAGCCTGATTATCGTAAGAGAAGGAGCCTCCCTGACATCGTCGGTGCCCGGCTTGAAAGCAAGCCCCCAGACTGCGACCCTCTTTCCTTTCACGCTTCCTCCCAATGCAACGCGCAGCTTTTCATAGACCAGCTGCTTCTGCTTCTCATTGACCTCGGTAACAGCGCAGATTACCTTCATCTCCAGGCCATTATCTTCAGCGGTGCTGATCAGTGCCCTGACATCCTTCGGAAAGCAGCTTCCACCGTAGCCGCAGCCAGAATAAAGGAACTTGTCCCCTATCCTGCTGTCCGATGCTATACCCTGGCGGACCTGATTTACATCAGCTCCTGTCTTCTCGCAAAGGTTCGCCACCTCGTTCATGAAGCTGATTCTCGTCGCCAACATTGAGTTGGCCACATACTTGGTCATTTCCGCTGAAGGGATGTCCATGAAAAGGACACGGAACTTGTTTATCAGCATCGGCCTGTAAAGCCTGGTCATCAATTCTTTGGCTTTCTCCGTCTCGACTCCTATGACTACCCTTTCAGGCTTCATGAAGTCGCGCGTGGCGGAGCCTTCCATCAGGAATTCCGGATTAGACGCAATGTCGAAAGGTATCTTCTGCCCCCTCTTTTTCAGCTCTTCCCTGACGACCTTCCGTACCTCCTTCGAAGTGCCGATCGGGACGGTGCTCTTCACGACCAGCAGCGTGTACTTCTTTATGTTGGCTCCGAAGACTCGGGCGACATCGAGCACGTGGCTCACATCCGCGCTCCCGTCTTCATTCGGAGGCGTGCCGACTGCGATAAAGACTATCTCCACCTTGTCAAGGCACTCGCGAAGGTCTGAAGTGAAGTTAAGCCTTCCCGCCCTGGTGTTATTGTCGAAAAGTTCCTGGAGGCCCTCCTCATAAATTGGGATGATCCCTTTCTTGAGCCTTTCGACCTTCTCATTATCAGTATCTACGCAGTACACATTCGCGCCAAGTTCGGAGAAGCATGTTCCCGATACGAGGCCGACATATCCCGTTCCGACTATTGCAATATTCATCGATTTGACCAGATTTTTATTCAGCAAAGTTAGAGAAAAAAAAGATTTTTTATCTTTGCCGTCAATACTAAAACACAAAACCAATGGGATTACTGCAAGACAGACTCTCCAAGTACACCGATCCTCAACATTACAAGGAACTTGGAATTTACCCTTACTTCAGGGAAATTGACGGAAAACAAGGCACGGAAGTCGAGATGGACGGACACAAAGTCCTGATGTTCGGCTCAAATGCCTATACAGGGCTCACATACGACCCGAGAGTCATCGAGGCCGCAAAGCAGGCGCTTGACAAATACGGCACAGGCTGCGCAGGAAGCAGATTCCTGAACGGGACTCTCGACCTACATGTCCAGCTCGAGAAGGAACTTGCCGAATTCGAGCACAAGGATGGCGCCCTCTGCTATTCCACAGGATTCTCAGTGAACGCTGGAGTCATCTCCTGCCTCACCTCGCGCGAAGATTACATCATCTGCGACGAACGCGACCACGCCAGCATCGTCGATGGCCGCCGCCTCTCATTCTCCACTTGCTACAAGTACAAGCACAACGACATGGCCGACCTGGAAAAGATTCTCCAGAAGTGCCCTGAAAATGTCGTGAAGCTTATCGTAGTAGATGGAGTATTCTCAATGGAAGGCGACCTAGCCCCTCTGCCGGAAATCGTCGCACTAAAGCATAAGTACCAGAACGTAGCCATCTATGTCGACGAAGCCCACGGCCTCGGAGTATTCGGCAAGCAGGGACGCGGCGTCTGCGACCATTTCGGACTGGCGGACGAAGTCGATGTCATAATGGGAACTTTCAGCAAGTCCCTGGCATCCATCGGAGGCTTTGTCGCTTCCGACGAATCGATCATCAACTGGCTGCGCCACAACAGCCGCACGTACATCTTCAGCGCATCAGACACTCCGGCAGCCACTGCTGCTGCAATGGAAGCGCTCCACATCATCCAGACTGAACCTGAGCGCATCGAACATCTTTGGAAACTGACCAATTATGCCCTCAAGCGTTTCCGCGAGGAAGGCTTCGAGATCGGCGCCACCGAAAGCCCTATCATTCCACTTTACGTTCGCGATATGGACAAGACTTTCCTTGTAACCAAGATGGCATTCGACGAAGGCGTGTTCATCAATCCTGTAATTCCGCCAGCCTGCGCACCCCAGGACACGCTGGTTCGCTTTGCATTGATGGCAACGCATACTGAAGAACAGGTTGAGAGGGCCGTCAAGGCTCTGGTCAAATGCTTCAAGCAGCTCGACATCTTGAAATAGCCTCAGGAGGGAGCATTGAATCCGCTTCCCGGAAACATTTATAAAAAAATGCCTGACGTTGCAACGCCAGGCAAATTTTTTGCATCTTTGCATCACAGTTCTTTGAATTAAGGACCTTCACATTTGGGGATGCTTTGGATTTGACAGCACAGATGTCGAAGGGTAAGCACGCCGAGAGTCGTAGCCTCTCTCGTAAATATCAGACTGCAAGCCATTAACTGGCAACAACAATTACGCTCTCGCTGCGTAGTCATCCAAGATGGCTACCTCAATCGGGACGGCCTAGGTTGCCGCTCTGACGAGTACTCCGCCTCACTTTCCTCGGTCCAAGGGAGGATTCGAGTATCATTCAAGACCGATGCACGCGGCCACGCTTCTGCCACCGCGCCAAGATTCAGAAGATAAGGGCAGGATTGCGGAGTCCGCAAGCTGTCTTGCCACGAAAAACAAGATCGGAATAAACGTGTAGAAAGCCCCTGGATACTATGTTTGGACGGCGGTTCGAGCCCGCCCATCTCCACAATTTACGCTGATTATCAGCGAGTTAGGCGAGTTAGGCATAAATTTGAGGCCTTAATTGAGGGAAACTCGAGGACATTTCAAGCGACTGAAAAGTCACAAAAATCGAACGCTCCGTGGTAGCACTTGGCTTGCTCGCGGAGCGTTTTCGGTTTGTTCTTGCCTTTATTTGATCATCATTCTTTCATTGTAAGCAATATCGTGGAAAGATATAATATTGGGACTGTCCGATTCTTAGGGAAGGCTACAGTTCAATTCAGGCTGAACCTGACCTTAAGCATGACCGAGGCGGGACGGAGAAGGTAGCGGTATTCGAATTCCGTTGCGTCTGATGTGAGCCGGTTATCATAGGTGCGTGTATCGAGCAAATTACGGGCTTCGAGCAGATATTCGACCTCTCCGGTCCTGTATGTGAGCGATGCGTCAAGAAAAGGCACATGGCGGCTACCTGATATGATGGCGCTGTTGAAGTAATGTTCGCCAGCGATATTCAGCACAAGGCCCGGCATTATGGAACAATCGAGGGACAGTTTCTGATGCAGCGCGTTGATCGGGCTGACGGGGGTGCTGCCGCCGATGTATTCTGTCCCTATGTTTTCGAAGCTTGCGTCATATCGGGTCCTGACCCTCTTGCCCCAGCTTGTGATCGCCTTGAACCCGGCGCTGGCCAAGCCTGTACTGGTTTTCATCACCGTCCCCTGGCGCAAGATATCCATCAGGAGCCGCCGGTACCCTCCCGAAAGTTCCATTGTAGTCAATATGCCGTCGAAGTACTTGGAAACTCTGCCGCTTACGCCGTATCCCTGCGATACGTTGTCGATGGCATAGGATTCTATCCGGCTTAGCGTCCCGTCGAAGGTAGTGCCGTACATCAGGTTCGATCCGGTCCGCCAATACGACGCGTCCAGCGATGCGAAAAGAGCCGAAAGCGCATCGGCATATTTGAGAGAGACGCTGCAGTTCAGCTTTTTGTTCTCGCCGATAGCGCCGCTGCGGCTGGCTATGCTGCGGTAATCGGTCATTATGTAACCGCTGTACATGTCCGTGATTGAACCGTAATCTTCGGTATACGACGACCGGACATTCAGCTTAAGGTTCAGGGCCAGTTTCAGGTCCATGTCCAAAAATGAGGAGAAGAACGGCCGGGACTTTGAAGTCAGAGTATTGATGATGTTATCATGCACATTAAAAAAGGCATAGTCCATATATGCGGAGGCCGAAAGATCCAGTTTCCGGTATCTGTAGCTCAATTCCACGTGTCCGTCGATATCCCATCTGCCGTAGCCGATGTCATTGCGGAGCGAGTCCACACGTTCCGTGAGCGATGCGAGCCCAAGGCTGCTCTCCATCTTCTGAATGTCCGCAGTGAAGCCGAGACTTGCATACAGGCTAAGTCCCCGTGCCATATCGCCTATGAAGCTCACATAATTTCCGGTATGGAACGAGCGGTTGGCCATAGTCTGAAGTACCGTTCCATCTTCTGCCTGCCCATATCCGAAGATGGACGGATAGAGGGCAGGGGTCACTTCAAGCGACGCCGGCAGGCTGCCTGCACTGACAGTAGAGTTGACGCCAAAGTCGACTCCGTCCTTAACCTTTTTAAAGGAACTGAATTCATTTTTAAGGCTAAGGTTCGGAGCCATATCAAAACCCTGGCTGACGAGGTCGTCCCCTGTCAACACGGTTCCCTGGGTGTCATTCCATCCGGCCGAAAGGGTCAGGGCTTCATCGGTATATCGTTTGGAGGCGTTGCCAGTGAACTTCAACCGCATTTCCGCATAGTTCTTCTTGCGCGTCGCACTCGTCGCCTCGCTTATGGTCAGCGGGTCCGTGGACGGCATGTAGTAGACTGTCATAGAGGAATCGTTGAAAGTCTGTCGGTCATAGCAATATATGCCGTTGATGCTCAATATGTCATCCTCGTCGAGCTTGAAAAGGTTGTTGACGGAAACTGCGTGGGTGGTATTATCCATATAGCGTTCCATATCAATATCAGGAGTCTTCGGAGCATATACGCCGATATACGGCGAGAGACGCGCAGTGTTGTCATACTGCTCCGCAAGTTCCGACACTATGTCGTGGCCGGAATTGTTTGACTTGACTGTACACAACATCTGGTAGGAGTTCGTGAAAAGCATGGCGGTTACCGCTCCGTCCCACATCAACGGACCGTATCCGGCGCCAAGCTGCATAGTGCCTATGATCGCACCTTTGGACTTGTTTTTCAGCTTGAGATTGATGGCGGCATTTTCGGGAAGATTCCCGGAGAGTGTCAGGTTCCTGAACATCTTGACAGGTTGATGGTTTTCGTACACCTCCACGGCGGCCACATCCTTCGCCCGAATGCTGTTGGTCGCCACGCCGTACCGCGAGCCCATAAGATCCAGACCTTCGATGTAGAACCTGTTTATGACCTTGCCGTTATACTTGATGCCCCCGGCCTTGTCGACCGTTATGCCCGGCATCTTTCTTATCACGTCGCCGATGGAGCGGTCGAGGGAATCGGAGAACATGCCGACATAATAGGTAAGCGTGTCTCCCATACGACGTATGGGTTTTGTCCTCACTACGGCAGCCTGGAGCTTCATCTCCCTGTATCCTACATCTATATCCAGCTTCTGGCTCTGCGCCTTTATTGTCTGCGAGGTCCTTTCGACATTGAACCCCGCTACGGTTACGGTCAGCGTGCCGCTCTTCGTATTGCACGATATGCTGAAACACCCGTCCTTCCCGGTGGTGGCGAAGCCGATGACCGTCTTGGTTCCCGGGTCCTCTATCATCACATTGGCAAGGTCGACGGCGGCCCCGTTCCCGGAATATCTCACCGTACCGCTGACCACTATCTGGGAGAAGGACTCGGCATAAGTGGTCAGCAGCACTAAGGCTGTGAGGACGATCCTTCTCATATTCCTACTCCAGCTCAAGCCGGGGATAGAAGTCATCAGGGACAGGGTCGGAGACGCTTACCTTGATACTGTTTTTGCCGTCCACGAAGGTAGCTTCCGTCCTGTCCAGGACCCGGATCGACAGTGGTGCGTTCCAGAATCTCTTCCAGAGTTTCTCCATCTCCTTCCGGCTGCACTTGCGGACCTTGCGGTCGGGAATCCATGCATATATCTTCCTGTCCGTACTGTATCCCGGCACGAAATCGCAGATCGGCTCGGCGGCGGGCTTGCCGATGCCGACGGCCTCCCATCTGAACAGCCCCTTCTCATCAGTGACCTTCAGTATCAGCCCCGGCAGACCATAGAATTTCCAGGGACCGTAGCCGTACGGAATATCGAAAGTATAGTATGCAATCCACCTGCGTCCCCTGAACGTAGCCTCTGCCCTGTTGCACGGATAGCCCATGACGATGTCAGTCCCCGAAACCATAGTCCACTTGAAAGGCTCCGCTTTCTCCGAGTACCGGTACTCGTCGTATTGGAATCTCGAAGAGACGGTCCTCCTTTTCTCGGAAGGATAGCTATAGACATCCATGTAAAGCGGGCTGATTCCTTCGGATATCCAGTCGTACAATATACGTTTGAGTCTGGATGGTGTCCAGTCAGGCGTCAGTTGGTCCAGCCATTTCCGGTCCAAAGACATAAGATAGTTGAATGCGATGGAATCGACACGCTGGGAATAGGCGCTGTAGAACCTGTTGACTTTGCTCCCGATCTGAAGTATGTCCATGTCCCTTAACGTACGAAGGCTGTCTCCATCCTTCACCGCGTAGGAGTAGTCATAGGTTACGGTAAGCAGGGAAGTATCAACGGCCTGCATCGATCCCCAGTTCCTCGGCTTGTTCCATTGATAGCAGGTGTATCCGTTATCCTCCTGCGAGACGTTGACCTGCCCCATACTGATAATATGAGGATCCTGGCCGAAAGCAATGCGTGGGAATAACAGAAACAGCAAAAATGACAGATAAGTTGATTTTTTCATGATTAAGTGCGAGTATAAATAGTTTCCGCTCGTTCACCGGCAAAGTTATACACTCCGATTCCATTGTAGTTCAAAAAAAATCTAAATCGGCGAAATTAATTTGCCTGATTCACAGCAACTTATAACTTGACTTTCGGGGTAAATCTAAACTGTACGCCTAATTGGCTAACAATCAATTAGCTATACCGAAGTGGATTCAGAGGCCAGATAATCCTCCAACGAACCTGTCAAATTGAGTTTCCGCCTAACCTTATTCTTTACTGAATACACCGTCTGGACATTCTTATAATCCAGCAAAAGGCCAATCGCCATCGGTGAGAAATGACAATAGACCATGCTGACAAGAACCAGTTCCTTCTCCGTAATATCTGAATGGGAAGATCTTATGCGGGCCATCAGGCCCCCGTATTTCAAATTGGCAAAGGAATAAATCTCCTTGCGCAGCCCTTTGTCCTTTTCAACGGCTTCCACTGCGGAAACCACCTCCTTTGAAAGCACATTGCCGAACTTTTCATATCTCGACGACACTTCCATCAGTTTTGCGAGCGACTCTAAATGATTGTCCAGGCCTTTGACGACTATTTTGTAGTCCGATCGCAGTGAATCGATCTTCGCCAGAAGATCCGACGAATTCCGCCTGCTGTCGCGAAGAAACATTGACAGTAATAATACCAATAAAATAAGTATTATGGCAAAAATCGATATTGCGAGAACTTCCATCTCCACCCTTTCTTCATCCAAATCCTTTTTTGCCCGATCGGCCGTTTCATCCGCCTCCCTTACCGCCGATGCCGAGTTGGCAAGCTTAATGGAATCGGCATAATGCTCAGATATCTGCTTATACATCAAAGCTTTTTCGAAGTTGCCATCCTTCTCGTTTATTATGGTCTTCAGAATAAGGCTTCTGTAATAGGAATTTGCATTGTCTTGAAACAGATTGTAATAGAACTTCGCCGAATCCACCTGCCCGATTTCAGCAAAAGAATATGAAAGTTCGTAATATATGTCGTCGCCTTTCCTAAGCCTGTAAGCTGAGCGTACCTCGCGACCTATTTTCAGGGCGACATCATACTCGTCATAATTCGTATTGTAAAGCCTCATCAGAAGAGAATAGCAATAAAGTATCCTCGATGTGTCCCTTGCTCTCGAGAGCATATATATGGCCTTGCCATAATAAAACCTGGTGCTGTCACAATATAGTTTGATAAGATAATTGTTGCCCAGCTTAATATATGTATCGCTTATTTCCTCATCCGACCCGGCTTTTTGATAATACGCAAGCGCCTTCAGATTCCTGTCGAGGCTTTCCCCATTCGCAAAGGTTCTAGCGTAAATATCGGCGATCCCAGAGTTTACGTCTCCTAGCAACAGGTAATCTTTCGTCTCGGAAGCCTCCCCTTCAGCCTCCCTGAACAAGGTCATAGATTCCTTGAAATTCATGGACGATAACTGTTCCCTCCCCTCTTTCATCAATTTACGTGCGTTTCCGGCATGATCCGATTCCTTCACGCACGAACAGCACAGGAGTGCCGCCGTCAAGAAAGGTACGATGATCGAAGAAGCTTTCATCCCTGAGAATTCGAATAATCCAATGCATCCAGCTTCAATATGGCTTCGAAATCCGTCTCCTTCCTTTTTTGAGCTGAACTGAAGGAGGAAATTTCTTTCAAGGGAGAATAATGTAGTACTATCATTTTTTGGACAAGTGCCCGTCTGTTTTTAGTCAAGCCCAAGCAACTTAAGGAATGTAAAGTCTGCCAGGGAATTTGCATCATACTTCCGTCTTGCCTTTTTCATATTGCCAAATTTAATGTTTTTTATCTTCGGCACCCGGACCAATTTATTTTTGCTAATTTAATATAATTCAATGAACATCATTCGAATTTCTTCTTGCAAAAATGCTTTGCATCCAATCTTCTTGGCTGCTGAATAAATATTTATCTTTGCGGGGATGAAAATCATACGGCGCATAATACTTTGGATACTCGGAATCTTCTTCGGGGGAAGCATCCTGATGACGGTAGCCTATAAATTCCTGCCCGTCTATGTTACACCGCTGATGCTCATCCGTTACTTTCAGGACGACTTGCCGATTCATCACAAGTGGGTACCGCTCAAGCAAATAAGCCCTGACCTGCCGCAGGCGGTGGTAGCATCGGAAGACAACCGCTTTATGACTCACAACGGCTTCGATACACAAGCTATCCAGCAGGCCATCGATGAGGCACAGAACGGCAGGCGGCAACGTGGCGCCAGCACCATATCGCAGCAGACCGCGAAGAACGTATTTCTATGGCCGGGCAGATCGTGGTTCAGGAAAGGCCTGGAAGTCTATTTCACCAAGCTGATAGAGTGGATATGGGGAAAGCGGCGAATCATGGAAGTCTACCTGAATTCCATCGAAATGGGCAAGGGCATCTACGGCGCGTGGGCTGTTGCCAAATACCATTTCAACACCACGCCGGGAAATCTGTCGCGCGGACAGTGCGCCCTGATTGCGGCATCCCTCCCGAATCCACGCCGTTTCAACTCGGGCAGTCCTTCCGAATACCTGTTGGGACGTCAGGCCGCCATTCTCTGGAATATGGACAATGTAGGCAGGATCGATTTCAAGCAACATGCAAAGACTCAGGAAAAAGCAGTCAAGGCAAGAAGCAAGTCGCCTCGAAAATCACAGGGCAAGGCCAAAAGGAAATAGCTTTATTTGCGGTCAGGATATGCAATGCGAGTGTTGTATACGCTGATCAGGTTGCGCTTGAATGACTCCTTCACGATGTTGATTTCGCGTATGGATATGTCCGCACGGTTCAACTGGTTGCCTGAAAGGCGTGCGTCGACAATCTTTTCGACCAGGTCCGATATGCTCTTTTCAGAATAATCCTTCAGAGAACGAGAGGCCGCCTCTACGGCATCCGCCATCATGACAATGACCTCCTCCTTTGTCTGAGGATATTCTCCGTTGTAGGTAAAGTCCTTGATGTCTGCCGGATCGCCGCCTTCGTTGCAATATTTGTTGTAGAAATACAGAGTCTGCGACTTGGCGTGATGCGTCTTTATGAAATCGACCACCACGGATGGCAGGTTGTATTTCTTCGCCAGTTCCATCCCGTCGTCGACATGCTTTATGATGAGCATGGCGCTTTCCTTCATGGAAAGTCCTTGATGATACTGAACGCCAGGTGCTTGATTTTCAATGAAGCACTGCGGATTGTTCATCTTTCCGATGTCGTGGTACATGGCTCCCACCCTCACGAGCAGTGTATCGGCATTGATGTCGCGTGCCGCAGATTCGCTCAAGTTCGCTACTTGAAGGGAGTGCTGGAAAGTTCCAGGCGCAGTGCGCGCAAGCATCCTAAGGACAGTGTTGTTGATATCTGTAAGTTCAACCAGACGCGACCTGCTGACAAGGCTGAACAGCTTTTCAAAAAGAAGGGAGAGCGGCGAGCAGGCAACGACGAGCAGGGCATTGATGAACAGGAGGAACAGATATCTGGAGCTGACGACCAGCTCCCCTCCGGTAATCAACCTGTAGGCAAAGAACACCAGAAGCATCGTGGCGAACACGATGAGGGAATTCACGAACTGCAGCCAGCCCCGGTTGAAATACTTGTTGGAGATTATGAGTACGGCTCCAGCCACAAGGTTCATGCAGAACAGCATCATTCCGTTATTGGCAATCGGAAGCAACGGCAGCAGGAATGTTACATATATCGGAAAGACAGCCTTCGCAGGAAAGAACGAAAGGAGGAACAGCACAAAGACCGTGAATGGCACCAGGTACAGCAAATCCGCATTGAACCTCTGAAAAAGGGAGATGGAAAGGAAGGAAAGGAAGAAAAGCATCAGCACATAGCAGAACTTGTTCGGATTCGAGAAAAGTTCCGGAGAGGCGAGTAGGATCACAATGAAAAGCAAGGCAAGCATTGAAAGCAACATAAGCGCTTGTCCGAGCTTTAAAAGGGCAAGAGGGCCTGAATAGCCAAAATCCCTGGCATACTCTGCCTTGTAGGAATCCAGCATCTGCGCGATGTCGGCGGTGATCATTTCTCCCTTGGACACAATAAGCTGTCCGGAATAGATCATCCCGCTGGTAGGAGAGATGTAATCGACGGCTTCGCGGTGAATGGTCTCTGTGGTCTGCTGGTCATAGACCAGATTGGGAACTATGTATTGGTCCAGATGGAGGGACTGAATAAGCGTGTCCAGTTCAGTGATGTCGGTGGTCGCGGCAAGGTTTACCTTGATGTACTCCTTCGCCTTGCTTACGTCGAAGACATCCGAGGCCGGAGTCTCGACAGCCCTCCTGCCCTTCAGCACGAAGATGACTTCGGAAGGGTCGTCGCCACCTTCCAAAGAAGAGACGACGCCGTTGGAATAGACATTCTGAAGCGCCTCCACGACAGTTTCAGTGACCAGGCTGTAACTTGCGTCAGTACTGTCGTGAGGGACTCGCTGGCGGTTGAAAGCTTCAATCCTGGATGAATAATCGTTATGGAAAGTGTAATATGGAATGACCTGCGAGGCTTTTTCCTCCCTTTCCCTCATCATTTCGCTCTCTGTCTTGAGAAGCGGAAAATCGAAGGGAGCTATAAGGGTCTCGTAGGTCCATGTGCTGCCCTTCTGGTACTGATAAGGGAATTTCCCCTGATTTGGATACAGGAGAAAGCAAGCTACAAACAGTACCGACAAGGCAACATACAGACGATAATTCCCGAGAGGATTATGCGTCGATGTTGGCATATTTTGCGTTTTCTTCTATAAATACCTTTCTTGGCTCCACATCGTCTCCCATCAGCATCGAGAAAGTGCGGTCGGCCTGAGCCGCGTTTTCGATGGTTACCTGACGGAGGATGCGTGTCTGCGGATTCATGGTGGTCATCCAGAGCTGTTCCTCGCTCATTTCTCCCAAGCCCTTGTAGCGCTGCACCTTCACATTGGCATCGTTGCCGTTGCCGGCGCGCTGTATGGCTTCCCTCAACTCCTCGTCTGTCCAGCAATACTCGCCGCCTTCCTGCTTGCCCTTGTAAACTCTGTAGAGAGGAGGGGTGGCGATATAGACGTAGCCGTTGCGTATCATGTCGGGCATGTACCTGAACATGAGAGTCAGGATCAGTGTGGCGATGTGCGCACCGTCGACATCCGCATCGGTCATGATGATGAGCTTATGGTAACGCAGCTTGGAGAGATTCAATGCCTTGCTGTCCTCTTCCGTTCCGACAGTGACTCCAAGAGCGGTGTAGATGTTCCTGATGGCCTCGCTTTCGAATGCTCTGTGCTCCATTGCCTTCTCGACGTTCAGTATCTTTCCCCTGAGAGGAAGGATGGCCTGGAACATGCGGTCCCTGCCCTGCTTTGCTGTTCCACCTGCGGAATCTCCCTCGACCAGGAACAGTTCGCAGTTCGCCGGGTCGCGGTCCGAACAGTCTGCAAGCTTGCCGGGCAGTCCGCTGCCGGACAGTGGGCTCTTGCGCTGCACCATTTCTCGAGCCTTGCGTGCCGCCGTACGGGCGGTAGCTGCCAGAACGACCTTGTCGATTATGGCCTTGGCATCGTTAGGATTCTCCTCGAGATAATTCTCCAATGCAGTGCTTGTAGCCTGAGAGACGGCCGACATCACTTCAGGGTTGCCGAGCTTGGTCTTGGTCTGTCCCTCGAACTGAGGCTCCGCAACCTTGACTGAGACGACAGCGGTGAGACCCTCGCGGAAGTCCGCCGGGTCCAGGTCGAACTTCAGTTTGGCCAGATAGCCGTTCTTGTCGGCATAATTCTTCAAAGTGGAAGTCAGTCCGCGTCGGAATCCCATCAGATGGGTGCCGCCTTCTATGGTGTTGATATTGTTTACGTAAGAATGGATGTTCTCGGTGTATTCGTCGTTATACTGCATCGCAATCTCTATGGGGATGACCTTGTCGGTCTCAAGCACGATGGGGTGCTCGGTGATCTTCACGCGGTTGCCGTCCAGATACTGGACGAATTCCACCAGACCCTTTTCCGAATAAAAGGTTTCGGCCTTTGGCTTGCGCTTTCCCGACACCTTTTCTGGTTCTGACGCAGACTCAGCCGCTGCTTCGATTTCAGAAGCGGGATTATCTGAAGGTGACATGCCCGCTTCGGACTCATTCTCGCTGCTTGCTATCTCCTCTTCTTCAGTCTCGTCGGAAATCTTGTCGTCAGCTGCGCGAAGGTCGGTCAAAGTAAGCTTCACGCCCTTGTTAAGGAAGGCAAGCTCCCTGAGCCTTCCGGCGAGGATGCTGTATTGATAGACGAGAGTATTGAAAATGGAAGCATCAGGCTTGAATGAAATGATAGTGCCGGAGTCGTTGCAATCGCCAATGATCTCGACTTCAGTGGTAGGCTTGCCGCAGGAATATTCCTGACGGAAGATCTTGCCCTCGCGATGGACCTCGGCCACGAATTTGGTTGAGAGCGCATTCACGCAGGAAACGCCGACGCCGTGCAATCCGCCGGAGACCTTGTAATTATCCTTGCCGAACTTGCCGCCGGCGTGAAGCACTGTCAGGACGACTTCGAGAGCGGATTTATGTTCCTTTTCCATCATCCCCGTAGGGATGCCGCGGCCATTATCCTTTACAATGATAGAATTATCTTCGCAAATCGTGACGTCAATCCTGTCGCAATAACCTGCAAGAGCTTCGTCTATGGAGTTGTCGACTACTTCGTAAACCAGATGATGCAGCCCCCTTTCGCCGACGTCTCCGATGTACATTGACGGACGCTTGCGGACAGCTTCGAGGCCTTCAAGGACTTGGATGCTACTGGCGCCATACTCCTTTTCGGCTTCCTTCATTTCTTCTTCATTCATATCTTTTTCGTGTCTATTTATAGAGTTACAAAGGTATGAAAAAAGTACCGGAAAATCAACTTGGGAAGCTAGAATTTAAATGATATTCCCAATCCGAAATTTCTGGGCTGCGATATGCTCCAAGGCACATATACGTTCTTCTTGCCAAGCAGGTTGCCCGCCTTCAGGAAGAAAGTGAAATACCGGTCTGAAACATAGCCGGCAGTGAGGCTCAAGTCGTAGCAAGAATCTATAACTGAAGCGCCGAAAGCGACCGGACTCCGGTAATAGAAGGAAGCCTTGGCGAATATTCTCTGCCTGTAATTGTATCGTACCTCTCCTCCGGCTTCATTGGCTGGAACAAGCGAGGCAACACCTCCGTCATCGCGGGTGCATTTGTTGAACCTGTAATAGGCCGTCGCCGTGACATCATTCGAATTCCATGCTGCATCCGCTCCTGCAGTGACGTGCGTCGCATTGACATATTCAAGATCCATGACATGCAATGAATCCACAGGAAGGAGGAAAGGCATATTCTTGGAAGCGCCGTAGCCCACGAATGCGGAAACGGCGAGCCGATTCCTGATGGAGAGCCGCATCTCGACCTTTGCCCGGTATGAATCGTACGAATAATTGAGGAAAGGAGTTGCAGAAATCCAAGGGAAAGCCCCACGCATTTCCGCGTATGAATTCAGGTAGTTGTCTCCATCAACGGAGGCATTGAGCCAAAGCAGTTTGGGAACCACGTTCACTCTGAACTCCAGCATTGGGAAGAAATTCTTCACCCTGGAGGAATAGATCCTGCCGTCAGTCTGGGAGACCGTCTTGGATGCGATCCTGAAGCCTGCCCTAATGTCCACCAGATTATTAAGATACTGGTAATAAGGAGTAATGCTGAAAAATCCCGCATTATAATCGGAAATCCTGTCATGAGTCTCGAATTCGAGGAGGATGCGGTTGTTGCGGAAGACTCCACCGCCGGTAGCCTTAACATCTATCGTATGCTCGTAGAACCTGCCCGTATACAGGCTGTCCGAATCAATGCCTCCCTTCATGTAATTATAAGAAGCTGTGACGTCGTAAAAAGGACGGATGGAAGCGTAGTCGTTCGAATGGACGTTGAGCGTGACTCCATATCTGTCAGAGACGGATTTCGTGAAGAGCGTGTCCCAGTATCTGTAGACATCTCCCGAATAGTGAGCGTCGAGGGAAGCGACTCCCCTGCTCCATTCGTATCTTGCCTTCAAGCCGGCGGAGTTCTTCATAAACCCCGTCCTTCTCAAGTCATAAGCCAATGTATCGCCCTTCGGCCAATACGAGGCATGATCCGCAAATGCGGAAAGGGACAGTCCCTTCCAGACCGGTGTCTGCAAGTAAAGCCCGCCCTCTGCCGAATATGGCAATGCCCCAAACAGCTTTGCATAGATGAACGGAGCCCTCTGTTTCGGAGCATCTGCAAGCAGGAAAGTGCGGTGAGGCGAGAAGTCGTAAAGGTCAGCATACGGCTTGTCCACCGTGTAATAGTTCATATTGATGTGGAAATCCCTCAGCGAATCAGGCACCTGGGTGCCGATGAACGGCTTGTCGATGGACTGGAGCTTCACGTCGTATTCGCGGCTAACCTCAACTGTCGGGTCTATCTGCGCGCTCAGAGGAAGCGCGCATAAAAGCGAAAACAATGCTGCGAGCAGCGGCTTACTTGTTCTTTTCATCTTCCTCTTTTACCATTAAGTTAATCTTTTCCAGTCTCATGTCGACCTGCTGGAGTATGTCGTCCTTCCCAGAGGAAGGAGTGTATGTCGACTTTATGCTGTCGAACGTGGCTTTTGCCTGATCCCAGTTCTCGCGATCCGCGAACGAGTCTCCGAGCACGATGAAGCTCCTTGCAAGCCAGTACAGCTGTGGAGACCCGGAATCCGAAAATGCGTACACGATCTTTTCTGTATTGGCGAAATCGCCATCGTCATACGCATCCTGGGCAAGAAGATAACAGCTCTCTGCCCCTTCCGGAGTATTCGGCTTGGCTGACAGCGTCTTGAGCATCTTATTCGCTTCTTCACGCTTTCCCAGAGCGATGTCGCTCTTTGCAATCACATACTGCGCTTGAATCATCCCGTCATTTGAAATGGAATTCCTCGAAAGGACTTTCTCGGCGCTTGAGACGGCGGCATCGTATTGGCGTGCCTTGTAGCAAGCCAGCATCCTTCCAACTACGGCGGCGTTTCGGTTGGCATCGTTCGTGGCGATGTAGGAAAGCGTTTCATAAGCCTTCGCCGCCTCCTCGAAGCGGTCGGTCCTGTAAGCGACGACGGCATAGTTCAAGGTCGCAGGCTCTATGAAATCCCTGTCGTCCAGGTTCATGACCTTCAGGTATTCGTCTGCGGCGGCGTCGAGCCTGTTCGTGTTCTTATAGCACTCCGCAAGGTAGTAATGCGCCTGCGAAGTCTTCGGTCCGCCGGGGTACTTCTCGATGAACGCGTCAAGAGAACTGATGGCGCCAGAATAATTGCCTGCCAGATAGCGCTGTTCAGCAGCGTTGAAGAGCATCAGCTGCTTCTCGTCGGCGCTCTTCTTGGACGACATCCCGAGCCTGTCGAGATACGACAGGAACTCGTCCGGCTGTCCCATGGCCTGGTAGACGCTTTCAAGACCCGAGAGCGCATCGTCGGTTACCGTAGAAAGCGGGTATCTCTCGAGAATCGTCTTGTAATAATTGACTGACTGCTGATAGTCGCCCTTGTTCGAGTCCATCATTGCGAGTTCCAGAAGAGACTTTGCATAATAGGTGCTGTCAGAAGAGCTGTTCATCAGCTTGTCGAAGCACTGCTTGGCCTTTTCGTCCTGCCCTTTCTGGATGTACGTCCTACCAAGTTCGTACACAGCCATAGGAAAGACGTGAGTGTGCGAATTCGAATTCATTATGGATGTCAATGTCTGGACCTTCGAGTCGTCGTCGTTCAGCAGTCCGTAAGCTATCGCGCTTTGGTAGAGGGCGTAGTCGGCATCGTCGCCGCCGCCGGCGGCGGCAGCCCTGTATGCCTCGGCAGCATGCTGGAAATCCTTATTCATGAAAAGTGCGTCAGCAAGACGGATCCTGGCGTCGGAATCCCAGGACCTGTCGACTGACGGCAGGTCCAGATACTTGCGGAACCAGCTCGAAGCCTGTTGGTAATCGCCCTTCTTGAAATATGAATATGCGAGATTGTAGATGACTGCAGGATAGTAGTCTTCGTCGCGGAGATTCCTGTCGCCTACCATCCTGTTGTCGATGGCTATGGCCTCGGCATACTTGCCGTCGCGATAGTAGCACTCGGCAAGATAGACATAGGACAGATTTGTTATCGTCTGGCTGTACTGGTTGTCGAGAGCCGTATCGAAATACTCGCTTGCATCGCGGTATGCGCGCATGTCAACATATTCCAATCCCCTGAAGAACGCCGCCTTCTGAAGGTTGCTCCGTGTCAGGTCGGTCGGATTCTTGATGCGCATGAGAGCGTCTATGGCCGACCGGTAATCTTTCCTCAATATGAAGGAAGAGGCCATGTAATCGCTTATCTCATCAGCTCTAGGGCTTTTCGGATACTCTTGCAGATAGCTCTCGAAGGCAGCCACGTCCGAGTTCACGTCGAAAGAAAGCTTTGCGTAATTGTAATATGCATCCTCGGTGATCACCGGGTCGTAATGAAGCTGCGAGGCGTTCTTGAATGCGACGCAGGCAGCGTGCTTGTTGCGCACCTTCAGATAGGCGTCAGCAAGATGGAAATAGGCATTCTGTCCCAGCGAATCCTGCCCCACGGCCTTCCCGAACGCCTCGATGGCAGGGAGATACTGCCCCATCGCAAATGAGACCATCCCCGAATAATAGCTGTCCTTGCGCGTGAATCCGGCTCCGGAATCACGGTACTCGTCGAGGTATTCCTTCGCCTTTCCCACATTCCCGCTTTCATAATATGCGTTCGAGATGATGCGCGAAAGCCCGGGCTTGTACTCGGCTGGAACAGTCTTGTAATATTCCGGACCATTCTCCACCACATAATCGTAGTCTTTCAGCATCAGCTTGCACTCCAGCAGGTAATACTTTGCAGCATAGGCATATCTGGCGTCCTTTGATGACTTTGTCAGATACTTTGCCGCGGCGCTGAAATCCGTATCCTCATAGAGCATGTAGCCGAGGTAATAGTTGGCAGGATTGGTGTAACGACCGTTGGGAAGCCTCAGCACCTCCCTGTATCCGGACTCCGCATCGGACCGGTTCTTCAGCATCATATTGGAATATGCCTTCTCGAATTCGTACTGCGGCTGGTCGTCGGCATAAAGCACTGCATCGCGAATGTCGTTCTCGACGGCAAGAGAGTGCTCGTAATCGCGTTTGGAGAAATAATATGAAGACTGGGCCAGCTTGACCTTTGCAAGCATAGGAGCATAAGGAAACTCCTTCTCCAGTTTCAGGACCATGCCGTCAATGTCGGGAGCTCCTTCATGAATGGCACAGAGAGCGATGTAGCATTGGACTTCGGAAAGCTGAGCCTTCCTTGTGTAATCGAGCAGAGGGGCCGCGGCTTCGAACTCCCTGCGTGAGGAAGTCCACTCTCCTGCATTGTAAAGCTCCTTTGCAGTTTCAATGCGACGCGACGCACCCGTTCCATCAGTCTGCGCAAATGCAGGCTGCAGGAAGAGTGCCGAGAGCAGCATTGAAAAGGCAAGGGGAATTGAAAGAATATGTTTCATAAGCGGTTTTCCAAATGTTCAACAAAAATAGCAATAAATGGCAAATTTTTCTATTTTTGCAAGGTACAGCAATATCAATGGAGAACACGGAAGACAAGAGTCCCATCATCGAATTCGTGAATGCCGACATCACAGGAGGGGAGTCCCTGGTGATTTCGGGATTGAACCTTGCAGTGCTGCCCGGGCAATTCGTCTATCTCACCGGCCGAGTCGGCAGCGGGAAGACTTCAGTCATCCGTACCATCATAGGCGAGAACCCTGTAACCGGCGAAAAGGCCGACGTTCTCGGATACGATCTTCTCCATCTCCGTAAAAAGCAAATTCCATACCTCAGACGTTCCATCGGCGTCGTTTTCCAGGATTTTCAGCTTCTTATGGACCGTTCGGTCGGACAGAACCTGGAATTCGTGCTCCGCGCCACCGGATGGAACGACAAGACGGATATCGAAGGACGGATAGACGAGGTACTGGCTGACGTGGGAATGACGACGAAAGCCCACAAGATGCCTCACCAGCTTTCAGGTGGAGAGCAGCAGCGCGCAGCCGTAGCAAGGGCTCTTCTGAACGACCCCAAAGTTATTCTGGCAGACGAGCCTACCGGCAATCTCGACACTGAGACCGCATTCGGAATCATGGAGCTCTTCGCGCAGATAAACGACAGCAAGGGAACAGCCGTCCTGATGGTTACCCATAACCGCGAACTGGTCCGCCAATTCCGTGGGCGCGTACTCCAAATCGAAAACTGCGAATGTAACGAAGTCTTTGATTAGCAGGACAACATCTTAATGAATAAAAAGTATTCCGAAATCTTGGGCTGGTTCGAAGAGAATGCACCGGCCGCAAAATCCGAACTGCATTTCAACTCGCCCTTCCAGCTTATGGTCGCTGTGATGCTATCGGCTCAATGTACGGACAAGCGGATAAACATCGTCACCCCTTCCCTTTTCGCTGCCTTTCCCACACCCGAGAAACTGGCTGCAGCATCGTTCGACGATGTCTTCACTTATGTAAAGTCGGTCTCTTATCCGAACAGCAAGACCAAGCATCTGATAGGGATGGCACAGAAGCTGGTTTCAGATTTCGGAGGCGTAGTGCCTTCCGACATTGAAGATCTCCAGAAGCTCCCAGGAGTGGGAAGGAAAACAGCCAACGTGGTGGCTTCCATCGAATTCAACGAGCCCGTGATAGCTGTCGACACCCACGTCTTCAGAGTCTCGAAAAGGCTAGGGCTCTCGAAGGGAAAGGATGTGCTTGCCGTTGAAAAGGACCTTACCAGGAACATTCCTGCAGAACTCAGGCCGAAAGCCCACCATTGGATACTGCTGCACGGGAGATATGTATGCAAGTCGCAGAAGCCCAAATGTGAAAGATGCGGCCTTGCAGAATTCTGCGACTGGCACAGCAACACAAAAAAGAGTCCCTACGGAAAGCGGAAGGACTCAAGATAATCATGAAAAGTAATTCTAGAAAGTGTAAGTGAAGCCTGAGTAGGTCTCAAATCCCTTCATTGGGCTGATCCAGAGCTTTTGGTACTTTGTTTCAGCGAAGACGCCGATCACGTCGTTGAAATTATACTCAATGCCAAGACCGCCTTCGAGGCCGAGCGAGAACCAGTTGCCTACCAGAGGATGAAATGCAGTGGTGACGCCTAGCAAAGGATAGAAGTCGAGAGCGTCGGCGATATTGATGAGGAGGTGTCCGTCAGCAGTGGCCCCAACCATGAGCTTGAACGAATCATTAGTGCCGCTCGGGCTGTGCCAGGCTACATTCGCAAGCACCCTTGCGCGGAATGATCCCGAAAGATAAAAGTCAGTATGAAGACCTACCATGGGATAGAACTGCTTGGTGGTATCATTCTGATGGACGTACTTGAAGCCGGCCTGTGCGCCGAGGGAAGGAAAGTAATCGCGCATCTTGACCTGTGCGGAAGCGAATGTGACGGTGCAGAGAAGCACGGCCATAATTGTGATAAATCTTTTCATCATGTTTGTCTTTGACACGGCAAAAGTAGTAATTTTGCAATAAGGTGGCAATATGGATGACTCACATCAAGTTTGGACGGATACTTTGTCGGATTTCATCTCCTTCATGAGACTGGAGAGGTCGCTTTCGGCAAACACCGTCGAATCCTACTCCACCGACATCAGGGAGATGTTCGATTTCCTGGCCGAGCGAGGCATTGACTCTCCGGAAAAGGCTTCAGGAGATGACTTGAACGCCTTTCTGGCATTTCTACAGGAAACCGGAATAGTTGGGAAAAGGTCCGAGGCGAGGAAAATCAGCGCCATCAAGGCCCTTTACAAATGGCTTGAACTCGAGAAGCGCGTCGACAAGAACCCTTGCGACCTTCTGGACTCGCCTAAGCTGAACCGTCACATTCCGACCGTCCTGTCCGTTGAAGAGGTTGAAGCCATCCTTGATTCCGTCGACCTTTCACAGCCTGAAGGACATCGCAACAGGGCGATCCTTGAAACGCTCTACTCCTGTGGCCTGCGAGTGAGCGAACTTGTAGACCTGCATCTGACAGACCTTTACTTCGACGACAATTTTATCAAAGTCTTTGGCAAGGGATCCAAGGAGCGGCTGGTACCGATAGGCGACCCGGCCATAAAGACCATCAGGTTCTATCTCGAAAAGCGAAACGCAGGCCCCGTGGACCCCAAATGCGAAGACATCGTCTTCCTGAACCGCTACGGCAGGAAGCTGACACGCGAGATGGTCTTCCACATCGTGAAGGAGCAGGCCAAAGCCGCCGGCATCACCAAGAGCATCTCTCCTCACACTTTCAGGCACTCTTTCGCCACGCATCTTGTGGAAAACGGTGCAGACCTGCGCTCGGTGCAGGAAATGCTTGGACATTCCAGCATCCTCACCACCGAAATCTACACCCACATCGACACCAGGAAGTGGCAGCGCACCATCCTCGACCATCATCCATTGAACGATCTCCAATAGTCAGAGGCTGTCCCGTCCCGGACACGATGGACTACGCGGCGAAGATGGGAGGGGAATTTCGAGCGTTGAAAAAGCGGCACCTTTGCCGCTTTTAGCGAGGAAAACCCTCACAGCGAGCCAGGCGGAGGCCGGTGGACGGGATGGGATTGCCTCGGCGAAAATGGAGAATTTGCGAATTCGGATAAAGGGATTATATTTGCTCCTGCAAAGGTTTCCGGCGGGACGCTGACGCGTCTTGCGGAATCAAATGGGAATCAGGTGAAATGCCTGAACAGTTCCCGCTGCTGTAAGTTCCAAATGGCACGGCATCTTTAGCCACTGGCCGAAAGGCTGGGAAGGCGCCGGTTCCGGAACGAGTCAGAAGACCTGCCTCTGCTATTATTAATGGTTTAGCCCTGCGGAGGACGGGTCTTGATCGAACATGGCAATGAATCTGAAACTTTTTTTAACGAATCCTTTCAATCTGTTCAAGCGACCTTCACGGTTTCCGTCTTGGTCATTGTCGTTTTCGCCGTACCCTTCCCACAAGGTGACCGGCGGCACTTATCAACCTTTAAAATAATAAAACGACAAATGAAAAAGACATTATCAAAATTGTTTTTCATCGCTTTGGCGGCTGTAATGATCACAGCCTGCCAGTACGACGACACGAAAATCTGGGAGAAAGTCAATGACTTGAGCACCAGAGTGGAAGCTATCGAAAAAGCTGAGAAGCAGAGCAATTCGGACATTTCGGCGCTCCAGACGCTGGTCACCAACCTGCAGAAAAATGTGACTGTAACCTCGGTGACAAAAACCGACGACGGATACGCCATAGCCTTTTCCGACGGGACCAAGGCTTCCCTGACCAATGGAAGTGACGGTAAGAACGGCATCGATGCACCGACAGTTTCGGTAAAGCAGGACACTGACGGGATCTATTACTGGACACTCGGCGGTGAATGGCTGAAAGACACAGCAGGCTACAAGATAAAGGCTCAGGGAACCGACGGCAAGGACGGAGCTAATGCAATCGCTCCGCAGGTCCGCATCGATTCGGAAAGCGGAATGTGGGAGATATCCACCGACTCAGGTAAGAATTGGACTTCGACTGGAGTCAAGGCTCAGGGAACCGGCGCCGAATCGATGTTCAAGTCAATCGAGAGCAAGGACGGCATAGTTACGGTCACTCTTGCCGACGGCACGGCAATCAAGCTGCAGGCAGTCGTCGAGATGGAATGTTCCATCTGCCGCAGTAAGGCAGCCGTAGAGTCTTTCATATTCGGAGAGACCAAGACTTTCGACATACATACGGCAGGAGTGTCGGACTGCACGATTTCAAGGCCTGACGGCTGGAAGGCGGCATATAATGACGGGAAGATTTCCATCACCGCTCCGGTCGCTGCAAACACATTTGCAGACAGGGATGGCGAGATATGCATCATCGCCACAGCTACCAACGGAACCTGCAAGATAGTCCGCCAGCAAGTAAAGGCTGTCGAGAGCGAAGTCAGGACACTGACATTCGAGGATCCGGATTACGACGCCCCGGCCAATTTCATTGGAAAATACAGCTGGTCATCGCTGGTAGACGATGCCCAGTACGGCGGGACCCTGCTTTACGGAGCGAACTCAGCAGCATATTCCTGGTACGACGAGAACAACACTTATCTGGCTTCAGAACTAACGGACAGCTACGGCGACGGCAAGTTCTGGGGCGGCGGCCAAGCCATCTCAAACTACGTTGACACTGTCCTTGCAAACGGTGACTACACCAAGCAGCTGGAAGTATGTTACATTGATCCCAAGACAGGAAAGGGCGGCCACAACGGTTCGGACAACTTCTGCGTCGACTTCGGCTACCACGACAACTCGGGATACACATCTGAAAAGATTCCTTATTTCTACTTTGCCGACGGCAAGGCGCGCGTGGTAAAGAGCATGTACGTAACTCTGACGACCTATCTGGCCAACTCGCTGGTAAATGGCAGCGGCTTCAGTCCTAAGGCGACCGAGAATGACTACGTCAAGATTATAGCCAGGGCATACGATGGGAATGGAGAGAAGACGGACAGGACAAGCGAGTTCTTCCTCCTTCAGACTGGACTCAAATACACAGACTCATGGTCGGAGTGGGACCTTTCCTCTCTGGGGAAGGTATCGAAAATAGACTTCAACATAACCGGCAGCTTCGACAACGGATACGGACTCAGCATCCCTGCATATTTCGCATACGACGACGTGGCTGTAATCTTTGAATGAAAAGAATAACTTGCATATTATTGATGACGCTGCTTTTGACAGCGTGCACGGAGGAGAAGAAGACTCCTCCGGCACCTGTCATTCATTTGACGAACAAGTCTTACGAACTGGAAATCGGCAATTCGGTGGTCCTCTCCCCGATTTATGAGAACGTTGACGCTTCCACCATTTACATCTGGACGGTCAACGAAAAGAGCGTGGGAAAAGACCCTTCATACACATTCTCAAGCGAGTCTGCAGGCTCGTTCACCATCGAGATCGCCGTTACGAATGAAGGCGGGACCACCAGGGACGCCATCGGCGTCATGGTATCAGACGACACTCCGGTCGTTCCGGAAGACAGCGCTGCCACCGTCGATGAAGTCTTCGAGTTCATGCCGGCTCCCGGACAGTTTGTCAATTCAGGGTATGAATGCAAGACTATGGAGGATGCCTGCGCCTATGCGAAAGGTCAGCTCGACAAGGAAGCATTGATTTCACTGGGAGCGTTTGGAGGCTGCATCGTCGCAGGCTTCTCGCACCATGTCAAGAATGACGGCGGCTACAACATAGCAATAACCGGAAACCCATTCGATGGATCATCCGAACCAGGCATCGTCTGGGTGATGAAGGACGAGAACGGCAACGGGCTTCCAGACGACATCTGGTATGAGCTCAAGGGATCCGAATATGGCAAGGACGAGACGCTGCAGAACTATTCCATAACATACTATCGCCCCGACAAGGCAGGTCAGTCTGTCAAATGGAAGGACAGCCAAGGCAATTCAGGCGAGATTCCATATCTTGCATCGTACCACAAGCAGGATTACTACTACCCTCTATGGGCACCGTCCGACAGCCTCAGATTGTCCGGTACCCGCCTGAAGTCCAGAAGCTACGACGAGTCAGGAACAGGAACCTACTGGGTGAATCCCAGCTTCGACTGGGGCTACGCCGACAACTTCAGTCCGACGGACCGTCTGACCGCAAGTCCTTCAGACCCCGGATCCGTGAACCATTTCAGGATTTCCGACGCCGTCAAGGCGGATGGGACGGCAGCAAATCTGGACCAGATCGATTTCGTGAAGGTCCAGACGGGAATCGTCCAGAACTGCGGCTGGATAGGCGAAGTTTCCACTGAGGTACTGGCCATCAAGGACTACAACATGCTGAAAAACAAGCAATGATACATCGCAGAGCCATAATCTTCTGCATTGTCATGAGTTCAATGCCATTCTCGGCGCCTCGCGCAGCCGGGCAGGCTGAACCTGACATGCAGAAGCTTGACTCTTCGGTAGTAACAGCTTTTGTGCGTCCAGACAAGGTCATTCCCGCCCAGGTGCTTGGAGGAAAGCAGCTGCAAGGCCTGAGCGTCCACTCGGTGGCGGACGCCATCAGGTACTTCAGCGGGGTCCAGATCAAGGACTACGGTGGAATCGGTGGGCTTAAGACAGTAAATGTCAGGAGCCTCGGTTCGGAACATGTCGGAGTATTCTACGACGGAGTGCAGCTCGGCAACGCGCAGAACGGCCAGATAGACCTTGGCAGATACAGTCTCGACAACATGTCGGAGGTGGCATTGTACAACGGACAGAAGAGCAGTGGCGTGCAGTCCGCAAAGGACTATGCCTCGGCAAGTTCAGTATACCTGCAGACGAGGGTTCCGGAGTTCGCAGAAGGCAGGAGGCACAACCTGAAGGCGACATTGAAAGGCGGTTCATTCGACACGGTGGACCCGTCGATCCTCTACGAGCGGAAGCTGGGCAAGAGCCTGTCGAATTCTCTGAACGTCGAATACCTCTACACGTCAGGCAGATACAAGTTCACTTACAAAAAGCTGGACGGCTACGACACTACTGCGGTCAGGCAGAACGGCGACGTCAGGGCCCTGAGGGTGGAAGACGGGCTGTTCGGAGCATTGAAAGACGGAGGCTGGAGGGCAAAGGCATACTTCTATGATTCGGAGCGCGGCTACCCGGGAGCCTTCGTGCGCGAAGAACCCGGCAAGTTCAGGCACGAGGACAGGCAGTGGGACCGCAACTTCTTTCTCCAGGGTTCGTGGTTCAAGAACGTTTCAAGCTGGTACAAGATCTCGACGAAGGCGAAGTTCTCTTGGGACTACCTGCACTACATTTCCGATCCGCGTCTCGACGTGACCACTATGTACGTGAACAACACCTACATACAGAAGGAAGCCTACTTTTCCGGCGCAAATGAGTTCAAGCCATGCAAATGGTGGGACGTGAACCTCGCCTCAGACTGGCAATACAACACGCTCTCAGCCGACCTTGTGGATTTCGTCTGCCCTTCCCGTTTCACGGAACTGACGGCATTGGCCAACTCATTCGCTTTCAAGAAGCTGAAATTTCAGACAAGCCTTCTTTACACACACGTGCACGACTACGCCAAAAGCAAGGCCGCGGCTGCGGGGAAAAAGAATGTCTTCACCCCTACCTTCGTGTTCCAGTACACTCCGTTCGGCAACGACGACTTCTCATTCAGAGGATTCTACAAGAAAATCTTCAGGATGCCGACGTTGAACGACCTGTACTACACGTTCATAGGCAACAAGTACCTGAAACCCGAGTACACTACTCAATACGACTTCGGCGCAGCCTACTCGAAACTTTTCACCGCCTCGCATTTCAAGCGCTTCGACGCGAACCTTGATATATATTACAATCAAGTGAAGGACAAGATAATATCTATGCCTACATCGAACCAGTTCCAATGGACGATGGTCAACCTGGGCTATGTGGAGATCAGAGGGCTCGACTTCGCGGCAAGCGGAGCATTGGCCTTCGGGAAGCTTGACCTAAATTGCAGGCTGAACTACACCTTCCAAAAGGCTCAGGACTTCACCGATCCTACGAGCAGCTACTATGGCGGCCAGATTCCTTATGTGCCCTGGCACGGCGGTTCCGCCGCCGTCAATGCCAATCTCGGCTCCTGGAGCCTGAACTTCAGCTTCATATACACAGGAGAACGCTACTCCTCATCTGCGAACCTACAGGAAAATTTCGAACAGCCATGGTACACGAGCGACCTGGCATTGAGCAAGGAATTCAAGTTCGGCGGGAGACAACGCAACGCGCAGGGAGGCTCCACCCTCAGAGCCTCGCTCGAAGCGAACAACCTGTTCGACCAGCAGTACGAGGTGGTGCAATGCTACCCTATGCCGGGGAGGAACTTCAAGATAATCTTAAGTTGGAATCTATGACGACAAATAGCATAAATAGGAATATCACTTTTTTAGGCATTGCACTGCTATGCCTGACGACCGTCTGCGGCTGCAGGAAGGGCGACGTGATCGTCCCTTCGAAGCCGACAAACGTCACGGACAGCAGCAAGAACGCTTCGGTGAAAGGATTCTTCCTGCTCAACGAGGGAAACATGGGCAGCAACAAGTGCACGCTGGACTACTTCGACTATTCCACCGGAGTCTATTCCAAGAACATCTATGCCGAGCGCAATCCTAATGTAGTCAAGGAATTGGGCGATGTGGGGAACGACATTCAGATTTACGGCGGCAGGCTTTACGCCGTCGTAAATTGCTCCAACCTCGTTGAAGTGATGGACGTTAGCACCGCAAGGCACATCGGCGTCGTGTCTATCCCAAATTGCAGGTACATCGTCTTCGACAGCGGCTACGCCTACGTCAGTTCGTACGCAGGACCTGTGTTGGTCGACCCGAACGCCCGCCTGGGCTACGTGGCAAAGATAGACACAGCCACCCTTTCCGTGGTAGACACCTGCGTCGTCGGCTACCAGCCTGAAGAGATGGCGATTTCGAACGGCAAGCTCTTCGTAGCCAATTCCGGCGGCTACCGCGTTCCGAACTACGACAGGACAGTCTCAGTAATCTCGCTGTCGAATTTCAAGGAAGTCCACAAGATCGACGTGGCGATCAACCTTCACAGGATGGAACTTGACGATTACGGCCACATCTGGATATCTTCCCGCGGCAACTATTACGGAACACCTTCAAAGACCTACGTCCTCGATGCCGCATCCGAAAGCGTCATCGACAGCATTCCGGACCTGCCCAACAGCGGAATGGCTCTAAGCGGAGATTCACTCTACGTCATCAGCGCCGACTGGAGCTACGACAATCACGTGAACAGCGTCAGCTACGCCATCGTCGATGTAAAAAGCAGAGCCGTCGTGACCCGCAGCTTCATATCAGACGGCACCGAATCGAAGATCGCAATCCCCTACGGCATCGCCGTGAACCCGTCCACGCACGAAATCTTCGTATCAGATGCCGGCAACTACGTCACCCCCGGCACCCTCTACTGCTTCGACCGGACCGGCAGGAAGAAGTGGTCCGTCACCACCGGCGACATCCCCGCCCACTTCGCCTTCACGCATACCGCCCTTCTGTAGCGATCCTCCACAGCAATGTCCTCCAGACGTTTCTAGCGCGAGACCATTTCGCTCCGCAGAGCCCATCCTCAACATTGCGAGCTTAATCCCAATGATTGTCGCAACTGATGAATGACTTATGACAGTATACCCCAAAAGTAAATCTATCAGATAATAACTCATATCCATAATCCATCGCGAACACCAATATGCGGAACGAACGCTTCCTATCTGTGTCGCTTGGCGAGCTCGTCTTCGAGGTCTTTGATGGAGCAGCCTTGCTGTTCGACCAAGACCAGCAGGTGGTAGATGAGGTCCGAGGCTTCATAGATGAAGCGTTCGCGGTTGCCGTCGACTGCCTCGACGACGGTTTCGACAGCCTCCTCGCCTACTTTCTGGGCGCAGCGGTTCACTCCCTGCGCGAAAAGGGACGCAGTGTAGGACCCTTCCGGCATATCCTTGTGGCGTTGCTTCACGACAGCCGAGAGCTCACGGATAAATCCTTCGTTTTGAGGCGTGTCAAAGCAGCTGACGGTGCCGCGATGGCAAGTCGGGCCATCGGGATGAGCCATCACGAGCAGCGTGTCGCTGTCGCAGTCGGCATACATCGAGACCAAATGAAGATAGTTTCCGCTCGTCTCGCCCTTGGTCCAAAGAGTCTTGCGCTCTCGGCTCCAGAAAGTGACCAGTCCTGTAGCTTCCGTCTTGTCAAATGCTTCCTCATTCATATAGCCGACCATCAGCACCTTGAGCGTGTCGGCATCCTGTATCACGGCGGGCAGCAGTCCGTCGGAATTCTTCTTTAAATCAAAATCGCTGTATTTCATAATCTTATTTCTATCTTTCTTTCAATGAGCCGCCTTTTCAGCTCCCCTATCGTCATCATTCCATAATGGAAAATGCTTGCGGCAAGAGCGGCGTCAGCCTTGCCGATAGTTAGGACGTCGGCGATGTCCTGCACCGAACCGGCTCCGCCAGAAGCTATCACCGGAATCGTAAGTTCTTCTGCCAGCCGGGCATAAGTCTCGCAAGGATAGCCGTTCCTTGTTCCGTCATTGTCCATCGAGGTGAAAAGTATCTCCCCAGCACCTCGCCTTTCAGCTTCCAATGCCCAGGAAAACAGTTCCTTATCGGTCATCTCGCGGCCGCCTTTGACCGTGCACATCCAACGCTTGCCGGACTCTCCGCAGACGCCGCACTGCTTCGCGTCGATTGCAACTGTCACGAACTGGCTGCCATATTTTGCTGCAAGCGCATCGATAAGAGAGGGATCCACGATGGCCGCAGAATTCACAGTGATCTTGTCGGCCCCGGCGTCAAGAAGGCGCGATGCGTCTTCGAGCGAGCCTATGCCCCCTCCCACCGTAAACGGGATGTCAATGCTTTCCGCAATCCTCGACACAAGTCCTGTAAACGTCCTGCGTCCTTCGACAGTGGCGCTGATATCAAGATAGACCAGCTCGTCCGCTCCTTCATTCGCATACTTCAATCCGAGTTCGACCGGATCGCCTACATCTGTAAGCTCCTTGAAATGTACGCCTTTCACCGTCCTTCCGTTCAGGACGTCCAGGCAGGGAATTATTCTTTTTGCAACCATATCACTTACTTTTAGATGCCATTTCTTCCAGTGTTATCAGTTCCTCGTAATAGGCCTTTCCGACTATCACGCTTTTCAGTCCGGCAGCGTCAAGCGCCTCGATGTCAGCCATAGACGACACGCCGCCGCTCACTGTCACCTCCACTGACGGGAAGCGCTTCTGAAGCCTCGAATAAAAATCCACGTCGACTCCGCAAAGCCCCCCATCCTTCGATATGTCGGTGACTATCACGCGTTTCAAGCCATACGGCAAAAATCTTTCGATCATTTCCTCGCAGGTCAAGCCAGCCCCTTCGGTCCAGCCTTTCACCGACACGAAGCCATCCCGGACATCCGCTCCCAGCACAATCCATCCGCCACCAAAAGCCTTCAGCCATTCCGCAAAAGTTTCAGGCTCAGAAACCGCTATGCTACCGCAAATTACAGATGAAGCACCTGCGGAAACAGCAGCTTCCAGAGCAGCGAGGCTCTTCACTCCTCCGCCGAATTCAATGCCGCCCTCCGGTACAATGCGACCTTCCTGTGCAAGTTGCGCCTTGATTGCGGCAGATATGCTACGCACAGAATCCAGATTTGCAGGAAAGTCCGCCTTCGCTCCATCCAGGTCGACCACGTGGATCCATCGCAGGCCTGCCTCGCAGAACTTCCTGGCAGCCAAAGCCGGATCATCAGAGTACTCCTTCTTCGTGGCGTAATCGCCCTTCGTCAGGCGCACGCATCGGCCTCCAAGCAGGTCTATCGCAGGTATTATCTTGATCATAAGGCAAGAAAGTTTTTAAGCGACATCGCACCGGCCTCCCCGCTCTTTTCCGGATGGAACTGTACGCCGTAGAAGTTGCCGCTCTGCAGTGCCGCGCTGAACGGCCTGCCGTGAGTCGTCGCCGCGACAGTTTCATAACAAATGTCTGCAGCATAGGAATGTACGAAATAGAAATATGTTCCGTCGTCTATACCTTCAAACAGGTCCGACCTCAGCGAGCCGACTTTGTTCCAGCCGACGTGCGGGACCTTTATTTCCTCTTCAGGCAATGCTCCGAGCCGCCTTACCCGAGTCTTGAAGATTCCAAGACATTCAGTGTCCCCTTCCTCGCTGGAGAGGCACATCAGCTGCATTCCGATGCAGATGCCAAGAACCGGGCATCTTGCCTCCATAAGATTTGGAATAAGTCCTGTCTGTCTCAATGCAGCCATCGCAGAAGAAGCCTCCCCGACGCCAGGCAGAATGATTCTGTCAGCCAATGCCAGGCGAGCGGGCTCGGAAACGAGTTCATACTCAGCTCCCAGTCGTTTCAAGGCATTGCAAACCGAATTCAGATTGCCAGTCTTATAGTCGATTATCGCTATCATAATGCTCCTTTCGATGAAGGCAGGTCGTAAGACCAGGCATCGCGCTTGACTGCCGCACGCAGTGCGCGTGCGAATGCCTTGAATACGGACTCCGCCAAATGATGGTTGTCAATCCCTGCCGCCTTGATGTGCAGGTTGCACTTCATCGCCTCGCACATCGACTTGAAGAAATGCCGAAACATTTCGGTAGGCACGTCGCCTACGAACTCGCGCGTGAAAGGCACGTCCCACTCGAAGTCGATGCGACCTCCCAAGTCGATAAGCACCTCAGCTTCACACTCGTCCATCGGCAGCACGAAGCCGTACCGCTCGATTCCCCGCTTGTCTCCAAGCGCTTTGCCCAAGGCTTCGCCCAGCGCAATGCCTACATCCTCCATCGTGTGATGCTGGTCGACTTGCAGGTCGCCCTTCGCATTGATTGCCAAAGCTATCCCGGAGTGTCTCGGAATCTGGTCGAGCATGTGGTCGAAGAATTTCAATCCCGTGCCGCAGGAACTCTCGAAGCCGCCGTCAAGACAGGTCTTCACATAAACGTCAGTTTCGTTTGTAACTCGATGGACCTCAGCCCATCTCTGCACTCCTGCGACAAGGTCTACTTCGGAAGTTCCGGAAGAATGACAGGCATCGGCAACGGATGAAGTACCGTCTAATGAAGCAATGAAACAGTCCCCGGAAGATATTTCGCAGACCGCGCTGATGAGCGCATCGTTCTCTGAAGGCGTCCCAATCGTTATTCTCAAGCAGTTGGCACATCCTGCAACGCGACTGCGGTTGCGGACGATGATGCCGCGCCCAAGCAGGGCGGCATACATGAAATCCGCATCGGGAAACCTGACCAGCAGAAAATTTGCGTCGCTTGGAAAGACAGTCACCGACGGAATTGCGGCAAGCGCGGCAGCTACGCGCCCGCGCTCCGACACCGTCATCTCCACTTTAGCTGCGAAATCGGAATCGAGCGCATGCATCGCCATACGCATCGAGGCAACATCCACATTGTAAGGATATTTCACTTTAGAGAACCATCCGACGATTTCCGGCGAGGCAAACGCCATCCCGATCCTCAGTCCCGCCGCACCCCAAGCCTTCGACAAAGTCTGAAGTATGATAAGGTTAGGATAGCCTGAAAGTTTGGGAAGCATTGACGGAACCGGCGAAAAGTCAATATACGCCTCGTCGAGCACGACGATTCCGTCAAAGCGGCGAAGCAGACATTCGAGCTGTTCATTCGACATCGAACTTCCCGTCGGATTATTCGGCGAGCAGACGAATATCAGGCGGGTATCGGCATCGCAGGCAGCCAGCAGCTTATCAGCGTCCTGACTGAAAGCGTCGCCACAGGAATCTTGCAGCCGGTCGGCAGGAGCTGACGCAAGCGCGACTTCACGGAATGAGACGTCGTTCATCGCCGAGGCGACTCCGTACATGCCATACGACGGCGCAACGGAAACGGCATTGCTCTTTCCTGGCTCGCAGAACACGCGATAGCACAAGTCGATGGCCTCGTCGCTTCCGTTGCCTACGAAAATAGACGCTTCCGGAACACCCTTGACTGCGGCGATTTTCCTTTTCAGCTCTCTCTGCGCCGGGTCTGGATATCGGTTGTAGCCGTTGTCGAACGGGCTCTCGTTAGCATCCAGGAATATCCCTACCTTGACATCGGTCTCGTCCCTTGCCGTAGAGTATGGTTCCAGGTTCAGGATATTCTTCCTTACGAATCTGCTAGTGTCCATAGTTCATCCTGATTTTGACCGCATTGGCGTGAGCCTCCAGTCCTTCCGCCTCAGCCATCGCGACTATTGCGTCAGCCAGATTCTTCAGCCCGTCCTGCGAAAGTTCCTGAATGGTCATCTTCCTGCAGAAGCTGTCCACGTTCAGTCCCGAATATGAACGCGCCCAGCCCGAAGTCGGCAGCGTGTGGTTCGTTCCGCTGGCATAGTCCCCGGCGCTTTCGCACGAGAAGTTCCCGAGGAATACGCTTCCGGCCGCGTTCACCTTTTCCGCCGCAGCGCGAGGATTGGCCACAGCCAGAATCAGATGCTCCGGAGCATAGCATTCAGCGAAGCTCAGCATTGAATCCAGGCTGCTGAAAACCACAGCCCTGCTCTGTTCCAATGCACCCTCCACGGTCTCCCTGCGCGGCAGGATCGCCTTCTGCCTTTCAATGCAAAGCTCCACTTCACGCGCGATTTTCTCTGAAGAGCAGACCAGCATCACCTGGCTGTCCTTTCCGTGCTCCGCCTGAGAAAGAAGGTCAGCCGCGACATAGTCCGGCACAGCTGTCTCGTCAGCCAGTACCATCACCTCCGACGGCCCTGCAGGCATATCGATTGCCACGTCGTTCACCGAAACGGCCTTCTTCGCCTCCATCACATATCTGTTTCCCGGTCCGAAGATCTTGTCGACCTTCGGCATCGATTCGGTACCGTAAGCCATTGCAGCTATCGCCTGTGCCCCGCCTATCTTGTAGATGTCCTTCACTCCGCAGAGTGCGGCCGCATAAAGCACTACTTCGTTCACATTTCCGTCCTTCCCGCAAGGCGTGCAAAGTTCGACAGAAGGACATCCCGCCACCTTTGCCGGAATGCAGAGCATCAGCACGGTGGAGAACAGCGGAGCCGTTCCGCCCGGAATATACAGCCCCACCCTGCGAATCGGCACGCGCCTCTGCGAACAGCGCACGTCCGGGACAGTTTCAATGCAGACCTCCGGCGAAGTCTGGATTTCGTGGAACTTGCTGATGTCCGCGGCCGCCAAGCCTATGGCAGTCTTCAGCTCTACGGAAACCAGTGACGTCGCTTCTTCGATCTCGGCGTCTGTAACTTTGAAGGATTTAACTGAAACTCCGTCGATTTCAAGGGATAGCCTCCTTAAGGCAGCATCCCCATTCATTCTCACGTCAGAAAGTATTGAATTGACTCTCTGGCAGATGGCCTCAGAATCGAACGAGGCTCTCGCACAAAGTCCTTCCCATTCGGAAGGATTCGGATTTATAAATGTCTTCATATCTAGATGATTATTTTTTCAAGATCCAAGACCAGAATTCCTTCCGCCCCTATCTTCCTTAGTTGTTCCACCTTGTCCCACAGGTCTTTCTCATTCACCACGGAGTGCAGCGACGACCATCCTTCCAATGCCAGAGGCATCACCGTCGGGCTCCGCATTGCCGGGATGATCCTTATCGCATCCTCAACTGAAGAAGTAGGGATGTTCATCAGCAGGTACTTCTTCCCCTTCGCATCGATTATGGACTGGAAGCGGAACTTCAGCTGCTCCAGCAATGCCCTCTTTTCAGGGTCAACGCAAGGCGAAGAGACGAGCACCGTCTGGGATTCCAAAACCACCTCCACTTCCTTCAATGCATTCTGCACCAAAGTGCCGCCGGATGAGACTATATCGAAGATGGCATCTGAAACTCCGATGGACGGAGCTATCTCCACCGACCCCGCGATTTCGTGGATTTCTGCATTGATCTTGTTCTCTTCAAGATATCGTTTCAATATCCTCGGATACGAGGTGGCTATCCGCTTCCCTTCGAAATACTGCGGGCCGGGATATTGCTCCGACTTCGGGATTGCGAGCGAAAGGCGGCATTGGCCGAAGGCAAGCTTCTGCTCCACCTTCAGGTCGAAGCCTCTCTCCACCACTTCGTTGTATCCCACGATTCCGATGTCCGCCGCGCCGCTGAACACCGTTTCCGGTATGTCGTCGTCGCGCAGGTAGAGGACTTCCAGCGGAAAGGCCTGCGACTTTGCCAGATACTTCCGCTTCGTGTCGTCGATGTCCATTCCGACGTTGTTCAAAAGAGCCAGGGATGATTCGTTCAGCCTCCCTTTGGCTTGGATTGCGATTCTGATCATTTGATTGTTGATTGTTTGTGATTGTTCGATACAGGGCACAAAAAAGAGACTCACCTGCGGGGTAAGTCTCTCTAGATGCCTTGATATGCCTAGTCAGTTACATCGGAACTCTACCCCTTGCAATGCAAGCGGTGATGATGGAGTTCGTTATTGTTTCTGACTGCGTTCATATTCTTCGGCAAATGTAGGATTTTTCCGACAAGTTGCTACAAATTTTTTATATTTACACGGGATAAAAATGCGGATTTCCGCATAAAAATCCCCTATACGTATGATAATAGAACGAAAACTCTACTTGAATCGCCTTATCTCAAAAAAAGATAACGGTTTTATCAAAATCATCACAGGTCTACGCAGATGCGGCAAATCATATCTGCTCTTCAACCTGTACAAGGATTGGCTCATTTCAACTGGAATCAAGGAAGACTGCATCATTGAGCTACGGCTTGATGAAGACACCAACATCAAATACCGCAATCCGATAGAACTCGGTAAATATATCCGAGAGAAAGTATGTGACAAGCAGAAACATTTTTACGTATTCCTCGACGAAATACAAAAAGTCGCTGAAATCCAAAATCCATATATAGCTGATTATGAAGAAAAGATTACTTTCGTCGATGTATTGCTCGGACTAAGGAGCGAAAGTAACATTGACCTATACGTAACAGGCAGCAACTCAAAGATGCTGTCAAGTGAAGTTGTCACAGAATTCAAGGACCGCGGCACAGAAATTAAAGTCAATCCACTGTGCTTCAATGAATTTTATAATGCTTTCCCGGGCGATAAAAGTCATGCTTGGAAAGAGTTCGTCCGATATGGTGGAATGCCTGCAACACTATCCATGGTTTCAGCCGAAGAGAAGAGCATATATCTTAAGAATCTCTTTGACAAGACGTATATCACGGATGTGGTTGAACGTCATAAGATAAACAATGACATTTCTTATCTGGAAGACATACTCAACGTCACTGCTTCTTCAATTGGCTCTCTCACTAATGCCACAAGACTTTCAAACACATTCAAAAGCGTCAACGGCCTCTCAATTAAGTCCAGCACAATAACGACATACATCAATTACTTCATTGATGCCTTCATAATGAAAAAATCCGAGAGATTCGACGTAAAGGGAAAACAGTACATCGGCACTCAACAAAAGTATTACTATTCAGACATCGGCCTACGCAATGCCCGACTAAACTTTCGTCAAGTGGAAGAGAGCCACATAATGGAAAATATCATTTACAACGAACTTGAAGTCAGAAACTTCAATGTGGACATCGGCGTTGTTAAATACAACCATACAGATAACACCGGGAAGAAATTGCGTTCTCAACTTGAAATCGATTTTGTCGCCAACAGAAATGACAACACTTATTATATTCAATCTGCACTGACGGTCGCCGACCCTGATAAGCAGATTCAAGAAACGAGGTCTCTCAACAGAATTTCAGACTCATTCAAGAAAATAGTTGTAGTTCGGGATGACATCATTCCTAGCTACGATGATAAAGGGATATATTATATCGGAATTGAAGAGTTCCTTCTTCATTACATCGATACGATGGAATAATAGAAGGAACAAGTTGCAACAAATATTTATCTTTGTATAAATGAAAGGAATTATGAAAAAGATAGTTTTTCTCGATGCCGGCACGATTGCCAAGAACATCTCGCTTGACCCGATAAAGTCTTTGGGCGATTGTACGTTTTATGATTATACTTCTCATGGACAGATATTCGAGCGCATCAAGGACTGCGATGTCCTGATTGTGAACAAGACCAGGATAGGCAAGGAAGAAATCGACGCCGCTCCGAACCTGAAGCTGATTGCCGAGGCTGCCACGGGCGTAGACAACCTTGATGTCGCCTACGCTAAGTCAAAGGGAATTCCTGTGAAGAACGTCGCCGGCTATTCCACCGAAAGCGTTGCGCAGATCTGCTTCATGCATATTCTGGACTTGGTTTGCCACAGCGCTTACTTCGACCACTCCGTCAAGTCAGGCAAATACTCAAACGGCAACTGCTTCACTGACGTCTCCGTAAACTATTGGAACTTGAGGGAAAAGAAAATGGGAATCATCGGACTCGGACATATCGGCAGCCGCGTTGCTGAAATAGCAGCAGCCTTCGGGATGCTCATCAAGTACTACCCTACTTCAGGACTTGCCCATAGCGATATGTACCCGGCAGTCCCTCTTGAGCAGCTTCTTGAGGAAAGCGACGTCGTTTCTGTCCACTGTCCTCTGAACGACCGCACACGCGACCTTATCACCTACGAAAAGCTCAAGACAATGAAGCCGACAGCTTACATCGTCAATATGGCCCGTGGCGCCGTAGTCAATGAGGAAGATCTAGTCAGGGCGCTTAATGAAAACGTGATAGCCGGCGCCGCCGTCGATGTCTACACAAAGGAGCCGATCCCTATCGACCATCCCTATTTCGACGTAAAGGACCCATACAAACTGATGCTCTCCCCTCACATAGGCTGCACCAGCAATGAATCCCTTATCGAACTCGTAGCCAGAATTGCCGACAACATCCGTGGCTGACAACAAGAACAAGTGCCTCGTCTGCGACGCCGAGCTGGTCTATTACACCGAGCCCCGCAAGATGACCTGTATGCTGTGCGGGCGAGAGTTCGACTCCAACGTCGAATGTACCAACGGCCATTTCATCTGCGACGAGTGCCATTCCAGAAATGCGGTCGACTTCACATTGGCCTACTGCGCGAACACTAAGAGCCGCAACCCTATCGAGATCATCCAGTACCTTATGAACCAGCCATCTGTGCACATGCACGGACCTGAGCATCACGTCATGGTCGGAGCCTCGCTGCTCGCTGCGTATCACAACTGCGGAGGCGACATTGACTTGGATAAAGCGCTGCCAGAAATGAAGCGCAGAGGCTGCCAAGTTCCCGGAGGAGCCTGTGGATTCTGGGGCTGTTGCGGAGCCGGAGTCAGTGCAGGGATGTTCGTCAGCATCATCACCAAGTCAACGCCGCTCACGGCTGAACCCTGGGGCCTCAGCAACCTTATGACCTCCCGCTGCCTTGCAGCCATCGGAGCCGAAGGCGGTCCCCAATGCTGCAAGCGGGACAGCTTCATTGCCATCCGCGAGGCAGTAGCGTTCGTCAATGAGCATTTCGGCATTCAAATGGAGCTGCCTGACAAGATACGATGCACCTTCTCCCCATTGAACTCCCAATGCAAGGGTGCCGCCTGCCCTTTCAACTACGTCAGAACATCCAAACTCCGAATGTGAAGCATAATGCGACGATGTCGCTCATGGTCGACTGGTATGGATGATAGTACTTGACACCGATACCCATATATGAATTAACAAGTCCAAGCCCTGCGAATCCAAATCTCAATGTCGCATCTCCGTATAAATATGACCAATCGGACTTGAAGTATGTTGAACCGGATGACAAGTTCATTTCCAATCTGTAGTTCTTATTCTTGACGATGTTATATCCCAAATTCAATCCGAGTGTCCCCAAGACATCATAATTTTTCGTAGTTGAATGGTTGAACATTCCTACCGACAGTTCCACCGGAAGTCTTAATGAAAACCTGTTGTTGAATTTATATCCCGGAGATGCTGTCATTTCCATGAAGCCGAGATGACGCATATCCTTAATATTGGATCCGAATCTGGTTTCAACAGTATTCGACCAATGGCTTTCTTTTGCTATTTCTTGTGCATCGAGATTCGTTAAAAAAAGAGCAAAAGCAATAATAAATACTATTCGTTTTTTCATTGTTATGTTAGTTTGTTTAGTTCATAAAGATAATGCAATACTGTTTGAAATGCTGCATTTTCTTTTTTTAAAATTCACCTCTGCAAATCGATTACATAATGCCCAAAAAGCGCCGACTCTCGAACAGGGCCGGCGCTTTGCATTGAACAGGATAGATATGGATTAGATCTTGCCTCCGAAGTAGTCTGCATAGGCCTGGAGGTCGAGCAGGCCGTGGCCGGAGAGGTTGAAGAGGATGACCTTGGACTTGCCTTCCTCCTTGCATTTCTCGGCTTCGTGTATGGCGGCGGCGATGGCGTGGGTGGATTCCGGGGCAGGGATTATGCCTTCGCTCTGGGCGAAGAGCGTTCCGCAACGGAGGCACTCGTGCTGGTCTATGTCGACGGCGCGGATGACTTTGTCCTTGAGGAGCTGGCTCATTATGGCTCCGGCACCGTGATAGCGCAGGCCGCCGGCGTGGATGGCAGCTGGAACATAGTCATTCCCAAGGGTATACATCGGTATCAGCGGAGTCATTCCTGCAGAGTCGCCGAAATCGTAGCGGAAGGTGCCGTGGGTAAGCTTCGGACAGCCGGTGCTTTCGGCTGCGATGAAGTCGAACTTGCGTTCGCCTGCGAGCTGGTGACGAAGGAACGGGAGCATAAGGCCGCCGAAGTTGCTGCCGCCGCCGAAGCATCCTATGACGATGTCTGGATCTTCACCTGCCATTTCCATCTGCTTTTCGGCTTCCTGGCCGATGACAGTCTGGTGCAGCATCACGAAGTTCAAGACGCTGCCGAGAGTGTACTTGGTGTTTGGTCTTGAAACTGCAGTTTCAATGGCTTCCGAGATTGCCATTCCCAGGGTGCCAGGAGTGTCCGGATCCGCCGCGAGGAACTTTCTGCCGGCTTCGGTCAGATTCGAAGGAGAAGCGTGGACAGTGGCGCCATAGGTCTGCATCACATACTTGCGGTAAGGCTTCTGGTCGTAGCTGATGCGGACCATGAATACTTCCATGTTCAGCCCGAAATGCTTGGCTGCGATGGAAATGGCTGAGCCCCACTGCCCCGCGCCGGTTTCGGTGGTCAGGTTCTTGATGCCCTGTACCTTGTTGTAGTAAGCCTGGGCGAGAGCCGAGTTGAGCTTGTGGGATCCGACGGGCGAAACGCTTTCGTTCTTGAAATAGATGTGGGCGGGTGTGTCGAGAGCCTTTTCAAGGCCGATGGCGTGAACCAGAGGAGTCGGACGGTAGATCTTGTAAAGGTCGCGGACCTCCTCGGGAATCGGAATGAATTCCTCGGTGGCGAACTCCTGCTTTGCAAGTCCCTCTGCAAAGATCGGATACAGGTCCTCGGGCTTCATCGGCTGCTTGGTTCCCGGGTTCAACATAGGTTCGGTCTTCAGCGTATGGAGGACATTGTAGTAATGGGTAGGGATTTCTCTTTCAGTCAGGAGGAAACGTTTAGTGATTCTCATAATGAATTGATTTTAAATTGTTATTGTTGTTTGTCGTTTGTTTTGTCTCGTTTTTGATTGGGAAAGGTGAAAACGAAGAAACCCCTTGCGTGCGAACGCAAGGGGCTCTAATTGTTAATTACTATGATTAGTCTAAATTACACAAGCCAAGCGTCGCACTGATTTTCATCATTGCGCCACCACCAAGAGCTCATGTTAGACATTCTTTTCATATTCCGATAGCAAAGTTGGGAAAATAATTCTGTCGTTGTTAAGATTTGCGAAGTTTTTTTTCGACACCTTATATTAATAAAATCAATCTGGCAAGTCGGAAGGCTCCTTTTCAAGCTGGGTGCCGAAGCGGATGCTGCGCTCGGTGGAAAAGCCGTCGAAGAGTATGTTATAGGCGTTGTTCCTGATATCCACGGACTTGATGACGCCGCAGCCGAATACGGGATGCTTCACGACATCGCCTTCGGAAAAGAGGTTGTTCTTTAGGTTCAGCTCGTCGGTGTTGTCGTGGATGAAACGCATTGTCTTTTCTATCATTGCGCTGTCTAACGGATGGTCGTAGTCGATGGCGTCGCCTGCCTCGAAGATGAAGCGCGATGGAAGCTTATATAGGCCGTCGTTGCCAAGCCCCTCGGAATCAGACAGGAACAGACGTCCTTTGGCACGCGTCATGGCGACATAGCAAAGCCTCCTCTCCTCCTCCATATCCTCAGGGGTAAATGTCTTTCGCGACGGGAATACGCCCTCGTTCAAGCCGCACAGGAAAACGACCGGGAACTCCATCCCCTTTGCCGTGTGGACGGTCATCAGCTTGCAGCAGTCGTTGGTGTCGTCGTCTTCCTTGTCGAGGTTCGTCAGCAGGGCGACCTTCGCCACGAAGTCCTCCATCGATGCGTCGTCGTCCTTCGAAGCCTCGTCTATCCCCCGCTTGAGTTCCGCGACGTTGTCGAGCCGTTCCTGGTCTCCCTGCTGCCTCAGGTATTCTTCGTACCCGCTGCGGTCCAGCAACGTCTGCGTAGCATCGGAAAGCGACATCTTGAAATGCTCCTTCCGGACAAATTCGATGGAATCGATGTAACGCACAGCTCCTGTTCCCTTGAACAGAGGATTGCCGACAGTCTGCTTCAGCGTGTCGTATAGCGACATCCCTCTTTTCAATGCAAAGTCCTTCAGGAAATCGAGCTTCTTCTTTCCCATCTTGCGGGACGGGACATTCACCGTACGCAGGAACGCGATGTCGTCGCCCGAGGTGACCATCCGCAGATAGCAGATGATGTCCTTGATTTCCATTCGCGCATAGAACTCAGTGCCGCTGAAAATTTTGTAAGGGATGCTCTTTTTGATCAATGCCTCCTCCAGCGGCCGCGTGAGATAGTGCGCCCTGTAAAGGATTGCGCACTTCGAATATGGGAGGTTGGCAAGGTGGAACTGCTCGATGCGGCCTGCAACCCACTCGGCTTCCTCCTTCTCGTCTTTTGCGTGGTAGTAGAGTGGTTTGGGCCCGTCGCCGACGGTAGGAAGCAGGTGTTTCGGGAAGCGCGTGGCATTGTTCCGGATTATCTTGTCCGAAATGTCGAGGATCTGGCTGGTGGAGCGATAGTTCTTCTGCAGCTCGATGGTCTTGGAATCAGGGTAATCCTTGTCGAAATTCAGCAGCATCTTCAGGTGGGAGCCGCGCCAGGTGTAGATGGTCTGGTCCGGGTCGCCGACGATGAAGAGGTTGCCGTGTATGGCGGAGAGTATCTTGCCGATGGCGTACTGCTTCATGCTGACGTCCTGGAACTCGTCGATGAGGACGTACTGCATTATGTCCTGCCACTTCTCGCGGATGGCCGGGAAGTTTTCAAGGATATATGTCGTATAGTTTATCAGGTCGTTGAAATCGCAGGCGAAGTTCTTCTTCGTCTCGTATATGTACCTGAGAAAGATGGCATTGTCGCGGTCTGTCTCCGCCTCGAACTTCTCCTTGATCTTCTCGTCGTCGAGAAGCAGGATGTCGCCGATGTAGCCTTCTACTGTCATCTTCTTGGCTTCCAGGACATTGTCGATCGTCTTCTGATACGTGGTATCCTTCATCGTCAGGTGCATGTCCCCGAAGATCTTCTTGAGGATTTCCTTCTCGTCTTCAGTGTCGATGATGATGAAGTTCTTTGGAAAGTTCAAGACGTAGATTTCCTCCTTAAGGAACTGGACGCAGAAGGCGTGGAACGTGCAGATGTAGCCGAGGTCTAGGTCGCCTATCATCTTCCGCACGCGCGACTTCATCTCGTTGGCGGCGCGGTTGGTAAAGGTGACGCACAGGATGTTGCGAGGCGAAATGCCGAGCGTGGAAACAAGATAGCAGTACCGTGAAGTCAATGTCTGCGTCTTGCCGGTGCCTGGCCCGGCAATGACACGCACGTGCCCTTCGGTGGTCTGCACCGCGAGCTTCTGAGCTTCGTTGAGGTTATCGGTAAAATCGTCCATTGCTGCAGATGGCATTGGCCGAAGGCCTACCTGTTCTTCAGCAGGAATTCGTTGATCAATGCATCGGCCTCAGCAAAACAGATCTGCAAGTCGTCGTTGACAAGGGTGTAATCGAACTTGTTTGCGAAGCGCACCTCGACGCGCGCCTTCCTGATTCTTTCCTCGATGGCTTCGGGAGAATCCGTGCCGCGCTTTACAAGACGCGCGCGAAGGACATCTATGCTTGGAGCCTTGATGAAGACCGCCAATGCTTTATCCTTGAATATCTTCTTGAGGTTGATGCCGCCTTTGACGTCGACGTCGAAAAGAATTACGCTGCCTTTATTCCAGATGCGGTCGACTTCACTCTTGAGAGTGCCGTAGAATTTGCCGGGATAGACTTCCTGATACTCGACGAATTCACCTGCATCGATGCGTTTCCTGAACTCGTCAGCGCTGATGAAATAATACTCCCTACCGTTTTCTTCCGAACCTCTCGGATCCCTTGAAGTAGCTGAAATGGAGAACTCCAGTTGTGGAAAGACCTGCAACAAATGACCTACCACCGTGCTTTTGCCGGATCCGGAAGGAGCCGACAGAATGATTACTTTACCTTCCATAATTATTTTGTTCTGTAAAATTGAACAAATTTATCTATTTTTGCCGAAACAAAAAACATTTAAGATTATGGTTTCTTATAAAGAATTAGGTCTCGTCAATTCTCGCGAGATGTTCAAGAAGGCCGTAGACGGCGGTTACGCCATTCCCGCTTTCAATTTCAACAACATGGAACAGATGCAAGCCATCATTTCGGCTTGCGTTGAAACAAAGTCTCCGGTCATTCTCCAGATATCGAAAGGCGCGCGCCAATATGCAAACCAGACGATTCTCCGTTACATGGCCCAGGGCGGCGTAGAATATGCGAAGGAACTCGGATTCCCTGTTCCTATCGTCCTTCACCTTGATCACGGCGACAGCTTTGAACTCTGCAAGAACTGCATCGAATTCGGTTTCTCTTCAGTAATGATCGACGGCAGCAAGCTCCCTTACGAAGAGAACTGCAAGCTGACCAAGCAGGTAGTCGATTACGCTCACCAATACGATGTCACGGTCGAAGGCGAGCTCGGTGTCCTCGCAGGCGTCGAAGACGAAGTGCACAGCGAAAAGCAGCAGTACACCCGTCCTGAAGAAGTCCAGGATTTCGTTGGAAAGACAGGCGTCGATTCTCTCGCAGTCGCTGTTGGAACATCCCACGGCGCATACAAGTTCAAGCCTGGCCAGAAGCCTCAAATCCGTCTGGACATCCTGCACGAAATCGAGAAGATGCTTCCGGGCTTCCCTATCGTTCTCCACGGCTCGTCCAGCGTTCCTCAGGACATCGTCGCTGAAATCAACCAGTACGGCGGCAAGCTCGAGGCAGCCATCGGAATTCCTGAAGACCAGCTTCGCGAAGCGGCAAAGAGCGCAGTCTGCAAGATCAACATCGACAGCGACAGCCGTCTTGCCATGACCGCTGCCATCCGCAAGGTGTTCGTTGAACATCCTGAAGAATTCGACCCTCGCAAGTATCTGGGTCCTGCACGCGACAAGATGAAGGAACTATACATGCATAAGATCATCAACGTTCTCGGATCGAACGGCAGAGCATAAAAATTTACGCCTTATGATATTGAACGGCTCTGGATTTCAGGGCCGTTTTTTTTTGCACAAAATGGAAATGTTTCCCATTTGATATTATTTCATCTTAGTTTAGTCCGATTTCGTAAATTACAATCATAAATGCATTATCTTTGAATTGTTATAATATAGACCATACTATATGTCTCTATCCATCGACTACCGCGCCCTTTCATGCAAAGCATTGGCGGCAATCGCCATAATAGCGTCCATTGCCATCACATTCAGCTGCACCAAGGAAACCTTGCTTGAAGTTTCGAGCACGACTGCTTCTTTGGAAAGAAGTGCAGGCACTTCCATGAGCGTTTCCGTCACGGCGAACAAGCCTTGGACGGCCACGTCCAGCGCTTCTTGGCTCACCCTGAATGCGGCGTCCGGAGAGGCGGGAACATTCACGATAAATTGTTCATACACCGAAAATCCTGACATTCATGACCGTATGGCCACCGTCACTGTGGTCTGCCAGGAGGTGACCAGGACAATAAATGTCACCCAGGCAGGCCGAAGGCTCGAAGTCTCGCTCAGCGACATTACTCTCACTTCATCGGCCGGCAGCAGCGACACCATGACCATCACGACAGGCGATGCCTGGTCCATGACCGCAAGCGGCACCAAGAGTGCCGGCTGGCTCTCGATAGAGCCTTCCAGCGGAGCAGCCGGAACGTTCACCATCACCATCAAAGCCACTGAAGAGAATACAGGTTACGATGAACGCAATGCGTACGTCACTTTCAAGGTGGGAAGTGTCAGTTCCATCGTAACAGTCACACAGAAGCAGAAGGATGCCATCATCCTTCAAAAGGACAGGGTCGAGATGCCTGCCGAAGGAGGATCGTTCGACGTAACCCTGCAAAGCAATGTAAAATATGCCGTAACCATCCCGGAAAGCTGCAAGTCCTGGATTGGCAGGATCCAAGGCAAGGGCCTCGTATCATCCACCGAAAGCTTCACTGTCAATGCCGGCACTGAAGACGGAAGCAGGGAGGGAAGCATCATATTCAGCGACGCCGCAAGCGGAGTCTCAGATACTTTGTTCGTATTCCAGACACAGGTAGACAAGCTGCTGCTCGATGGTGAGACTGTCAATGCCCCGGCTGCAGGAGGCAGCATTGAAGTCAATGTAAAGGCCAACATAGACTATTCGGCTCAGCTCGTCGGTTCACCTGACTGGCTGAAGATCGCGACTACGAAGGCAGTGAGGCAGGATAAGATTTACCTGCTTGCCGCTGCGAACGGCACCTACGGCGAAAGAAGCGCAGTGCTTCGCGTGACAGGCGGCTCGATATCCGATTGGATAACGGTCACTCAACTGCAGAACAACGCATTGATCATATCGAGGAAAACGGTTGAGATGCCTCAGGCGGGAGGTCTCTTCGACGTGGAAGTCAAGTCAAACATCAAGTACTCCTACAAGGTGGAGGATGGAATCCCTTGGATCCGCTTCACGACCACCAAATCGCTAGTTTCAAATGTTCTCGAATTCGGAGTATATGCAAATACAGGGTACACGGACCGCACTGCAGCCATCGTCTTCTCAAGCGACGAGGATGCCTCCTTGAAGGACACGGTCTGGGTAAATCAGGCAAAGCTGAAGCACCTGAGCATCGATCCCCGCTCTGTGACCTTCGAGAAGGCAGGAGGCAGCATCGAAGTAAAGGTCAGCGCGAACGTCGAATGCGCAGCCACCATCATCAAGGGAGCCGAGTGGCTCGCCAAGGCAGCCTCGAATGGGCAGGACGAGAATGCCTTCACCTTCACGGCGGCTGAAAACAAAGATTACGATCCGCGTCAGGCGAAGGTGGCATTTGTGGAAAATGGCGGGACATTGACTGACACTCTTACGATTGTACAAAAGGAAGCCACATTCTTCTCGCTGTCGAAGCACAGTGCAGAGCTTGGTTCAGACGGAGGGGCAGTGGAAGTGGAGGCGAACACAAACCTTTCCTACAGCGTTGTCATCCCGAATGATGCGGCATGGATTACGGAAGCCGCTTCGAAAGGGCTCGTCAAGAATGCACATACCTTCTCCGTTGCGCCTAACACGACTTTCAAGTCGCGCGAGGCGGCTGTTCTGTTCAAGGCAGACACCGGAACGACTATGGACACATTGAAGATCGGCCAGGCCCAAAAGGACGAATTCAGGCTGGAAACCGGCGACTTGTCGCTCGCAGCAGCAAACGGAGAGGGAGAAATCAGAATCCTTTCAAATATCGGTATTTCGCTTTCGACATCCTTCAACTCGGGATGGCTTACAGTTCAGTCGCCTGTTTCCACTGTTCACGACGACGGCCTGACTGAATATGTATATAAGGTCAAGGCATCGGACAACGCAACGATAGCGATGAGGTCTGCCATCGTGCCATTCAAGTCAGCAGACGGCAACAGGACTATTTCGGTTTCGGTAGCCCAGAATGGCGCCAAAGTATATCTTGCATTGGAATCCCAGAATGCCGTATCGGTAGCACATGAAGGAGACAATGTTACGGTAAATATCCTGACCAACGGCAGCTGCACTTCGTCCATCCCTTCAAATGCAAGCTGGATCTCAAGAACGACAAAAAGGTCAAACGGCAATTCATACACTGAGTCTTTCCTTGTTGCAAGAAATTCCACCATCAGCTCCAGGTCGGCTATCCTGACCTTCACAAGCGTGGAGGACAACAGCCTATCATTAAGCGTATCAGTAACACAGAACGGAGAGGATGCCTTCCTGACGCTGCTTACCGGAGCCCAGATTACAGTTGCATCGTCCGGACAGAATGCCTTCATAATATTCTCGACCAACGACAGCTTTACGGTGGCAGAGAATTCTGGAGGTTGGATCACTGCCGGGACCGAGTCGATATCAGGCAACACGGTCACGAAATCATTTGACTTCGCAGAAAACGAGGCCTTGGCTGAGAGGACGGCAACGATAGTCATAACGAGCGTCCATAACGCTTCTGCATCCGCATCGATAGCCGTAAGGCAGAGAGGAGCAGAGGTTTACATACAGCTTTCTTCGGACGCGCAGACCATGATGGATGCAGCCGGAGGCAACGCTTCAGTCACATTCAAGACAAATGGGGAATGGGGATACGAAATATCCGCTTCAGGCTCCTCATGGATTACATCAGGGCAGACAAGCGTTTCCGGAAAGACATACACGCAGTCATTCGCCGTCGCCCAGAACGGTTCGATCTTACAACGCACCTCCGACATAACGTTCAAAAGCAAGTCAGATGGCAGCAAGTCCTTTACAGTTACCATAATACAGGAAGGAGCAGGAATCTATCTGACAAGGACGTCGGAAGCCTCGGTTTCCATTGCCGCGGCAGGAGGTGGCACCACTGCAATCCTATCGTCGAACGACGATTTCACCATTGAGACAACTTCCGCCTGGGTGACTGCAGGTACCAGGACCGTCAGCGGAACCAGCTGCACGCAGCCGTTTACGGTGGCAGAAAACGCTTCCACCACTGCACGCACCGCCACCGTGACCTTCAGGAGCGTGAATGACAAGAGCATCACAGCTTCCATGTCGATAGTCCAGGCAGGGGCCGACGTCTACTTCAACCGCACATCAAATGCTGCCGTTTCTCTTTCCGCATCCGCAAGCGCTTCTACCGTCACATGGTCGTCAAATGCCGGCTGCACCGTCTCGATTCCATCCTCCGACACTTGGCTCACGGCCGGTACAGTCACACAGTCCGGCACGAGCTATTCACTCCCTCTGAATGTATCCGCCAACAGTTCGACATCTTCACGCAGCGCCGTTGTGACCTTCAAGAGCACGGCCAACTCGAGCCTCTCATTCACAGTCACCGTAACACAGGCGGGAGCTGCCGCATATCTGACTGCATCCCCTGCCTCTTCCACAATAGCAGCCTCAGGCGGCTCCATTGCAGTCTCCATAAGTTCTAATGTAACAGTTTCCTACACCATCGACGGCTCCTGGATTGCATATTCCGGCAAGTCAGGCAGCACATATAGCTTCACGATTGCGGCAAACGCTGCCACTTCCACCCGCTCGGGATCCATCACATTCTCCAACTCAGGAAGTTCTCCGACAGCTACCGTCGCAATAACCCAGTCGGCAGCCTCGGTATCGACAGACGACCATACCGACGGCGCTGTCAAAATGATCTACACTCACACGGCCGGCAACGGAATCCCCATCATCATAATGGGCGACGGCTACAGCCAGACAGATATCGACAACGGCTCTTTCGACACCCACGCAGCCAAGGCAATGGACAACTTCTTCGCCGAAGAGCCATACACGACTTACCAGAATCTCTTCGACGTCTATCGCGTGGAAGTGGTCTCTGCGTCGAGCGGAATCAGCTCGAACGGTTCTTCCTCTAAGCTCCACACATATATTCCCGACCCAACCAGAAGCACTGAAATCGACGTCAGCGATAATTTTTCCGGCGTCTTCAGCTACATGGGAAAAGTCGGCTACAGTATATCAAGCGGCAATCTGCTAGTAGTAGTCATTATGAACGACAACACCTATGCAGGTACTACTTGGATGTATTCCAATAGACTGTCTATCGCCTTGTGCCCTGTAATCTACAACTATACCTCCACCACATTCGCCCAGGTGATGCAGCATGAGTCAGGCGGCCACGGCTTCGGGGGACTTGCCGACGAATATGGAGATTCCGGGAGCATTTCAGAAAGCGAGATAACCGATTATCGCAATTACCAAAGCAACTATGAAATGTACATGAATGTCGATTTCACGAGCGACACCACGAAAGTGCTTTGGTCAAAGTTCATCTACGACTCAAGATATGCCAACGATGGCTTGGGAATTCACGAAGGAGCATGCACATACGCGAGGGGAGCATACCGCCCAACTAACAATTCCATAATGAGGGACAATTCTGGAGGATTCAACGCCCCGAGCCGCGAAGCCATTTACAAAGAGATAATGAAGCGAGCCTATGGAAGCAGCTGGACCTACAGTTACGAGGCATTCGTCACATACGATGCCAAGAACCGCAAGACCGCCAGCATCATTAAGTCGAACGCCCCTTCCAATTCGACCAGTACAGACTTCAGGCCATTCGCTCCGCCGCACATAATCATCAAGTAGATGTCGACCTTCGACGTTGATACGAAAAAAGCCCGCACTTCGTGCGAGCTTGCCGTGACCCCTATAGGATTCAAACCTACAACCGGCTGATCCGTAGTCAGCTGCTCTATTCAATTAAGCTAAGGGGCCGAATATAAAGGATTTGCCCTTAAGGGTTATTCCTGAGTTCCCTGTTCTTCGTCAAGGAGGACCCTGCCGCCGACTTTCTTGTCCTTGATGCGGGCCTTCTTTCCGGTGAGGTTACGCAGATAGAAGATTCTTGCGCGACGTACCTGTCCGGCCTTGACAACCTGGAAATCGGTAATGAAAGGAGAATAAAGAGGGAAAATCCTCTCGACTCCTATCCCGTTGGAAATCTTGCGAATGGTGAAGGTCTGTGTGCGGCCTGCGCCCTTGCGCTGGATAATGACTCCACGGAATGTCTGGAATCTGTCCTTGTTCTCTTCCTTGATTCTGTAAGTTACAGAAACAGTGTCACCTGCCTTGAATACAGGAAATTCTTTCTTCTCTGAAGCGATAGCTGCTTCTGCAATTTTCATGAGTTCCATTTCCCAATGCTTTAATTTGTGCAACGTCATGAGTTTCTACACCTCGAGAGCGGTTGCTGTTTTTGATTTTTGGATTGCAAATGTAGCAATATTTTATTGTTAAGCAAAAAATCTTGACATTTTACCAAATAAAATGACCTTTTGCCGATGCCTTGTTGCCCGCGCCATCCACCACCGTGACATAAATCTCGTGAGACTTGCCGCGAGTCCATCTGTCAGGGTCGAGCACGACGGTTATTCTTTCGCCTCTAATTGTGCTGAGAGCCCACTTGCCGTCAATCTCGATCCTATAGTCCGAGATGCCGGAGAATTCATCCTTTGCCCTGGCATAAATTCTGTTGCCTGTCTTCAGTTTAGCCTTTTCATTGAAGCTGAACGAAATGACAGGCGCGATGGAATCGACTGCCACATAATAGGTCCCGAACGACCCGACCTTGGCCGTCACTCCATTTCCGTTCCAGGAGCCTCCTATCGGATCCGGATCGCCCTTTCGGTCCTTTCGCACTATCATGGCCTTGCTGCGCAGCGAGGCCGGAACGTCCGGGGCCTCAATGCTGAGCTTCGCCGCCGTGCTGAGCGGAATGTTCCTGTCTCCAAGTTCCCATACCGGCGACCATACGTTTTCCTTGGGATTCTGCGCACCGCGATCCGGAGTTGCCGTGAACCACATGGACCTGTAAAGTCCTGCTGCAGGAATTGAGAGCGTGATTCCCTTGTCCTGATAGACATTGGGCACGTTCCAGATAAGTGCCTTCCTTTTCAATGCCACGCTACCTGCTTCTTCGAAGCTCCGAGCCTTGACATTCTCACTGCGCTTAACATTGAAGGCCACTATGCTGGAATTGCCGTATTGGTCCGAAGCTATCACGGAAAGCCTGTGGGTCGATGTGTCTCGAAGGACCACGATACCGCTGTCGGAACATCTGATGTGAGATGCAAGGGCATTTCCGGGCTCCAACCAGGTCTTGACCATGTCCGGCCCGCCGTCGACATTGTAGCTGCACTCACGCAAGCTCTTGATGGACCTGCCGTTGGCAGTCGGGATTTCCCCTACCTCAAACCTGAATATGGTCGCCGTGTCAAGCTTGACCTGATATATTTCAACAGCCAGCTTTCCGGTGGTGCCGTTCTGCCTGTCGACTGCGTCTATCCCAACGTAGGACTTTTCAGGAAGGTATACAGTCTTTCCCCTGCCTGCGAAATCAGGCGACTTGAAGCCTTCTATGAAAGCCGTTTCCGGTATTCCGGTAGAATCGGCAAAAGAATAGAAGTTCACCCTCCGGATTTCAGGCCTGATGTCATCCTTAACGACATAATAGTCTCTTTCTATGTAATTTATCGGCACGTCATCCTTGTCGTGCAGCTCAAGATGAAGATGAGGTGCTGCAGACGCCCCTGTCGACCCGACATATCCGATCACATCGCCTTGCTTGACAGGGAAATCCGAGGCCGTAAACCAAAGGTTAACGGAGAAGCTCTCCTTGGCGTACTGCTCCTTCCTGACCAGCTTGGCGATGGCTGGAGTGAAATGGTCAAGGTGTCCGTAAATGGAAGTCGTACCGTCTGGATGCTTGACATACACTGCATTGCCGAACCCTGTCGGAGAAACGGAGATGCGAGATATATACCCGTCCATTATGGAATGGGCAGGATCGCCGACCTTGCCGCCGACTCGGAAGTCAAACCCCTGATGGAAATGGTTGCTGCGAAGTTCGCCGTAAGTTCCTGCAAATGAAACAGGCAGATCCAAAGGCAGCTGCGGCTTCTGCTGTGCCGACAATGAAATGCAAAAAGCCGTCAGCAGTATTCCCATTGCGGCTATCTTAATTATACTTCTGCGCATCGATCTATTAATCCTTATCCTTGTCGAACATGCCCTTGAATTGGTCGAAGAAAGACTTCCTGTCGTTTGCGTCTGGCTGCGGGATGAAGTTCGGCGACTCGCCCAGCTTGTCGAGAAGGACCTTTTCGTCCCTGGATATTCTCTTTGGCACCCAGAGCTGGACATAGATGTTCAAGTCTCCGTTGCCGTATCCATTTATGTCGGGTATGCCTTTGCCGCGTACCCTCAGAATCTTTCCAGGCTGCGTTCCAGGATCGAGCTTGATGCGGATCTTTCCGTCGACTGTCGGTATCTCCTTGGTACAGCCTGCGATGGCTTCCGAAATGGAGAGGAAAAGAGGATAGATGATGTCGTTGCCGTCACGAGTGAGCAACTGGTCCGGTTCCTCCTCTATCACGACGAGCAGGTCTCCGTTCACTCCGTTGTTCTTGGCGGCGTTCCCTTTGCCTCTGATGGTAAGCTGCATTCCTTCCACTGCGCCTGCGGGGATGTGGAAAGAAATCTCCTCAGCCGAGCGCACGACTCCTGCCCCATTGCAGGAACGGCAAGGATTGGTGATGACCTTCCCTTCTCCGTGACATGCAGGACAAGGCGAAGATGTCTGCATCTGTCCGAGGATGGTGTTCGCTATCCTGGTAACCATGCCGGTACCGTTGCAGGTCGGGCAGACCTTGATGTCGGCATCGCTGCGGGCTCCGCTGCCATGGCAGGCGGCACAAGGCACAAGCTTGTTTATCTTGACGGTCTTGTCGACGCCGTGCATTATTTCAGACAGCGTCAGCTTTACGCGGATACGGATGTCGGAACCGCGTTGAACACGTTTTCCTCCACGGCCACCGCCGAAATTGGAAAACGTGCCGAATGCGCCGAAAGGATTTCCGTCGTCTGACCCGCCGCCGCTGCCGTAAGCGCCGCCGAATGCGCCGCCGAATATGTCACCGAAGCGGTCGAAAATGTCCTGCATGCTGAATCCGCCGGATCCGCCGAATCCCTGTCCGCTGTTGTTCAGTCCGGCCTCGCCGAACTGGTCGTACCTTGCCTTCTTGTCAGGATTGCTAAGCACTTCATAGGCTTCAGCAGCCTCCTTGAACTTCTCCTCCGCTTCCTTGTTCCCGGGGTTTCGGTCAGGGTGGTATTTCAAGGCCATCTGGCGATAGGCCTTCTTTATCTCATCCGGCGTGGCGTTTTTAGTGATGCCAAGCACAGCATAGTAATCTTTACCAGCCATAAAAGTATCTCCTTATTATAAAAGCGATTATATTCCTATAACCACTTTAGCATATCTAATTATCTTTCCATTGAGAGTGTATCCCTTCTGGATCACCTCAACTACCATGTTCTTCTGTTTCGGATCCGGAGCAGGAATCTGGGCTACGGCTTCGTGGTAATCGGTATCAAAAGTCTCTCCGACAGCCTTGATTTCAGCGACGCCCTTCGTTTTCAGGTAATCGGTGAGTTTCTTGTAAATCAACTGGGTGCCGTCGATGCATTCCTGGCTGCTGTTGGTTTCCCCAAGAAGCTTCAGGGCGTGTTCGAAATCGTCAAGCACTGGAAGGATGCCCTTTATTACATCCTCGCCGGCAGTGGCGACAAACTCAAGGCGTTCCTTGGAAGTGCGGCGGCGGTAATTGTCGAACTCCGCTACCATCCTCAGGTACTTGTCGTTTGTCTCGGCTGACTTCTTCTTCACGTCTTCCAGTTCCTTCAAGGCATTCTCCAGTTCCTTCCTGGAATTATCAAGTTCCTTCTGGGCGCGCTTTTCCTCTTCCTTGGCCTCCTTTCCCTTCCTTGCATCCTTCGCCTCGTCCTTCTTCACTTCATTGCGCGCTTCAGCTGCAGCATCCGCCTTGGCCGTAGCTTCGTTCTGTGTAGGAGTTCCTTCGGTTTCCTGGACCTTGCTGCCTTCCCTGGTATCTTCAGTCTCGTTCATGTCTGTATTTTTGTTTTATTAGCGCAAAGGTAATGACAAATTGTTTGCCAGCGGACTTGCATAGACAAATTGGCATATTTTTTATAACTTTACACGTACATAAAAGTCATTGCTATGAAATGCGCTCTATTCTTCGGGTCTTTCAACCCGCTGCACGTCGGCCATCTTGCCATAGCCGAATACCTTCTCAACGACTGTGACGTAGACGAGGTAAGGCTTGTCGTCTCACCTCAGAACCCTTTGAAGGCAAATGCAGACATCTCCGACAAGGAAGTGCTTCAAGAGGCCAGGAAACGCCTCGATTCCGTTTGCAAGGCCATTGCCAAGACCGGCCTTGACCTCAAGGTCAGCGACATCGAGTTCCATCTGCAAAAGCCATATTACACCATCAAGACGCTTGCCGCCATCCAGGAAAAGGAGCCGGGCACGCAGTTCGTCATGGTCATGGGTGCGGACAATCTGTCAATAATGAAGCGCTGGTTCAAGTGGGACGAAATCCTCTCCACTTACGAAGTCTACGTCTACCCGCGGCCAGGCTATGACGGCAAGGCCATAGCCGAGGAGTACAACCGCATGGACTACCGCTTCCGCGTCACTTTCCTGGACGCCCCCACTTACGACATCTCATCCACACAGATCCGCGATGGCGAAGCTGAAGGCAGGGACATGAGCAAGTTCAAGGCTTGAAAAAAATCATCATAATAATCATGTGCGCTATCGCATCAATCAATCTAAGCGGACAGGAGAAGGCCCGCAAGGCTGCCGCAGCCGGCACTTTCTACCCAGCCGACAAGCTTTCAGCCATTCAGATGCTTTCCGAATGTTTCGGAATGTATCCGGGCAAGACCCCAGACCAAAGCCTGGTGGCGGTGATCGTCCCCCACGCCGGCTGGGTGTTCTCCGGACCCGTTGCAGCTTCGGCTTACGCCCTTGTGCCTGCTGAAAAGAAATTCGACCACATCTTCCTGATAGGGCCAAGCCACAATGTCTTCCTTCAGGGAGCTTCCATCGACACCGGATTCGGCTATGCCGAGACTCCTCTTGGCAATGCCAGGATCGACTCCGGATTCGGAGAGCAGCTGATCAAGGAGAACAGCTGCTTTTCATATTATCCCGAAGCCCACAAAAATGAGCATTGTCTTGAGGTCCAGCTGCCTTTCCTGCAGTTCCATCTCAGTTCAATGCCTCCCGTAGTGCCGATCATCATCGGGTGCGAAGACATGGAGGTCATCAGGGAAGTTGCCGCTGCGCTCAAGCCATTCCTTAACGAAAGGAACCTTTTCGTAATAAGCAGCGACTTTTCGCATTACCCGAATTATCAAGACGCCGTCGACGTCGACGGACGCACCGGAAAAGCCATCGAGAGCGGTTCATTGGACAAATTCGTCCAGGCTTTGGACGACAATGCGGAAAGGAATGTAAGGAATCTTGCCACAAGCGCATGCGGACAGACGGCGATAGCCGTCCTGATGTGCATGACCGCCGGCAATCCCGAATACAGGTATCGGCACGTGGAATACCGCAATTCCGGAGACTCCAGCTTCGGAGGCAAGGACGAAGTTGTGGGCTATCACTCCTTCGCCATAACTTGCAGCGACCCCGAAGAAGAGGGCAAGCAGGGGAAAAATGGAGACCCGGTGGGAGACTTTTCCCTGACTGAAGCTGAAAGATGCGCACTGCTCCGAATTGCGCGGAAATCCATCACGAACAGGTTGGAACGAAGCAATGCACCTGGCTACGAAGGAATGGAGCTGGACGGAGCATTGAAAGAAAAGTGCGGAGCTTTCGTGACGCTGGACGAACACGGCGAACTGAGAGGCTGCATAGGACATTTCGGCAGCGACGTACCGCTTTACAGAGTGGTCGACTCCATGGCGAAGGAAGCTGCCTTCGAGGATCCGAGGTTCATGCCGCTCCGCCAGGACGAGCTGAAGGACATCGAGATTGAGATTTCGGTGCTGACGCCGATGAAACGCATAAAAAGCGCGGACGAATTCACGCTGGGCAAGCAGGGCATCTATATGGAGAAGAACGGCCGCGGAGGCACATTCCTGCCTCAGGTCGCCGAAGAGACCGGCTGGACGAAGGAAGAGTTTCTCGGACATTGCGCCGCCGACAAGGCCGGGATCGGCTGGGACGGCTGGAAGACGGCCTACCTTTACACCTATGAGGCGCTGGTATTCAAGGAGAGATAAATCATGAAAGAGGGAAAGTACGGATCCGGGAGACTCTTTGTAAAGGAATCTTCCTGGTATCATATCGAAGACGGGAAGGCCGTGTGCGAGCTATGCCCGCACGGATGCAGGATTGCTGATGGCGGTCACGGACTGTGCCGTAGCCGTGTTTTCAGCGAAGGCAAGCTCAGAGCCACATCCTACTCGCATCCATGTGCGGTAAGCATCGACCCGGTGGAGAAAAAGCCCCTGCTGCACTTCCACCCCGGCAGCCAATGCTTCTCTCTTGCCTCGGCTGGATGCAATCTATCCTGCACGAACTGTCAGAACTCCGAGATTTCGCAGGTGGCTCCCGGGGAGACGCAGTACGTCACTCTGCCTCCTGAAGAAGTGGTCGAATCGTGCAAGGCATCGCATTGCCCTTCGATAGCCTATACTTACACGGAGCCCCTGACCTGGTACGAATATATGTACGACTGCGCATCCTTGGCGCACGAGGCTGGCATTGAAAACATACTGGTTTCTGCCGGTTACGTGAACGACGAGCCCCTACGCAGGATCTGCGGGGTGATAGACGCGGCTAACATCGACCTTAAGTCCTTCAGCGACGAAATCTACAGGCGCATCTCGCACGGTTCGCTGAAGCCCGTTCTCCACACGCTGGAGGTGATGCGCGACGCCGGCGTCTGGCTGGAAATCACGAACCTGCTGATTCCCGGGGTGAACGACTCTCCCGAACTGCTGGCTTCGATGTGCAAGTGGCTGGCTTCAAACGGATTCATTGACACTCCCCTGCACTTCAGCCGTTTCTTCCCGATGTACAGGATGCCGGACGCACCGGTCACCCCGCTGGAATCGCTGGTAACAGCTGCGGACATAGCCCGTAAGGCCGGGCTCCACTATGTCTACATAGGCAACGTCTACGAAATCGAAGGCGAAAACACATCCTGTCCTTCCTGCGGCAAGTTGCTTGTCCGCCGCGACGGCTTCAAGGTCTTCGAGAACCACATCGTCAAGGGCGAGGCCCCGGATTCCGGCAGGTGCCCGTTCTGCGGGGCGGAAATCAACGGCAGCTGGTAAGGCTATATCGTCTCCTGTTTTCAAATATTTGCGCCGCTCGTTCAGGCCCCGTTCAAAACCGATATTATAAATGGCACCTTCCAGCCGGATCAGGTCCAATTCATCATCCTTAAAAGGAAGATCATACATTTGCCCGACAATGCCACGCACCCCTCTCCGCCAGCGTCTGAGCATAAAGCCCGGAGGAATGCTCCTTTACCGCGCCGAACGGCCCGCTGACAGCAATGGCTGCGAACTTACCTGCCGCATCGCTTCCCTTCTGGGTGTAAAGATCCGCCACCAGGGTGATTCCGAAACAATTCTTGAATGTGACCTTTCGATGGTACAACTTGTCGCTCTGCGGGAAGACCTTGTACCAACGAGATGTCAAATTCAGTTGTTGCATATCAGTATCGTCATTTGTTGATGTATTCGATACTGCAAAGATATGTCTTCACGGCACCCTATATTGATATGTATTACTGGAATATCTACCATTTTTACGCATCAGGCAGCCCGCATCGTCCGCTATGCCATCATGACAAAAAAAGAGGGTGACCGAGACCACCCTCACGTACACAAAACTATACTGACTAACCAATCAACCTAAAACATTCTCTTATCAAACGATGAATCCAGATTGCCCAACACAGGGCTTATCTCAGGATATTTTCCACCCTGGAGCGTAGTTGCGCGGAGGAATGATACCTTCCACAAACCGTCAGGGTCCTTTATTGCAGAGAGATAATCCGCAGCTTCGGAAGACTTGCCAAGGCGCGAGCAGACGACTGCACTCATCCAATCCTCCATTCTCGAATCGATCAGGTCATCGTAAGGTTTTCCGACTCCGAGGTTGTGCGGCCACTGCCTCGCCTCTTCCAGATATCCGAGGGCCTTTGAATACTGATGCCTGTCCGCGGCAGCCGCTGCAAGGTGCAGCTTGACGTCGCGGTACATCACCCTGCTGCCTGATTGCCCTTCGAAAGGCAGGATCCTGATCTCCTTCAGGACTGCATTCGCCTTCTCATACTGTCCGGACTTCATAAGCGTCTTCAGGTATGTGTCGCCGATGTGGAAATTGTCCTTGTGGCTCTTGTAGAACGGAGCCAGAACAGAGATGGCATCCTTGCATCGATTTGCAGCGATGTAGTATTGCCCAAGCCTGTTCGCATATCTCCATTGCTCCGGATCGAGCCTGATGGCAGTCTTGATATCCTCAGGATCGTTCGACAAGTCGAAGCGGTATGCGTAAAACGGCGCATAAGGTACATCTTCCAACCCTTTCACCATCTCCAATGCTTCCTTCTCGTCACCGAGATAACCATAAAGGGAGGAGAGCAGGTAACAGCTCTTCCATCCTCCTCCGTTCTCCATCGACCATTTCAGCGTTTCAATGCTTTCCACTCTGAACGGGAACACGAAATCAATGCCAAGCGTTTCCGCATCCTTGATTGCAGAAGCATCCTTTTTCAGGAAGGCGGTCCATATTGCCGTAAGCGCGTTCGGTTCCGGACAAGCTTCAAGCAATCGCGTCGCCTTTACATCCTCGCCTATTCCGTGATAGCCGGCAGCAGCCTCAAGATAATCCTGCCAACGCATTTCTTCCTGGATGCCGTCGGCAAGCTGCGATTTGGAAATACCACCTTTCAAGTATCTTTCGAAGCTTATGAAATGATTCAGCGGATCGAGCTTTCCTATCTGCTCCAAATACTTGTCGGACTCGCATCCAAGAGCGGAGGCGCACAGATACTGCATCTCGATTCCGGAAATGTTGTAGGCATTGCCGACTATGCTCCTCTCCGCATAAGCGGCAGCCCGTTCGAATTCTCCCTTGGCATAATATATACGGCTTATCTGAGTGCATGAAGCGCTCCTCAGCTCAGGTGTGATGGCTGCCACCTCATATCTGTCAAGTGCGTCATATACCTTCCCAAGACATTCCGCAGCCTGTGCGGATACGTAATTCCCCTGAGGGTCGTACTGGTCAATGCTGAGCGCACGGGAACCATAGTCGAAAGCATCCTTGAAATCCCCCTTCCGAAGCGACAGCATCGCCTTCAAGTCGAGGGAAGGAATGAAATTGGAGTCAAGCGCAAGGGACGAGTCTACATAAGCCTCAGCCTGGACATAATTTCTCATTCCTGCACAATACTTTCCGTACTCGTACTGACATTCGGCCGTCTGCCGGTCGTAGTCTTTCGGGATTGCATTCGGCCTGTCAAGTTCCTTAGTGTCAGAGGTCCATATCTCACATCTGTCAAGTATGATCCTGCAAGGCTTTGATCCGCTTGCCAGTTCGAATGTCCGATGGAACGGCTCAGCCACCTTGACATCCACCTCGGAGGATGCCAGTTCATTGCCTTTTCCGTCCAAGACAGACATCTTTCCCTTCGCATTCTCAAGCGGATAGAAATCCACTTTCAGCGAATTCCCTGTCAATGCGACATTCACCGCTCCATTATAGGAGACATCACCCACCGCTCCGATCGAAGAGAATGGGAACCAGTATTCGCTGTACCTGTCAGTGCCAAATGGAGTGAACAAGAACTGCTTGTAAGGCGTAAAAAGGCTTTCATAAAGGTTCTGGTTCAGAAGACGTCCGCTCTGCAGCTCGACATACTGGCCTTTGTTGTCGGTCAGCAGCTCGCGCCAGATGTCTCCTTGGCCGGATTTTGCCCAAGAGAAAAACTTCCTTCCGATTTTCTGGTCCCTGTCGGCCATTTGCATCATTCCAAAGTCTTCAGACTGGTAGTAAGCTCCAAAATACCCTCGCTGCGACCCGCCGGGATGGAACGACTTGTCTACTCCGAAATCGAGCTGGCTGTACTTCGAAAGATCCTTGCCGACCTCATGGTCGACAGGATACTCATCTACTTGTCCCCAATGCGCTATGGAATACGATGCAGGATAGATTATCTCCAGATCCTCCGTAGCCTTTACGCCGGAATTGAACCACGTGTAATACGGCTGGAATGAACCAGAGCCGTTATGCCAGAAAGTCCTTGTCATCAGCCATCCCTTGTCCTTCGGCAGATTGATTTCCACTGTCCAAGTCGTCCGGGAAAGCATCTCGAAGACTCCGATGAAGCAACTTACGCCTCCGTCCGGATTCTTGGAGAGCAGATAGTTCACCGGAAACGCGCAGGAAGGCGCATGGCCTATGATCCCGAAATTGAACTCCATCCCCCCGCTTGTCCATGGTCCTCTGAGGGAGATGTCCCTGAACTTGATGACGTCATTGTCATAGAACATTTCCTTGCCTGTCCTCTTGTCGACAATCGACCAGATCTTGCCGCCTATTTCAGGAAATATCCTGACACGCAGGAAGTCATTCTCCAATACGACCATCTTCCAATGTCTTTCGACAGGAGTGAACGAATAGGAGTCGTATCTGAAATAAGGATAGATACCGCTCTTGTTAGGTACTGGATCAGGATCGCCGAATGGATAGGTCTTGCAGACAGTATCCTTCTCGGTCACCGTCTGCGCCATTCCATTGAAGGAAATCGCCAACAAAATCAGCGTGATGATTCTAGCGTGGTTTTTCATATTGCATCACATTTATTTGATGATTGTCTTGAAAAGGACGGCAGGCTTGTGGAAGTCGGGGGACTTGTCGTCAGTGCCCTTCAACGAATACCAGTTGACCGATCCATCGGGACGGAAATCCGCTCTGAAGATTCCCATATAAAATCCTTTGGACAAGTCGACTCCAAGATCCTCAATTTCCTTCTTGGAGAAGATTGCTATCACAGTGTAGGAATCCTTCCTCGTTTCCGTAATGGTCTTCAGGGAGCTGAAATTCCATCCGTAGTCCATTTTTCTATAATATTTCGCAGAATAGTCGAGAGCGTGTCCGTTTGGGTCGATTTCCGCACAATAGTAGCTGTCCATCCCGCTCGTTGGGGAAAAGAACACCTCTACCCTGTCCTCCGGAAGGATATCCTCTTCCTTTGCGTAGTCTGTGACGGCGCAAAGGGATGTGTCCGGGACGTCGTAGCGGAAGAACACATCGCTTTCAGTCGAGAAGGATCTCACGACAGTGTTGTCATCCAGGCTATCCCACGGAGCGTGAAGGCACTCGACTTTCTTGGCGTCCTTCCATGGCTCTTCCCTAAGCAGGGTCGAGTCTACTGACGGCTGCATCTTGGCCTTTTCGATGATGAACGCATCATTGTCGGCCTGATTGCAGGCCACAATGGATGAAGCCGCAATCATTGCGGCCAACAAATATGTCGCTTTCAATTCTTTTTGGGTCTATACGTATAGAGTCCCATTGCATAATTCATTATGAATGAGAGATCCCTATACTGGGCGTAATAATCCGGTCCCGCCCAAATCATATAGGCGGTAATGCTGTGTATGCCGTAATTGGCGTATGTCTCAAGATCCGACTTGAACACTGACTCGTTCCAAGGAAGTTTGACCTTATTGTTGATGTCCCAATTGCTGAAGAGCGTGATGTCAGTCCAATATTCCAGCACCTGCGCCGTCGAAGCAGGGAACACCTTCAAGTTGTCGGCAAGCATGTCAAGATATTGTCCGTGCGTCCAATTGTAACGGATTGCAGAGCGATCTGCAAGCGGAGCGTCATACGAGCGGTAAAATGGAGCGAATTCCAGGAAGATGCCTTCGCGAGGCTTGACTTGCGTCGGAGCTTCTGTGGTTCCGGCATAAGCGAGATGCGCAAGCTGCGCCTTCGGATTGATTTCCCTCAATGCGTCGATCATCACATTTTCGTAGATCAATGCCTGGTCGGAAGCGCTGTAATGGCTGCAGAGCGGACAATTGCACTTCTTTCCTCCATCGGACATCCAGAAGTAATACTTGTTGTTTGTCGGTGCATAGAGCTTTGCAAACGACTTTGTGTTCTTGGCAACTATCGCAAGCGCTTCCTTGTTTGAAGGACACCCGTTGTAATCGTTGTTCCTTGCCCCCTTCTCGTCTACTCTGAAATACTCAGGATGGGCGGTAAAAAGGCCTCTCGGCAGCACCTGGTCTATCATGTGGTTTTCCCATTCCAAGCCAATGCCGCCCTTTGCGCACTTCGTCTTGAAGTCCTCCCAAGTCTGGGTATTGAAAGGAGGAGAAAGCACGCAAAGCGTATTCAGATGGTAGTTCCTTGCATAGGCCAGCCAATCGACGATATCGGGCTGCTTCACGTCAGCCCAGGAAATTATGGCTCCTCTGGTCGTAAAGAAGACGGAGTCCTCTTCAGTAGTCGGATCCGGATCAGGGTCCGGATCCGGTACTACCTTTTTGGTACAGCCAGGCGATAAGGCAAGGGCTGCAAGCAGAATAAAATTAAAAATGAATGATGTCGAACGATTCATTTGAAATCTATTGTTTCCCTGATTTCTGGTCCGGGAGGCGGAAATCCCTCAGTCCTTCACCATAATCCTTGATGAACTGAAGGTCCTTGTAAGCCTTAACATAATTGGCATCCACGAACACTGCATAGGCAGATACGTTTTTGATGCCATAGTTCGCATAAGTCTGGAGGTCCTTGAGGAACACATCCTTGTGCCAATCAAGCTTGACCGCAGGCTTCTTCCAGTCGCTTCTCTGCGATACATCCATCCAATATTCGAGGACTTGCGCAGTTTCTGCAGGGAAGACCTTCAGGTTAGCCTCAAGATAATCGAGATATTGGCCGTGGGAGATCTTCTCGCCATCGCGGATGGCAGAACGGTCGCTCATGGGCTTGTCCCATCTTCTGTAGAATGGAGCGAAAAGCAGGAATATGTCCGGATCCGGCTTCGCAACGATCGGAGCGGCAGTAGTATTATAGTAGCAGAGATGGGAAAGCTTGGCTTCAGGGTCGACCTGCTTCAATCCCTTGATGATGGCATTTTCGAACAGAACTGCCTGGTCTGCCGGATTGTAGTTCTTGCATTTGTCGCAATGGCATACGTCTCCACCGTCATATAGCCAGAAATAGTATCTGTGGTTGGTCGAATATTGAAGCTTGGCATATTTTGCAGCATTCTTTGTCACTTCATCCAGGGCGCCCTGAGAGGAAGGACATCCGTTATAGTCCGCAACCCTCTTCCCTGTGGTATCCATTCTGAAATACTCTGGATGCTTCGCATACAAATCCTTTGGCAACAGCCAGGTCATCATGTGGTCCTCGTACTCGAAGTATATGCCGTTGTCTGCGCACCTCTGCTTGAAAGCCAGGTACTCCGGCGACTGATAGTCGTGACCGCAGACGCTGATCGTGTTCAATCCATTTTCCTTTATCAGCTTCACCCAATCTATCGATGCAGTATCGCAGACATCATCCCAGGCGACGACCACGCCCCTAGTCTGAAAATACGGTTCGTCAGCTACCTTGGCAGAACTGCCGCACCCGCACGTTGAAAGTGCGAGCGCGGACAATGCTGCTACAAGAAAAATATATCCACTTATCGATTTCATAAACCAGCATAGAGGCTAATATTTGTACTCAGGCATAGTGATCATGAGCATACCAACCGGCTGACGCACGCCACTGACGATATTGCCTTGAGGAAGCAATCCGTTCGTAGCCCAGCCTACCATCGGCTTCATTCCGAAGCCAAGCTTCGTGCCGGTAGCTCCGAGCTTCTTCCTTGAGAACTGCGCTTCGCAATAATAGACGCCCTCAGAATATGTTCCCTTTGCATAGGAGATGTCTTTAGTGTCTTCCTCTGCTCCTTCGTTTGAGAAGGCAGTCCAGAAGCTTGCGCCATTGGCGCCCGTGTACTTCAGCCATCTGTAAGGCTCTGAAGGGTCACCGGTAGCAGAATCGTCGGTAAAGTCTTCGAATGTGCCGGTTGTCGGATTCGTCAAGCCCATATATTCGCAATACCATTCGCATCCCATTGGGGTCCAGAGCTGGACGGCATCGAGAGGAGTGCCGCATGAGTCTCCGTTGGTATAGCCTGTCGAAGGGTCTCCGTCTGAATCGATGAAGAAGTCGCAAGGAATGCTAACGTTCCAAGGATCGTCGGTCTTGTAGGCCATCTCGAAATAAAAGTACAGGAATTTCCCGTCAGCTCCTATCTTTAGCACCTTGAGGTCCTTCGAAACAACATCTCCGTCAGGAAGCTTTGCAATTTGAATGTTGCTGGAGCTATCCCAGTCGGAGAAGTTGCCGTCGATGACGATTGACGAAGTCAGGGAGAAGACATAGCCGATGGTAGCTGAATTGATGGTCGTACTGGCGATGCCGTTCAGCACTGATCCAATCTTGATGACCGATTCGTATTCACCTACTGCAAGGTCCTTTATCGTGGCCTTGACAGGGACATCCTTTGATGTTTCGCCTGCCGGGATGACGATGCTCTTTTCAAAGTCGACGGCGAGTTTGGTCTTGGTAGGAGTACCCTCGGCAAGGGCTACGGTAACGTCGACGGTGGTAGGAGCCGCCAATGAAACTGTAAGCTTTGCATTGCCCTGGTTATCGAAATTACCAGAAGACATAATGCTTACGATAGGCTTGAAGACATATTTGAGATTGATGTATACTGTTGGCGTCGTTGGCATCAATGCCCCGGTTACCGAAGCGACCTTGATGGCTGCCTGGTAATCTCCCGATGTGAGACCCTGGACGTCGACTGTGAGTGGCACATTGACTTCTGTCTTTCCCGCAGCGATGGACACCTTGCTTGGAAAATTGACGAATGCCTTGACCTTGCCGGACTGGATTTGGTCTTCAGCCAGATTGACTACGACTTCCTGCTCTGCTGCAGCAGAGAGGGTCAACTTGAGGTTCGCTGAATTATCATCAGCGAATGTAGCATCAGCTGTGATGCTCAGTGTGGGATCTACTTTAGGAACTTCTTTCTTGCATGATACGAGTATTACAGCTGCACATGCAAATAACAAAAGGGTCTTTTTCATTTCAAAGTGATTTAAGTTAAACTAGTATAGAATTTTGTGTGTTTACCAACCTGGATTTTGTTCAAGATTCCTGTTCTTGTCGATTTCTGATTGAGGTATCGGGAACAGATAATGCTTGCTATTGTCGAAGACCCTGTTCTGATATACCTGATATGTGATGTTGCCCTTGTCGTCTACCGAGACCTTATGGACGGCCTTGTCATCGACTTTTTCAGCTATCATCCAGCGTCTGACATCCCAGAAGCGATGGTTTTCGAAGCAGAGTTCAATGCGCCTCTCGTGTCTGATTCTCTCTCGCATTTCATCTTGGGACAATCCCGAAGGGATAGGCTTTACCTTTGCCCTGGCGCGAATGACGTTGACCAGAGCAAGCGCTCTAGGAATGTTTTCAGGACCTGCCTCGACGAGCGCCTCCGCCTCATTGAGATAAAGTTCAGTCGTACGGATAATGGCAAATCTCCTGTAGGTCTGACCGGAGTGCGTCGTCATATTGTGGTTGGTATTCAGGTATTTCTTGTAGAAATAATTGGTTCTCGGGATGTTGCCTATGTTGATCTGGTCAAGTCCGTTCGTTGAGATATCAATTTTTCTTCCCTGGAGCTCAGCCCCGTGGTAGAGTATGCAGGAATAGAACCTCGATTCCCTTCCGTTCCAAGGATGGAGAGGATCATAGTCATACGCCTTAGGGTTTACAATCTGGTTTGACTTGGAATCGTAACCTAGGACAGGTACCTCACCTGATTCCTGCATCTCGAAGTCGTCTACGATTTCCTGAATAGGGCTGTCGACATTGAAGGCCCCGGTATAGCCTAGAGGATAAGCATAGATATCCCACCAGTAGCTTTCGCTCCAGACAGAATTCTTGCACCAGATGACTTCGTTCTCAAGGCCTGCCTTGTTGAAGAGACTTTCGTATGTAAGTGCAAGCGTGTAGCCGTTTGATTCGGCAAAAGTGCGGGCTTCCCTTGCTGCGTTGGCAGCCGCCTCCCAACGCGTCTTGTCATTGGTCCGGTTCCAATAAGGGCTGGCCCAATAGAGCAGCAGACGGGACTTCAGGGCATAGGCGATAGTCGAGGTGAAGCGACCGAAGTTTGCATCGTCGTGCTTTGCCGGAAGGATGTCGATGGCCTTCTGCAAGTCGGCCAGGATGAAATTGACGGTCTCTTCCGCCGTAGCCCTCTTCACGTCCTGGGTGCTTGACACGTCGCCGATGTCGATTGGCTTGTCGAAGAGAGGCACACCGCCCCACATGTTGAATAGCATGAAGTAATAGAATCCGCGAAGTCCGTAGGCTTCCCCAAGAAGACGCTGCTTGCGGTTGCTTGCTCCTCCTGCACTGACTTCATCAGGTATGAGGTCGAAATCCTTGATGAACATGTTGCATCTTCTGATGCAGCTGTAATAATCAGCCCAGCAACGCTGCATTGGCATCTGCGTCGGATTCCAATTGCCGAGATTGAAGTCGATCGGAGTCTGCGTCAAGGATGCTGAATTCTGGAAAGCCCCCTCGTCCGTACAGTCCGCCAACTTGTACCTTCCCGTCAAGTCTTCATAATTGTACTGGAAATCCGGAAGGTAGGTATAGACGTTATTGAGGTATGCTTCCGCATTCTCGATATCCGAAAACATCTGGACCTCAGTTATCCTGTCACTTGGATCCCTGTCGAGGAAGTCCTGGCAAGATACAGTGGCGAGCATCAGCATCGCCATTCCTATAATATTGAATATTCTTTTCATGTCGATCTGTAATTTGGTGTTGGCTAGATATCAAAACGAAGTCCCAGATTGAAGATTCTCTGCAGAGGATAAGGGAGGACGCCGGATCCGGCAGATTCAGGGTCACGGTCCTTAAGCCACATCTTGTCCCAGACAGCGAGATTCTGACCATTGAGATAAAGTCTTGCATTGGAAACCTTGATCCTACTGATTAGAGTCTTTGGGAAAGTATAGCCGATTTCCATGTTCCTGATCTTCAAATAATCAGTTGACATCAGATTATAGTCGCTGACCTGAGTGTTGTTGGAAGTGCTGTGCGCTACAGGCATCTTTGCATCAAGATTGTCAGGCGACCATCTGTCCAGATTGATGATGCTGCTCGGATATGCCCAGCATTTTGCAGAGCTTCCTAATGCCGCATTCATCATCATGCTAAAGTCGAATTGCTTGTAATTGAATCCAAAAGACAATCCAGTAACCATCTTAGGAACGCTTGACACCTTGATTGGGACCCTGTCTGAAGGATCGACGACGCCGTCCTTGTTCGTGTCGACGTACTTGATGTCGCCAGGGATGACAGGACCGAACGATTGTGTCGCGCTGTTGTTGATGTCGTTCCAATCCTTGAAGAATCCGTCCGACTTATATCCAAGAGCGTATCCGATTTCGTATCCGCGCAGGTCCTGGTAAGCGAATTGAGGAGTAGGCTGGTCGTTTTCAAGTACCTTGTTCTTGGCATAAGTGCCCTGTAAAGTGGCAAAGAATGCAAAATCCCTGTTGAGCTGCTTATTGACCGTCACCTCGAATTCAACGCCCTGATTCATCACCTTGCCGGAGTTTCTTGGAGAAATGTTCGTAATGCCGACATAGTCGTTGATTGTGCCAGGGGCTGTGAGGATATTGTCGCGCCTCTCGTAGAAATAATCCACCGTGAAATTGAGCACATTGTTGTCGAAGAACGAAGCGTCAAAGCCGACATTCAGCTTCTTGGCCTTTTCCCAGGTGACGTATTCGTTCCCCACCCTGCTCTCGTTGAATCCCTTCGCACCGCTGGTGCCCGAAGAGGTCTTGCCGAAGTAGTAGCCTCCACCATAACCGAGGTCGGTCCCACCCTGGGTGAACTCAGTTATGTAAAGCCAGCGCTCGCCGCCGATCTTGTCATTTCCCACAATGCCATAGGAGCCTCTGAGCTTGAGGATCTTGACGGCATCAGGAATCTGCATGAAAGGCTCTTCGCTCAGCACCCATCCCACAGAGATGGAAGGGAAGAATCCGTACCTTCTTTTAGGAGGGAAGTTCTCGGAGCCGTTGTAGCCGATGTTGCCCTCGACGAAGTACTTTTGCGCATAACTGTAGGCCAGACGGCTGCTGATTCCCTGATAGGCATACGGCAGCTGGTACTGGATGTTCTTGAGCGTCCTGTTGCCCAGTATCTGTGCATTGATCTGATGATCGCCGAAGGTCTTGTCATAATTCAGGCGCACGTCTAGATAGGTGCTCCTTTCTATATAGTTGTACCCGCCGAGAGAAAGGCTGGACTTGACGCTGTACTGCTGATAGATAGGCTCCCCGGCAGTATTCAATCCTCTGTACCAGTACTGGTCGAAGCTCTGAGACCATGTCTGATGGACGTAATTGTTGTTTTCGAAGCTGAAATTGGCCTTGAGGCTGAGTCCGTCGGTGATGAACTTAAGGTCCTGGACTGCCGACAATGTGCCGTACATCACGTTCGCATTGTGTTCATAATAGCCGCTCTGGGTAATGAGCCCGTAAGGGTTGTTCAGATAAGGCATCTCCAAGTTGCTCGCGGCAGCTATGGATCCATCTGGATTGAACACCGACTGGGAACTTGGCAGCCTGCTCGTTATTTGATTGAAGACATTCGTGAAGCTGCTTGACGGGCCGACCTGCGACTCCATTCTGGCGGCGAGGTCTATCCTGATGGACAAAAGGTCAGTAGCCTGGATGTCCACATTGGAACGGAAGTTATACCTGTCGTACTTCTGCTTCATCCTGTAATTGGCCTCGAATTCCTTCTGATGGTTAAGCAAGGTTCCCTGATTCAGATAGCTTCCGGATACAAAATACTTGATGTGCTTGCCGGCAGTTCCTGAGATGTTGATGTTGTATTGGCTCTGCCAGGAATGGTCTTTCAGGACTACATCGAACCAGTTCGTATTTGGATATAGATAAGGATTGGAGCCCGAACGGATGATCTCGATGACATCGTCATTATATCTTTCCGGCTGGCCGTCATTGAGATCCAATTCTCGATTGTATAAGGCCTGCTCGTAAGAGCTCATTGTCTTCGGCAATCTGATAGGCTGCTGAAGAGCTTGCTGGAGTGTAAAGTATATCTGAGGCTTCTCATTCGAAGTTCCGCGCTTTGTCGTGACCACCAAGACTCCATTGGCGCCTTGTATACCGTACAGAGACGAAGAAGATGCATCCTTCAGGACAGTGATCGAGGCTATCTCATTTGCATCCAGCTGGTCGAAGTCAGCCTTGGTCCTAGGGAGTCCGTCTATCACGACAAGCGGAGTCGAAGTGCCATAAGTGCTGAGTCCTCTGACATACAATGTCGAAGCGTCAGAACCAGGTTCACCGGAGTATTGGACGGTCATAAGGCCGGGCAATTTCCCAGCAAGGGCATTGCTTATGTTTGCTACAGGACTTTGGATAAGGTCCTTGGTAGACACAGTGGATATAGCGCCCGTGACAGACCTCCTAGTCTGCCTGTTGTCCATGCCGATGACGACCACTTCTTCCAGGAATTCCGCCGACTCCTTCATTACAATCTCATAATAGGTCGCACCATTCATTGCGACAGTCGCATCGTCGAAGCCGACGAAAACGACGGTCAATTCCTTGTACTTGGCAATCTTGATGGTGAATTTGCCATCAGCATCCGTCGTCGTTCCGTTGGTGGTGCCTTTTTCAAACACACTTGCCCCAGGCAATGGCTCGCCTTTGCTGTCCTTGACGATTCCGGATACTGTCTGGACTTGAGCGGACGCATACGAAATTCCCGTCAAGAGGAATACTGATAGAATCAAAAAGAATTTGATTTGTTTCATAGGTAAAATTTTAATGATAGAAAAGCTATAATTAAATCTAAATTATAATATCTCTTATTTGGTAATACATTTAATAATATCGCTTATTAATAATCAACTCATATAATATCTCTAAAAAATTGCAAAATCAAGATAAATCCTAATTTTAATTATTTTGCCCTATATTTTTTATAAAGATATGATAAGACTTTTAATAAAAGAAAATATTTGAAATTAAAATATTAAATTTATTAATTAAAAAATTATTACATCAATAATACATTGATAATATTGTAACTTGTTACAATATTTATTTCAACATCAATAAAATGTTTTATTTTATTGCACATTATTTGTGGTAGATTAAATAAATATATTTATTTTTACAAACAAGATTTAAACGGTGATGAGCGAAGAAAGCATCTTATTTGACGGTCAGGAAAAGGAACGGACAATCCAAAAGACCATCTTGAATTACCTTATGCTAAACGGGAATATGATGATACCTGACATCTCTTCAGCAATAGGGTACAGTGTCCCAACGGTGACGAAATACATAAACTATCTGATAGAAAAAGGGTATATCGCAAATTTCGGAAAGATAGGTTCTGCTCGTGGAAGACAGCCGTCCCTATATGGAATCAAGCCTGAATCGGCCTATTTCATCGGAGTAGACATCAAGCGGTTCTCCCTTTGCATCGCCATTATGGATCTCTCCGGAAAAATGGTCAAGATCAGCGAGAACAACGACTTTAGCTTTGAGAATACCCCGCTTTGTCTGGACCAGCTATGCAAGGAGACGAGCGACTTCATAGAGCAATGTCCAATCAAGACCTCCAATATAATCTCAGTGAACGTAAACATCTCAGGAAGAATCGATTCAAGGACTGGATTCAGCTACAGCATATTCAACTTTGAAGACAGCGACGAACCCCTCGCCTCGATCATGTCCGAAAAGATCGGCAAGCGTGTGTTCATTGAAAACGACACTCAGGCTATGGCTTACGGAGAATTGGTCGCAGGCAATGCAAAGCCGTTCAAGGATGCTCTGTTCGTAAATGCAAGCTGGGGCATTGGACTGGGCATCATCATCGACGGCAAGCTCTATTACGGTAAGGACGGATACTCCGGAGAATTCGGGCACATGAACGTCTATAACAACGAAGTCATCTGTCATTGCGGAAAAAAAGGATGCCTTGAGACGGAAGTCTCAGGCAGTGCAATAATAAGGAAACTTATGGAATGCATTCGGAAAGGAGAGTCATCGATCTTTTCCTCCAAGGTCAACAAGGGCGAAGCCATCACAATCCAGGACATTATCGATGCAACGAACAAGGAGGATACCCTCTGCATTGAATTAATCCAAAAAATGGGATTCGAGCTCGGTAGGCAGCTAGCCAATATGATCAACATCTTCAATCCGGAAGCCGTGATAATAGGAGGAAGCTTCGCCTTGATAAGCGATTATTTCCTTCCTCCTATCCAGATGGCGATCCGCAAGTATTCGCTGAAGCTCATCAGTCGCGATGTAATCATACACCCATCCATGCTCCTCGAAAATGCAGGAGTGACAGGGGCCTGTATGGCTGCACGGCATCACATCTTCGGACTCTGAGAGTGAACGTGACTCCACTTCGCAATTTTTCGCTGAACTGCAGTTTTTTCCAGTTATATCAATACTCAGGCACCGGGAATCCCTTCTCACACGAGTTCCTCGATGCGGGATTGCAATATTTCTTCGGTCAGAACCGGATTTACATCCAATGCCGCAACCTGCTGAATACCGACAAATACGAACATTCGTATTTCAGCACGATATCGTCGATAATGTCCTCGGTTACCTTGCGGCCGAGGCAATTCACTATAGGAGCGGATTTCAAATGGAGAAATTTTACCATAAGGTAAGTTGTTAAACCGGCTCTCAGACCGGGACGGTCAGTGAATTGGGCTAAGCTCATCACCATGAACTGGTCACGACAGGTGAACTTTATGGAGTGCCGGTCGCCATTGTATCTGTCGATGCACTTCTTGAACTCATATTCATTGACGATGGACATAATCTGTGCGAAAATTGTTTTCCCTTTGTTCATGGTTTGCGAGGTACGGCCTGAGGCCGGCTCACAAAACCACAGGTTCTAATCGAAAAATTATTTTAATGATATAACGTGTTAAAAATTAAATTAATAAATCATGTCTGAAAAATTTTCTCCGGACAGCAGTGAAGCCATATATAAGCATAGATAACGAGAAAAATCATCGACAAAAAAGAGGCGCAACCACTTGGATTACACCTCTTTTAATATTAATTGTCTTTCGACTTATATCGGCTTATTTCACTTCTTCGTAGTCCGCATCGGTGACGTTAGGGTCGCCGCCGGTGTTGCCGCCATTGCCGTTGGAACTGTCGTTAGTATTCTGGCCTGCATTAGGATTGAAGCCTGCGTCGTTAGGATTAGGTCCGGACTGAGGGCCTTGTGGGCCTGCCTGAGGGCCGCCTTGAGTTGCCTTCTGCATCTCATCGGAAGCTGCGTACCAAGCCTTGTTCAAAGCTTCGGTGCAACGGTCGATGTCTGCAACGTTCCCGCTGCTCTTGGCATCGCGCAAATCTTTCAGAGCGCTTTCAATGCCACTCTTGATATTCGGGGACAGCTTGTCACCGTAATCCTTGAGGTCCTTTTCAGTCTGGAAGATCATGGCGTCTGCGCCGTTGACCTTGTCTACCTTCTCCTTCTCGGCCTTGTCGGCAGCCTCGTTGGCCTTGGCTTCATCCCGCATGCGCTGGATTTCACTGTCGCTCAAGCCGCTGGAAGCTTCGATGCGGATTTTCTGCTCCTTGCCTGTGGACTTGTCCTTAGCGGAAACATTCAGGATGCCGTTGGCGTCTATGTCGAAGGTCACTTCTATCTGAGGGACTCCTCGTGGGGCGGGCATGATGCCGTCCAGGTTGAAGCGGCCGATGGACTTGTTGCCGCTGGCCATAGGACGCTCGCCCTGAAGGACGTGGATCTCTACCGAAGGCTGGTTGTCCGATGCCGTCGAGAAGACTTCGGTCTTCTTGGTTGGTATGGTGGTGTTGGCATCGATCAGTCTAGTCATGACGCCGCCAAGGGTTTCAATGCCGAGGGACAGAGGGGTGACATCCAACAGGAGCACATCCTTGACGTCGCCGACAAGTACGCCCCCCTGGATGGCTGCGCCGACTGCGACGGCTTCGTCAGGATTTACGCTCTTGTTAGGAGCCTTTCCAAAGAAGTTCTGGACGAGATTCTGCACAGCAGGTATTCGTGATGAGCCGCCGACGAGCAATACTTCGTCGATGTCTGAAGGTTTCAGATGCGCATCAGCCAATGCCTTGCGGCAAGGTTCGAGGGTGCTCTGGAACAAGCCGTCGCAGAGCTGTTCGAACTTGGCGCGGGTAAGGGTCATTACCAGGTGCTTAGGAACGCCGCCTACGGATGTTACGTAAGGGAGGTTGATCTCGGAGCTGGTCTGGCTCGAAAGTTCGATCTTTGCTTTTTCGGCAGCTTCCTTCATGCGCTGGAGAGCCATAGGATCCTTCTTCAAGTCTACGCCACTCTCCTTCTGGAATTCGCTGTCCATCCAGTCGATGATCAACTGGTCGAAATCGTCGCCTCCCAGGTGGGTGTTGCCGTTAGTGGACTTCACTTCGAACACTCCGTCTCCGAGTTCGAGGATGGATATATCGAATGTGCCGCCGCCGAGGTCGTATACTGCAATCTTTTCGTCCTTGTTCTTCTTGTCGAGGCCGTAAGCCAATGCCGATGCGGTAGGCTCATTGATGATTCTCTTGACAGTGAGGCCTGCGATTTCGCCAGCTTCCTTGGTGGCCTGACGCTGTGAATCCGAGAAGTATGCCGGGACAGTGATGACAGCTTCGGTAACGGGCTGTCCGAGGTAATCTTCGGCCGTTTTCTTCATTTTCTGGAGAATGATGGCTGATATTTCCTGCGGCGAATAAAGCCTGTTGTCGATGGACACCCTTGGGGTGTGGTTGGGACCTTCGACTACCTTGTAAGGCACACGGGCAATTTCCTTCTGTACCCTGTCATAGGTTTCGCCCATAAATCTCTTTATTGAGTAAACAGTGTTCTGGGGATTGGTGATGGCCTGTCTCTTGGCAGGGTCGCCGATCTTGCGTTCGCCGTTGTCAGTGAATGCGACGACGGAAGGGGTGGTCCTCTTTCCTTCGCTGTTGATTATTACCGTAGGTTCGTTTCCTTCCATTACTGCGACACATGAATTGGTAGTGCCGAGGTCAATTCCAATGATTTTTCCCATAATATTTATTTTTTAATTCTTTTGTCAGTTTTCGTGTCCGTCGGCCTGTCCGGCCTGGAGGCGCTGCCCGGATTTTCCGGGACGCATTAGACATTCGCCAACATTATGCCAAATCATTAAAACTGACAACCTGTCATATTTATGGGAGGTTTGCCTTACACCAGGCATTTATGAACTCGCTATCGCTTGAGCCTTCTTGTATAGTTCCCTTACCACGTCCAGCCACTTGATGTCGCAGACCGGAAACTGGGCGCCGGACTAGCCCATGATGTTTTTCAGTATCTTCTCCATCGATTCGAGCTACAGCGACGACTTTGCTTCCCACACTCATAGAGCTTTACAGGCAGCCCTTCATAGTTGGTGCAAGCATCGTTCTCCTTGATGACCTTGGCAGCCATGTATTGGCTGTTGTCGACCACCTTCTGGCAATCTGCCACGAGAGTCTGGTAATCGGCTGAATTGTTCAGGAATTTGGCAAGCTTGGCATTCGGGCCAATCTTCTCCCAAAGAGGCTGTCCGGAAATATAGCCGTTAATATTTCTTCATCACGGCGCTCCATACTGCCTTGCGAAGCGTTCCCCGGGCGTTGTCGCCATCGTAGTGCCAGTACATCATGCCCTTCATACCCTTGTCGCCTATGGCAAGGTGGCCCTTGGCTGCAATGCTCTTTGCATTGTCATATCCGCAGTAGTAGGTTCCGTTGAGGGTGACGTAAGGCACGTAGGCTGAACTATCCCAGTTGTCGATCTTGTAGCCGGCAGCAGTGCTGAGCTTTACGATGTCCTTGTATTCGTAGACCTGCGGGCTGTCGCTGAAAGAATGCCTTCCGTAGAAAGGAATACCTAGCACGAGCTTGTACGCAGGCATTCCGGCATCCAGATAGGCCTGCACGGCATGATAGCAGTCGCAGTAGCACGAAGGGTCGTACCACGCCGACTGGTGGCTCGGAGCCGAGTCCATGTCGTAGGTCATGATGTTGACGTAGTCGACATAAGGCTCCACTGAGGCGATGTCGATGTATTTCCATCCGCCGTTGGAAGTGCTGGCCTTGTCGAAGACATAGCCGGCGTAGGTCAGGAGATAAGTCGATCCCAGCGTTTCCCTCAGCTGCTTCATCAGAAGCACATAGTTCGCGACGTCGTTCATTTCATCATACACTCCGCCGCTGCTCCAGGACATTCCCGGGAATTCCCAGTCCATGTCTATCCCGTCGATTCCCCATTTGATGCAGAACTGGCGGCAGTCTTCGGCAAACTGCTTTCTGGCGTCATCGGAGGCGGCCAGTTTGGAGAAACCTCCGCCAAAGGAATTGCCGTCGACTTCAATGCTGTTCGTGAATGATATCTGTATCTTCAGTGAAGGAAATTTCTTCTTCAGGTAGACGATGCTCTGGAATCGCGATTCATTCCTCACGACGAATCCCTTGTATGCTCCGTCGACAATCTTGAGTTCGGCGAAGGCATAGCATAGGCTGTTGAAGTAAGTGGGGTCAATCGTAGCCGTCCCGTAATAAGTGACATAGGCGCACGCCACTCTCCCCTGGATGGCGACTGGAATCGTGGAGGTGGTGTCGGCCTGGACTCCCTGTCCCGGCTTGTAATCGTCCTTGGAGCAGCCTGAAAGGATGAGTGCCGCTATGGCAGCAAAGGTTAAAACAGTTCTTTTCATATCTTTTGGAATTAATCTTCTTTGGTTTCATGCCAATCACCTTTCGTGCAGGACGGCCGGTCGAACATTCCGTCGCCTCCGCAGGAAGCGGAACTGAACAGGACCATCAGAAGTGCCATCATGTGTGCTACGCGTTTCATTCCACTAAATTAATAAAAAAAGGCATTGTGCAGCATGCGCCGCAGGCAATGCCCCCTCCAATTAAACTGACGATCATTATTTCCCGACCTCGTAGACGACTCTCCATCCTTCAGTATCCCAATCGGAACCTGGGAAATCCGTGGGTTTGTAAAGAGTCATGTACTTTTCTTCAAGCCTGAGGATGTAATAGCGCTTCTATCCGGTATGGCTTGCATCGTCGTCATTGTACTGGTAGCCGATGACAGGAGTGGATGTGATGAGCCATCCGAGAACACCGGTCTCAGGAACTTCATGCAGGAATCCGAAGGTCCCGGTGCCGTTCTCGGATTCGGAAGGCCGGTCGGTTACGTTCTGCAAGGTATTGAGGGTGTTGTTCGCAAGGTTGCTGAGAGTATGGCAGCGGCTCCAGGCTCCGAGGCAGTCGATCCCGATACAAGTCATAGCGTCACTTTGAAGATTTGCAATTGCGATCAAATCGAGATAAGATTATTAAGAATATAAGTGACGGACAACCTCAAATTGCGCATTTTTTCCGTCTGAAGGCTTTATTTGATTATTTTTGCGGCACAAAGAATTCTAATCATGGTATATAAGCCGCTGGAACAATCGGAATACGACGACATTGCATCTCGCATTCTCTATGAGGACAACCATATCCTAATCATAAACAAGAAAGTAGGCGAAATCGTCCAGGGCGACAAGACCGGCGACGAACCTCTGAGCGAAACTCTCAAGGCGTTCATCGCCCAGCGCGACGACAAGCCCGGCCACGTATTCATCGGCGTGCCGCACAGGCTTGACAGGCCCGTAAGCGGAATAGCCATGTTCGCCAAGACCTCAAAGGGCCTCGAGCGACTGAACGAGGCATTCCGGACCGGAGACGTCCACAAGCATTACTATGCCCTGGTCTGCGCCAAGCCCGAGCCTGAATCCGGCGAACTTGCCGACTGGCTCGTCCGCAACGAAAAGATGAACAAGTCTTTCGTGACCAAGTCGCCTGCCAATGCAAAGGACTCCGGTTATCGTGACGACGTAGCCTGCGGCAGCATTTTACGCCACAGCGCAACAGGCGACAACGGAGCCCAGAAGGCAGTGCTGCGCTATAAGCTGGCGAAGAGCTTCGACAGATACTGGCTCGTGGACGTCGAGCTGCTCACAGGCCGCCACCACCAGATACGATGCCAGCTCGCCGCTCACGGCTGGGTGATCAAGGGAGACCTCAAGTACGGCGCGAAGCGCTCCAACCCTGACGGCGGAATTTCCCTCCACGCACATTCCGTGACCTTCACCCATCCGGTTTCAAAGAAAGACATCACCGTCACCGCCCCGGTTCACTGGCCGCCTTTCATCGACGAATAGCCCCGCCACTCCACAACTCATTATTAATAAACATATTGCGACACCCACCCATCGATAATATCGAGGGATGGTTTTGCAACTATCTATGGATGCTCCTGTTATAAGGGAGCCCCACTAAGACTGTCTAAGTAATCCTGCCACACCTGTTCCGGACTGAATCCCACAAGCCTGCTACAACAGGATTGTTGACGATGTACAGCAGGTTGTCGACCTGCCATTCCAGCGTCTTCTTCTGATATATCAATGGCGGATGTTCGAAAACCGCAGAGCCGTTATGGTATCTCGCATTGTAATAACATGTATATGCGCAAGACAAGAGCGTGGCTAACGCCAATGGATCCTTGCATCCTGCTTCAAGATGAACATGAAAGCTCATCGGAGCGAACGCATAGATGCTGGAATCAGTCACCTTTCTAAAATGTTCCAGCAGCGAAAGGAACTTGAAGAAGTCCCTCCTATCGCGAAAAATGGGGCAACCTCAATTCCGATGGCAGTATCTTGCAAGACACAATGATTCAGCCAGATGCATAAGAGCCCCCTCTCGCATTGAAAATTTTACTAGCTTTGTCTGAAACTTTTTGGTCCGCAATCCGTCTTATTGACAATGCGGACGTAGCTACATGTTCCAGGAAGCAACCGGGATGAGCTGGAAAAGTAGACAGAAAGTGGGTCCGAAGAGAAACCAGCCTGAGCTGACAGAGTATGGATGCGAAGGGGGACCTGCGCAGCCGGCAAGCTGCAGAGACGTCAAGACAACTAGACTTTAAGATGCTGATACTTTGATTAAACTTATATGAGAAGAAATCTGTTTGGACTTTCAATGCTATGCGCGGTGACATTCATGTCCCTCAGCGCATTTAGCGGGACTTTGAATGCTTACGCCCAGCAGGAAGCAAGGTGGCTCAGATATCCTGCAATATCGCCGGATGGAAAGACCATCGTCTTCGGGTACATGGGCAATCTTTACAAAGTTAGTTCCGACGGCGGCGTGGCAACGCCAATCACCACCGGAGGGAACTACAACATGAGGCCGGTCTGGAGCCGTGATGGAAAGCAAATCGCTTTCGCGAGCGACAGAGACGGAAACTTCGACGTATTCGTCATGCCTGCAGAAGGCGGCGTTCCTACACGACTCACATACAACAGCCGCACGGACATTCCTTTCGACTTCACTCCCGACGGATCCAAGGTCCTCTTCGGAAGCGCGAGAGAGGCGCCGGCAGCCAGCGTCAGATTCCCTGACGGGAGCTTCAACAACCTCTATACAGTTCCCGTCAATGGCGGAAGGCCTCTGCTCGTCACCGCATCAGGTGCCGATGAAGCTCGTTACAACGCCGATGGGACAAAGATCATCTTCCAAGACCGAAAGGGATATGAAGACGAATACCGCAAGCACCACACATCGAGCGTTACCCGCGACATCTGGATCTACGACATCGCTGGCGACAAGTTCACTCAGGTCACCGACTTCAAGGGCGAAGACCGCACGCCGGCTTTCGCCGACTTCAAGGGCAGCGCGGACAATGCCGGGACTCCGTTCTATTACTCAAGCGAAAAGGACGGCACGCTGAACATTTACAGACGGAATGCAGACGGTCCGGCATCCGGATCTGAAGTCAAGGTCAACGGAGCAGGAACCGGCGCAATGGGACAGGCTGCTTCAAGCGTTCCCGAGACCGAACTGACTCATTTCAAGGATTTCCCGGTCAGGGAGATGAGCGTCGCGACAGATGAGGGCAGCATTGCATTCGTCTGGAAGGGAGACATCTACACTTTCAAGGAAGGCCAAGAGCCGCACAAGCTCGACATCAAGGTGGCCGGAGATGCCGGCTACGACAAGATCAAGAACTTGCCGATCAATTCGCTTACAGAGTTCGAAGTCAGCCCCAACGGAAAAGAAATTGCCTTCGTTAACAGAGGTGAAGTGTTCGTGGCAGGAGTCAAGGATTCACGCACCAAGAGAATTACCAACACTCCTTACCAGGAGCGCATGGTCAACTGGTCCCCTGACGGCAAATACATCTACTTCAGTGCCGAAAAGGACAGCTGTTGGGGCATATACCGCGTTTCTCTGAAAGACACTACGGAGAAATACTTCTATGCCTCCACCGTGCTCAAGACCGAGCCGGTAGTAGTTGAGGAAGGTCACGACAACTTCCAGTCCAAATGTTCTCCGGACGGGAAGGCGCTTGCCTACATCTGCGACCGCAACGAGCTAAAGGTAAGGACTCTGGCTAACGGAAAGACCGTTACAGTCCTGCCAAGGGGACACAACCACTCCTATTCGGACGGCGACTGGGATTTCCAATGGAGCCCGGACAGCAAGTGGATTCTGACCGACGACCAGAAGGATTACATGTTTCTCGCAAGGACGACATCCCTGGTCAAGGCTGACGGCACAGGCGAGGCAAGGTACCCTGTAAACAGCGGATTCGGGGACTACAATGCAAAATGGGGAATGGAAGGAAAGGCGATGATCTACATGAGCGGACGGGAGGGAATGAGAGGCCCTGTTGCACAGAGCGGCAACCAGGATGACATCTACGCAGTGTTCTTCGACAGGAAAGCCTTCGACAAGTTCAATCTGAGCAAAGCCGACTTCGAGCTTGCAAAGGAAAAGGAAGATGCCGCAAAGACAGTCAAGGACAGTCTCGAAAAGGCTGCTGCAAAAGGAAAGAAAGGCAAGGACAATGCAAAGGGCAAGACTGCCGCGAAGGCAGGAGCCTCGAAGGGAGATACGCTTTGCATTGACTTCGACAACATCGAGAACCGCAAGGTCCGCCTCACCATAAACAGCGGAGTGATTGGAGGTCTTGTTGCCACAAAAGACCTGAGCAAGGTCTATTACATGCAGCAGGGCGCTAAAGGCTTCGACCTTTGGGTCACCGAGCCGCGTACGCACGACACGAAAGTCCTGGCTCCTCTCGGAGGCTCTTCAAGTCCCCTCGAGCTCAGCAAGGATGAGAGCACCATCTTCCTTATCAATGAAGGAGTTCCGGTCTCAGTGAATGCGGCTACAGGAGAGGTCAAGCCGATCAGCTTGAACGGCAGGATGGAGCTGAACTCCGCAGCAGAACGCGAATATATCTTCGACCACATCTGGAGGCAGGTAGTCAAGAAGTTCTACGACCCTAAGATTCATGGCATTGACTGGAAGATGTTCCACGACGAATACGCCAAGTTCCTGCCTTACATCAACAACAACTACGATTTCAGAGTACTGCTGAGCGAACTGCTGGGTGAGCTGAACGGGTCGCACACAGGCGGGCGCTTCTATCCTCAGCGCGCAGGATTGGGTTCAGATGGCGACAAGACTGCATTCTTCGGACTTCTCTTCGACGAGAAATACGATGGAGCAGGCATTAAGGCAAGCGCCGTCATTCCGGGCAGTCCGGCTGACAAGACCGAAGTGAAGATCAAGGCAGGCGACGTCATCACCGCAATCAACGGGGAGCCTGTCACAGCTGGCGAAAACTGGAACAAGCGGCTGCTCAATCTGGCGAACGTCAACACTCTGCTGACCATCCAGCCTGTCTCAGGAGCTTCTTACACTCAGGAAATCCGTCCGAGCGCAGGAAGCGACGAAAGCCAGCTGCTCTACGAACGCTGGACGAAGAGGCTGGAAAAGATGACCGACTCGCTGAGCCACGGCCGACTCGGCTACGTTCACGTCCAGGGCATGGACGAGGACAGCTATCGGGCTACTTTCGACAAGGTTATGGGCAAATTCCTTGACAAGGAGGCAATCATCGTAGACACCCGCTCGAACGGAGGCGGCTGGCTGCACGATGACCTGAACACATTCCTCAGCGGGAAGCTTTACATGACTTATGCTCCTCAGGGAGAGAAGCTCAAGGGAGGCGAACCACTTACAAGATGGTCGAAGCCGAGCATTGTCCTGATAAGCGAGAACAACTACAGCGATGCATTCATGTTCCCGTTCTCGTACCGCCAGAACGGGATAGGCAAACTGGTCGGAATGCCCGTTCCGGGCACAGGCACAGCAGTCTGGTGGGAAACCCAGATCGACCCGTCCATAATTTTCGGAATCCCGATGATCGCTTCGATGGGCACTGACGGCGTCATCACCGAGAACACGCAGCTCGAGCCTGACATAAAGGTGACTTTGCCATACAACGATTTCCTGTCAGGAAAGGACACGCAGCTTGAAGCAGCAGTCACAGAAATGCTTAAAGAGCTGGACAACAAGAATTAAAGTCTGAAATTACATACTGCTCGAGGCAGTATGGAGTGCAAAAGCGCATCGGAGATTTTTCCTTCGATGCGCTTTTTTTGACTGATTTTTAAAATAATCCGTACTTTTGCTGCCAAATAATCCATGATTATGAGAACTCCTTTATGCTTCATCGGCCATGGTTCACCTCTTAATGCCATAGAAATCAATCAGTTCACAACTGGTTGGGCACAGATGGCGTCTGCTTTGGGCAAGCCTGAAGGAATCCTTTTGGTTTCTGCCCATTGGGCATTGAAGAAGCAAAAGGTTGACTTCCAGGCAAAATCAAGGATGATCTACGACATGTACGGCTTTCCCCAGAGACTGTACGAGGTCAGGTACCCTGCACCGGGAGCTCCCTGGCTTGCAGAGCGTGTCGTCGAACTGCTTGGAGAAGACAATGTTGAAGGCAGCACCGATTGGGGACTCGACCACGCTGCATGGTGCCCTCTCGTCAAGATGTACCCTGATGCCGACATTCCTGTAACCGAGCTGAGCGTCGATGAAAGCAAGACTCCGGAACAGATCCTTCAAATAGGAACAAAACTGAAGTCCCTGCGCGACGAGGGAGTGCTGATAATGGGCAGCGGCGACGTCGTACATAACCTAGGACTTGTCGACTGGAACATGAACGAAGGATACCCTTGGGCTGACCGTTTCGACAAGTACATAAAGGACAAGATTCTAGCCCACGACTTCGATGCCGTCGCCAATTATAGGTCGCGCGGAGAAGCTGCCGGACTTGCCATTCCGACCCCAGAGCACTTCTACCCCCTCCTTTACGTTCTCGGTGCCGCCGATGCCGAAGACAACGTTCAGGTCTTCAACTATGAACGCACGCTCGGCAGCATTTCCATGACCAGCTTCATCATCGGGTAGCCATCTGTTCAGATAGTCTTTAGAATTGCCAGTATGCTCCCAATAGAATATTGCGGGGCCGTATTGCGTAGGTACAGGTGAAGTCGCTCAGTCCGCTGTAGACGGAATAGGCATAGACCTTGGCATCCAGCAAATTAGTGATAGAAATCTTCAAGTCTACGCTCGAATTGAGCGAATATGAGGCTATTATGTCGGCGATGAACATGTCCTTCGAGGCGTTGTCCGTCAGCTGCGTATGGTAATGTTCTCCAGCCAGATTGATGCTCAGTCTCTTCAACGGCGACAACTTCAATGTCAGATTCTGTCTGTAGTTGTCCTTGGAGGCGCCCTTCTCGCCGCTTATCGACATCACGGAATGAGTGAATTCCATCTCGTATTCAGCCAGCAGCCACCTCAGGAAACGACCGTTGAAGCGCGGCGAAACGGAGATTCCCTGAGACCCGTACGGGGTCAATGTCCCGTTTTGCTGCATCTGCGTGGCGAAATCGCTGCAGGAAACCTTGACTCCGACAAGGCCGTTGATCTTGAAAAGGCTCTTGGTCCCTTCAAGCGAGGCGCTGAGCACTGAACTGCCATTTGCTGAAGGAACGGATCCGCTGACAATGTAACTGCCGAGGAACCACTGCGATGCCAGATTCTGCAAAAGGTTCCTGGAATAGCTGCAGGAAGCAGTTAGGAACCAGCCGTCCATAGGATTCTTGTAATTCAATGCCCCGTACAGCGAGAAAGAGAGATTCTGCTTCCTGTTGAAGCTGCCGGTAAGCAGTACCCTGTAGTTCTGAAGGATATAGCCCCCATAGAGACTGCCTTCGTCCAGGCCGCCGCTGCCCGCATCGGCAGAGAGGGTGGCATTGAACTGAGGAGTGAAGCTGTACTTAGCATAAAGGCTGGCCTTTCCCTGAAGGAGGCCTAAAGTGCTTGAAGATCCGCCGGTTGCATTGGCTCCCTGCCCTTTCAGAAAATATTGTGAATAGGAAATGGGCAGGCTAGCAGAAAGGTAGAGAACTTGCGAGTCGTATGAAAGCTGCGGGTTGGCGCTCAAGCGCAGATAGCCGATGGAAAGATGATTGTCATAAGAGGCTCCAATCAATGAAAAGCCTGTAGTATCCAAGCCTGACAGGTTGCTGTCCATTCTTCTGTACAGGCCGGCAAGCGAGCCTGAAACTGCCGCAGTCCATCCAGAATCGAAGCGCTTGCTGTACGACGTCGAATTAGTCGAATAAAAAGCGCTTATATCGACGTCCTGTTTCTGTGTCTGCCATATTTCCGGACGCTCGATGGCCAAGCTTTGCGGCTTGGAGATGAACTTGTTGAAGGACGTGATGGTAAACAGACGCCTGTCTTTGCGGCGGTTGTATTCAAGATAGTTGCTGGCCTCGAAAGACGGAGTGAAAGAACTGCCTCTATTTGGGAACGAGCCCGTAACATCGGTTGCCGCACTGTTCCAGGCGGCAGAGCCGCTGACGCAGTCGCGGAAGTAATACTTATCCTTGTTGACTGATATGGAGATGCTTCCGTTCAACTTATGCTGACTGGAACGCGAACGCTGCGTCTCTGTGACGGTGCTGGAGCTGTCGTTCAGGAAATGGTATGTGGTACTCGACTGGTTGAATGAGCTCAAGCGGTCATAGATGTAGCAGACTTGAGAATTCAGCATCCTGTCGTCCTTGAGATTGCGGGACGATGTGGAATTCAGTGCAATGGAGTTGTTGAACCGGGTGCGGTTCTCTTCGAGCGGGGCGGCGGATGCACCAGTGCCGACCATGTCTCCTATCTTGTAGTCTGGTCTATCATAAAAATCTGAGGCAGAGTACATTCCTACTTCGTAGCCGAGATTCTCGCCGGTATTGTCAGCCTTGGCCAGCAACATCCGCTGTGCTCCTCGCCCGATGCGCATTCCGAAAAGACGTCCGTTGAGAAGCGGATAGGGCCTGGAAGCGCTGTCCTTTGCCAAAAGCGATTGAGAGTCGAGGCCTTCTGCCGGAGCGTCGGAATAGCCGGCTGCGATGCCTCCATTCCAGATCCATTTCGCCTTGGCGGATTCGTCAAGCTTTATGTTGATGGATGCCTGCTCCGTATGCGCCAGTCCCTGAAGGACTTTCTTGTCCTGATGTCCCTCGATGACGTCGACTCGCCTGACATCTTTCGCCGATATGTTCTTCGTGGCAAGATTATAGTTCGCTCCGAGCATGTCGATTCCTTCGATATAGAAATTGCCGATTTCCTTGCCGTTGTATTTGACGGTGCCGTCCTTCGCGACCTCAATGCCCGGCATCTTCTTCATTATGTCCGCCAATGTCTTGTCGTCCAGGTCAGTAAAAGTCTTGGCGGCGAACTTGATCGTGTCGCCTTCCATCGCCACCTTTGGCGCGCGAACATATACTTCCTTTATATTCAATGCCTCAGGCTGCAATTCAATCCTGTTCTCCTTGCCTGTTTCAGGCAATATGACGCTTGTCTTGTATCCCAGCATGGTCACTCTCAGCGAGTCGCCTGCATTCAGTATTGCTCGGCCAGAGGATCCAGCACTGCTTGGAGCATTGACTTTAAGGGAGAATCTGCCCTGGGCGTTCGAAGTGCCGAACTTCAGGTTCTTGCCTGCCGCGGTTCGCAAGGCAACTATGGCTCCCACAACGGGCTCCCTGGTCTTGGCGTCCACGACCGTGCCGGAAATAATGGCAGACTGCGCCGCGCCCTGTCCTGCATTCGTCTGGGCACTCACATCACTGACGCCAGGTAATTCAAGAAGCATTGCTAACGTCAAGATATATGTAGCGAGCAACTTCATTTTCATGTGATAAACGTTTGTAAGCGATTAATAATCGCGCTCCATCTGGTCGTACTTCAAGTCTTTGGGCTTCATCGCATCGCTCTCCGAACCGGACGGACTCGAAATCCGGATCTTTATGTTCGTATTGTTGTTGATGTATCCGATCGGATCCTCCAGGTAACGGCTCAACGTCTTCTGGTACTTCGTGCGAGACGTCTCGATATACTGGGATTCGAGGAATTTGATCGGCTGGTCGTCTACCTTTCGGATGCCGGCAATGATGAAATGGTACTGGTTGCGGCTGTCATAGGCCTCCATTATGAGACCTGGCAGGCCGCCAAACTTCCAAGGGCCTTCAGAAACGGCGATATCAGGAGCGAACCAGGCGATGTAATCGCGGCCGCGGAAGCTGCAAATTGCCTTCTGGCACTGATATCCAAGAATTTCCTTGGTCTGGTCCCCTATTTCCCATCCGAAATCGATGGCCGGCTCTTCGATCTTGAACCTGTCCACCGCCACATTTTCGGTAGTGGTCACCTTGCCTTCCGGATAATTCTTGAAAACACATTCTGTGGTGCCTGTCTTTACGGAGCCATAATCGAAATTTCTCAACTGCTCCATGCTCATGGCGGACATAAGGGAATCTTCATGGAATTTGTAATAACTGAAGTACTTTGAAAGCGACTTGCCTATCTGGAGCACCATCAGGTCCCTGGCTATCCATCCTCCAGTAAATGAATTTTCCGCGGCCGCCTTGAGCGTATCGCCTTCGAATACCTTGCCTGCCAGATCGACCTTTACAGTCGTATCGGTCAGATGATAAGTCTCATATCTGCATTCCAGATACTGCCGCCCGATTTCCTTGTACTTTTTAGAGTTTCTTTGGGTTATGGAAGGACTGCCGTCGGAATTGACGTGCATGACAATGCCCTGAGCTTCCAGCAAGTTCGGACAAAGCAGTGCGGCTGCGAGCAATAGATTTGTAATCAAAAAGCAATTTGTTTTCATCGTTAATTTGTAATTAGTTGCATTTCCCTGGATTGCCTCGGCTGCATTGCATCTTCTGCATGGCGTCAGCTGCATCGTTTCTGCTGAATGCGCCGTCTGAATTTCGGGATTACGATGGCAAAGGTAGGCTGCAGATCGACGCGACTGAGTTAAGGGAATGTTAAGGATTGTTAAATAATGTTAACGGCTGAGCAGTGCCGATTATTATGATTAGTTTTGCAATCAGAAACGCTTACAAACGTTTGTAAACGATTATCATAAAATGCCCGCCGTGTCCAGAAAGTCATACAAGAGGAATTTCCGCATGATCGCCATAGCCGTCTCGGTCGCGTTGGCGGCAATGATGTGCGTACAGACGGTCTGGATGGTAAAATTGTACCGTGGAATGGACGACCAGTTCAGGAGCAAGGTCCGCACTGCAATCGACAAGGCCGCCTACGACGAGCTTTATGCCAGGTCTGAAGAGGCCGACAACAATGCTTCTTCAGTCAGCGCGTCCATTTCTAAGGACAAGGTAAAGCTTACCACCACCTATAAGGACAGCATGAATCTGGGAGAGCTTGACCCAAGCAAGATAGAGACCATCGAGATACAAAAAGGCAATGCATTCCTTGGAAAGAACGAACCTGCACGCCTATATCTCTTCCAGACCAATATTAGAAAAAAAGGCTTCAGCATCAACAAGTTCGACACGCTTGTGGGCGCGAACCTCAAGAATGCAGGGATCGGCCTGCCCTATTATCTAGAACTGGTAGAGCCAGCCGAAAGGAATCCACACACGATGGTAGCTTCCGATACTTCGAAACAGCTGTCCATAAGTTGCACGGATACTCTGATCCGCCACGGTTCATCAGCGTTGAATGGATTTTCATCCGGCGACAGCGCTGCCGCGAATTCCAATGACTCCCCAATGAAGGGAGTCTCTTCAGTCATAGTAACGGTAAAGAGAAAAGGACGCGTGGAAAGATATATCGGAGATTCCAAATCACTGCGGAAAACGGAAGCAGTCGATTCTGCGAAGGTGGCATCAGTCAGGAACCCTATTTCATTCGACCTGCCGCTCGACAGCGAATCGCGTCACATTTGCCGACTTCATATCGAGAATCCGAACCGGATGTTCCTCTCCGACATGAGATGGATCATCATTTCGTCGGCCGGCATATTCGTGCTGCTTTGCCTTTCGTTCATTTATCTTATGCGCACATTGTTCAGGGAGAAGTCGCTGGAAGAGATGCGGAACGACTTCACGCACAACATCACGCACGAACTCAAGACGCCCATCGCAGTGGCATACGCAGCCGACGACGCGATGTTGAACTTCGATGCCGACAAGGATACGGCAAAACGCACTGAATACCTGACGGTCATCCACGACCAGCTAGGTCTGCTCTCCCAGATGGTCGAGCGCATACTGAACATAACGGTGCAGGAAAGCGGGGAGTTCACGATCAAGCCTGCCGATTTTCCCCTGAAAAAGGCCATCGACGAACTGTGCGCCACATTGCCTCTGAAATATAAGAAGAGAATCCACTTCGATGTCGTCGTCTCCCCTGAAGACCTGACGGTAAAAGTTGACGAATTCCATTTCCGCAACGTGCTCAGCAACCTGTTGGACAATGCCGTAAAGTACTCAGGCGACAAAGTGAACGTCAAGGTACGCGCCTGGCGCCAAACGGCTACGCGGGAACCCGCAGGGATCATCGGTTCGGGCTGCCCGGCCAAGATTACCGTCGAGGACGACGGAATCGGCATTCCTGCTTCCGAGCGAAATCGGATTTTCGAGAAATACTACCGCATCCCTACTGGCGACGTTCAGAACGCCAAGGGTTTCGGCCTAGGACTCTACTACTCCAAGCTCGTGGTGGAAAAGCATGGAGGCACGATAGCCGTCTGCACCGGAGAGTCCGGGAAAGGCGCAAAGTTCACCATTACGCTGCCCGACAGCTATGGCTGTTAGCCCAGCGCCTACTGCGCACTTGCGCGGGTAACCCACGCAACACGATATGGAAGACAAGAAAATAAGAATGCTCCTGGTGGAGGACGAGCGGACGCTCGCACAGATAATACGCGACACGCTGACAGAAAAGGGGTTTGACGTGCAACTTGCTTATAATGGGCAGCAAGGCTATGACGCTGTGCACGTTGCATTGCCTGACATCATCGTCACGGACATAATGATGCCGAGCATGGATGGATTCACGTTCGTAAAGAAGCTTCGCTCAGAAGGTTATAGGATTCCCATAATTTTTCTTTCAGCGCGTTCCGCCGCTGAAGACGTAGTGGAAGGTTTCGAGACAGGCGGGAACGATTATCTCCGCAAGCCTTTCGCAATGAGCGAACTGATTGTGCGCGCAAAGTCCTTGCTTGGCCGCTCCGAACCGTCTTCCCACGAAAAGCCCCAGACAGTTTTCCAAATCGGCAGCTACATCTTTGATTCTGAAAAACAGACACTTACATTCACAAGGCAACAATGCGGCACTCTCTCTTCTGAAGATTGCATTGTCCTTTCTGCAAGAGAGGCGGATGTGCTTGTGATGCTATGCAGACGCCCAGGGGAAGTCATTCCAAGCGAAGATATACTTAAAAAGCTATGGGGAAGCGACGATTACTTCAACAGCCGGAGTCTCAACGTCTTCATTACCCACCTGCGCAATAAGCTCGCAAAGGATCCTTCAGTTTCCATTGTCAACGCACGCGGAATAGGCTACAAGCTTTTGCGCGGGTAACCCACGCAGAGTGCACAGCACGCGGCCAGGCGGGAGCCAGCAGAAACAGGCTGGGAGCAGCGGGCTGCGGCTGGAAGCAATAAAGAGGCGGCAGGTGGGAACGGGAGAAGGCAGCATAGATGAGCCGGTGGGGTAATCGGGCGAGTATCTCAGAATAAATTCTATCTTTGTATCTCAATCGAAAATCGGTCAATCGATATGATGATACAACTCGAAAACCTGTTTGAACAATATACGGGCGAGAAAGTGGCTGATTCCGTGGAACTGCCAAGTTCCGGGAGCAACCGGCGGTACTTCCGCATCAAGTCCGACCATCAGACGCTCATCGGTGCAAAAGGCACCTGCAAGGAGGAAAACATCGCCTTCTGGACCATTGCAGGCCACTTCTTCAAGCAAGGCCTGCCTGTCCCGAAAGTGCTTTTTCACAGCGAAGACTTCATTTATTACCTACAGCAGGATTTAGGCGACGACACGCTTTACAAGGCTGTCCAAAGCGGAAGGGACCTCGGAAATTACAGCGAATCCGAAGTCCAGCTTCTCTGCAAAACTGTTTCGAAACTCCCGGCATTCCAGTTCGAGGGGGCAAAAGGCCTGGACTTTTCGGTATGCTACCCACAGCCGGAATTCGACAAGAGAATGATTTTCTTCGACCTGAACTACTTCAAGTACTGCTTCCTTAAGGCGACGGGATTGGAATTCAGCGAAATTCAGCTCGACGACGATTTCAGGACGATGGCGAATGTCCTGATGTCCAGCATGTCCGACAACTTTCTTTATAGGGACTTTCAGGCACGCAACGTCATGCTAGTCCATGGAGAGCCTTATTTCATCGATTTCCAGGGCGGACGGAAGGGCCCCATCTATTATGACATCGCGTCATTCGCATGGCAGGCTAAGGCTAATTATTCGGAAGAGAACAGACAAAGGATCATCGACGCCTACCTGGACGCTCTCGAAGCTTACCAGAAGGTAGACAGGAAAGAATTCATGGAGACCCTCCGTCACTTCGTCCTCTTCCGCACGCTTCAAGTGCTTGGCGCCTATGGTTTCCGCGGCTACTTCGAAAAGAAGCCACACTTCCTGGCCAGCGTTCCTTTCGCCATCGACAACATCCGCAAGCTCCTCAAGGAGCCATTCCCTGAATATCCTTATCTTTCCGGTCTTCTGACCGAGCTCACATCGCTTCGTCAGTTCTCGGAAATGAACGAACAGCAGAAGCTGGAAGTCCGCATTTACAGCTTCGCCTACAAGAAAGGCATCCCCAACGACACTTCCGGCAACGGCGGCGGCTACGTCTTCGACTGCCGCGCCCTCGAAAATCCAGGCAAATACGAACATTTCCGCCATTTCACGGGACTGGATCCCGAAGTCATCAAGTTCATCGAAGACGACGGCGGCGTTTTCAAGTTCCTCGACAACGTCTACGACCTGTCAGACGCACACGTCCAGCGTTATATCGAGCGTAAATTTACGCATCTGATGTTTGCGTTCGGATGTACGGGCGGCCAGCATCGTTCAGTCTACTGCGCCGAGCGCCTGGCAGAGCACATCTCGAAGAAGTTCGACGTAAAAGTGCTCGTATACCACCGCGAGATCGAAGTCGAGAAGGAAATGTAGCTTTCGAAGAACAATTAAAACTGATAATAGACTCAGAATGAAAGCCATGATCTTTGCTGCGGGGCTCGGCACGAGGCTCCGGCCTTTGACAGACACAATGCCCAAGGCACTTGTGCCCTACCAAGGGAAGCCCATGCTTCAAATCCAGCTCGAAAAGCTCAAGGCAGCAGGATTCAATGACATAGTCATCAATATCTTCCACTTTCCAGAGCAAATACGTGACTTTCTTTCAGCCAATGCCAACTTCGGCCTGAACATATCTCTCAGCGACGAGACTGGCCTTCTTCGCGACACCGGCGGCGGACTCAAATTTGCTGCGCCACTGCTCGACGACGGCGAGCCTGTACTCTGCCACAACGTCGACATCATCTCCAATGTCGACATTCGCTGCTTTTACGACCGTGCTTGCGGGCTCATCGATTTTTCTCGAAGTCTCGAGGCTGCCGACAAGAACGGAGGCGAAGTTCTCGCAGTGCCTCTAGTCGGTTCGCGAAAGACATCGCGCTATTTGCTTTTCGATTCCAAAATGTACTTGCGAGGCTGGCAGAATGTCAAGACCGGAGAGTATAGATGGGTCGAAGGTTGCGAAGGCAAGTTCGACAATCTCATCATGCTTGCAAACGCAGGCATTGAGGTAATATCGCCGGCAATCTTCAAAGCAATGGCTGAATTTCCCGAAAAATTCTCTATCATAGACTTTTACCTTTCGCACCAGGCGGCAGGTAAAGTGAGATGCATAGATTTCCCGGATTTGAAGCTTATGGATATAGGTACCGCAGACCACCTTCAACAAATTAATAATTAGTACCTTTACCGCAGCAATATGGTACGATTACAAACAATTGTAAACAGATATACACTTAACTATCAAAGATATGTATAATTGGTTCAATATCTCCTACTCCTCAGACAAGTACCAATACACAATGGGGAAATCGTTCTACGATTTAGGAATGAAGGACAAGGTCGCCACATTCAACGTCTTCTACCGTCAGGCTCCAGACAACAACAACTGGGCTGTAGTCAGTGGAATCCAGGAGTCGCTCGAGATGATTTCCGGACTCGGCAGCGAGGATATCTCGTTCTTTGAGAAATTCCTTCCAGGCGACAACTACCGTGAGTTCAGGGAATATCTTTCCACAATGCATTTCACAGGAGACGTATACGCCGCCAAGGAGGGCGAAATCATCTTTCCGCGCGAACCCATCCTTACCATCCAAGGACCTCTTATCGAAGCTCAAGTCCTTGAGACGCCGCTGCTCTGCATCATGAACCACCAGATGGTAGTCGGCACAAAGGCCTCACGCGTGGCACGCGCCACAAGCAAGCCTGTGAGCGAATTCGGTTCAAGAAGGGCTCACGGCCCGTGGGCATCTGTGTTCGGCGGCAAGGCTGCCTACATCGCCGGATGCGTCAACAGTTCCAACATCGTGACCGCAAGCAAGTTCGGTTTTGAATCCAGCGGCACCATGGCACACAGTTACGTCACCTCGTTCGGCTGCTCTCCGACCGGAGAGCGGGAAGCCTTCGTCAACTACATCAAGACGCATCCCAACGAAGGGCTGATCATGCTCATCGACACTTTCGACACGCTCAAGTGCGGCCTTACGAACGCCATTGCCGCCTTCAAGGAAATGGGCATCGACGACAGCTATGCTCCTGGCTACGGCATCCGCCTCGACAGCGGCGACCTCACGTACCTTTCCATAAAATGCCGCGAGGCTCTCGACGATGCCGGGTTGAAGAAATGTAAGATCTTCGCCACCAATGGACTTGACGAATACATCATCACCGAACTCGAACGTCAAGGAGCAAAGATAGACTGCTACGGCGTCGGCGACGCCATAGCCACGAGCAAGCAAAACCCTTGCTTCGGCAACGTCTACAAGCTTGTACAGCTCGACGGCGACCCGATTCTGAAGCGCACTGAAGACAAGGTAAAGCTCATCAACCCAGGATTCCAGATTACCTATAGGATCATCATGGACGACGCCTTCAAAGCCGATGTCACCTGCATCCGCGGCGACGAGACTGAGAAGGATATCCTCGCAGGCGATAGATTCTCCATACGCGACGAGTACGACGAGACTAAGGTGACCACCTTCGAAAAAGGATCCTACTCCGCCCGTCCAGTTCAGGTTCCAGCCATCGAGAAGGGGAAGATCGTCATGCAGCAACCTCCTCTCAAGGAGCGCCGCGACTACTATCTAGACAATCTGGCACACCTCAGCCCATCACAGAAGCGACTCATCAACCCTCATTATTACAAGGTCGACATATCCGACGAGCTTTACGATCTCAAGATGGGAATGATCAACAAGCTCATCAGGCAGATCGACGAGATGAAATAATTTTACAAACGTTTGAAAACAGATTTACAATGAACGAATATCCTTCACATGTCGTAGTGGACATGCTCTACGATTTCATAGACGGCACAATGGCCTGCGAAAACGCTAAGGAGGCCGTGAAAGCCTCTGTCTACTATATAAATGCCAACCCTATCCAGAAAGTCTTCTACGTATGCGACTGCCATCCGGCAGACCACTCATCATTCAAGGAGAACGGAGGCCAATGGCCTGCACACTGCGTTGAAGGCACTCACGGAGCAGAAATCCACAAGGCTTACGGCAAGATAGTCAATGCCAAGAACCGTCCTGAAGCAGGACGCAACATCTTCCTGAAGGGCAGATACGCCAATAAAGAGCAGTATTCTGGCTTCGAGGGCATCGACGCCCAAGGCAAGACTCTGGATTCAGCCCTTGCCGAAGCCAATGGAGGCAGCAAAGGAACAGTGTCCATCAGCGGCATCGCCACCGAGTTCTGCATCAAGGAAACATGCCTGGACCTACTGAAGGCAGGCTACAAGGTCATCCTCCTCACCGACGCTCTCGGCTACGTTGACAAGGCGAACCATTATAAGACTATAGAAGAGCTTCAGGAAAAGGGAATCGTAACCAAGCTGGCCGCTCCGAAGAAGAAATAATCGTCTACAAACGATTGTAATCACCTAACCGGTAAGAATGTCCAATACAGAAACCAACAAGACTGCAACCACTGCCAAGACAGAGGCCCCGAAATCCAAGCAGACGCTTCAGACATATATTGCGGCGTGCGTAGCCATCTTCATCTTCGGAATGGAGTACATCGTGCTGGGATCCATCCTGCCGATTTTCAAGGAAACGATGAGCGCAGGACAGATCACGCTTTTGGCCACGCTTCTTCCCATCGGAGTGCTTGTCGGCTCGATGCTGTTCGGCCCATTCCAGGACAATCACGGATACCGCCGCGTACTGATAGCATTCACAGCTCTCGGGATGTTGGGACTGGCGATACTCGCCAACGCCAAGGCATATTCCATTATTGCCGCATCAGTCGTACTGGTAGGCATCTCCAGCGGTGCCTTGAACGGATCAGCCAGCGCCATAATGTCCGACATCTCGACGGAAAGGAACAGAGCCACAAACCTCGTCGTGCTTGGCCTCGTCTATTGCATCGGCGCCCTCTGCACCCCTATGGCGATAAAGGCAATGATCAAAAGCATCGGCTACCAATGGCCTATCCTCATAGTCGCGATCCTGATGATGCTTACGATAGTACTCTACCTTCTAGTCAAGTTCCCGAAGCACGAAGCTTCAAGGAAAGTCACAGGCAAGGACATCGCCGCCCTTCTAAAAGAGCCTTTTCTTTGGATTTTCAGCATGGTACTGTTCTTCCAAAGCGCCCTGGAGGGACTCTCCAGCAATTGGACCACGCAATACCTTACAGACCCGGGATACGGCCTGAGCTATGAGAAGGCACTTGTCGGATTGAGCGCCGTAATGCTTGGCCTTGCCGTAGCGCGCGTCATTCTGCTTTTCATCACAAGCAAGGTTGAGCTCAAGTACATCATTTATGCAAGCATGTGCATCGTGCTCGGCGGAGCAATAACTCTGCTGACGGCGAAAGGCAGCCAGACAGCAGCAATCGCAGGTTCGTTCCTTATCGGAGCCGGACTCGCAATCACTTTCCCAGGGGTTCTGGGAGTCATCGGAGACCACTATCCTAGGATTTCCGGCACTGCGTTCAGCTTTGCGCTGGTCGTTGCATTGGCAGGAAATACGCTCCTTAACCTGCTGACAGGCAGTCTTGGAGCTCAGAGCTACCCTTACGTTGTAATAGGAGCGGTGGCAATGCTGGTCATTTTCTTCACCGTAGGCACTATTTTTGTGAAGTCGAAGCGGTAAGATGAACGACAAGAGGGCTATAAGCAAGGTCTTTGCATTTGCGGCGGGTATACTGGCCATCGCCGGGATGACCGTTGCGCAAGCTTCAGGCAGCACATCTTCCGGGCCTTTGTTCCAAAAGCCCGACAGCATCGTCGCCCCTCCGCAAAGGCCGGACAGCCTTCCAAGGATTCCGGACAGCCTGGCTTCTAAGTCTCAGTTCACTTCCGACAGTTCGGTCTTCAATTCCGCAGACAGCATACGAAAGGCCCTCAATGCCATGACTAAAGAGTCAACAGCAGTCCTTGACAGCATGAAAGAGGAGCTTGACGCTCCAAAGACTCCTTTTGTCGATACCACGCATTACCCTCCTCTTGAAGCACATTCGGCATATCTCGATTCCATCCTGCACCACGAGTCGGATTCATTGAAGCAGTACATCTCCTTCATCGCTCCGACGCGCAAGGAGCTCCGCAAGAAAGACCACGACATCGCCAAAGCCTACCGAGACAGCGTCTTCCTTGCCACTCCACGAATCCTGAACACATTCGCATTGCCGGACTCAATGTATTGGAAGCGTATGCTTACATGGACCCGCACACAGACTTTCAACGATTTGGACCTCCAGAATCCGGATACATCCTATAACTGGCACTTCACTGAATATCCATACATGCGGGGTGACGACGTTAATGCCACTTATCCGGGCGTAATTTCTTCTCCCGCTCTCAACCACAACTTCTTCACGCGCCAACATTCTGAACGCTTTCCATTCTGGGACAACTACCTGCAATATTCGTGGACGCCTGAAAACGTTCCATATTACAACGTAAAGACGCCATACACCATCCTTTCCTATTGGGGAACGCCTCTGGCAGGCACAGACAAGGAAACTTCAAGCGTCTACCTGCTGTCCACTCAGAACATTACTCCTTCATTCAACTTCGCCGTCTTTTACCGTCAGTACATGGGCCGCGGAGAGATGACGGATGAGAAGACCGACACGAGGACTTTCGGCGTCACATTCAACAACCTCGGAAAGAAATACCTTGCCCACGGAGGCTTCATCAACCAGCGAGTGATCAGAAGTGAGAACGGAGGCATGACGGACTCGTTCTGGGGAAGGGACACTTCCGTAGCCGCAGCTACCATTCCGACCAATCTTTCCAGCGCTAAAAACGAACTGCACCGCCAGTCGTTCTTCATCACCCAGTCCCTTGCCATACCTTTCAATTTCTTCAGGAAAAATCGGGACTCCATCAAGGTAGGAGAAGGCACTGTGGCTTATATCGGCCACAGCGGCGAATTTACCAGGATGAGCAAGACCTACACAGATGAAATCTCCACCTCAGCCACTGCGGAAAGGGCCTATTACAACAACCGTTTCTACATCAACCCGACCGTCAGCAACGACTCGCTGAGCTATATGACGTTGGACAACAAGGCATTCATAAAGCTTCAGCCGTTCGGTCCGGGGGCGATCATCGCAAGGATAAACGGCGGGGTCGGCTACGAGTATCTAAACTACTACAATTTCAATCCTCAATACTTCTTAAGCGGCAACAAGTCCGTCAGCAAGAACAATCTCTATGTTTATGCCGAAGCCGACGGAATGTTCAAGAACTATTTTTCGTGGGACGCCAACGCGCGCTACACCTACGCCGGCTACAACGTCAATGATTTCAACATCGACGGGCACGTCAAGCTTGCGTTCTTTCCGTTCAAGGGAGGAATCACTCTGAAAGGCACCGTTTCAGAATCACTTCGCAAGCCAGACTGGTTCAGCAACCACCTCTTTACGAACCACAGCAAATGGGAGAACGATTTCGGAAAGATCTCCGAGACGCGCTTCCAGCTTTCACTGGACATTCCTATTGCCGGCTTCCACGCCGCTGCAGGATATGCGCTTGTGAACAATATGATCTATTACGACTCCCTAAGCGTCGTCAGACAGACTGATGCGCCGGTGAGCGTACTCTCGGCTCTCATGCAGGAGAACTTCCATGTCTGGATTTTCCATTTCGACAACCGCGTGCTTTATCAGGTTTCCTCAGACCAGTACGCCCTGCCTCTTCCGATGCTCTCCACAAACTTGCGTTATTACATTCAGTTCCCTATCGTCAACGACGTACTTACAATGCAAATCGGAGCCAATGCACTCTTCTATACCAAATATTATGTCCCCGGATACAACCCTTCCCTCGGAATGTTCTACAACCAGCGCGAAGAGGAACTCGGAGGAAAGGCGCCTTATGTCGACGCTTTTGTCAATATGCAGTGGAAGAAGGCTTGCATATATGTAAAATACTTGAACATTGCCATGGGATGGCCTTCGAGAGAATATTTCTCTGCATACCACTACCTGCGTCCTCAGCATGAATGGGAAGTCGGCATTACGTGGCCTTTCTACATAGAATAGAATTATTTTAATTTAAAATGAAGCGAAAGCCAGTTTGGAACAAATATCTGATAGCTTTCGTGATTATCGCACTCATCTCTACAAGCTCCAGGAACGGAAAGGCACCAAAGCCATACTACACTCTGGTCAACAAGAACTTGAAGACGGCAGTAATGATAGACCCGGCAAGCGACGGCGGGCGACGCGCAGTTCTTTACAACAGCGAGCTGCTTGAAGATTTCAGCGAAGACCACGAAAGCACGATAGCAATCTGCAACGCATACGACAAGCCGGAATATTGGGACAGCCTGATGCGCGGAAGGATCGACGTCATCGTGGCCGACTCAATTCCCTGCAAATACGCCAAGCGGACATTGCTGAGCACGCCGATACAAGGCAAATTCTGGATAACGACCGACGCAAACATATCCCTTCTTAACACCATAGACCTCTGGCAGAACGTATTTTCGCAGAGCGATGACAGCAAGTTCCTTATCGCCAAATATTTCCACTCCCAGCACATCTACCCGCAACAGCACGAATATCTCGGGGACGGGACAAAGATTTCAGCCTACGACGCCATTCTCAAGAAATACGGCAGATTCATAGGTTGGGACTGGCGTCTTCTAGCATCAGTCGTCTATCAAGAATCGAAGTTTTCCATGGGCGTGCAGTCGGGAAACGCAATCGGACTAATGCAGATCAAGCCGGTAACTGCCAAATATTATGGTGTGGGCAACATTTACGACCCGGATCTTAACATCAAGGCCGGCGCCCTGCACTTGAAGCGTCTCTCACAAATATTCCATGATCGTGGAGTCGACTCTTCTAACGTCATCAAATTCTCTCTTGCTGCTTACAATGCCGGCGAAGGCAGGGTCTACAACCTCATGGACCTTGCAGCCGAAAAGGGCTTCGACAGTCACGATTGGGATGAAGTCTGTAAAGTATTCCCTTACATGACGGATTTCAGCGGAGCAGTAACCAGACGCTACGTAGACGACATCATTTCGAGATATCAGAGATATTGCGCTGTAACTCAGTAGCTCTACTGGACCGACATCGTCCTTGCCGGATCCACCTTTGCTATGAAAATGCTTCCCAGAAGCAGGAACAGCATGATCAATGCGACGCTTGCCACATCGACGACCAGCAGCGTTCCGATGTTTATGTCCACAGGAACAAAACTGACAAAGTAATTTTCGGGATCCAGCCTTATCACTCGCGTCAGCTTCTGTACCAGGCTCAGCCCCAAAGCCACCGCATCGCCCCAAAGAATCCCTTTGAGGACAATGAAAAGAGCTCGGTACATGAACACGCCGCTTATCCCTCTGTTCGACATTCCCATGCTCTTCAGCACTCCGATCGTTGAGATGTTCTCGAAGAGAATGATCAGCAGGGAAGATATCATGTTGAACCCGGCCACTGCTATCATCAGGATCAGCACAATCAGCACATTGAAGTTCAACAGGTTCAGCCAGTCGAAGAGATTACGGTAAAGGCGCGTCACCGGTACCGGGAGGAGATCGGGATCGTCATCGGTAGACTTCGCGCCGATAATGTCGGTTATCTTTTTGGATACTGCATCGGCATCGGCACCTTCCATGAGTCTGAGTTCAAAATTTGAAATTTCGCCGCTCCCCGCATGCGAACTGTCGGTGACGTTCCAGCCGTTCAGGTGTTGTGCATGCCTTATGTCAATAATAGCCAGCGTCTTGTCGATGTCCTCTATCTGGGCGTCATAAATGCCGCAGATCTTGAATTTCCTTATCAGCACCCTTTCCCCTACGTAGTATGCCAGCACATCATCTCCTATGGAATAACCAAGAATATCCGCTATTCTTTTTGAAATCAGGATGTCGGATGATATCTTGCCGTGAAAGTCCGGCAAATCGCCGGCGATCAGCGAGTTCCTGAAAAAAGAAAGGTCATATAGCGAATCGACTCCCTTGAAGTAGACCCCCTGAATGTCCTCCCTGCCCTTCAGTATTCCGGTCTTGTAGCATACCGGGTCTACATCCTTCACCTCCTTCAGGGCTCTGATGTCAGGCAGATAGCTGACCTTGGCATTGACCGGTACCATGTCGTTCTTGGTTCCGGTTCCTCCAAGAGTCAGTTGGATGTCTCCGGAAAATCCTGAAAGCTTGGTTCTTATCTCTCTCTTGAAGCCATTCAGGATAAACACCGCAACCATCATCACGGCCACCGAGAGCGCGACGGAGACCCAGGCGATGACATTGCTGATGCTGCTCAGCCGTCTTCCTCCCTTGCCCTGTCTCGCCATCCTGTCGGCTATGAAAAAACTAAGGTTCATATTGGCTTCAAAGTTAAAAAAAAGTCCTCAGCTTCACAGCTAAGGACAGCCTATATTCATCGGTTAAGTTGATTTGGTTATGTGGAGCGGTAAGGGAGGTTCGGACTCCTGACCTGCGGCTTGGGAAGCCGCCGCTCTACCAACTGAGCTATTACCGCATAAGCGGTTACAAATATAATAAAAAATGACAAACAACGACTCAATATTTTACTTGACGGCTTCCCTGACCGCTTCAAGAAGTGGTTCTACACTCACCGGTGACCCGGTAGCGCGTTTCATCCAAACGTCAGGCGTAAGTCTTCCCATGCTGTAGACCCTCTCAACCTCGGATGTGCGGTCCAGATATCCTTTCTTTACTTTCGACTGCTCGTTCAGATGGTCGGCGGCTCTCATCATAAGCTGCTCCTTGTCTCTGTCGTTTCCCAAATAATTTGCGATGCAGAACGGCAGCCATTCGCCGGCAGGAAGCGAATCCCGCAGCCACATTTCGGCGCACGCATCTGCGCCCCTGCCGATCAGAGCAGTGTCAGCTGCAGGATACATGGACTTGAGAGAGTCCTTGCATTGAGTTAGAGGCAGTGGGGAAACCTGATTCCGGGCTCCGGCCACGAACATCTCAGCACTAATGAAAGTGCACGAAAGCATGACAAGAAGTCTATCCATATTCAGTCGTTCGGCTACTGCTTGAAGAGTTCCTTTATCGAGCCCAGTGACCCGAGCATTGACGACGCTTCGTAAGGAATGTAGACGGTCTTGCTGTCCTTGCCGGAAGCCATTTCCTTCAATGTGTCGACGTATTTCACTGCAAGCATATAGGTTGCAGGATTCGAGTTTGTGTCCTTCACGGCTTCGGCGATGTTCCTGATGGCCTCGGCCTCGGCCTTAGCCTGCAACACCTTAGCCTCAGCCACGCCCTGCGCCTGCAGGATCTGCGTCTGCTTCTGGGCCTCGGCGCGGTTGATCTGCGACATCTTCTCTCCTTCCGAGCTCAGGATGGCGGACTGCTTCTCGCCTTCCGCCTTCAGGATCTGTGCACGGCGCTGGCGTTCGGCCTGCATCTGCTGCTCCATCGCGTCACGGACGCTATCCGGAGGAGTTATGTCCTGAAGCTCCACGCGGTTTACCTTGACTCCCCACTTGTTCGATGCCTCATCAAGCACAGCGCGGAGCTTGCTGTTGATGGTGTCCCTCGAAGTCAGAGTCTCGTCCAGCTCAAGTTCGCCGATTACATTTCTCAGCGTGGTCTGGGTCAGCTTTTCGATGGCATAAGGCAGATTGTCTATCTCATAGACGGACTTGACAGGATCAACGATCTGGAAATAGAGGAGCGCATTGATGCGGGTCGTCACATTGTCCTTCGTAATGACATTCTGCTCAGGAAAGTCGTAGACCTGCTCCCTGAGGTCTATCCTTTCGGTTGAAACGTTATAAACGCGCTTCTGCCCATTGTAGTCTTCGCGGACGAAGCGGGAATGGACCCGGCGGGGCTTGTCGATGATTGGCCAGATGATGTTGATGCCCGAAGGCAGGGTCTTATGGTACTTGCCCAGTCTTTCGATCACCCTGGTTTCTGCCTGTGGTATGATCTTCAGCCCGCTTAGGGCGTAGATTATCACGATGAGCGCGATGGCGCACAGAACGATTGTTGTTCCCATAGTCTATTGTCTTTTGACTGTTAATATTATGCTTTCATATTTCAGGATGACGACCTTGGCGCCGATTTCTATAGGTTGCCCGTCGTTGGAGACCGCCTGCCATTCGTCGCCGTCGACCTTAACGCGGCCGGTGTCTCCTTCAGGGCCGATTTCTTCGGTCACTCTCGCCTCTCGCCCGATCAGCGCACCCATGTTTGTCTTCGGGACGTCCTTGTCATGACGCGCCATAGCCTTGAGCACCAGCGGCCTGACTAGCAGGAACGCGAGGAAGGTACCTATCGCGAACAAGACGATCTGCCATGCCAGGCTCAGCTCGCAAGCAGCCGCCACAGCCCCGAAAATCCCGCCTATGGACACGCAGGCCAATGCAAAGCCTGGCGTAAAGATCTCCGCAATCAGAAAGACAAGCGCCCCAAGCGCCCAGAAATGCCAAGGTTCCATAAATCCTACCAGATGCTTACCCTTTCAGAAACCGGCCTCCACATCGAATCTCCTTCCTTGATTCCGAAGGCATCGAAGAACGACTTGAAGTTGCGTACAGAAACGTCCACACGGTTCTTGCCGACTGAATGTTCATCCATCTTCGTCCGGCGCGCAATCTCCTTGTCGGTAATGTTCTGTGCCCATACTTCAGCATAGCCGAGATAGAACCTCTGCTCCGGCGTGAAACCGTCGATGAGCCCCGGACGCTTGTCCTTTATTGCGTTCTCCATTGCGCTGAAGGAGATGCTCAATCCGCCGTGGTCAGCGATGTTCTCGCCCAGCGTATGATGTCCGTCTGCGTGCATTCCAGGGAGCACCTCTACAGAATCGAACTGCGTAGCAAGCTTTTCCGCTTTCTCCTTGAACTTTGCCGCATCTGCGGCAGTCCACCAGTCCGTCATGTTGCCATCCTTGTCGTAAAGCCTGCCCTCGTCGTCGAAGCCGTGAGTCATCTCGTGACAGATGACCACTCCGATACCGCCATAGTTCACAGCTTCGTCAGCATCAGGATTGAAGAAAGGCGGCTGCAGGATGGCTGCAGGGAAGCAGATTTCGTTCGTTGAAGGATTGTAGTAAGCATTGACTGTCTGAGGAGTCATCCCCCACTCGCTCTTGTCCGTCGGCTTGCCAAGCTTGGACATATTGTCTGCCACATACCACTTCGAGGCATTGCGAAGATTCTCGAAATAGGTCTTCGCCGTGTCTATCTCAAGCGTGCTGTAATCCTTCCATTTATCGGGGTATCCAATCTTTACGGTAAATGCGGCCAGCTTCTCGTGCGCTCTCTGCTTTGTGCTGTCGCTCATCCAGTCGAGGCTGTCTATGTGCTCGTTGAAAGCCTTGCGCAGGTTTTCCACCAATGCCACCATCTTCTGCTTCGAGGATTCAGGGAAATACCTGTCGACATACATCTTGCCGACGGCCTGCCCAAGCAGGCTGTTAGGAACCTGCATAGCCCTTCTCCAACGCGGCTGCTCCTGCTTTGCGCCTGCCATCTGCCTGTTGAAGAAATCCCAATAAGCAGTGTAGTATTCGTCGCTCAACGACCCGCAGTTGCTCTGGATGTACTGTCCCAACAGATAATCCTTCAGCATCTTCACGTCCGTCTTTGCGAATATGTCGTTCAGCCCCTTGAAATAGGAAGGTTCGTCCACGTTGAGCTTGTTCTGGTCAGCAATGTTGCGCGCGGCGAAATATTCCTTGAAGCCTATCGCTGGATATGCCTTCTCAAGTTCGGCCGTGCTCATCGGGTTGTTCTGGGCCAGCATGTCGCGCTCCTGGACCGAGCTCCATGAGACCTTGGCTATCTTGTCCTCCACTGCCAGGGCGTTGTCAGCCGCCTTTTCAGCGTCTTCAATGCCTGCCAATGCAAAGACCTTCGCCAGGAAGTTCCTGTATCCCGCCTTCAGCTCCTTGTTCGCCGGGTCCACGTAGTAGTCGCGGTTCCTCATTCCAAGCCCGCTCTGGCCAAGGAACAGGATCTGGTTCTTGCTGTCAGCCATATCCTGGTTGACATAGACGTTCATGAAACCTCCCTCACCGTAGTCGTCCAATGCTCCAAGCTCCTTGGCAAGCTCCGCCTTGGAGGAGATAGCCTGTATTTCAGAGATGTATTGCTGCATAGGCTTGCCGCCCAGGCTGTTCCGCGTCGTAGAGTCAAGCGCCATCCGATAGAGGTCCGATATTTTCTGGTCGACGCTCCCCTTTTCTGCCTTCATCGTAAGCATGCTCTGGAACAAGTTGTTGATACGCACCTGATTGGTGTCTCCAAGCATGTCGAAGGAGCCGTAGCGCGAATACTCCGGCTTCAGCGGATGGATTTTCTGCCATCCTCCGGTGGCATACTGGTAAAAGTCAGCCCCCGGCGCTACCGTCGTATCAAGGCTCGTCAGATCGATTGCCGGCACCTTCGCCTGCGGTTGCGCAGCGCATCCCGCCAAAGCAAGCGCCATAATTCCAAGTACAAGTAATTTTTTCATAAAGGTCAGTCTTTTCAATTATTATTTTCAATAGGTGTCGCTAAGATAATCATTTTATCAAACCATCCTCACATTGGTTTCCCATCATTTCAGCATTCCCGCTGTCAATCTCCGACCTGGCATTGCCAGCTAGGACTTCGACTCCAAAATGTGTAGATAGACACATCCCTGAAGCGACAGCGACGTACACGCTGCAAATCAGTCCTTCCCTCCGTTTTCCGCCCTAGTTGAACCTGTACGCCGCCTCTCTCAGATCGTCGACAGACTTGAAAGGATGCGCCGGAGACAGATAGCGAGCCATGAACTGGTATATCGACAGCCGAATCTCGTTCGCTCCACGCGTATCGAGCCTGTCGAACGAATGCCCGCCCGGCGCTTTTTCGAAGATCTTGTATTCGAAAGTCTTCCCGTTCGCCTTCAAAGCCTGGATAAGATGCTGCACCTCCGACACGTCGACGTCGTCGTCGGCAGTATTGGTATGTATCAGCAGCGGCGTCTGGAGCTTCGACGCATTCCACGCCGGCGAGCGCTTCTTGTACTCAGCCACATCCTGCGAGACGGTCACTCCCAGATGGTACGGTGCCGAGAAAAGCGCGCGATAGTCATCGTCCGCAATTCCCATCCTGATCAGCAGGTCCGACACCGGCACGCCTGCAAACCCGCACTTGTACGCCGTCGGATAATTGAACAGGTTCATCAGCGTAATCATCCCGCCGTGGCTCCATCCCATTATCCCTACCCGAGTGCTGTCCACAAACGAATAATTTTCAATCATATAGTCGCGTCCCACCTTCACGTCCGAGTTCTCCCTTCCGCCGTAGTCTATCTTTTTGTAAAAGGCTTCGCCGTACCCCGTGCTCCCACGGTACTCCGTCGACACTATCACATACCCTTGAGCTATCAACTCCCTTACAATGTGCGCATAATATGTCGTCATATCCGCGTGCACACCGCTGTGAGGGAACACGATCAGCGGATACTTCTTATGCACGTCGATGTTCTTCGGAATGAAGATGTAGTTCCAGAATTTCAATGGATTGCCGTATCCCCTGCTCGTCGGGCTACCCTGCTTTGCCGGCGGCTCACCATAAAGGTACACCTTGTCGATATAAGCCAAATCACCGATCTTCTCGTACCAAAGGATGTCGTCCATCTGCTTTGCCAGCTGGTCGTAGTAGTGCATCCATTCAGCTTCCTCTTGATTTTCAGAGCCTTTGAATCCCTGCTGGGCTCCGTTTTGTTCAGCTTGGCCAATGCTCCCCGCAGCGCCTTGCATTGTCCCCGCTCCCTGTCCGGCAGCACTGCCTTTCGAAGCTCCGCCCTGCGCTGCAGCGCCTAAAACCGCCGCGAACATCGCAGCAGCCCAAACCAATATTTTTCTCATAATAATCGTATTTAGCATCGCTAATTTACAAATCTTTGGCGTTTCCTAAAAAAGCAGTCTATCTGATTTGAGGATTGGCTGCATTCACGGTCTCGAGGCCGCCCTCGCCAAAGGCTGAAATCACTACAGCTGAGTCTTCACTTCTTCTCGAAGTGCTGATAGTCCTTCGACGCCCTCCCTCCGCCTCCCTTGCCAATCCCGTTGTAACCGGAATCAAAAAATACAGTAAAATCGGCAATGGGAGTGCAGTAAAAATGGAAACAATCGTACAGTAAAAACGGCAACAACAGTGCAGTAAAACTATAATACTTCCTTTATTTAGACCACTCTAGGAGTCGTAAAGTTAATATCTTTATTTTTAAGCCGCATCTTTCAAGTATTTGTCTGCAGGCCTTAGTCTTCCTATTCCCTGATGAGCTCTCCTGTTATTGTAGTATTGGATATAGCTGTTTATTCCCTGGTAGAGTTCAAGCCCATCGTCTGCCGGGTTCAGGTAGATGTATTCCTGCTTGATCGTTTTCCAGAATCTTTCTATCCAAATGTTGTCTTTGGCTCGGCCTCTTCCGTCCATGCTTATTCCGATATCCAAGTGTCTTAACGTGTCTATCCATCCTGGGCAGGTGAATTGAGAACCTTGATCAGAGTTGATGACTTCCGGCTTTCCGTACTTGCGGATGGCTTCATCAAGGACTTCCGTGCATATCCTCGCTTCAAGCGTATTCGAAAGCGCCCATCCCACAATATAGCGGCTTGAAACGTCGATCATCGCCGTGAGATACATAAAGCCTTTCTTCATGGGAATATAGGAGATGTCTATTGACCACGCCGAGTTCTTTTCAAACTCCTTCCTTCCCCTCAAAAGATACGGATAGATATACTCCGCATAATCGCACCTGCTAAGGCATTTCCGGGGATATGTGGCGTGGATGTCCATCAAACGCATAAGACGCCTTATCCGTTTATGGTTCGCATTGATGCCCTCATATTTAAGCATGTCCTGCATCCCCAATACTCCCGCCGTGGGATGCTCTATGTCATGTCCGTCCATAAGCCTCATAATCTCAAGGTTCTCTTCCGATTCCCCCATCGGCGAGTAATATATTGTGCTCCTGTTTATTTCTAACATCTTACACTGTTTCCTTATGCTCAGCCCTTTATGCCCTTTGTCCACAAGTTGTCTAAAATCTACCTTAGACCGGCTTTCTTGCAGGCAGCCACGAAAAAATCCCGTTCCATCGTCAGCTCCCCTATCTTGGCCTGGAGCCCTTTTATCTCCCTTTCCCTTTCCTCCTCACTTTTCCCTGAAGAGTCTGCGCCGAAGGCCAGCTTGCTGTTCTCTAAAAACTCGACCTTCCATTTGCTTATCGTTGCCACGCTTACCTTAAATCGAGTCGACAGCTCCCGTAAACTCTCTCTCTCTTTAATCGCTTCTATCGCAACTTTATGAATAACGTTCTCGTTTCCCTTTCATCTTTTCCATTTTGTTCAAAAGTAATGTTTAATTATTACTCCGCAAAATGGCCTGAAAAATAGGGTATATTATATTCCGCATCAATCGGCGAACATGTCGGCGGCCGATGCTGTACCCTTGGAACCTGAGCCAGTCCGTAAGGCCTATGACTCCTTCCCCGGGATTGTCCATATGTTCCTTGTCCATCTCTTTCATCATTTCCAGATCCTGTTTGCTTGTCCCTTTTGCCTTATAGTACAACTTCCCCTTGCTTATCCCCATCACCTCGCACTGGTCATTGATGCTAAGGGAGTTCCCCGGAGATATCAGTCGTCTGCGGGCATCGGTATCCCCAACTTCTCTGATGCCCGCTTCGCAAACAATCGT